>Ga0157374_10000009_pt1 | contig 564330 bp, 436 predicted proteins | sample M25metaG_FD_115308 | JGI IMG/M metagenome (GOLD analysis project Ga0157374, IMG submission 115308) | Miscanthus rhizosphere microbial communities from Kellogg Biological Station, Michigan, USA - M2-5 metaG | ecosystem: Host-associated > Plants > Roots > Rhizosphere > Soil | place: USA... | reverse complement strand
ATCCACCTTCTTGTTCTTGAACTCCGGCAACCGCAGATCGAAGGCCTCCTTCTTCCGGGGGCCCGTATACATTATACTTCGCGACTCGTCCGCGCCTTCTTCCCAGGACTTTTTGGGAAAATAACTGGAGTTCGCCGTCCACCCGAGATCGGCCTTTTTAAAATGGAGCCTTTGCGGGATAGCAGGATCCGAGGGTGATGATTGTGCCCAAACGCTGCAAGCGAGAAGGGTGCAGCAAAGCAGCAGAAGAGGTGACTTTGCCATAGAAGAAGATTTTGTACTCTAAAGTTAAAAAATTATCTCCTTCCAATCTACATAATAAATATCCCCCAATCCGTTCCCCGCACCGTGCAGCCGGAGATTGAAATCCTTCATATCCTCCCGCCGCGGCAAGGCATCCGTGACCTTATTCCTGGCGCTCCCAAAGTAGAATTTCCCATCCGGGCCCATCTTCCCTCCCCACTCCGTCGCATCGGAATTGATCGGGGCCGGGAGTCGCCTGGCCTTGCTCCAAACGCCATCGACCTGCCGGCTGATGTAAAAGTCCGCATTGCCAAGCCCGTTGGGGTAAGTCGCCATAAAAACCAGAAAACGCTCGTCCGGTGAGATATAGGGCTCATATTCATTATCCGCGGTATTGATCGAATCCCCCAGGTTCTCTGGTGGTCCATACCTCCCGTCGACCCAGCGACAAACGTAGAGGTCGGCGCGGCCTCTCCCGCCGGGCCGCGAGGAACCAAAATAGAGATTGCCATTGTCGGCCATAGTAGGGAAGTATTCGCTGGCGCTGCTATTGATCGGGCTGTCCAGCCGCACAGGCTCGCCCCAACCACCGGCACGGATGTCTACCTTCCAGATATCCCAGTCGGGTTTTGCGGGTTCACCTGCCTTCAGCGGCCGATTGGACACGAAATAGAGGGTTTTGCCATCCTTCGTGACGAACGGATCTGCGTCCAGATACCGCCCCGAGAACGGCGCCACCACCGGGTCCGTCCACCGACCGTTCCGCTTGAAGGACACGCAGATGGAAAAGAAACTCGCGTCGGATAGACCCTTCAGGAAATATAGCGTGTCTCCGCTGGGGGAAAACGCCGGATGGGTCTCGTAGTCGCCGGTACTGATGACGCCTTGTTGGAATAAATGGGCCTGAGCGACCCCCGGCTGGGAATCCCTACTCAAATCCAATGCAACCTGACCGTCTGCCGGCTGGATGCCGAAGACGGCAGAATCATGCCTGCTGGAAAACGATCCTTTCGATGCTTTAACGGTATATTTCATCCCTTCAAAACTGCAATCGACAACCTTGTCGCCAACCTTGACAAATGGCAGCTGCATCCCATCGGCAACATTCAACTCAAGAAACCAGGACAGTGGCTGCTGCCCCTTCCATTTGATAACCATCTGCCGCTCGCCCAACTCGATCTCAAAATTCCCCGGCACCGTCTTAACAGGCCACAGGATGCGCATTGTCGATGCATCCACCTTCGTAAACACCGGATCGCCGCCCTCCAACACCGTCTCGCGACCATCGACAAGCGCATTCAAGCGCAGTCCGGCCACCTGCCCCGGCTTGCTCCAAACATAACCATCCACAACGGGCAGGGTGAAGAACCGGCAATCCGTGCTATCCACCGCTTGCTTCTCATACACGGATGGGAATTCCTCGCTGAATAAATGAAGGTCCCTGATCCTCAGCTTACCCCCTTCCCACATAATATTGACCCTGTAAAACCGGCTGTCGTACCAGATGGTCTGCTTATCGCTCCCGGCAAGATCATGGTCGACAGTAAAAGTCGTGGCCGGCGTCACGGGATAGTTCGCCTTGAACCACCGGCCGGACGCGGCAAGCGTCTCCACGCGCAGTTTATGCTCGTCCCGCAGCCGCGCAAGGAGGGGAAACTGCAATTCCAATCCTTTAGCCATCGCACTCCAGGTAAAAGAATTCTCCTGACCCGCCTGGGTATAGTTGAACCCGAGCTCGGAGCCACGGACGAACGACCCAAAGAACCAGTTCACCCAGGCGGAGTCTCCACCGCCAAAGGGATACACCGGTTCCAGCGTGACCACCCCCTGCCGCGAGGTGCCGAGACCGTTATCATATTGCCGGATGGGATCGCTTCCCAGCATCCGGAAGATCGGAACAGGGATCTGGTGCTCCGCATGCTGTGCCGGCATATACGAGTTGAGCCGGCTCGGATAATAAGCCTGGTTCCAATAACCACCCCATAAGGTATAACCATCGGTGCCATACTGATCTTTACAGTTGGCCGAGGCTACGATGTGATATTTCTCATACATATAGCTCAGACTATGTGCATCGATGAACCAGGAGGCGACAGAAGCGGGATAATATCCGAAAATGCGATGAAAATCGGTCATGTACGTATCGATCAGCTGCTCCCGTTCGTGGGGCGTATAACCGGTGACGAATCCCACATTCGCCCGCCAATCCCAGGGATACCTGCCGCGCCATTTGATCCCAGCTTTCTCTACCAGTGGCTGTGGCAACTCCCACCAGGCGCCGATCTCGAAGCTGTCCCGGGAAAGCCGTTTCAGCAAGGACTGGTAGCGGGGATCCATCAATGCATCATATTGCAACAGAAAAGTCCCGCGCAGCCGATATTTTTTCATCAGCGCTACCTGTTTGACGACGGTCTGATAGAGTACGTCTTCCGTGATCGCCGGATCCCTGGGCTCCAGCAGCCGGATAAAATTGACGATATTCACGATCCGGGGAGAAGACTGAGCACCGGTAAACAAGAACCCACCGACAAGCAACAGGGAAAAGAGAATTCTTCGCATCTTTAAAGATACACCAACACCCCTACCCGAAAAATTAAATGGGAATCGAGGCTTCCTTTCCTGCAAAATTTGCGTTTTCAAAGCAAAACCAAAACAATATGAGAATCACCGTTTTGTCGTCCATCTTCCTTTGCCTTGGCCTTGTGCCGGCGCTGACCGACGCTCAGAACCTCAAAATTCCCCAGCCCAGCACGACGCAGCGGATCGAACAGGATTTCGGCCTGGGCAGCATCTCGATCGCATATTCCAGGCCCAATACAAAAGGCCGGAAGATCTTTGGCGCCATGGAACCTTATGGACTCGTGTGGCGGACGGGCGCCAACGCCGCGACGAAACTCAAGTTAACCGATTCGATCAGCATAGAAGGTCATCCGCTGGCTCCGGGCGAATATGCCTTGTTTACGATCCCCGGCGCCAACGAATGGACGATCGTCATCAATCAGGCCGCCAATCAATGGGGCGCCTATTCGTATGACAGCACAAAGGATATCCTTCGCTTTAAAGAAAAAGTGGCGCGCCTGGATAAAAAGATCGAAACCCTTACCATCCAATTCGCCAACATGAACGTCGAACAGGGCGACCTGCAGATCATGTGGGAGAATACCCTGGTCTCGATAAAACTGACGACGGATGTCGACACGAAAGTAATGGCGAATATCGACCAGGCGATGCAAGGCGAAAGAAAGCCTTATTATTTTGCCGCGATCTATTACTACAATCACAACAAGGATCTGCACAAGGCGCTCGCCTGGATGCAGGAGCAGGACAAGGCGCAACCCGGTCAGTACAACATCAAATACTGGATCGCGCGGATCCAACTCAAGCTGGGAGACAAAACCGCCGCCATCGCCGCGGCCAACGAAGGACTCAAACTGGCCAATGCGGAACCGAACGCCGAATACATCCGCCTCAACAAGGAAGTACTCGAGGACGCTACTGTTTCGCACTGAAGTTCTTATCGAAATATAAGATCGCGCAATGCGCAGCATTGTCCACCTTGATGCTGGTGAAGTTGATGGGCGCCGGTTTTATGACGTCGCCTTCGAAATTCAGGGTAAGCGACATTTTCGAGATATCCCATTCATCGCTCGAGCCGTGCGGATCGATCTGCAGAACCAATATGCCGCCATCCTTCTGGAAATCTTTCAGCGTGAGCGGCTCCTTCACCTGCAGAAGCTTGTCCGTAATACTCGTTTTCTCGTCATATTCATGACTGGGATTGTTCCTGAACAGGTAATACGGGGCATACAGGGTCACTCTTCCGTCCCTGGTAGTCACCTTGTCATGTGTCAGGTATAGGCTATACGTGGTACTGCCCTCTTTGTTATCCCCGCCTGTTGTGATGGACACCAGTGCACTGAGCAGTTTAGGATCGCCCGCGGCGCCCGACGGCGTACAACTGCGGACTGCAAACTCGTCGGTAGCGCTTTTCGAACCGATCACATTTCCCGCCATATCATAGAACTCATATTTTACGGGCATTGCATTCCGATACGTCGCCTTTGCAATTACATCCTTGATCTGTTTCTCCAGGCCTTGTTTGTTAAAGCTGATGGTAGAGTTCCCGGGTCCGCCCACGACATAACAATTGATCGTGCTGTTGACATTCTTGTTCTTCTCTATCGCGTCAAAGTCGACATGCGCACTGACGCCCCAACCGCTGTAAGATGCGGAAAAATTAGCAGCCTCTTCCTCGGAGTCAAAGGTGTAAGTGACATTGGCAAGGACCCGTACTCCATAGCTAACGCTGCCGATCACCATCAGGCTGGGCTTTGCTTCGACATTCGCGTTCTTGAAGAACCCCTTGTCGGGCGGGATCGTATTAATGCTGAAGAGAGTCTTGATCGCATCGATGGTCAGGGTGCGGGTCTTGGACTGCGAAGCAGTGTGATACCCCGCGGAGAGACTTACGCCATATCCACTCGCTCCACCGCTGATCTTCATGCTTTCATCGGCCAGGGAGGAGGATTCATAGATCTGGTAGGTCAGGCTTTCGGTTGTAGCAGGCGGTTTGGCTTCTTTAAAGAGCTCGTCGATGCCGGTCCGGATCGTGGCCTGATTCGGATTGTCGATGAGGACATAGGGCTTTCCCTTGACATTCACGTTGTCCGTGATCAGCGTCAGTGGATTCCGGTCGCCATCCTGTTCTTTGTACGAGCCGTTGTAAAATCCTTCAAAGGTGTAGATCGCCCCGGGATAGATATGGCTGGCGCTGCTGGAATAGTCATTGTTCAAAAAGCTCGTACTCGTCGCCGTCAGTTGGACATGATCGGTGGAGCAGTTCCAGTTACCGCCCGCACTATTCGCCGGGTGTGTCTCCTTGGGATCTTTTTTGACGTTGGCTTTGATATCCGTTGCCTGGCCGCCGAAAGCAGGGTGCTTGACCAACTTCAGGTTCAGGTTGCTGCCATCGCCGTACTTGAAGGTCTTCGACTCGGTCCCATCGGTCGATCCGCCGAATGAGGAGGCATACTGTTTTAACCGGGCGATACCCAACGGCGTTTTGTTATATTCCGCCATGTTCATGGCCACCGGTTTTATCGCCATGGTGACCGGCTTCGATTGCGCGTACGAAGCATGCGCGTAAATAAGTCCTCCGGCTAGCAGGAGGACACTCAGAGGGTGTTTCATTGTTTTTGTTTTTATGATTATGATTAATGCATGCACAAAACTATTTCGCGCATGCCCCCGAGTCAATACCGCGTTTGCGGTAGCCCGATAAAATGCGTAGTTTTACGCCCTTAACCTGCATAAATGCGAAGAACATTACGGCCCGTGATACTGATTGGGATAATCCTGTTGTCTAACCGTGCTCAATCTCAGTCGAACGAAGATCTATCGCTCGAAAAACTTCCAGGTCTCTATAGCATCGTGGTTTCGGTGAACGATTCCGTCCGTTACGATCATCACTTCAATGGCACGAAGCCGGGAGATGTCTTCGACGATCAGTCGCTTACAAAAAGCATGGGTAGTCTTCTTATCGGCATTGCGATCGAGAAAGGTTTCATTTCTTCGCTGGATGAGAAGCTGGCGCATTGGTTTCCGCAACTGAAGAATGATCCGGACAAAAGAAAACAGGAGATAACGTTGAGGCAGGTGATGAACCAGGCATCCGGCCTAAGGCATGAGGATCTTGAAAAGGCAGACGGTATTCCCGAATATCTGGCGGCTGCGGATCGCGCGGGCTTTGTGCTGGACGCCCCACTACTCTCAGCACCCGGCGCCGTCTTTCAATACAACAATGCAGCGACCCACCTGGTCGGCATCATCCTCACGAAGAGTACCGGCATGGACGTCCTCAGCTTCGCCAAAAAGAACCTCCTCGATCCGCTGGATATCACCGCCGTCGAATGGACAAAGTCAAAAGACGGATACTATGATCTCGCGGGTCTCGAAAATATCCGGCTTCGCACTGCCGACTGGATAAAGATCGGCTCCCTGCTGCTGCATGAAGGACGCTATCATCAGAAGCAAATAGTGCCCCAAAAATGGATCGTCCAGACCCTCCATCCCGATGTCCTCTATCATACCCCATGGGGCTTCCGTGGTTCCCAATACGGCCTCTGCTGGTATCACTTCAATTATAAAGGGCAGGACCTGATCTATGGCCAGGGTTGGGGTGGTCAGTTCATTGTCGTGGTTCCCGGTCTCCAACTCGTTTTGGCCATCAACCAAAGTCGCGAAGACCAGAACGCCATCCCGCATGCCGGCCGCTTCCTCGACGCCATCTTCCCGCATTTTTACGACGCCGTCGTTCAGCACCGGAACTTTTAACAAAAAAACCTTCGCTAAGATTTGGAACGTACGTTTTTAATCGTACCTTTAGATCATGGCACGCCCTTCTATTGATAAGACGGCAGGATCACCTCCTGCAAAGTCGGAACTGGAGGTATTGAAGATCCTCTGGAAGCATGGTCCTTCGACGGTTCGCTTCGTTCATGATACGCTGAGCGAAGAGACAAAGACGGTGCAATACACCTCTACACTCAAGCTCATGCAGGTGATGACCGAAAAGGGAATGCTGGAACGGGATGAGTCCAGCATGAAGCACATTTATAGCCCGGTGCTGGAGGAGCAACGGACCATGGGGCTGGTGCTGGAGAAGTTCCTGGATAATATGTACAACGGTTCCATCGGCGACCTGCTGGTTGCGTTCCTTAAAAATAACAAGTCTTCAAGAAAAGAAGTAAAAAAGCTGAAGGAGCTGCTGGATCAGCTCGATAAGTCCGAATAATAATCTATAAATAATATTTTATGAGCACAGCGATATGCTGGACACTCGTCCATTCGATATGGCAGGGACTTCTTTTGTCCCTGATCACGGGGATCGTACTCGCCGCCACAAGAACATCCCCGCCCACCCTGCGGTACAAGCTACTTTCCGGATTGCTCCTGCTCTTCGTCGCCATTTCCGGGCTCACCTTTATCTATGAGTGGGAGAGCGTTCCGGCGTCCAGTGGGGTCGCAGCTATCATCTATTCGCGGCTGACCGGCAGTTACCCGGTTGCGGGAAATTTCACCACCGATATTAACTGGATGCAATCGCTCGTGCAATGGATAAATAGCAACGCCTGGCTGATCATTTCCGTCTGGCTTTGTATCCTGGGCTACCGGCTTCTGCGTATTGCCTATTCGGTGGTCTATACGAACCATATCCGGAATCATCGGTCGACTCCGCCTTCCAGGGAGTGGCAGGACCGGTTGATCCGGCTTTCCGACCGGCTCAGCGTGAGCAGGCCGGTACAATTGCTCGAGTCCGGGATCATCAAAATGCCGGCCGTATTTGGCCATTGGAAGCCCGTGATCTTTATCCCTGCGGGACTGCTGGCACAGTTACCGCCCGATGAACTCGAGGCCATTCTCGCTCACGAGTTGGCGCACATCCGGCGCAGTGATTTTCTGGTGAACCTGTTGCAAAACATCGTCGAAGCCATATTCTTTTTCAATCCCGCTATCCTTTGGCTGTCCGCCCGGATCAGGCAGGAGCGGGAACACTGCTGTGACGATATGGCCATTGCCGGAACCGGTGACCGGAAAGGACTCGTCCGTGCCCTGGTCAGCTTCAAGCAATTCTCCGCTGCACAAACTTCCAGCGTCGCTGTTGGCTTCCCCGGCGACCGGGACTCTTTCCTGAATCGCATTGCCCGGATCGTCCACAGGAAGAACAGGACGGTCAACCCGGTGGAAGGCGTCTTTCTTGCGGTCAGCCTCGTTATCGTCGGAGTTCTTTCCATCGCGTTCATGCGACATGACTCGCCGAAAGAGCGGCCCTCTCTCCGTCCACAGCTACAGGTCCGATCGGGAGGCCCGCGACCCGCTGTTGAGCGGACGGCAGTCGACACCGTCCCCTCGAATGACCCATCCATCAAGGTGAGAATGGGCGACGCCAACACCAACGATACGATCATCACCAACCGCAACGGGCATCGTTACCGACTCATCCTCACCGAGACCGGCATCACCGGGCTGAACGTGGACGGCCGGGAGATCCCCCGTGAAGAGATCGGAAAATACAGGCCGGTCACTGAGAGCATCCTTCGGAACGTGAGCCAGCTGCAGAACGACGAGAAGCAGGAACAAGCCGACAAACAACGATTGGAAATTGAAATGAAGGAGCGGGATGCCGCACTCCGGCAGTTGGCGATCGATCAGAAGCGGATGGAAAAGGAACAGATCGAAATGGAAGGGATGGAAAAAGAGCAGATGGAAAAGGAACGGAACGAAATGCTGAAGAAGGAGGTAGAACTTAAAAGGGACCAGGAACAGCAAGCAAAGGATCAGGAGGCCATGCTGAAGGCGCAGTTGCAGGAGCAATCCGACAAGGAGCAGATGGGCAAGGACCTCGAGCAATTGGAAAAGGACAAGCTGATGGAAGAGACGACCCGGTCGATCATTTTTGATATCCTAAAAGATCATCTGGTCAAATCGGAGAAAGGATTAGATTCTTTCTTCCTGAGTAGCGGCGTCTTCGTCATCAACGGCAAACCACAGCCGGATGAGATCCTCCAGCGATACAAGTCCAAATATATCCATGAGGCGGCGGAGCAATACAGCTTTTCTTCATCGAGGTTTAGGCCTTTAAAGCCTCATTGACGATCGTCTGCGCCTGCTCCTGGATCTGCTTCAGATGGTCGGCGCCGCGAAAACTCTCGGCGTAGATCTTATAGATATCTTCCGTACCCGATGGCCGGGCAGCAAACCATCCGTTCTCCGTCGTTACTTTCAGCCCTCCGATGGCCGCATCATTGCCCGGGGCGGTCGTAAGGATACCCGTGATCGGCTCACCGGCCATCTCTTTCTGTTTGACCATTGAAGGAGACAGTTTGGAAAGTTTCTTTTTCTCCTCCGGCGTCGCCTTGGCTTCAAACCGGTCATAGACTGGGTTTCCTAATTCTTTCGTCAGCTCCTGGTAGATCTGTCCGGGGTCTTTACCCGTGACGGCCATCATTTCGGCAGACAATAACCCGGCGATCATTCCATCCTTATCGGTTGTCCAAACTTTTCCATTCCTTCGGAGGAAGGATGCCCCGGCGCTTTCTTCGCCGACAAAACCCAGGGTGCCCGCCAACAGCCCGTCGACAAACCATTTGAATCCGACCGGCACTTCATAGAGCCCACGGTTCACCTTGGCCGTGACCCGATCGATCATCTGACTGCTGACCAACGTCTTTCCCACTCTCGCCGTCGCGGGCCACTGAGACCGGTTGGTAAAAAGATAGAAGATGCAGGCGGCGAGATAATGGTTGGGTTGCATCAACCCCATGCTGCGGGTAACGATCCCGTGACGGTCATGATCGGTGTCGCAGGCAAAGGCAATATCGAATTTGTCTTTCAGTCCGACGAGCTTGGCCATGGCATATGGAGAAGAAGGATCCATCCGAATCTGTCCATCCCAGTCCACCGTCATAAAACGGAACGTATTATCCACCACGGTCGAGATGACAGTAAGATCGAGTTTGTAATGGTCCGCGATAGGGGCCCAATAGTGGACGCCCGCGCCCCCGAGCGGATCGACCGCAAAATGCAGCTTCGAATCCCGGATGCGATCCATGTCGATAATATTCGCCAGGTCCTCGATATAAGGCCGCATATAATTATGCTTGTGCGTAGTGGATGCTTTAAGGGCTTTTGGATAGGACATGCGTTTCACGCCCTCGAGCCCCTTTTCGAGAAATTCATTTGCTTTCTTTTGCACCCAATCGGTGATGGCTGGCTCGGCCGGACCGCCGTGCGGCGGATTGTATTTGAATCCACCATCCTTTGGTGGGTTGTGCGACGGGGTGATCACGATGCCATCGGCGAGACCACTGCTGCGGCCCTGGTTATAGGTAAGTATCGCGTGTGACAACACCGGTGTCGGCGTATAATCGCTGCCATCGGCGATCATTACTTCCACTCCATTCGCCGCCAACACTTCCAGCGCAGAGATCTGTGCAGGCCAGGAGAGCGCGTGGGTATCCACCGCAAGGAACAGGGGACCGTCGATCCCCTGCTGCTGACGATAAAGACAGATGGCCTGAGAGATCGCCACGATATGATCTTCGTTAAAAGCTGAATCAAAAGAGCTGCCCCGGTGCCCCGAGGTTCCAAAAGCCACCCGCTGCGCCGCAATTCCGGGGTCCGGCTTCTCCGTATAATAGGCGGTGGTCAACTTGGTAAGATCGACAAGCTGCAGAGGGTCGGCGGGTTTCCCCGCGAGTGGATTGATCGGCATAGTTGTATATTTTACTACCCTTGAATGTTTGACTACCCGAAGATCATTATTTCCCGGTTAAAAACAACAGGCACCTGAACATTCCTATCCATCGGCTGTATAGTCAGGCAAAATCGATAACCCATGGACAAAAAATACAACACCTATCAACCGTTCGGCTTCCTGCCTTCGGAAATAGAAGGAGTGGACGCACTGGTCGGATTGGCCCTGGATATGCGCTGGTCATGGAATCATGCCGCGGACGAGATGTGGCGGCAATTGGACCCCTCCCTTTGGGACCTTACTCATAACCCCTGGATCATCCTGATGACGGTCTCCCGGGAGCTATTGCAGGCTCGCCTGGCCGACCCCGTCTTCCGGGACATGGTGCACCGGCTCGAAGCGGCAAAGGAAGAGGCAGAGACCACCCCCCGCTGGTTCCAGCAGAAATATCCCGGTTCACCCCTAAGAACGGTGGCCTATTTTAGTATGGAGTATATGTTGAGCGAGGCCCTGCCGATCTATGTCGGTGGATTGGGGAACGTTGCCGGCGATCAGCTGAAGTCTGCTGCCGACCTCGGTGTTCCGGTGACGGCGATCGGCTTGCTTTATCAACAGGGGTATTTCCGCCAGGCGATCGATCGCGAAGGCAACCAACAGGCGCTCTTTCCCTACAACGACCCGATGCAATTACCGATCAGCCCGCTCCGGCTGCCCAGCGGCGAATGGCTTCGGGTAAAAGTCGAATTGAGCGGTTACCCGGTATGGCTCCGGACCTGGCAGGTTCAGGTGGGGAGAACCCGGTTGTTCCTGCTCGATAGCAACGACGCCTCTAATCTTCCCATCCACCGGGGTATCACCAGTGAGGTGTATGGGGCCGGGGATGATCTGCGGATAAAACAGGAGATCATCCTGGGTATCGGTGGCTGGCGGCTGCTTCGGGCTCTTGGCATCCACCCGGAGGTCTGTCATATGAACGAGGGGCATGCTGCGTTCCTGGTGCTGGAGCGCGCCAACGATTTTATGAAGGAGACGGGTATTTCTTTCGAAGAGGCGCTGGCGGTCACCCGGGCGGGAAATCTGTTCACGACGCATACGGCCGTAGCGGCGGGCTTCGATCATTTCAGCCCCGGGCTCATCGGCCAATATTTGGGCGCTTATGCCTGGAACGAGTTGCATCTCGATTTCAACTCCCTGATGGCGCTGGGCCGCGAAAATCCGGACAACGGCGGCGAAAGCTTCAATATGGCCTGGTTGGCGGTACACGGCAGCGGAGCGGTCAACGGCGTCAGCAAACTCCACGGCACGGTCAGTCAGCATCTGTTCCAGCCACTCTTTCAGCGATGGCCACGGGTGGAAGTTCCCATCGGATCGGTCACCAACGGTGTGCATATGCCCAGTTGGGACAGCGCTTATTCCGATGAAGTTTGGACCCAGGCTTGCGGACGTGGCCCCTGGAAAGGAGACCAGGAAGGGCTTGCGCAAAATATTGCGGGCGTACCGGACGAATCCCTATGGAAGATGCGTAATCTCTCGCGGGATGGGCTTGTCCGTTATACCCGGGAACGATTTGAGCGACAGATGGCGGTAGCCGGCTATGGCGCCGATATTCTGGAGACAGCCCGCCAGGTCTTCGACCCGAATGCACTGACCATCGGCTTCGCCCGCCGGTTTGTCCCCTATAAGCGCCCATACCTTCTCCTGCACGACGAACAGCGGCTGATCCGCATCCTGACCAATCCCGAACGGCCTGTCCAGCTGATCCTCGCCGGCAAGACCTCTCCTTATGACGAGGGTGGAAAAGCCCTGATCCGTCAATGGGTGCGATTCATCCAAGACCATAATCTCTACCGCCATGTCGTCTTCCTCAGCGACTATGATATGCTGCTGACCGAGCACCTGGTGCAGGGTGTCGACGTATGGCTGAATACGCCCCGCCGTCCCTGGGAAGCAAGCGGCACCAGCGGCATGAAAGTGCTGGTCAATGGCGGTATCAATCTCTCGGAACTCGATGGCTGGTGGGTAGAGGCCTATACGCCCGAAGTGGGCTGGGCCCTCGGCGACGGTTGGGAACATGGCGATGACCCGGCGTGGGATGCAGTAGAGGCGGAAGCGCTGTACGAGATCCTCGAGCAACAACTGATCCCCGAATTCTATACCCGCAATGAACAGGGCATCCCGACCGGCTGGGTACAACGGATGCGGAAGAGCATGTCTACGCTTACGCCGCAGTTTTCGGCAAACCGGACGGTGCGTGAGTATACGGAGAAATATTATCTGCCGGCAGCAACCAATTATTTACAGCGCGCTGCGGACAAAGGCGCGGCGGGCAACCGCATTGTCACTGCACACCGGGAGTTGAAAGAGAAATGGAATGGTCTGCAGCTTGGCGAGCTCCATGCCGAACACACCGGCGATGGCTGGCATTTCTACATCCCCGTCTCGCTGAACGACATCGACCCGGGAAAAGTGACAGTGGAACTTTATGCCGACAACAGCGACGGCAATGCACCCGAGAGGATCACCATGCAGCGGAGCCAGGACCCGGCGCATACCGGTTACGAGGCAAGCGTAAAGACGGGCCGGCCGGCGAGTGACTATACCGTTCGCATTATTCCCGCCTACGAAGGCATCGCCCTGCCGTTGGAGGATACGCTCATCTACTGGCAGCAGCGATAGCGGACAGCGCAGCAGGAAAAGCACGGCATGGAAGTAAAAAAGGCGTAACTTATTTCGCAAAGCCCTGACACATGAGAAAAATTCTGCTTTTCCTGCTGCTGCCCTTCCAGCTGGCGGCGCAATCCACGCCTTTTCTTGCCTTCAAGAAATATCCTTTCCCGACCCAACTGACCGCTTCAGCGACGGGATCGCGGATTGCCTGGGCGCTCGATGAAGAGGGGCGGCGAAATATCTACGTGGCCGAAGGGCCGGCTTTTAAACCGCGCATGCTCACCTCGTTTGCAAAGGACGACGGCCAGGAGATCACGAGTCTCACGCTCTCTGCCGATGGCCATTGGGTGGTGTTTGTCCGGGGTGGCGATCATGGCGCCAACTGGGAAGGCGGGCTTCCCGTCAATCCGGCATTCGACACGGAGCCCTTTAAGGTGCAGGTTGCAAGCGTTCCTTTCGCAGGCGGCGATGTAAAATATCTTTCCGAAGGGGATCATCCGGTCATTGCTCCCGATGGTAAGCTCGTCGCCTTCATCAAAAATAACCAGGTGTGGACCGCGCCGACCGATGGCTCCGCCGCCGCCAAAAATGCATTTACTTCCCGGGGAAATATGAGTTCGCTGGAGTGGTCGCCCGATGGCCACCGGCTTTTGTTCGTGTCTACCCGGACGGATCATTCCATCATCGGTGTCTATACTCCCGGAGCTTCGATCCTCAAATGGATCGCCCCTTCCTTTAGCCACGACGAGTCCCCGCGATGGTCCAATGACGGCAGCCGGATCGTGTTTGTCCGCCGCCCCGGAACCGGCGGGGCGCCCGACTCGATGCTGGTGAACAGACCTGCTCCCTGGAGCCTCTATATCGCCGACACCGCGACGGGTAGTGCCCGTTTGCTGTGGAAGGCGCCGGCCACGTTGCGGGGTTCCTTTCCTTCGACGGATGGCGAGGCCAACCTGCATTGGGCAGCCGGCAACACGATCGCCTTTCTTTCCTATCAGGATGGGTGGCCGCATCTTTATTCGATCGACGCCGCGGCGATGGGCAATGCGGCTGGGGCGGGCGACACAAGGGGAACACCCACTGCCCGGCTGCTGACACCCGGCAATTTCATGTGCGAACACATCACGCTTAGCCCCGACAAGAGATTCCTGGTCTGCAGTGCGAATACAGGACCGGATGCCAATGATCTCGAAAGACGCCATATCCTGATGGTCAGCGTCGACAAGCCGGATCTGAAGATCATGACCCCGGGCGAAGGGCTCGAATGGGCGCCCGTGATCACGGGGGATGGATCGGCGCTGGCTTTTATCAGCGCTACAGCGCAACGCCCGCCGCTTCCCGCTGTGCAGTGGCTGGGCGAGGAGCGTGGCCTCGGCAATAGTACCCTTCTTGGGAGCGACCGGATCCCCGCCGATTTTCCTCAAAGCCGGTTGATCACCCCTCGGGTGGTGACCTTCACCGCAGCCGACGGCGTCGTAGTTCATGCCGATCTTTTCGAGCCACCCGCCGGCAAACCCCGCAAGCCGGCCATCGTCTACATCCACGGCGGTCCGCCGCGGCAGATGCTGCTTGGCTGGCATTATTCGGATTACTATTCCAATGCCTATGCCTCCAATCAATACCTTGCCAGCCTCGGCTTCGTCGTACTGGCCGTCAATTACCGGCTGGGCATCGGCTATGGTTATGAATTTCACCGGGCCGAAAAGGCCGGCGCATCGGGAGCCTCGGAATACAAGGATATAAAGGCGGCTGGTGAATGGCTGCGCAGACAACGGTTCGTGGATTCCTCCCGCATCGGAGTATACGGTGGGTCCTATGGAGGCTTCCTCACGGCCATGGCGCTGGCAAAAGACTCCCGGCTCTTCTCCGCCGGCGTGGACTTTCACGGGGTTCACAACTGGCTGACGCAGTCGGCCATCTTCACGACCATCAATCAGCGCTATGAAAAAGCACCCGACTATGAAAAAGCGCTGAAGACGGCGTGGAATTCCTCTCCGGTCTCTGTCATCGACACCTGGCGGAGCCCGGTACTGATCATCCAGGGCGATGACGACCGTAATGTCCGGTTCAGCGAAAGCGTCGATCTCATTCGCCGGCTCGAGAAAAAGGGGGTTCCCTACGAGTCGCTGATGATCGTCGAGGACACCCATCACTGGATGAATTTTTCCAATGCCGTCACCGTCTATGGCGCGGCCGCCGACTTCTTCGTACGAAAATTTATGCCTTAGCGGAGGTTCTGGAGGGACTCTTCCATTTCTTTGCGCAGATCAGTAAAATACACCGGGAAATAGAGTAACGTATAGAAATAGTTGATGACCGATACCAGCAGAAAGATCAGCACACCCAGCCCGATGGCGATGAGGTCGAATCCCGAGGCTATAAAGGCGGTCAAAGCGCAGACCGCGGCCAGCGTGCCGCCAAGCATCATGATCCGCGAAAGACTGCCTTCGAGAAAGACGTTGTATTCGCTGCCGGTATCCTGAATGCGGATCCAGCCGGAGGAGAAACAAAAATATTGATTGCCGAAGCGGATCCTGCCTATCGCCCAGGGCCGGTTGCGGAAATAGAGTGTATCCCCGGATATTGCGATGGAATGCACCCGCTGATGTTCGAGCTCCTGCTGATAAAAATTCAGCAGCAGCGGGACCGATGCGTGCGGGATCTGAGATTTTTCAAATGCGGTGGATGTGCGAAGCATGATGTAATTTAATAATTATTTCCGCCGCATCCCGTACCGGCGGTTATCGACCTTGGCGACACCCAGCCGCTGGGCCGTATAGATGCCCGAGTGACCGCTGAAATAATAGGCCGTGAAGCAGGCGACGGCATAATAAAGAACGTGCTCACCCCCAAACAATTCCACCCCCATGAGCGTGCAGGCCACCGGAGTGTTGGTGGCTCCTGCAAAGACCGCGATGAATCCAAGCCCCGCCATCAGGTCCACCGGGGCGCCGGTCAGCAGGCCAAGCGTGTTGCCAAGCGCTGCGCCGATAAAAAAGAGTGGGGTCACCTCACCGCCTTTGAACCCCGTACCCAATGTGATGGCCGTAAAAAGCAGCTTCCAAAGCCAGCTGAAAGAGTTGGCGCCACCGGCATGAAAGCAGGAGGGGATGGTGATCGAGCCCGCGTTTTGTGCGATAACACCCAGTCCAAGATAGTCAGTTGTTCCCAACGCGTAGGTCAGACCGATGATCACGATGCCGCCGGCCACAGGCACCAGCCATTTGATCGGGATCCACCGGTTGCTGTATTTTTTTATCGTATGGCTGGACCCGGCAAAACCCATTCCGGCAAGACCAAAGGCGACACTGGCACCGATGACCTTTACAAGCAGGAGCAGGTCAAAAGGAAGAAACCCCGTGGTGGCGGTGTCCGCGAATTGGATATGATACGCGGTATGATGAATACCCCAGGCGCGGCAGACGATATCTGCAAGCACGCTGGCCATAAAACAGGGTAGGAGGGCATCATATTGTATTTTTCCCAGCGCCAGCACTTCCATGGCAAAAATGGCACCCGCCACGGGAGTACCGAATACGGCGCCAAAGCCCGCGGCAACACCTGTCATCAGCAGCGTGCGGGTGTCCTCGCGGGATAGGTTCAGCTTGCGGGCAAAAAGCTGGGCCAGACTACCGCCGATCTGCACGGCTGTCCCTTCCCTTCCTGCCGATCCGCCAAACAAATGCGTCATCACGGTCGTGAACAGCACCAGTGGCCCCATCCTCGCCGGCACGCCGGCGCCCGGCTCGTGGATCTCATCGATGATGAGATTATTTCCCGCCTCGGAATTCTTGCCGAGGTAGCGATAGATCAGGTAGATCAGGATGCCTGCGAGGGGGAGTAGGAACAGCAGCCAGCTATTGGCAAAACGGAGCAGGGTGGCCTTGTCCAGCAGCCAAAGGAACAATGCGACAAGCGAGCCAGCCGCCCCGGCGACAGGGATGACCAGCAGGGTCCAACGGGAAAGATATGAGAGGATGGAAAGTTGTTCGAATCGGGGTTGCTTCATGCCTACAAATTATAGATTTTATCAATTGATAATTGATGATTCGTAGGCGTCATCGTCCCTCCGTCAGGGCTGTTGATAAGGTGGAGCACCATCACCTTGTGCGCATAAAGATAACGACATATCGGTAAAAAATTGTACTTTTTATCAATGATCCTTAATCGATTGGCTGCTTTTGGGTGTAGTCTGCTGCTTCTTTCCTCTTTTTCGGCTTTTGCACAAAAAAAGAATATCGGTTTCGAATATCATATCCATCGGGCGACAAGTCCTATCCGGATCGACGGGGTCATCGATGAACCTGCCTGGCAGGCCGCGGAGCGGACGAGTAATTTCTTTATGGTCCTGCCGATGGATACGAGTCTCGCCCGGGTACAGACCACGGTGCGGATGACCTATGACATGAACAACCTCTATCTCGTGGCGGAGTGCTTCCTTCCCGGGCAGGGTCGCGACATGGTCGAGTCTTTACGCCGGGATTTCAGCTTCGTCAGGAACGACAACTTCATTTTCTTCCTCGATCCCTTCGAAGATCAGACCAGTGGATTCTCGTTTGGCGCCAATGCGGCGGGCGGGCAGTGGGATGGGTTGATGTATGAGGGCGGGAAGGTCGATCTGAGCTGGGATAACAAATGGACTTCGGTGGTGAAACGATATGGCGACAAGTATGTCCTGGAGCTTGCGATCCCTTTCAAAACCCTGCGTTATAAAAAGGATGTCCTGCATTGGGGTGTCAACTTCAGCCGGAACGATCTCAAGACGACCGAGAAGTCCGCGTGGGCGCCTGTGCCGCGGCAATTCCCTACGGCTTCGCTGGCCTATACGGGGGTGCTGGTATGGGATGTACCACCACCGCCACCCGGTCCGAATATCTCCGTCATCCCGTATGTGTTGGGCGGAGTGCAGCGGGATTATGGGTCGGGCAGCAACGTCTATAAGAAGGAGATCGGTGGGGATGCGAAGATCGCCGTTACTTCTTCGCTCAACCTCGATCTGACCGTCAATCCAGACTTCTCACAGGTGGACGTGGACAAAGAGGTGATCGATCTCAGCCGGTATGAGTTGTTCTATCCCGAGAAGCGGCAGTTCTTTCTCGAGAATGCCGATCACTTCAACAACCTCGGGTATCCGAATATCCGTCCTTTCTTTTCCCGCCGGATCGGTCTCGGCATCCCGATCGAGTTCGGCGCACGGCTGAGTGGCAAGCTGGATCCCAACTGGCGGATCGGACTGATGGATATGCAGACCCGCAAAGTAGACTCTACGGGTCTGCCCGAAGAGAACTACTCCGTACTCGCCCTGCAGCGCAAGGTCTTTTCGCGGAGCAATATCGGGTTCATCTTTATCAACAAACAGGCGGTACACTATCAGCCGGGCAAGGATACTACCGGGTTGCCCGTCTATTCCCAGTATAACCGGAATGCGGGAATCGAGTTCAACCTGGCTTCATCCAACAATTACTGGACGGGCAAGTTCCTCCTGCTGAAGGCCTTTAGTCCCGGCAAGCATGGCGACGACTGGGTGCATGCCGGAAACCTGCAGTACCTCAACCGGCACTGGCTGATCGGGGCGGAATATGAGTACACCGGGGTCAATTACAATGCCGAGGTGGGTTATGTGCCGCGGACGGGTTACTTCAAGGTCAACCCCCAGATTAACTATCTCTTCCTGCCGTCCGGTGGGGTGGTGCTCAGCCATGGGCCGCAGCTGACCTCCACGTACTTTTACAATGAGGCTTTTCACCGTACGGACAACGAGACCATCTTCACGTGGCTGACGACGTTCCGCAACAGGAGCACCCTGGCGGCCGTGGGGATGAATGACTATGTCCAACTGCTGGCGCCCTTTGACCCTACTAATACCGGGATCGGCTATCTCGCGACGGGCACGCGTCATCACTGGAATACCGCCGGCATCGACTATGTCAGCAAGCCGCAGGCCCTGTTTACGTGGGATGCCTCCTTCCGATGGGGTGGCTACTATGCGGATGGGAACAAATTCTCGTTTGTCGGCGATGTTGGCTATCGCATCCAGCCGTTTGTCAATTTCACCATGGCCGCGACATACACCGATCTGACTCTGCCCCACCCCTGGGGTCACACCCATTTCTGGCTGGTCGGCCCGAAACTCGACATTACTATGACCAACACGCTGTTCCTGACTGCGTATGTGCAGTATAACCAGCAGACGCGCAATATGAACCTCAACACCCGCCTGCAGTGGCGGTACAAGCCCGCGTCGGATCTATTTCTCGTTTATACGGATAATTACCTTACGACGCCATTCAGCGTGCGGAACCGGGCCGTGGTGTTGAAATTCAATTATTGGTGGAATTTGTAGGGGGTCTGCGGCCCTGGTATTGGTGGTCGCCGCCGCTGCTTGCGCCTGCTCCGACCCTTTTCTCCCGAAATCCTAGGCAATCCGGCCATAAATCCCTATTTTTGCGCCTCATTGCCGGAATCGACGATCACCGGGATCGGGAAGTAGCGCAGGCCGGTAGCGCACCTGGTTTGGGACCAGGGGGTCGCAGGTTCGAATCCTGTCTTCCCGACTACATTTTGAAACCCGCTCTGGTAGCGGGTTTCGTTTTTGTGGGTATTCGTATAGATTTCTAAAATATTCATTTCCAGTGTCTAGTTGGTTCAAATCCTGTCAAGATAATTCCGTATGTGTGACAAATTGCTACTAGACAAAATGTTTTCTTTTCTCGGTCATAAGTAGTAAGTTTTTCTTGTCAACGTGCCTCCTAACATAAACGATGATGTTAACTAGATTGCCGTATTCATCCATCGTGTTCTCTCTTCCACTAATTTTAATCCATTCTTGATAACTGCCCTGTAGTTCGTCAGTTGTTATGCAGGTTTGTCTAATTTCTGTCAGGTCAAAGACTTCTTTTCCATTACTGGAAGCCAGTCTCTGTAATTCAACTCTTGACCTGAATAGAAAACTTAGCATCTTCTCCAAGTTGCTCTCATTGTCGATACAAGCCGATTCGACACCTATATAGCCATTTTCGTCTTCAACTAAATATTCTTCAAAAAGTTTGTCTGCATTTAACAAAACATCGGTATCAATCAGGTCGGTTGCAATGAAAGTTAGGTCAATAAAAAGATCACCCAAGTCGTCCAACAGGATAAGCTCAACCGTTTCTTGTTGGCAGCTATCAGGGATTTCTTTCCCTTTAATATTGTGTTTGATGGTCCATTGCCTACCAAGAAATGTTCCAAGGTACGAAACAACATTATCCAATTCTTCCCCACTTTCAATTTTTTTTCTCAGATCCTGAATCAATGGCTTGGTTCGCCTGTTAAAGTCAATGAGATATTTTGGTTGTCCTTGTTGATAAACAACCCATTCTTCAATTGAGAGTTCGTAAAAGGGAATTGCCCGGAATATCTCGCCCGAATTTTCAAATAAATAGGATTCTGTTTGTCGTTTTACAGTTTCCATAGCATTTAGCTGAATCAATTGATGGATGACTGATCCGGGGAAGGGATGTTTTTTTAATATGCCTGGATTAATACTTCTGCAGGTATATGCAGCACCTCATTAAGTTTGCGGATCATAGCAAGGCTGAGCTTTCTTTTACCAGATAAGATTTCTGATTTGCGGGAGCGGGCACCCAAAATTTCCGAAAGCTCTACTTCTGACATGCCCATTTGTTCAATTCGAAATCTGATGGCTTCGAGTGGCGACGGTTTAGACACAGGATAGTTCTCAAGCTCATACTCTTTAACGAGGATAGACAAAACTTCTAATTCGTCGGATTCTTTTGATTCCGGTTTAAGATTTTTTTGCATCAGTTCATACACACGTTCCAACGCGTCTTCGTGCTGAATCTTATTTTTTATTGGTTTTAACATAGCTTACTTTTTTTGCATCGATTTTATCATATTGTTTGTGCGTGCCGAACCAAACTATAAAGACGATTTTCAACCGATATTCAATATCCACAATCAATCGGTAGCTATTTCCATGGATGTTGAAGATTACTCGTTTATCCGTTATTACAGAAGCATTGCGATACTGCTGTTTTAATTCATTGGGATTATTCCACTGTGCAGCTTCTGCTTCCTCAAACCAAGCGAACAAGGCTTGTGCTGCTTCAGGAAAGGCTGCACATGAGGTTCTTAATGTTTTAACCGCAATAACCCTCATCTGCAAATATACACATTTGTTACCAAATCGGTAACATTCTTGATTAGGAGATTTTTAGCATTTTGGTTGAATGACGTCTTTTGTTTATGTTGTAATAAATTATTGTTTATCAAAAAGTTAAGATGGCAAGGGTCTTAAGATCATGCAGAAACCGGTTCGAGAATTGTCCTGCCAGGGCGACTATAATTCAAAACCCGCCACCATGGCGGGTTTTATTTTTTTTATTTCGCGTCGGAATGTAGCCTTCGGCCCCATGCAACAAATGGAACTTTCCATAATACCCCCCTAACAATGTCGCGTTTCCACCCCTGCAAGGAAAGCATCGCCGCTTAGTTTTGTTCGCATAAAACAATTCTATGCGTAAGTTAATGTTACAAATGCAGGTCTCGCTGGATCTCTTTATTTCCGGCACGGAATCAGGTATGAACTGGATGATCTGGCCGTATACCGGTCCATGGACCTGGGATGAAGAACTAAAAAAATATTTTACCGAAGTAACTGCTTCGAACGATTCAATCCTACTGGGCTGGGAAATGGCCGACGGCGGCTATATCGACCATTGGACCGAAATCGCCAATCAAAAAAACAACAGCCAAAGCGTCTTTGCGACTAATGTCGTTGCAGCCCATAAACACGTCTTTAGCCGGAAAAAACGCCAGTCCCGCTGGGATAATACAACCACAACGACGGAAGATCTGGCCACGGAAGTTCTACGACTAAAAAACCTCCCCGGCCAAAACATCATTGCCTACGGAGGTGCCACCTTCGCCAATGCCCTGGTCACGACCGGTCTAATCGACGAATATCATTTTATCATCAACCCCACGATTCTCGGAAAAGGCATTTCCATTTTCACAAAAATGGACGACATCCTTCACCTTACGCCCGCCTCTGTCAAGGTCTATCCTTGTGGTATAACGGTCATGGTCTACCAGCAAAAATAATGAGGGCCCTAGCATTTATTTAACATCTTCCCTCCGGTGACAGGAAATAAAAAAAGCGAATGAAAATATTCATTTTCAATTCGCTAGATTCGCTAATCGCCTCGGATCATCGACAAAGCGGTACGAGAATCCTCCTGCCAAGGCGACTTAATGATTAGCGAGTTATAAAATGACTCGCTTTTTTGTTTTTTAAAGTATCTTGACCCTTCGATCTGATAAATTGATGACAGATACTCCACAGCATATTAAAGAACTTCAGTTAAAGATCTGGCTTTCCAAATCTGCAGGGGAAAGGCTAAGGCTGACATTGGAAGGTAACGGCCAGTTACTTCATTTTTGGTCGGCTGCTCATGTGGTTGATGGAAATTTGAATAAGCAGAAATCCAAAGGTAAATAGTAATCAAGGGAACACAAGCGTTACGCACCTGGTTTGGGACCAGTGGGAGTGTAAGGGGGCCGAACCCAATTACGATCCTTTCACATAATGAAGCACCACCGCGCCCGAATCGAAGGTCTTTGACTCAACCAGTTTTAACTTTAGTTTCTCCGGCAGGCCGGTGCCTTCCATTAACCGTCTTCCTTCCCCGACAATGACCGGCAAAATGAAGAAATAAAATTCATCCACCAAGCCAAGGGTGATCAGTTGCTCGGCCAGATCCACGCCGCCGACTGAGATTTTCTTGCCCTTTTCCTTTTTCAGCCGGAGGAGCTCGTCCCCGGGATTCCCGCGGACGGGTCTTTTGCTACGTCGGGCCAATAGGGAACCATCAATTCGTAGGTTTTACGTCCGAAGATCGTCAGATCTATGTCCCGCATGATGTCCATATAGTATTCCGCCGCCTCGTCCGTGATCCCTTCGGGACCGAGAATGGCGTGGTCGCAGCAGCCGTCGATCGAAAGATTGATGGCATAGATCAGATTTCTCATTTGCACGATATCTATTCAACAGATCATCAACAACCTGTTCTGTCCGGAACTTTCGGTTGGTGCGCGATGAAGACAGGGAGGGACCTGACTTTCAGGATGATCAACCGCCAATCTCCACATGTGCCCAACCCCTAAGCTTATTGGACGCGCATTCGGCCTGGCCTGACAATGCAGATCAAAGAAATGTTCAGTTAAGAATGGTTCAAAACCTTCTTCTACCCCTTGGTATAGTTTTTTGAGTTCGTCACGTATTTCTGGAATAAGTACTTTCTTTATTCCTTGTGAATTTGGTAATATTTCACTGGACTCGCCGTAGTACGTGCACAGAAAGGTATCGGTTGGGATTGGCGAGCGATCGACATGAAAAGAATAAACATCAGTTGGGAGGAACGGGTAGGTGTCATCTCGGTCATAGCATTTGATTACGTTCAGGGTTGGCGCTGCGCCGTGAGTTTTCAATGTATTCAAGTCATTTAAGAGAATCTCCCGGGCAAGCTGCCCCTGTTCACTCAACTGAAGTTCACAAAGTTCCTCCTGATCAATTGCTGTTATATTTCCACTCAGCGCTATTTTTTCGACGATCTCGGAAAAATCACCTTTTAGATCACGGGTCCAGCAAATAGCATTGATAGCTCCGCTAAATGGCGTAGAAACAAGGTCTTGAAAACTCGTGACACAGTGAATTTGATTCTCCGGATGTGGTAAATCTATCATGATAGCTAATACAAATATAAGATTTGTCCGGGGTTAGCTCTCTTCGCACGCATCTATACGTCGCTGCAAAAAATTACGTTCCATAGGACTACGCGCCAATGCAAGCGCCGAAGCAAAATGCGCTCTCGCAACCGGGTGATTTCCCCGACGGAACTCAAGCTCACCAAGCGTAGCCGGGTAGAACGGGTAAGAAGAAAGGCGATCAAGATCATGAATGTTGCGGATGTCCGACAATCCCCGTTCCGGGCCATCAAGCTGCGCGATGGCAATGGCACGGTTAAGTGCGACCACCGGCGAAGGATGGATAGCCATAAGCATATCATAAAGCGACACTATCTGTTTCCAATCGGTATCCTCGCTTCCGGCTGCACTGGTATGCATTGCAGCAATGGCCGCCTCGATGTGATATTCAGTCAGGCCCGTGCCGGAGGCAGAAAGGTCAAGAAGCGCTTGTCCTTCTGCTATGAGGTTCTGATCCCATAAAGACCGATCCTGCTCAAAGAATTGGACAAGATTACCCAAACCATCCAGGCGAGTTGGCAGGCGGGCCGCGTTGAGATACATCAACGCAGCAAGCGCATAGACCTGGGGGGTTGCTAAAGCGGGTTGTTCAATGATCAAATTCATAAGCCGCATGGCTTCCTGGCAAAGCTCCATGCGCACTGCCGCCTCGGGTGAGGAGCCGTGATACCCTTCGTTGAAAAGCAAATAGAGTGCTTGCAAGACGGAGGAAAGCCTGGAAGGGAAGGCCGCATCGGCAAGGTTAAAAAGCCTCGTGGACCCCGCCAATATTTTCTTTGCCCGGGTGATGCGTTTTTCGATAGCGGCATGACCACTCACAAAGGCCTGTGCGATCTCCTTTACGCTGAATCCGCATAATATATGTAGGATAAGCGCAATTTGAGCCTCTTCAGAGATGCGGGGATGGCAGCAGGAAAACATCATACGTAGCTGGGAGTCTTTCACTGCGGACGCACTAAAGGCCTCGTCTACTGTCGGAACCAGCGTCCATTCCGATTCAAGAAACCGCGTTAGTTCTGGCTCAGACACTCTTGCTGTGCGCTCCCGGCGCAAAATATCAACGGCACGGTTCCTGGCCGTGGCCATCAGCCATGCGGAAGGATTTTTGGGCAGACCGCGTAACTTCCAGGTCTCCATAGCACGGCAGAAGGCGTCCTGAGTGACGTCTTCTGCCAATGCGAAGTTGCTGACTCCGAAGAGCCGGGTAAGCGTGGCAACAATTCTTCCGAATTCGTGCCGAAAAAAATGTTCCTCAATATCCATCGCCTGATTCTATCTGTCCGATCGGACGGACCTCTACCGAACCGCCATCCTCGAAAATCGGGCATTCCAGGGAAAATTCGACAGCCTGGTCGATATCCCTTGCCAAAATGATACTATAGCCGCCGACTACGTCTTTAGCTTCCGCAAAGGGGCCGTCGATGACCTGCTTTTTGGGGCCTTTGACCACCTTGCCATTGGGTTGCAATGGCTCTCCGAGTGATTTCAAATGGCCTTTGTCACTGAGATCCTTAAGCCAGGTCATCCATTTGGCCGTTTTTTTCTGCATCTCCTCAGGAGACGCAGGTAGTTCGTAACCCCGATACAAGTATACAAATTCAGTCATAGTCCTTTTCTTTATGTCGATCGTGATATAATTTAAGCTTTTGCCGGCGAATCTAATCATCCAGTGCTCCCATGGTCAGATTGAGGGTCGTTCCCATCATCCCGCCTGCTTTATCGGAAGCCATAAAGGCCGCTACATCAGCCACCTCCGCGAGTGTCAGGAAGCGTCGTGGGTGGTTCATGGCTGCAAGATAACCTGTAAACTGTTCCCAGGTGACGCCCGCTGTCCTGGCCCTGCTTTCAAATATTTCCCTTATTGTCTCCGTTTCCGGCATGCCGTGCGGCTGCAGACCGAGAACACGGATGCCCTGAGGTGCGAGTTCTTTCGACAGGTATCGGGTAAGCGCCTCCTTCGCGGCCTGTGACGCACCATAGCCCCCGTTCGGCGTGCCGATTCTTGCGGGAGGTGCAGTAACAGTCATGATCACTCCGGATTTATTCGGGAGCATACGTCTTGCTGCTAAACGCGCGGTCAGAAAGTAGGATGTGGTGTAGCTTGTGATCGGCATGGAGAATTGTTTAAGATCCATATCGACCAGTGATGGCCCCAGATATTTGGTCGGCGAGTTCCCCACCGCATTGAACGAAATATCGATGCGGCCGGTCTTGGCGACTACCGACTGCAGATGCCTGTCTATGGCCTGCTCATCGAGAGCATCAACCTCCGCTGCTTCGACAGTGCCGCCGGCAGACGCGATGTCCCTGGCAACTGCTTCCACCGGCGCCAAGCGGTGCCCGGTGAGAAAAAGCCTGGCGCCTTCGCGAGCGAAAGCGCGTGCGACAGCACCGCCGATGGCGCCACCTGCCCCATAGATCACTGCCACCTTGTCTTTCAAATCATTCATAAATTGTCCGTTTAAAGTTGAGAATTAGCACGTGAAATATTCACGCTTCGCAACTAAGACGTTTGGAGTCACGTTTCCGGACAATTTATTTCCTGGTTACGTTGTCAGCACCTCTGCCAGTTGGTTCAACATCTGGGCCATACCTTGGCTGAAGCCCATTTCGATCATCCTTTCCATGCGGGCAAGGGACTCATTATAAATGACAATAGTCACTTTTGTCGTTCCGTTTTGCTCACTGAAATTCAGGTCCCATTCCGAACCGGGCATTTCAAGGTTCTCATCTTTGTCGGCAAAATTGGCCGACATCTTGAAGTTGGTTTTGGGGCTTATGGAAGTGTACTTATGGACTTGCCAGCGCTCTTGACCCTCAGGGGTCACCATCGCATAAAATCGTCTGCCCCCGACCCTGAAGTCCATAAATTTTGTTTTCGAGAGATAGGGTTTCGGCGCCCACCACTGATCAAGGATCTCCTGCCGGGTAAAAGCATCCCATACCGGCGAAAGGCCGGCAGCAAACTCTCTTTCAATGGATACGGTTTTTGCGGCTTTGTCAACAGTGAAATCAAATAGCAAGTTGTTGTTCATTTTTCTGGCATTTCATTATTTAAGAATGCGAAACTATTCGGTTGCAATATAAATGCAACTAAGTGGTTTCGCAAATTTTTTTATAATTTCAAGAATGAGAAAGTTAATCTTCGGGATCAACGTCAGCCTGGACGGTTGTTGCGACCACAGCCTCGCCCGGTTTCAACGGCTGACCCGAAGAAAAATGCCCGCATCGAGATCCCTTCCCGCGGATCCCGGCGCGAGATTCAGATAATCCCCCGGCACCCCCTTTGCCGTTATCTCACTCAACAGCACCCGCCCCGTCTTCCGAATATCCAATTCCCGCGGCCTGTTTTGCCGGTCGACCTGTAGGCTATCTCCATTAAACCCCAGATAATGGGCATTACCCGAAATAAGTGAATGACGGAAGGTATAGGTAGGATGGACCCCCTTATAGCCCACAAAGAAGTAGTTCCCATTTGTGACGATATTATCCGAGAAGGTGAAGGGCAGGTCCGCCGATGCTCCATATCCAAACCAGAAAGCCCCCTCATAAGCTCCGTAAATAATGGAATGCGTCAACGAAAAATGATCGATGCCCAGGAACACCAGGACCGCATTTTTGCAACCATAGAAAATAGAATGATCGATATGGATCTCCGGCCCCTGTGCAAAGACGGCGCCCTGGATGGGGGACATATTCCGGTCGCCGATAAAATAACATTGGGAAATATCAAGACCCGAAAGGTCCGGCCGGTGTCGCTCGATCGGATAATAATAATCGACGGAAGGATTGGAGTTGCCGGTAAATTTCAACCCCCTGAGCTGAACATGGCTTCTTTCGACCTGGATGCCGATGCAATGGTCGAATTTCCCATAATCTTTATTATTGGCCGAAACCGATTGGATCACCGGCATCTTTTCCGGCCGCCAGCCGCTATCATCCGGCATCACCTGCGCCTCGATAATGTAAGGCGCCACCGCTCCCCCGGGAATGCTGTCTATCAGAACCTGCTTATCCAATACATATAATCCCGGAGCGAGCTCAATTTTTACAGGCTCCGAGCCCCGGAACTGGTTGGCAAGGGCCACGGCTTCTTCCAGCGAGGCCAACGGCAATTCCCTGGATCCCGGTGCATTGGCTTTTCCCCTGAGCGGGTCGACAAAAAGAGATTGTGCGGACACAAAGAATGAGCAGGCGGTCATCCATATGAACAAAACGATCCTGGTTAGCAGCGTGATGCGGTAGTACATTGGCAGTTATTTAATAGGCCAAACCTACCCTGCGACCGCCGCTCCGCATGATCATCTCCATTCAATCCTGTTCATCTTTGTTCATCCACTTCCATGCCAGGCCAGAAAAAAATTTTCGAAAAAAAATTGCGTAGCCAAATAACTACACTTATATTTGTAGCCAAATAGCTACACAATGAACCTACGACGCGACGTATTCCAAGCCATCGCCGACCCCACCCGCCGGGCCATCCTCCTGCTGGTCGCCTCGCACGCCATGACCGCCGGCGCCATCGCCGCCAATTTCGACACTGCAAGACCCACCGTGTCGAAGCACCTGGCCATTCTTACCGAATGCGAACTACTCGAACAAAGACAAACAGGCAGGGAAATTTACTATCATTTCAATCCAAACAAAATGAAAGAAGTAGCCGAATTCATCGAACCATTCCGCAAAATGTGGGACGACCGGTTCAACAAACTGGAAAACATCATGAAGAACTATAAACCAAAAAAATAGTAAACCATGGAACAAAAAACAAAGATCAACATCGAAGACGGCAAACAGGAAATGTACATCACCAGGGAATTCGATCTACCCCTGGACCTGCTCTTCACAGCTTATGTCGAACCCGACATCATCGAACAGTGGATGACCTCCAAGGTCGTCAAACTCGAAAACAAAAAACACGGCAGCTATCAACTGCAAAAAAAGGATGACCAGGGCAACCTGTTATTTGCTGCCAACGGAGTGATCCATGAATTCATCCCCAACAAAAAGATCACCCGCACCTTCGAAATGGAGAACACCCCCTTCGGCGTGCAGCTCGAGGTCTACGAATTCGAATCGCTCACCGCTGACAGCAGCAGGCTCAACATGCATGTCATCTATGAATCGGTCGCGCAACGGGACGAAGTGGTGAAGATCGGGATGATCAAGGGCATGAGCATGGCGCATGACCGCATCCAAAAAGCTTTAAACCAATTAAAATAATACCGTCATGAGAAACAAGATCATCTATTGGGTCTTCACCCTCTGGGCCTGCCTGGGAATGATATCCACAGCCCTCGTGCAGATACTCAAACAACAAGCGACAAAAGCAACCTTTATGTCCCATCTGGGCTATCCCGAATATTTTTTTCAGATGCTGGGCGTATGGAAGATCCTGGGAGTGATCGCACTGCTGGCACCCGGCTTTCCCCTGCTGAAAGAATGGGCGTATGCCGGCTTCTTCTTCCTCATGTCGGGAGCGGTCATTTCGCACCTGGCCGTAGGCGATCCGTTCAAGGATATCTTACCCTCCCTGCTCACCCTCACCCTGATCTTCGTATCTTGGTATTTCAGGCCCGCGACCAGAAAGCCCGTCCTGGTTAATCAATAAATCGATCGAAATGAATCCTAAAGTCGATGCATTTATAGACAGAGCCCAGACCTGGCAGAAGGAATTCGAGAAACTGAGAGCCATCATTCTCGACTGCGGGCTGACCGAGGAATTCAAATGGGGCCAACCCTGCTACGCGTACCAGGACAAGAACATCGTCCTGATCCATGGATTCAAGGAATACTGCGCCATGCTGTTCTTCAAAGGCGCGCTGATGAGCGATGCCGACGGTATCCTGATCCAGCAGACCGAGAATGTCCAGTCCGCGCGGCAGGTGCGGTTCACCAACGTAAAGGAGATCACAAAGCTTGAAAGAGTCCTGAAAGCCTATGTCTATCAGGCGATCGAGGTGGAGAAAGCCGGGCTCAAGGTAAAATTGAAAAAGACAAAGGACTACGCCGTCCCGGAAGAATTCCAAAAGAAGCTGGACAAGACTCCTAAGCTGAAAAAAGCCTTCGAGGCGCTGACGCCCGGCCGGCAACGGGCCTATCTCTTTTATTTCTCGGCTCCCAAGCTATCCAAAACCCGGGAATCGCGAGTCGACAAGTCGGTGAAGCAGATCCTCGCCGGAAAGGGGCTGGATGATGACTAAGCCTTATTCTCCTTCGGTTCACAAACCAACCCGAACAGGCACCGGTCTTTGATCATCGTCGCTACCTCCACCGGCACATACTGCTCCCAACCCTCTTCGCTATTTTTGATCATCTGCAGCACCCGATCCGTCTGCACCTGCAGGTTGCTCTCCTGGTAATGCCGGATATCCTCGATCTTATTATTGGCGATGAGGTAGCGGTACAGATCCACCAGGTGGGCCGGAGGATTGAAACGCAGACAGTTGTAAATGACGCCGCCGCGTAGGGTAGGATAGACGAACAGCTTGACATTCCGGCTGAAGAGCGTGGCAAAGGACTCCAGGATACCACCCGGCAGATCCTTATAATGCTCCTCCGAGAAGATATATTCCAGGTTCGGATACCCCAGCACTACCCCCATTTTCAACTTGGTGATCTTCGACAGATAGGCCACCAGCTTATAATATTCGTGAAAATCCGAGATCAACACCGTTTGCCCCAGCGAACAAAGGATGTCTACCCGGTCTAAAAAGTCCTTCTCGTCGATCTCCGCTGTTGGATCCGCGTCCCGCTCCTTCAAGGCCTGTAGCGTGAGTTCCGTGATCACGACCACATTTTCCTTATCCACATCGGGTTCCTGCAGGAATTGCCGGACCCCGTTGGTCAGCATATCCATATGCACGTTGATCACCGGCCGAAACCGCCCGCGGAGCATCGCCACATGTTTCTTATGAAGCACCTCCGAAGGCTGCATATTCTTGCCGTCAGGCCCGAATAACGCGGCATCCGAAAACCCGTACTTTACCAGGTGCAGGGACATCAGCCGGTTGTCCACCTTCTCGAAGTCCGGACCTTCAAAGCGGATCATATCTATCTGGATCGCATCCTTCGACAGAGAGTCCATCAGCGAAAGCAAAAAGACATTCGGGTGGGTATGATAATAGAAGCAGGCGTAGAGCAGGTTCACTCCCAGCACACCCACGGCGGCCTGCTGCAACACATTGTCATTGTCCAGCAGCTTCACGTGGATGACGACATCGTTGTGCGCGCCGCCCGGTGTCAGCTGGAATCTGACGCCCATCCAGCCATGTCCTTCGTTGGTCTTGTGGTAATTCAATGCCGTCATCGTATCGGCAAAGGAGAAAAAGGTCGTCCTGTCCCCCCGTTCTTCAGCCAGCCGCTCGATCAGCAGGCCGTACTCCTTGTCTTGCATCGCCAGCAGTCGCGCTTCGCTCACATACCTTCTGCCCTTCTGAACGCCGTAAATAGCGTCGGAAAAGGTCATATCATACGCCGACATGGTCTTTGCAATAGTGCCCGAAGAAGCTCCCGCTTTGAAAAAGTACGCAGCGACGTCCTGTCCGGCGCCTATTTCCGCGAAAGAGCCGTAGATCTGTGGGTCAAGGTTGATGGCAAGCGCTTTCTGTTTTGTTCCTAGATCCTTGTTGTGAATATCACTCATACAATTGAAAGGCTTGCCCTAAAGGTACATATTTTCTATTACCAAATGAGTATCATTCATTTCCCTACTTCCGGCGAAGCATCAGGAACGCTTGTGACAACACCGCATGATTGTCCGTGCCGGAGGACGTGACCTGAACTTCGAGGTCGATCGGTTTCGCAGGGATGGAGTCGATAACGTTGGCCGAAGTGTGAAAGGGCAAATTCTCAGAAGTACCAGTGGGAGCCAGGTCGCTGATCGTCACGGTCGATCCGCCGATGACCTTCGCATCGGTCTTGTCGTACAGCTGTAAGGTCATGGAGCCGGCGGTGCCGCCCGATTGGGAGTAGTTGAAGCCCGCGGCAAAAAGCACAAGAGAATCCAGTCCTACATAGGCGCTTCTGTCGAATTTGATGATCTCTCCACCCATCACCGGGGTGGTCGACTGGGTATTGGGGCCTACGAACAGAAAATTGATATAGGTCTGTTTGTCCAGGTTACTGTCCTTGTATTCGATGATCGTCGTATCCCGGTAGATCGTGGTCGTGACCTTTTTGGTACAACGGCTGAATGAAAAAATACATATGATTGCAGCGAGAGTGGAAAGGATAAAGCTGGGGAGGGCAATGGTTTTTTTCATAGAGTTATAACGCGAAATTTTGTTACTTAGCACGATATTTCCACTCCTTTTTTATAAAACATGCGCTCTATCCAGATCATCAATGGCCGGGTCATCACGCCCTTTCGCGTCCTGCCCAATGCGCATGTCCTCATCTCGGGAGGCAGGATCGTAGAGATCGTCCCGGTCGACGGCCCTCCGACCAGCGTCGCCGGCCTCGGTCCTGCGGCCGCAAACGCCGGCACCAACGCCCCCGAAAATTCCGACACTCTCGTCATCGACGCTGCCGGCCACTATGTCTCCCCGGGCTTTATCGACCTCCACGTGCATGGCGGCGGTGGGCACGACTTCATGGACGGGACCGTAGAGGCCTTTCTCGCCATCGCCCAACTCCACGCCCGGCACGGCACGACCACCATGACCCCCACGACCCTCAGCGCCGGCAAGGCTGAACTGGTCGCCACGCTCGAAACTTACGAAAAGGTCGCCGCCAACTTTATCGGCATGCACCTCGAGGGCCCCTATTTCGCCATGAACCAGCGCGGCGCCCAGGACCCCCGGCACATCCGTAACCCGGACCCCGCTGAGTATATCTCTCTGATCCATCGTTTTCCCGGTATCCGCCGCTGGAGCGTAGCCCCCGAACTGCCTGGCGCCCTCGAAATGGCCGCCTTCCTGCGGGAAAAAGGCATCCTCGCCGCCTGGGCTCACACCGACGCACTTTATGAAGATATTCTCATAGCCTTCGAACACGGCTATACGCATGCGACGCATTTGTACTCCGCCATGCTCGGTGTCACCCGCCGCAACGCCAACCGGTACGCCGGGGCCGTCGAAGCTTCCTTTCTCATCGATGAAATGACCGTCGAGATCATCGCTGACGGCATCCATCTTCCTCCCCCGCTGCTTAAACTCGTTTGCAAAATAAAAGGGCCCGACAAGATCGCCCTCATCACCGACGCCATCCGCGGCGCGGGTATGCCCGAAGGAGAGACCATCCTCGGCCACAAGAAGGACGGTCTGCGGGCCATCATCGAGGGCGGAGTGGCAAAACTGCCCGATCGAAGCGCGTTTGCCGGCTCAGTAGCCACGGCCGATCGCCTTGTGAGGAACATGGTTCAGCTGGCGGATCAATCTCTGCCCGACGCGGTCCGAATGATGACCAGCACTCCCGCCGCCATCATGGGCGTCGCCGATCGCAAAGGATCCCTGCTCCCCGGCAAGGACGCGGACATCGTCATTTTCGACGGGAACATCAACATCCAGACAACCATCATTGGCGGCGAGGTCGTCTATTCAAAAGAGAAAACACATGCAAAACGATAGATATTTGGGCGCCTCAGAACTTCGGAAGAGCTCCGGGCCCTCGCTCTTCCTCGTTCGGAACCTTCGCTACGCTCGGTTCCGGACCGGGCTCTTCGCTATAGTCCTCGCTTTCAGCTGCGGGCTGCCGCTCCGAACCCTGGCGCAGCCTCGAAAAGACTTCCCCGTCAAAGCCTTCCACCTCGATCTTCGCATTCAGGTCATGACCCTGCCGGCACTCAAATCTTTCGCCGAGAAACTCCATGCCGGCGGCATCAACACCCTCATCATGGAATACGAGGCCACTTACCCCTTCACAAAACATCCCCTCATTCCCAACCGCTTTGCGTATACAAAGGAAGAGATCGTCTCCTTTATCGCATTTTGTAAGAGTCTCGACATCGACGTCATCCCCTTACAGCAAAGTTTTGGTCACGTCGAATACATCCTCCGCCACGACCGGTACAAACAACTGCGCGAGGACGACAAAGCCCTGTCCCAGATCTGTCCCCTGCGCGTCCGCGAAGACAGTCTGCTCTTCACCGAACTTTATACCGATCTATCCCAGACACACCCCTCCCCCTACATCCACATCGGCTGCGATGAAACCTACCTCCTCGGCCACTGTGAACGCTGCCGAAAAAAGGTCCGGGAAGAAGGCATCTCCAAACTCTACATCGACTATGTCAGCATGCTCTGTAACATCGTCTTGAAACTGGGAAAAAAGCCCGTTCTCTGGGCGGACATGGTGCTGAAATATCCCGAAGCCGTTAACCGCCTGCCGAAGGGTACCATCCTCGTCGACTGGAATTATGGCTGGAGCCTGGATTACTTTGGCGATCATCAGAAACTGCTGGCCAGCGGTTACTCCATCTGGGGCGCGCCTGCTATCCGCAGCAGTCCCGACAATTTTTATCAGACGAAATGGGCGAGGCACTTCGATAATATCCGCGACTTCGTTCCCGCCTGCCGCAAGATGGGCTACCAGGGGATGGTGCTGACCTCCTGGTCGACCTCCGGCGCCTACTCGTATACCTATGAGTCCGAAGACGAACTCTCCGACCTCCAGGCCATCCGCCACGTCTACCCGATCACGGGGTTCAATATCCTGATCGATGCCTATATCCAAAGCCTGAAAACCCCGGCGCCCCTCGATATCCCGGGCTTTATCGATACCTACTGCCGGGAGCAATATGGCTTCGATCACGATCAGTCGCTCGTCTTCTGGAATGCCCTGACGGACACCGGCGTCGCCGCCGCAAAAACGCTCCGAATCCTCCACCCGCAAAAGAACCCGGCCGAATACGAACACTATCTCCTGATGGCCGATATCCGCGCCCAGCATCTGTTGTTCGAACGTATCGAGGCCGAGGCCAACGCACCCGGTTTTACCCCCGACGCCGCACCCGCGCTCGCCGCCCGGCTTTATAGCCTGCTGGAACAGGATGTCGACATCGCCCGGCGGTTCACCGCGCTCAATAAGGACGCTTTCTATCCCGCCGAGCTCGAACAGGAGAACAAGCTCCGCATCTTCCGCATCCGCGATCTCTACACCCGGCTCAACAAAATTCGAAACGACAACCCCCATTAATAACCGTGCGACCCCTCTTCCTGCTGCTCATTGCTTTACCCCTTTTTGCATCCGCCCAGGAGCCGCCTCACAGCAACTTCTACGCGGCGATCGGGGATTACGACTGCAGCACGCTCTGGCGCGCCGACAGCATTTTGGACGAGGACAATGGCCAGAAAGCGCTTTTCCCCGAGCCGCTGGGCTATATCGGGTTTAACTTTCAGCGATTTCGCATCCACTATAAAACAGTCCGGAAGAATGTAGCCGATCCCTATGTGTACGAGGTGACGGGAGAAACGAAAGTCAAGGAAAATATCTGCCCGTTTACCGGGACGATCACGATCGTCCGAGCGAGGCTTTCCAAACAGACCGTGAAGGAGCCCTATAAACAAGGCGAGTTGACCTGCACTATTCGGTTCTTTGAAGATAGTGCCTACCGCGGCAGCGGCGCGATCGAAGGAACCCTCGTTACCGATTTCTGCCTGGACGCCAATGGCCGGCTGCTCTATGATGCGATCCTGCTCGTTGCGGACGGCTATTCCAACAACCGGGCTACCACGCTCTGGCGCAGCTATCGCAAGGGGATCCGGAAGATCTGCAACTGGGGTGATTATCGCATCCCCGATAGCAAGGGCCTCGACGTCGGCGCAGGCATCTTCATGCCCGACCCAAAATATAAACAATACGGCTGGCAGGACTATTGACCCAGCCGCCGGCGGCATCCGGAACAGTAATCGTCCCCGCTGCTATCTACCGTCGCGATCTGTTCGTTCGCGTCGTTCATGATGCAATGTGGGTTGGAGCAGTGCGGCAAACCCAGATTGTGCCCAATCTCGTGGAGCAATAAAGTCCTCAGCCGGTGTTCATATTTCTCCGGCGCCGATGCAAAAAAGCGTGCGTCGCTCACCACGCATACTTTTCCCGGACAGGTCCCAAGTCCCAGGATGCCCCATACGGCATAACGCTCTGCCGGCTCCCGGATACGGCCCTGCTCATCATGCTTCGTAATGAAAATATCTTTCCGTGTCAGCCCCACGAGGATCGACACGGAGTCGTCCCGCCGGCCCGAGAGCCAGCTCAGTACCGAATCGGCAGAATATCGTTCTCCCTTTGTTTGATCGAGACTGGCCGGTGGCATGGACGCCAGCCGAAGAACATAAACGGGACAAGAAAAAAATGCTGCCAGCTGCCCCTTTATAAAACGCAGTTGCGCTGCATCGGCAAACCCGATCGGCTGAATGGCGATAACTCTTGGTTGCGGCGACTTGCTTCGACAACCGGCGAAAACACATAGTAGCGCTATAGCGGCCGCAATCCTCATCACCTTCTCGTTAAAGCTGCTACAAGCCCGATCGCCGACACCAGCGTCCAGCAACCCTCCAGGATGATAAACGGCAAATAATGCAACAGCACCGAAGCCGTACACGCCAGTCCCGCCCCAACGACATTCAGGAACAGATAGGCGACGCCCTCCTTTGGGATGCGCCCCACCAAATTCAAAAAGAACGCCACCAAAAGCAGTGTCACGCCAACGGCGCCGGTCCAGTCTGTGATTGTCATGTTTTCTGATTTGTCAGGAACACCATTAACTGGGTCGCGGCCTGGATTACGGGTCCGGCCATGGCATCCTTTGCCATAAAATCAAAAGGGCCCTCGCCAAAATAGAGTCCATTCGAAACGAGAAAGCTCAGCCTAACCATTCCACCTGTCGGGAACGGCCTCCGGTCCTGGTCCCAGGGTCCGATCCGGTCGACGACTATCACGCTGTGATTGAATAGGCTGGCGATCAGGGCATGCGACTCTTCTGTCCTGTTCTCCCAAACTACCATCTTCTCGGCATAGTTGATGTATCGGGCACTGCCGTCGCTAAAGGCAGCGAGCACGTCGAGACCGCCGGGCAGACTCACTTCGATGATCACCCCAAGTAATTCTTTTACCGTAATGGGAACTTTCTCCGCCTTCAGTAAATGATACGCCAGCGCGCGCGCCCTCGCTTCCTGCGACCGGTCTGTTGCAAGGGTCTGCAACCGGTCGGCGTTGGTCGGTTGGGCAAACAGGATATCCCAGGGATAGATGTCCTGCGGAGTATAAAGCGCAATATTGTCACAAAAGAGCAACTCGTAGATCTTGTTCAGGCCCTCATTCCGGTAAGGGCGGGGTGGAGCAGAAGTTTGTTTTTTTGAAAATAGATCGAAAAGGCCCATGGGGTGTTTTTGAACGTTCGACATCGGAAGATACGACTTACGGCGAATTTCGATTCAAGGGGCTTTTTTAGCTATCTTTAAGCACATATGAGAAACGCAATACTCCTCTTCCTGCTGCCGGTCGTCCTGCTGGCTACCGCCTGCGGCGGCGACTCCACCATTCCTCCCGCTGCTGCCGCAAGCGTCGATACCATCGTCAAGCTTGATACCGCCGCACTCATCGTCGCGATGCAAAAGTCCGCGGCCGATTGGAACAAAGGCGATCTCGCCGGTTTCATGGGCTTTTACGACGGCAGCGCCACCATGATGTCCAGGCACGGGCTCATCGGCACGGATTCGATGATGGCCCATTACCAACAGACCTACTTCAAGGATGGCGCGCCAAAACAACAACTGAGCTTCGATCAATTAAAAGTAACTCCGCTCGCCGGAGACTATGCCCTGCTCACAGGCCGGTTTACGCTCAGCGGCGGCGGCCTGCCCACGCTCTCGGGCTGGTACTCGCTTGTCTGCGTGCAGCGCAAGACCGGCTGGAAGATCCTGCACGATCACTCGAGCTAGATCGCCTTCAGGCCAGATCATCTCCGCGCTGGATCGTCCTCCTGCTAAATCGCCTTTTGGATCTGCCAGGTATGCCCGAAGGGATCCACCAGCGAACCCTGCCGGTATCCATATTCATAATCCTGCGCGGCGGAAGTGATCTTCGCACCCGCCGCCACGGCCCGGGTCAACACCGCATCCACGTCGGGGACGAACAAGCCGATGATGGTCGTCACTCCTTTTGCCTGTGCCGGCGTCAGGTGACCGGCGGCAGGTCTCTCCTCGTGAAAATGGAAGATATTTCCGTCGATGGACATCTCCGAGACATGGATGGTACCATCATCATTGCTGAAGCGTCGAAGCTCGACTGCGCCAAACGCCTGCTTGTAAAAATCAAGCTCCAGCAGTCCGCTTCTGATGATCAGCTCCGGAGCAAAAAAGGTTTGGGAAGACTCTTTCATGGAAATACGTTTTTGATTAGCTAATTTACACCCATGACCTCAAATGCGTATCAGCGTGCCGAAATGCCCGCAGGCACCACCGCCGTCCTCGACGAAAGGACCCTCCGGAATTCCAATGCCAATCTCCTGCAGGTATTACAGCCGGGTCAAAAAGTTCTCGACGTCGGCTGCGGCTCAGGCGCCATTACCCGGGATATCGTGGATCGGGTCGGTCCCGCGGGGCAGGTACGGGGTGTCGATCGCAGCAGCGAACTCATCGGCCTGGCGCGGCAACGCTATTCCGAGATCCCCAATCTTCGCTTGGACTGCGGCGATATCCTCGACGATACCACCGGTGAAAAGTACGACATCATCTCGATTGCCAGGACGCTTCAGTGGATCGCCGATCCTATCCCCGTCATCCGGAAAATGATCTCGATGCTGGATGACAATGGCATCCTCTGCGTTCTCGACTACAACCATATCCGGATCGAATGGGAGCCCAATCCTCCCGCATCGATGCTTCATTTCTACGACGCCTTTCTTCGCTGGCGCGCGGATGCGGGTATGGACAATGCGATCGGCGACACTGTTGCAACACACTTCGAGGCCGAGGGACTTACTGTTCTTGCAACACTCGATGCCTCCGAAGTGCTCGACCATACGATGCCGGGTTTTCAATCCCATATCTCGCTGTGGACCAAGGTGGCGCAGCTAAGGGGAAAACAAATGGCGGCCGACGGTTATGTCACGGAAGCGGAACGCACGCGCGCCGTCAACGACTATAATGCCTGGTGTATCAGCGAGGCCCGGTCGATGAAACTCTACTTGAAGGCCACGCATGCCCGGGTCTGAGCCATGCCCGCATCTAACGCAGATCGGCATTTGCCTCCGCCGTGCACCTAGTTTTGCACATTAACATTTTTTAGGTGACTGATATTCAGTCGTTCCAATTTGCTTCGCGGCATGGATTTGGACTTTTTTGGTCCGAAGGGTTGCATATTTCATCTTCCGCTACTATTTTTACCCCGTTAATCCTACCTGGACAGAGTCTATTCCCTTGAAATACCATGAGACAATTCATTGTATTTCAAATTGTAAAAGAGACTCTATGTTACACGCAAAAGATCTTAGATTCGGGAACAAGGTGCTTAACCAACGGGGCGAAGTGATCACCGTCCAGCAGATCCACTCCAACACGGTCGTATACGACACACAACTCAATGTAAACAGACAGGCGTCGAAAGTAAGCAACGGCTATAACTATTCCTATACCATGCAGGTTGTAGAGGTCGTAAAAGAGGCCGAACTGCAGGAGATAGAACCCATCACGCTGACCCCAAAGGTGCTGGAGAAATGCGGCTTCCGGAATTTTGTCCGTGACGAATGGATCTTTACTTACGGCAATACACACACGGACTTCGAACTGACCGATGACGGTCTGAAACTGCGCCACTCTACCCCCACCCGCGTGCCTATCAAGTACGTTCACCAACTGCAGAATTTCGTTTATGCGATCGCCGGCCAGGAGCTGGAGGTCGACTTATAAAAATAAAAGAGCCGGCCATCGATCGATGGCCGGCTCTTTTAAAAACTTGCTTACTTTACATTCTTGCTGACGATCTTGGCAAGATCGAACATCGAAACCTGATCTTTTCCACCGAATACAGCTTTCAGCTTGCTATCGGCATTGATCATGCGCTTGTTCTTCTTATCCTGAAGCCCGTTCTTCTTGATGTAATCCCAGATCTTCTTTACGATCTCCGTTCTGGGTAAAGGCTTGCTACCGATGACCTCAGCGAGCGTAGCACTCGGAGAAAGCGGAGTCATGAAAGCCGCGTTGGGCTTACGTGCCGACTTCTTCGCTGCCTTCTTCGGAGCGGCTTTTTTTGCTGCCTTTGCAGGAGCTTTTTTAGCGGTTTTCTTTGCTGCTTTCTTCGCAGCTTTCTTTACAGCTTTTGCCATGATTATTTCATTTTAATGGGTTAATGAAATAAAAGTACAGATTTTAATTTTTCTGAATGCATAATTTTTAAAATTTTCGACGGGCGGCGGGCATTTTTCCCTCTGAGAATGGTCAAATCCCCCTCGGAAAACGTCCAAAATTCGCTGACCCGCGCCTCCGGAGGTGTCACCTGCCCTGGCGGGAAAATGCCGTGAAACCCGCGCCAGTGCTGACTTTCGCGTATCTTTGCAAAAATTGCTACCGATGCTTGCAGCCCGTCTGTTCCCCTTTTTTGCCCTCCTGCTTTCTGTCTCCATCAATAGCTTCGGGCAAGGCCTCCCGGCGCCCGTCGAGCTCAACTCTCCCGACGGCAAGATCCGGGTAACTTTCCGATCCACCGACAGCCTTCCCATCTATAGTGTTGCCTATAAAAACACGGTCCTCGTCGATGCGGCTCCGCTCGATCTGATCTTTAAAGAGTCGTCCGGCGCTGCCTCCTTCTTCACCCATGGGATGAGGGTCCGTGCCACTCACCGGGAAGGGATCGACACCTATACTCTGCCGGTAGGACGCAACAGCGCGGTCAACGACCGGTACAACGAATCTTCCATTACCATCGAAGAACCGCGCCTGCGCCACCGGCGTCTCACCCTTTGCATCCGGGCCTATAATGACGGTATTGCCCTCTGCTGGGTCTTTCCGAAACAACCCGGATGGACCCGTTATCAGCTGCTCGCCGAGAATACTGGCGTCAGGCTGGCGGGGAACCCCTTCCTGCAGGCCTCCTGTCTTCCCAACTATACCACCTCCCACGAAGGCCGCTATATCCGCAGACCGTTTAGTGAAGCAGCGAGCGACACTCTTATGGACATGCCTGTCTTCCTCGAGTTTCCCGGGGCGGCAGGCGGCGGCGATCCGTTGTACATGGCCGTCACCGAGGCCCGGCTTGTCGACTATGCGGGGATGTATCTTGTCAAACGCAACGGGATGCTGAAAAGCGATCTCTCGCCATTACCCGGGGAAGACGGCATCCGGGTGAAGGCGCTTCTGCCTCACCGCACCCCCTGGCGCGTCCTCTTTATCGGTCCCCGGCCAGGCGCCTTTCTTGAATCCAATATCCTGACCGACCTGAATGACTCCTGCGCCGTCAGGGACCTTGGCTGGCTCAAACCCGGCAAGACGGATTTTCATTGGTGGAATGGGGATATCGTCCCGGATACGAGCTTCCCGCCGGGGATCAATTTCGAGACCAATCAATACTATATCGACTTCTGCGCCAGCCATGGGATCGCTTATCACACGGTCATTGGCTATGGCGGCACCGCCTGGTATAAGAATGACGGCGTCAGCTACGCGCCCGGCCCGCACTCAGATGTCACACAGCCCGTTGCCGGCCTCGATATGAAGCAGATCTGTGATTATGCTGCTTCAAAAGGAGTAGGCATCCGCGTCTGGGTTCATTGGCAGGTGCTTATGCGCAATATCGACAAGGCCTTTACCCAATTCGAAAAATGGGGGATCAAAGGGATGATGGTGGACTTTATGGACCGGGACGACCAGGAGATGGTGAATATCCAGGCGGAGATCCTGCGCAAGGGCGCCGCGCATCATCTGCATATCCAATTTCACGGCGCCTGCAAGCCTACCGGATTGATCCGCACCTGGCCAAACGAGCTGACCCGCGAAGGAACACTCAACTATGAGAATGACAAATGGGATAACCCCATCACACCCGAAGACGACCTGAATGTCGTCTTCACCAGGTTGCTGGCCGGCGCCACCGATTACCATCTCGGCGGATTCCATGCTGTACCGCGAAGCGAATATCATGCGCAGTATACCCGGCCGCTCGTACTCGGCACCCGATGTCATATGCTTGCCATGTATGTCGTTCTGGAAAGTTATCTTCCCATGGTGTGTGATTATCCCGCCGCCTATGAAGGACAGGATGGTTTCGAATTCATCAAGGCCATTCCTTCCACCTGGGACGAGACCCGGGTTCCCACTGCGATGCCGGGACAATGGGCGGCCCTGGCGCGCCGCAAAGGCGGCGACTGGTATCTCGGGACGATCAATGGTCCCGTCGCCCGGACCTTGCGTATTCCCCTTGATTTTCTGCCACCCGGCCGCTATGAGGCGACCATTTTCGGGGATGCACCCAATGCCGCGGCAGAACCCAACCGGCTGCTCCGGAATGTCCGGATCGTCGGACCCGGCGACAACATCGAAGCCGTTCTGGCGGACGGTGGCGGCCAGGCAGTCATTCTGAAGCGACTGTAAATTTCCACAATTCACCTAACTTTCGGCCATGCCCGAATTCGACTGGACCCCATATCGACACCTCTTCACCGAAAAGAAGGTCCCCGCGAAGACGACGCTCTTGCGGGAAGGCGAGATCGCCCGGCAGGCCTATTTGATCCAGAAAGGGTGTTTGCGGCTTTGGTTCAACAACAATGGCAGGGATATCACCTTTCAATTCTTCTTCGAAGGTCAGGCCGTCTCTTCTCTCGAGAGCTTCCGCAATGGCAAGCCGAGCCTGTTCAGCATCGAAAGCCTCGAGCCGTGCGTTCTGCAGGTCATCACAAAAAAGAATTTCGATAAGTTGCTCGCCGAAGTGCCGGAGTTCAAAGCGCTCGTCGAAGAGAACACCTACCAGCGGCTTGAGCACTATGCCTCGCTCTTCCTCTCGCTGATTCGCGATACTCCGCCACAGCGCTATCAGAAACTGATCGACGAACATCCGGAGATCGCCCGGCGCATCCCGCAACATTATATCGCCAGCTATCTGGGTATTACTCCCGTCTCGCTCAGCCGCATCCGGAATAAAGCAGGTAAAAAAGGGGGTTAGGACTGTTGACCAACCATCTCGCCACAGGCCTGCTGTAGCAGGAAGACCAGGTCGTCGAGATCGAAGGGCTTTTCGATATAGAAGTCCGCTCCTGCCTCCGCGGCTAATCGCGCGATATCCTGGTTGGCGCTGAAATAAACAACGGGAAGCCGGCGACCGGCGGGTGTCGACTTAATTTCACGGGTGGATGCAATCCCGCCGAGAGGTGGGATCTTGTTATCCATCAGTACGACATCCGGGGCGCAGTCCCGCACTTTTTGGAGCAGGTCCTCGCAGTTGCCTTGTGTCGCCACCTCGAAACCATTGGATGCAAGTACGATAGAACATACTTCAAGAATGTCTGCGTCATCGTCGAAGATCAACACCTTTTTCTTCATATATTATGCGTTAAGGTTCGAGAAATCAATGGCTAATCCCTTTTCTTATCTACAACTATGCCAAATGTGAGAACTTCCGCATGGAATGACATTTGCACACCCGCTAATCATGACAGAGATCACCCGGGTTTCACTTGAAAACGAAATGGACATTGCGGTTGCGCACAAGCGAATGATCGGCGTAGGCCAGTTCTTTTCCCTGATGGTCTCGACACAGACAACTGTCGCTACCGCGCTGGCCGAAGTGTGCCGCGTCATCGTCGATAAAACGGATAAGGGCTGGCTGTTGATCTATATCGATAAGGACAACGGCAAATATACTCTTGGCGGCAAGGTAACCTGGCCGGCCGACATCGTAGTCGGGGATTCCGAAGAAGGCTTACGCCATGCTCAGGAGCTTGTTCCGGAATTCCACCTGGAACAGGAGAGCGGTCGGCCCGCCATTACGGTGAGTATCGGCATTCCCCGCAGCCTTCGGGTGACGGACAAAAAGGTCAAAGAGGCGGTAGAACATTTCAAGGAGGAAGAGGTGGAATTGCGACATACCCGCCTGCTTGACGAAAAAAAGAACGAATTCATCTCCGTCGCCAGTCACGAACTGAAGACCCCGCTTACCTCGATCATGGCCTTTACCAAACTGGCCCTGCGAACAGGAGCTACGGGTGATCTGGTAAAGACCCAACGCTATCTCGAAAAGATCGACAGCCAGGTCGGCAAACTACACATCCTGATCCAGCAACTATTGGATATCTCCATGATCGAGTCCGGGAAGCTGGATTATCACATGCAGGACAGGGACTGGAATGGCTACATGCGGGAAATGATCCCGTTGCTCGAACACCTGGTTCCCTCACACCGTCTTTCCTGGCGTCCCTGCATTACCGAAGTGCAGGTGCGGATGGATGTGCTGCGCATCGAACAGGTGCTCACCAACCTCGTGAGCAACGCCGCCAAATACTCGAACCCCGAGACGGATATCGATATCGATTGTTCCTCCGATGCCGGTTTCCTGACGGTCTGCGTCCGTGATCAGGGCATCGGCATCTCACAGGAGAACATGGGCCATATCTTCGAAAAATATTTCCGGGACGAAGCCGTGGCGGACAGATACAGCGGCTTTGGCACGGGACTCTATATCACTTCGGGCATTATCAGGGAACATAAAGGGAGCATCCATGCGGAAAAGAACGAACCCGTCGGCTCCTCTTTCTTTTTCACGCTGCCGCTCAGCCAACAGGAGCTGGCGCACGCCTGACCCCGCCTATTTCTTCAACAGACGGAGAGTATGTCCGATCGATCCTGCCTCCCAGGACTGGTGTCCGGGGATGACAAAGGCAGGCTGTGGATATTTTCGTTGCAGGGCCCGCATCGTTTCCGGCCATGCAGTGACGTTCGCATCACTGAGATTGCCCAGTCCACCCGATTCCACACTCTTCACAAGACAACCGCCATACAACACCCGGTCATGGCCGAACCAGAGTACGATATTGTCGTGCGAGTGTCCTTCACCGGGATAAAAGGTCTGAATAGAATAACCGCCGACGACGAACGTCGTGTCCCTGTCGAATAGGAACTCGGCGCGATGATCACCGCCGCGACGACTATATTCATCAGTAAGCCGCGTGGACCAGGTGGCGGCACCATGGATGCGGAAAAAGTCAAGCGCCGCCGTCCGGTCCGCATGAAAATGCGTCGCGATATTCATCACCACGCGCTGATGATGGCGCGCCACGATGCTGTCCACCAGCGGCTGGAATTGCGTGGTGTCGAATGGGGCATCTACCACGACCACTCCTTTCTTCGTCACCAGATACAACCCATTCGAAGGATAGGGCGCTCCATCTACCGGTACCCAGGTGGTATACACGAAAAGATCGCCGGTCAAATGCGAGATCTGCAGGGCCGGGTGCTTTTCCGTGCCTTGAGCGGCACCGGTCCCGGCCAGGGATAACAGCAGGCAAACCAATAAAATAACCTTCTTTTGCCCCGACTTGCCCCATTTTAGCCCCCTTTTCGGGGAATTATTCTCCATAGCCCGTATTTTTACTGTTGCAAGGTAATGCGGAATGGCGTTTGTAACCAACAGAAGAGTACAAGGTAATTCATGCGAAAGGCAACTCTATTATTCATTTTATTCATCAGCATCCGTGGAACCGTTTCCGCCCAGGTAGGTCTGCCCGCGGACTCTCTCAAATCGGACTCGTTACGGCGATTGCAGCAGCGGCAACGGATGGCCGAAGACGTCTCCGGGCAATATGATTTCGGCGATCTGACCCGGTGGGTCCTGCACCATGGCCGCCCTGCTCCGGCTAACCATAACAGTTCGGGAATCACGGTCGTGCCCAATGTGGCTGCCAACCCGACCATTGGCGGTCAGCTCGGGATAAAAGCCGTTGCCGGCCGCCGGCTTGGCAATGATCCCAAGACCCTTTTCTCTACGGGCGCCACCTCTGCATCCATCACGACAAAGGGTATCATCTATTTTTACGTCAATCATAACCTCTTTACCGCTGGTAACAAATACAATTTCCAGGGCAACCTCGTGGCCGCAAAGACCGTCACCCCCGACTATGGTTTCGGTATCGGCCGGCCGATCCAGGGCGGAAGCGCCGCCGACTCCGTGCTGGCGGATCCAGGTCATAAGGTCCATCCCATCCACTCCCACTACTACAACATCCGCGAGAAAGTGTACAAGAACGTAGCAAAGAATCTCTTTGTCGGCGCGGGCTTGTCTTTCGAGATAAGGACTAACATCGACGTCGGCGACACGACCGCCAACGCCACTCCTTCCGGCGTATATAATCTCCGGCATGGGTTCCCCCGGGATCATTATTTCGCCAACGGGTTCCTCTTCAACATCGAATATATCACGCGGGACAACCCCAACCGCGCCTATAAGGGCATCTTCTTCGACGCGGGTATCCGGGTCAACCAGACCTGGATCGGCAGCACAAAGAATTCGATCCAGCTGACCTCCGATCTCCGGAAATATATCAGCCTCTCGGAAACCCAGCCGCAATTCGTGCTCGCACTCTGGAACTGGGGCTCCTATCTCGTCAGCGGGGACATTCCCTATCTCGAGTTGCCCGGCACGGCGCGGGACGGCACCTTCCGAAGCGGCAGGGGATATACGTCCCAGTATTTCAAAGGCACCCAGTTCAATGACACTGAAGCCGAACTGCGTTTTCCCATCATGCGAAACCAATTTATCAGCGGCGTGGTATTCGGCAACCTGCAGTCGGGAAACGACGCTCACGGGACGAGACTGTTCCAGCAATTTCAACCCGGCGGGGGCGCCGGTTTCCGCGTGTTGTTCAACAAGTCTACCCGCACCAATCTGGCGCTGGATTATGCCTGGGGTCGATTTGGCAATAAGGGGTTCTTCCTCAATCTGAACGAGAGTTTTTGATCCCGCATCATCCTTCACCGGCTGATAGACGGCGGCGGATGCGGCTCAGCGCCTGGGGCGTCACCCCGATATACGAGGCGAGGTATTTCAGCGGCACATGCTGGATGATCCGCCTGTGATCGGTCAGCAGATCCCGATACCGTTGTTCCGCGGAGTCCGTGAGGAGCGAATGCTGCCGCCGGTTCTTCCAAACATACATCTGCTCCGCCGCCAGCCGCCCGATCCGGTCTCCGGCAGGGATCCGGGCATAGATCTCCTGCAGATGGGAATGGCTGATGCTCCAAAGCTCCACATCCGTCAGCGCCTCCCCGTGATAGGGCGCCGGCGCCCGGGTCAGGAAGGAATCATAGGCAGACGTAAAGCCAAATGGAAAGGCGATCTCGAAGCTGACCTCCTTGTCCCCATCTTCCACGAAATACCGGATGATCCCTTTGTCGATAAAGGAAACATACTGCTCTACCTCACCGGCGGAGAGGATACGCTGTTTTTTAGTAAAGATGCGGCGTTGCAGCTTTGCCTGGAAATACTCCCAGTCCCTTTCCGGTAAAGGGCAAAATTGTTCCAGGAAATTTTTGAGTTTTTCGGTGGAGGCCATGCTTCATCGGGATTTTGGAACTAAATTACGGCTTGATGAACAATCCTTATCTTTCTCTGCTACGCACCGCCTGGCGTTATGCCCGCAACGAAAAGAAGAAATACCTTCTGGTCTATTTCATGTTCATCTGTGCCAACCTTGTCTGGTCCCTGAATCCCCTGCTCTTTGGCTGGTTTATCGATCGTCTTCAGCGGGATACGACACATGTCTGGCGCTACGCCCTGCTCTACGGCGGCGGCTATATCGGCATTAAATTGGTTCAATGGTGCTTTCACGGTCCGGCCCGGGTCATGGAACGAACCCTGGCCTTCCATCTTAGCCGCAACTTCCTGCAGGAAAAATATCACCAGGTGCTCCATCTGCCCGTCAAATGGCAGCAAGACCATCACAGCGGCTCTACCATCAACCGTGTACGCAAGGCATATGAAGCGCTTCGCGACTTTTTCGATCGCGGTTTCATGTTCCTCTATGCGTTCTCTAAATTCATCATCTCCGTCGTCGCGATCCTCTGGTTCTCGCCGTTATACGGGGCGATCGCCATTACCGTCGGTATCGTTACCGGGGGCATCATCCGGCGTTTCGACAAGCCGTTCATCAAGGCGCTTGCCGAGGTGAATGAACGCGAACATGCGGTCTCCGCCACGCTCTTCGACAGTCTTTCCAATATCATGACCGTTATCACGCTGCGCCTGGAAAAGAGCATGGAGACGGGACTTATGCACAAGGTCGCGCAGATCTTCCGCCCTTTCCGCAAAAGCGCCGTCATCAACGAATGGAAATGGTTCAGCGCCGAGATGATGATCGTCAGCATCTATGCGTTGCTGGCCATTGGCTATGTCCACCAGAACTGGATCCCCGGCAAACCCCTTCTCATCGGCGGTCTTGTCACCCTGCTTGGTTATGTAAACACTTTTACCAGCGTCTTCCAGGATATCGCCTGGATGTATACCGACATCGTTCAGTATAACACCAATGTGGAAACGGCATCGGCTATCGGCGAGGCCTATTCCCAGCAACACCGGGCCGATCGCCCCGACGGACTGCCGCAACACTGGAGTTCCCTGCACCTCAGCCGGATCAATTTCTCGTACAATCAAACCTATGACCAAAAAAGCAGCGCCCAAAGCCTGCATCACCTGCACCTCGACGTCCGGCGCGGCCGCCGGGTCGCCCTCATCGGCGAAAGCGGCAGTGGCAAGAGTACCCTGCTTGCTCTTTTGCGTGGCCTCTATGTCCCCGAACCGGGCTTCGAGATCCGGCTCGAAGGCGGGAAACCGGATTCGACCGAGACTCCCGAGGCCCTGCTCGACCGTATCAACGAAGCCGTCACCCTCTTCCCCCAGGAACCCGAGATCTTTGAGAATACGCTCGCCTATAACATTACCCTCGGCCTGCCCTTTCCCGAAGAAGAGATCCTTAAGGTTTGTGAAAGCGCCCATTTTACCGAAGTGATAAAACAATTACCGCAGGGTCTGGAGTCCGATATCCGCGAAAAAGGCGTCAACCTGTCCGGCGGCCAGAAACAAAGGCTGGCGTTGGCCCGGGGCATCCTCGCCGCCCGCGACAGCGCCCTCGTCCTGCTCGACGAACCTACCAGCAGTGTCGATCCCCGCACCGAAGCCCTGATCTATGAAGGCCTCTTCAACGCCTTCGCCGACAAGGCCATCATCTCCTCGATCCACCGCCTTCACCTCCTCGCCCGCTTCGACTACGTCTATGTGCTCCATCAGGGCCGTATCGTTTCCGAAGGCACCTTCGAACACCTCCGCGACAATGACCCCCATTTCCAGGAGATGTGGCGCCATCAAAAGGAACAGCAGACTGTATCATAACCGCACACCGCCTGTATCGAACCCGGACAGCAACCCGGAAAGGCAGAACTCCTAATTTATTAGGAGTTAAAGGGATTCCGCTTTGGCACTCTATTTCCCGTTGACAATCATCCAAAACACATTGCCATGTTCCGGAACTATCTTACGATCGCGCTCCGCAATATCGCCCGCAACCGGGTCTTTTCGATTATCAATATCGTCGGCCTGAGCATTGGCCTGGCCTGCTGCCTGCTCATCTTCCTGTATGCGAAGGACGAGCTCAGTTTCGACCGTTTTCATGCCAACAAAGAGCGGCTCTACCGGATCACCCGGCATGTCATAGATAAACAACATGGCCGGGACATGACCATCGGGCTTTCCGGGATGGTTCAGGGACCGGCCTTCAAAAGCGCCATCCCCGGTATCCAGGGATACGTTCGTACCAACAGGAACCGCCTTACCCTTCGTCAGGGACACGAGACCTTTCATCAATGGATCACCTGGGTCGACAATGACTTCTTCAAAGTCTTTTCTTTTCCTCTTCTGTCCGGCAACCCGGCAAAGGTGCTGAGCGATCCCTATTCTGTGGTTCTGACCGACGAAATGGCAAAGAAATATTTTGGCAATGCGGATGCCGTGGGTAAGACACTGGAGTTGAAGGTTAATAATGACAGCTTCCGCATCTTTACCGTGACCGGCGTCGCCAAACGGTCCCCCGAGAATTCTTCGATTCAGTTCGATATGCTCCTGCCCTTCTCCCTGTACGAAAAGATCTATGCCAATGATCGCTGGATGTACAGCTCCTACGCCACCTACCTTCTGCTGGAGCCGGGCGCATCACCAACGGCCGTCGCCGACAAAATGCAAGAGGTGTACCTGGATGCCTCCGCGGAAGAAAGAGACAAGGCGGCCAAACGAGGATTTGCCGCGACTACCATTTGGGGACTGCAACCCTTTGAAAAGATGCACCTGGACACGTCCATCGGGGAAGGGGGCATCGCCGACCAAAGCGATCCTGCCTATTCGTATATTCTCATGGGCATCGCCGGCTTCATCCTGGTCATCGCCTGTATCAACTTTATCAATCTTACCATTGCTCAATCCCTCAAGCGCAGCAAGGAGATCGGGCTCCGAAAAGTAGTAGGCGGCAGCCGCGTCCAGTTGGTCCGCCAGTTCCTCGGCGAGTCCTATATCGTTTGCGGCTGTGCTTTTCTGCTGGCGCTGGCGTTGAGCCGGCTGGTCCTGCCGCTTTTCAACGAAATGGCCAACAAGCGGCTTAGCCTGGACTATCTCCTCGATGGTCCGTTGGTAGTGGCCTTTATCGGGCTCTTCCTGGTCACTGGCTTTATCGCCGGTTTTTACCCTGCGCTCGTACTCTCCCGGTTCAAACCCGTGGATACGCTTTACCAGCGGGTCGCGCGGCTGGGTGGGAAGAACCTGCTGGGCAAAAGCCTCGTCGTGCTGCAATTCTCGCTGGCTACCTTCCTGATCATCGGGACCGTATTCTTTTATTCTCAATATGATTTCCTTACCCATGCCGATATGGGCTATAACGATAAGAACCTGATGATGGTGAGTGTATCCGGGAATGACAGCACGAGCCTGTTCGAGGCTTACAAGACAGAATTGAAGCGGATACCCGGGGTACAACAGGTGGCCAAGACCCTGAATGGGATGTGGTATACCCGGGCCACAACGGAGGGACACGACATCGACGTTCGGTTTATGCACGTTGATGAGGACTATCTGCCTACGATGGGTATCCCCCTGGCGGCAGGTCGCAACCTGTCGCGGGATTTCCCCGCCGATACCGCCCGGTCGGTACTCGTCAACGAGGCCTTCGTAGCCGCCGCCGGCTGGAAGGATGCTATCGGTAAGACCATTGACCGGCTCAACGGCGACGACCGAAAACTATATGTGGTGGGTGTAGTAAAGGATTATCATTTTACCTCCATGAAAGACAAGATCAGTCCCGAAGTCTTCACCAACGGCGCCCGCGACACCTATGGCTCCTTTGCCGTTCGCATCGATCAGGCGAATACTCCCCGCACCCTGGCGGCCATCGAAGCCGCCTATCAGCGTTTCTTCCCCTGGCACCCCTTCGAGCACTCCTTTGTCGATGATGACAATTTCAAAAGCTATGAAAAAGAAGAAAGATGGCGCCGCATCATCACCAGCAGCGCCATCATCACGGTCTTTATCTCCTGTATCGGTCTCTTTGGCCTCTCTCTTCTCTCCATCCGCCAACGGACAAAAGAGATCGGCGTGCGAAAGGTGTTGGGCGCGGGCATCTGGCGGGTTAGTGCGCTTGTAGCCCAGAATTTCATCGGGCTTGTGCTCCTGTCATTCCTTGTCGCTATTCCCGCAGCCTGGTGGGTCGTCGGCCGATGGCTGGATAACTTCCCCTATCGTGTCTCGCTCAACGGCTGGGTCTTCGCAGTGGCTGCCCTGCTCACCATGGTCATTGCGGTGGTCACTATCAGCTTCCAGGCAATAAAGGCTGCACGCGCAAACCCTGTGGATAGTCTGCGAACAGAATGATGGTGCTTATCCGATGAGCCCCGCAAGTTCCAGGCTCTTCTTTTTCAGCTGCCGTACATCCATGTCTTCGACGATGGGGTCGGGTGTGAGCACCAGCGAGGTCCCGTTCTCGCGCCACCAGTTCTGCTCCTTGAGTTCGCGGAAATGGATCACGCCGATAAGATACTTGCGATCGTTGTCGGCATGCCATTCCTCGATGGACTGGAACCGGTCTCTGGGAATAAACTTCAGGTCGTCGAAGCTCAGGTAGGCCCGAACATAGAAATCGTCGGTCAGCTGATTGGGCGTATGATGATAGAGTTTCTTGTACTCGTATTTGTATTCATACCGCAGTGCGGAAAGATCGCTCAGTACGGCCGATGCGGTAGGGAAGGAGCCGGCTCCCTTGCCGTAGAAGAACTGCTTGTCCGCGAACCCGCTCTCGATGACTACCCCGTTGAACTCATTCTTCACGAAGGCCAGGTGATCATCCTGTTTGATGAACTGTGGTAGTACAAAGGCGGCAACCTTCCCATTGGCCAGTTTCTTGGCCTGGGCGACCAGCTTGATATCATAGTGCTTTTCCCTCGCCACTTCCGCGTCGCCACCCTGGACATGCTGGATACCGTTAAAGACGAGGTCCCTGGTCCCGATGACGATCCCATAGGCATGCGTCAGCAGGAAGGTCCATTTGTTGGCGGCATCCCAGCCTTCGACGTCGAGCGAGGGATCGCTTTCCGCAAAACCCAGTTGCTGGGCCAGCAACAACGCCTCCTGGAAGTCGAGTTTTTCTTCGAACATCTTGGTCAGGATAAAATTCGTGCTGCCATTGACGATGGCCTTGATGGAATGCAGCAGGTCATTGTCATAGTATTCCTCCAGGTTGCGGATCACCGGGATGGATGCACAGGCAGCAGCCTCGTATAAGAACGAAGCCGGAGTCTTCTTTTGCAGCTCAAGCAATTCAGGCAGGTGTTCCGCGATCATTTTCTTGCTCGCGCTTACCACCGACTTGCCGCTTGCCAAAGCCCGACTGACGATCTCGAAGGCCGGTCCCGACTCGTTGATCACTTCCACGATCACGTTGATCTCGGGGTCGTTGAGCAGAACGTCCCGGTCCGTCGTAAAAAGCTCCGCCGGAGCGTCCCGTTTCTTACCGGGATGTTTGATGCATACTTTTTTGATGGAAGCTTTCAGCGAAGGGGTTTGTTTCAACACCTTGTAGAGACCTTCTCCTACTACGCCGAAGCCAAAAAGACCGATCGTCAGCTGCTTATGTGTATCCATGAATACTGCTTGTTTTTTTATTTAGATTGCTTTTTCCAATTTTCGTTCTGCGATCCTTTGCCCGGCGGTTTCCGTCTTCACCGGTAACCGGTCCAGCGCCTGCCGAAGGTCATCGATCAGATCCTCCGCGTCTTCCAATCCCACCGACAGTCTGATCAGGCTGTCCGTGACGCCTGCCGCCTTCCGTTTTTCGGCCGGGATCGACTTATGTGTCATTTGGGCCGGGTGAGAGACCAGGCTCTTGATCCCGCCAAGACTTTCGGCAAGTTTGAATAATTGCGTGGAGGTCACGAAGGCCGTCGCGGCGGAAAGGGTATCTTCTTTCAGCGAGAAGGAGACGATGCCGCCAAAACCTTTCGACTGGGCCGCGGCTATATCGTGACCGGGATGCTTTACTAACCCCGGATAGAACACTTTGTTCACGGCAGGATGGTTTTCCAGGAAAGCCGCCAGGGCCCGTGCGCTGGCGCAGTGCTGCCGTACCCGCAGGTGCAGGGTCTCGATCCCCCTGATCAACAGAAAGCTGTCCACCGGACCGAGAATGGCGCCGCCGGCATTCTGATAGAATTTGATCTTCTGTCCCAACTCTGCCTCAGCAGTTACCACCAACCCCGCGATCAGGTCGCTGTGGCCGCCCAGGTATTTCGTCCCGGAATGAACGACCAGGTCGGCGCCCAGTAATAAGGGTTGCTGCAGGGCAGGAGATGCAAAGGTATTGTCGACGCAAAGCAGACAACCCTGAGTCGCTTTCAGCGACTCCCCCTCATATTTATGCGCCTTTGCGATGGCCGCGATCGCCCTGATGTCGGTGATCTTCAGCGTGGGGTTGGTCGGTGTCTCGATCCAGATGAGTTTGGTCTTCGGCGTCAGCGCATTGAAGACGGCCTCGGGATTCGTGGTGTCGACATAATGCGTGTTGATCCCGAACTTCCGGTACACCTGTTCGAAAAGCCGGTAGGCCCCGCCATAGATATCATCTACCGCGATGATCTCATCGCCGGCCTCGAGCAGTTTTACCACGGCGTCGATAGCTGCCAGACCGCTGGCGAATGCCGCACCCGTGCTGCCCCCTTCGAGTTGCGCTACCAGGTTTTCCAGGGTGGCGCGGGTCGGGTTGCCTGTACGGGCATAATCATACCCTTTGTTGACACCCGGCGCCTCCTGCACAAAAGTGGATGTCTGATAAATGGGCACCGCAATGGCGCCGGTGGTCGGGTCAACAGGAATGCTGTGAATCAGTTGTGTTGTCGCTTGCATGAGAAACAAATTTTTATTGATTAAAAAATTGTTCAGCGACACCACTTACCAAGGCCGTCAGAAGAGTGTAAAAAAAAAGCTCTTCTGATCTGTCAGAAGAGCTTTGAATATGTTGTATCGATATTTTCAAGCCGGAATCTGACTTATCTGTCCCGATATTCCATCGGGATGGAGTTGGCACCTTACATGCATCCGCAACGCAGATGAATGCAGGTTGTCAAGGCTTCTTCGGGCCATTTCCCTCAGCCTTTCTTGATAAGAGATGTTGTAAGAACTGGTGCAAATATAGTATCGCCTTCGCGATATTTCCAAATTCACTCCAGTTTTTTTGTTACATACGATGATTACTCGTTGATAAACATCGCAATTACACCTATTAAACAAAGTTATGTCTCGCCCGCTTAACTTCTTCTTAACGGATCAATAACGCAAGTTTGGAACGGTTTTTGGCAACCTTTAACACGGACAATGCAGTATCTCTACCTATAAACTACACAAACATGAAAACGGTAACCAAATGGCTGGCTGCCGCCTCGGGCGCCACAGCCGTACTCTTTGTCTTTGCCTGCCACAAAAGCAATTCTTCCGATTCAAACATCCCTAAAGGCCAATCCCAGGTCTCCCTTTACATGATGGATGGTCCCGCGGACTTTACAAAGGTCCTCATCGACATCCGGCAGGTAGTCGTGGAGATCGACACCGCCACAAAGCAAACCGACCAGGACAACGATGATCAGTGGGATGACAACTACTGCGGCGAACACCGTACAAAGCAGAACAGTTCCGTCATCTGGGATACTCTCAACATCACTCCCGGTGTCTATGACCTTCTCCAATTGCGCAACGGCACCGATACGCTGTTGGCTTCCGGTACATATCCTACGGGCAAGATCTTAAAGATCAAGGTCACGCTCGGATCCGACAACACGATCTACACGGACAGTGTCACACACTATCCGTTGGAGGTCTTTGGTCCTCATCCTTATTTCACGGTGAACGTCAGCCGTACCAACGTTCAGAACGTCGCCAGCAACGACTTCAAGATCTGGCTCGACTTCAACCTCGGCCGGTCGATCTTCTTCTGGAGCGGCACTTACTATCTGTCGCCCTATGTGGTCGTGTTCAATGACGTCGTCAGTGCCAGGGTGCAGGGAACAGTGCTGCCCCCCGGAGCCGGCGCCCTCGTCACGGGTATCATGGGAACGGATACCATCTACGCGGTACCCTTCTCGAATGGTCAGTTCAAATTCCGCGGTGTTGCCGCCGGTACCTGGTCATTCAATTATAAGGGACGCAACGGGTATCACGACACGACCATCGCCAATATCAAGGTGGATTCGATGAAAACGGTGAGTCTGCCCACGATCACTTTGCATAAGTAGTTAATATATAATCATTTAGACCTTTCCGGGCCGGGGCGATGCTCCGGCCCAAATTTTTTAGTAATTTCGCTGTAAGTATGGCGATATCAAATTTGGAGGCCGGTCTGCAATCCGGCGAAGAGTGCATCGAAGTCACCGGGGCCCGGGTACATAACCTGAAAAACATCGACATCCGCATTCCACGCAATCAACTGGTGGTCATCACCGGCATCAGCGGCAGCGGTAAATCATCCCTCGCATTCGACACCATCTATGCAGAAGGCCAGCGTCGTTACATGGAAAGCTTTGGCGCCTATGCCCGGCAATTCATCGGCGATATGGAACGGCCCGACGTCGACAAAATCACCGGTCTAAGCCCGGTGATCTCCATCGAGCAAAAGACGACAAACAAAAATCCGCGCAGTACCGTCGGCACTGTCACGGAGATCTATGATTTCCTCCGGCTGCTCTATGCCCGTATCGGCGAAGCGCATTCCTACAACACCGGAAAGCTGATGACGAAGTTCAGCGAGGAGGAGATCGTCGAGAACGTCTTCAGGAAATTCAAGAATAAAAAGATCTCGGTCCTCGCCCCCCTCGTCCGTGGCCGCAAGGGCCATTACCGCGAGTTGTTCGAGGACATCCGCAAAAAAGGTTATCTAAAGGTTCGCGTCGACGGCGAAGTGAAGGACCTCGTCCCCAAGATGCAGGTCGATCGGTATAAGATCCACGACATCGAAGTCGTGATCGATCGGCTGGCCGTCACCGAAGACATGAAGCCCCGTCTCGGCCAAAGCGTTCAGAAAGCGCTCCTGATGGGTAAGGACCTGCTGTTTCTTCTCCTCAATGACGACAATAAGGTCGTTCAATACAGCAAACAGCTGATGTGCGAAGACACCGGCATCAGCTACGAAGAGCCTTCGCCGAACAGTTTTTCCTTCAACTCACCTTATGGCGCCTGTCCTACCTGTAAGGGTCTTGGCGTTGTCTATCAGATCAGCCTCGACTCCATTATCCCCGACAAGACGAAAAGCATCAACGAAGGTGCGATCATGCCCCTCGGGGAAGAACGGGAAGCCTATATGTTCAAGCAGGTGCAGGCCCTGGCTAAAAAGAACAAATTTTCCCTGGACACCGCCGTCAAGGATATGCCCAAAAAGGCGCTGAACCTCGTGCTCTACGGGACCGAAACCGGCGAGGACACGCTCGATGTGGAGTATGATGATAACGCAGGCACGGGGCAGATCTATACCGCAGACTATGAAGGTATCATTCCCGCACTGAAACGTTGGTTCTCCGGCGGCGGTCAGAGCGAATCCCTGCGGGAGTGGGTCGAACGTTTCATGGAATTAAAGACCTGCGACACCTGTGACGGCACCAGACTGCGCAAGGAAAGCCTTTGGTTCAGGGTAGGGGAGAAGAACATCGCCGAACTCAGCGCCATGAATCTTAACCGGCTGATGGAATGGTTCGGCGGCGTCGAAAAAAAGCTCAGTAACAAGCAGAACATTATTGCCAAGGATATTTTGAAGGAGATAAGGGAGCGGCTGCAATTCCTCTCCGATGTGGGACTCACCTATCTCACACTTGACCGGTCCTCGCGGACGCTTAGCGGGGGGGAATCCCAGCGCATCCGGCTGGCCACGCAGATCGGCTCTCAATTGCAGGGCATCACCTATATCCTCGACGAGCCCAGTATCGGCCTCCACCAGCGCGACAACCATCGCCTGATCCAGGCGCTGAAGAACCTGCGCGACATCGGCAACAGCGTCCTTGTCGTCGAACACGACAAGGATATCATGCTTGCCGCAGACTACCTGGTGGACATCGGTCCCAAAGCCGGCTTCCACGGTGGCCGCGTCGTCGCCCAGGGCCGCCCGCTCGCCTTGCTGAAACTGGACACCCTGACGGCAGCCTATCTCAACGGACATAAAAAGATAGAAGTCCCGGCCGAACGGCGGAAAGGAAACGGCAAATTCCTCGAACTAAAAGGCGCCAAAGGGAATAACCTGAAGAATGTCGATACGAAATTCCCGCTTGGAAAACTGATCGTCGTGACGGGCGTCAGCGGTAGCGGGAAATCCACCCTCATCAACGAGACCCTCTACCCCATCCTCAGCAAGCATGCTTATGGAAGCCGGGTAACGCCGCTGGAATACAAAAGCGTAAAAGGGTTGGAGAATATCGATAAGGTCATCGAGATCGATCAGTCCCCGATCGGCCGTACACCCCGAAGTAATCCCGCCACCTATTGTGGATTCTTCACCGATATCCGGACACTGTTCGCTTCGGTACCCGAGGCAAAGATCCGGGGTTATAATGCGGGCAGATTCTCCTTCAATGTCAAGAGCGGCCGCTGCGACGTTTGTGAAGGCGGTGGGATGCGGGTTATCGAAATGAACTTCCTGCCCGATGTTTATGTTCACTGCGAGAAATGCAATGGGCGCCGTTATAACCGTGAGACCCTCGAGATCCGCTATAAAGGCAAATCCATCAGCGACGTGCTGGATATGACCGTCGACGAGGCCGTGGAGTTCTTCCAGGCAGTCCCGTACCTCTACCGGAAGATAAAAGTATTACAAGAGGTAGGCCTGGGTTATATTACGCTCGGTCAATCCGCGGTCACCCTTAGTGGAGGGGAAGCGCAACGGGTCAAATTGGGGACCGAACTGGGCAAGAAAGATACCGGCAAGACTTTTTATATCCTCGATGAGCCTACTACGGGTCTTCACTTCGAAGACATCCGCCACCTGCTCGATGTACTTAACAAGCTTGTCGATCGGGGCAATACTGTTCTGGTCATCGAACACAACCTTGACGTTATTAAAGTCGGCGATCATCTTATCGATCTGGGGCCTGAAGGCGGAGATGGCGGCGGGAGGATCCTTTTCGAAGGCACGCCCGAGGAAATGATAAAGAACAAAGAAAGCCACACGGCAAAATTCCTGAAAGAAGAATTACAATAAGCAAACAAATGGCGCAACGCATAATCATTGACATGGACGAGGTCATCGCCGATCCGATGGGTGACATGATCGACTGGTACCGGAAAGAATATGGCGGCGAACCCGATAAAGACAAAATGATCGGCTCCTGGCTGATCGGCTTCCCCGACGAACATCAACAGCTGATACTCGAAAGGCTCAGATCTCCCGGATTCTTCCGCCACCTTCCGGTCATGGAGGATAGCGTGGATGTGCTTCGCGAGCTTAACAAGCGCTATGACGTTTTCATCGTCTCCGCCGCGATGGAATTCCCCAATTCGTTAAAAGATAAATACGAATGGCTGATGGATCATTTCCCCTTCTTTACCTGGAAGCAGATAGCGCTCACCGGCAGCAAGGACCTCGTGTTTGGCGACTATATGATCGATGATCATGTAAAGAACTTAAAGGGCTTCAAAGGGAAGCCCTATCTGTACACGTCTCAGCACAATCTGAATGTCACCGGATACGACCGGATCAACAACTGGAAGGAGGCTGCGGATATTTTCCTGAAATGATAATGGCCGCCTTCGGGCGGCCATTCTTTTTAAGTTAAACTCCCAATAAGCGGTAGCAGGGAGTGATCAATAAAATCTTTTGTTTGTAAAGGGTACCTAGAATAGGGAACGGATCAGGTTTTACTTAACCTTCGGATATTCGGATTTTACCAATTTCCCTGCTTGCTTATTGGTTAGACATTGCTGAGATCACCTCACCGTCAATTGCCCATTTTCAATACGCTCGTCATCGGTGAAAACCTCGAAAAGAAAGTTTCCTTCTGAAATATTTGTAAGCACCGTGGTTTCACGGCTGCGGATACGGGACTGGCTCACCAGCCGTCCGTCCATATCGAACAGATAGAGCTGATAAACTTTGCCGTCTTCCCCATTGGCGGAAAAGAACAAAACCTGTTGTCTCGCATCGGAGTACAACTTGATCTTGTGCTTTTTGCTTGTCTGGGCTTTACTGATTTGGATACTGTGAATAGTATCGGACGACCCGGTTGAAGAAAGGGGGCGCGAGGCGGCAGGGTCTGTGCCGGCTGCGAAGGCGGAAATTTGAACGCTGAGCGCCAAACCGATAAGGGTCAGTTTGCATGCAGCACTCAGCCTTGGGGTAGTTTTCTTTAGGGGTACAGCTTGGTCCATAGATGTTTCAATAGATGAAAAATAGGGTACGGATTAAAAACAACAACTTAAAACAAAACTTAAAACAAACGATCAAGAAACATATAAAGGGTACGATCAACAACTAAATCTCATTAGAACCGCAGCAACGGACAGTGCGTGGAGTTCCTCCAGCGATCTTCCGCACGGCCGCCGATCCGGATCCCGAGTTTGAACTGCGCTGTGAAATATGCGTCGTTCTGCTTGGTGTCGCCACGACGTGCGCCGGGACCATAGTTAGGCGTGTTATAACCCTGCGCCGCTTTGTTGGACATAGCTGCCGCGATGGGAGCCAGCTGAGGCGACAGGTATTTATAGAACAGGCTCGGATCAATATAACGCGTGCTGACATCATCGATATAGTCCGTAAACGTCTTACGGTGCACGATCTCGAAAGAAAGGTTCAGATTGTCCGACAGGAAGTATTTGACACCTACACCGATCGGGATATTCAATTGCGTCAGTTTATAAGGCTTGCGGTCGGGATACTCGGGGAACCCTTCACCTTCCGTGTGCAGCGGTTGGAGGTCCACCCAGTAAGTTTCGCCCGTAGCGGGATTGCGATAGCTGCCCTGCGGATTGAAATGGAACAGGCCCAAACCGATCAAACCATAAGGACGCAGCCTTGCTACTACATCATCGGGATCCTCTTCGAGGAATACAGTGGGGTAAAACTCCGCCATCAGCGTTCCTTCCAATATTTTACTCTGGAAGTCCAGGTGACGGGCAAGCCGTGTTTGTTCATCACCGCCTTTCGCCGTGATGTTCTGGTCGCTTCCTTCTATAGAACCATATGTTGCGGAGAGACGAAACCCGAGCCATTGCGTGGGATAGGTCGCGTAGAACGCGCCCACAGCCAGCTTGGTGGTATTCATATTATAGTCCTTAATAAAGGTGGTTCCCTTCCCTGCGTGACCACCCAGGTCGCCTAGGAAGACCATGGGCCCTAATGTTAAACCAGCTTCAGTGTTGTTTCTTGCTTCCTCCTGACTGTAAGCAGAAGTGGTAAGGCATAAGGTAACGGCCACAAACAAACACTTCCATGATGTGGAGTGTAAACTCTGTTTCATTGATATTAGATTTAGTTTTCCGATGGTTTGGATTCCGCCTATTCAATCGAGATTGAAAAAGGGGTTCTTGTAAGAAACGAAAAACGGGAATCAAATTGTGTATGTTTCTGTAACAATTTTATCCACAGAAGACATTCCCAAGGCATTCCCAATGAGGGAATTACATTAATGATTGGCTAACAGCATCTCTATATGTTCGATTCCATCTTCGAGATATATTTCCCCTTTTTGGATAAAGCCAAATGACTCATAAAATTTTTTCAGGTAGTACTGCGCACCTATCCGGATCGCGCGCTTTCCATGTAATTTATATAAGTGGTCGATGCTTTTTATCAACAATTCCCTGCCGATCCCTCCGCCTCTTGCGGCAGGGGATGTTACGATCCGCCCGATAGAAGATTCACTATAGGAAATTCCCGCAGGCACGATCCGTGAATAAGCCGCAAGCAGTGTTCCATTCCATCCCAGGACATGATCGCAGTGATGATCTTTATTATCCATGTCGAGAAAGACACAGTTCTGTTCGACGACGAACACCTCGCTGCGAAGCCGGAGGATCGCATATAATTCTTCTGTTGTCAGCTGGCTGAAATGTTTATAGGTCCAGGTTGTCATATTGGTGTGCTTGCTTAATAGCGGTATTTCTCTCCCCAGAGTGCACGCAGGAATTTGCGCAGCTCTTCTTCGCGGGCATTTTTTCCCGGCTCGTAAAATTTTGTTCCTTCCAGTTCCTTGGGCAGATATTCCTGCGGTGAGAAATTACCTTCATAACTGTGGCTGTATTGATAGCCCTTGCCGTAATCCATCTCTTTCATCAGCCGGGTCGGCGCATTGCGGATGTGCAACGGCACCTGCAGATCTCCCTGGTTGCGCACCGCTGCCTGCGCGGCGCCGATGGCCGTCGTCGCGGAATTGCTTTTAGCAGAGGTCGCCAGGTAGATGGCGCATTGCGACAAGATGAGATTGGACTCGGGGTAGCCGATCTTGCTCACCGCATCGAAACAGGCATTCGCCAGTAACAGCGCATTGGGGTTCGCGTTGCCGATGTCCTCACTGGCCAGGATAAGCATCCGCCGGGCGATGAACTTCACATCTTCTCCGCCTTCGATCATCCGCGCCAGCCAGTAAACTGCTGCGTTGGGATCGCTTCCGCGAATACATTTGATAAAGGCCGAAATGATATCGTAGTGTTGTTCGCCTTTTTTATCATAAAGCGCTACCCGCTGCTGGGCGATGTCCATGACCACGGCATCGGTGACCACAACCCCCTTGCCAACGGCATCGCAGACGACCTCGAGCAGATTCAACAGCTTGCGGGCATCCCCACCTGAAATATTGATCAGGGCGCTCCGGTCCTTTACTTCGATACCCAGTTCCCGTAGCCAGGGATCCGTTTGCAGGGCATGGTCGATCAGTTGATTCAGGTCCTGGTCGGTCAGCGGCTTCAGTACATAGACCTGGCAGCGGCTGAGCAAGGCGCTGTTGACTTCGAAGGAAGGATTCTCGGTAGTGGCGCCGATCAGCGTCACCACCCCTTTTTCCACGGCCCCCAGCAACGCATCCTGCTGGCCTTTATTGAACCGGTGGATCTCGTCGATGAACAGGATGGCCTTCTCCTTATCTTTGGCTTCCGCGATCACTTCCCGCACGTCCTTTACTCCCGAAGAAATAGCGCTGAGCGTATAAAAGGGTACCTGCAGGGTGTTAGCGATGATCCCGGCAATAGTCGTCTTACCCGTGCCCGGAGGGCCCCAGAGGATCATGGAAGGCGGTTTCCCATGCTCGATGGTCGTCCGCAATACACTTTTCTTGCCGGTCAGGTGTTGCTGACCGACCAACTGATCCAGCGTTTGCGGACGAAGCCGCTCTGCCAGCGGGGCGGATGGAGCTGCCATAACAAAATTTAAACAACAATAGTACAACAAGTTATCCTTTTTCATGTTTAAAGGAAGCAGAATAGCCCGGAGGGCTATTGGCCGAAGGCCCGACATTAGCGGTATAGCGCCGGAGGCGCAATAAACCACTGCCAAACATGACAGAAAACCTCAAAACGAATGGTCTGTTATTGGCTTTTCTACTCTGCCTGCTAGCCCTGGGTGGCTCTGCCGCGGGCCAGGACTCCAGGTTGTCGGGAGTGGAGAACTACGCCCTCAACCGGCCGGGCGTCGTCATGATCCGGACGGAATACACCGCCAACGTCTACGTCAACAGCATGAGGATGGATAACAGGGCCTTCAACGCCCTGCTGGACTCCATTCAAAACCTGGACCATGGAGGCGGCGTCACCGCCGAACAAAAGCTAGATATCGTTCTCCGGGAGATGAACAACAGGCCGGCCCGGTTCTTCCAGACCACCTTCGACTATATCAAACAGCCCGAGCAGATCACGGCTATCGGTTCCGGATTCTTCATCACCGCCGACGGCTATGTGGCTACCAACTGCCACCTGATCGACCGGGAAGACGCCTTCATCCGCAGGCAGTTCATCCTCTCCGCCTTCCGGCAGATCACCGACGCCTCCATCGCAGCCCTCGAGACCTCATGGGCCACGCATTTTACCGAGCAACAACGCAGCCTGCTCTATACTACCTACGCTTCCGTCTATTCCCGCCTGTTCTCGATGATCCTTTACGATCTGAAGAAGAACGTCTATGTCGTCTACCGGAGCGACGACGGCACTCATCATACCGACACGGTGAAACGCCGGGCCGATATCGTTATCAAGGGCCAGCCCATGCCGGGAAAGGATATCGCGATCCTGAAGATCGATGCAAAGGAGGAGATGCCTGTCCTGACCCTCGCCCCGGCCGATCTGCCCCAGGTAGGCGAACAGCTCTTCGTATACGGCTATCCCAGTCCGGTTACCAACAATGATTTTGTCTCGGCCGCCTCCGCGATCGAGCCGACCCTCACCACCGGGATCGTCAGCGCCATAAAAAGATCGGTGGGCGGCTGGCCCATACTTCAGATGGATGCCAATATCAATCATGGCAGCAGCGGAGGGCCCGTCTGCAACCAGCGGGGGGAAGTGGTGGGATTGACTACTTTTGGAAGCCTGGAGAACAACGGCGTCCTGGCTGCGGGGCTCAACTTCGCCGTTCCCGTCGCCATTCTCAACGAATACCTGGATAGCGCCGACATCGACGCCCGGCCCGGCAAGGCGACCCGCCGTTTTGCCCAGGCCCTGAATGAATACGACCGGCGGCAGTTTGAAGCCGCCCTGAAGGGATTCGAGGCCGTCCTTCAACTGAACCCGCACTACCCGGGGATCTATACCTACATCGCCGGCTGCCGGGATAATATAAAAAAGGGGAAAGGAAAGACTTTAAGTGCGACGGAACGCATGCTGTTCATCTCATCGATGCTGATCATCCTGCTGGCCGTCCTTGCCGATATCGGCATCCGGCGATCCAGGCGGCGCCGTTCCGCCTCCTAGGAAGCATCGCTCTGATGCACCAGGTAGTACCAGCGCAGGAGGCGAAAATTCAGGATCACATTCACCACCACGGCCAGCCCCAGAACAAGCCCGATAGCTGATGTCAGCCGGACCGTTGATACGGTCAGGAGCGATGCATCGAACCCCTTCATGCCTGAGAACGTCTGCTTCATCGCCTCAAGCCAGGTGCCCGGATTTCGAAGATTGCCCAGCTCTCCCATCACCGTGGATAGACCAAAGAACAGCGCGACGAATCCGATAAAACGAATACCGACCGGGGTCTGATGACTAAGCCTGATGGCAGGCTTCCGGATGCTTTTATGGAGTTGCAAGGCGGCGTAACAATTTAGGGGGATAGCGCACAGGAGCACCGCCCCTATCAGGGCAACCAGGCCCAGGGCTGTTGCCGCCAATAAGACCATAACGGTCACGAATCCCCATAAGATCAGGTTGAACCAGGTCAGTACACTTGCTATTCTCAATATAGTCTTCATAAGCTATCCCTCCCGCTCGTATCCAATTGGATCGAGAGCTCCTTCAGTTGTTTTTCGTCGATCGTGCTCGGCGCGTCCAGCATTACATCCCTGCCCGCGTTGTTCTTGGGGAAGGCGATAAAATCCCGGATACTTTCGCTGCCGCCGAGGATAGCACAGAGCCGGTCGAAGCCAAAAGCGATCCCCCCATGCGGCGGGGCGCCATATTCGAAGGCTCCCAGCAGGAACCCGAACTTATGCAACGCCTCTTCCTTACTCATCCCAAGGGCGGCGAACATCTTCTCCTGCAGCGGGCGCTGATAGATGCGGATAGAGCCGCCCCCGATCTCATTCCCGTTGAGGACCATGTCATAGGCGTTCGCCTTGATATGATTGTAAGGGTGCTCCAGATATTTTTCGGCATTCTCGATCACCGGGCTGTTATCGATCATCGTTTGAATGTCCGATGGCTTTGGGGACGTGAAAGGGTGATGCCTTGCAACCCAGCGGTTCTCCTCCTCGGCATATTCGAACAGCGGGAAGTCCAGCACCCAAAGCAACTTGAACTCGTCTTCCCGGCGCAGACCGAGACGCCGGCCCATTTCCAACCGGAGCTCGCTCATCGCCTTGCGGGTCCGCTCTTCCCGTCCGGCCAATACCAGGATCAGATCGCCCGGTTTGGCGCCGGCGGCTTCCGCGATGGTCTTCAGCCGGTCTTCGCCATAGAACTTATCGACGCTGCTCTTGAGCGTACCGTCGGTATTGTACTTGATAAACACAAGCCCCTGCATGCCGATCTGCGGGCGCTTCACCCAGTCCGTCAGCTCATCCGTCTGCTTCCGGGTATATTCACTACAACCCGGTACCGCGATGGCCAGCACCGTCTCTGCATTATCGAAAACACCGAACCCGGCGCCATTGATCAACTCGCCGGTAGCGGTAATAGCCCCTCCTCTGGTAAAAGCCGATTTTAGATTCAACAGCTGCATTCCAAAGCGAATGTCGGGCTTGTCATTGCCATACTGCCACATCGCCTCTTCCCAGGTCATGCGTTCCACCTTCTCTGAATAATCGATATTCTTGACGGTCTTGAAAATTGACTTCACCATCCCCTCGAACATCGAGAGGATATCTTCCTGTTCGACAAAGCTCATTTCGCAGTCGATCTGCGTGAACTCGGGTTGCCGGTCCGCGCGGAGATCTTCGTCCCGAAAGCATTTCACTATTTGGTAGTACCGGTCATACCCACTCACCATCAGTAGCTGCTTGAAGGTCTGCGGCGACTGCGGCAGCGCATAGAACTGCCCCTGGTTCATCCGGGACGGAACGACAAAGTCCCTCGCTCCCTCCGGTGTCGACTTGATCAGGAAGGGGGTCTCCAGATCCATAAAATGATTTTCATGCAGATAGTTGCGTGCCGCCCGGTTCACGGCGTACCGCAATTCCAGGTTCTTCCGGACAGCCGCGCGACGCAGGTCCAGGAACCGGTATTTCATCCGGAGATCATCGCCGCCATCCGTATCGTCCTGGATGGTGAACGGCGGAGTCACGGCCTTGTTCAGGATCGTAAAGGACTCGACGGTGATCTCGATGTCCCCCGTGGGCAGCTGTGGGTTCTTGCTCGTCCGCTCGGTCACCGTCCCCTTGGCCTGGATGACGAATTCCCGGCCCAGCGGGTCGTCCGTCAGCTGCTTATTCAACTCCTCGCCAATCACCAGTTGCGTAATCCCATAGCGGTCACGGAGATCGATAAAAGTCATGCTCTTGCTTATTTTCCGAAGCGTTTGTACCCACCCTGCCAGGGTAACTTTTTGGCCGATCTGAGTGCTTCTTAATTCTCCACAGGTGTGCGTCCTATACATTGCCCATTTTTTGAGCGCCAAAGGTATGCAGGATGCGGGAAAAATCGGTATTTTTCCGTGCGTGGACATCGATGCTACCCATATGACTGAGTTCTTCCTGCTGGCCCTTGCTATCGTTTTCCTCATCTACCGGCTGATGATCCGGATCAGGACGGAGAAACGGCGACGCATCTACGAGGCGAAACACGACGACTTTGACGGCCTCCTCTCCCGTTACAACCCCTATTACCGCAGTCTCAGCAACGCCGGTCGTCAGCGCTTCCTCCAACGGGTGCTTCTTTTTATGGAGGTAAAGCAATTCAAGTATATCGACCTCGAACCCGAGGAGAGCATGCCCCTGCTGATCAGCGCGGCTGCTGTCCAGCTTACCTTCGGACTGGAACACTTCCGGCTAGACTATTTCATGAGCATCCATATCCTCCGGGACAAGTATCGCTTTGGGCCCTACAACATGCCTTTTGAAGGCCATGTCAGCGAAGACGGCATCTACCTCTCCTGGAACCATTTCGTCCGGGAATTCACCGACTACTCCGACGGCCAGAACGTCGGGCTTCACGAGATGGCACATGCGCTCACCTATGTCAATTTCACGGTCCAGGATGGCCGCGATAATACCTTTCACGACCGGTTCACCGAATTTTCGGCCACAGCCCGCCCTATCTTCGAGCGCATGCAAGCCGGCGAATCGACCCTCCTTGACCCCTATGCCGCCACCAACTACCAGGAATTCTGGGCTGTCTGTATCGAGACCTTTTTCGAGCGTTCCACCTCCTTTAAACGGCAGTTGCCCGAGCTTTATCATTCCCTTTGCACCCTGCTGAATCAGGATCCCTTGACGCCTAATAAAATATTGAATATCAATATTATGTCATCGGGTAGCCTGGACGGAGACCTGGCGCCGACCGGCTCCTGACATATAAACTTTCCACAATGCTTCTCTTTTTCAGGATTTCTTTTTATTTTGTTTCCGTACTTCCCTACGATTCATTCCTCTGGATTAAACCACCCTACGGGTTTCCCTTCTAATCTGAAAGCCTGAGTTCCGTATCCATAGCCAATGTAAGACCTGGTTTATTTTATCATTTCTAGAACTACAGAAAATGAACCTTATGGAAATCATTGTCATCTTTTCATTGGTGCTGGGGATTCTTCTTCTTAATCGTCCGGTCACGTCCCTTTTTCAACGCCTCTATACGAAACATCAGTTCAAAAGATTCCTTTCGAAAGAAACGTTCTACCATTCGGTGGTGTCGTATCATTTTCGCTACTATAACCGGCTGGGCCTTGAGGATCAACGGAAATTCCTGTTCCGTACCTGGCTTTTCCAGCATTCCAAGAACTTCCATTATATAGAGGTGGATCAGTCGGCGGAAATGCCGATCCTTGTAAGCGCCGCCGCCGTCCAGCTGACTTTCGGCCTGGATAAGTTCAAACTCAATTATTTCGACGATATCTTCATCCTCCGCGATGACTACCATTACGGTTTTTATTCCCGCCCTTTCATGGGCCATGTCGACCAGACGGGGATCTATCTTTCCTGGGATAACTTCATGCGCGGCATCTCCGGCCAGTCGGCCAACTGCAATGTCGGCCTCCATGAAATGGCCCATGCGTTGGCTTATGTGAATTTTATTACCCAGACGGAGGAGGACAAGCATTTTAAAAAGGAGTTCCCGAATTTCTCCAAGGTTGCCCGCCCCATCTTTACTTCCATGCAGGGGGAACATGGGATCCGCAACCTGCTCGGGGACTATGCGTCAACCAATTACCACGAGTTCTGGGCAGTGGCCGTCGAGGTCTTCTTCGAAAGTCCGGTCCAGTTCAGGCATGAATTGCCCGATCTTTACAAGGCCATGTCCCGCGTCCTGAACCAGGATCCGCTGGATTGCCTCTCCGGCAGTACGACGATCCTTGTTCGCAACGAGACAACCCCCCAGGAGGAACCTGCTGTCGTCTGGCCGGAGACCGAAAGTCAGACTTTAGCCTCTGCTTAAAATTTTTGTAAACCGCTTAACATCGGCGTCGGCCCGGATCGGGGCCCCGGTCAAAACCCACCGTACCAGCTCATGTGCAAAATAAGGAGCAAGCGAACACCCCTTCGTCCCCATTCCATTAAGTATTCCTACGGCCGGAAATACCGGATGAAATCCTACAAACGGCCGGCGCTCCAGTGTCGCCGGGCGAACCGAAGCCCAGTGCTCGACGGTTCGGAAGGGCAGCTTCAACCACTCCCGAAGCGCCGCCTCCGTTCGCTGCCGAAAAAGTTCCGTCGGCTGCGCATGCTCAAACGTCCATTCATAAGAAGAACCTGCCCAGTATAGGTCTTCCTTCCACGGTACGAGACTGATCCCCTTCTTGGCTACCATCTGTTTCATCTTCAGCTGGGGGATCTCGACGATCAATACTTCGCCTTTGTTGGGTGCAAACGGCAGGCGGGAGAAATACGGATTGTTAAACCCGGCGGCCCCATCGCAAAACACGATCCGTCGTGCTTCGAGATCCCGGTAACGGACCCCATCGGCGTTGACGACCAGCTCAGCCTGCTCGAACCGCTCCTCCCGCAGCAGGTTCCGGATCTTCATGCGTTGGCGGCAGGCGGCCAGCAAGGCAGGCAGATCGACCAGGTAGCAGGGGTCGATAATTCCGTATCCCAGGTCATATTGGAACCGGTCGAGCAGATCGCGCTCTTCCTCCGGCAAACGCAGATAAGGGCCGCCTTCTTCCAATCGCTTCAAAAAGGCCAGCCGCATCTGCGCGGTGGGGAAGCAGTCGGCCACTGTCACCGGCCGCATAAAAGCCGAACCCAATTCTATTTCCAGCAGGCCATAGGCGCCGCGCGCAAAGTCCAGCAATTCGTCGATCATCCAGGTGGTGACCAGCCGCCGGCCCGTGACGGGATTGATCAACCCTGCCGCCACCCTCGAAGCGGTAAGAGAAACCGCCTCGTCGATCACCAGGTGCGACACGCCGGCCCTGTCCAGTTCGAGATGAAGAAAACTACCACAAATACCCCCGCCGATGATAAGGAATTCCACTGGCTGCGCCATCCTTGGTTTACTATTTGCAATGAAGATAGGTGATAATCTCACAGAAATGCAGGGAAACAGATTGACCCAGCGCCTGGCCTTCCATGGCTTCAGAAAGATCTTCGACAGCATCAACCAACACGGCATCCAGAAAGGAGTCGACCGGATGGGCATCGATGGATTTATCGAACATTGCGCCCGGTTGGCGGCATCCACCGGGGCGATCACCGGCATGGGCGGAGCGGTGACCATGATCGTGGGCATTCCCGCCGATCTGTTCAACAACCTGGCCCAGCAATTCCGGGTCACGCTGGGCATTATCTACGCGCGCCGCGGCAACTACACCGTCAGCTTCGAAGAGCTCATGTCGGTGGTTGGCGTTTCGCTTGGTCTCGAGGCGGGTCTGCTCCTGACCCGCGAAATTCTCGAGAATGTCGCCGAGAAGCTGTTGATCCGCATGGGCGCCAAAGCCGGTGGCCGCCTCCTCCCCGTCATCGGGGCGGTAGTAGGCGGCACGACCAACTATCTCTTTATAAAAAGCGTCGGCGCTTCGGTCAAGAAGATTCCCCTATAGCCGCCGGCTCGTCCGGCGTTACCGGGCCGCCTCCACATTCACGCGGATGCCTTCACTATGGAACGAGAACTCCGGCGCATACATACACTCGATGCTCGTTACGCCATTGCTGAAATTCCCGGCCTGTCCTGTGAACATCGCATATTCGAATACGTGCGTTCCCTTCGGCAACCAACCGAAAAAGAAATCCGTGCTGGCATCCTTCGTACTCTCATAATAACCCAGGCCATCCTGCCATTTGTACTGGCTCAGCACATTCACGGGTTCGAAACAGGCGCCCCGCATATCCTTCATATGCACATATTCGAGGTCCCGGTCGCTGGTGATCACGATCCGCACCACGACCTTGTCACCCGGTCTTACCGTTCCATTCTCCCCCAGCGGCTCCAGCACCGGTCCGCGGTCGGTATTACGCGAGATGAACAGTTGCTTATCGATGCGTAGTGTCTTGCCCGCTCCCGGTGGCGTGATCTTGTCCAGCATATCGAAATATTGCCAGTAGATGGCGCCCCAGGCAGGCGAGCCGCCGGATGCGGCTGATGCGCCAGATGCCGGCTTGGTTCCGCTGGCGGAGTTTGCACCCACGGTAGTCATCGTCACAGTGATATTCCCCATCGACGGATTGACAAATGGTGCATCGAACACCTTCTTGTTATATCCCGTTCCTGCCTCGCTGCCGCCGGCGGGCCAGTCGATCTTTTTGTTTCCCAGGGTCACGCTCACATTCCGCTCGGCATTCAACCACTGTTGCCCGCCCATCATCAGCGCGTAACAGGCATCCGCCGTCGCCTTCGTCGTTGGCCAGCTATGCGTCTGTTTCTGCCGCAGCAGCCAGGTCTTCAGCTGACGATCGATGCCGGCGTCGCCGCTGATCTCGCGGAAGGCTTCGATCAGCAGGGCCTGCGCTTCCACCGGCGCCATATACCAGTAATAGCTGCTCTCCATGCCCTTCCAGTACATGCCTTTCTCTTCGTCGCGGATGGCGGTCTGCTTGAGCGAGGCCAGGATATCTTTTGCCGTCTGTACATCGCCAGTGCGGAAAAGCGCCAGCGCGATCATGCCCTGCATGTATTTCCCTTCGGGAACCCAGTTCTGCTGCGCCTGTTTGCGATAGAAGCTGAGTGCCGGCAGGACATCGCCCGGGATACCGTAGTCGTTGAAGAAGCTGCGCATATACAGGTACTGCACCGCCAGCGAAGGGATATAGTGCACGGGTCGTGCGCCTTGTTTCTTTTGTGCCTTGAGCTCGTCGGCATAGTCTTTCCTGATGGTCGCATCCAGCCAGGGCAACGCAGCCTTGACGATGGCCTTTACTTTGGCATCCAACGCCGGTGGAACCGCCTTCAACTGCCGCAGCCGGCCGATGCCTGTAAGGATATACTGCGTGATATACCGGTCATCCGGCCCGCCTTCGAACCAGGGGAAGCCTCCATCGGGCGATTGCAGATGGCTCAGCCGATCGATCGAGGACTCCAGTTCCCGGCTCATCCTGTCGACGTCGAACAACAATGCGATATTCTTCTTCTGCTGTTCCTCACTCTTGCCTTGTATTACCCAGGGGGTCTCCTCGAGCAGGACGCTCTTGAGTTCCTGGTTCTTTTGCAGGTTGCTGAGCAGGGCCGCCGTGTCGGTGGTTCGCCATTTGTCGAACACCTGCTTCAGGCGGGGATTACTCATCACGAGGTTCGTGGCCAGAGCATTGGCATAGGCCCGGTTGAAGGTCTGCTCGGCGCATTCGTAAGGATACTCCATCAGGTAGGGGAGGGCCTGCACGGCATACCAGGCGGGATTGGCGGTGAACTCCACCGTCAGGGCATGATGGTTGAGCGTTTCGCTGCTGCCGCTGGTCGCCAGCTTCCCGAAGGTGAAATGCTTTGTGCCATCCCCGGGCATATTCAGCGGCAGGCTTTCGGTCACGAGCATGCGGTTGCTCACCACCGGTAGCGTGGCTTCCTCACCATCGCCGTAGTTCTTTGCTTCGGCGGTCACCTTATAGGTCAGCGGCCGGTTATACTGGTAAGGAATATCCAGCGGGAAGCCGACGACGACACTCTGATGAGCGGGCACCGTAAAATATTGATTGGCCTGGCGATTGGTAAACCAGCCATCGGCCGTCTCGTCCGTGGTGGGATCGGTCAGCGTCAAATGGATCTGCCCGGTCATTTCCGAATCGGTGAGATTGCTCACCTTCACCGGCAGTTCCATCCGGTCTCCTTCGCGCAGAAAACGTGGTGCGTTGGGCTGGACCATCAAATTCTTTTGCGTGATCACGGTCTTCTCGGAATAGCCAAAGGCCAGGTCCCGCGTATGCGCCAGCGTCATCCACTTCCAGGTGGTCAGCGCCTCGGGCATGGTGAACGTGAAGGTCACGCTACCCGCGCTGTCGGTTTGAAGGTCGGGGAAGAAAAAGGCCGTTTCGCGGAAGTCCTTGCGGGCCTGGACCGCCGGTGCCGGCGCGGCGTCCTCAGCTTTATATACTATCGAATCGGAAGTCATTTTATCAACGGCTCCCTTTTTCATTATTTCTGCATGTACAAACATGTTGCCACTATTTGTAATCCTCTCGCCATACGCCATCACGGTTCCGTTGGCCGGGCTCATATCGTCCACATCGACATTCAACTTTGACATCGCAGGCGCGATCCCCCGGATGCGAATCTCCCGCGAATCGCCATCTCCCGGCTCGAGCAGCCGGTCATAATATTTCCAAAATACCGGCGACCGCTTGAATCCAAAAACATGATTCTGTCCCCGGACAACGGTAAACATTTGCCCGGTGTTCCATTCCGAAGGTCCATCGACACTGGGATAGATCGCAGGAGGCGACCAGCCGTGCGGCACGAATGCATCCAGCGAGGCATCATACATCGCCGCCAGCACTTCCGCCGAGAGCTTGTCACCTTTTGTTCCGCTGATGGTCACCTGCCATTTTTCCTTACTGCCCGGCTCGGTCTTGTCCCGGTAGCTGGCATAACGGACGTTCAACTCCTTGTTTGTCCAGGGCACCCTCACCGCCGTCGCATGGGAATAGATCCTGTTCTCCCGGACAAAGGTCTCTATCACGTTAAACCCACCCCGGTCGGCCTCGGTGATCGCCCAATCCTTACTCTTTCTTTCCTTGTCCAGTGCAAAGGATTCGAAGCTCTTTCCACCCTGTCGTTCGGTCGTCCGGATCACATACAGGCCCGCGGCTGAAGATCCCGTCGCGGTCATGATTTTTTCACCCGGCTCCGCCGTTATCGCCTCCCCGGAAGGCCAGATATATTGCGGCTGGGCAGGGCTGCCCGTTTTTCCATCATACAACTCCACGTACTGCCGGTCCATCACCTCCTGTCCATATTTGTCAGTCGTCCGGGCCTCGATCAGGTACCAACCCGGCGTCGCGGTCCCTGCGGGGATCGATAGGTCGGTCTTCCCCGAGGTCGGAACGGTCACAGAACCCTCCCAAATAGATCTGCCCCGCTCCCAGCCCTCTCTCTTGCTCTCCTCCCGATACTCATCGTGCGGGAATGAATCCAGGAATTCCTTCTCGGACAAGACAACGCGATCGGGCGCAGACCATAGCCGCGTCCGGATCAGTCGCTGGGGCGCCTGCAAAGGATAAAGCTTCAACGTTACATCCGCACCCACAGGTGTTCCCGCGAGATTGGTGACAGCAACAGAAACGCCGCGCAGACTGTCGGCGGGTTGACGGTCGCCATGGGGCGTCCGTACCGACAGCCGGAGTACCTGGTAGCCGGCCGTGACGGAGGTATGACCGCTTCGGGTTTCGCCATTGAGGTCCGTCACATCGGCACTCACTTCATAATCATATTCCGGTTTCGTATCGGGACTCACCTGCTTGTCGGGCAGTGCAAAAAAGGAAATTTTGAATTTCCCCTGGCCATCCGTAACGATCTCTCCATGCTGGATCTCCGCCTGGCTGACGGGCATGATCCGGCGCCAGAACAGCCAGGAATAGCGGAAATGCGCCCGCCGGGTGATCCGGTAGGCGACCTTGGCCCCATCGATCCCATTGCCCGCATATCCCTTTGCAAAACCTATTATCCTAACGCTGTCTCCCACCCGGTAGCTGCCTTGCAGGGTATCATAGTCGACAAAAAATTTCGGCCGCTTGTATTCTTCCACCCGGAAGCTGGCGTACGCCCGGTCATCCTTTTGCTGGATGGAGAAGTTGCCGTTGAGCTGATGTTCCGGCAGTCGAAAGGCGCCATGATAGGAACCGAATTCGTTCGTCTGAAGGACTAGGCTGTCGGTCACCTGATCATTAGCGTTGTGCAGGAACAGCCGGATCGTGGTATTCACTCTCGGTTTTTGTTTGTGACTCCCGGCATCCTCCGTTACTTCGATCCCCTTGAAGTAAACAGTCTGCCCAGGCCGGTAGATCGCCCGGTCCGTAAATAGATAACCCTTTGCATGGTCGCTCTCATAAGCCTGCTGATTTTTTATTTCAGCCACGGCGATTTCCCCGTAATAGGGGTAAAAGAAGGCGTCCTTTGGAAAATAGTGGTCCCCCGGAATTGTCACTTCCAGCAGGTTCGAGGCGTAGTTGCCGGGCTGCGGCTTTTTGTCGAGATGAAAATAGCCATGTTCATCTGTCGTATAGCTTCCGCTTTTATTAAGCCGGTTGCCGTTTCCCCTGACCGACTGTTCCCAAACCTGCACATTTGCGCCTTTCAGCGGCTGACCGCTTTCGCGGTCCAGCACATAGTAATCCTTGTCCTGGTTGATCCAGCTGATCCGGGAGACGGCGAGGCTCAGATAACCCATTACCCCAGCCCGCAGCGTCCACTCAGCATCCGTGCCGGCGATCAATGCATAGTCTCCGGCGGGGAGCGATCCGATGGCGATCTCCACCTGGTGCGGGAGTAAGTCGCTTGTCGCCGGCAGATCTTGTGTCCAGGCCCGCAGGATCGGCACCTGCAGCAACTTTTTCCAGGAAGCGCTGTCATAAAGCCGGTTTTGCACTTCGTCATTTGGATCGATCCGGATCAGCCGCAGATAGAGCTTCGAAAAATTATTCCACTGGACGAGCACCCGGAAGGGCCGCCCGGGGATATTCACTTTCTCCGCCGTCAGTTGCAAGGTCTTGCGTCGCAGGTTATTCAATAAAGTATAACAATGCACCCATCCTTCACTGCTGTCTTTCTGTGCAAGTACCTGCTCGCAGATGGCCGCCGCTTTTTGGTTACCCGAGGTATCGCGCTGATCAACGCCGGCTGTCGCCTGCCGGGAATATTCCTGTGCCAACAGATACCAGGCTTCCGCCGCGGCGGGAAGTACGGTATACTCATCCGTGATCCGGCGTAGTCCCTGCAGATATCTTTCCTTGTTTCCCTCGGCATCACCTTCCTGGTGTTCATACACGATGCGTTCGATCTCGACATCGACCAACGCATCGGGCGTCCTGTCGCTTGCATGCCGCCGGATAAGCCGGCTTAACAGGCCAATCGCCTGGTGACGTCCTCGCGATGAATCGCTCCCGGACTGTCCAGTCATGCGATCGACAAACTTGAAATAGTCCAGCGCGGTATGCGCCAGCAGGTCGAATAAGGTAGGTCGCAGGGTCGGTGTATTTCCCGGGATGACGATGGGCGAATAATTTGTAACGGAGGTTTGCCACAATTGCTCTTCATTGGCGAGGGAAGCAAGATATAGTTCCCTGATCTTTTTCGTAAGATCATCCACCGACCAGGTGGCAACATCCTTCTTCACAAAACCGGTGGTGGTCGTCCGGCCCCTGATCTGATAAAGATTCCGCTGCAAATAGCTGTTGTAGAGTCCGGCAAGGATATTTTGCAGGATCGCTTGTTCCGGTTGCCGGTTGTTTCCCGTCGCCAGCTCTGTTTCGAGGTCTTTGATCGAGAGCAACACCCCGCTATCCGATCGGCTCTGTTCGATGCTCAGCCGGTAGATCAGCGTTCGGATCAACTGCGGCTCATTGTTCTCCCGGCGGGCAAGCACGGCCAGCTTATTTACTTCTGCCAGCGCGGATTGCGGCAGCCCTCTTTTCTGGATCAGCGAATCTATCTGTTTCCACTTCGCATCATAATCCGTACGATTCGGCTGAGCGTTGACGATAAAAGCGAAAAGGCTTAATGAAAAGAATATTACTGCCCGTTTCAAGGTCATAGGAGAATATTTATTTAAAGGTACTTTTTTTGAAGGTTTACTACCCCTTTATAAGATGCATTCGATGAGCCCATTACACAAGGCCCCGGCCTTTTAACAGGATGCTAACTTTTGGGCCTTAAACACAAGGCTTTAGCGGGAATCTTATATACGAGTCTGCTATTAGGCTCGACAAAAACTTAAAATTTACAACTATGAACAAGAAGATTACAATACTCCTCGCCGCCGGTCTTTTCTTCGCCGTAGGTACGCAGGCCCAGAGCCGGTTCAATGATCGTCGCGACATTCGCAACGACCGCATGGATATCCGTAACGACCGCAATGACCTTCGCAACGATCGGGCCGATCTCCGGTATGACCGGTACTTTGATCGCCGGGACCTCGCACATGATCGTCGGGAATTCAACCATGATCGCCGCGATCTCCGGTTCGATCAGCACGACCTTCGCTATGACCGGCGCGACCTCTACCGTGATCGCCATTGTTTCTAAGTTATCGCTGTTTCTTAACTACACATAGGCCATCAATGAAAACGGCTCCCGATCGGGAGCCGTTTTTCGTTATTGTAAGAAGCTTATTTCTTAAGGACCTTTGCCATGGTCGCACCGATCTCAGCCGGCGTCTGCACGACCGTGATCCCGCACTCGGCCATGATCTTCATTTTCGCCGCAGCCGTATCTTCCGCGCCGCCAACGATCGCACCGGCGTGACCCATCCGGCGGCCGGGAGGCGCCGTTTGCCCCGCGATGAACCCGACGACGGGTTTGCGGTTGTTTTCCTTTATCCAGCGGGCTGCTTCGGCTTCCATGCTGCCACCGATCTCCCCGATCATGACGATACCTTCGGTCTCCGGATCATTCATCAGCAACTCGACCGCCTCTTTCGTCGGCGTCCCGATGATGGGGTCGCCGCCGATCCCTACCGCCGTGGAGATCCCCAGTCCCGCCTTGGCCACCTGGTCGGCGGCTTCGTAGGTCAGCGTTCCCGACTTGCTCACGATCCCGATCTTCCCCTTCTTGAAGACAAAGCCCGGCATGATCCCGACCTTGCATTCGCCGGCCGTGATGACACCCGGACAGTTGGGGCCGATCAACCGCGTATTCTTACCCTGCAGAAAATTCTTAGCCTTCACCATATCCTGCACCGGGATCCCTTCCGTGATACAGATCACCAGCGCGATACCTGCTTCGGCCGCCTCCATGATCGCATCGGCTGCAAATGCCGGCGGAACGAAGATGATCGATACATTCGCTCCGGTCGCCTTCACAGCATCGGCAACGGTATTGAAGATCGGCCGATCCAGATGTGTGCCGCCACCCTTACCCGGGGTAACGCCACCCACCACCTGTGTTCCGTATTCGATCATTTGCGTAGCGTGAAACGTCCCTTCTGTCCCCGTGAAACCCTGTACGATGATTTTGGATTGCTTGTTAACTAAGATTGCCATTAGAGTAAATTTGTTATATTATTTATTTCAGCAATTCGTCCATGTTCCTGTTGTTATCGATCTTCCCCTTTACTTCCAACATCCGCATGTCCTTTGCGTCCTGTAGGAATTCGGATGCAAAGATAAAGTCATTTAGCAGCTTATTCTTACTAAAAATGATTTCTTTATTGGTCCCCTCCCATTCTTTGTGTCCCTGATACATGTAGATGATATGATTCCCGATCTCCATCACGCTGTTCATATCATGGGTATTGATCACGGTAGTGATATTGTATTCGAACGTGATCTCCTTGATGAGCTTGTCGATCAGCAGCGAGGTCTGCGGGTCGAGACCCGAGTTGGGCTCGTCGCAGAAAAGATATTTCGGATTCAGCACGATCGCCCGCGCGATGCCTACCCGCTTCTTCATCCCGCCTGAGATCTCGGCCGGGAACTTGCTGTTGGCGCCCTCGAGATTGACCCGCTCGAGAACCTCGTTCACACGCCTCAATTTTTCAGCCGGCGTATTCTTGGTGAACATGTCCAGGGGGAACAGGATATTCTGCTCCACCGTCATGCTGTCGAATAGGGCCGAGCCCTGGAACAGCATCCCGATGCTCTGCCGCAGCTCCTTCCGGTGCTCCTCATTCATCTCGGAAAAGTTCTTGCCGTCATAGACGATCTCGCCTTCATCGGGTTCGAAGAGCCCGACCAGGCATTTCATCAAAACCGTCTTTCCGCTGCCGCTCGTGCCGATGATGAGATTGCACTTGCCGGTTTGAAAGGTAGCGGTTACGTCGTCGATGACCGTCTTTTCACCAAATCCCTTCTTTATATTCTTTATTTCGATCATAATAGTTACAGCAACACTGCCGAAAGAACGTAATCTGCAAATAAAACCAACACACAGCTCACCACCACTGACTTCGTGCTCGCTCTTCCAATCTCCAGCGCTCCGCCCTGAACATTATACCCGTAAAAAGCCGGGATGCTCGAGATAATAAAGGCGAAGGTATAAGACTTCGCCATAGCGAAGAACACATTGTACGGTTTGAAATACTGATGCAACCCCTTGTCGAACGCTGCCGGTGAGAGGATGCCTGTCAGCGTTCCCGCCAGCCGGCCCCCGGCCATCCCCAGCACCATCGAAATGACGACCAGCATGGGAATGACGCATGTTGCGGCCAGCAGTTTGGGGAAGATAAGATACGATTTCGTATTGATCCCCATGATCTCCAGCGCGTCGATCTGCTCGCTTACCCGCATATTGCCCAGCTCGCTGGCGATCTTGCTGCCGACGACCCCGGCCAGCACGATACAAACCAGGGTGGGAGAGAATTCCAGGATGACCGTATCCCGCACGATCTGTGCGATGGTCGACAGGGGGATCAGCGGGCTCACCAGCTGGTAGGCGGTCTGCAGGGTCGATACCGCCCCCATAAAGACGGAAATGATCGCCACAATGCCCAGCGACCCGATACCGATCTCCGAACATTGATGCATGAACTCCTTCCAATACATCTTGCCGTTCTCCGGCTTGGTAAACATTCCCTTTAAGGTCAGCAGATAGCTCCCGAATTCCGTAAAAAAAGTCATTACCTAAAATTATGATTTATGCCCCGCGGCCAAAAATTTAATGCCTGGCCCGCTTCCACCACGGCGCTTTCTTCGCTTCTTCTCCCGAAGGCATGTTCTTGCATTTGATCTGTGCATCCACGATGGCGACCAGCGCCATATTATAGATCTGCCGCACCGTACTACCCAGCTGCAGGACGTGCACGGGCTTCTTCAGCCCCAGTAAGATCGGTCCGATGGCATCCGCTCCACCGACTTCCTTAAGCAGATTGTACGCGATATTCCCCGCCGCAAGGTTCGGGAATACCAGCGTGTTGACCTCCTGGTCGACCAGCTCGCTAAAAGGATAGTTCTCCCGGAGGATATCATTGTTCAACGCAACGCTGGCCTGCATCTCCCCATCGACGATCAGGCTGGGTTCTCTTTTCTTGACGATCTCCCGCGCCTCGGCCACCAGCCGCGCCTCCGGGGAATCGCTGGTCCCGAAGTTGGAATAGCTCAACAGCGCCACCCGCGGCGTAAGGTTGAAGTTCTGGACTTCCCGGGCCACCAGCAGCGTGATGTCCGCCAGCTCTTCGGCCGTCGGATTGAAGTTGACGGTGGTGTCCGCCAGGAACAACGGGCCCCGCTTCGTGAGCAGCAGGTACATCCCGGCGATCTTTTTGACCCCGTCCTCGGTTCCGATGACCTGCAGGGCCGGCCGGATGGTATCGGGATAGTTCTTGGTCAACCCTGAGATCATCGCATCCGCTTCCCCGGTTTCGACCATCATACAGCCAAAATACAGGCGGTCACGCATGCGTTTGTACGCTTCGTATTTATTGAAACCCCGGCGCTGCCGCTTCTGGAAGAAGATCTCCCCGAAACGCTTGCGCTGGTCTTCGTATTCGTCATTGTAGGGATTGATCACGGGCATGCCTTCCAGGTCGATCTGGTTGCTGGCCGCGATATGCCGGATCTTCCGCTCGTCACCCAGCAGCATCGGGAAGGCGATGCCTTCATCATAGAGCAACTGGGCCACCTTCAGGATCTTGAGGTTGTCGGCCTCCGCAAACACCACCCGCTTGGGGTTCAGCCGGGCCTTGGTACTCATCACACGCATCAGCTGGTTGTCCAGTCCCAGGCGGCGATTCAGTTCGATGGCATATCCTTCCCAGTTGTCGATCTGGTGCTGGGCTACTCCGCTCTCCATGGCCGCCTTGGCCACCGCCGGGGCCACCGTCGACAGGAGCCTTGGATCCAGGGGTTTGGGAATGATATAGGTAGGGCCGAAAACGATGTTCTTTTCGTTATAGGCCATGTTCACGATATCCGGGACCGGTGTCTTGGTGAGTTCGGCCAGGGAATTGACCGCCGCCAGCTTCATCGCCTCGTTGATCTGGGTCGCCCGGACGTCGAGCGCGCCGCGGAAGATAAAGGGGAACCCCAGTACATTGTTCACCTGGTTGGGGAAGTCACTCCGGCCTGTGGCCATGATGATGTCTTCCCTCGCGGCCGTTGCCTGGTCATAGGTGATCTCCGGATCCGGATTGGCCATCGCAAATACGATGGGCCGGCGGGCCATGCTCTTTACCATCTCCTGCGTGACGACGTTGCCGACGCTGAGGCCGACAAAGACATCCGCATCTTTCATCGCCTTCCCGAGCGTCCAGTCGCTCTTTTGTACCGCAAATTTGCGCCGGCTGTCATCCAGATCGGTACGGTCGATGTGCAGCACCCCGTCCTTGTCGAAAAGGATGAAATTCTCCGGCCTGGCCCCCAGTGCGACATACAGCTTGACGCAAGCCATCGCCGCGGCGCCCGCCCCATTGATCACGAATCGGACCTTATCGATCTTTTTCTTCTGTAGCTCGAGAGCATTGAGCAGGGCCGCGCTGCTGATAATGGCGGTCCCATGCTGGTCATCGTGCATCACCGGGATCTTGAGCTTTTCCCGGAGCGACTGCTCGATATAAAAGCATTCGGGCGCCTTGATATCCTCGAGGTTGATCCCCCCGAAGGTGGGCTCCAGCGCCTTTACGATCTGTACGAATTTCTCGGGGTCTTTCTCGTTGATCTCGATATCGAAGACATCGATGTCGGCGAAGATTTTGAATAATACCCCTTTACCTTCCATCACTGGCTTGGAGGCCTCGGGGCCGATATCGCCCAATCCCAGGACCGCGGTACCATTGCTGATCACGGCTACCAGGTTGCCCTTGGCTGTGTATTTATAGACTTCTTCGACGTTTTTATGGATTTCTTTGCAGGGTTCCGCCACTCCGGGTGAATAGGCAAGGGATAGATCCCGCTGGGTTTTTGCCTCTTTCGTCGGTACGACCTCGATCTTTCCTGGCCGTCCTTTGGAATGATATTCAAGCGCCTGCTCTTTACGGAGCTGTTTTTTTTGCATTACAGGTTTTTACACGAAGATGAAATGGACGGAATCCATTTCTGGCTGCAAAATACGAAAATGCGACAATACCGGCTTTTATCCATTTTTACCCCCGGCCACCCGTTTTTTTACCCTTTTTCCCAGACTGCGGGCTGAATGCATACCGCTTTTATATGTTTACTCTTAAGTAATTGTTCTTCAATTGACTATATCCTGATTTGTCCCTTTTTATACCCCATTTTGTCCATTTACCCGGCGCAACCACCAATAACTTGCCATAGACCTTATGCGTATCCGGCTCCTCTTATGGATTGGCCTTATAGGCCTCTCTTTTTCGTCCTTTGCGGGTATGCCCGATACCGTCGGCGCCGGAAGCGTCAGGGAATGGATCTATCTGCGGGACAGCGTGGAACGCCGGATCCTTGCATTGGAGCGCGAATTAAAGGGGCTTCAAGACAGCGCCCGCCTGGAAAGACGGAAGGCGTATTTATCCGAATGCATCTGGCGGCTGCGTACTGCCGACTGCCGGATGCAAGGGATCGCCACCGACCTGGAGCATCTGTATGTGATCGAGCATATTACCAGGAGAGACTCCGTTACCGATACACATTACCGCCCGGCATCAAAGGGAGGCGATGGACTCATTGTATTCCGGATCATAGAAGGTGAGATCGGCAGCATTGTTCATGAAACAACGCATGGCGCGCAGTTTCTCCATGGAAGCATCGTATTTCATCGCAAGGACAGCACGATCTCCTATGGCGATGACGCCTGGGATGAGGTGGAAGCATTCAAACAGCAGTTTGCGTGCGATTCGGGCTCCCTGGGTGGATTCTCGCCGCATTGCTTCGATTCCATCAATGTGAGCTGGTTGAGGACCCTGACGCTGCATGGCCGTCAGTTGTATAGCGTTCAAAAGGCACCGGGCGATCCCATCGATGTCAACTCCGACTCCGCCCGATTGAGAAAGGCACACCCGGATGGGAAATGGCAACTGACAAGGCCCTCGGATCATCCTCTGCGCAACAGGCGATCTTACCTATTTGTGAAAACCTCGGCGGACACCTGTCTAAAGCCCCGCGCCACCGGGAAAGCGGGTGTGCGCCCCGAGCCACGCCATCATCCCGACCCCGATCTCGATGGCGGACTCGTCGATATTGAAGGTCGGGGTATGGACGCCCGATGTGATCCCGCGCTCGACATTCATCACGCCAAGCCGGTAGAAACACCCGGGGATCTGCTGTGTGTAGTAACCAAAATCCTCTGCGCCCAGCCGGATCTCCGTCTCGAACACTCGTTCGGCGCCCATGAAATCCCGGGCTTCGGCCCGGGCTACGAGATCCAACGCCTCGTTATTGTGGACCATGGGATAACCGACATCGATATGCAGATCGATCTCCGCTCCCATACTGTGTACCAGTTCGGTCGCCTGCTTGCGGATCAGCTCGTGCGCCCTGAACCGCCATTCTTCATCCATTGCCCGGAAGGTGCCCATCAGTTTGACCTCGCTGGGAATGACATTGGTGGTATACCCACCCTGCACCGAGGTGATCGACAATACGGAGGGTGATAATGGATTCCGGTTGCGGCTGATGATCTGCTGCAAGGCCACAACAAGATGCGACGCTACCAGGATCGTATCCACCGTCAGATGCGGGGCGGCGGCATGACCACCCTTCCCGCGGATCGTGATATACAGTTCATCGGCGCTGGCCATCACCATGCCGCCGCGAAAACTCAACTTGCCGGTCTCGAGACCCGGGTGGACGTGAAGTCCGAAGATGGCCTGTGGCACGGGATCCTGCAGCACGCCTTCTTTGATCATGAGGCTGGCGCCGCCGGGGTTCTTCTCCTCACCGGGCTGGAAGATCAGCTTTACCGTCCCTTCCCATTCCTTCCTCAATTCCTGTAACACCCGCGACGCGCCCAGCAGGACGGTGGTATGCACATCGTGCCCGCAGGCGTGCATGACTCCGTCATTCTTCGATCTATAAGGGATGTCGTTGGCTTCCTGGATCGGCAGTGCGTCCATATCCGCGCGCAGGGCGATCACCCGGCTGCCGGGATTCTTTCCCTCGAGCAGGCCTACCACGCCGGTGCCGGCCATTACCCGGAAGGGGATGCCCATCTGTTTTAACTGATCCTGCACAAACGCCGAGGTCTGAAATTCCTGATAGGACAGTTCCGGATGCGCATGCAGATGATGCCTTATCGAAATTGAATCAGGGGCATATTTTTTGGCCAGTTGCCGGATATTCTCTTTTAACATAGATTGGATTTGATCAAAGCTTTATCTCGATGATATCCCTGATGACATAAAGCCCGGACGGGAACAGCTTCGACAACTGTTGCATCGCCTGTTCGGCCTCTTCCTGTGTTTTGAAATTGCCGACTTTCAATTTATAATTGGGTGCCTGGTACAGGAGATAAGGTTTCAGATCGGGGTATTGCTCGTAGATCTTCACCTTTGCCGCGTAGACTTTGTTCCGGTCGGGGGAGTTGAGCACCTGGATGCGAAAACCCGGGACGTTGCGCCGGGCATCCCTTGTCGTCACCTCGTTGATCTCGATCTGCTTCTGCACCAGCGCATCCACCCGTGGGTCCTTGTCGACCACGATGCCGCCGGTGTCGGTCTGTGCCGACCCCCGCAGGGCGAGGAACAAAAGCGCAACAAATACAATCTTTTCCATAAGAATATATTTAATAACCAGCTGCCGGGGATTTCCTGCCTTCCTGGCCGGCTTCTTCACTCACGATCGCGACACTTGCACTGCAACCCAGCCGGTCCGCACCTGCATCGATCAATTGCTGTGCCAATGCTGCAGTGCGGATGCCACCAGACGCCTTGATCCGCATCTTTGGCGGCAGATGCGCCCGCATCAATTTCACGGCCTCGACCGTTGCTCCTTTCTCTGCATAACCGGTGGAGGTCTTGAGAAAATCGACGCCGACCCGGCTATATAACCCGCAACACCGGATGATCTCGTCGTCGGTCAGTACTCCGCTTTCGATGATCACTTTGACGATCATCCCGGCCTCATGGATCCGCCCGGTCAAAGCCCGCATCTCCTCTTCCAATAACGACCAATTGCCCGCCTTGAGCGCGATCAGGTTGATCACCACGTCCAATTCATCGGCGCCGTCCGCAAGGGCCTGTTCCACCTCGGCCAGTTTGGCCTTCGTCGTAGAATAGCCGAACGGAAACCCGATCACCGTCGCGATCCTGACATCCGGGACCGGTGCTCCTTCCGGCAGTGCGAATTGCAGATGCGTTATCTGTTCCTTCGCTGAAACCACAAACGGCGGCGGCACGCAAACCGCAGCAAACCCATATTTCACCGCCTCTCCACATATCTTACTTATCTCTATATGAGAGGTCGTAGGTTTCAAAATGGTATGGTCGATATAACCTGCCAGCATTACTCACCGACTTTTTAGACGCGTTTTACCGCTAGTAAAATATTCAAACATCGAAATTACTCCATTTAAGTAAATTAGGCTCCATTTTTCATCTGACTTAAAAACTAACAAAACATGAGAAGCTCCCGGCATCGTCCGAGGGGGAAGATACTCGCCCTCTCGTCCTCGCTCTTGTTATTCAGCCTCTTTTCATCCGCGCAGACCAGTTTTCCCGTCAACGGCGTTGCCGACCAGCGGGAACACTGCTATGCCTTTACCCACGCTACGCTGGTAAAAGACGGCGCGACCACGATCAACGATGCGACGCTGATCATTCGTGACGGCCTGATCGTCAGTGCCGGTGCGGGAGCCGCCATCCCCAAGGACGCCGTCGTCATCGACTGCAGCGGGAAATATATTTACCCCTCCTTTATCGATCTCTATACGGACTACGGTCTTCCTACTCCTGAACGGGAAGGAGGACGCGGCGGTCGCGGCGCGGCTTCGCCCGCCGACTTCTTCCGGCAGCCTGCACAGATCGAATCCGCCACCAAGGGCGCTTTCAACTGGAACCAGGCCGTTCATCCCGAAACGGATGCCTCCCGCCTCTTCACCGTCGATGACACAAAGGCAAAGACCCTGCGCGACGCCGGCTTCGGCACCGTTCTCTCTCATGACAAGGACGGTATCGCCCGCGGAACGGGGGTTGTCGTGACCCTGGCTAACGCCAACGAAAATATGGTCATCGTCAAACAACGGGCCTCCGCGCATTATTCCCTGAACAAAGGAACTTCCACCCAGAGCTACCCTTCTTCGCTGATGGGTTCCATCGCGCTGTTGAGGCAGACCTATATCGACGCGGCCTGGTATAAGACACAGCCTGTTCATGAAGGGACCAACCTGAGCCTCCAGGCCTTTAATGATGAACAAAGCCTCCCGCAGATCTTCGACGGCAGCGATAAGTGGGGCGATCTCCACGGCGACCGCGTCGGCGATGAGTTCGGCGTGCAGTATATTATAAAGGCAGGGGAGAACGAATACCAGCGGATAAAGGAGATTGCGGCTACCAAAGCCTCCTATATCGTTCCTGTCAACTATCCCCAGGCTATGGATGTGGAAGACCCGGACAATGCCCGGTTCGTATCCCTCGCCGATATGAAACACTGGGAACTGGCGCCCACCAACCCCGGTGCCTTTGAGAAGGCCGGCATCCCCTTCTGTCTGACGACCGCCGATCTCCGGGATACCAAACAGTTCATGGGCAATGTCCGCAAGGCCTTCGAATTTGGACTCTCTGAAGCGAAAGCCCTCGAAGCCCTGACGAAGACCCCGGCTTCCCTGATAGGCGTTTACGATAAGGTAGGTTCCCTCGATGCCGGAAAGCTGGCCAACTTCCTGATCACGACAGGCCCTGTCTTCAACGAAAAAACTTCGATCGTCGAGAACTGGGTGCAAGGCAGGAAATATGGAGTAAAGGAAGACGCGTGGAAAGACGCGAAAGGTCAATATAATCTGGTGATCACGGTACAAGGTGGCGCATCACAGACCCTCGTCCTCGACGTCAAATCCCCGACTGCGGCCAGCGTCATTGGCAAGGACACCCTGACAGGCAAGTTCAGCTATGACGGCAAACTGATCTCCCTCACCTTCCCCGCGCCGCCTGAAGGTGGCGCGGCGGGTCGTGGCGGCTTCCGCGGTGGAGCACCCGGCGCTGGTGCCCCCGTCAGTGGAGCACCCGGTGGTGGTAACGTCCGTGGTGGTGGAGGTGGCGGCCGTGCCGTGAATCCCACCCGGCTCAGCGGGATCGTCAATGGGGACACCTGGAATGGAAATGGTACCGACTCTGCGGGCAATATCGTCATCTGGACGGCGACCTTTGCAAAGGCGACGCCGCCAGTAGCAGACAGCACACCCCGCCGTCGTCCCAACCGCATCGGCAAAGTACAATATCCCTTCGATGGCTATGGCTGGGATAGCTTGCCCTCTCAGCACGACCTGCTCATCAGGAATGCTACCGTCTGGACCAATGAGAAAGAAGGCCGGATGCAGAATACCGACGTCCTTGTAAAGGCGGGTAAGATCGTAAAGATCGGCAAGAACCTCGACGCCGGCGGCGCCCAGGTGATCGACGGCACCGGAAAATGGCTGGCTCCCGGGATCATCGACGAACACTCGCATATTGCCGCGTTCTCGATCAACGAAGGCGCACAGTCCGTAACCTCCGAAGTTCGGATCGCCGACAACCTCAACCCCGAAGATATCAGCATCTACCGGCAGTTGGCGGGTGGGGTCACTAGCAGCCATATCCTCCATGGATCGGCAAATACTATTGGCGGTCAGACCCAACTGATCAAATTGCGCTGGGGCCAGGACGATGAAGGACTCAAATTCCGCAACTGGGATCCCTTTATCAAATTCGCCCTCGGTGAGAACGTAAAACGAACCACCTCCCAGAACAATAACCGCTTCCCCGATACCCGGATGGGTGTCGAAGAAGTGCTGACGGATGCCTTCACCCGCGCCCGCGACTATGAGAAAGCCCGCAAGGCCGCTCCCACTGTCACCCGCCGGGACCTCGAACTGGATGCACTGGTGGAGATCCTCGAGAAAAAACGGTTCATCACTTGTCATAGTTATGTACAGAGTGAGATCACCGCACTCCTCCGGGTAGCCGATAAATTTGGTTTCAAGGTCAATACCTTCACGCATATCCTCGAAGGCTATAAAGTGGCCGACAAGATGAAGGAGCAGGGATGCAGCGCCTCCACCTTCTCCGACTGGTGGGCCTATAAGATGGAAGTCCAGGATGCCATCGCCTACAACGCGACCATCATGGTAAAAGAAGGGCTCAATGTCTGTATCAACTCCGACGACGCCGAACAGGCCCGTCGTCTCAACCAGGAAGCCGCCAAGAGCGTAAAATATGGCGGGCTCACCGAAGAAGAGGCTTTCAGGATGGTAACCCTCAATCCCGCAAAGGCCCTGCACGTGGCGGACCGGGTGGGTAGCATCAAGGAAGGAAAGGATGCCGATCTCGTGTTGTGGAGCGACAATCCGCTCAGCATCTACGCCCGGGCTGAAAAGACCATCGTAGACGGGATCGTGTATTACGATATCGATCGCGACGTTCAGCTGCGCAAGAACATCACTGCTGAACGCAACCGGCTTGTCCAGAAAATGGTGGCTGAAAAACGGACGGGTGCGCCCATGGCTCCCGCTACTCCCAGCTACCACATCGAGCTGAGCTGCGGCGACCACAACCATCATGACGGCCTGCTCACGATCGACGAAGGCGATGACGATATTGAAATTGCAAACACCAACAAGTAAAAAACATGAACAACATAATTCGAAAATTGCGTTTACTCCCGGTCCTGCTGCTCGGCTTTACGGCCGTCCAGGCCCAGGACGACGTCCTCCCCGCACCAGCGTACAAGGGGAAGCTATTTATCACTGGCGGCACAATCCATGTCGGCAATGGCCAGGTAATTGAAAATGGCACTATCGAGATCGACAATGGTAAGATCGTCAAAGTCGGCGCCGACGCTACGGCACCAGCCGGCGCCAAGGTGGTCGATGCCAAGGGCAAACAGATCTATCCCGGCCTCATCCTTTCTGTCACGGATCTGGGTCTGAAAGAAATAGGCAGCGGCGTCCGCGGCTCCAACGACTTCCAGGAACTCGGCGATCTGAACCCCAGTATCCGGGCGATCGTCGCCTATAACACGGATTCCAAGATCATCGGTACGCTTCGCGCCAACGGCATCCTGTTGGCCGGCACTACGCCCGAAGGCGGGACCATCAGCGGCAGCTCCACCATCGTCCAGACAGACGCCTGGAACTGGGAGGACGCCGCCTATAAGATGGACAATGCCATCCATGTCACCATGCCCACCTTCCTCGTCCGTCCCCGGCGCTTTGGCGGTGGTGGCGGTGGTCGATTTGCCGGACTGCAGGCTCCAACCGATCCGGTCAAGGAAGCCCTCGCCAAGGTCGAAGAGATAAAAGTCTTCTTCCGTGAAGCAAAGGCCTACAATGCCGAGACGGCGCATAAGGAGACCAACCTCAAGTTCGAGGCCGTAAAAGGACTCTTCACCAAACAACAAAAACTCTTCGTTCATGGGGATCAGGTCAAGCAGATGCTGGTGGCGATCGACTTTGCAAAGGAGTTCGGTTTCGACGTGACCATTGTCGGGGGCAGCGAAAGCTGGCTTATCGCCGATCTGCTGAAGCAAAACAATATCTCCGTCATCCTGCAGCAGCTGCATGCGCTGCCCACCACGGAAGACGATGATGTCGACCAGCCCTTCAAGACGCCCGCGATCCTGCAAAAGGCGGGGGTTCTGTTCGCGCTGAACGATAACCATGAAGAGAGCCGCTACCGCAACCTGATGTTCAACGCCGGCACTGCCGTCGCCTATGGACTCGGCAAGGAGCAGGCGCTGCAGGCGATCACCCTCAATGCTGCAAAGATCTGCGGCATCGACGATCGCACGGGATCACTCGAAGCCGGTAAGGACGCCAACATCGTCATCAGCGGCGGCGACATCCTCGATATGCGCACCAGCCTTATCGAGCATTGCTTTATCCAGGGTCGCGAGGTGAGCCTGGACAACAAGCAGACGCAGCTGTACCATCGGTATATGACCAAATACGATCTTAAATGATGGGCTGGAAGCCCATCGTCCGAAGGACCCGGACGGGTGGAACCCGTGGTCCGAAGGACAATAATTAGATAACTGGCCCCGCGTAAGCGGGGCTTTTTTTATGCCTATTTTTGAGGATATGAAACTTTTGCTACTTGCGCTATTGTTGCCCGTAGTGGTATGCGCCCAGCGCGTGCAACTCCCCAACGGCTGGTCTCTCACGCCTGCCGGAACGGCAACACCTCTCAGCTCTGACCTCCCGCTCAATATCGCGATCTCCCCCGACGGCATCCACGCCGCCATCACCAACAACGGCAACGGCCGCGAATGCATCGATCTGATCGATCTGGCGCATCAACGCGTCGTCGCCAGCATTACGACGCGTCGCTCCTGGCTGGGCCTCCAGTTCGCGAAAAAGGAACCCTTTCTTTACGCATCCGGTGGGAACGATAATTGTATCCTCCGCTTTCGCCTCAAGGGCGACACGCTCCTCGCAAAAGATACATTCAGGCTGGGCCGTCCCTGGCCTGCCGCCAATATCAGTCCCACCGGGCTGGCCCTGGATGAAAATCACCGCCGCCTCTATGTAGTGACAAAAGAGGACGAAGCGCTCTACATTTTCGACACCCAAACAAAAGCACTGCTCTCCCGGCTTCCCCTTCATAGCGAAGCCTACACCTGTCTCTTCAACGCCGCTGCCGGCGAGTTGTACATCTCCGCCTGGGGTGGCCGCAAGGTCTGGATCTACAACCCGGCGGAAAACCGGCTGCAGGATTCGATCGCAACCGAAGATCATCCTACGGACATGGCCGTGGATAAAAAAGGAAAACGGCTCTTCGTCGCCAATGCCAACTCCAATTCCGTATCGGTGATCGACCTTCCGTCGCGGAAGGCGACCGAAGTCCTCAATACCGCGCTGGCGCCGGATGCCCCCATCGGATCGACACCCAACAGCCTGGCGCTTTCCGCCGATGACGGCACACTCTATATCGCCAACGCCGACAATAACTGTCTTGCGGTATACGATGTCTCCGACCCTGAGCATAGCCGCTCCCTGGGTTTTATTCCTGTCGGCTGGTATCCTACGAGTGTCCGGATGGCGGGTCGCACCCTGGTTGTCGCCAATGGCAAGGGGTTCAGCTCGATGCCCAATCCCGATGCGTCGGGACCCATGGGACATCCCGCCACCTACAAAAAGACGGGTTCCAGACCCGCCGATCAATATATCGGCAGTATGCTGAAGGGGAGTCTTTCCTTCATCCCCGAACCCTCCGCTGATAGCCTTGCGGCCTGGTCTCAACAAGTGTATGCGAACACGCCTTACTCTTCTGCCAAAGCGCAAATGGCGCCGGGTGAGGAGGGCAACCCGATCCCCCGCCGGGTGGGTGATCCGACGCCGATCAAATATGTTTTTTATGTACTGAAGGAAAACCGGACCTATGACCAGGTGCTGGGAGATATGCCTGGCGGTAACGGGGATACCAGTCTCGTGCTGTTTGGGCAACGGATCACTCCCAATGCGCACGCCCTCGCAGCGGAGTTTGTTCTGCTGGACAATTTTTATGTCGATGCGGAGGTCAGCGCCGACGGTCACAACTGGTCCATGGCCGCCTATGCGACGGATTTTGTCGAAAAGAACTGGCCCTATAATTACAGCGGCCGGGGCGGAAAATACGATTTCGACGGGAGCCGGCCCGTTGCCAATCCGACAAAGGGGTTCATCTGGGATTATTGTCATCGTGCGGGTGTTTCCTTTCGCAACTATGGGGAATTCGAAGACAACGGCTCGCCGACCCTCGAGTTGCTAAAAAAGAAAGAAAATTACTGTAAGGCGTATCCGGGCTGGAATCTCGACATCCAGGACATCCGCCGCGAATCGATCTTCGAACATGATTTCGACTCCCTGGTCCAGGCCGGCTCCGTCCCGAAATTCAGCACGATCTATCTTCCCAACGATCATACCAGTGGTCTTCACAAGGGCTCCTATACGCCCATCGCGCAGGTCGCCGATAACGATCTGGCCCTCGGCCGGCTTGTCGATTACATCTCGCACAGCGCCATCTGGAAAGAGTCCGCCATCTTCGTTCTCGAAGACGATGCCCAGGATGGACCGGACCATGTCGATGCACACCGGTCCCCGGCCTTTGTGATCAGTCCTTATATCCGCAAACGCACCGTTGATCATACGCTTTATTCTACTTCTTCCATCCTCCGAACGATGGAGCTGATCGTCGGTCTCCCGCCGATGAGCCAGTATGACGCTGCCGCCATTCCGCTGTTTGCATCTTTCTCTGCCAATGCCGATACTACGGCTTATACCGCCCGGCCCGCCGGTGTCGATATCAACGCCCGCAACGGGGCTACCACGCCGTCGGCCCGGCTTTCCCGTCATTTCAATCTTTCCCGTCCCGACCGCATACCCGACGATCTTCTCAGCGAAGTGGTTTGGAAGGCTATAAAAGGGGAAGCCAGCGTGGTGCCAAAGCCGCGCCGTAGCGCATTTGTCTATACAACTCCCGAAAAGGACTAGCGCGAAAAAGGGGGTCGTACGACCCCCTTTTTCGCGTAATCGTTGATGCGGCGTCAGCCGCGGCAACGGTCTATTGCTTCGGATTAAGCGCCTGCTTTATTCGCTCCAACACATCTTGCAAGTGTTGCTTACTCGCCCGGTCCGTCTCCCTCGGGATCGCCCCGCCGATCTCTGTCCGCAACTCCACCAACTGCGCCCGCGCAGCGGAAGGCACATCCGTCGTCCGGATATCCCCGGTGAAGAAACTGAACCCTCTCGGCAATGCGCCGATGATCACAGGAGAAACCGGCGCCTCCGTGCTGATGAGCGCAGTCAGATCGGCAATATATTCCTTCTGCAGCTTGCGCCGGTAAGGATCGATCGTCGAAGCCGGACCCAGCTCGGACCAGACCCCTTTCTTCGTGTCGGCCAGCAACTCGTCCACGCTGTAGGCGGTATTGCCATAACGACCCACACAGACCGACAGGCGAAACAACCGCGCAGCCGACAACAGGCTCTTCAGACTGTTGGCCTGTACCGTACTCACCTGGTCTTCCAATCCGGGGTTGCTGAACTTATTGAGGATCTCCTTATTCAACAACCAGGTAGGCGTAGCATACAGATTCTTGTTGAGGAAATCGACGGCTTCCTTCTGCATCGCCTTGGGGGTTACCTCATAGACGTCACCGGACTGTTCGATGCTCTTGAAGGTTTCCTGCACGCCGCCGACATTCTTCACCACATGTCCCATATACCGGCCGAACTGACCCACCAGCTGCTGGTACATCTCTTCCAGATTGTCATAGGTATCCGCTTCTTCGCGGCACCATTCCGGCAGGTTGGGCAGGATACGCTTCAGATTCTTGATGCCATATTCGCTCGCCTTCACGGCATTATCGCTCAGATCTTCCGTCTGTGCCCGCGGGTCGAAGTTCTGTCCTTCGCCGCCGAACCAGAGCCGGGGGTTCTTCAGACTGTCGACCGCCCACTTGTTGAGGATCTTCTTATCTTCTTCTGCATCCTTTGTGTCGGGGATGCCTTTATAACCCCATAGGATCGCCCACTTGTCGTAGTCGTTGATCCGCGGGTACAGCCCTGCCGACGTGATGTTGTCTTCCGGTTGCGCTACGTAGTTGAACCGGGCATAGTCCATGATCGAGGCTGTATGTCCGTGCGCTTCCACCCAGGCCTTGTCCCGCAGCTTTTCCACCGGGGTCTTGCTGCTGCTGCCCATGTTATGCCGCAGGCCAAGGGTATGGCCGACTTCGTGAGAAGAGACAAACCGGATGAGGTCACCCATCAGCGCTTCATCGAATTTCATCTTGCGTGCACGCGGGTCTACTGCCGCCGTCTGGATCATATACCAGTCGTGGACCAGTTTCATGACATTATGATACCAGCCGATATGGCTTTCGAGGATCTCGCCGCTGCGGGGATCGGCGACATTGGGGCCATAGGCGTTCTCGATATCACTCGCGAAATAGCGGATCACCGAAAAACGCGCATCTTCCAGCGACATCGTCCGGTCGTTCTCCGGCCATTCCTTGCCGACGATGGCATTCCTGAAGCCCGCTTTTTCAAATGCTGCCTGCCAGTCGTTGATCCCGGCTATCAGGTAAGGCCGCCATTTTTTCGGAGTAGCCGGATCGATATAATACACGATCTGTTTCTTGGGCTCGACCAGTTCGCCGCGTTTCCATTTCTCGATATCCTCGTCTTTAGGCTCGAGCCGCCAGCGATGGATGAACTCCGTTTCTTCTACGCGTTGCTGATCGTCCCCGTAGGTGGTATAGCGGCTCGCAAAAAAGCCGACCCGCGGATCGAATGGCCGCCGCCGCATCGGCGTCTTCGGCAACAGGTAGAAAGAATTATTCAGTTCGACCGTCACGGCGCCCGACACCTCGGCCGCACTCAGCATGCCCTGGGGGGCGCGGCCGCCCGCCGCCGGTATCGCGGGTGCGGGGGAGGCGGTAAAGGTCTTGATCGTTCTGATCTCCGTATTGATCGGATAAGTGCGGATGCTCTCGATATAACTTCTGGCGGGGTCTATCGCCGCCAGATTGAACCGGCGCTTGATAGCCGACGTAAGGCTCACCGGCTGGTTGTCCCCTTTAAAGAAATCGGTCACTTCGATAACCGTCGTGCCCGATGTGGAATCCGCGCTTTTGCCATAGGCCTTGATGTCGAAGGCCGCTGCGATCGGGTCCAGGTTGGAGTTGGTTACCGCCTGTGCGATAGGTTGCGTGCTGTCGGCTGCAACGCTGATGATGGTAAGCACTTTCATGAAAAGGGTGTGTGAAGGGCCTTTTTCCCAACGGATGGTTTGCAGGTTCACCGCTTCGCCGCCGTAGTTGCCGCCCGCCGCCGTCTTGCCATAGCGGGTGCTGACAAGGATCTCCCGGCCAACGATGGAGTCGGGGATCTCGAAATACCATTTGTCTTCCACCCGGTGCACCGTAAAAAGCCCCGGCCGGCTGATAGCCCTTTCCGTGATGACATCCTTATAGGGTTTGGGTGGTTCCTGCCGTCCGGCAGTAGCCGGCCGTTGGCCCGGCGTAGCTCCCGCATTGCCGGTCGCCGGTGTTTGATTGGGGTTGCCCGGCCGCTGCTGCGCCACCGCTGTCGAGACAACGGCAACCATCAGCAGCCCGCTGAAAAATTTTCTCATAATGTAAACTCGATTTTTTTAAGCCGATGAAATTAAGCAAAACAATCCTTTCCACCGGCCCGTTCATCCTTCCCTCTTTACCGGCTCAACTCATTAACTACCGCCCGCCAACTGGGATAACGGTTTCCTTTACCGGCTAACTGTTGCGCAACGGGGAGCAGCGCAGGATCGAACCAGGAAGCCAGCACCAGGGTATTGATCCCGTTCTTTGGCTCGAAAAGAGTGCCCGCCTTATAACCTGCCTCGCCGTTCTGGGCACGGCGGCGATCGAATTCGACGGTGCTGTTGACGAATTCCGCATGGGTCTGCCGTCCATCGAGATAGGGGAGCAGCCATTCCAAGGACTTGACAAGGGATGCGCCCGAGGGAGCGCTGAAGTGATAATAGTCTGTATGACTAGCCCGCTGCAGCACGATGGCCAGTTTCAGCAGCGGCTCGAGGTCGTAGACATGATAGTGCAAGGCGTCGCGGGAGATAAAATCTTCACTTCGTCCGTCCGCCTGCAGGTTTCGGCCTATCTGCTCTTTGATCCCGTCGGCCGCATATTTCTGCAAGGCTTTGTCGTCGATGGCGAACCCTATCTCGCCGATGATCTTGAGCCGGTGGGAATGCCAGTTGTTGTGGGCGGTTGCCCGCTCGGGCCGGTTCCAACCAGCATTGATCTCCGCCTGTGCCGTTCGCCGAAGCCAGCCGCTGATCCGTCTGATCTCGCCGGGAACAAGCCCGCTCTTCACCAGGTCGAAAGCTTCGATCGCCGGGTCGAGATTCGTGTCGTCGATAGGATCGCCGCGGGAATGATTGCTGTCTGCCCACGCGACAAGGTACACACTGGTCTTATCGAGGTATTCGCGCCGGCCGGTAACCCGCCAGGCCAACGCCAGGGCATACATCTTGTTGAAATCGCGGATCGCATTCCATGTCGCCGTCTTCCGCGGATCGCCCTGCAGCAATCCTTCCGTCCGGATCGTATCTATCGGATTGGGATCCTCCTGCAACGCCGCATCGGCCTCTTGCTTAAAGGGATCGAACTGCGCCTTTACTTCCGGATCATGCAACTGTTCCTTCAACCGGCTTATTTCTTTCGAATCAAGCGAAACGGTTTGTGCGCGGAGCTGCGCACAAACCATATAAAGAAGAAGGACAAGGATCGTTCTCATGTTGAACTTATGCGACGTCCTTCCCGTGACAGTTCTTATATTTCTTGCCGCTGCCGCAGGGACAGGGGTCGTTGCGTCCGATCTTCGGTCCTACTTTCACCGGCTCCTGCTTCACCTGTTCGGTCGGCTCGTAATAATCCCTTCCGCCTTCCTGGGGTACGCCACCCCCACGCGACGCATCCATCTGGCCCGGGCCTACGCCGGCACCAGTCGCAGCCATCTCATCCTTGCGCACCTTCAGCTTACTCATGTCGGTCTTTTGTTCACGACCTTCCCGGATTGGGGGTGGTTGCTGACCGGCCTGCTGGATACCCGAGTGGCAAAGGAAGCTGATGATATCCCGGTTCACCTCGCTGTCCATATTGCGGAACAGCTCGAAAGCTTCTACCTTATAGATCACCAGCGGGTCCTTCTGTTCGAGATAGGCCGTCTGAACGCTTTGCTTCAGATCGTCCATGCCCCGCAGATGCTCTTTCCAGGCGTCATCGATGATGGCCAGCGTGATCTGCCGCTCGACTGCATTCGTCAGTTCGCGGCCCTGGGTGTCCAGCGTCTTTTGCAGGCTGGCCAGGACATTGATCCGCTTCTTCCCGTCGGTAAAAGGTACCACGACATTCTCGACATGGCTGTCCCGGGTCGCCCGGATGCCGGCAAAGGCAGGCACCGCCTGTTTGCGGATCTCCTCCAGTTTATGCTCGTAGCTTTGCGTGGCCTCCAGGTAGAGTTTTTCAGAAACCTGCGTGATATCCCCTTTGAGGAATTCGTCTTCGGCGATCTGCGTGTCGACACCGAAGTTGACGATCGTCGACAACCGGAATCCTTCATAGTCGTCCTGCTCGCGGAAGGAATTGATCAATCCTTCGGCAACGATATAAAAGGCATTGTCCAGATCCAGCGCCAGCCGGTCGCCGAACAACGCGTGATTCCGTTTCTTATAGACGACGTTCCGTTGCTTGTTCATCACGTCATCATATTCCAGCAGTCGTTTCCGGATGCCGAAGTTGTTTTCTTCTACTTTTTTCTGAGCCCGCTCGATGCTCTTGGTCACCATGCTGTGCTGGATCACTTCCCCTTCCTTATAGCCCATCTTGTCCATCAGCGAGGCGATCCGGTCGCTACCGAACTGCCGCATGAGATCGTCTTCCAGCGACACATAGAACTGCGAGGTTCCGGGGTCTCCCTGACGGGCGCTACGACCTCTCAGCTGCCGGTCCACACGACGGCTTTCATGTCTTTCGGTACCGATGATCGCGAGTCCACCGGCCTCTTTTACCCCGGGCCCGAGCTTGATATCGGTACCACGGCCGGCCATATTCGTAGCGATCGTCACTGCGCCGGGAAGACCTGCTTCCGCCACGACCTGGGCCTCCCGGGCGTGTTGTTTTGCATTGAGGACATTGTGCGGGATCTTCTTTACCTGCAGCATCTTGCTCAACAGCTCACTCACTTCCACCGACGTGGTACCCACCAGCGAGGGGCGTCCCTCCGTCCGGAGCTTTTCGATCTCATCGATCACCGCCTTGTACTTCTCCCGCTTTGTCTTGTAGACCAGGTCCTGGTGATCCTTGCGGATCGCAGGCACATTGGTCGGGATCGTGACCACATCCAGCTTATAGATATCCCAAAGCTCCGCGGCCTCGGTTTCCGCCGTACCGGTCATCCCGGCCAGCTTATGATACATTCTGAAATAGTTCTGTAAGGTGACGGTAGCATAGGTTTGCGTTGCCGCCTCGATCTTCACATTCTCCTTGGCCTCGATCGCCTGGTGCAACCCATCGCTATACCGGCGACCATCCAGGATGCGGCCCGTCTGTTCGTCGACTATCTTTACCTGACCTTCCATCACGACATACTCGATATCCTTGTCGAAAAGGGTATAGGCCTTCAACAATTGTTGTACGGTATGGATGCGGTCCGCCTTGATGGAATATTCGTTCAGCAGCGCTTCCTTCTGTTGCAGCTTCTCTTCATTACTCAGATCGCTCTTCTCGATCTCGGCCAGCTTCACACCGATGTCGGGCAGAACAAAGAATTCAGGGTCTTCGCCTTCCCGGGTGATCATTTGAATGCCTTTATCCGTCAGATCCACCTGGTTCTGCTTCTCGTCGATATGAAAGAAGAGTTCGGCATCCACCGTCGGCATCTGTTTTTGCTGATCGGCGAGATAGTAATTCTCCGACTTCTGCAGGCGAACCTTGACACCCGGCTCGCTCAGGAACTTGATCAGGGCGCTGGACTTGGGCAGACCACGAAAAGCGCGCATCAGCGCCAGCCCCCCATCCTTCGGATCGTCATTGCCTTCGCCGATCTTCTTCTTGGCCTCGATCAGGAACTGGTTGACCACCCGGCGCTGGGCTTCGAACAGCTTCTCGACCCGGCCTTTTAAGATATGATATTGCTGGTCTTCTCCTTTCGGGACCGGACCGGAAATGATCAATGGCGTACGCGCATCGTCGATCAACACGCTGTCCACCTCATCCACCATCGCATAGTGATGCTTCCGCTGGACCATCTCTTCCGGCGAGTGGACCATATTATCCCGGAGGTAGTCGAAGCCGAATTCATTATTCGTGCCGTAAGTGATGTCGGCCATATAAGCCTTCCGCCGGGCCTCGCTGTTGGGTTCGTGCTTGTCGATACAGTCCACCGAGATCCCCAGCCATTCGAAGATGGGGCCGTTCCACTCGGAGTCCCGCCGGGCGAGGTAATCGTTCACCGTTACGATGTGAACCCCTTCTCCCGCCAGCGCATTCAGATAGGCCGGAAGCGTCGATACCAGGGTCTTACCTTCACCTGTGGCCATTTCCGAGATCTTCCCCTGGTGCAGTACCGTACCCCCGATCAACTGCACGTCATAATGGACCATGTTCCAGGTGATGGGCGTACCGGCCGCCATCCAGGAGTTATTATAAATAGCCTGATGTCCATCGATGCGGATATGTTCCTTTTTAACGCTGAGGTTGCGGTCCATCTCCGTCGCCGTCGATACGACCTCCGAATTCTCCTTGAACCGGCGGGATGTCTCTTTTACTACCGCAAAAGCCTCCGGCAACAGGGTCTCGAGCACTTCTTCGATCTGTTCGTCCCGCTCCTTCCTGAGCTCGTCGATCTGCTGGTAAATGACATCTTTTCCGTTGATATCGTTAAAAGGCAGTTCCTCGGCCTGCTTGTTCAGATCCGCCACCTGGGTGTCGATCTTGCTAAGATGGTCCTTGATCCGGGCCCGGAACTCGACGGTCTTGCCCCGCAATTCGTCATTGGTCAGCGATTGGAAAGCCGCAAAATGCCGGTTGATCTCTTCTACGATGGGCTGGATGTGCTTTATATCCTTTTCCGACTTGTTTCCGCCGAATATTTTGGATAGAATACCTAACATAATTCCTTAAGTATTAATGATTTTGTGATTTACCGGATCCAGGCTTAGGCCGGACCCCGTTTTTGTTGTCAAATTTGGTGCTACCAATGCGATCGGGCCAAATTGGCAGGAGGCAAATGTACAAAATATACCCTATCCGGCCCCGGCCCGAAGGGGCTTTTCCTCCCTGCGGGTCGTCCGCAGTAAAATAAATTTGGCAAAATGTCAAATATGTTAGTATCTTAGTGCTAAATATATTAGCCCATGTCAATCGCAGGACAAAATCTCAAATATCTCCGCAAACTGCGGGGCTGGACCCAGGAAGAATTTGCCGGAAAGCTGGGGATCAAACGCTCTTTGCTGGGAGCCTATGAGGAAGAAAGAGCCGAACCCCGGCTGGAGGTGCTCGAAACGGTATCGGATATGTTCAAGCTCACCCTCGACGAACTGCTCCGCAAAGAGCTGAGTGATGGCAAGGGGGGCAGCTATCTTTCCAAACGCCGGGCCCAGAAGCTCATCTCCGCCACCACCGATATACAGCTGGTCCCCGTCAAGGCGGCGGCTGGTTATCTCGCCGGATACGCGGACCCCGAATTCCTCGATGAGCTCAATACATTCACTCTCCCCATGCTGGCTCCCGGTTCTTACCGCGCCTTCGAAATAGTAGGGGACTCGATGCTGCCGACCACCAGCGGTTCGGTCATCGTCGGCGAAAAGGTGGACGACCTGGAAGATATCAAAAGCAACCAGACCTATGTAGTCGTTTCCCGTAACGAAGGCATCGTCTATAAGCGGGTCATGAAGAACAACAAATCCAGGAATAAGCTCACCCTCATAAGTGACAATACGGCGTATCAACCCTATAATGTCAATTCCGATGACGTTATCGAAGTTTGGAAAGCCCAGATGATCATCAGCAAGGCCAATACCCAGCAACGTTGGGATGTCAACCAACTGGCCAATCTGGTGACTAACCTGCAGGAACAGGTGACAACGCTTAAAAAGAAAATGAACTAGGCAGAATCAGTTTGTTGAAAAGAAAATGAACTAGGCGGAATCAGTTTGTCGAAAAGAAAATGAATTAAATTAATTACTGGATTTGAAAAATACTGCCGGGCCCCGTCCAGCCAACGCTGCGGGGCCTTGTAGTCATCATACCTCGCCGTCCGGCACCATCCTTCCCCTCCCGGGTCTCCATCACCGCGGCCCGCCCGCCACCTGCCGGCGGAAGGATCGCAAACACATGGTCGCCCGGATCAGGCTGGATCGCCACCGTACCGGTCCATCGCCCAAAAGCCGGCAGGATAGCATATTCCCGCCCGAAATAAAAACATGGGAACCGCAGACTCTGTTTACCCATCCCCGTGATCCGGACACCCGGATGCAGATGCCCTGAAAAATAATAAGTGTCGCCGGCAACGGCATCCTCGATATCATGCACGAAGGAAAATGGCCCGATCGTCGAAATACCCGGATTCACCGTGATCGCGGCCTTCTCATACCAGTCCTTATGAAGAATATCGTGATTGCCCTCGATCAGCCGGATCCCCAAATGCGGAAAGTCCTCCCGCCATTTCAAAAAAAGCTCCAGCTCCTTGTTCTCCCGGCTGTGAAAAAGATCACCCACCACCAGCAACTGCCTCGGCCGGAAATACTGGATCTGGCAAAGCAATCGCAACAGGTCCTCCCGGTACACCGACTGCGGCACCGCGATCCCCGCCTTGCGGAAATGCCCGGTCTTGCCAAAGTGCAGGTCCGAGACGATAAGCGATTGCTCCTCCTCCCAATAGATACATCTGTCTGCCGAAAGCCATAGCTGTTGTTCCCTGAGCCTATAAGGAAATGCTGGTTGCATAGATTGATCTCCTGATGCAATATAATTTAAAAGTGGTAAGTTAGCATAAAACTAACCAACCATGGCCGACCTCAATCGCCCAACCGAAAATTCCTCCTTTCTCGACGATCCCAAAAAAATGCCGGAGATGCTCAACGTGCTGACGATCCTCACCTTCGTGGGTTGCGGCATTTTTACCCTCACGTCCCTCTGGGGTTTTGCATCGGCTCAAAAAAGCTATGATACGCTATTGGAAGCACAGGGCAAACTCGACCAACTGCCCGCCTTCGCCAGAAAATTCGCCGGACCCGAAATGTTGGAAGTGGCCCGCAAGTCGGTGGAAAATCGTACTCCGATCCTGCTCCTGACCCTGATCAGCTACGCGCTTTGCGTCTACGGCGCCATCCAGATGCGCCAGCTCAAGAAGGTCGGCTTCAGCATCTATACCATCGGTGAACTGCTTCCTATCCCTGTCTCCATTTTCTTTCTCGGAAGCGCCGTCTACAGTGGAATTGGTGCAATGCTCGGCTGTCTGATCTACGTCATTTTTGTCGTACTCTACGCCACCCAGATGAAGTATTTGAAGTAGCCGCACCCTGCCGGCCTGCAAGCCGGCGCCTATCTCAACTGCGCCTGCATCCGCCGAACCCGGTCCTCGAGCTTCTCGCTGGACAGGTCCTCGCGCATGCTATCCACTTTCAATGGGAAACAGAAGGGGGTGAGCTTTTTCGGCCAGCGCAGGACGATCTTTCCCCGGCCGATGCGTTCCAGCATGTTCCGCAGCCGGCGCTCTTCCATCTGCTGATCCATCACCTCGTTATAGGCCTGGCGGATCAACAGGTTGTGCGGATCGTATTCAGCGAACACATTGAACAGAAGACCTGCGGAAGATTGCAGATGCCGCGCCTTGACATATTCCCCCGGATAGCCCTGGAAGATCAGCCCCCCGATCACCGCGATGTCGCGGAATTTCCGTCGCGCCATCTCCGCACTGTTTACGCTTCGCTGGATATCCGCCGTCAGATTCTCAGGACTGAACAATCCGGATGCATTCGTATCGTCCACCGGGATCGGCTGATCACTCAGCAGTTCGAAACCATAATCGTTCATGGCAAAGGAAAAACTTATCGGCGTCAGCAAACTGATCCTGTAAGCCAGCAATGCCGCCATCGCCTCATGCACCAGCCGCCCTTCAAAAGGATAGACGAATAAATGGAACCCATCACCCGTCTCGATCTGCTCGATCAGCAGTTCGTTCTCCTTTGGCATATACGATAGTGCTGCCTGTAGTTCAAAAAGAGGTTTTAGCACCCGCAGTTCGATCTCCGAAGCCTTTAAGGTAGACGCTTCATCCAGCTTCCGTCGCAACATCATCCCCAGGTTGGCGGACAACGGCATCCGTCCTCCATTCCAACTCGGAACCCTCGACTTCTTCGCGGTCGACTTGCGCACCAGGACCGTCATTTCCTTGATCGCCACGAATTCCAGGTTCCGACCCGCCAGCGTGAACACATCCCCCGGCTCCATCCGCGAGATGAAATACTCTTCGATCATCCCCACGAATCCACCACTCGTAAACCGAACTTTCAGCATCGCATCGCTGACGATCGTCCCGATATGCAACCGGTGCCGCATCGCCACCCGCCGGCTGTTGATCTTATAAAGTCCGCCTTCCATGATCTCTACCTTCCGGTATTCGTCATACTGCTGCAGCGCCACACCGCCTTCCGTGATAAAATGCAGGATCTCCCGCCACTCGTCTTCCAACATCTCGCTATAACAATAGGTGGATTTCAGTTCGGGGAACAACACCTCGGGATAAAATCCATCCGAGATGGCCAGCGTACTCAGGTACTGGATCAGAACATCGAAGCAAAGCAGCATCGGCTCCCGGCTCTCGATCAGTCCTTCCGCCATCGCCGACTTCAGGGCCGCCGCTTCCATCAACTCCAGTGAATGCGTGGGCAGAAAATAGATCTTGCTCACCTCACCCGGCTGATGCCCGCTTCTTCCCGCGCGCTGCAGAAAACGTGCAACCCCCTTGGGGCTGCCCACCTGGATCACCGTCTCCACGGGCCGGAAGTCGACGCCCAGGTCGAGACTCGCCGTACAGACCACCGCCTTCAGCCTTCCTTCGTGCAGTGCGTCTTCCACCCAATTCCGCAACTCCATGTCTATCGACCCATGATGCAGGGCCAATGCCCCCGCCAGATCAGGCGCGACATTCAGCAGCGACTGATACCAGGTCTCACTCATCCCCCGCGTATTGATAAAGATCAGCGTCGTCCGGCTTTTTTCTAAAATGGGGATCACCTTATGGATCAGCTTCAATCCAAGATGTCCCGCCCAGGGATAATTCTCGATCTCATCCGGCAGGATCGATTCCACATCGATGGATTTGTCGATCCTCGCCCGCACGATAAAATTGTCGACGGCTCCGACAACCCCATCCGCATCGGGCGCTCCGGCCAGCGAAGCCAGTAACACTTCCTTCGCCTGTTCGAGATTTCCAATCGTCGCGCTGATCCCGATGATACTCACCGCGCGTTGCCTCAACCATACGAGCCGCGCCAGCGCCAGCTCTACCTGTACGCCCCGCTTGCTGCCCAGCAACTCATGCCATTCATCGACGGCAACGAGGCGCAGATGTTTGAAGGTCTCGGGGTAGTTCTTCTGCGCCAGCAACAGATGCAGACTCTCCGGCGTGATGATCAGTACTTCCGGCATCCGTCGCTTCTGCTTTTGCCGCTCGCTCATTTCCGTGTCCCCATTCCGCGTGCCTATCTGCCAGCGCATTCCGAGCCCCGCGATCACTTCCTGCATCGCCCGGCCGATGTCCTTTGCCAGCGCCCGCAGGGGCGAGATCCACAACAATTGCAGGCCGCCTGCATTTTTTGTCTTGTAGTCGTCCGGGTGCACATTGATAAAATCGATGAGCGCGCCCAGAAAGACCGAAAAGGTCTTCCCGCACCCTGTAGGTGCATTCACAAGTCCCGATCGCCCCGCCAGGATATGCTCCCACGCCTCTTCCTGGAAGGCAAACGGCTCCCGCCCTGCTCCATTCATCCACTCATGGATCACTTTGTATCCTATCGTCTCTTTCAGACTCACAGTGTTTTCAGATATTCGATGACGGCTTTCCGCTCGGACTCGCTGAACTTGTCGCCGAAGGTATGCCCATAGTTGCCATAACCCGGCAGCGTGGTATTATAGACCGCTGTACCCCTTGCGCTGTCTTCGCGCGTATATTTCCACCCGATATGTTCGTAGTCGTATTGCGGATGCTCGAAATCCCGGGACCAATAGCCCGGTCGAAGCTTGCTGTTCAACAGCGCTTCCAGCGTGGGGACGCTGCCGTTGTGCAGGTACGGCGCCGTGATCCAGATGCCGTCCAGCGGCGGTGCGATATATCCGTTGAACGGCTCCAGCCTCGCCGGATGGTCACCCTGCGCAAACCAGCTCTTGTTGAACCATTCGATGAATTGCGGACTCTGGTAATTGCTCTTATATAACAAGGAATCCGTCTTTACGATCGACTCGGGGATCAGTAAGTTGGGATATTCGCCTCCGCTCCCGTGACATTTCGAACAATTCTGTACGAAAAGGACCCCGCCTTTCTTCGCCAATGCTTTGTCGATTTGCTTCGGATACTTTGGCGGCTGGATACTATTGATATACGCCAGCACGTCGTTGAAGTGACTATCCACCTCCCGTGCCTCAGAGCTGTCGCTGACAGTAAGCAGATTGGACGCCATCAGGAACCTTCCAAAATCACCCCGCCCGAATCCATTATAGAACATCGCGTGCTTCTTCTTCAGCAGCCACCAGGGTGGGGTATCCGTCGGAACGACCGTGCCCCCAACATCGATCACCGGATCATTGCTCCAGCGCAGGGTCTGCGGGTCGCGATGCGCTACGAGCAGATCGGCCAGTCGGTCGGCGGCATTGACACCCCGGACTTCCGTGTACAGTCCGCCGCCAATGGTCTTCATTGCCCGGATAAAGGGTAGGGCCGCATCGTATTTCCGTGCATCACCCATCAGCAGTTTCTCCGCCATGCCGGCTGTGCGTGGACTCAGCTTTTTCCTGTCGGTAAAGTCGATCATCGAATTCCCCAACCCGACGTATAATTTATCTTCGAACACCTGCGCATGACATTCCAGGCAGTTGGGCGCGACGACGATCTCGCCGTTCGGCGCTCTTACAGCTGTATATTCATGCGAAACAGGCGCATTCAGACTGTCGCGTCCCAGGTAATTCTTTGGATTCTTCGGAAACCCCAGAAAGAAAAAATTATACGGGATACCACTCTTGATATAGTCGCCCGTCGTCAGATAAGCATATCCTTTGGCTACATCCCCGTTGCGTTGCGGACTGGCCGGTATCGGAATGGGTTCGTCCTCCGGGCTCATCCGCCATACCCTTGTAAAGGCAAAACCTACTACCCCCAGCAGGATCAGGACCATCATTTTTTTCATAGAGTAAATTTACTATTTCCCATACAGTTCCAATAGCTTCTTCAATGCCCCCAGCGTATCGATGTCCGCCGGTGTCTTATCCTTCCGCCAGCGGTTGATCCGGGGAAAGCGCAACGCCACACCCGACTTATGTCGCGCCGAGGCGGCGATACCTTCGAAGGCGATCTCGAACACCAATTCCGGCCTGACCGTTCGCACGGGTCCGAACTTCTCGAGCGAATTTTTCTTTACAAAAGCGTCCACTTCCGCCAGTTCCTTATCGGTGAGTCCCGAATAGGCCTTGGTGAAGGTCACCAGCTGGTCTCCGTCTCGCACCGCGAACGTATAGTCGGTGTACAGGTTGCTCCGCCGGCCATGTCCTTTCTGCGCATAGACCAGCACGGCGTCGATCACCAGCGGATCGATCTTCCACTTCCACCAGTCGCCCCGCTTCCGGCCCACCTGGTACGGCGACTCCTTTCGTTTGAGCATGAGTCCCTCGCTGCCGCGCTCTCTTGCGCCCTCGCGTTGTTTGGCCAGCTCATCCCAGCTCGCAAATGGGACCACTGGCGAAAGCACCATTAACGGATGTCCTACTGCCGCGACCACCTGCTCCAGCTGCGCGCGCCGCTCGGTCAGCGGCCTGCTCCGCCAGTCTTCGCCGGCATATTCCAGAAGATCGTAGGCGATAAAACCGACGGGAACTTCGGTCAAAACTTTCTTCGTGACATTTTTCCGGCCGATGCGGGTTTGCAGCGCCGCAAAGGGCATCACCGTGAACGGAATTAGCCCCGGCGCATCAACATCACCCTTCCGCATCCCGATGATCTCCCCATCCAACACCGTTCCCGAAGGTAGTCGCGCCGCAAACTCCTGGTATTCGGGAAACTTCTCCGTCATCAATTCCTCTCCCCGGCTCCATGCGACCAGTACCTCGCCGCGCCGGATCAGCTGGCCCCGGATCCCGTCCCATTTCCATTCCGCCTGCCATTCCCCCGGCGCGCCAAGCACCGCCAACTCACCCTCCAACGCATACGCCAGATAGAAAGGGTAGGGCCGCGACACTTCACTGCCTGCGCCTTCTCCGCTCAACAATGCCGCAAAGGGGGTCGTCGCCGGATCCCAGTCCCCGCTGATGCGATGTGCCACAATGGCTGCGTCGACACCCGCCGTCTTCGCCAGCGCATTCACCACTGTCTGTTGAGAAATGCCGATCCGGAATCCACCCGTGATCAGCTTATTGAAGACAAATCGTTCTTCCCGGTTCATGGTCGACCAGCATCGCTGCACAAAGGCTTTTTTCGAGGCCTCCTCTTCCTTTCCCAACTGCATCAGCGCCTGCAGGTAATAGGCCAGCGACTCGGTCTCTACATCATCGGTAGTCTTCTCCGGCAACAGCAACGCGATCGTCTCCGCCAGGTCCCCAACCGTATGATAACTCTCTTCGAAAAGCCAGCCGGGTAACCCCGTGATCTCCCGGCACCACTCCCACAGCTGCGTCGTATTGACCGTTCGCTTGGGCCGTCGCCCGCTGAACAAGGCGATCATCCATACCTTGTCGCCATCCGCCGCCTCGTTGAAATACCGGTCCAGCGCCGCGAGCTTATCATTGGTCTTTGTACTCGTCCCCAGCCTCGCTACCAACGAGGCAAACCGCCGCATCCCGCCAAAACTACTTGCCGTCTCCATCTTCCGGCGCCTCCTTCCCGCCACTATCTTCTTCGGCCCGAACATCACCCTCTGCCGGTCCATTCACATCGCCATCCTGCGCAGGCCCACTCACACCCTCTTCGTCTTCCCCAAACTCCGTCTTGACCTCCGCCGCCGCGATCCCCAGCTCATTCAAATATCTCGTCAGCACCGATTGAAACCCGTGCGTCACATACACTTTCTCCGCGCCCGTCGCGCTCACCGCCGCCAGCAAACCCTTCCAATCCGCATGATCGCTCATCGCAAGCCCCATATCGGCATTCCGCCGCCGCACATTCCCCCGCACCTGCATCCAGCCGCTGCAGATCCCAAGGGAATACGAAGAGAACCGCCGCATCCACGCCGAACCCTCGGCACTTCCCGGCGCGATCACCACCTGTCCCCGCAATAATTCCTTTGGCGTATCGGGCAGGATGCGCTCTACCGGCGGCAATGTTACGCCCGCCTCTACCAGCGCCTGGTGAACATTGAACACGGCCCCATGGACATACACGGGCTCGCCCGTCGGTTCCAGCGCTTTTAGCACCCGCTGCGCCTTGCCCAGACTATAGGCGATCAGCACGCTGGTCTTATCCTGCGCCCGGTTCTCCGCCACCCAGTCACGGATACCCGCAAATAGTTCTGCCTGCGGTTTCCAGTTATAGATGGGTATTCCAAACGTCGATTCGGTGACGAAGACATGGCATCGCACCGGCTCAAAGGCCCCGCTGATCCCATCGTCTTCGGTCTTATAATCCCCGCTCACCACCCACACCTCGCCGTTATTTTCCACCCTGATCTGCGAAGATCCGATCACATGCCCCGCAGGATGCAAACTTACTCTCACCCCATTCAGATCCAAGACTTCGCCCCACTCCACGGTCTGCACCACCGGCTTGACACCCTCGAGGCTCAGCCGGAGGTCCAGCAACGGTTTTGTCAGCCGGTGACAGAGATAGACGCCGCTTCCCGCCCGCGCATGATCGCTATGGGCATGCGTGATCACGGCCTTGTCCACCGGTCGCCAGGGATCGATATAGAATTGACCCTGGGCGCAATAAAGTCCCTTGTCGGTAAATTCGATTAAAGGCATACTAAAACACTCCCACTACAGTCCCATCCACCTTCCTGATGAAGTAAAGCTTTTTGTTCTCGAAGTAATCCAGCGTCATCGTTTGCCGGTTGAGAAACACGGGCGTGATCTCGAGGTCATTGAATACCTTGAACTTTTTCTCCCCGAGACTGCCACTCAGTCCCTTTCCATGAAGTAACAGCAATTTGGCAAACCGGTATGTGGATTCATACCCCCGAAACACCATATCCGAGGGACGGGAATAGAACTTTGTTTTGAAATTCTGTGTGATGATCTTTACGAGGGTATCTTCGGGGTTGACATAAAAAGGTGTCGAATAAGCGATCTCTTCACCCGCAAACTCCGGACGCGAAAAGTCCATATTATCCCAGGTAGGCATCCCGATCACGGTAGTATGATAATTCCTGCTCAGAAAACTGAGCTGGGCACAGATCTTCGCCGCGAAATCCTCGTCCAGCGACCCGGCGATACATACGGTCTGGCTGGTGCTGCTATCCAGGTTGGCTGCCATCGCCGCCGCATCGAAATTGTCCTCCAGCGTGACATATTTTATTTTCAGGGGCACCCCCGCCGTCTTCTTGTCCAGATCGGTAAAATAACTCTTCAGCCGGTCCTCCTGTGTTCCCCGCTTGCGGAAGAAAACGATCGGCTTGGTGGGATAGTTGCGCTGAATATAGCGGTAGATGGCTTCGCAGTGGGCCCGCAGGGTAGAGTTGAGAATGACGAGGCTGGAATTGTTGGTGATCCCGCCGTCATTCGGGTAATTTGTGTTGATAAAAGGAATGCCCTTCCGCAAGGCCGCTGCCGCCATTTGCTGCAGCTCCGTTGTATTGCTCACCTGACCGATGAGCAGGTCTGCGCCTGCCGCCATCGCACTGTCCAGCGACTGAGCCAGGGTCTTACCCGCGGCACGGGTATCATAGATGCGTACATTCAGGGCCACATGCTCCGTCTCCAGCGTATCCAATGCCATCTGCACCCCCTCGTAGAATTCGAGACCGGGGTTGATGAACTTCGGAAAATTCTTGTCGTACCGATAACCGCCCGCTGCGTCGAAGGCAGAGTCGAGATAAAGGGGGGCAAAGATCGCCATCGTCCGGCGCGAACTATCCATTGCATGCCGGGTAGTGTCGGCATGATGACGGGTCGTATCCACCTGAGCCCCGGCGCTCAGGCAAAAGAACAATAACGAACAATATAGAAATGCGCTTCTCATTCTGTTATTCCCACTCGATCGTCGCCGGAGGCTTGCTGCTGATGTCATACACCACCCTGTTGATCCCCTTCACCGAATTGATGATATCGTTGGAGATATCCGCCAGGAAGGTATAAGGCAAATGCGCCCAGTCCGCCGTCATCCCGTCGACGGAAGTGACAGCCCGTAAGGCAACCGTATACTCGTAGGTCCGCTCGTCACCCATAACTCCGACACTCTTCACGGGCAACAGGATCGCTCCCGCCTGCCAGACCGCCGAATAAAGCTGGTGATCTTTCAGCCCCTTCACGTAGACATGATCAGCTTCCTGCAATAATCGCACCTTTTCTTCGGTCACTTCGCCCAAAATTCGAATAGCCAATCCCGGACCCGGGAAGGGGTGCCGTTGCAACAGATCCTCGGGGATGCCCAGCTCCGCGCCTACGCGCCTGACCTCGTCCTTGAACAGGAATCGCAGGGGCTCCACCAGTTCGAGGTGCATCTTTTCGGGCAGTCCACCCACATTATGATGTGATTTGATCGTTACCGAAGGACCGTGGACCGATACGCTTTCGATCACGTCGGGATAGATAGTGCCCTGTCCCAGCAATTCTACACCTTTTACCTTTTGCGCCTCATCCTGGAAGACATCGATAAAGAGCCGGCCGATCGTCTTTCGCTTTGCCTCGGGGTCGGTCTTGCCCGCCAGCTCGGAATAGAATAATTTCTTGGCGTCGACGCCTTTTACATTGAGACCGATCTTCCGGTACGTATTCAGCACTTGCTCGAACTCGTCCTTGCGCAGTACTCCATTGTCGACAAATATTCCATGGAGCCGGTCGCCTATCGCCTTATGAATAAGCGTCGCAGCCACCGTCGAATCCACCCCGCCGCTCAGCGCCATGATCACCTGCCGCTGTCCGATCTGCCTTTGCAGGGCGGCAACGGTATCAGTGACAAAATGCGCCGGCGTCCAGTCCTGCTTGCAGCCGCAAACCTCGACAAGGAAATTCCGGATCATCTTCTTCCCCTCGACGGAATGGTATACCTCGGGATGGAACTGAAGACAGTACAGGGGTTGTTCACCTCCCTGACGGACAAAGGCCGCAAAGGGGATATTCTCCGTATTGGCCAGTACCTCGAATCCCGCAGGCAGATCCAGTATTGTATCAGCGTGGCTCATCCATACCTGTGAAAGCTCCGTCACACCTTTCAAAAGCACGCTGTCCTTTTGCTTGTGCAGCAATGCCCGTCCGTACTCCCGCTTGCTGGAATTGGCCACCCGCCCGCCGAACTGCTTGGCCGTCAGCTGGGCGCCATAACAAACCCCCATCACCGGGAGCCGCTTGTGCAGGGCCGCAATATCCACTTCCGGCGCATTGGCGTCGTTCACCGAAAATGGCGATCCCGAAAGGATGATTCCCTTTAAAGACGCGTCGAATTCGATGGTTTTGTGGTAAGGAACGATCTCGCAGTATACATTCGCTTCACGTACAGCCCTGGCGATCAATTGAGTATATTGGGAGCCAAAGTCAAGAATTAAGATCTTTTCCGTCATGGTGACGCAAATTTACCGCAGAAAATCCTAATTTTCGCGAACCTAAAACAAACAATAATGAGAAAGGCCCATTCTACTACATCCCGACTTGCCTTGTTCCTCGCTATCCCCCTGTTTCTTGCCTCCTGCCAGGGATTCATGGGCAAACGGGTTCATGGTAATGGTAATATCCGGACGGAAGACCGCCAGGTGAACGACTTCAAGAATGTCGAAGTCAGCGGTTCGGCAAAAGTACTTGTTTCCCAGGGCGATCATTCCTCGCTCAAGATCGAGACCGACGATAACCTCCTTCCTTATATCGAGGTCACCCAGGTAGGCGACAAGATCGATATTCACGAAAAACATGGCTTCAACCTGAGGCCCACGCACGATATCCGCATCTACGTCACCTCGCCCGCATACCACTCCATCGATGCTTCGGGCGCCTGTGATATCCTCGGTCAGTCAAAGATCACCAATCCTGAAAGCCTCGAAATGCACGTCAGTGGGGCCGGCGATATAAAGATGGAGATCGATGCTCCCAGTCTCAGCGCCGAAGTCACCGGCAGCGGATCGATCTATCTGAAGGGGCAGACAAAGGACGTCACCCTCGATCTTACCGGTGCCGGTCATGCGCATTGCTATGAACTGCTCGCCGAAAATACAAAGGTCGAGATCTCCGGCGCAGGCTCGGCGGAAGTATTCGCCAGCGTAAAACTGGATGCGCAGGTCAGCGGCGCGGGAAGCGTCAATTATAAGGGAAATGCTACCAATGTAAGCCAGAATGTAAGCGGCGCCGGCAGCGTGCATAAAGCAGATTAAAGAACAATCCGCGGATGAATTTTAGACAAACGGGAGGCCCCCAGCCCCGGCTACCCCATAATCATTTACTATTGAGCGCTCGGCCTACGCCGGGCGCTCCCGTTTTAGAGTCTTTTTAACGTTCTATTTTCGATCTTAGTGTATGCTAAGTAGAATCTTTACCATCCTATTGGGCCTTCTCCTCAGTATCGGAGCCCGCTCACAGCAATCCGCGACCGGCGCCGCACTCCCAACTCCCGAAGAATTTCTCAACGCGGTGTACACCACGGTCGTCGACTCTTCGGTCGCCAATTATTATTTGGTCATGGGCACCGACTCCTGCCGCTTCCTGAAATATGACTATGACGAATGGATCAAATACCACCTGAAGGAACCGCTCGCCTTCCCCATTCTGAACGAACTCTCCGAGAAGGTCTTTCTCTCGCGTTATCCCTACTTCTGGAAGCAGAACCAGCTGAAAAAGGCAGTTTGCGTTACCCGCAGACAGGCCGATTCACTCCTGCAGGACAAAAAAGATATCGTTTTCAGCTTTTCGCTGCCCCAATTCACCGACGACGGTCAATATGCTGTCATCGATCTCAACCTGCTTTGCGGCCCGCTTTGCGGTCAGGGACTCACCTGCATCTATCGCCTGACCACCCGCGGCGACTGGATCCTCGTTGGGAAAAATCTTAATTTTTCATCGTTATGACCGGCTGACGGCCTACTCTCCCGGAGCATCACCTTCCAGAGCATCACCTTCGGGGGCGTCCATATCGATGATCTTCACTTCATCGCGGGTGAGGCGGTATTCACGGCCGCAGTTTGGGCATTTTAGTTCGACGGTCTCGAAGAATCTCGACACCCACATGGCAATGATCGTGTTGCACCTGCAGGGCTGAAGAAAATAAAAGGCCCTGAAATGCTTGTCCAACTGCCTGATCAACTCTTCGTGGGGCTTTAGCAAGGTAAAGAAAAGATTTCCCCGGATATCATACCAACCGAATACCTCCGGCGGCGTCACATAATCATCATAGAGGATCAACCATTGGTCCTCGGTTCTCAGCGCCCTTGTTGGGTTGCCATCGTCCGGCATCCCCATTTTCGAAAAATAGTCGTACTCCCGGTCGGCAAAATGAGGCCGGATGATGGTAAGAATATGATCGAAATGCGCCTTCATGGCAGGATTCCAGGTTTCCTTCTGGTTCTTTTTGATAAGATCGTCCACCACCTCGAGACAGCGCGGGATCACCTCGGCAATCGGTTTTTGATAGTTCTTCCCGAACCCCGAGCGTTTTTCCCAGTGCATCAGGACTTCACTCACAGTATTGAATTCGATCTTTATCTTTTGACGTAAAACGGCCGTCATAAAATTGAAGGCAGCCCAAAGCCGGATAATAGGATTGGCAAAAAAAGCATCTTCGCCGGTTTTTAGCGGAAGGGTATGCAGGGCATACCAGCAAATCCCGGAAAGCGTAGACAAAATGGATTTGAGCAGCAGGAAATGCTGCGCTTTCAGGGCCGCCTCGAAATCGGGCAATCCGTAGATCATCGCCCCCATGTCCAGCAGGAAGAAATAGTCTTCGGGCAACTCATCCTTCTTGCTTAAGTACACCTCCTCATAATACCGGCTGCAGTCCTCAAGTCCCGCCTCTCCAAGAAGGTCCAGGATGTATAACAGGGAATTCACGACGGCCTTCGTCTCGAAGATCGTCAGCGGTCGCAGATACCACATCCCCTTGTCCGCACTCCGGAAAGTGCAGAAGAATTCAAGCAGCGTAATGGGCTCCAGTTCCTGCTCCACGCCGAGGTAATGACTGGAGAGCCCGGCGTCCTGACCATGCCATCCTGATGCAATAAATCGTTTGAGCGGAAGGATATCTCCCACATCCCCCCAGGAATACGAGGCATGGATGGAGGGTTTTAATTCCTCCCACATGCTTTTCAGATGCTTGTTGTAATAGGCATTGTCCACCAGCCCCTCTTCAAAATTGACCAGGAAACGGACATTATCGATCATCTCCGCGCTGTCGAGGACTTGTGGGATAAAGGTCTGCAAGGTCCAGTATTCATACATGCAATTGGCATAGAACAGAAGGCCGAATGGCGAGATAAGAAAATCCGTCTTATGGGTATACTCATGGATGAACAACGTGAGGAAAGCCAGGATCTCCAGGCGCACCTCCTCGTCCAGCTGCATGAACACCCTCACCTTTTCCGGGTCTTTGCTCCACTCCGCATCGGCATATTGCATCCAGGTAATATCCTCGCGCTGCCCTTCCGAAAAATAAGCATAGGCAAAAAAACGAACGGCCGTGTCGGATAGCGGAGCCGTCAATTGCGCCGGGATATTCACCTGCAGCGTCCTGGGGTTGAAGGACACTTCGCCGAACTTCGCGAGAACGTCTTCAAAGGCCATAAATAGTTGATTGTTTTGGGAGCCCTGTTCTACAAAGCGCAAAAGGCATCGATGCCCGTATTGAAAATGATCACCGCGATGGGGATCAGCACCACCAGCGCGGCAGCGGGCAGACCAAGACCGGCAACGATAGCGGTGAGCACGGCGCCTACGGAGGCATGGATGCCGCTTTTGATCAGCTTGTTCAACTCGCCCGATTTCTGACACAGCCGTTTCTTGATCATTTCCTTGTAAAGCTGCCAGAAGCTTTTTCCTTCTTTGGTGGTCTTCAGCTTCTTGGCAAATCCAAGCGTTCCCGCCTCCTCCTGCAGCAGGATGGAGTCGATGGGATAACCCTGGGATTCGAATTCGACCAGGGATTTTTCCAATTCATGGTAGGCGAGGTCGATACTGCCTGCGGAAACGGAATGTTGCAGCGATTCAGCAGAACGGATCGCTTCGTCAAGATTTGAAGGGGCCATAGTAAAGGTTTGTATTTACCTGAAATATACGAAAAGCCGCGCTCATAAATTGACATACTTCACCCGGATCCAAACATTCCGGTTGCGTCCCTTATCGTCCGTACAGGAGATCTTCACCGGCCCCTCCTCGGGGATAAAAAACTCCTTGCCGCCCGCCTCCCCACTTTTGTAAAATTTATCGTTGATATACCAGAAGACCTTAGCCACGTCGTTACTCACCCGGCAACGCAGTAACAACGGCTCGGGGTCCTTCCGGTTGATCAGGTACTCGCTGCCGTTAGCCGGCGAAGTCACCAGGGGGCCTCCGTCGCGGAACACCTTCTCGCATGCGGGGTTGTGAGGAGGGATCTTCAGATAGGAGATGCGGTTCATATCATAATACTCCTTCATCTCCGGCGGGATGATGGTATACCACTTCTTTTTATACCCAGCCGGCGGCAGACAGACCCGGCAATAGGCTATTTTCTCATCCGCCGACACAAAGAGTTCCTGCTGGTTGTCACATTTCTTTGCCGTCGATACCAGTGGGATGAAATAATCGGTCACAAGGTTCTTGCAGAGATCGGCCGGCGGCAGACCCGTCTCGGAACAAACCGTCCGCACATCGCAGTCCTCCGGCTTGGAGAACCAGGCAGCGTCGTTGTCATAGTCTATCGTATTGAAGACGGTAAACAACAAGGGCGTCGCAACATTGGCGCCGCTCAGCTCGGGAATCCCCAGCCCGGAGAAGTTCCCGACCCAGATGCCCACCGTAAAACGCTTGTTGTACCCGATACTCCAGGCATCCCGTCGTCCATAGGAGGTCCCGGTCTTCCACGCGATCTTGGGCAGGTGCACGGTGCTTTCCCAGTTGAGCGGGAAATCCGGCCGGTTCACTTTCGACAACGTCTCGTTGATCATAAAGGTCGCCGCCGGGCTCAAAATACCCTTTTCCTTCGACAGGCTATCCGTAGCGACATACAGCGGCCGGACATACCGGCCCCCGGAGGCGAAAATGGAATACAGTCCCGTCAGCTCTTCCAGCGTGGCGCCGCATCCCCCAAGGATCAGCGACAGTCCGAGCTTCTTTCTGTCGCGGTCTATCTGGTGGAAATCACAATCCGTCAGCTTCCGGATCAGTTTGTCCTTGCCCAGCGCCTTCAGGCTCTTCACGGCCGGGATATTCAGCGAATGCTCGAGGGCATACTCCATCGTGACATAGCCGTTGAACCTGCGGTCATAGTTTTCCGGTGCATAACCGTCGTAGTTGATCGGGACATCGGTGATCATCCGTTTGGGCGTCAGCAAACCCTCGTCGATGCAAAGCCCATACAGCAAGGGTTTCAACGTACTTCCCGGCTCCCGGATCGCTGCGGCTCCGTTCACCTGGCCCGCGTCGGCGGAGTCCCGGAAGTCCGCGCTGCCTACATAGCTGACCACGCGATGGGTCTGGTTGTCGAGCACGATCACTGCCGCGTTCCGGATATTCTTCAGGGCCAGGGTCCGCGAATAATCCTTGACCAGCTTCTCCAATTTCAGCTGCATATTCAGCTGAACAGTGCTGTGAACGATCGGGCCTCCCCGTTTCCTTAATTTCTGAGCCAGCTGCGGGACAAGCGATGGCACCCTGCCCCTGCCTGCCGACAGGGGCTCCACCAGCGCATCGGCGATCTCCCGGTCGGAGAACACCTTTTCCGCCGCCCAGCGCTTCAGCCACTTATTCCTTTCCTCAACGATCTTATCGTTATTACGGCCCATGACCAGCGAGGAAGGCCGGTTGGGAATGATCGAAAGCGCCGTGATCTCCGCCAGCGACAGATGGTCGGGGTTCTTCCCAAAATACAGGATCGAGGCCGACTTGACCCCCTGGATATTGCCGCCATACGGGACGACGTTCAGATAGATCTGCAGAATTTCATCCTTGGAATACTTCCATTCCAGCTGCAACGCCCGGAACATCTCCCGTAGCTTGTTCCAGTAGGTTCGCTTCTTTGGCTCCAAAGCCCGGGCCACTTGCATCGTGATCGTCGAAGCCCCGGAGGTCCGCCGCATCCGCAGAATATTCCGGCCAAACGCCCGGAACACGGCCAACGCGTTTATGCCGGGGTGATAATAAAAATACCGGTCTTCCTTCTCGACGATGGTCTTCCGCAACAACGGCGAGATCTCCGACAGCTCGGTCTTCATCCGCCACTGCTGGTCGCGGGTGAGATAGGCGTGGATCACCTCCCCCTTGTCGTCCGTAATGATCGTGGAATACTCTACTTTGTCCGGCACCGGAAAGATCCAGTTCAACAAAAAGAACAGTAAAAACAACGCCGCAACACCGATGCCGGTGTATTTCAGCCACCGGACAAGCTTTCGCCGTCTCATAAAATGCAATTAACAAATTCTTATCATGGTCGCGCTTGCAAAAGCGCATCTCGTTATTGTAATTTCATGTGGGCATTGAATGCCCCTTTATGTACGCCCCAACCATTCCCCCCTAGCTTCACGGCATTAAAATTCTTGCTTTCTCGCATCCCCTGCAAGCAAAAGCAGCATTTTATTTTATTGTGTTTCGTATATTAACATGCCTTTTAAAAGCGTTTAACAACGGCGCTCGGGGTCACGATGAAAAATGCCCCCTTCGCGCCTATTATTTAACTATGGGCCTTCGGCCAGCCATCGCTGTGCTCGGCTCTGCTCTTATCAGACCCCCCTTATGCGTAACCGATCGGGCTATCTGCCCCTCCTAACGACATCCTTTTTTATCCTGTGTATTATTTCCGCCTGTAACCGCAGCACCGTCAGCCTGGAATACACCAATGCAAAAGACGAAGTGCCTGCCCTGGGCAACCTTACCTTCCGGTTTGACCAGGCCCTGATAAAGGATTCCCTGCTCGACCGCTGGGATTCCACGCAATACGTCAGCTTTGAACCCAAGATCCCCGGCCGCTTCCGCTGGGAACATCCCGACGAACTGGTCTTTTCGCCTTCCCAGCCCCTGGCCCCCGCCACGACCTTCAAGGCCACGCTGAAAAGCGATATCCTTCAATACAGCAAGTTCGGCCGGATCAAGAACAGCCAGGACCTGATCTTCCACACCCCCGACCTGAAACTGGACAACACTTCCGCCACCTGGGTCCTGCCCGACGAGTCCAGCACCGTCGCCGTCCCCCAGATGCAGCTCCAGTTCAACTACGCCGTGAACCCCAACTCCCTGAAGGATAAACTGAGCATTCAGCTGGATGGGAAACCGGTCAATTATACCCTTCAGACCCTCTCGCCCTCCGACCGGATCGAGATCCGCCTGAACAATCTGCAAAAAGAAGACAAGACCCTCGATATCAAACTCGCCCTCGACAAAGGCCTCTTGCCCGAAGGCGGTACCAATGGCCTTAAAGAAAAGATCGAGACCTCTGCCGCGATCCCCTCGCCCTATGTCCTGACCATCGGGGAGATCACCACGGATCACGACGGCTCGACAGGGTCCGTCCAGATTCATACCAGCCAGCAAATGGTGGAAAGCGGCCTCGCGGCAGCCATCACCATCAGTCCTGCCATAAAATTCATCGCAACGGCAACTGACGACGGCTTTATCATCAAGAGCGACAACTTCGATCAGCAGAAGTCGTACAATATTACGCTTGCCAAAGGCCTTCGCGGCCGGATCGGGGGGACGCTCCATGAAGAATACAGTACCAATATCACCTTTGGCGAACTGGCGCCCTCTATCAGCTTCGCCAACAATAAGGGCGTCTATCTCTCCGGCAAGGGAGCCCAGAACATCGAGGTAAAGGTCATCAACGTTCCCAAGGTCCAGATCCTCGTCTCCAAAGTGTATGAGAACAACCTGCTCGCCGCCTCCCGTTATGGGTATACGCCAAACGAAACCTCCTCCGGCAACCGGGTGGTTGTCAGCGATGGAGAAGGCGACGAAGAAGGCGGCGGCTACTACGAGGGGAATGGCGACAATGACCTCACCTTCGGCGATATCATCTACCAGCAGGAGGTCGATACCCGGACCCTGCCGAAATCCGGCAGCAGCGGCGGCCGGATCCTCAATCTCAGCATCGCCGACAAGCTCCCCGAATTCAAAGGCATCTACCATGTCATGATCCGCAGCTCCAAGGATTTCTGGATCCGCGACAAACGATTCGTTTCCCTCTCGGATATTGGTCTCATCGCCAAGGAAGGCCGGGAAAAGATCCTTGTCTTCGCCAATTCGATAAAAACAGCCGCTGCGCTGCAGGGCGTCAACATCCTCGCCTATGGCAACAACAACCAGCTCCTGGGCATGGGCACGACCAGCGCCGAGGGTGTAGCCGAGATCACGTATACGCGGAAAGAGCTTGCCGGATTCAAACCCGCCATGATCATCGCCAAGACTCCCGACGACTTCAACTACCTGCCCTTCAGCACCACCCGCGTCAATACCTCCCGTTTCGAAGTGGGTGGCCGGCGTAACAATCCGTCAGGTCTGGATGCGTTCGTGTACCCTGAAAGGGATATCTATCGTCCCGGTGAAAAGGTCAATTTTGCGCTGATCGTCCGCGATCACAACTGGAAGTCGCCCGGCGAACTTCCCGTTAACTTCAAATTCCTGCTGCCCAACGGCAAAGAAATGAAGACCTTCCGCCGGACCCTCAACAGCCAGGGCGCGACCGATGGGAACATCGAGGTCCCGCTCACGGCCATCACCGGCAGCTATTCGCTCGAAGTATATACCTCCAACGACGTCCTGCTCACAACCCAGCCCTTCCGGATCGAGGAGTTCGTCCCGGACAGGATCAAGGTCACGGCCAAACTCGACAAGCCCTTCCTCGATGCCGGGGACGTCAGCCGCCTCGATATCCATGCCGTCAACTTCTTCGGCCCGCCCGCCGCAAACCGCAACTACGAATGTGAGATCCAGGTGAAACAGCGGGACTTCAAGCCTAAGAGCTATCGCAACTACGACTTTAGCCTCTCTGCCCAGAACTCCACCTCGTTCGACAAGGTCGAACGCGAAGGCAAGACCGACGAGCAGGGTAATGCAACCGAAAAGTATACCGTTCCTGACTTCTTCAAGAATATCGGCCTGCTCGAAGCCACGTTCTTTGCGACGGTGTTCGACGAGACCGGTCGTCCCGTCAGCCGCAGCACGTCGGTTAATATCTATACTCAACCCGTCTTCCTCGGCGTGGCTGACGATGGCTATTATTTCTATCCGTTGAACGAGGCCGTGCAATTCCCGATCATTGCCCTCGACAAGAACGAAAAAGTGCTCAACACGGCTTCTGCCCGCGTCCAGGTCATCAAGCACGAATACCGGACCGTCCTCACCAAGAGCGGCAACTACTTCCGGTACGAATCGCAGAAAGAGGACAAGCAGGTCTCCAGCGGTATCGTCACCGTCAGTGGCGAGAACACGCGGTACAGCTTCACGCCCCGCAGCCCCGGCGACTACGAGATCCGCGTGTCCCTTCCCGGCGCCAACACCTATGTCAGTCGCAGCTTCTATAGCTGGGGCGCCTGGGGCGGCGATAACAATTCCTTTGACGTGAACAACGAGGGCCATATCGATATCTCCCTGGAAAAAGCCGGCTATTACACCGGCGAGACCGTAAAGGCGCTGTTCAAGACCCCTTTCAGCGGCCGGATGCTGGTGACGATGGAGACCGATAAGGTCGTCTCCTATAAATATGTCGACGTCGACAAACGGACGGCTTCCCTCGATCTGCCCCTGACGGACGAGGATATCCCCAACGTCTATATCACGGCTACGCTGATCAAGCCGCACGAACTCTCCGATATCCCGCTGACCGTCGCTCACGGCTATCAGTCGGTCAAAGTCGAAGCAAAGGACCGGCGCATTCCTGTCGAGATCGTCGCCGCCGAAAAAGTACGCAGCCATACCCACCAGAAAGTGCGCGTGAAGGCGGCCCCCGGCAGCGTGGTCACGCTTGCCGCTGTCGACAACGGTGTGTTGCAGGTCACCGATTTCTCCACTCCCGACCCATATGGGCACTTCTATACCAAGCGCGCCCTCGAAGTGAATGGCTACGATCTCTATCCCTTGCTCTTCCCGGAAGTAAAACCCACCCTCAGCAGCACCGGTGGTGACGGTGAGAGCGATATGAAGAAACGGGTCAACCCCATGCCGGCAAAAAGAATAAAGATCGTTTCTTACTGGAGCGGCATGGCGCAGGCCAATGGTAGCGGCGAAGCCGAATTCGAATTCGACATCCCGCAGTTCTCCGGCCAGGTAAGGCTGATGGCCGTGGCTGCGAAAGACGATAAGTTTGGCTCGAAGGAATCCGCCATCACCGTTGCCGACCCCATCGTGCTTAGCTCGGCATTGCCCCGCTTCATGAGTCCCGGCGATACGGTTACCATGCCTGTTACCATTACCAATACCACCGGCAGCTCCGCCAGTGCGACGGCAAAGATCAAGCTCGGCGGCTCGCTCCGGACCATCGGCGAGGATCAGCAGACCCTCAGCATCCCGGCCGGCAGTGAAGGCCGCGCTACTTTCCAGGTCCTCGCGCCGCCTGCCATCGGCATCGGCAAGATCACCGTCGACGTCAGCAGCATGGGTGAGCATTTCATCGACGAGACCGAGATCGGCATCCGTCCCTCCGCCCCGCTCCAGAAGGTGACCGGTGCAGGCTCCATCGCCGGCGGCGGGACACAGTCGGTGCCCTTTGCCACGGGCGACTTTATTCCCTCGACCGTGGACTTTCGCCTCGTAGTCAGCCGGTCCGCCGCAGCCGAATATGGCAAATACCTCAACTGGCTTGTGGAATATCCCTATGGATGTACCGAACAGACGGTATCCATCGCTTTCCCGCAACTGTACTTCTCTGATCTGGCCGATCTGATGCAGAAGTCCAACGTCAACAGCTACCAACGCGCATCCGCGAACAGCAATATTCTCGAGGCGATTCGCAAGATCAAAATGCGGCAGTTGTACAACGGCGCCGTCACACTCTGGGACAATGAAACGACCGAGAACTGGTGGGCGACCGTCTACTCCGCTCACTTCCTGCTCGAAGCCCAGAAGGCCGGCTTCGATGTCGACAGGGGGCTCATCAGCACCATGCTCGGCTATATCAACAGCCGAATGAAGAACCGTGAGACGATCACCTATCATTACAACCGGGATCAGGTGAAGAACATCGTCCCCAAAGAAATGATCTATGGGCTCTATGTCCTGGCGCTCGCCAACCAATCCAATGTCAGCGTCATGAACTATTATAAGGCGCACCGCGATCAGCTGAGCCTCGACTGTCAATACCTGCTGTCCGCGGCCTATGCCCTTTCGGGTGACAAGAAGAGCTTTAAGGAATTCCTTCCCGCCCAGTTCACGGGCGAAGAATCGGTGGCCCAGTCGGGCGGCAGCTTCTACTCCGATATCCGCGACGAGTCCCTGGCCCTCGATGTGCTGGTGGACGTCGATCCGGGTAATTCCCAGATCCCCGTCATGCAGCGGCATATCGTCCAAAAACTGCAGGCGCGGTATTGGTATACGACCCAGGAGATCGCTTTTGGGTTTCTCGCGCTGGGCAAGATCGCGCATCAGGATGCCGGCTCCACCGTCACGGGCGATATCAAGGTCGACGGCCGCGTCGTCGGCTCGATGACCGGCAATCCCGTCAAGTTCACGACAAAGGAACTTCGCGGCTCCGGCGCGCGGCCCCGGGTCGAGATCGCCACAAAGGGCAACGGCAAACTCTACTATTTCTGGGAAGCCGAAGGTATCAGTGCAACCGGTGCGTATAAGGAAGAGGACAACTATCTGAAGATCCGGAAGCGCTTTTATGATCGATATGGACGACCGCTCACCGGCAACACCTTCAAGCAAAACGATCTCGTCATCGTGCAGCTGACCCTCGAGCGCACGTTCAGCACCGATGTCGAAAATATCGTCATCACCGATATGTTGCCCGCCGGCTTCGAGATCGAGAACCCGCGCACAAAGGAATTGCCCGGCATGGACTGGATAAAGGAAGAGAACACGCCTACCGCCCTCGACGTCCGTGACGATCGGCTGAATCTCTTCGTCGACCTCCACTCGATGCGCCAGACCTATTACTACGCCGTCCGCGCCGTCTCCCCCGGTGTCTATCACATGGGACCCGTCAGCGCCGACGCGATGTACAATGGGGAATATCATTCTTACAATGGCGCGGGAACGATCCGCGTCACGCAATAGACTAATCCGCCGGGCCCGATCACGATCGGGCTCGGCTAATAAAATTTTATGGAATTCGAGCTTTCGAAGGAACTGCCAGCCTGGTGGCCGCAGATCGAAGCGACTGGACCTGTGGGGGGATGTAGGTGTAGCCAACTTCTTTATCCATCCCGATAACCTGCGTCGGAAGGATTTTTCAAAGGTCTTCTACAATTGGGATTGCTGCTAACCAAACATCATCCCCACAACCCCCAACAGCACCCCCACCAACATCGTCCTGCTCTTCACCTTTGTGGTCACGTCAAAGGTGGTAATCACATACTTCTTCCATAAAATAAACCCCAACGCAGCGTACACCACAACAGGAAGGATCACCGCCGGGAACAAGCGATAAGGATAAATATTATGCATATAAAAATGGAAGAGCCGGGAAAAATTCAGACACAGGTAATACACTTCCGAACAACTCTCCGATCCATTCCCGGTAATCCCGAAGCCGGCCCCGCCGGAGGCCATCCGCTATTTCCTTCTGGGCAAGCGCCCATTCTTCGGTGGCGATCTCTTCTTTTGTAATGCCCCGCTCCATCAGGATGCGCTGCGCGGCGGCTACGGCTTCCGGCAGGTATTCCGAAGGGGTTCGGGCCACTTTGACGAGTTCAGGGACAGGCAGGTTCTTGTATTCCTGGTAAAAATCGGGTTCCATATCTGCGGGAATAGGTTGTCCCTCAAAATACACAAATATTTTCCTGCGTCAAACCCCGCAAACGACGGCCCCGCAACCCTTAAAAGAACGGCGGGAACGTCATCAAAAACTCCTCGATCTCTTCCTTCGTCACATCCGGATTTATAGCTTCCAATTTTACTACCCCCTCTTGCGCGTCATAGTACGCCGCATATCGGTCGTTGGCAACATGCAACTGGTGCCGCATCGTATCCGGAAGCATATCGTACTGCTGACTCAGGCGGTTGATGATCGTTACGGCCTCAATCTGGTCCGCAACAGGGATCCGTTTCATTTCTGTTGCCATATATTAGTCCTCCACGACTTGCAAAACGATTTTTCCGACGCCCCGAATACCCTTCGTCTTCAACACCCTATGGCTGAAATCGGCCGCCTGGAAATCGATCACTCCGTCGGCTCCCGGCTCCAGTTTCCCATGCCCGAACAGCCCCGGCCAGGCGGTAAGTCCGGCAAGGGCGACGCCTGACGCCGCTTGGACCAATACTTCATCCGGCTGGATGGACGGCGTTTCCGCTTCTTCATACTTCAACTCCTCCGCTCCGCCATACTGGTAAATCTCTACTGCTTTCATAGACCAAATTGTCTTGTTTACTATTTAGTAAATGCAAATCCCGCGCCCGCAATCGGAATAAATATTCCGCCGCCCCCGCCCGTTTAACTTAAGGGGATTCTTTTCCTGCCTGCTATGGGTAAAAGGCTACCTGCCGATTTATTGTTAGGCAATGTTCCTGTAAACCGTTATTTTTATAAGGAGTTTTACTGCTCTTATTGGGAGATTCACTGCGTGTTTTTACTATCAGCCGGGTCGATCAAAAAGTTTGCGGAACTTATTGTCAGATAAATTAGAATATATAGATTTTATCTTTGTAATTTTACTCTTTAAATCTTTCGCATGAAGCTTTTTGTAGCAGGTCTTCCCTCCGATTTCGATGATGTCGACCTGAAAGAAATGTTTGAGTTATATGGTACGGTGAATTTTGCAAAGGTGGTGATGGATCGGGAGACTGGGAAAAGCAAAGGCTTCGGGTTTGTAGATATGCCCGACGAAACGGAAGCGCGCGGTGCGATCGAAACCCTGGACAACGCCTCTATTCGCGGAAAGAAGATGGCCGTAAAAGAAGCCGACGAACAAAATCGCGGCGGCGGCGATCGCGGTGGTGGTGGTGATCGTGGAGATCGCGGCGGCGGCGGTGGTTACCGTGGCGGCGGCGGTGGTGGTGGCTATCGCGGTGGCGGTGGCGGCGGAGGATATCGTGGTGGTGGGGATCGCGGCGGATACGGTGGTGGCGGCGGCGGTGGTTATCGCGGCGGTGGAGACCGTGGCGGTGATCGCGGTGGTGGCGGTGATCGTGGCGACCGCGGTGGAGATCGGGGTGGTGACCGTGGCGGCTACCGGGGTGGTGGCGACCGCGGCGACAGAAGATTCTAAAACAACTAAAAATAAACAAAAGGGGCGCCTCGGCGCCCCTTTTCTATTTTATCACCCGATACACCGGATATCTCAAATGCTCCGGCTCATAATACGGCGTATGCCGGTACACAAAATTCAGCTGCTGCCGCGCATCCTTTGCAAACGCCGGATCCGCTTTCCGCTTCGCCTCCAACTCTTCCCGCAGTGCCGGATGGTCCTTCAACCACTGTTCCGCCACATCCTCCCACCGATAGGCGCTGTATCCTTCTTTCTCCTGTAAGATCGCGTCGAAGAAATTCCAGGCAAAATAGGAGTCCTCGCCCGTGGGCTCCAGCATCTCTACTATAAAACGCCTCGCCGCCTGGTCAGTCGGGATAACATAATCCCCCTTCAGCAGCCTGATCTCCCCGCGCGAAGCCGTCACCCGGGTCGCCGAATTCTTATGGTGCTTCTCATAGGCCCGGCCCGCCGGCCGATAGTCGGCAATATGATAGATCTCCACCGACACCAATGAGTCCTGGCCGACCCGCCGCAGCTGGGCCCCATTCAGCTTGAGCAGATCGATCACGTCATGCCATCCCTGCGGGATCAGGTACGCAGAAGGGACCGTCACCGCCGCATCGGATACAAAATAATCGTAGAACCGCACCTGCTTGACAAAGGGCCGGTTGTGGTCGTAATACAATCTCGGCAGTCCCGTCACCCCGCTCGTTTTCTCATCTGCCGTATATCCCCGGAAATTAAGCGCATCCCAGCGGGTCGTATCCACCTTCCAGTCCAGGGACAGCCGGACGCTATCCCGGTCGGCCGCAATATCATGGCTCCGGTGGGCCAACAGCTCCGTCGCATGCGCCGAAACCGCGCCGATCATCGTCTGCATCAGGGCATAGGTGGAGCGTACCCGATCGTTAAAAGGTTTTAGCATGTGGGTCTCCGGCATGAAGGCCATCGTATGGAACAGCGCCGCATAGCCGCTCGAATACCGAGGCTCGTCATAGAATCCGTCCCATCCCCGATCGGGATTTCCTTCCTCGAATTCCACATAGGGCGTCATCGGCCAGCCCCGCTTCTCCATTTCGGCAAACAGCGCCGGCTGGAACACATCGTGGAGGAAGGTTCCCATCTCCCCGCCCAGCTTGTTCCACTGAGTCGCCAGCAAAGTCATAGTATACTGATAGTCAGCACCATCGCTGACATGGTTATCTATTTGCAGAACCGGATCCACCCAGTGGAAGATCTCCACAAAGCTCCGGGCGTCGCGGCTGTCGTTCTTTGTAAAATCGCGGTTCAGGTCCAGGTTCTGGGCATTTCCCCGGAACCCATAGTTCTCCGGCCCGTTCTGGTTCACCCGTGACCAGGGGCCCCGGTTCAGGGCTCCCCCGATGTTATAAACCGGGATCACCGCCAGCGCCACGTTATCCGGCAGCCTGGTCTTTCCCGCCACCAGGTCGCGGATGAGCAGCATACTCGCGTCCACCCCGTCCGGCTCCCCGGGATGGATACCATTATTAATGAGGATCACCGCCTTGTGCTGCCGGTGCCAGACCGCGGGATCGGCGCTCCCGTCGTTGGAGTACAACAAAACGTGGTAGGGGTAGCCCGCGTCGCTCATCCCCATCTCGCGGATCGAGAGGGCAGGGGAGAGCTCGTCCAGCTGTTTGTAATAGGCGATGCATACCTCGTAGGAAGCGGTCTGGGTTTCGCCGCTTCTTTCGAATGGGGTTGGTGGCACTTTGGGCCCCTGCCCCACGGCGAAGAGCGGGAAGAGCAGCGGTAGTAATCTTCTCATGGGTACAAAATAAAAGAAGACGATCCAAAGGATCGTCCTCTCTAACAAACTATTTTACAAATATGTACTAATCAGCTCCTTTATAGGTCGAGGCCATGCGGCCAGGCGACTGTTTATTTCGTAGCTGCTGCGGCGCCGATGCCGTTCACCTTGCGCGCGAGCTTGCTCTTCAGATTGGCAGCCTTATTCTTATGAATAACGCCTTTCTTGGCCAGCTTGTCGATCATGGCAGCGACTTCGGGCAATTTCTCCCCTGCTTCCTTCTGCCCCTTGATCGCCTTCAGGTCACGGATCGCGTTACGGGTGGTCTTACCGTAGTAGCGATTGCGATCTCTGCGCTTATCGGCTTGCCTTACATCTTTTTTGGTTGCCTTGTGATTTGCCATGAACTCAAGTTTTTTAAATTGCGGACGGCAAAGGTAAGCCCTATCGCGCGATCTCCCAAAAAAAAGAGCCATTTTCTTTGGGCGCGGCCTTCCCCACCACCTCCATCCTGCTCCATCCCGCGTTGATTATTAGCAAATAAATAGTAAAATCGGCCAAAATAGGTAAAAACCACAACTAATTTTAAACGATATTTGTAGGCCGATTTTCGACCGGACCAAGGCCCGGCCATGGCTTGATCATTAACAGCACTCTTCTATGAAGGACTTTTCATTTATCACAAACTCTCACCCCAGCTACATCGAGGGTCTCTATCAGGACTATGTGAAGAACCCCGAAACAGTGGACCCGGAATTCAGGAAATTTTTCGAAGGCTTCGATTTCGCGGTAACCCAGGGAAAAGCCGCAGTCAATGGCTCCGCCAATGGCGCATCCAATGGTACTGCGACGGCAGTAAAGGCAGGCTCCGCTCCTGCGCTCACCACCAGCGACGGCATGGACTGGCGCAAAGAACTTGGCGCCTATCGCCTCATCCTCGGCTATCGCAATAAAGGTCACCTGCTGGCCAAAACGAATCCCATCCGGCCGCGTAAGGACCGTGGCGCCAATGTCGACCTGGCATTCTATGGCTTCACCGAGGAAGACCTCGACAGGAATTTCTTTGCCGGTAATCTCATCGGACTCGGGACTACCTCGCTGCGGAACATACTCTCCCACATCCAGAAGACATACGCCGATCATGTAGGCATCGAATTCAAATATATCAGCGACCAGAAAAAAATCGACTGGCTGACCACCGAGATGGAGAAGAAATTTCTCAATCCGCTGCCGCTGGAAAAGAAAAAGCGCATCCTGGAAAAACTCAACCAGGGGGTCATGTTCGAGAAGTTCCTCCACACCAAATACATCGGCCAGAAACGCTTCTCCCTCGAAGGCGGGGAAGCTACCATCGCGGCTCTCGATACCATCATCAACACTGCCGCAGCCAATGCCGTACAGGAAGTCGTCATCGGGATGGCGCACCGCGGTCGGCTCAACGTCCTCGCCAATATCATGGGCAAGACCTATGAGCAGATATTCAGCGAGTTCGAAGGCACCGCAAAGCCCGACCAGACCATGGGCAGCGGCGACGTAAAATATCATATGGGTTATGGCAGCGTCGTTCAGACCGATACCGACAAGACGGTATACCTGAAGCTGATGCCCAACCCTTCCCACCTCGAGACCGTCGACCCCGTCGTCGAAGGTTTCGCCCGGGCAAAGGCCGACGTCCTTTATCAGAGCGACTACGATAAGATGCTGCCCATCCTCATCCACGGGGATGCCTCCATCGCCGGCCAGGGCGTCGTATACGAGGTGCTGCAGATGAGCAATCTCAAAGGCTATTACACGGGCGGGACGATGCACTTCGTCATCAACAACCAGATCGGCTTCACCACCGACTTTGATGACGCCCGCAGTTCCGACTACTGTACCTCGCTGGCTGCCGCCATCCAGGCCCCCGTGTTCCACGTCAATGGCGATGATGCCGAGGCCGTTGTCAAGGTCGCCGACATCGCTACCCGCTACCGGCAGGAATTCAACTCCGATGTCTTTATCGATATGGTCTGCTATCGCCGTCATGGTCATAACGAAGGCGACGATCCCAAATTCACGCAGCCCCATCTCTATGCGCTGATCGACCAGCACCCCAATCCCCGGGAGGTCTATACGCAATACCTGATCGACCACGGCGAACCCGATGCCAAAGAGCTCGCAAAAGAGATGGAGAAAAAGTTTTGGGCCGATCTGCAGGAGCGCCTTGACGAAGTAAAACAAAACCCCCTTCCGTACAAATACCAACAGCCCGAACTCGCCTGGCAAAAACTGCGGAAGGCAAAGGCCGAAGACTTCGACCAGTCTCCGACAACCGGTATCTCCGAGGCGGATTTCAAAAAGATCTTCGACGCCATCATGGCCTGGCCCGAATCCTTCAAACCCCTGCGCAAGGTCGAGAAGCTGCTGCAGGATAAGATCAAGCTCTTCAACGAAGAGGGCAAGGTCGACTGGGCTACCGGCGAACTGCTCGCCTATGGCAGCCTCCTGCTCGAAGGAAAAGATGTCCGGATGAGCGGCCAGGATGTTCAGCGCGGCACTTTCTCGCATCGTCATGCCGTCCTGCGCGACGAGAACACTGATGAGTTGTACAACAGGCTCAGCCGTCTCGCGGATAAAAAAGGCGAGTTCCGAATTTACAATTCCTTGCTCAGCGAATACGCCGTACTCGGCTTCGAATATGGCTATGCCCTTGCCAATCCCGACGCGCTGGTGCTTTGGGAAGCCCAGTTCGGGGACTTCGGCAACGGCGCCCAGATCATCATCGACCAGTTCGTCGCCGCGGCCGAAACAAAATGGATGCGGATGAATGGGGTCACCCTGCTCCTGCCCCACGGCTACGAAGGCCAGGGTCCCGAGCACAGCAGCGCCCGCATGGAACGTTTCCTGCAGCTCTGCGCCGAGAACAATATCGTGGTCACGGATGTCACCACTTCCGCCAACCTTTTCCACGCATTCCGCCGCCAGCTGACCTGGCCCTTCCGCAAACCGTTGATCAACTTCTCGCCCAAGGCCAACCTGCGTTATCCGGGCACCTATTCGACGATGGCGGAATTTACCAGCGGCGGATTCAAGGAAGTGATCGACGACGCCTTCGTGGACAACGCCCACGAGGTAAAGAAGGTCCTCTTCTGCAGTGGCAAGGTCTACTTTGACCTGGCCGAACGCCAGCAGAAGGACAACCGTAAAGACGTCGCCATCGTCCGCCTCGAGCAGCTCTACCCGCTGCCCGTCCAGCAACTCGAGAATCTCTATAAGAAATACAGCCAGGCAGCCACCTGGTTCTGGGTGCAGGAAGAACCCCTCAATATGGGCGCTGCTTCCTTCCTCCAGATGAATCTCAAGACCATCAATTATGGGGTCATCAGCCGCCAGCCCAGCGCTGCAACGGCCACCGGCTACTCCAAGGTGCATGCCCAGGAGCAGGCCGAGATCATCGAGACAGCTTTTAGCATATAGGGCCACGGGCCTCTGGCCAGAAGCGAAGCTTCCGGTCGAGGAGGAGCGTGACGAAGCAGCTCCGACGATGGCCTCCAGATATTAGCCTTTAACCCAGCGAACCGCAGGTTCGCGATAATGAAAAAAACAATTTGAAGAAATGATTGATATTAAAGTTCCGGCAGTAGGCGAATCTATCAGCGAAGTAACTCTGGTAAAATGGCTCAAACAGGAAGGTCAGTATGTTGAACGTGACGAAGTAATTGCCGAGCTGGAAAGCGAGAAGGCGACATTCGAGGTCAACGCCGAAAAAGCCGGCACCCTCAAAACCGTCGGGAAAGAAGGCGATACCCTCAAGATCGGCGACGTCGTCGCCCAGATAGACGAGACTGCTGCCCGGCCCGAAGGCGCGGCCGCACCCGCAGAAAAAGCTGCAGCCGGTAACGGCGCCGCCGCTCCCGCGCAAGCGGCCCAACCCGCCGCCGCTGCCGCGACTCAGGCATCTCCCGCCGCACAAGGCCCCGTAACCGCGACTTCCAACGATATCAAGGCGACCCCCGTCGCTGCCGCCATCATTACCGATAAAAAGGTGGATGCCGGCTCGATCAAACCCTCCGGCACCGGCGGCAAGATCCTCAAGAACGATGTTATGGAAGCACTGGCTCATCCCGGCCGCAGGTTAGGGGAACAACTCTTCACAAGAGCAGACCGCCGCGAAAAGATGAGCAATCTTAGAAAAACAGTTTCCCGCCGTCTCGTCGAAGCAAAGAATACAACTGCCATGCTCACCACTTTCAACGAAGTGGATATGAGCGCGGTCATGGCTCTCCGCGCAAAATACAAGGACAAGTTCAAAGAGAAACACGGCGTCAACCTGGGCTTCATGAGCTTCTTCACGAAAGCGACCACCTACGCACTGCAGGAATGGCCCGCCGTGAACGCCTACATCGATGGCGACGAACTCGTCTATCACGATTATTGTGATATCTCCATCGCCGTCTCCGCGCCAAAGGGCCTCGTCGTCCCGGTGATCCGCAACGCTGAAAGCCTCAGTATGGCCGAGATTGAAAAGAAGGTCGTCGAACTCGCCACCAAGGCCCGCGATAACAAGCTGTCCATGGAGGAAATGCAGGGAGGCACCTTCACCATCACCAATGGCGGGGTCTTCGGCAGTCTTATGTCGACTCCCATCATCAATATTCCCCAGTCCGCCATCCTCGGGATGCACAAGATCGAAGAGCGCGCCGTCGTCGTGAACGGACAGATCGTCGTTCGACCCATGATGTACCTGGCCGTCTCTTACGACCACCGCATCATCGACGGCCGCGAATCCGTCAGCTTCCTGGTCCGGATCAAGGAGCTCCTGGAGAATCCCGATCAATTGCTCTTCGGCAAAGATCCCGTGAAAGCTTTGTTGGAACTATAGTATAGTGATACACGACAATCAGCTGCGTCACGCCACCCACATCGTCGACACCTATAAGGGCGAAATACCCCTGCATGCCTGGCTGAAAGATTTTTTCCGCCTCAACAAGCAAATGGGTTCGCGCGATCGTAAACAGCTGTCCACCCTCGTCTACAGCTACTACCGCCTGGGCCACGCCGCCGGCCATCTCTCCGTCAAAGACCGCATTGTCACCGGGCTGTTCCTCTGCAACGACCAACCCCGCGAATGGCTGGCCCATTTCAACCCGGCCTACAACGACGCGATCGCAAAGCCATTAAAAGAAAAACTGGCGTTCACCGACATCAACCCGCTCGACATCTTTCCCTGGAAGGACGAGCTCTCGCCGGCTATCGATCATGAAGCCTTTTGCCTTTCATTTCTCCGGCAGCCCGATCTCTTCCTCCGCATCCGGCCCGGCAACGAGGCAACCGTCCGCGCAAAGCTTGGCGACCAGGCCGAATTTATTCCGCCGGCAACCCTTCGCCTGCCAAACGGATTCAAGCTCGAAGACCTGCTTACACCCGACAAAGAAGTCGTCGTGCAGGACTACAGCTCTCAGCGTGTCGCGGAATTCCTGCAACCGACCGCGGCTTCCCCAGCGCCCGGTCTGGCATCCGCGGCAATCGGGCAAACCACGCCGGCATCCGCCGAATCGCCCCACAGCTTCTGGGACGCCTGCGCCGCCAGCGGGGGCAAGTCCATCCTCGCTCATGACCTTTATCCGGACATGGTTCTAACGGCCTCCGATATCCGAGAATCTATCCTGCAGAATCTCCGCTCCCGTTTTCAAACTGCCGGAATAAAAAAATATCAGACCTTCCTCGCCGATCTCACAAGGGATGATATCGTCAATCTCCCCGTCGCCCATCTCGTCCTTGCCGACGTTCCCTGTACCGGCAGCGGCACCTGGGGGCGGACACCTGAAGACCTGTTCTTCTTCGAACCGCGTAAGGTCGACAGCTACCAGATCACCCAGCGCAAGATCATGGCAAACATTGCCACCCATCTTGCCCCCGGCGCCACGCTCGTCTATTGCACCTGCTCGGTCTTTAAAAAGGAAAATGAAGAAATGAACGCATTCCTCCGCGATAATTTCAATTTACAAGCTGAAAAAGTGGAAAATCTCATCGGCTATCCGTATCGTGCCGACACGCTCTTCGCTGCCCGATTCATAAAGCATTAATAGTCCTCGCCGGGTAACGCCGGAGCGGCGCAACTCTAGCGGCGTAGCCCTAATTATGGCTTAGCAGCTGCATCGTCAGCTGGAACCCGATCTTATAGCCGGCCTGTGTGCCATCCGGTGTAGGCGGCTGATACTCCCACATCTCGGTGTGACGGTAGACCAGCCCGATATGCTTCGCATAGGTTTCACTCCAATAGGTCTTCGTCCCAAACGAGGTCGGGTCGACCACCGGCGCATTGATCGAATCGTTTTCCTGCAGGACCGTTACACTGCTGTCATAGGTCTTGCCCAGGACGGAGAAAGGCTTGTTCACAGTCTGGTAGGTATAGTTCCAGGTACTCAGGTCCAGATGGGTGGAGATATCGCTGAAATCGAAGAAATCCTGATAAGGCGCATAGGGCAGATAGCTATTCCCGCTCCAACTGAATCCCTGGCTGATAGGGAAGGCCAGCTTGATGTACCGGAGATTGTCCTCCGTCATCTCGAGCCGAGACGCCGATGGCGTAACCGTATAAGTCTCGCTTGCATACCAGAACTGCCCTGTCGTATCGCTCAGATAACGCGTTACATACCAAGCCTTATTACCCTCGCCATCGGTAAAGCTGCCTTCGACGGAATCCTTCGCCAGATAAGAGGTGACGGTATCCAGCTGGCCGTAATAGTAAAAATTAAGGGAATCGAGCCTGTAGATCGCATATTTCCCCGTTTCCAGGGGGATGAAATAGTCGGCCGGAGCGGTCGCGGGATAGTGGATGGTCTTCTTACAGCCGAAAACGCCGATCACAAGACAAGTTAGTAGTAAGACTGCCGGTCGAAGCTTCATAATCAAGTAACAACGCCGAAAGGGGGCAAATTATTGCCCTCTCAGGATAATCCCCCCGCCAATCACCTCATCCCCTTCATAAAAGACCGCGCTCTGACCCGGGGCGATGCTCTTGGCCTTTTCATAGAACTCCACCCGGACCCGGTCCCCATCGGGATACAGGTTGCTGAGGGTACCCTTGTCCTTATAGCGGATCTTCGTCATCGCTTCCATCCCGGGCGTTACCCCTTCGTACTTCATCCAGTTGATCTTACTTACAAACATCTCCTGCCGGTCGAGATCCCCCTCGTCCCCGAGTACCACGGTATTGGTGTCGGGCTCGATGGCGGTCACGTATACCGGCTTGCCAAAAGCCACCTCCAGCCCCTTGCGCTGCCCGATCGTATAAAAGGGATAACCCTTGTGCCTGCCAAGGATATTTCCATGCTTATCGACAAAATTTCCGCCCGCAACACGCTCTTCCAGTCCATCCACTTTGCGTTTCAGAAATCCCCGGTAATCGTTGTCCGGAACAAAGCAGATCTCGTAGCTTTCGGCCTTTTTGGCCAGTTCGGGATAGCCATAGTCGAGCGCCATCTGCCGGATCTCCGTCTTACGGTAAGGGCCAAGCGGCAAAAGCGTCCGGCTTAGCAGGTCCTGCTGCAGTCCCCAAAGCACATAACTCTGATCCTTTGTCTCGTCGACGCCGCGGGCGATGGTATAGCGGCCGTTGGTATGCTGCCGGATGATCCCGTAATGTCCGGTTGCAATGAACTCGCAATCCATCGCATCGGCCCGCTTTAAAAGCGCCCGCCATTTGATGTGCGTGTTGCAAAGCACGCAGGGATTGGGCGTTCGCCCGGCCAGGTATTCATCCACGAAATTCTCGATGACAAAGTCGCCAAACTCCTCCCGGATATCCAGCACGAAATGCGGGAAGCCATGCTGTACCGCAGCCATCCGCGCATCGTTGAAGCTGTCCAGATTGCAACATCCTGTCTCTTTCTTCGAGGCGCCTGCGCTTGCATAATCCCAGGTCTTCATGGTGATGCCCACCACTTCATAGCCCTGGTCATGCAACATCAACGCCGTGACGGTACTATCGATCCCGCCGCTCATCGCTACCAACACTTTTCCTTTCTTAGACATAAAAAAAATTGCGGTTTTGGCTTAAATCTAAAAAAGCCAAACCGCAAATTTACGTTACTTACATTCATTTGCAAAACTCCTTCAAAACCCGGCTCTCCCCATCCTGTACCGCTACTTCCTTCCAGGCCTTGTTGTTCTCTATATGTACCACGTATACAACGTCTTGTGCCTGATGCACCTCCTTGATCCACGTGATATTGAAGTCATACCAATGGCTGCGTACGAAGCCCCGGACCTCCTCCGGCAACTTATCTTCTCCATAAGTGAGGATGGTGTAGACCCAGCGTCCATTCTTGTCGTACCAATACGCAGCTTTCACCGTTCCATCCGTGTACTTGGCCTCATAGCCCGCAGACTCCTTGTACCATTGTTCTTCCTTCTGCTCGCCTGCGCGCTGCAGGAAATCCCGGGATGCCCGTACCGCCGCATGGTCCGCACCAAGGGCATGTACATTCAATGAAGCAGTGGCGTGATCCGACACCTGTGCTTGTGCGCCAAGCTGTGCAAGGGCAAACATCCCCGCCAGCAGTGTTCCGATTAGCTTATTCATAATTTCAGTTTTTAATGCTTGAAAGAATGAAACAAAGCTAATCCGACATTGCCCGCGGCGCCAGCCAAAACCTGTACCTGACTTGAAAGGGAATCAATTTATACGCTCTGGATGAGCAGTTGGGGAAAAGAACGGCTGATAAAGCCGTCAGGGCCTGTTTGGTTGTAATTTCTTTAACAATCCGTCCTTCCGACTGCGCGAAACGTTGATCGACGAGCCATCCGACATCACAAGATACCCGCCCTCCCCTTTGATGTACTTGCACACCTCGTTTAAATTCACAACATTGGAATGATGAACCCGCAGAAAGTGATGATCCTCGAGCAACTCTTCTATCTCTTTTAGCGTCCGCGACGCCACGACCTTCTGCCTGTCCTTCAGGGTTAGGATGGTATAGTTGCTGTCCGAGATGCAATGGACAATTTGATCTACCGACACCATCTGCAACCCTTCCATCGTCGGGATCGCGATCTTGGTAAAGAGATTCGAAGGATTTTGCAGCCGCTGAAAGAGGAGGTCGATCTGTTGGGGCAGGGGCGCCTGCAGCCGCTGCTCAACTTTTTGGATCGATAGCTGCAACTCCTCGCGGTCGATCGGTTTTAACAAATAATCCAGCGCGCTGAAACGGATGGCTTTTATCGCGTATTGATCATAGCTTGTCGTAAAGATCAGCTCGAATTGAAGGCTCTTGATCTTCTCCAGCAGTTCGAAACCGTTCATCCGCGGCATCTCGATGTCGAGGAACAGCAGCTGTGGCTTTTGCTCCCGGATGGGATCCAGTGCCTGCGCGCCGGAGTGATACATCCCGGCTACTTCCACCTGCGGGCAGTACCGGTTCAGCAGGATCGAAAGCGCCTCACAGCAATAAGGCTCGTCGTCGACAATGATTGCCTTGATCATGGATCAATGGTTTTAATATACAGGTTCTACCGGCTCGCCGGAAGGATGATTGATCTTGATGGTGAGCGTCACCTGCGTGCCCAGGGAGGCGCCGTTTTCGTCGTAGAGGTCTTCTATCTGGAAAAAGGGCCGAGCATCTCCCGGCCCCGTCAGCAACGCCATCCGTTCGGCCGTGATCTGCATTCCCATCGACTTATGTTTTTCCACCGACTTGCTCTTCAGCATCCCTGCCCGCTTCCGGCCGACGCCATTGTCCCGGACCACACAGGTCAGCACATCGCCTTCCACGCGCAGCCGGATCAGCAGCGAGCCGCGTTCATCCTTATGCATCAGCCCATGCCATACGGCATTCTCGACAAAGGGCTGGATCAGCAGGGGCGGGATGCGCACCTCGTCCGCATCCAGTTCGGGATCGGCATCGATATGATAGTCGAAGGCATTCTTGAATCGCAACTGCTCCATCCCCAGGTACAACTGCAGCATCTCGATCTCTTCGGCAAGGCTGACATAGCTGTGCCGCGAATGATTCATGATCATCCGCATCAGCCGGGAAAATTTTGTCAGGTAATCCGATGCAGCCTCGGTCTCGTGTCCAAGAATGAACCGGTTGATGGCATTCAGACAATTGAAAATAAAGTGCGGATTCATTTGCGACCGCAGGGCCTGTACCTCCAGTTCTTTGGCGCGTTGTTGCAAGGCCGCTTTTGACCGTTCTGCTTCCAGCCGCTGGATCTCCAGTTCATCTTCCGCCTGCTTGCGGCGATGCTCCTCGTTGCGCCGCTTCAGCCGGACGATCCAGACATAGACCCCGCCCAGCAACAGCAGGACCACAAGTCCTGCCAGCAGCAGATTCTTGGTCAACATCTCTTCCCGCAGACAGACTGCCGATAATTCCCGATCCTTATTCAGCAGTTTTATCTGCTGCTCATACCCATAGGACGCGAATTGTCCCTTGGTCCAGTCGCTGAGCACGGTATCCTTCAGAGCGATATAATTCTTGAAATAGGCGTAGGCGCTGTCCGTCCTTCCTTTCCGGTCGTACAGCAGGTAGAGTTGCCGGTAACCGTCGCGAACGTTCTGCCTGGCCTTGGTCTTCAACGCCAGCTGCAATCCTTCGCGGCCATAGCGGAACGCTTCCGCATCCTGTCCAAGCCCGTAATAAGTCTTTGCGAGATCCTGCAGACAACGCATGATCTGGTTGTTGTCGTTCATCCTCCGCTGGATGGCAAGGCTCTTTAAAAAATAGGGGATGGCGGTAGCATATTCTTCCCGGAATAAATAGTACTCTCCTTTTGTCGCCAGATAGGTGCGCAGCATCGTCCGCGGAAGATGCACCGTATCGAAGGTGTTGAAATAATAGAGGGCGCTGTCATACTTTTGTTCCCGCGTCATCAGCGTCGCATACACCATCTGGTCCCAGGGATTCATCTCTCTGGGATGTTTATCGCCGCACCCCAGCCGGAAGTACCGTTCGGCATCTGCATAGTCTTCTATCGAGACAAACATCCCCGCAAGGATCAGGTATTGTGATTGCGCCATTTCCGGCAGATCCGCCGAGTCCGCCATCTCACCGCTTTGCCTCAGCACATTAAAGGCCTGTTCATATTCGCCGCTTTCCCGGTAGGCCTCACCCGTAAGCTGCAACATGAAGATCTCTTCTATCTTGTTGCCTTCTTTCTGGGCATATTTCCTTGCCAGATCGAAATGCCGGTTGGCTTCGTCGAAATGACTCTGTGCAAACAACGAGAATCCGAGTACATAATGCGCAACCGTAATCCCCCGCTTTTCATTCGTCTGATCGTACCAGGCCAGCGATTCTCTTCCCAATTGCTCGCCGCGGGGGAAGTCGTTCCATTTGGTATTGACAAGATAGGCCTGACAGGCGATGGCCAGTGCGATACCGTGGGTATAACCCATGTCCTTGCTTTCCTGCAAGGCCTTCCCGGAGTAATAAGCAATGGAATCGAAATGTACGAGATGTTTCTCCTTCATGTTTGCCAGCGCCCTGTCCAGCAGGCTTTCTACGGCGCGACGGCGCTCCTCTCCCGTACCGGCCCAACTCCGGCCCGCGATGGCAAGCAACAGCAATCCTATCATCCAAACCTTCCTCATGTATACCTTAAAGTTAACTAAACCCTTGCATTCCAAGCCTACCGCTCTTCCCGATTGAGCCGTTGGGGGCCTTCGCGGGCCATTGGCGCCTCCCATTGAGCAACTGGCGGTTAACAACTTTTGGAAAACTTTCCACCCCACGACATGGAAATGGTGTAAATTGCCCAACACGTAAAACTTTTACTAGTACGTAAAAAATGAAATAGTATGATAAAGCTCCAAGTAATCGGCAATCTGGGCAAAGATTGTGTCACCAATACGGTGAATGGAAAGAACGTGATCAATTTCAACGTGGCGCACACCGAGAAATTCCGTGATGCCCAGGGCAATCAGAAGGATAAAACGATTTGGGTTGAATGTGCATATTGGACCGACAGGACGGGCATTGCCCCCTATCTCAAAAAAGGCACCCAGGTATATGCCGAAGGGACTCCCGAAGTAAGGACCTACCCCAAGAATGACGGCACCACCGGCGTTTCACTCACCCTGCGTGTACAATCCGTACAACTGCTGGGCAGCAGAGGCTCCGAAGGCGGCGGCGGTTATTCCGGCGGCGGTTCCGAAGGGTACTCGTCTTCCCAGGGTGCGGCACGGGTGCCGTCGGCAAACGATATCACCGAGCCCATCGACGATCTTCCGTTTTAAGGGGATCTTCTGTTTTAATTTATCTTCCGCCCCCGGTCAAAACCGGGGGTCTTTTTATTTCTGCCCACCGCGCACCAACGCCTCCACCTCCTCCCGGCTCACCGCCCTTGGCTGAGCATCAAGGTTGATCACGATCAGAAATCCCTGCCGCTCCGGCGTCGATAAAAATGCATTCACGAGGTTGTTCTGCTCGCTTACTAAAGGATGTCCCGTTGTTACATTCCATAACTCCTTGGCACACAAACAGCCCATCGTTGGCGTCAGCGGATACCAGGGCTTTCCTTTGAAGTATTCCGGGTCGATCGTCGTCCCGTGTGCAATGATCTCCGTCCGCCCGATCGCTCCGGCCGCCCAGGCCTCCATCATCGGGGCATAGTCCCGCCACCCCGGCGGCAACAATTGCCGGTAGCGTTCCAGCGAGTCCGTCCATTTTCCCTCGCCCGGCAACAACAATTGCAGGTTCGGGGTCGGACCAATAAAATTAGTCCTCGAAATATCCGTCCCCGTGATCCGATAGACTCCCTGCGGGGTATTCCCATTCGTCAAAAAATAGGGCAGTCCCGGTCCCGACCGCGCCAGCTGCTCGAACACCTGCAGCCGCCCATTCGCATCCCGGACAAAGCTGCCGTCAGCATTCTGCACGATCGCCAGTCCCGCATAGTCCCGGTTCCATCGTTGAAAAGAATAGATCGTCTTGGCGCCGGTCTCCTTCTGCCATGCCAGCAGTTCTCCGATGGAAGGTCGGCGTGCCTGCGTAAAACTGAGGTAATGCTGCAGTTCCTGCAGCACCGGCAGGCTGTCATAGCCAGGAAAATGCTCCACCATCTTGATCTTTAAGGTATTGGCATTCTCCAAGCTCGTATCCGCCCGGAACAGATACACCGCACAAAGCGCAAAAAGCCGGGCATTGTCTTCCTGTTCCATCACCCCCTCTATCTCCTTTCGGTAGCGGTCGCGCCCTACGGCATATACCGCCTCCAGCAAGGCCCGCTTCGTATCATCAGAAAGCGTTGCGTATCCCGCAAACAGGTGGTCGAATCCCTGCATGACCTCCTCACCGTCAAAAAGAAACTGCTCTACCGCCCAGCATCCCGACAGATAGCCATCTTCCGTCGTACTGTCCAGCGCCGCAGCAAAATGCCGCGCCACCACCCGCTCCCGGAGATCCTTCTCCAGCGCCACGCGCTTGTTGTACAACACAAAGTCCGTATAAATATCCTCGCGCCGGGTCTGCGCCCTGGCCGGCTCGCAGCCCACGACCGCCACCGCCAAAAGCACCGCCGCCAATAAATATTTCATCCGCCAAAATTACAAAAGCCGCTCGTGAGAGCGGCTTTTGCTTTATGAAATTCATACACTCGGCTTAGTACCCAGGATTCTGCTGCGGCTTCAAATTCGCGTTATTGTTCAATTCACCCTGTGGGATCGGCGCTAACCGGCGATTGTCCGGATAAGGGATCGTCAGATTGACATTGCCCGCTCCGGCCGTGATCGAACCGGCATTGGCCACGCGGTTGATCCCCAGCTTCAGGCGGTTCAGGTCGAAGAAGCGATCGCCTTCAAAGGCCAGTTCCTTCCTTCTTTCCGTAACGATATCGCTCAACAACTGCGCGCCTGTAGAAATATAAGGGGTAGCGGCAGGATCGCGCTGAGCGACCAGCGCATTCAGGTATTGACGGGCAGTACCTTCATTGCCGGGCAGCGCAGCCTCGGCAGCGATCAGGTACACTTCCGCGAGCCGGATCACCTTCAGGTTGTCGCGGTCGGCTTTTTGAGCATTCTGGTATTTGTTCACTAAATATGCGTTGACACCGCTCTTGTTCTTACCGGGAATGATCAGATCGCGGCGGACGTCGGTCGCGCTATAAAGATTATAAAGCTGGCTCGAAGCGTACATGTCCTGGTAGCCGTTGATATAAATGGCGGCCAGATCATCGAATTGATTGTTGTTGAGGACGTCGGCGTCGACTTCGAACATGACCTCGGTTGCGTCGCTCTGAATAGCCGAGTTCGCCCAGAAAGCATCGTAGTCGGCAGGTGCAACCAGCGAGAATGGACCGTTATTGATCACGTCTACTGCCGTCGATTCCGCGTTCGTATTGTCACCCATGTACAGATACACCTTGGCCAACAGGCCCTCCATCGCATACTTGCTCAGCGTTACGCTGTTGTTGTATGCCGGCGCGGTGGCAATGCCGGCCTTGAGGTCGCTGACGATCTGTGTATACACTTCCGATACCTTGGAACGCGTAGGCAGATTGGTGGTGCTATAATGAAGGACGATCGGCACGCCGAGGGAAGTGGGATCATCCGTGTACGGCTTGGCGAAATAGGTCACCAGGCGGAAATACGCCAGACCGCGGATCGCATAAGCCTGGGCCTTTACAGCGTCTGCACCCGTAACCTTGGCGTCGATGACGTTATTCACGCGGAGGATAGTGGCATACAGGTCCTGCCATACTTCCAGGGCGGTACCATCATTCACCGTAACCGAATAGTTGTACTGCGGAAGATAGCGTCCCGAATTCTTTACTTCGATATACGTATTGTCCGCCATGAGGTCGCCGATGACCGGAAGATCCCGACCGTAGTCACCAAGCGCCCGTAACTCGGAATAGGCGCCATTCAGGGCTGTTTGCAGACTCGCGGCGTCGGTCAGGGCCTCGGACTGAGGAACCTGGTCGGCCGGGGCCTTTGTAATGAAACTCTTCGAGCAGCCGGACATCACGACAAGGGCCGCGGCTGAGCTTATAACTATTTTATTGAATAACCTTTTCATTTGAATGTTTTTTTCTTTAAGTGCAGATAATTAGAAACCGATCTTGATGCCACCCGCAATCGTCTTCGGGATATATACGTCCAGGTTGGTATTGCTGAAAATACCGGATTCCGGATCGTAAGGCAGGTTCTTGTCGGTTTTAAATGTCCACAAGTTGGTGCCGCGAACGTAGATGCTCAAGCTGCCGAGGTGAAGCCGGGAAGTGATCGTCGTGGGCATGTTGTACGACAGTTGGACGTTCCGCAGCCGGATATAATCCCCTTTGTACAGCAGACGGGTGCTTCCACGGTAGGAGTTGTGGTTGCCGCCATCGACCAGCTGGGGTACATCGGTCTTGTCGCCGGGTTTCTGCCAGGCTTTCAGCTGACGGTTCATCTGGTTGAACGAACCATAGTACAGACCATCGCTGTTCAGATAGCTGCCCCAGGTGTCATACAGGTAGTTGCCGAAGTTGTAATTGAACTGGGCGTCCAGTGTAATGAATTTGTAAGTGAACGTGTTGTTGAAAGCGCCGTACCATTTGGGGGATGCGCTGTAGTTCAACACCTGCTTTGCACTGCTATAAGTCCCTGTCGTCGCCTTGCGCGAGCTATCGGTATACCACATAGGCGTACCGTCCTGGCTGTTGACCCCGGCCCACTGGCGAAGGTAGTACGTCAGCAGGTCATGTCCTTCGACGTAGCGGAAATTACCATTTCCACTTGAGATGGGATTGTGCAGGTAAAGTTCCGTAACGCGGTTTACGTTGTGCGCAATATTGAAGGAGACCGTCCAGCTGAAATCCCGGGTTACAATGGGCTTGCCGGTCAATGTGATCTCGATGCCCTTGTTCGTCATGGCTCCGACATTCTCGTTCTGCGTAGGACCACCGCTTGCCGGGTTGATCACACCGGTCGTGTAGGACAGTGGTACGGAAAGGAGCAGGTCGGAGGTCTTTCTGTAGTAGTACTCCACGGTACCCGTAACGCGGTCTTTCAGCAGACCGAAGTCCAAGCCGACGTTGAAAGGCTTGTTCTTTTCCCAGGTAAGATTGGGGTTGCCGGGGTTGGAGGGTGCGCTACCTGGTTGACCGGTGTAGTTATAGCCATAACCGTAGGTTGCGAGTGCGGTGTAAGGACCAAAACCGTATTGGTTACCATTCGCTCCATAAGAGGCGCGGAGCTTCAGCAAGCTGAAAACCGGCACTGCTCCTTTGAAGAAATCTTCCTCGTTGATGTTCCAGCTGGCGCCCACTGACCAGAAATTACCATACCTGTAATTGGCGCCGAACACCGAGCTTCCATCCCGGCGGAAGCTGCCGCTCAGCACGTAACGATCCTTATAGTTGATATTGCCGGTAGCAAATTCGGACGCTACACTTTGTGAGATCGGCACTTCCGTAGCCGTGGTCGGTGTAGCAGCCGAAGACAAGGTTTTCAACAGCAATGTCTGGGGGAAGGCCTGACCACCCGCCTGAAGCGTGTATTGGTTCAGTTCATAGGCCTCATAACCCAACTTTGCGTCAAAATAGAAATCACCTTCCCGGTTGATATTCTGTTTGTAGTCAAAGAAGTTAGTCCAGGTCCAGTCATAGATCCTTTTATAGGAAGAGAATGCATCGCCACCGTTCGCCTGGCCATCGCCATAGAAAGGATTGCGGTACTGATCTTCCGATACGTCAAAATATTCGCCGCCATAGCGGGTGGTGAATTTCAGATTGGACAGGAGCTTTGCTTCGGCAGAGACGGTACCTCTGATCACGGTCTGGCGGGCCGGGTTCGTGTTGTAGGCAGCCTGTACCAGGGGATTGAAAACACCGCCGTTGACGGGGAATTCAAACAGCGTGTCCTTGTCGCCGAAACGCAGCGAGCCGTCCGGCATGCGCGGGGTATACCAGGGCAGCAGGAAATAAGAAGCCAGCACGGGGTTGGCAAAGGCACCACCGTTAGCTGGCGTATTCTGCAAAGAGGTACTTACACTGATACTGCTGTTGAACGTAAGGAAATCAGCAGCTTTGTGTGTTAGTGAGAACGCACCATTATATCGTTTGAAATCCGTGGCGATGGTCGTACCGACCTGTTTGAAATAGCCGCCCGAAGCATAGAATTGGGTGCGCTCATTTCCACCTTGCATAGCCAGGTTGTATTGGGATTGGTTGCCTTTCTGGCTCACTTCATCCAGCCAGTTAGTGTTGATGTTCTGGTAATTCGGCAACACTCCATAATATTGATTGATGAAGGCATCGGCGGTAGCGTTATTTGTTGCTTCGCCTGCATTGATCACAGCCTGACGGTACGCGGTTTGCGCCTGGGCGGAGGTCATCGGTTTGTTGCTGGGATTATAGGCCCGGCTGTTTTGACCCACTTCTGCGGTTGCCGTCCAACGAGTCTTGCCCTGGCGGCCCTTTTTTGTCGTGACAAGAATTACCCCGTTAGCAGCCCTTGAACCGTAAATCGACGTGGATGCCGCGTCTTTTAACACCGAGATGCTTTCGATATCATCGGGGTTGATCGAGCTGAGCGCATTGGCCGTGGTGTTATTGGAGGTCAGATCTCCCTGCGTGGCGATCACCCCATCGATGACCCATAGGGGGTTGGCGCCGGCGGCGATCGAGCCGATCCCACGCAGCCGGATATCCGTTGCGCTGCCAGGTGCACCGGAAGTAGAGCTTACCTGCAGACCCGCGACATCGCCTTGCAGTGCTTTATCGACGGAAGTAAAAGGCCGGTCGGCAACCTGCGCCCCACTTACCGTGGTCACGGCGCCGGTGACCGCTGTCTTCTTCTGGACGCCATACGCAACCACCACTACCTCATTGAGCGCAGTCGTTCCCTGGCGCATGGATATGGTTCCAACTTCTGTTTTACCCTGAATACTCACTTCCTGCGCTGTGAAGTTCACGGCAGTGATAATCAATGTCTTGGCGGTCGGTGGCACACTCAAAGTGAATGCCCCGTCAGACCCGGTGCTGGTACCGCGGTTGGAACCCTTTACCGCCACGGTGGCGCCGGCGATCGCCGCTCCTGTTGAATCTGTTACTTTACCTGAAATTGTACGATTTTGGGCTGAGAGCTGTCCTATGAGCAGGACTAATACGCCCAGTAATGAGAGTAGTTTTCTCATACACTTAGTTTTGTTATGAATTAATGTTGACTCTTGAGAACTTGCAAATTTATAAAAAACGTGTTAATGTGCTACACGGTTGTCCATACTTTAGCAAACTTCGGATCAGCAAAAACGCTTAATTTCCACAATTATTTTCCGACCATCACAATTTGACCAACATGAAAAGATTGCTCTACGCTTCATTGATCCTTTTTTCAGCATCCATGGGTACCGGCTGTGGAAACTCTCCCGGTAACGATAATACGACAAAAAAAGATTCTGCCTCTGCTGCCGACTCAGCATCCGCTGCCGTCACAAAAGAATGGAAGATCGGCGTTCAAATGTGGACATTCCACGTTGCCGGTCCCTTTGTGAAAGCCCTGGACAAAGTAGACAGCGCAGGATTGAAATATATTGAAGCATTTCCCGGCCAGCCCCTCGGCGGTGACATGAAAGACACATTCGGTATCCGGATGTCGGCGGCTAGCAGGGCGGAATTGAAATCCCTTCTTCAATCCAAGGGTATACAGATAGTAGCGATGGGTGTTATCCAGCCCAACAGCATCGCTGAATGGAAGCAGTACTTCGACCTGGCAAAAGAGTTCGGTCTCAGCTATATCACGGCCGAACCTCTCAAAAACCAGTGGGACGGAATCGACAGCCTCGCCGGCATCTACGGCATCAACGTCGCCATTCACGATCACCCCCGGCCGAACCCGTACTGGCACCCTGATTCCGTCCTGGCCGCAGTCAAAGGCCACTCTCATATCGGTTCCTGCGCAGACGTCGGACACTGGGTCCGTAATGGCCTCGACCCCGTCGAATGCCTCAAAAAACTCGAAGGACATGTATATGGCGTACACCTGAAGGATGTCGACTCCGTTGGCAATACCGAAGCAAAAGACAAGATCGTCGGTACCGGGGTCATCAAATTCACACCCATCTTCCAGGAACTAAAACGCCAGGGTTTCAAGGGTATGTTCTCTATCGAGCGGGAAGACAACTGGTACAATAACGTGCCCGATGTGATCACGACGATCAAGTTTTATAACGATCAGGTCAGCAAGCTCTAACATCTTAAAAATTGCCATATGAACAAACACCGGACCCGCCGTCACTTCATAAGACAGCTGGGTGGGGCATCTTTGCTGCTCTCATCAGGAAATATACCCATAACCGCTGCCGAAAAAGGCCGGCATGAGGAGTATTTGCTGGATATCACCCGGCCTGCAGGACCCGCCGACGAGGTCCGCATCGCCTGTATCGGCATGGGGATCATGGGCTACAACGATCTTCAGACGGCCCTCAAAGTGCCGGGTGTAAAGCTCGTCGCAGCCTGTGATCTCTACACCGGCCGGCTTGAACATGCCAAAGAGGTCTATGGGGCCGACCTCTTCACTACCCGCGACCATCGCGAGATCCTCGCCCGTAAGGACATCGACGCCGTCATCATCGCCACCAGCGACAACTGGCATGCCCGCATTGCCACCGAGGCACTGCTGAAAGGCAAGGCCGTCTACTGCGAAAAGCCCATGGTCCACACCGTCGACGAAGGGCTCCCTCTCATCGCCGCGCACAAGTCTTCGGGAAAGGCCATGCAGATCGGCAGCCAGCGCGTCAGCAGCGTAGCCTATGCAAAGGCGAGGGAATTATATAAGGCCGGAGAGATCGGCCAGCTCAATTGCATCGAGGCCAACTGGAACAGACAGGATGCGTTGGGCGCCTGGGAATATACCCTGCCGACCGATGCCTCGACATCGACGGTCGACTGGCCGCAATATATAAAAGGCCGTCCGGCCGAACCCTACGATCCAAAGAAGTTCTTCTGGTGGCGCAACTATCGCGCCTTTGGCACCGGCATGGCCGGCGATCTGTTCGTGCACCTGCTCTCGGGCATCCATTTCATCACCGGATCGAAAGGACCTGAGAAGATCGTGTCCTCCGGCCAGATCGCGCACTGGAAGGACGGCCGCGACGTTCCCGATGTCATGACCGCCCTGATGTCCTACCCTGACAGCCCCGAACATCCGGCCTTTCAGGTCTCGCTTCAATGCAATTTCGTCAGCGGTCTCGGCGACACCGGCACTCTCCGGTTCGTCGGCTCCGATGGCGTACTCGAAATGACTGGCGACGGCTTTACCATCCATCATCGTAAGATGTCTGAAGCCCCCGGCATCGGCGGCTGGGATTCCTTCAACACCTATCCCAAAGCCATGCAGGAACAGTTGCTGAAACAATACAACGACCGGTATACAAAGGAACAGCAACAACCGAAGATCGCTCCGCCGACTGTTTACAGGCTGCCCGACAACTATGATGAGCATCTCGATCATTTCACTCATTTCTTCGACAGCGTTCGCACCGGCAAGCCTGTCGTCGAAGATGCCGTCTTCGGTTTCCGCGCCTGTGCGCCCTGTCTGCTGGCCAATCAGAGCTATTTCCACGGCAACATCATCCGGTGGGATCCTGCCGCCATGAAGATCATCAGCTGACAGGCCGTGTCATCGAACAGGACGAAAATCCCGATCTTTACTTCATGAACACAGCAGAAACGATCATCCCCTATGAACGGCTCCTCACCTTTACGATCGGGATCTTCAAAAAGATAGGTTGTCCCGACACCGATGCGCACATCGCCGCAAAAGCCTTGCTCAGTGCCGATCTGCGGGGCATCGATTCGCATGGCGTCGCCCGGCTCATCGGCTATGTCCGCCTGCAGGAGGCCGGAAGGGCCAACCCCCGGCCACAGGTGCGGGTCATCCATGAGACCCCCTCTACCGCCGTCGTTGACGGGAATAGCGGACTGGGCCTCGTCGTCGCCCCCTTCGCCATGGAGATCGCCATCCAGAAAGCGGCAAAGGTGGGAACCGGTTGGGTAAGCGTCCAGAACTCGAATCATTTCGGCATCGCCGGCTATCACGCCCTGCAGGCCGTGAGGAAAGACATGATCGGCATCGCGATGACCAATGCAAGCGCCCTCGTTGCACCGACCTTCTCCCTCGAACGGCTGCTGGGGACCAATCCCATCTGCGTAGCCGTACCGGCAGGGGAGGAGCCTCCGTTCGTTGCCGACCTCGCTACGACTACTGCCGCCAACGGCAAGCTCGAGATCCTCCAGCGCAAGAGCGAAGAAGCCCCGCTTGGCTGGATCCAGGACAGCAAGGGGCAGCCCTCTACCGATGCGCATGTCCTCAAATCCGGCGGCGCCCTGCTGCCGCTCGGTGGGGATCGCGATCACGGCAGTCACAAAGGCTATGCCCTCGGCGCCGTCGTCGATATCTTCTCCGCCGTTCTCAGCGGCGCGAATTATGGTCCGTGGGTGCCTCCCTTCCCTGCCTATGTCCCCATGCCAACGGGCATGCCCGGAAAAGGGATCGGCCATTTCTTCGGCGCCATGCGCATTGACGCCTTCCGGCCTGCGGCGGACTTCAAACAGCATATGGACAACTGGATCCGCCGGTTCCGCAGCGCCACCCCCGTCCCCGGCCAGGAACGCGTCCTCATCCCCGGCGACCCCGAACGCGAGATGGAATCCCAACGCCTCAAAGCGGGCATCCCGCTCCTGGCCGCCGTCGTCAATGATCTCAAAGGCCTCGCGGATAAGTTCGGCGTTCCATTCCCGGCCTGATCGGAACCCTACATTTTTGAAAAATTTCTAACTAATCGGCTCGTATCTTTGCCGTCCTGAAAAAATGATAGCACAAATGAAAATCATGAAATTCGGCGGCACCTCCGTCGGCAAGCCCGAACGGATGCGCCAGGTCAGTGAACTCATCACCGCCGACGCCGAACCCAAGATCGTCGTCCTCAGCGCCCTCAGCGGCACCACCAACTCGCTCGTGGAGATCGGCAACGCCATCGCCGGCGGCCAGCGCGAAAAAGCAAAGGAGCTGATCGACAAGCTGGAAGCGCACTATCAAACCTTCATCGGCAATCTCGTAAAGAAGACCGCCCCCCTGGCAAAGGCAAAGGCTATTGTCGCCGAACATTTCGAATTCCTGAATATCATTTTGAAGATCTCCTTTAGCGAGGCCCTGAGCAAAGATATCCTCGCGCAAGGGGAATTGCTATCCACCAAACTCTTTTCCGTCTTTTTGGAAGAGAACGGCATCGATCACTTTCTCCTGCCCGCGCTGGAATTCATGAGCATCGACGCCCATGACGAACCCCAGATCAACAGCATCAAGAGCCGGCTGGATCATCTGCTCCGTCAGCACAAGGACAAGACCCTCTTCATCACCCAGGGATATATCTGCCGCAACTCCCGCGGCGAGGTCGATAACCTCAAACGCGGAGGCAGCGACTATAGCGCCTCGCTCATCGCCGCGGCCATCAATGCGAGCGTCTGCGAGATCTGGACGGATATCGACGGGATGCACAACAACGATCCCCGCGTCGTCAAGAAGACCGTCGCCATCGAGCAGCTCAGCTTCGAAGAAGCCGCCGAGCTCGCCTATTTTGGCGCCAAGATCCTCCACCCAGCCTCCATCTGGCCTGCGCAATTCTATAAGATCCCCGTTCGCCTCCTGAATACCATGCAGCCCGAAGCAAAAGGCACGCTCATCACCGAAGAGGCCGGCTCCACGGGTGTAAAAGCCATTGCCGCCAAGGATGGGATCATTGCGATCAACATCCGCAGCAGCCGCATGCTCCTGGCATATGGCTTCCTGCGTAAAATATTCGAAGTATTCGAGAAATACCGCACGCCGATCGATATGATCACGACATCCGAAGTGGCCGTGTCCATCACGATCGAAAGCTCCGCCGAACTGAAAGCTATCGTCCGCGAACTCGAACCTTTTGGCAGCATCGAGGTGGAAGAAAATCACAGCATTGTTTCCATCGTGGGCAATGAGCTCGCGTCCAAACCCGATCTGTTGAGCAAACTCTTCACTGCGCTCACCTCTGTTCCGATTCGCATGGTCAGCTATGGTGGCAGCAAACACAATGTGTCGCTGCTCATCCCTTCCACGCATAAGACGGAGACGCTGCAATTGCTGAATAAGGGGTTGTTCGGGCTCGAGTAGGATGGCATTGGGGCTTCGCCCGCGAAGCCCACATAATCCATATATTCATACTGCGGATTCATGAAGCAGTTATTCATTTTTATTGCCTTATTTACAAGCGTCGCCCCGCTGCTCGCACAGTCGCCCGGCGCGATCCTGTCCGGCACCGTTGTCGATTCCGCCTCCGGCAAACCGCTCGCGGCAGTCAGTGTCTATTTGAACAATACGTCAAAAGGTACGGTCACGGATGCTAACGGCTTGTTCCGGCTGGCTATTCCTGCCGGCGTCTATGAGTTGGTGATCTCGGCCATCGGCTATGAATCGACGGTAGTCGAAGTCGATGGAAACCGGCCGCCTTCCCCAATCCTCTTCCGGCTTCGCCAGATCTCGACGGAATTGGCGGCCGTTACCGTAGAGCCTTTTGAAAAGCATGGATGGTCCCGCTATGGCGAATTTTTCCGCGAGAATTTCATCGGTGCCGGCGGGAACGCTCCCTACTGCCGGATCGTCAACAAGGAAGTGCTTCGTTTTTATTTTTACCGGCGGGGAAACCGGTTGCGGGTTACTGCTGCGGAACCGTTGCTCATCGAAAATGACGCGCTTGGATATGAGATTACCTATCAACTAAAGGAATTTGTTGCTGATTTCAACACCAAAAGCGTCGTCTACAACGGTTATCCTTTCTTCAAGGAAAAAACCCCGGCAAAGAATGAGGTGGAGAAGAACTGGCTCCGCAAGCGCTGGTCGGCATACCGCGGTTCCATGATGCATTTCATGCGCAGTCTCTACGCCGGCCATCTCATCCGCGAGAGCTTTCTGATCCAGCAGGATGTCGTCGTCCCCAACTGGGAGCGACGCCGGGTGAGGGACATCTACCGGCCGGAATATCAAAAGGCGGGTTTGTTCTCCATGGATACGCTCCATTATTTCTGGGACGTGCTCCGGCAACCGGATCCGATTCAACGGCGGATCGCGGTCTCGCCCGACTCGATCGTCGGACATCGCTCTGCGCAAAGCCTGTCGCTTTATTTTGACGGGACGCTCCTCGTCAGCTTCGGTGTCACCGGCGAAGCCGACAGTCTCCGTCAATCTGCGATGCACATCCTGGGCACCTTGCCCGTCACTGTTGAAAGCAATGGAAGATATTATTCCCCGCGGGAGGTCCAGGTTCGCGGGTATTGGAGCGCGAGCGAAAAGATCAGCAATTTGCTTCCCCTGGATTATATCGCGGTCGACCCTACGCCGCGGCCGGTACTGCATTGATGAATCGGCCCCGGGCGCCCGCTTCACTTCGCCACCGGGCCCAATAAATAGCCGCCACCGGCCAGCCAATTGACCAACCGGTCGGGCCACTGGTCCTTCGTGGTCGCATTGTGCATCCCGAACCCATGTCCCCCCTTGGGGTACAGGTGCATTTCCGCCGGCACATGATGATGCATCAACGCCTCGTAAAAATGGATGCTGTTGATCACCTGCACCGTCTTGTCATCCTCCGCATGGATAAGAAAAGTGGGGGGAGTCTGGTCCGTCACCTGCAATTCATTGGAATATTCGTGGATCAGTCCGGCCGGTGGATTCTTGCCGATGAGATTGTCGCGGCTCCCGCGGTGGCCGATACTGTCGTCAAAGCTGATCACGGGGTACAGCAACACCATAAAATCCGGGCGAAGCGAGGTCCCCGCCGGATTGGCGATCACCGGCTTTTGGAAATGCGTACCGGCGGTCGATGCAAGATGTCCGCCTGCCGAAAAACCCAGGATCCCGATCTTGCCGGGGTCGACTCCCCATTCCGCGGCGCGCTGCCGCACTAACTGGATGGCCCGCTGTGCATCCTGCAGGGGACCGATCGTCTTGTCGACCATGGTTTCGTCGCTGGGTAACCGGTACTTCAGGACAAAGGCTGTGATGCCAAGGCTGTTTAGCCAGGCTGCCACATCCGTTCCCTCATGCGTCATGGCCAGGTGTACATACCCGCCACCCGGACAGACGATCACGGCCGTGCCTGTCCGCTTATCCACCGGCGGTTGCCAGACCGTCAGGGTAGGGCGACTCACCTTGCTATACGAATAACGGATGGGGGAACCCGAAGAATCGATCGTCTCGGCGTCGGCCGCTGACCGCGAATTGGGAATCGGGTCGGTCCCGTAAAGAGGCATTACCTGTTGTGCGGATACCATAGAAAAGATAAAAAGCAACGGAAGGAGGACAAGCTTTCTCATAACCTAAAGATAAAAAAAAACCGGCCGTCAGGCCGGGTCACTAATTTACACGATCAGCATCGCATCTCCATAACTGAAGAAGCGATATTTATCTTTTATCGCTTTCCTGTAGGCTTCCATCGCCAGGTCATACCCTGCAAACGCGCAGACCATGATCAGCAGGCTGGTCTTCGGCAGGTGGAAGTTCGTCACCAACGCATCAGCTATATTGAACTGGTAAGGAGGATGGATGAACGTGTTTGTCCAGCCCTCCGAAGGTTTCAATAGCTTTTCCGCGGTGAATGAGGATTCTATCGCCCGCATCGTCGTCGTCCCGATGGAACAGATGCGGTGTCCGCCCAGCCGTGCCTTATTCACGATCTTGCAGGCATCATCCTCGATGCGGTAGTATTCCGCGTCCATTTTATGTTTGCTCAGGTCCTCCACCTCGATCGGCCGGAAAGTGCCCAAACCCGTATGGAGCGTGATCTCGGAGAAACGTACTCCCTTGATTTCCAGACGCTTGATAAGCTCTTTGCTAAAATGCAACCCCGCCGTCGGCGCCGCAACGGCCCCTTCGTGCTTTGCATAGACCGTCTGGTACCGCTCCTTATCTTCCTCGTCAGGCTTCCGCTTGATATACTTCGGCAGCGGCGTCTCACCGAGGATCTCCAGCACCTGGCGGAACTCGTCGTCATTGCCATCCCACAGGAAACGGATCGTCCGGCCCCGGCTCGTCGTATTGTCGATCACTTCCGCTACCAGCTCGTCGTTATCTCCAAAATAAAGCTTGTTGCCGACACGGATCTTCCGGGCCGGGTCGACGATAACGTCCCACAGCCGGTTCGGCTTGTTCAATTCGCGGAGCAGGAAAACTTCGATCTTGGCGCCGGTCTTCTCCTTGCGGCCATACATGCGGGCCGGGAAGACCTTGGTGTTATTGACTACAAAAACATCTTTATCGTCGAAATAGTCGAGGATATCCCTGAAGTGCTTGTTCTCGATCTGGCCGGTCTTACGGTGGACCACCATCATTCGGCTGTCTTCTCTCTTTTTCGCAGGGTGCTGGGCAATAAGGTTTAAAGGAAGATCAAACTTGAACTGTGAAAGCTTCATGTGGAATTTTAATTATTTTAATTGTTCGGCAAGGTTCGTATGCCAGACGATTCACACATGATATCAGGAGGGAGGGTAACTTCAGAGCCTTATCACACAAACCAGGTCTTACGGCACCCGATCTGCTATCATGTCACAACATTTTAAGCGGGCAAAGGTACGACAAAAACTGCCCATTTCCAAATATACTTTTGACCCGCGGGCCGAATTTGGCAGGGCGCCGGTAAAATAATTTTTAGGAATTGGCGTCTTTGTTGCATCTTTAAACGTATCGGTTACTATTGGTATAACCTTCTTATAATGAGATCTACCCGCTTTAGGTTCTGTGCGCAGGCAACTATTTTCTTCCTTCTCCTGGCCATCGCCCTCCCGGCACAACAACGCAGGGTAGACAAGAAATATCCCGCCCTCCTCTGGGAGATCACCGGAAATGGCCTAAAAAAGCCTTCCTACCTTTTCGGGACTATGCATGTAAGCAGCAAGCTGGTCTTCCATCTCAGCGATTCCTTCTATCTCGACATCCGCAACGCCGACGTCGTGGCGCTCGAACTGGATCCCCAGCTTTGGCAGGACCAGCTCTTCCGCTTCGAAAATCTTCAGTCCAACCTGCGCTTCTTTACCCAGGGCGCACCCAACGACTTTATCAACGAAAAGTCCTTCCAGCTTGAGAACTACGAATCCCGCCTCAGATCGGCCCTCAGCGAGGAACCCACCGTCATCAACGGGCTCCTCTACCGGACCCTTCGCACCCAGGCCGACTTCGAAGAGGATACCTACCTCGACCTGTATATCTACCAGACCGGCAAGAAGCTGGGCAAACAGGCTACCGGCGTCGAGAACTACTTCCAGACCGAGCGACTGGTCATGGAAGCCACCCAGGACATGCTGAAGGACCGCAAAAAGAAGGCTCCCGACACCGATGGCGAGTCCGCCTACGACATCGAGCGCAAAACCCAGGAAGCCTACCGGAAAGGCGACCTCGATCTTCTCGACTCCCTCGAGCGGCTGATGGAACCTTCCGAGGCCTATATGGAGAAATTCCTTTACCGTCGCAACGAGATCCAGGCTGCCTCCATCGACAGTATCGTCCAGCATCATTCTCTCTTCGTTGGGGTAGGGGCCGCCCACCTTCCCGGGAAACGAGGTGTCATCGAGCTGCTCCGCAAAAAAGGCTATACCCTTCGGCCCGTCGTCATGCCCGACCGCGACGCCACCCGGCGCGACGATATCGATAAGATCAAGGTTCCTGTCAGCTTCTCGACCTTTACGTCCGAGGACGGCGATTTTTCCGTGCAGCTGCCGGGCAAGCTCTACCGCCGCAACGACAGTCGTACACCCGACTCCTGGCAATACGCCGATATGGGCAACGGCGCCTACTATATGATCGGCCGGGTAAAGACACACAGCAGCTTCCTGGGGCAGAAGGAGGAGATCGTTCTGAAAAAAGTGGACAGCCTGCTTTACGAGAACATCCCCGGGAAGCTCCTGAAAAAGACTCCTATCACGCGTAGCGGTTATAAAGGCTTCGACATCACCGCCCGCACGCGCCGCGGCGATATCCAGCGCTACAATATCCTCGTCACCCCCACCGAGGTATGGGTCTTCAAGATGAGCGGGACCAACAACTATGTCGACGGTGCCGAAGCTGACCAGTACTTTGGTTCCATTCGCCTCCGGAACGACGCCTCTACGGCCTGGACGAACTTCAGCCCGGTCCGTGGTGGATTTACCATCGCCTTTCCCCATACTCCTGTCCAGAACAAGAATATTGCCGGCTCCGACGGCATCACCCGGTGGGAATATGAGGCGACCGATTCCACCACCGGCGACGCCTTCCTCCTCTGGAAGAAGTCGGTCCAGAACTATCGTTTTATGGAAGAGGACAGCGCCGACCTCGATCTGATGGAAGAAAGCTTCCGGAACTCCGACTTCATCGATAAGCAGCTTTCCCGCAAGCCTGTCCGCATGGCCGGTCATGCCTGCCTCGACGCTACTTACCTGCAAAAGGACGGCTCTTATCTCCGGACCCGCTTCATCGTCCACGGTCCCGACTACTATCTGTTGGCCGTCCACACCCGGAATAAGACAAAGACCTTCGGCAACTTCTTCGGCTCCCTGATCTTTACTCCCTACCGGTATCCCGCCCTTCGCAATTATGCCGATTCCTTCATCCGGATCAGCGTCACGACGCCCATGGTCCCCGATGTCGACAGTGGAATGCGCAATATCATCGAACGGGCAACCAGTGAAGAATTCCTCAACTCCCTGCCTGACTACAACAACTACTGGCCACGCCCGAAGACCGCCCTCTTCCAGGACGACTCCACCGGCGAGGCCGTCTACGTCTCCGTGGAATCGTTCCCGAAATATTATTACCCCAAGGATACCGCCGCCTTCTGGCTCGAAGAGGCCAATGAAAAACGCCTCCGTCGCGATCTCATCATCAGCAGCAAGCAGCCTTATGTGAATGGAGATGAGACCGGCTATCGTTATGTACTTGCGGATACCAACACCACCCGCCGGATGAACCTGTGGATCTTCCTCAAAGGCAGCCACCTCTTCCGGATCATTTCCCTTACGGATTCACTGACTCCCACCAGTGAATTCCTCACCAGATTCTACAGCAGCTTCCGGCCCATCGCTTCTTCCGGCGCACCGGTCTTCGACAGCAAACTCGATCTTTTCTTCCACGACTTCTACAGCAAGGACTCGCTGACGGCCAAACGGGCAAAAGACGCCCTCCCCAATGTTTACTATGGGCCGGCGGGTGTCCCCCGGCTTCTCGACGCCATCGAACATCTTGGGTATAACGGCAAAGACTATTTCGAAACAAAGACGAGATTCATCAACGAGCTGGGATATATCAATGACGCCGCCGCTACTCCCGCTGTCGTCGCCGGGCTAAAGCATATTTACGAGCGGGCCGGCGACACCAGTCTTCTCCAGAACGCCGTGCTGAAAGCCCTTGCTCATCACCGTACGACAGCGGCCTATCAGTTGTTGAAACAGCTCATAAGCCAGGATCCGCCGGTCTTCGACAACAGCTCCGAATATGCCGGCCTCTTCCGGGACATCGGCGATTCGCTTACACTGGCCCGCACCCTGTTCCCGGATCTCCTGAAGCTGTCCACCGTCGACGATTATAAGGCCAATATCCAATCCCTGCTCGCCAATCTCGTGGACAGCAACTATCTCCAGGCCGCCGACTACGAACCCTGGTTCAGCCAGATCTATTTCAACGCCAAGATCCAATGGAAAAAACAGGAAAGCAAGGATGAGCGTCGTCTGCAGAAAAAAGAAGACGACAACGATGAGTCCGCCGATACCGAAGGCGATGAACCCGGCGTCAACGAACTCAATGACTATGCGATCCTCCTGCTGCCCTACTACGACAAGAACCCGACGATCCCCCGCTTCTTCGACAAGCTCCTCCAAAGCCGCGATCCGCTGCTGCGTGTGAGCACCAGCCTGCTGCTTCTCCGGCACAACCGCCCCGTGGCCGACTCCATCCTCCTGGCCCTTGCTGCCGGCGACGCCTCCCGCAGCCCGCTTTACCAGGGATTGACCGCCATCGGCCGCATCAATCGTTTTCCCCGCCGCTACCGGACACAGGAAGACATCGCCCGCAGCCTCCTGGTCGCAGGTCATGGCGCGAATGAATTCGCCGAGATCAGGCTGATAGACAAGCAGCCCACCCAGTACAAGGAGACGAAGGGATGGGTTTATTTCTTCAAATACAAGATCAACAAGGATGATGACTGGCAGCTTGGGTTCAGTGGGATCCAGCCCTTAGACCGCAAGGAGATGAGTACCGACAATTCCCTCGTCCTGCTCACGGGCAAAAAGCTGAAGGCCGGCGCCCAGCCTGCCGAATGGAGCGCCGAACAATGGCACAAACTGCTCCTCTCTCGACGCCGGAGCGCGGCATCCTTCTTCTCGGACAGCGAATACCGAAATCTGCAGCAGGACGAAGATTAGGAAAATTTGATGCGAAAATGAAGGATGCAGAACCCGATATATCCTGCTGCCAGCCCCAACTTGATCGCAATCGTTGGCAATAGTGGCAGGGATACCCATCGCATGCCCTCGCAGATCGCCAGCAGCAGCAACAAGAGCAATCCCCAGGACAGAACATATGACTGGCGGAGCCGGAGATGATAGAGATAAAAGAACACAACTATCCCAAAAGATATCGCGGAAGACAGGATGGCTCCATAAACTCCGCCATAATGGATCAGGATCAGCGTCGAGGGAATACTCACCGCCAGCGATAAAAAATTGGCCCGTGTGATCAGTATCTGCCGCTGACCCGCGATCACCAGCACCGAAAGAAAGGTGATGAACCCGTTGAGGATCACCGGGGCGGTCAGCAGAGGAACAAGTGTGTAGGCCGATTGAAAACGCGACGACGTGATCAGCAGGAACACCTCGCGGCTGAAGATACTCATCAGGAAGCCGCCTGTAAAAAGACAGACGATGAAATAGCGGTATAGTTCGTCTGTAATACGTTCGTATTCGGGCTTTCCATGCTTCTCGAAGATCTTTTGCTCGAAGGCCCGGTACAACCCCTGTACAACGATATTCAACGCCAGCGACAGTGTGGCTGCTGTCGAATAAAGCCCCAGGGAGTCGAGCCCGACGCTCTTTTCCAATACGATGCGATCGAACGTCATGATGAAAAGATATGAAAGCACCCCCGGCAGCAGGGGCAGCGAGAACTGCAACGCCTTGCGCATCTGTTCCCGGTTGGGTCGAAGGATCGCGTTGCGGTAGACGATCCCCAGGCAAAGCAGGGTAAAGGGGATGCTGACGATAATGCGGGCCACGTAGACGCCTTCCAGTCCGTAGTGCCAATGGCTCAGCATCATCCAGGTCACGCCGAATTGCAGCAGCACCCGCCCGGCATTGATAAGGACAAAGACCCGTGCATTCTGCCGGATCCGATAAATGAGCAGCGGCACGATCGAGACACCCTCCATAAAATTGTTGACGATCGCCAGCAGAAAGAAAGGCCGGAAGGGGATCCCGATCTTCAACCACATCAGTGCGCCCGGAAAGATCAGCAGCTCAAGCCCCGAGACGATCGCATTGGTCAGCAGCATGAGCAAAAAGATATTCCCGATGATGCGGCGTTTGTCGACAGGCGACTCTTCCTTATAATAATTCCGCAACAGAAAGGTGTTCAGGCTTAGCGTCGACAGCGTTAGCGAGAACAGCATTACGGTATTGGTATAACTGTTGATCCCGTACTCCGCGGGCGTCAGATAACGAGTGAGCAGGGGCAGTAAAAAGAACCCGATGATCCGGGGCAAGACCTCTCCAACAGTATAATAGATGGAATTGATGACCAGTTGCCGGTTCTGCATTGGCGTATATTCGGGGCTTTTGCCTACTTGGAAAGCAGAAGATAGACCCTTTCGTCAAATTCTTCAAAAAAAATATCGTCCGGCCCCGGCGACACCTGCTGGCTGGAAAGAACGATCTGTCGTGCGTGATCGATCAGCCGCACGTTCGGACTGCTGAAGATATGCGCGTGCCTGTAATAGGTCATTCGCTTGTAAATAAACACCGGGATACCTGCCTGCAAGGCCTGATAGGCGATGGTCGATTGGATCAGAACGATGGCGTCGCAGCTCAGGATCACTTTCTCTGTCGGCTTTTCGTTGGTGATCACCCGGATGCTGGGATAGTCCCCGAACATCTTATAATACTCTTTCTTCCGGCTGAACTGGTTGGGATGCAGCTTGAACAGGAGAGGATCGTTGGGATGCAGTTGCGCATATTCTATTGCCAGGGCGGCCAGACTGTGTCCGAAGACGTCCGCGGAGATGAAACCGATCACCCGGCTCTCGGGATCGAATGCCTTTTCACCCAGTTCGACCTCGGCCAGGACCGTATTGCCCACGGGAATGATCTGCTTCACCGGGTAGTTGATATCCCGGCACCAGAAACCGGAGAAAGTGAGCAGCATATCCGGACAATAGACCCTGCCACCGGCGTGTATCCCTGCCGGATAGTTGTAGGCGATATGGCCCCGGTCTATGATCCCATGCTGGAACTCGACGGTCTCCACACCATTCTCCCGGGCTGCGTAGTAAAGGGCTTTTGGTAAATTGAAAGTGACATAGACCCGCTTCGTCTTCTTCAGCCGGAACAGCCAGTTGTAAAACAACCGCCCGCTTTTGAAATAGCTGATGTGCCGGTTTATGGCCCGGCTATCCCATTTGACGTCAAACTCGCAATTGATCTTTTCCACCAGCCAGGAATAGTCCCGGTGACGGTAAAAAAAGTAATAGAGCCGGTTGAACAGATTGGCAGGATTGAAAAGCGAGACCGGATAGACATATTTCATCCCGGTAGCCTCGCAGGTCTCGAGGATATGTGATTCTTCCGCCAGCCGCTGCAGGAAATCGTGCGCGTTCTTGTCATAGAAACGGCCGTCCGGCTGACGATCCCGGGAGTGGAGATAAAAAAGATTGGGTTTCGACGGACGGAAGATAAAACGGAACAGGTATACCAGCCGCCGCAGCGATTTGAGCAACAAGCCGATCTTCGACTGCCTGGGCGCCTGGTCCGAAAAGTTATCCCACATGTAATTGACATAGACGTGAAACCGAAGGATATCCCAGATATACAGCCCGTCTTCTTCCAACTGAAAAAGATCGTTCTTTTGTTCAAACGCCAAAAATTTTTCCCAATGGATCACATCAAATGGTTTATCTATAAATAATTCTTCAGCACCTCATCCAGCAAACCCGCTTCGGTCAGGATCCCCTCTACGAATTCCCTGAACACCCCTTCCCCGCCATTCTTCGTCAATACCCGGTGCACCCTGCTCTTTATATACTCCGGTGCGCTCGCCGGACAGGCCGAAAGACCTACCGCTCCAAAAACCTTCAGATCGTTGATATCATCCCCGATATAGGCTACGGCATCCATACTAACGCCCAGCTCACCACAAATAGTTTGCAGGGTGGACAGCTTATCGGTCAATCCCGTGTAACAATAGGCGATTGAGAGTTTCTCCGCCCGCCGTTTGACGGCCTTGCTTGGCTCACCCGTCAGGATCGCCACCGGAATATTGAGTGCCCGGCAGAAGACGACCCCCGCGCTGTCATAGGTGTTGAACCGCTTGCTCTCCTCCCCGGACTCGGAATAGTACATCCCGCCGTCCGTCCAGACGCCGTCGATATCCGTTGCTATGAGTTTGGGCAGCTGCTTCAATGGATAAGATTTGGATAAATGATCTCATTGGCCGGGATCCGGCTTGTAGCCCGCTTCCCGACCACGCGGTCCTTTTCCAGCCACTTGAATCCATCCCCGGGGGAAAGCAGATGGATATCCTTTTCAGTAATGACCTCTCCTTCTTCGATCAGCCGCGTGGAAGCGATGCTTCGCTCCAGCTTTTTGCGGGTAGGGTTGACCGCTTCCTCGGCAAAGATGCCATACTCGCCGAGCGCCAGTTCCAGGTTCCGGATATCCCGAACCATCCGTTCGATCCCGTCGATGCCCAATGAAGAAGCCTGATCGGTCCCTTTCAGCTTGCGATCGACCGTAATATGTTTCTCCAGCACCGTCGCCCCGGCCGCTACTGCCGCCACGGGGATCGAAATGCCGATGGTATGATCCGAATAGCCGATCGCATAATTCGGGTACTTCGCCTTCAGATAGGGAATGGTGTTCAGGTTCACATGCTGGTATTGCGTCGGGTACTCCGAGACACAGTGAAGGATGGAAATATGCGAATGATAGCGCGTGATCACGGCCAGGGCATTGTCCAGTTCCTCCTGGCCTGCCATGCCGGTGGACAGAATGATGGGCAGCTGGGTCTCCGCCAGTGCCGCCAGCAAGGGCAGATTGGTCAGGTCCCGCGAGGCGACCTTCAGATAGTCCGGGGTGAACAGCTTCAACAGCGAAAGGCAGCCGACAGCGCAAATCGTTTCGACAAATTCGATCCCATGTTCCTTTGCATGCCGGTAGACCTCCAGATGCTGTTCATCGCTGAGCTCCAGCTTCGCCCGGTGTTCGCCGTAGGTCTCCCCAAAGGAGTGCTGGCTGGTATAGGCCTCGTTCATCTTGGCCTGGGCAAGCTCCTCTTTCAGGTCCCGCTTGGTCAGTTTTATCGCGTTGAATCCCTTGAACTTCCGTTGAAAAAGATGGTCGGTCACCGGCCGCGCCGCAATCTCGGTCAGCAGCTTTGCGATCTCCACCGATCCATTGTGATTCTGGCCGATCTCGCCGATAAGGTATGTAGATGTAGACTTCATATTCTGGTTTTCTCTATTTGTGATATCGTCCGATCTGTTGGGTCATTTTGTCCCTTGTCTCTGGTTCGTTTTCTACAAATGATATGATCTCCTTCCACGACGGGCCTCCCGGCCCGGAAGAAGGATGCAATTGCTGGTAGATGTACACGGCGTTCTCGAAGTCTTCCCGGCTATCCACGGTCAGGCGCAAAGACCCGAGAAAAGGGACCAATGGTTGAATTTCAAGCAAACGGACACGGAACTTTCCGGTGTGCTCATAGATGTAGCTCGTGACGTGTTCGCGATAAGCGAAGTCCTCTATCTCCCCGTATACGTTTACTAAGGCTTTGACGGCTACTAATTCCGAAAAAAAACCAAAATGGGTCCGGATGGCCGGCGTCCCGTCGACGGAAAAGCCGACGTAGTCGTATTCACTGCCTTGCCCGGCCGCTTCCTCCATCAGCCGGGACATGAATTCCAGCTGTAGGAAAGGATTGTCGCCGCAAATCCGGATGATCTGCCCATCGAATCCAAAAGCTTGACTACAGTTGATAAATCGTTTTAATACGTCGTGCTCATCGCCGCAAAAGCTAAAAACGCCGGCTCGTTTAGCAAGCTCTACGATAGGATCATCCGCGGGGTTGGTGGAGGTAGCGACAACGATCTGCGCCGCCGGGAAGGCATCTTTCAGCCGTATTAGCTGGAACTCAAGCAAAGAGCGACCTTCGGCAAAAGGGGATAATACCTTGCCGGGGTAGCGGGTGGATTGAACTCTCGCCTGTACGATCATTGGAGTTTTAGCAGTCACTCAGTTCACAACGGGTTAGTAGCCCTGCGAATTGACTAAAAATTTGGAGGAAAGATTAAGCGCGCGGCGCGTTTTAATGCGCTTTTAATCTGCGCCCGCGATCCTGGGGATCGCTGCTACGAGTTTCTTTGTATACTCAGATCGCGGATGATGGTAAATACTCTCCGCATCCCCGGATTCTTCTATCCGTCCTTTGTTCATGACGAGGATGCGGTCGCTGATATAGCGGATGACCGAAAGATCATGGGAGATGAATACGACGGTGAATCCAAATTCTCTTTTAAGGTCATTCAGCAGGTTGAGCACCTGCGCCTGAACGCTGACGTCGAGTGCCGACACCGATTCATCGGCCACGATAAAAGCAGGTTGCAGCGCCAGCGCCCTGGCGATCACGATCCGCTGCCGCTGACCACCGGAGAACTCATGCGGCCACCGGCTGTAATGGCTTGCCTGCAGACCCACCTTGCCGAGCAGGGTGATCACTCTTTCCCGCCGGTCCCTATCCGATGTTCCGATTCCATGCACCTGCATCGCTTCGGCAATGGCGTCGCCGATCATTATCCGTGGGTTCAATGATGAGTAGGGGTCCTGGAAGATCAGTTGCATCCGGCGGCGCAGCTGTTTCATCTCCGTCGCGGAGAGTGTGCCGAGCGCTGCCCCTTCGAAAAACACTTGCCCGCCGGTTGGCTCCACCAGCCGGAGCAGTGCGCGGCCCAGGGTCGTTTTACCGCATCCCGACTCGCCCACCAGGCCAAGGGTCTCCCCTTTGTTTACCTGGAAGCTGACCCCATCCACCGCCTTGGTGTAACGCAGTATCTTGCCCAGCAGGGTCTTCTTCGCGGGATACCAGACTCTCAGGTCCTCCACGCGGATAAGGGCCTCGCCCGCACCAGCGCCCGCACCCGTTAGGGTCTCGCCCGCATGGGTTAGGACCTCCGCACCGGGCATTTCAACCGGCTCTTCCGCAGGCATCGGCGCCGCCGCGAGGGCTGCCGTTTCTTGCACCGGCTCTTTCCCTTCTAAGTAATCGCTCACCACCGGCAGCCGCTCACCCTTCCTATGCAACGCCGGCCGGCAGTTCAACAATCCCTTCGTATAGGCATGCCTGGGATTTCGGAACAGTTCCTGTACCGGTCCCTGCTCCACGATCTTCCCTTTATAAAGGACTACGGCCCGGTCCGCGATCTCCGCTACTACGCCCAGGTCATGCGTGATAAAGATCACCCCCATATCTTCCGTCTCCTGCAACTGGCGGATCAGCTCCAGGATCGTCTTTTGCACCGTTACGTCCAATGCCGTCGTCGGCTCGTCACAGATAAGCAGGGAGGGCCGGCTGCTCATTGCCATCGCGATCATCACCCGCTGTTTCTGTCCGCCGCTGAGCTGGTGGGGATAACGGTCATAGATGCCCGCCGGATCCGGCAGCCGGACCCGTTGGAAAAGGGCTATGGCTTGTTCCCGCGCCTCCCCCGCCGGCACCTTCCGGTGCGCCCGGATCGCTTCGGCGACCTGGTCGCCGCAGGTAAAGACAGGATTGAGGGAAGTCATCGGCTCCTGGAAGATCATCGCGATCTCCGCGCCACGCCGCTCGCGCAGCGCTTCCGCGTCCAGGGTCAGCAGATCGACCGTCTGACCATCCCGCCCGGTAAATAAAATATTCCCTGACAGATACCGGGCCGGTGGCGCCGGCAGCAGCCCCAAAATAGAAAGAGAAGTAATGGATTTGCCAGAACCGGACTCACCCACGATGGCAACGATCTCGCCGCGCCTGACCTCGAGGCTCAGATCTTCGACGCCGGGCATGAGCCCGCCTTCCGTGACAAAACCGATCCCCAACTGTTGGATAGATAAAAGGGCCGGCATACCTAGAATCTTAGGTGTCTTACCGTAAGCCCATTATTGATCAGCTGTTTCAGCGAATCGATGCCGATCTTGATATGGTTCTCCACAAAGGCTGAAGTTATTTTGAGATCACTCTCCGCCGTCTTGACCCCTTCCGGGACCATCGGCTGGTCGCTTACCAGCAACAGCGCACCCGTCGGGATCTTGTTGTAGAAGCCAACCGAAAAGATGGTCGCCGTTTCCATATCTATCGCATAAGCCCGCACCTTCTGAAGGTATTCCTTGAACACGTCGTCGTGCTCCCAGACCCTTCTGTTGGTCGTATAGACCGTCCCTGTCCAGTAATCGACCGCATACTCCCGGATGGTGGTCGATATCGCCTTCTGTAACGCAAAGGCCGGCAGGGCTGGCACCTCGGGAGGGAAATAGTCATTCGAAGTACCCTCGCCCCGGATGGCGGCGATCGGCAGGATCAGGTCGCCCAGTTTATTCCGTTTCTTCAATCCCCCGCATTTCCCAAGGAAAAGGGCCGCCTTTGGATGGACCGCTGTCAGCAGATCCATGATGGTCGCTGCCCCGGGACTCCCCATTCCAAAGTTGATGATCGTAATGTCCCCGGCCGTAGCGCATTGCATCGGTTTATGCTCCCCGATGACCGGTACCCCATGCCACTCCGCAAAAAGCTGGACGTAATTGTCGAAGTTGGTCAATAGGATATACTCGCCAAAATTCTCTAATTTTTCACCCGTGTAGCGTGGCAGCCAGTTATTTACGATCTCTTCTTTGGTCTTCATTTCGTAAATTTAGCAAATAGTTTTGGCCTATGATTAAAATCTACTATCCATCCTACCCCTTTAAAATACGCGAACCCGAACGGAAAAAGGAGGAGATCTGGGACGAATTGCGCAAGCAGTGGGTCCGGCTGACCCCGGAAGAATGGGTGCGCCAGAATTTCATTCAGTATCTGTTACAGGTAAAAAACTACCCCGCCTCCTATGTGGCGGTTGAGCGCAGGATGAAGTTGGGCGAACTGAACAAGCGTTTCGATCTCCTGGTCTTCGACAAGGCCGCCCAACCCTGGATGCTTATTGAATGCAAAGCCATGGAGGAAAAGCTGGACAGCCGCGTGCTTTGGCAGGTGCTCCGCTACAACATGGCCATCCCGATAAAATACCTGGTCGTCACCAATGGTGAAGAATGCCATGCGTTCGTCAAAGGGCTCACCGATTTCGAAGACATCGCCGCTCTTCCCGCTTATTCGGAATAGCATCCGGCGCTGCCGCATGGAATAGCCCGTCTGCACGCATTACTCCGACCGCAGACTCCTCGCCGGATTGATCAACGCGGCGCGCGCCGACTGAAAGCTAACCGTCAGCAACGCAATAACCAGCGCCGCCAGGCCCGCCACCACGAAGATCCACCACTCCACGCCGATGCGATAGGCGAATTGATGAAGCCATCGGTCCATGGCCCACCAGGCAAGGGGAAACGCGATCAGCGTAGACAACCCTACCAACTGCAGAAATTCTTTCGACAACAAACCCGTCAGTCCCGTGACGCTGGCGCCCAGCACCTTCCGGATGCCGATCTCTTTTGTGCGCCGCTCCGCCATATAGGCCGAAAGACCAAACAGCCCCAGACAGGAGATAAGGATGGCCAGCGCGGCAAAAAGTCTCGACAATTGCCCCATCAGCTGCTCATTCTGGAATAGGGCATTGAAATCATCGCTGACAAAACTATACTCGACAGGGTAGGCAGGGTTATCTTTTTTCAGCACATCCTGCATTTTCACAACGGCGGTTTCGGTGGGAACACCTGGTTTGATCCGCACATAAAGGTAACGGGCGTCGCTGTTGGCGCCACTAGAGCAAAAGAAGACCACCGGTTCAGCCTTGCCATACATGTCTCCGAACACATAGTCTTTTACGACCCCGACCACCGTCATTTGCGAACTGCTGTCAAACCACACCCGCTTTCCGACGGCGCTCCCCTTTCCCATCATTTTCGCCAGGCCCTCCGTGATAAGAACATGCATGCTGTCGGCCTGCGGCATGTCCGACCAGAAGTTCCTTCCTTCGGCCAGATGCATGCCCGCGGTGGCCAGGAATCCCGGTGTGATGGTCCGGTAAGACATAAGCACATCCTGGGTCGGATCCTTTTCCGACCACTGGAGACCCGATCCGTTATTGCCGATCCATAGCGTGTTGAAGCTGTTAAGCCCGGCATTCTCGATGGCGCCGGTATTGATCAGGTCCTGCCGCACCTTGTCGAAATGGCTGGATATTTCACCCTGGTCTCTGCACATAATAAGATTACTCTGCTCATATCCCAGGTCGCGGCTCCGGATATGTTGTATTTGCCGGTAAATAATGATCGTGGAAATGATCAGTGCGACGGCAATGGTGAACTGTGCTACCACGAGCCCCTTCCGGATAAACGCCGCCCCGCCACCCTTTGTCCGGATACCCTTTAAAACAAACGCCGGGTTGAATGCCGACAGATACAACGCCGGATAGCTTCCGGAGACAACCCCGCAGATCAAGGCGATGGCTGCAAGCGCGGCGATATGCAATGGCTTTGTCAGTCCCATTTCCAGTGGTTTGCCGGTCAGCAACGCAAAAGCCGGCATTACAAGGCTGATCAGGATGACACCGATTGTCACCGATAACGACGCCATTACGATCGACTCGCCGATGAACTGTCCGACAAGTCCCCGTCTTTCCGCTCCCATCACTTTCCGCACCCCCACTTCTTTGGAACGTTTATCACTCCGCGCAGTTGCCAGATTCATGAAATTGATGCAGGCGATCAGCAGGATGATCCAGGCGATGACCACGAACATCCGGATGTATACAATGCGGCCACCCGCGATCTTCCCGTCCTCGAAATGATCCCGTAAATGCCAGTCCATGGCGCTGAAGAGCCAGGCAACGGCGCCTGCCCCTTTTTTCTTTGATTCGATGAAGGGCGCGAGTTTTTTGTTGATCGCTTCAACATCGGCGCCCGGGGACAACAAGGCAAAGGTGTTTATGGAATACGTGCCCCAGTTGTCCATCCATCCTTCCGCTTTATGATCGTTGTAGAAGCGCTGGAACGACCCGATCCATTCCAGTCGCCAGCTGGCATTGACCGGGATATCCCGGATAACACCCGAGACCCGGAATTCCTTGTTGTTATCCATCCGGAGCATTTTTCCAAGCGCCTTCTCATTCCCGAAGAATTGACGGGCCATCTTGTCGGAGATAACGATGCCCGACAGATCGGCGAATGCCGTCCCGGCGCTTCCCTCTTGAAAGGAGAGATCAAAGAGGTCGAATAGGGTAGAGTCCGCCCATCCCCCGGATTCATAGATCGCTTTGTCCCCAACCGTGAACACGGGCTTGACACTCCGCAACCGGCAGGTCTTTTCTATGCCTGGGATCTCCCGGACAATTGCCGGCGCCAGAAGCACAGGTGTTGAATTGAAGGTGCGCACTTTTCCCTGGTTGGTCTGATTGGTCGGCAGATAATAGAGCCGGTCCCTCCTGGAAAGGAACTGGTCATAACCGAGCTGGTCTTCCACCCATAAAAAGATCAGCCCCGCACAGGCGATACCTATTGCGAGGCCGAAAATATTCAGGAAGCTATAGCTTCTGTTCTTCCAGAGATTCCGGAAGGTTAGTTTGATGAAGTTGGGGATCATACGAACCTGGACCCAATTCGAATGCCACTTTCCAGAAGATTGACGACCAATATCCTGGATCGCCGGCTGCCCTTCGCACTGTCCGCTTTCGATACGTCCGCTGTCCGCAAAGCGGCTACAGGCCGCTTTGCCCTGCCATTTAGCCTACGGGAAGATCCCCAGTTCCGCGTAAGAAGTTCCCACCTTATTGATGGCTACCACGTACGCTGCCGTCCGCATATCCGGAATGCTCGGATTGGCCTTCCAGGCATCCATGATCTCCCGCGTCGCCGCGATCATCGTATCCTCGAGTCCACTGTACACCAGGTCGACCTCATCGGCCCCATGACCGATGAACTCCTTCTCCTTCTGCGAGACCTTCTTTCCGGTCAGTCCTTCTATCTGGTTGAGGATATGCATATTCATGTTCTCTGTAAACCGCTTGTCCATCCGGCCGTATCGAACATGGCTCAAATTCTTCAACCATTCGAAGTACGACACCGTCACCCCGCCCGCATTCAGATACATATCGGGCACTACCAGGATCCCCTTCCTGGCGAAAACCTCGTCGGCCTCTGGCGTCAGCGGACCATTGGCCGCCTCTCCGATGATCTTTGCTTTTACCTTCGGCGCATTCTTGCCGTTGATGACATTCTCCAACGCGGCCGGGATCAGGATATCGCATTCCAGCTCCAGCGCATCGCCCGAACCGGCAAGATTCGTAGCGCCGGGGAAATTCAAAATGCTCCCGGTCTTCTTCCGGTGCTGGAACACCTCTTCCTCGTTGAGCCCGTTAGGGTTCGTGATCGCACCCTCGAACTCCGCGAGCGCAATGACCTTCGCCCCGCCTTCCCGGAAGAACTTGGCGGCATGATAACCGACATTACCAAGCCCCTGCACGACCACAGTCTTGCCTTCCACCCCTTTGGACAGGCCCTGCTTCTTCATGATATCCTCCATGTTGCAGACCTCGCGGATGCCATAAAAGACCCCGAGACCCGTCGCTTCCTTCCGGCCCCGGACCCCGCCCTGGCTCACCGGCTTGCCCGTGACGCAACCCAGCGCGTCGATCTCGCCGGGACGCATACTCATATACGTGTCCAGGATCCAGGCCATTTCGCGCTCACCCGTACCGTAGTCGGGAGCAGGGACATCCGTACCCGGACCGATAAAATTCTTCTTGATCAGTTCTGAAGTGTAGCGCCGGGTGATCTTCTCCAGCTCATAAGGCGTATACTTTTTCGGATCGATGGTGATCCCGCCCTTGGCGCCGCCGAAAGGCACATTTACGATAGCGCATTTGAAAGTCATCAGCGCCGCCAGCGCCATCACCTCGTCCAGGTTCACCGATGGTGCGAACCGAATCCCACCCTTACAGGGAGTCTTGTGATGAGAGTGCTGGACGCGATAGGCCTTGATGACCTCTATCTTGTCCCCGATCTTTACGGGAAAGAACATGCGGTAGACCGCGTTACATTGTTTGATCTGCTCCAGGATGCCTGGATCCCAGTTGGTAAAGGCCGCAGCTTTGTCAAAGCTTTTCTCTACGGCTTCGAAAAATTTGTATTCCATTTGGCATTCGTATTTAAGTGGACCACCAAAGGTCCCATGTGTGTGCTTATTTGATCTCCTTCTCCAGTCTGCTGATCTTCCGGTCCAGCCGCACTACGTAAAACAACACTCCTGCCAGGATCGTTACCAGCACCAACACTACTACATAGATCTTTCCATTGGCCCGAAGCCCGTCGGCCATTTCCACCGGCCTGGTCGTGTCACCCTGCGCCATCGCCGGCACGGCCAGCCACCAACAAAAGAAAAGGATTACCAGCGTTCGAATTTTCGTATGCATTCTTGACTAGATATTGTTGTGTTTTTTTTCTTCAAATCGGCCTGATGAGTTCAGGAAAAAGTCTCATCCGGCCGATCTGCTAATGTCTGTCCTTCGGACTGGCGTAACTCCGTTCCGCCAAAAGGCTCAGCCTGATCCGGAGTGTCGCGATCCAGGCGCCCAACAGGCTCCATCCCGGTATCGCCCCGACCAGCCAGACCATCGCCATCTGTGGATCGAGATCCTTAAAAGCAGGATTACCGCCCATCCCCCCCGGATGCAGACTTTCTACCATCCGCGGAAGGATCCATATCGTAGGAAATAACATCGCAAACGCAAAAATATTGTACACCGCACCAAGCCTTGCCCGCTTATCCATATCCGGGATGCCGTTCCGGAATACCAGGTAGGCATAATAAATAAGCATCGCGATGATCGCCCCAAGCTGTTTGGGATCGTTGCTCCAGAAGGCGCCCCAGGTATACCCGGCCCACTCACTCCCCGTGATGATCCCAAGGGTACCAAAGACGATACCCACCTTGGCATACTCCACGGAGTAGATATCATCCTTATGATTGGGCTTGCGCAGATAGCGGACGGCATACACCACTGAGACGGAGAGAAAGATCATCATGGCAAACCACATCGCCACATGGAAGTAGAGATTGCGGATCGATTCATTTACGATCGGCTTGGCGGGAACGGCCCCCAGAAAACCAGCGATGACGGTATAGGCTAATAAAAGGACGCACAATATTTTCCACCAGGTCTGACGAAGCATAGCATTCTTCTTGGAGGGGCAAAGGTAGGTGATAGGGGTTAATCCTTCCATAAAAATGGAAAAAGAATGATGGCCAGCACGATCAGCAGCAGATCGAGCCCGGTCATGATCCACAGCATCCAGCCAAGCCCCCCCTGTAGTACATCCTCGAAAGCGATCGTCGAGATGCGGTTCAGCAGCAGGAGCTGGGGGATCACCAATGGGAAACCCAATATTGCCATTAACGGCGCGCCTTGTTGCGCCCTCGCCGCAAGTGCCGAAAGAAACGTGAACACCAGGCTTAGACTGACTCCCCCAAGACAAGTGATCAGGACAAACCAGCCTTCATGGCCCATGGGGTCACCCAGCATAAAGAGGAACAACACCAGGCTTACCCCGCTCATGAGGATCATCAGCAGGGCATTGAACAACAACTTCGACAGGATAAAATCCCGCGCTCCGGCGATCGTATAGAAATAAAGCAGCCGCCCCCGGCCTTCCTGCAGAAAGCTTTTGGCAACCGCGTTGACGCAGATGAAAAGCTGGATCATCCAGAAAAGTCCCTTCCACACCGGCCCCTCCGGCTGGCCCATCGCCAGGTAAAGCACAAAAATGGTGGCCGTCACATATAAAAGGATCCCATAAAAGGTATATTGCTGACGTACCTCCAGCAAAAGATCCTTGCGTAAAAGATGGATGATATTTTTAATGTGTCCGATCGGGCGCTTTTGGGGGCGAAAATAGCGCTTTTATAGACGGTATGATATCAGCAGATAGAATGTCGTGATGTGACAGGTGATGCTCTGGTCGTTCGACATTCCCGCACTGCCTTCATACCTCGCTTCTACCGCCAATGGCCCGGCCATGATCCCCGCACCCCCCAGCAAGACCGGCATGAATTTGCGGAAATTGTCGCCGAGGAAGGGTTCCGGGGTCGTCGTTTTGTCGACAGTATTATAATTGGTAAGAATGCTTTTGTTCGATAGGACAAAAGCGGCGCCTCCCCCCAGTTGAACGAAGGGCCGGACCTTGCCCTGCGGATAGGTCCACCGGAACTGCAGGTCCACATTCAATGCCTGATAGTTCAGGTCGATATCCGCATTGTTGAACATGTTCTGTTGATATATGGGGCTGCGGGACTTGAATGAATGATAAAGCGCGTCGAACACAAATGCAAATTGTTCCCGATTCCTCGGCAGCGAGAAGATAAGACCCGCGCCTCCCGCAATCCCGTTGGATCCCGGAATATCGGCGCCGGCATAGGTGGGGCTCGTGCTGCTGGCCGCGACCTTGGAATGGATATAGCCCAGCATTGGGAAAACATGGACGCTTCCCCTATCGGACTCCGATCGTCTCTCAATCGTATCCAGGTTGTGACTATTGTAAGCGAAGTACAGCCGGCGTAAGGCGTTTTCCTCGTAGCGGCTCCGGTCGATCTGACTTTTCAGGGCCGGATAATCCTGCATCAGCGTCGTCAGTTGATCCTTATAGGCTTCCTGCAACAACAAGCGTCTGCGCCCATCTTCGGGCCGCACGATCATGGAACTGACCAGCCTCAGCTGCTTCAGGTTGCCGCCATCCGGCTGGCTGGTAAAGAAATAGGGCGTTCCGGTGGAGTCCTTATAAGCGTAGAGGGTCAATTTACCCGTTATGATCACCCGAAAAAAGGCCGTTCGTTCCACCGGGATCGACCGGTAGCTTTCGTCGGCAACGATGTTCGGCTCGACGGAATAAGGATACACCGTTACGGTACTGCTAGAATAATCCTCCTTTTCCACATGAAAACCCCGGAGATCGGTGGCCGTATAGGTCGTCTGTTTCGACGCGGCGTCCTGGAAATCAATATGCTTTGGGCTAAAACCCCATTGGCGGTAGTCGATCTCACCCCGAAGGGTATCTCCGTTCTTAAGGACGACAAAGCCAGCCAGGAAGTTCTTTTGGGCGGAAAGCGGCAGGGCGACGGTCAACGCAGCGATAAACAGGCTGCAGCAGGATAAGCGAGTCATGGGAGAGGGTTTGCCGCGAAGATAGGCGCCGCCGGAGAAAATCCAAATAAATCGTTAATTTTCTGGGGGTGAGGAAGCGTTTGCGCTCAGGTTTTGCTGTAGTAACAATGCCGGCAGCGCGGCTCATACACCTCTTTTTCACCCAGTAAGAATTGCCCGCCCTTGGCCGATTTGCGGTAGGAATAGTTTGCAATGTTTCCACATTTGACACAAATGGCATGCAACTTGGTTATGTATTCTGCTTTAGCCAGCAGGTAAGGCATCTGGCCAAAAGGTTTAGCCAAATAGTCCATATCGAGACCGGCGACGATCACCCGGATGCCCCTGACAGCTAGCTGGTCGCAGACCTCCGGTAATTGATCGTCAAAGAACTGGGCCTCGTCGATGCCGATGACGTCGACATCCCCCGCCAATAAAAGGATGGTCTGTGAATTGTCGATAGGTGTTGATTGGATAGCATTTTCGTCGTGCGAAACAATATGCTGCTCATGATAGCGGGTATCCATGGCTGGTTTAAAGATCTCGACTTTCAGATTAGCAATTTTAGCGCGCTTCAGCCTCCGGATGAGCTCCTCGGTCTTCCCTGAGAACATGCTTCCGCAAATGACTTCGATCCAGCCGCGCCGCTCACCCTGCAGGTGGGGTTCTATGAACATAGATTGGTGTATGAATTAGGTTCGGAATTTGTTATAACTTTATATAAGTTTTATATAGGTCCTTCTACTAACCCTTAAAGTGCTGTTTAGCTTGTACCATGGAACGACTTAGAGAACTGATCACTCAATTGAATGAGCAGCTCGACCGCAAGGTCGATCCCGCTGTTATGCTCGACACGGCCCGACTCCTGGAAGCCGAACTCCAGCTTTTGGCCAGTCAACCGCAGCCTGCCCGGGTAATGCCGACAAAAATAACGGTTATGATGCCATCCGCATCCAAAATGTATGCCGGACAGCCGCATCCTCAACCCGCAACCGAGCCAAAGAAAGACCTTGCCAACCAACGGAATACCGTATCCAACGGGCTTTCTGGCAATGGCGTCCCCGCCCCGGTCAACGGAAACCATCCCGAACAACGGAAGGAATCCGCTCCGGCGCCTGCAGCAGCCCTCACCCCTGCCAATCCGCCTATAGCTGCCTCTACCGAAGTGGATAATCCGGACGCCCGCTATATGCCGCCCGCCAATCCTCCTGCCACACCAGTCCCAGCACCAATAACCGCTGCGGCTCCGGTTGCAGTCACTGCGCAGGTTGCTATTCAGGAAGCGCCGGCGACCGCCACCCTCGAAAAGCCCGCAGATCGCGGCCAGTGGCCTTTCAACCCATTGGCAGACAAGCCCGTCGATCGGTTTACTCTCTCCCAGCGGGCCCGCGAGGTCAACGATGTCATCGGCCTCACCAGCACCTCCCTTAACGACAAATTGAAATCCGACGTAACTGAACTGAAGTCCGCACTCAACGATACGCCCGTCCGCGACCTCAAAAAAGCCATCGGGGTCAATGACCGTTATGTATTCATCAACCAGCTCTTCCGGGGCGATGAGGTGATGTATGAACGTAGTATCAAGACGATCAATGGATTCCGCATCCTGCCGGAAGCCGAATACTGGATGGAAAGGGAATTGAAAGTGAAATTAGGCTGGGACGAGAACCGCGAGACCACCCGCCACTTCTATCAGTTGGTTAAGAGACGATTCTCATAGATATAGGTCACTATCTTTAGGGTTGCACCCTTCCTGGATTGGACATACCGTCCCGAAGCGTCACCGATGTCCCGAAGCTCTTCGGGGTTCTGCAACAGTCGATTAAAGACCTTTTCCGCCTCGAGGGCGCTGTCGATGATCAATCCCCCTCCGCAATCTGTCAATTCCACCGCTTCGATATACTTCTCGATCACGGGTCCGAAAACAACCGGTTTTCCGTAAACCGCCGCTTCCAGCACATTGTGTACCCCGTCATCCCCAAAGCCGCCGCCCACATAGGTGATCGTTGCATACCGGTACAGCGTGCTCAGCATCCCGATATTGTCGATGATCAGCACATTTGGCCCCGGCCAAACGCCACGCTCTATGCCCCCCTGGCCCGCCGCCGACGTCTTCCCGCCTCCCCAGGCCCCCCGCGCTTCCGGAACAGATCCCCCCTTGACGAGAACGGAATAACGGATGCTATGGCGGAACAACCCCTCTACTTCCAGCAGCCGCTCCTCGCTGATCTCATGCGGCGCCACGATGAACCTGATCTCCGGATGTGTATTTGCAAAATGGTCCAGTTCTTCTTCATCCTCCTCCCAGGTAGAGCCTGCCACGACCACCGGCCGCTGGCCGCAAAACGCCTCGATCAGTGGCAACGGCTCCCGCTCGCCGCCCGTGGCGATCTCGATCACCCGGTCGAATCTCGTGTCCCCACTCACACTCACATTCTCCGTCAACCGGAGTCTCTTCAGCAATGATTTCGAGGATTCCGTTTGTACGAAAAGATGCGTAAAGCATTCCAGCATATACCGGTGAAGCCGTCCATACCAGCGGAAGAAGGGCTGATCCTCCCGGAAGATCCCCGAGATCAACAGCAGGGGGATATTTCGCTTCTTCAGCTCCACCAGGAAATAATACCAATAGTCATACTTCACCCACAATACGATATCGGGCTTCACCAGGTCGACGAATTGCCGGGCGTTCCCCGGACTATCCAGTGGTAAATAGAAAATATGATCGGCTCCTTTGTAGTCTTTTCGCGTGGTATAGCCCGAGGGCGAAAAAAAGCTTAGCACGATGCGGCAATCGGGCGACTGCCTGCGCAACTCTTCCAGTACCGGCCGGCCCTGCTCGAACTCTCCCAGCGAAGAGCAGTGCATCCAGATGACCGGCCCGGACTTGCCCGCTGCCATCGCCAGTTCTGCCCTCATCCGCTCAAAAAGGCCCTTTCTGCCCTCCAGCCAGAGCTTTGCCTTTCTGTTCCAGGGGGAGATCAGGCGAATGCCCGTTCTATATAAAAGTAGAAATACGTGATAAAAAATAATACTCATATGTGTCCGGAACTACCCATTGGTAGCATTGGATAAACCACATTTTTGTGGTAGTTTCGTGCCCGATTTGACCCACCGGCAAAAAACAAGAATTCGAATATGCGGCCCATCCAAATGGTTGATCTAAAGCGGCAATATACAAAAATAAAGAGTGAAGTTGATTCGGCGATTCAGGAGGTGTTGGACAATGCCGCTTTTATCAACGGGAAAGCGGTAACGGATTTTGCAGGCGCCCTCTCCGCCTACTCCGGCTCCAAACATGTCATCCCCTGCGCCAATGGCACCGATGCCCTCCAGATATCGATGATGGCACTCGATTTGCAACCCGGCGATGAAGTGATAACACCTTCGTTCACTTATATCGCCACCACCGAGGTCGTCGCCCTCCTCAAACTGAAACCCGTATTCGTAGAGGTCGATCCAAAGACCTTTTGTATGGATCCGGTCGCGCTCGAAAAAGCGATTACCCCCCGCACCCGCGCCATCGTCCCCGTCCACCTTTATGGACAATCGGCGCCGATGAAGGAGATCATGGACATCGCCCGCCGGCACAATCTCCATATTATTGAGGACAACGCCCAGGCGATCGGCAGCGACTATAGGTTCCCGGATGGAACCGTAAAAAAGACCGGCTCCATCGGAATTATCGGCTGTACGTCCTTCTTCCCATCAAAAAATTTGGGCTGTTATGGCGATGGGGGAGCAATATTTACAGATGACGACGCGTTAGCCAACCGGCTAAAAATGATTGCAAACCATGGGCAAAGCCGGCGCTATTATCATGACCTGGTAGGCTGTAATAGCCGCCTCGACTCCATCCAGGCTGCCGTGTTGAATGTAAAGTTGAAAAGGCTGGATGAATATATCGCCGCCAGAAGGGCCGCTGCCGATCACTATGACAAGGCCTTCAATGCCAACCCGAAGATTACGACGCCCTACCGGGCACCCTATAGCCACCATGTATTCCACCAGTATACCCTGGTCCTCGAAGGAGTCGACCGCAACGGACTGAATGAATTCCTGGCCGGTCGCAATATCCCGTCGATGATCTATTATCCTGTACCCGCCCATCGCCAGCAAATGTTCGCAGGCTTCGGCGGGGGCAATTACCACCTCGAAACTACCGATTGGCTGACGGAACGGGTCATCTCCCTTCCCATGCACACAGAATTGGACGAAGAACAGCTGCACGCCATAAGCGATGCGGTTCTGGAATATATCAACTAAATAAACAAAAAAGGTTTCGTTATGAAAATTGCTGTGATCGGCACCGGTTATGTAGGCTTAGTTACAGGTACCTGTTTCGCTGAAACGGGCAATGATGTCGTCTGCGTGGATATCGATACGAAAAAAGTGGAAATGCTATCGAATGGCCAGATCACGATCTATGAACCCGGCCTGGAAAAGCTCTTCCTCCGCAATCTGAAGGAAGAACGGCTCCGGTTCACCACCAACCTCGAAGAAGGGATCAAAGAAGCCCAGATCATCTTCCTTGCCCTGCCGACCCCTCCCGGCGAAGACGGCTCCGCCGATCTCAAATATATCCTGGGAGTATCCGACCACTTGGGTAAGATCCTTAAAGAATATAAAGTCATCGTCGACAAGAGCACCGTACCCGTAGGCACAGCCGAAAAAGTACATGCGGCCGTCAAAAAGAACTACAGTGGCGAATTCGACGTCGTCTCCAACCCCGAATTCCTTCGCGAAGGAGTGGCCGTCGACGACTTCATGAAACCCGACCGCGTCGTCATCGGTACCTCCAGCGACCGCGCCCGCAAGGTCATGAACGACCTCTATTCGCCCTTCGTCCGCCAGGGGAACCCCATCATCTTCATGGATGAACGCTCCGCAGAACTGACAAAATACGCCGCCAACTCTTTCCTCGCCACCAAGATCACGTTCATGAACGAGATCGCCCTGCTCTGCGAACGCCTCGGCGCCGACGTAGACATGGTCCGCCGCGGGATCGGCAGCGACGAACGCATCGGCAAACGTTTTCTCTTCCCCGGCATCGGCTATGGCGGTTCCTGCTTCCCCAAGGACGTGCAGGCCCTCGTCAAATCTTCGCAGGAAGTAAGCTATAATTTCCGCATCCTCGATGCCGTCATGGACGTCAATGAAAAGCAAAAGCTTCACCTGATGCCCAAGATCAAAAAATATTTCAAGGACAACCTGAAGGGCAAGCATTTCGCACTGTGGGGCCTCGCCTTTAAGCCCAACACCGACGACATCCGCGAAGCACCGGCGCTCTATATGATCGACGCCCTCATACAGGAAGGAGCTACCATATCCGTGTTCGACCCCGAAGCCATGAACAACGTAAAAGGTGTTATCGGCGACAAGGTCACGTACGCGGAAAACCAGTACGAAGCCCTCGAAAAAGCCGATGCCCTTATCATCGCCACCGAATGGAACGAGTTCCGGACGCCGAACTTCCTGAAGATAGTTACCACCCTGAAGAACAAGGTCATCTTCGACGGCCGTAACCTCTTCGACTTAGCCGCCATCCGCGAACTGGGCTTCTATTATGAAAGCATCGGCCGCGCACCGGCAATTCCGGAAAAAAAATAAACAAGCACCAACACATCTGCACATGGATAAACAGCGTGTACTGATCACGGGCGCAGCAGGCTTCTTAGGTTCTCACCTTTGCGACCGGTTCATAAAGGAAGGCTATCATGTCATCGGGATGGATAATCTCATCACCGGCGACCTCCGTAATATCGAACATCTTTTCAAGCTGCCGGATTTTGAATTCTATCACCACGACGTGAGCAAATTCATCCACGTCCCCGGCGAACTGAAGTATATTCTGCATTTCGCATCCCCCGCCAGCCCGATCGATTATCTAAAAATACCGATCCAGACGCTTAAGGTGGGCTCGTTGGGGACCCACAACTGTTTGGGACTTGCCAAGTCCAAGAAAGCCCGGATGCTTATCGCTTCTACCTCGGAGATCTATGGCGACCCCCTCGTTCACCCGCAGTCCGAAGAGTATTGGGGGAATGTGAACCCCATCGGACCCCGCGGCGTGTATGACGAGGCAAAGCGGTTCCAGGAAGCGATGACCATGGCCTATCATAATTTCCACGGCCTCGAGACCCGCATCGTACGCATCTTCAATACTTACGGCCCCAGAATGCGGCTCAACGACGGCCGCGCCCTGCCCGCCTTCATCGGCCAGGCCCTCCGGGGCGAAGACCTGACGGTCTTCGGCGACGGCAGCCAGACCCGTTCCTTCTGCTATGTCGACGACCTCGTCGAAGGGATCTACCGGCTCCTCCTCAGTGACTACCACATGCCTGTCAACATCGGCAACCCCTCAGAGATCACACTGAAGCAATTTGCCGAAGAGGTGATCAGCCTTACGGGAACAAAACAGAAGATAGTCTACAAGCCGCTGCCGGTGGACGATCCGAAGCAACGCCGCCCCGACATCACCAGGGCTAAGGAAATCTTGGGCTGGGAGCCGAAGGTTCTGCGCCAGGAAGGACTCAGGATCACCTACGAGTATTTCAAATCGCTGCCGCCGGAAGAATGGGCAAAGCAGCCAAAAGAATTTGTCAGCAGGAATTAAGTAATATCATGAGTGAAGCGAAGATTTACGAGGACCTTCTAGCAAAAAAAGCAAAATTAGCCGTCATCGGGCTCGGATATGTAGGCCTGCCCATCGCATTGGAATTCGCGCGTACCCTGTCGGTCATTGGATTTGACATCAATGCTAAACGCATCGACATGATGCGCAACGGTATCGATCCCAGCAAAGAGGTCGACGCTGCCGAATTTCAAGGTCGCGACATCGTCTTCACCGACGACATCGAAGTGCTCAAACAGGCGCGGTTCTTCATCGTCGCTGTCCCGACTCCCGTCGACAAATACAACGTTCCGGATCTGAAACCCCTGGTCGGCGCTTCGACCACCGTCGGCAAGGCGCTGAAGAAAGGGGACTATGTCGTTTACGAATCCACCACTTATCCCGGTTGTACCGAAGAGGATTGTCTCCCCATCCTGGAGAAGCAGTCTACTCTGCGGCTGGCTTCCGGCGATTTCAGCCTGGGCTATTCCCCCGAACGGATCAACCCGGGCGATAAGAAACACACGCTTCGCACCGTGGTAAAGGTCGTTTCCGGCAACACTCCGCTTGCTCTCGACGAGATAGGAAAAACATACAGCCTCGTCGTCGAGGCCGGCGTTCATCATGCTCCGTCGATCAAGGTGGCTGAAGCCAGCAAGATCATCGAGAACACCCAGCGCGACCTTAACATCGCCCTGATGAATGAATTATCCCTTATCTTTGACCGCATGGGGATCAACACCTATGATGTCATCGAAGCAGCCGGGACAAAATGGAACTTCCTCAAATTCCAGCCCGGCCTCGTAGGCGGCCACTGCATCGGCATCGATCCTTATTATCTCACATACAAAGCAGCCGCGCTTGGCTACGAGTCGAAGGTCATCGCTTCCTCCCGCTATATCAATGACGATATGGCCCGATACGTTGCCAGAAAGATCATCACCCACGTCCTGCGCATCTCCAACGAACCACGCGTCCTTGTAAAAGGTGTCACGTTCAAGGAGAACGTAAGCGACATCCGCAATTCCCGGATCGTCGACACGGTAAAGGAACTGCTGGCTTTCAATATCACCGTGGACGTCGAAGATCCCTATGCGATGGAAGAAGAAGTGCATGAGGAATATGGCCTGCACCTGGCCCGCGAAGAAAAGGGCGACTATGACGCCGTCATCGTCACCGTTCCTCATGTGCAGTACAAGGACCTCGACGATGCCTATTTTACTTCCATTACCCGTGAAGGCGCCCTGGTTGCCGACCTCAAAGGAACCTATAAGAACAAGATCACTAACAGAAAATACTGGAGTCTGTAATGGCAAATGATAGCAAGACCATCCTGATCACCGGCGGCGCCGGGTTCATTGGATCGCATGTCGTACGACTGTTCGTAAAAAAGTATCCGAATTATCGCATCGTCAACGGCGACGCCCTGACCTATGCGGGTAATCTGGCAAACCTAACGGATATCGAGTCGGAAAAGAACTATGTCTTTGAAAAAGCCGACATTACCGATGCCGCGCGGATAAAGGACCTGTTCTCGAAGTATGCGTTCGACGCCGTGATCCATCTCGCCGCCGAAAGCCATGTGGATCGGTCGATCTCGGACCCGCTGACCTTCGTTCGTACCAATGTGCTCGGCACTGCCAACCTGTTGAACATCGCCGGCGAAGCCTGGAAAGGCAATATGGAAGGCAAGCTCTTCTATCACGTATCTACCGATGAGGTTTATGGTTCGCTGGGCGAATCCGGATTCTTCACGGAAGAAACGCCATATGATCCCCGCTCGCCCTACAGCGCTTCAAAAGCCTCTTCCGATCATTTCGTGATGGCCTGGCACCATACCTATGGCCTGCCCGTCATCCTCTCCAACTGTTCCAACAATTATGGGAGCAATCACTTCCCTGAGAAGCTGATCCCCCTGATGATCAATAATATTTTAAACAACAAACCTCTTCCCGTTTACGGGAAAGGCGACAACGTCCGCGACTGGCTCTTTGTCGAAGACCATGCCCGCGCGATCGACGTTATCTTCCATAAAGGCCGGGTAGGGGAGAAATACAATATCGGCGGCTTCAACGAATGGAAGAACATCGACATCGTCCACCTGCTCTGCGGCATCATGGACAAAAAGCTCGGTCGCGCATCCGGGGAGTCGGCAAAGCTGATCACCTTTGTAAAGGACCGCGCCGGTCATGACCACCGCTATGCCATCGACGCCACTAAGCTCAACAAGGAATTGGGCTGGGAACCCTCCCTCCAGTTCGCGGAAGGCCTGGAAAAGACGGTCGACTGGTATCTCAACCACCAGGATTGGGTAAAAAGCGTGACCTCCGGCGACTATCAGAAATATTACAACGAACAATACGTCAAACGATAAATAGGATGCCTTTCAAAACGACCGACTTCCCGGACCTGCTCATCTTCGAACCCGCCGTCTACAAGGACAGCAGGGGCTGGTTCTTCGAGTCCTATAGTGAACTGACTTTCCAAAAGCAAGGTCTTGACCTTCGTTTTGTTCAGGATAATCAATCCTTTTCTTACTATGGCGTGATCCGCGGTCTGCATTACCAGCTGCCGCCGTTTGCCCAGACTAAGCTCGTCCGGGTACTGGAAGGACGGGTTCTCGACGTAGCCGTTGACATCCGGAAGGGCTCACCCACGTTCGGTAAGTCATTTGCGATCGAGCTTTCCGCGGAGAATAAATTGCAGCTCCTCATCCCCCATGGCTTTGCCCATGGATTCTCCGTTCTAAGCGAGACTGCCCAGCTGGCCTACAAATGCGACAATCTCTATAGCAAGGAAAGCGAAGCCGGTATCCGCTATGACGATCCTCAGCTGAAGATCGACTGGCAGGTCCCGGCCGATAAGGCGATCGTCTCGGAAAAAGACATCGTGTTGCCGGCCTTCGCACAATGCCGGAATACATTTGAATTTAAAGGTTAACGACTTCTATGGAAAAGCAGACAATCGTCGTCACGGGTTCCAACGGCCAACTGGGCCGCGAACTACAAGTCCTTGCAGCCGCATATCCCTACGACTTTGTCTTTGCCGACCGCACCGTCCTGCCCGTCGATGACCGGGAAAAAGTAGACAGCTTCTTTGCTGAACACGCCCCCACCTGGTGCATCAACTGTGCCGCCTACACCGCGGTCGACAAGGCCGAGACAGAAAAACAAGCCGCGTTCGATATCAATGGGGAAGGCCCCGGCTATCTCGCCGCCGCCTGCCGCCGGCACAACGCAAAGCTGATCCATATCTCCACCGATTATGTCTTTGACGGCACCAGCGCCACCCCGTTGAAACCCGGCGACCCGACCGGTCCCATCAACACTTATGGCGCGTCCAAGCTGGCCGGTGAGCAAAAGGCCATCGGGAACCATCCAGATGGCACCCTGATCATCCGCACCGCCTGGGTCTATTCGGAGTTCGGCGCCAACTTCGTGAAGACCATGATCCGGCTCATGAAGGAACGTCCGGCCATCAATGTCGTTGATGATCAGATAGGATCCCCCACTTACGCCGCCGATCTGGCCGCCGCCATCCTCCATATTATCGACAGTCCCAGCTTCATACCAGGTATCTACCATTATAGTAATGAAGGCCGGATCAGCTGGTACGAGTTTGCCCTGGCGATCCGCCAAAGCATCGGAAGCTCCTGCGCCGTCAGTCCCATTCCCACCAGTCAATATCCCACCCCCGCCAAACGGCCCCATTATTCCCTGCTGGACAAGACCCTGATCCGTGATACGTATCGACTCGTCATTCCCGCGTGGGAAGAAAGCCTTGCCGTTTGCATGTCTCGTCTTGGTTGACAATCATTTGCTTATGACATATACGGGATTCCATTAATGTGGAAAACTAATTCCGTATAAATATTCGACTCATGCCGGATTAATGTCATGTATACTCCGCTTTCAATCAATAATGCTGTACGAATAACGTATTTTCCATTTTTGCCTCGTGCTTTTTACCATTGCAAATGAATGGTTTCTTGTCTAGCTTGCACTCGTTCCTTAATCCATCCTTATGAAACCTTTATACACCCTATGCCTTATCCTGGCAACTATGTTCTGCCTGTTGGAGCCTCCCGGTGTACAAGCCGAAGGTACCAAGCAGGTGATGCCTAACGCTACGAACGGTACGGGTCTGATCGTATCGACCACGACAACCTTTCCTTTGGGTAATGTCGGTAGCTATCTTGGCGCTCCCCTCGACGATCGCATTCAGTTCCGCATAGCGGACTTCACCACAGAAGTCCTTTATTATGGTTTCAACTGGGAACCGCTTTCTCCTGCCGGCACTCCAAGCACCGGAACTTATAATGATGTATATATGAATATCTATGACCCTACGGGTACCCTGGTGAGCACGGTTCACCTGCCGTCTACCGTAGGATCAGCAGGTTTTATCGGTGGCGCTACCGGCTATATCAACGCCATCCAGGGTCCGCAGGTCGGCGGTCTGCCGCTCAACGGTTATCTTCCCCTTAGCTTCACCCCTACCATGAACGGCGACTATTATGTGTCCTTCTATCGAAGCACGGACGGTGGGGTCACGCATATTTCAGGCGGCGAATCGATGCTGTCCAAATACTTCGATCTGACGGTCTTCGCTGGCGCAACAAAGAAGACGGGTCGCATCCACTGTAACGAGTGGGCTTTTTCCGTCTATAACCCCAGCAAGAGCGATATCCAGGACCCAGCCACGTCTACCAACGCGGCATTCTATGGCTATACACCCGACTCGGTGGTGGTGAAGGTGTCTTTTCCCTCCTATCCGGGGACTAATAACAGCGGCTTCATGCCCCTGTCCTATATCGTGGCCTTCAATAGCTTTGGTGTTACCAATAGCGGTAACTGGCTGGTCGACCGTAATTCGATCAATCTGCCGAATCTCGTTTCGCCCTATCTGACCGGTGGATTCGACGTATTTCTTAATCCGCCGGATCCCGACCTCTATCCATCCTGTACGATCCCCAGTCCGCCGGTGCTGCTGGCTCCCGTGATCTCGGGTTGTCCGCCCGGCCCCTATAATATTCGTTTCAAGGCGCCGCAACCCGGCGACTATTATCTGCTTTTTGACCTGAACGGCGTGGCGGGTTTTCAGAACAATACTGCCGACCGGTTCATAGAATTGATCAGCCAGAATGCCGGGATCGTCACCTATGTCTGGGATGGTAAGGACGGCCTGGGGAATGTGGTCCCCGCCAATACGACCTTTCCCATCATCTTCTCTTATCGGAAAGGCCGGATCAATATCCCCTTCTATGACGTGGAGCTCAACGTCTATGGCTTCCGCGTGGACGGGGTGCAACCGGCCGCCGCAGTACAGTCGAATGCAGTCCTGTACTGGAATGATTCCTACCTGACGAGCATGGGTACCTGTACCGCCAGCTCCAGCAATAACAACAACAGCTCAGGCATCGGCTATGATAACTCCGTCGTCGGGGTACAGCCGGTATGGCCCGGTGGCGGTGTGCCCACCTATGGCCGGGCATGGAATGGCAACGGTAACCCGACCAATAAAACACCCGCGGACTCCGTGCTTTATAGCGGGGTCTACAACAACCATGATAACCTGCAGTGTAACGACTATGGTAATGCGCGGTTGCTCAACACCTGGGCCTGGGGGATCACGCTGGATACCACCCAGCTGCTGACCCTCACCTGCGTCACCGTGTCCGGTACCGTATGGGATGATGCCGATGGCAGCGCCAACGGCGGCTTTACCAACATCCACACCAACAGCGAGGTGGGAACCAATGCCGGCAATACGCTTTACGCCAGCCTGGTGGACCCCATCACGGGCAACGTTCTGTCCACGACCACCGTCGCATCAAATGGTACGTATACCCTGGTCAACTGTCCCGTCAATTCGACGGGGATGCTGGTTTATATTACGACCACGCCCGGTGTAGTCGGCAGCCCTGTACCGACAGCGGGTATTCCGTCTACCTGGACCAACACTTCGCCCCTGATAGAAACCTTCAATTCCGGTTCGGCGCCCGTTACCGGCATCGATTTCGGTATCGAACAGCTCCCCAACTCTTTTGATCAGAACTATACTATTGGCGCACCGGTTGTGAATTCGTTCCTGCCGCTCAACGGATCGGGCACAATTTCCAGCCCCGGCCCGCTGACCGGAACGGACCCGGAAGACGGCACCATGGGCACCGGTAAGACCGTGGTCATCACGTCCGTGCCGACGAATGAACAGCTCTATTATAATGGCACCCTGCTCACTGCCGGATATAAGATCACGAATTACACTCCGACGCTGCTGCAGATGAAATTCACCACGATCTCGACGCTGAGCACTTCATTCACCTATGCTTATGTGGATGCCGCGGGTAAACAGGATCCCACCCCGGCTACCTATACGATCAATATGTCTGTGGTACTGGCCCAGTCTCTTGGCACCTTCTCGGGCAAGGCCACCGACCAGGGCAATGTGCTTAGCTGGACCTCGCTCGACGAGACGGCAAGCACCCGTTTTCATATCCAACGCTCGCTGGACGGCCACTCCTACACTTCCATTGGTGAAGTGCAGGGTACGGGCAACGGCGCCAGCGTCAATCATGCGTTCACGGACGAAAGTCCCACCCCTAATACCCCCAATTATTACCGTTTGGAATGGACAGACGGAAGCGGCAACATTGCCTACAGCAGTGTAGTGACCATCGCCTCTTCCCTTGTGAGCGGAATCACGGATGTCGCGCCGAACCCCTTCAGGGATCAGCTGACCATCCGGCTCAGTCTCAACAGTACCCAGCAGGTCGCCATCCGGCTGTTGGACAGCAAAGGAATGCTCGTTCAGCAGGCGCAGGCCGAAGGCGTCAAAGGTGTCAATGCCTTTACGCTCGATGGTTTAGGCAATTTGCCGGTGTCTGTCTATCTGGTTCAGATCGTTCTTGTCGATCAGGTCTTTGTGAGAAAGGTGTTTAATCAGCGGTAGACAACTACCGTTACGCAAACCGGAAAGCACCGCTCACATCGTCATTAACCGTTAATCCAAGCCGGCATGAAAAACTATTTGCCAGCCGTCCTCCTCATGCTTGCATGCGGGGAAGGCACCAATGCGCAGTCGGGGGAGGCCGTTAGCTCCAACGAGGTCCAGAAGATCATCCTGGGGAACTTTACTCCGGCGATGTACCAGGCCACGACGGTCATCACCGACCCTGCCGTGATCTCATCTGGGTTGCTCAACGACATCTCTGCCGATTCACTCAAAGCCGATTTGCTGGCGCTCGTCGGATTCCAGAACAGAAATACTTTCTCCGACACGTCATCGACGACCCGGGGCATCGGCGCAGCCAGACGGTGGATCTTCAACAAATTCCTTCAGTATAGTGCAGCTAACGACAATCGGCTCAGGCCGGCTTACCTGACCTTTACTTATGCGCCCGCCTCAGCAGGCTGCAGCGGCACCAGCAGCATCAACAAACACGCCGATGTGATCGCTGTTCTTCCGGGAAGCCAGACCAGTAATAAATCACTGATCATTATCGAAGGGCATATGGACAGCCGGAATGTGAGCAACTGTGACGTCACCGGCAGCGCTCAGGGCGCCGGCGACAATGCTACCGGCAGTGCCCTCGTCATGGAACTGGCGAGGGTCATGAGTAAGTACACCTTCCGCAATACGATCGTCTTTGCCGTTGTCACCGGCGAGGAGCAGGGGCTGATTGGTGCAAAGGCGCTGGCCAACTACTTATCGAATAATAATGTTCTGATAAAAGCCGTCAACAACAACGACGTATCCGGTGGTGTTTTCTGTGGCCATACCTCTTCGGCGCCAAGCTGTCCTTTCTATGGGGATATCGACAGCACCGACCTCCGGATCTTCTCGCTTGGTGACTTCAACGCGCCGAGCAAGCAATGGGCCCGCTATATAAAACTGCAATACAAGGAGCAGCTTAGCAGCTTGGTCACCGTTCCGACGAATATTCAGATCATGGAACCCGAGGACCGTACAGGAAGAGGAGGCGATCACCAGGCGTTCACGCAGATCGGTTATACAGCAGTTCGCTTCACGCAGGCCAATGAGGACGGCAACGCCAGCAACGGCAGCGGCTACAGTGACCGCCAACACAACGTGCGCGATAGCCTGGGGCACTACAACAGTGCGACGAATACCATCGACTCGATCTATGTCAATACCGACTACCTGGCCCGCAATGCCCTGGTCAACGGTAATTCACTGGCAATGGTGGCGCTCGGGCCCGACACGATCACGATGTCCGGAACACTTTGGGCCGCCAATTCCATCCGGGTCATGTTTACCCCGGCGACCAGCCCTGGCTACAAGGTGGCGGTGCGCGCTGCGACAAATGACTGGGACACCGTCTATACCGTGACGGGAGCTTCGTCCGCGGTCCTCAAAGTGCCCTATTCCAGCAATACCACCTTTTATGTCTCCGCCGCCGCAATGGATGCCAACGGCACGGAAAGCCAGTTCTCGACGGAATATATCCTCACGACCGGCATGTTCGTGCTCGATCTGCCTGCCGACTCCACCCATCCCGTCGCCAGCGGCAATGACTACTACGGCATCCGGCTGATGCCCAACCGGCCAAATCCCTTCGACGAAGCCACCATGATCGCCGTCGAATCCGGCACGGACGCTTATGCCGATCGCGCCATGTTACAGATATCCAGTCTCGACGGCCGGCTGGTCGACCGGATCCCGCTTCAGCTCCACAAAGGACTCAACCAGGTGGTTTTCAACCATGGTTTTGGGGTAGGCGGCGTCTATATCTGTTCGCTGTTGCTCGACGGCCTGCCCATTCAAAGCACTAAAATGATCTTCCGGAAATAACAGCCTTATCCCTGTCTCCACGCGCCAGGCCCCCGTAATTGCGGGGGCCTATTTTTGCGGGAATTGTCCTTTCGGGGAGTCTCCATGCAACATCTGCCGGTATTCTGGGACTTTATAAGTAACCTTTCAATAAATAAAACGTTCAACAATCAAAGCATCAACGCATGAAAACCATCAAATTCGCCTTTTTGGCCCTTTTCGCCATAGCCGGCTTCGTCGGTAAGACCTTTGCCCAATCGGAAGAGACGCGCTCTGTATCCGGCTATCACGGGATCGCCAGCGGCGGCTCGTTTACGGTCTATGTAAAGATCGACGGCACTGAAACCCTCCGGCTCAAGGGGAAGGCGGAAGATCTCCGCAAGATCGAAACTGTCGTAGAGGACGGGGTCCTTCAGATCCGGTTCCCGAAGGAGAATCAGTGGAAGCATGACCGTATCGGGCATATCGATGTCTATGTCACCGCTAAATCCCTTTCTTCCATCGGCCTCGGGGGTTCCGGCTCGATCGATGTGGATGGCGTGGTAAAAGGGGAAAAAGTAAAGGTCAGCATGGGCGGCTCCGGTAACATCAATACCGCTGTCGAAGGCGGCACCCTCAACGTATCCATCGCCGGGAGCGGGAATATTACGCTTAAGGGTAAGGCCGGTGACTCGCAGATCTCTATCGCCGGCTCCGGCAACCTGAAGGCCAGCGACCTGAAAGTGGATGCCGCGGATATCAGCATCGCCGGCTCGGGGGATGTTCATATGGATATCGAAAAGTCCATCTCCGCGCATATCGCGGGCTCGGGGAATGTGGTCTATACCGGCAAAGCCAACATCAGCACCATCTCCTCCGCCGGTTCCGGCCGCGTGACGCGGATGAAATAGCGTAACCCGGATGAAATAATTACTCACTCCGAAGTGACTGCACGGGATTAGCCATGGCTGTTTTGATCGTCTGATAACTCACTGTCAATAAGGCGACCAACAGGGCCATGGCTCCCGCAGTTGCAAACACCCATCCGCTGATCTCCGTCTTATAAACAAATCCTTCCAGCCAGCGATGCATCGCCCACCAGGCAGTCGGGAAGGCGATAAGCAGCGAGACCGCTACGAGCTGCAGGAATTCCTTCGCCAGCAATACGACGATCCCTGCTTCTCCCGCGCCCAGGACCTTCCGCACGCCGATCTCTTTTGTCCGCCGCCGGGTGGCAAAGGTCGCGAGGCCAAATAGTCCCAGGCAGGAGATGATAATGGACAGGGTGGAGAAGATGGTGAACAACGAACCCATTCGCTGTTCGGTTTTATAGAGATGCTCGAGGTCCTGATCGATAAACCCGTAGGTAAAAGGGACATTCCCATAAAGACGCTGAAAACAATTTTGGATGGCCGCAAGTACCGGGCCCGTGGCTTGGGCTGGTGCCCGGACGACCAGATACATTCCGTCATGACCGTGTTTCAGTACCAGCGGTTCGATGCGTTCGTGCACGTCCCGGAAATTGAAGTCTTTTACCACCCCGATGACCGCACCCTCATGCCCATTGAGTGTGATCAGCTTTCCCAACGCCGTTGCCGGCTCCAGGCCCATCATCCGCGCCGCCGTCTCATTGATCACATACTCGCTGTCCTTGTCTTTATAGATGTGGCTGAAGAAATGTCCCGCCGCCATATGCATGTCGTAGGTATTGACAAAATGCTCGTCCACCGTAAGCCGGTTGGTCATGGTCAGCGATCCTTCCGGCATTCCGCGCCAGCTCAACGGCGAAGAGGTGTGCAGGTCGGTAGGCAGATCGAAGGAAAAGCTCAAATCCGCTATTTGCGGTAACCGGCCCATCGCCGCGCGCAGTGCATCTTCATTCCGGTCCCGGTCACCCAGTTCCGGGACATAGAGATACAGCAGGTTATTCTTGTCGAATCCGATATCCCGGTTGCGGATGTATTGCAGCTGGCGATAGACGATCATCGTGCCGATCATCATCACCACCGCGACGGTGAATTGCAGTACAACCAGTCCATTGCGCAGGAAGGAACCCTTTACTATGCGGGCGCCTTTCAGCACCTGCACAGCATTGAAGGCAGAAAGATAAAGGGCCGGATAGGAGCCCGCCAGCAGGCCTGTCACAGCTGTGATCCCGATCATTTTACCCAGGAATGCCGCATCGAGCCAATGCAGGCGGATCGATTTACCTGCAAGCTCATTGAAATAGGGTAGCGCCAGGGCCACTATTCCCAGCGCAAGCGTCATCGATATCGTCGCCAGCAGCAACGACTCGCCGACAAATTGTCCGACCAACTGCCGGCGTAGCGCCCCGATCGTCTTGCGCAGGCCTACTTCCTTTGCCCGGGAACCCGCCATGGCCGTGGAGAGATTGGTAAAATTGATGCAGGCGATAACCAAAATGAACATCGCGATCAGCGAGAACAGCCGTACGTATTCGATGCTGCCCTGGCCTTCCACATCGTTGCGGAAATGCGAGTGGAGATGGATATCGGTGAGCGGTTGTAAGGACATCGTCGCCGCTACTGCGGGCGTATTTTGGATGGCCTTGTTCCGTAAGGCGTTCAGTTGTTGTTCTACTGAATGCGCCGTTGCGTCCGGATCCCGCAGGCGCCTACCCGCTCCCGCGATCCCCGCATCCCTCAACACCAGATAGGTGTAACTATCGAAATACCGCCACCGGTCCGCTGTTGTCGCTCTGGAATTATAGTTCGCCGCCGAGAACAGGACATCCAGCTGCAGATGTGAATTGGCCGGCATATTCTTGATCACGCCCGTCACCTTCACCGGCGCGCTATCGGTTTCGTCAAAGATCGTTTTCCCCATCGCCGCGTCCACGTCTCCGAAATATTTTATCGCCGTCGCCTCCGTCAGCACCGCGCCGTCCGGCGCCTTGAGCGCCGCTTTCCGGTCACCTCGCAACATAGGATACGCGAATACCGTCAGGAAATTGCTGTCCGCATCAAAAGCCCGCTTTTCCTCGAACCTTCGCTCGCCTACCCGCATCATCCTCCTCGCAAGATAAAGGTGCGTCGCACTCTCCACCGCCGCAATCTCCCTCCGGCTTGCCTCCGCAAACGCCGACGGCACCATCGCCGCATCCATATCCTTTACCCGCGCTACGACACGAAAGATCCGCTGCGCGCCCGGCGTGAACCGGTCATAGCTTAATTCGTCCTCCACCCACAAAAAGATCAGGATGCTGCAAGCCAGCCCCGTGGCCAGGCCAACGATATTCAAGCCCGTAAACAGGCCGTTACGCCGCATATTGCGCAGCGCTGTTTTGAAGTAGTTGCGGATCATATCCCAATATAAACAAAATGGCCCGCAAACTTTTGAATTGCGGGCCGGTTGTGTTAAGCTTTTTATGACACTGGACTATGGAGTTTGTCCCGAACCGTTGCCGTGTACAATATGTGTACTCCCCGTAGACGACGACATTTCCGCCAGCAAAGCAAAAAATTCAGACATAAAAATTATTTTGAAAATGAAGATAAACTTAAAACAGAACTAACCAAATAGAGCCCCGAAAAATAATTCGCCGATCATTCGCTGCGGAGGGATTCTATGGGGTTAGCGAGGGCCGCGCGGATGGTCTGAATACTGACCGTCAACAGGGCAATGAAGAGGGCGGCGGCGCCGGCCACGAGGAAGATCCACCAGCTGATCTCCGTACGATAGGCAAACGTCTCGAGCCATTTGTACATGACCCACCACGCGACGGGGAAGGCGACGAGCGCAGCGATCCCGACAAGCATCGTGAAGTCCCTGCTGAGGAGGGCGACGATCCCACTGACACTGGCGCCGAGGACCTTGCGGACCCCGATCTCCTTGGTGCGTTGTTCGGCAGCATAGGTAACGAGGCCGAAGAGACCGAGACAGGCGATGAGGATGGCGAAGACGGCAAAGGTGATGAAGACCTGACCGGTCTGCTGCTCGGCGTGATACAATTTATCAAAGTCGTTATCCATGAAGGTGTAGCTGAAGGGCACTCCCTGCTTTTCGGCATGGAACTTAGTTTCTATCTGCCGGAGGAGAGGGAAGACATCATTCGTGTGAAGGCGGACGGCCATGCTGCTCCAGTTATACGTGTTGAACACCATGAGAAGGGGGCGGATCTTGTCATGCATGGAGTTATAGTTGAAATCCTTTACGACGCCGACGACATGATAGGTGATGATCTTGTACAGATCATCGTGATTGTAGAGGATCAGATTAAGCGGGTCCTTCACGCCAAGCGCCGCTACGGCGGCTTCATTGAGGAGGATGGCACTGGAGTCGGTAGGAAATTGCGCGAGGTCGAGGTTGCGGCCTTTGACGATCTGCATGCCGAGGGTGGGAACATAATGGTCGTCGACCCTGAGCGTGGTCATGAGGATCGATTTCCTGGCGTCGAGCGAGGGCTCCCGAAACCAGCCTTCCTGCCAGTACTGATCGCCGCCGGCGGTGGGGATGTCCTGGGTGGCGGTTGCATCGGTGACGCCGGCAAGGGTGAGCAGGTTCTTGCGAAGATTGGTCGTGCCATCCCGGCCAAGCGACCAGGTATCATGGATGACGAGTACCTGGTCCCGACGAAAACCGACTTCCTTATTTCGAATATAGTGCAGCTGGCGATAGATGACGAGGGTGCTGACTATGAGGCCAATGGAAATAAAAAATTGAAAGACCACCAGGCTGCTGCGAAGCCAGCTGCTCCTGAAGCCTGCGGCTATCTTTCCTTTCAATACCTGAATCGGCTGAAAGGAGGAAAGGTAGAAGGCGGGGTAGCTGCCTGCCAGACAGCCGACCACCAGTACCAGCAGGATGAGGATGGGCAGGAACCGGCCGCTGAAGAGCATGTCGGAATGAAGCGATTTGCCGGCAAGCTGATTGAACATCGGTAGAAGCAGGACAGCGATGCCAAGGGCGAGGATGAGGGAGAAGATGCTGAGCAGGATGGACTCGGTGAGGAACTGGAGGATGAGGTGTCCTTTTGTCGAGCCGGCGACCTTGCGGATGCCCACTTCCCTGGCGCGGTTGGCGCTGCGGGCGGTGCTGAGGTTCATGAAATTGACGCAGGCGATCAGGAGGATGAGCACGGCGATGACGGAGAAGATGTATATATACTGGATATTGCCGTTGGCTTCGAGCTCACCAGACTTATTGGAATGGAGGTGCACGTCGGTGAGGGGGAAGACGCGGCACCGGAAATGATTACCCGCTTTCTCGAGATCGGCGCCCGAAACGTGGAACATTCCCTGGAGGGCCGGGTAAACATGGAGGTTGACGACTGCGTCTACATCCTTCTGGACCTCGGCTCGTGTGACGCCGGATTGGGCAAGGATATAGGTATAATAAGGATTGCTTACCCAGTCGTTGTCGCTGGGGTCATTAAAGTTGTAGGCTTCGCGAATGGGGCGAATGAAGCTGAAATGGAACTGGGACTGTTCCGGCATGTCCCGGATGACCCCGGTGATCTTGAGAAGTGTATTGTTACTACCTATCTCCAGCGTGCGGCCGATGACATCGGTGCTGTTGAAGTAGCGGCGGGCGGCACTTTCATCGATCACGATGGAATGAGGGTTGTTAAGGGCGGTATTGGGGTCGCCGGCGATCATGGGCAGGGTGAAGACCTTGAAGATGGTCGAGTCGGCGAAGGTGAAGTGATGTTCGAGGACGTGGTCGTTGCCCTTCCTCACCAGTTGGTCGCCCGGGTTGCGGAATCGGACCATCTGCTCGATCTTTGGATAGGAGGCGACGAGCGTGGGGCCGAAAAATTTGGAGGTAGTGACAGCGTCGTACTTGGTGTTATTGAGGTAGATATCCTCATCGATCCGATAGATGCGGTCGGCGTTGACATTATAGCGGTCGTAACTAAGCTCGTCGGTGACGTACAGGACGATCAGCAGACAAACGGCCAGGCCGGAAGCGAGACCGATGACGTTCAGGGCGGTAAAGCCCTTGCTTTTCCTGAGGCTGCGGAAGGCAATCTTGAGATAGTTGCGGAACATGGGACAGTGGGTTTTTGTGACGGGTGAGGCGGCCAGATCACCGAGTTCGGTCCAAAAGGGTGCCGGGTCTATAAAGTCTTGAAGACCATTCTTCTGTCAAGGCCTGCAAAAGACAATGATGTTCGGTTTCGATACAATGATCGTACGGGAATGAGCTTCCGCTGATCCACTCTGCCCTACATTACCCAAAGGCCCCGATTCGCTTCGCTCATCGGTTTTTGCATTCATCCACTTAGCCGAGCGAAGCTCGGCACGCTTCTGAAATGCAAAAACCCCGCACCTTGTGCGGGGCCTTTGTTGCCCAACCTGGATTCGAACCAAGACTAAAAGATCCAGAATCTTCTGTACTACCATTATACTATTGGGCAATGGGAGGGCAAAATTAGGGTTTTTTCACCGATTTTTGCCAAAATATGGCAAAGCATCTTTTCTTCTGCTGCATTCTCCTCGGCTTCAACCTGCTCGGCCGTCCCGTCCTCGCCCAAAAGGCCGCCGCGCCCGCAAAAGGCGCCCCCGCAAAGCCCGCGGCCGCGCAAACCGCCACCCCATACCCCATCACCCCCGTCGACTCTGCCATCCGCTTCGCGGACTCCATCTTCCATAATCCCACCTTCCTCTACCAGCAGGTTCAACCCGATATTCCCGAGGACATCCAATCCATCCTCATCCGCTTCAACAACGCCCTGGCCAACAATCGCCAGTGGTTCCAGGATTACAAAGCAGCCAATGCCGGGCAAACGCTACCCTACAACCAGCGCTTTGGCATCACCGCCGAAGAATATAAAAAACTGCAAAATCTCGAGAAAACCCCGCCCCAGCTTATCCCCGTGGACACCATGAAGGTCGCCGTCCTCCGTGAAGGAGGGTATATCCGTTTCCACACCGACGGCGACATCCACCTCTTCGACTACCTCCAAATCGACCTGAAAAGCGGACTCGTCGTCTATGGCGGTGATACCATCCCCCTTATCGGCTACACCGTGACAGTAGCCTCCAGCCCCTACGGCCAATGGCAGGGCTATACCTGGCGCCTCGAAAAGGCCGATGTCGCTACCGCGATCACGACCAACCGCGTCACCGCCCGGGTCGTTGAGATCAATATGGGTCTTGCCCCACAGCAAACGCCCCGATCCGGCACCAGGATCTTCATCCGCCTCAAATACCAGGACATGCGCGACGGCGCCCCCACCGCGAACCTCGAACTTGTCGGTTACCTCCTCTAAGAGCGGCCCGCTTCCGCACCCGGCGTCTTCGCCAGCTGCCAGGAAGACCGCAACAACCGATAAATACCATAGGAAAAAAGCACCCCATGCACGATCAGCACGATCCAGTCATAGCGAAAGGCCATCGCCGCCCGCAACAATAAAGAAAATGGCAGGAACACCTGGTAAAAATCTGCCAGGAAAATAAAATAGGGGTAAGGATACCCCGGCGGCATCAGGATGATGACAGATCGGAACTTCAACTTCTGCCAGCTGGATACCGCAAAGATCAAATAGAAGATCAGCGCCAACAAAGGCAAGACCAGCCCTATCCGCCATAGCATCACCCCCATGGCAACCATTTCGACAGAAAGGATCACCCACTCCCGCGCACGGAACCGCCCGGGATCGACCGTCGTAGCATACGTAGGTGTCCCCGAAGCGATATCATTCTCGCGATCGAAGAACATATGCCAGAGGATCCCCCGGACCCCATAGCACAACGCCCAGATCCCCACCGCCGAAAACCAGATCCAATCGATGGATACACCGGTATAATAACTCATACTCGCGACGACGAACAGGCTCGTAAAAAGATGGGCGCCCGATGCATCGGCCAGCACGCCCCAGATGCCACGCTTTTTCAGCCGGACCGGCGGAATGGAATAACAGCTAAAGGCGATCCACGGCATCATGGCCAGCGCCATGATCAGGAAATGCGGATAAAAGGTGGCGATATACGCGGCGCCGGCAAGCAGCGCCACCACGGGAAAGATCCATCGCCGCGAAGGTGCGACACCCGCCATCCGGTTCTTCTTTCCGATGGCAAGGTCTTCTTCCATATCGGTGATATCATTGATCACGCTCACATATGCCGCACCAAGCGCCATCGCCAGCATGATATAAAGCAGGTAAGGACCCGCTTCGGCCAGGCTCTTTCCCGATTTCATCGCGGTAGCATACCCTACGGCCAGCAGCGGAGCCAACTTGTAACCCCACCATTCCGAAGCCCGTATCGTTTTGATAGCATTCATTTCAAGAGTTTCTTCCACCCGATCTTCACGAACATCGCCGGATTCAACCCAAAAGCCAGGGCCAGCTTCCTCAGACTCGTTCCATAATTGGTCTTTAACATGGAGCTCAGTTTCAGCAACTGGAACGAATGATCGATACACCGGTCCTCCAGCATCCGGACCTCCTCCCGCGACAATCGTCCCGCATATCGCCGCAGCATCTCCCGCGTATCCTCGACATACAGCAGTTTCAACACCTTGTATTGATCCAGTCCGTCATAGATATTGTCGTCATTCACGCTTTTATGCCAGAGCTTCTCCCGGATCATCGCACCTCTCGCCTCTTTTGACAAAACGATATCCAGCAAAAGACACCAGTCGTCGGCTACATTTACCCGATCGTTCCAGGCGCCTACGAACGAGCTTCTACGGATGACGACCGAAGAGGATGGCGAAGGACAACACTCGACATACAGTCGCCGCAACTCCGGATAGGTGAAAAGCATCGGCGAATCGCTCCTGCTTGTCCAATACTCCCGCAAATATTTGAACCCCGCAAAATAATCCTGTCGTTGTCCGTCCGGCATCTGCTGGTACCAGTTAGCAAACACAAAATCCAGCTGCAGCGTTGTCAGGGCATCCACACATTTCTCCAAAAGATCGGGTTCCCAGGCATCATCACTGTCCAGCGACGCGATATATTCCCCTGTCGCGACAGCCAGCCCGGTAGTGCGCGCCGCGGCCTGTCCTCCATTGGGTCGGTACACATATTTTACATCCGGATAACCGGAGACCACTTTGGCAGTATCGTCCGAAGACCCGTCGTCTACGACAATGATCTGTTTATAAGGGTAGGTCTGCTCCAACGCACTTTTGATAGCCCGTCCGACAAGGGTCGCACGGTTATAGGTGGGGATGATCACACTTACGAGGCCCGGCATTTTATTTTGGGGTTCACTCATGCACGATCGAAATTAGGGTCTTTGCAAATTCAGCCTCCGCCGGCGTCCCGGGTAACCGCCCGGGCAGATCCTTACATGCCGCCAATCCTATGGCCTCCCATTCATGCCTCCGCTGCCACGCCCGTTCCAGGGCCTCATCGAAGGATTCAGTACCCGTGTCGCCGATGAATCCCGTTCCCCCATCTTCGATGATCTCTTTGCTTCCACCCGCCGTCGTCGTGATCACCACGCGGCCTGCCGCCATCGCTTCCAGCACGACCAGCGGAAGTCCTTCGCTCCGGGAAGGCAGGGCCAGCGCATGGAACTCGCGCCAGGATTCCCGTACATCCGCAAGCTGTCCTGAAAAATGGACATTGGTAAGCCCATACATCCGGGCCATCGCCTCCAATCCCTCACGGTCCGCGCCGCTGCCGATAAAGGTAAGGTCCACGGGACGCTCCCGCCATTTGGGCCGTGCCAGGAGCCGGATAAGAATATCCTGCCCCTTGTCCAGTACGAACAGCCGGCCGATGCAGGCAAGCCGGTATACGTCGCGATCGGCAGGATAGGGGACCGCCCCGCTCTTTAGATCGACCGGATTGAAGATCAATTGGGCATTGTCGAACCGGATCCCAAACTGCTCTTCGGTCAACTCCTGGTTATGCCTTGATACAAAAAAACATCTTTTCGCCTGGGTAAGCGCCCTGGTCATGCCGGGACGCTCATCCGGCTGCGGCCAGTAAAAATCGACAGCCTTTTGACAGATCACGACAAAGGGAATCCCCACACTGATACAATCCTGCGCATAGTTGAGTCCATCAAAATTGATGCCCTGCGCAATGACGACAAGGGCCGGGCGATCAGCCTGCAACTGCCGGATGAACTTTCTTCGCAGTTCGCTGCTCGGATACCAATACCGTCCCCTGCTTCGTAACCAGGCCTTCCGGGCGATGAACTGCCATGTCGGAGTTCGCAACTCGTGCAACCCGACGCCAGACGCCGCCATTGCCGACCATCGGGAATGCTGCCGGTTGATCCAGTCCTTGTAGACCACGACGTTCATACCCCCTGCCTGCAGGAGGGGAATACTCCGGCCCCAAAGCTCTTCGCTACCGCCCCACTCCTCGATGCAGGTGGATATGATCGCAATTGTCGGCATAATTATAATGTCCCGCCGGTGGCCGTCTCATCGGACTGGACCGGCTTCTTTAAAAATAACTTGGAATAGGTACCGCCCATTTCCACCAGCTCTTCATGGGTTCCATGTTGCTGTACCCGGCCGTCGCCCATCACATAGATATGGTCTGCATGGCGCACGGCGGACAGCCGGTGGCTGATGATCAGCGCCGCCCGGTTGCCGATCCGCTGCCGGAACGACTGGAACAACTCTTCCTCCGATACTGCGTCGAGGGCGCTGGTGGCCTCGTCAAAGATGACAAACCGGCTATTGCTGTAAAAGGCCCGGGCGATCGCCAGCTTCTGCCATTGGCCGATGCTCACCTCCCTGCCGTTCTCGAAAATGCGACCCATCATCGTCTCATAGCCTTCCGGGAATTTCCGGATATAATCGTGCGCCCCGGACTTCCGCGCCGCCTCCTCGATGTCCGTCACGGGTCGGTCACCGTCGATATCTCCCCAACGGATATTCTCCGCCGCCGTCACATTGAACCTGCCAAAATCCTGGAACACAGCGCTGACATGCTTTCGGTATTCAGTACTGCTGAACTGCCGGATGTCCATCCCTCCCATGCGGACACTCCCTTCCGTTGGGTCATAAAGGCGGCACAGCAGCTTGATCAGCGTTGTCTTGCCGGCGCCGTTCAGTCCGACGATGGCGATGATCTTGCCCGGGGGCACCCGAAGCGATACATTTCGCAGGGCAGGTTCCCGGGAATGGGGGTAGGTGAAACTCATATCTTCCACGACCAGGTCGACGGTATCCGACTGCGGCACAGGGACCGGGTTCTCCGGCTCCTTTAAGGTGGCCCGAAGGTCGAACATCTCGAAGAGATTGTTAATGAAGATATTGTTTTGATATAGCCCCGAGATGCCCTGAGACATCAATTGAAGGACCCCAAAGGACTGAGGGAACACGATAAGGAATAGCGACATATCCCCGACACTCATCCGTCCCTTGATCATACTGAAGCATAAATAGGCGATGCAGGCAAACAATCCAAGCGTCGCCATGATGTTTGTGAGCAGCTCTTTGAACGTGTTGCTGCGAGTCATCTGTAACCGTTCACCCATCAATTTGACACGGATATCCGTATAAAGAACACGAATATGGCTTCCGAGCCCATATCCGCGAATTTCTTTTGCAGGGTTATCCTCGGTGATCAGACTGCTCAGATATGCTGCCTGCCGCTCCACCGGTGTCTGCTTCCGCCGCCATTGATACATTCGTTCGGCATAACGGATACGCACCAGCAGGGTAGGGGTCACAAAAAGCGCCAGCAACGGCAACAACAACCAGCTGATGGAGATGAGGATCGAACCTATCGCCAGCAATGTCAGGCAATTCTTTGCGATATCTGCGAGATTGAGAACGACATTGTTAGGTGCTTCAGGCCCCGCATCCTTGGCCCGCTTCATCGTATCGAAGTAGGCCGGGCTCTCGTAGAACGCCAGATCGAGGTTGACGGCGCATTCGTGTATCTTTTCATCGATGCTCTCCTTTACCCGCTGCGCCTGATTTTCAATGGCCAACGTAGACAGCGCCTTCACCGTCACATAGACAATTGTTCCCGCCGTGATGACGACAAGGTACCATACCACCCGCCGGATCTTCTCGTCGTCAAAGGGCGTAGCCTTGGTTACTTCATTGATAAGATGCTTAAAAATATAAAGGAGAAGGAGATAGAGCCCGCTCTCGGCTACGATCGACACCAGCGTAAGCGTCGTCCATTTCTTGGAGATCGACCAGATGAGACGCAAGGTCCTCATCAGGTGGAGGTTAGTTCTTAGTTGCCGAACACGATGACCGATGGTTCCGAGCATGACCCAAAATAGTCATAAATATTTAAAAAGGGTAATTTTTGGCCCGGCGCGGCATTCCCCCTTTCATCAAATTTTAATCTGGTGATTTTCGGTTTTAACAGTTTATTCTATACTTCAGTATTAATTTTATTGTCTTAATAGTTTATTAGTCATTGAACCAAATCCACGACCTATGTCGAATAAAGAAGCAAAGCGCTTTCTCTCTATCCGCCTTTCCGCAGATGAACTACAGGAAGTCTATAGCCATCAGCACCAGTCTACCTGCCGGAGCCTGACCGAGTATGTAAAAAAGGTTCTTACGTCCAAGCCCGTAACGGTAAAGGTCCGGGATGAGTCGAAAGAGGATACCCTCCAGCAACTTATCGCGATCAAGAACAAACTGGATGTTTTGGCTGAACAAACCGAGCCCGTTACAAACGGCTCGCTTCTTGGGGAGATTGCTGATATAAAGCTATCTATCCGTAAGATTGCGGAGTCATGTACGCAGAAGTAAACAGCGCCTGGAATTTCTGGCAGGAGAAGGGCGATCTGACCCTGCGTGAAATGCAGCAGCGTGGTCTACCGGCATAACGATGCCGGGCATCCGCACATGCATATCGAAGGTTACCTCCGCTCACAATAAACCCCCATCTCCGCGATCGCGGGTGGTGTCGCAAACTTGTCGAATATCACCCGCACCTTGTCCCCATACACCGTCGCAAACCGGTGCACCTTCACCCGGCCTGCCTTATCCCCCGTCAACAACGGCTTCCATACGCCATTGCTGCACACCTCCAACCGGTATCCGCTTACATTCGCCTTATCCTCGGTGATCACCACCATATTGAACGCCTTTTCCCGCCCCAGATCAACCTCGTACCACGGCGCCTTCACCATCGCATTCGACTGCCAGGACGTGTGAAAATTATCGTCATTCGCAAAATCCATGATATTCATATCATCACTCCAACTGGAACTCGCCGGCTGACGCTTGGCCAGATTTGAAGAGATGATCGGTGCATCCGTCGGTGGCAAGGGATTGGTCGGCCCTTCGTTCTTCCACATCCGCCCGATCGAAGCCAGCGCCGCCAGCGCATTGTCGTCGATCAACCCGTCCCTGTTGGGCGCGACGTTTAGAATAAGATTGTCGTAGATCTTATTATAAGGCACGATATCCTCATTCACCAGCATCGCTGCATCTTTCACTGGTTTCGTGGGGAAATCCGTCTTCCAGAACCACGCGGAATTCAGCGGCAGGCAGGACAAAGCCGGCAGCCGGTTCGTCGCCGTGGAAATGTGTTGCCCCGCTCCCTGCTCATAGCTCTTGATGTCGGTGTAGAACAACGCCTCCGGCGGATACTTCGCCGAATTGAGATCCATCAGCAGGCACTGCGGCTGCAGGGTCTTGACAAGCGTATAGATCTCCTCGAAAGGGATATCGTCATAAGAGATGCGTGACCAGGGCGCATCCCATCCATCGATGATCAACGCTGTGATCTCCCCATAGTGCGTCAGCAGCTCGGTCAACTGCGCCTTGATCATTTCCACATGTTTCCGCGTAATAAACCCTGGTCGCAGCCGGTGATGTGTATCGAGGATGGAATAATACAAGCAGACCTTCAGACCCGCCGCGCGGAATGCATCGGAATATTCTTTCACGACGTCGCGGTGAAGCGGGCTGTTCATCACGTTATAATCCGTCGTCTTTGTATCCCAGATGCAAAATCCGCTGTGATGCTTGGTCGTCAGACATCCATACGACATATTCGCCGACCGGGCCGCCCGCGCCCACTGGCTGCAATCCAGCTTGCCCGGATCGAAAAGCGAAGCCGGCGCATCCGGATCCGGCCAGTCCTGGTCCACAAACGTCGGGATATTGAAATGGATGAACATTCCAAACCGCAGATCGACAAATCGCTGCTGTAAAGCATGCAGATCTACAGCAGCTCCATCTCCTTCAATCTTTGGGTCCGTTGCGTATTCCTTCCACAGCTCATCTACGGTCTTGCCTGTAACCTTCACCCACAACTCAGGCGTATAGCTCCCTTCCCGCAACGCCGCATCCATCTTATCGACGATCTTCTTATCCTTCCGCTGCTCGGCCCAGACAAGGAATCGCGCAGTAACCCGGTAAGCATTTTCGTAGCTCTGACCCTCTCGGAAAGCTGGTAGCGTCCAATGGCTCGCAGGATTATTCACACCGTAAACATACCGCACATAATCGGCAATCCCCTCTGTCAGCCAGCCTGGCGGATCGTGCCGGTAATCCTGCACGATATGCATCACTTCATGCGTAACAACATCGATATCTTCCGGATGCTTGACAAACCAGTTGGGATTAAAGCGGACGATACCCGCATCGGTAGCAGCAACCCCATCATAAGCCGGATCGATCACAAATTGCACCTTCCGAAGCGTTCGGGAATTAAAGCGATCGGCTTCTGGTGGATATACCTTAAAATAGGTGTCGATCAGCCGCTGCCTGGTCACGGGGCTAAATCCACTGTCCTTGTTAATAAAAACGACTGTATACTTGCCGCGCGTTACAGTCTCAACTGTCTCCGCCCGGCCTATCGTTGCTGCAAGTAAAGCGGCAACCAAAAACGGTTTGATCATTATTTATTTTTATCCGTTGAAAAAGAATAGGGATAGTCCACCGGATTCACTCCTTTTGTCTTATTCGGTGCGGCCCCCATTGTAAGAGTGAACTGTCCACCCTTCGAGATCACTGAATGCTGGAGGAAATTCCGCGAATACGGCTGACCGTTCAACGAAGCCGATTGTACATACATATTGGCCACGCTGTTATTAGCCGCGTTGATGACAAAATCCTTTCCATTCTCGAGATGAAGCACAGCCTTGCGGAAGAGGGGCGTTCCCAGCACATACTCGTCTGTCCCGGGACAGACCGAATAAAAGCCCAGCGCCGAAAACACATACCACGCCGAGGTCTGCCCGTTGTCCTCGTCCCCGCAATATCCATCCGGTGTAGCCTGGTACAGCTTGCGCATGGCCTCCCTGATCCAATACTGGGTCTTCCAGGGCTCACCCGCATAATTGTACAGGTAAAGCATATGCTGGATAGGCTGGTTGCCGTGAGCATATTGGCCCATCCCGGCGATCTGCATCTCCCGGATCTCGTGGATCACCTCTCCATAATAGCTGTCGTCAAAGGTCGGCGGCATTACAAATACACTGTCCAGCATCCGGATGAACTCTTTCTTCCCACCCATCAGATCGATCAGCCCCTGGATATCATGGAATACGCTCCAACTGTAATGCCAGCTGTTGCCTTCGGTAAAGGCATCGCCCCATTTGAAAGGGCTGAAGTTGGCGGAAAAGCTTCCATCCTGGTTCTTGCCATGCATCAGCTTATGCGCGGGGTCATACAGATTTTTATAGTTCTGCGAACGCTTGGCATAGATCTCCAACTCGGAGGCCGGACGGCCCAGTGCCTTACCCAACCGGTAGATGCAAAAATCATCGTAGGCATATTCCAGCGTGCGGGCAGCATTCTCGTTGATATGAACATCATACGGGACATAACCGAGGCTATTGTAATAGCTGACTCCCTTGCGGCCAACCGCGTCGATGGGCCCCTCAGCGTTCGCATCCTTCTTCAAGGCCTCCCACAGCGTATTGATATCGTATCCGCGCATTCCCTTCAAATAAGCATCTGCAACTACGGACGCCGAATTATTTCCTATCATCACGTTTCTATAGCCCGGATCGGACCATTCGGGCAGCCAGCCCCCTTCTTTAAAATCATTGACCAATCCTTCCTGCATCTCTTTGTTTATAGAAGGATAAACGAGATTCAGGAAAGGATAAAGCGCCCGGAACGTATCCCAGAACCCCGTGCCGGAGAACATATATCCTGCTTCTACTTTACCGTTGTAAGGGCTATAGTGCACGATATGCCCGCTGGCATCTTTTTCATAAAGCCGCATGGGGAAGAAAAGCATCCGGTAAAGACAGGAATAAAAGGTTCGCATCTGATCGATGGTGCCGCCTTCGACTGCTACCCGGCCAAGTGTCTTGTTCCAGACGGCCCTGCTCTTGGCTTCGACGGCTGCAAAATCATCGTTACCGATCTCGTTACTCAGGTTCAGCTCGGCCTGTTGGATGCTGATAAAGGAGGAAGCCACTTTTGCATTGATCACCGTCCCCCGTTGCGCCGAGGCAAATCCCACAAGGGCGCCGACATGCGGATCGGTCAGCTCCAGAGAATCCGTCAACGTACTGTCCTTCCAGGTTTGGGTCGAGGTAAAAGGTTTGTCGAAGACGATCACGAAGTAATTGCGGAAGTTCGCCGCTACTCCGCCACTGTTCCTGGTCGTGTAACCGACGATCTTATTCTGCCCAGGAATGACTTTGATGTACGACCCCTTATTATAGGCGTCGATCACGATATGCGCACTATCCGTTCTCGGCAAAGTGAAACGGAAACGCACGGCCCGCTCGGTTGGCGTCATCTCGGTCGTGATATCATGATCTGCGAGGTAGACGCTGTAATAGTAAGGCTTTACCACCTCCGCCTTATGTGAGAACCAGGAAGCCCGTTTTTCTTCCCGGAACTGAGTGCCGTTCACGGGCATCAGGCTGAACTCCCCAAAATCGTTCATCCACGGCGAAGGCTGATGGGTTTGCTTGAATCCCCTGATCTTGTCCGCAGTATAAATGTATTGCCAGCCGTCGCCATTCTTGCCTGTCTGTGGCGTCCAGAAATTCATCCCCCAGGGCAATGCTATTGACGGAAAGGTATTCCCGGTCGACATTGCATACGTTGATTGTGTACCCATCAGCGGGTTTACATAGTCGACTGGATTCGCGACGGCATCGACCCACTGGGCCTTTGCACCGCCAAGCAAGGCAAGCGTAGCGCTAAATAGAATGGCTTTTTTTAGCATGGTGATGTTAAAAATTTATCCCGCAAGCTATCGATTCCGCCTCAAATTTTTATGGCTAATCTGGAACTCGGTATCTTTAGCGCATGAAATCGAGCTGCGTCAAATCGATCCCTTCACTCCTTGCTTGCCTGATCAGCATCGCTCTCTCCGCGCAACAACCCAAGGGCCCTTTGCCCAGGGAAGGTGCACCCGTCTCATACGTAGACCCTTACATCGGCACCGGCGGTCATGGCCATGTGTTCCTCGGCGCCAGCGTTCCCTTTGGCGCGGTGCAGGTAGGACCTATGAATATCAATAAAGGCTGGGACTGGTGCTCGGGATATCATTATTCCGATAGCGTCGTAAAAGGCTTTGCCCAGAATCACCTCAATGGCACGGGCATTCCCGATCTGGGCGATATCCTGATCATGCCTTATACCGGCCCTGTCCGCACCGACGTAGGCACGCAGCAGGATCCCGCGAAAGGCTACGCCTCCCACTATGACCACAAAGGTGAGATCGCGCGCCCGGCCTACTACTCCCTCTGGTTGAAGGACCATAAAGTAAACGTCGAACTCACTGCGACCGAACGCGTCACTTTCCATCGCTACCGCTTTCCGAAAGATCGTCCCGCCCATATCATTATCGATCTTCTCCAGGGCAACTTCGACGCCGGCTGGCAACATCCGAAAGTGAAGGCCCACCTGCTGAAACTCAATGACAGCACCCTTATTGGCTGGCGCAACAGCTCCCAATGGGCAAAAGACAGGCGCATCTATTTTGCGATCCGCACCAACTTCCCGTTAAAGAATTTTACTCTCCTGAACGGAAATACTCCTGTGAAAGCAGAGACCCTCGAGGCCGATACCGTCAAGGGACTGATCTCTTTTCAACATACCCCCGGCGCTGTCATGCTGAAAGTGGGCGTCTCCAATGTCAGCGGTGAAAATGCTCTCGCCAATATCCAGGCCGAGATCTCCGGCTGGAACTTCGAAGCCATCGTCCGGCAGGGAAATGAAAAATGGGGTAAGGCCCTCGACAAGATCCAGGTCGAAGCCGCTGATTCCATCCAGCGAAAAGTGTTTTACACCTCTCTGTATCACTCCATGATCGCACCGGCCCTCTACAATGACCACGACAGCAGTTACCGCGGAGTCGATGGTAAGGTCCTCGATCATGCACCGTATAATAACTATACGATCTTCTCCCTTTGGGACACTTATCGTACCCTGAATCCGTTGATGACCCTGATCCACCCTGAGCGGGTCAGCGACATCGTCAACAGTATGCTTGCCATCTATGTCCAACAAGGGAAATTACCCATCTGGCATCTGCAGGGCCGCGAGACGGATTGTATGGTCGGCTACAGTGCCGTACCGATCATTGCCGACGCTTACCTCAAGGGTTTCCGCGGCTTCGACGCGAACCTCGCCCTCGAGGCAATGAAAACCTCCTCCACACGGGATGACTATGGGATGCAATATTTAAAACAAGAAGGTTATATCCCAGCCGACAAGGAACGGGAGTCGGTGTCCAAGGCCCTGGAATATGCCATCGACGACTGGTGCATCGCCCAGGTAGCCGCTAAAATGGGCCGCACGGAAGACGAACAGCTCTACTCGAAACGCGGCGAATATTTCACCCGCTACTTCGATCCCCAGACAAAATTCATGCGCCCCGTTCTTGCCAGTGGAAGCTATCGCGAACCATTCAATCCTTTTCAGTCGATCCATGAATGGGGTGACTATACCGAGGGTAACGCATGGCAATACACCTGGCTTGTTCCGCAGGATGTAGAGAAGTTGATCAGCATGATGGGTGGCGACCAGCCGTTTGTTACCAAATTGGACAGTCTCTTCGTTGTCAGCCAGTCCATGGGCAGCCAGGCTTCGCCCGATATCTCCGGGCTCATCGGTATGTATGCCCAGGGCAACGAACCCAACCACCACATCGCCTACCTGTATAACTTCGCGGGTTATCCCTGGAAGACCGCCGAGAAGATCAAACATATTACCGATGAATTCTACACCGCGAAGAACGACGGACTATGCGGTAACGACGATGCCGGTCAGATGAGCGCCTGGTATGTTATGTCGGCACTTGGCATCTATCCCGTGAACCCTGCCAACGGCGTCTTCGTCTTCGGCACACCGCTGGTTCGCAAGGCCGTAATGGAAGTGGGGGAGGGTAGGCGTTTCACGATCCAGGCCGTCAACTTCGGGGAAAAGAACATTTATATTCAAAAGGCAACACTCAACGGCAAGGCGTACACCCATTCCTTCATCGACTATAAGGACATCAAAGCCGGTGCCACGCTCGTCCTTTATATGGGTGACAAACCCAACAAGGAATTTGGCGCCGCGCCTGCCGATCGTCCCAAATCCTCCCCTGAAAAATCTTCATCCACAACATCCATCGACGTCAACCAGGCCATATTTCCGCCCAACGCACCAAAGATCGCCGTCGTCGCGAGCAGCAATGCGCTGACGCCGGACTTTTCGCTCGTCGACGCGGGCGGCAAAACGGTCTTTACCGGTAAACTCGGCCAGGGTGAGAAGGTCGAAGACTGGTCGCCGGCACAAACCTATTACCAGGCCGACTTCTCTGCTGTTAAAACTCCCGGCACCTACCACCTCGCCACGAACAATACCAACTCTGCGCCATTCACGATTGGCGGCGCCGATTGGTCTCGTCCTATCATCAGCAGCATTATCCATTATTATAACCAACAGCGCGCCAACACCCCCACCGAGATCGAAGCCGACAAACGCCTGCTGCTTTATGGCAGCGACAAACGTGTCGACCTCCACGGCGGATGGTGCGATGCCTCCGGCGATGTAAGCAAATACTTCTCGCACCTGGCCTACGCCAACTTCATGTCCCCTCAACAGATCCCCCTCGTCACCTGGAGCCTCGTCAACACCGGCGAAACGCTAAAAACCCAATTGGCGGAATGGGGGCTAACCGACTCGCTCACCAGTGAGGCCCTCTGGGGGGCCGACTATATCACGCGATCTCTCTCTCCCGAGGGATACTTTTACATGACCATTTTCACTTACTTTAATAAAGATCCTGAAGCCCGACGCGTAGTCGGGCTTCGCGCTAATAGCGTCACCACCAACGAATATCAATGCGCCTTTCGTGAAGGTGGCGGGATGGCTATCGCCGCGCTTGCCCGCATCTCCCGCTGGCATAAGAACGGTGATTATACGTCCGAACAATACCTCGATGCCGCCAAACGAGCCTATGCCCACCTGGTGATCAACAACACCAAATACGATGATGATGGAAAGGAAAATATTATCGATGACTACTGCGCCCTGATGGCCGCGACCGAACTCTGGATCGCCACCGACGGCAAATACTATCGCGATCAGGCCCGGCTCCGCGCCGGGAAGCTCAACGCCCGGATGACGGAAGTAGGTTATTTTATCTCCGATGATGGCCGTCGCCCCTTCTGGCACGCTGCCGATGCCGGCCTGCCTATCGTCGCCCTTATCCGGTACATCGATAAGGAGCAGGACAAGAACTATCGCGATGCCGCTACACGAACCGTAAAAAAAGCGCTGGCATACAATGTCCGCATCACCCGGGAGGTCGACAACCCCTTTGGTTATGCCCGCCAAACCTTCTCATATAAGAATGAAGTAAAAGATGGCTTCTTCATTCCTCACGATAACGAAACAGGCTGGTGGTGGCAGGGCGAAAATGCCCGTCTGGGCTCCCTCGCAACAGCCGCATTGCTAGGTACCAGGTTACTCAATCCAGGCGGCGGCTGGACAAGTTATCCTCCGCTCAGCGCGCTCGGCGATGGCGGAGTAGATTTCACCATTCCGCCCTATCTCATCAGTTATGCTGCCCGCCAATACTCCTGGATCCTCGGCTGCAACCCCTACAACATCTGCTTCCTCTATCAATTCGGGCAAAACAACGTCCCCTACATGCACTCCAACTACGGCCATGGCTCCCAGCGTGGCGGCATCTCCAACGGCATCACCGGCGGTAAAGACCACGGCGACGGCAGCGGCATCGACTTCCGCACCGAAGACAACGGCAACGAATGGCGTTGGACCGAACAATGGCTCCCCCATGCCGCCTGGTTCCTTGCGGCCGTCACTGCGATGACGGCGCAGGCAACCCCTGCCACCACCAGGTAGCCCTACTGCTCCCAGGGGCCAACCGCTCACTACCCACTTTCATTAGGGGAAAAACCTTCCAAATCTGGGAAGAAAGCCAACTGCAAAGGCATTGTAAACCAGTGTTTTACGCCATGGCACATCCCTTGCCCCATTAACAGCATGAAAAAGTTGCTAAACGAGAATCATCTCTCCGTACCCGGTCTCATCCTCGCCTTTCTGTTAGGCATGTTGGTGACCTTTTGTTTCTACTTACTTAGATAACTCAACCAGGACAGCTCATTCCCAGAGCAGAGCACTACCACTCAAAACCTCTATCCCTGGCCCTCCCCCTGATCAATTCCCCGGCTGCGGCATCCAGCAGGATCTCGCAGTTCGGATGCAATTGAACGATCGACGCCGGAATATCCGTGGTCACAGGACCCAGGATGGCCTGCTCGATGATCGACGCCTTATGCTCCCCTTTCGCGATCAGCACCACCTTCCTCGTCTGCATAATATTCTTGATCCCCCGTGTCAGCCCACCCAGCTCATGATCCGCTGCAACACCCGTTTCCCTTCGAACCTTCTCCTCAAAAACAGGGTCCATCGGTGAGACCCAGGTCTCACTCCCGAATGGTGTTCCCGGCTGATTGATCCCGATATGACCGTTCCAACCGATCCCCAGCATTTGCAGATCGGCCCCACCACGCGCCGCCAGCCGCTCTTCGAAGAGCTGCGCCTCCCGCACAAAATCATCCGATAAGGTCGGCGGCATGATGAAGTTCTCCTCCGGAATTCCCAGCGGGCCCACCAGCTGATCGTAGATCATCGAATAGCAGCTGCCCTTATATTCCCGCTTCAGATTGGTCAACTCGTCGACATTGAACAGCGTGACCTGGGAAATATCGAAGGGATACTTCCGATAGATCTCGCTGACGATCCCGTGCATATTGATCGTCGTCTGTCCAGTCGACAACCCGATCACCGCATCCGGCTTGGCCAGCATCGCTCCGATGATCCGCCAGGCCGCCGTAACATCAAAGGAATGTTCATTCTCGCAAATAGTTATTTTCATCTTACCAGTCTTTTAAATGATCAGCAAAAAAAGTATCAAAGGCTCCTGCGGCAGCGGCTTCCTCAGCGACATCGAATTCCAGCACGATGGCCTCGCCACCCTTGATCCCCAGCGAAAGGATATTCAGCAGGCTGTTCAGTTTTGCCGTCTTTTCTCCCTTCTTCAGCAGGATCGTCGTCTGGTACTGTTTGGCCAGTTTGACCATCGCTGTAGCCGGCCGCGCATGCATGCCTTCCGGCGCCAATATTAAATATTCTTTTGTGATCATAATCCAATAATAATTTCTTTTACTTCCGGGATCGAAGAAGCCGCCATCGAGAACTCCCGCAACCCCATCCGGAATAACAGTTCCGTCGCCCGCGCATCGCCGGCCAGCTCCCCGCACATTCCTACCGGGATACCGCTTCGCTGACCTTCTTCGATCACCATCCGGATCAGCTTCAGCACGGCAGGATGTAACGGATCGTACAATGGGGCAATCTTCTCATTCATCCGGTCCACCGCCAGCGTATATTGACAGAGATCGTTGGTCCCGATACTAAAAAAATCCGCTTCCTTCGCCAGCAGATCGACCGTGAGTGCTGCCGATGGGATCTCGATCATCACGCCCACCGGGACATCCGCGGCAAACGCGATCCCCTCCGCGGTCAACGCCCTCCGCGCCTCGGCGACCACCCCCTTCGCTGCGATCAATTCCTCCACACTCCCGATCATCGGGAACATCATCCGGCAGGAGCCAAAGAGCCCGGCCCGGAGAATAGCCCGCAGCTGCGTTAAAAACATCTCCTTTCGGTCAAGTGAGATGCGTATCGCCCGATAGCCGAGAAAAGGATTCTCTTCCTTCGGCAAAAAGAGATAGGGCAGGGGCTTGTCTCCACCGATATCCAGCGTCCTGATGGTTACCGGGTGTCCGCCGCTGCGCAGCAGTACATTTTTATAAAAGAGAAATTGTTCTTCCTCGGTTGGAAGCTGTTCCCGTTCCATAAACAACAGCTCCGTACGCAACAGGCCGACTCCTTCCGCGCCAAACGCCAGCGCCGGCTCCATATCCTCCAGAGTGCCGATATTCGCCTGCAAATGCACCCTCACCCCATCGCGGGTCTCGGCGACACGATTTTTTAATGATTGCAGATGTTTCCGGCGACGCAAATATTCCGCCTGCTTTTTTCGATGGCGCTCAACAACGGTTGCCGACGGGTTGACAAATATATTCCCCGTCGCTCCATCCATCACCAGCTCATCCCCATCGCCAATGGCTTCCAACGCGGCACCCACCCCCACGACGGCCGGTAAGGCACGGAGTCTTGCAACGATAGCGGCATGCGAGGTTTTCCCTCCCAGTTTGGTGATAAAGCCGCTGACACGATCGGCATCGATACCCATCGTATCGGATGGGGTCAGATCTTCCGCCACGAGGATCCAGCCTTCCCCTTCCGGCAACTGCCGCCCGGCCGGCGAACCCGCCAGCCGCTGAAATAGCCGCCAACCCATATCTTTTACATCCGCAGCCCTCGCCCGCAGATAATCATCCTCCATATTTTCGAACACGCTGACAAATTGCTCCATCGTCAGCAACACCGAGTCCCGCGCCGGCTGCAGCTCTTCCCCGATGCGCCGCAAGGCCTCCTCCTCCCAGGCCGGATCCTGCAACAGCTCTACCTGCACGCCGAGGATGGCGGCTTCTTCCGCACCCGCCTTTGCCATCAATGTCTCCAACTCGGCTATCGCTGCCGCCACAGCCGCCCGATATTTTGCGATCTCCGAATCGATGGCCGCCGCATCTTCAAGCAAAAGCCCGCTCACGCGCGCCGTTCGCGCCCGCACCCAATAGGCCCGGCCTATCGCAATCCCCGATGAAACTCCAATTCCTTTCATAACGAGTAAATTATTTTCAACGGTGTTATGCAGTCGGCTCGCGCCTCGTGTCATATGATCCAGTGTAAGATGCTTCCCAAAAATCCCAGCGCGAGCAGCCCGAGCAGCAACAACGTCGTCTTGACGCCACGCCGGACAAAATAATAGGTCAGGAAGGTCAATCCCAGCGGCAACAGCGCCGGGACGATCTGATCCAGCACCCCCTGCAGCCCGGCCCCTTCGCCAAACGACAAAGGCGTGTGAATACTCATCAGCGTGGCCGGCATCGCCCCAACCACCATCAATCCCAGAATCGCTGCTCCGTCTTTGAGCCGGTCCATCACATTATTCTTCGACAGTTGCATCAGGAAGCGGGTCCCTGCCTTATAGCCGATGAATGTCAGCTGATAGCGCAACACCAGGTGAGGCACGTTGAAAAGAAGAATAAACAGCAGCACCCCAAGCGCATTTCCTTTCAATGCAAGCGAAGTGCCTACTCCCGCGGCAATGACCTTCAACGTCCCCCAGAACAAGGAATCAAAAACACCCGCCAGCGGACCCATCAACCCCAGCTTCACCGAGTTGATCGACTCGGCATCGAAGTCCGGGTCGCGGCTGTTCTGTTCTTCCATCGCCGCCGTGAGTCCCAGGATCAGTGTACATCCATACGTGCTGGTATTGAACAATTGAAGATGCCGTTGCAGCGCAGTCCCCATCGCCTCCTTCGTGGAATAGAATTTCTTCAGCACCGGCAAAAGCGCAAAGGCAAACCCGGTATTCTGCCAGGTCTCGAAATTGAAATTGGCTTCGAGCAGCATGCTCCGCCAGAAAATGCGGCGGAGGTCGCGCTTGTTGAGCAACGGCCCCGGCCCGGAAGCTGCATCCCCATCCGCACCATTGCCGCCATCTGTCGGGCCGTCATCTTCGTCCTCCGTCATGCCCGGCCGCGGTTTCTCCTGCGTCACCAGGAACGCGATGATCACTCCAAGACCACCGATCGCGATCACGGGCATCTTCAGATATGCGGCCAGCAAAAAACCGAGAAAGAAATACGGCGCTACCCGTTTGTGGAACAACAAATTCATCAGCAGGGCAAAACCCAGAGCCGGCAAAAGATTCCCAGCCACCTGCAGACCCGTATTCACCCAGGCCGGGATCTTGTCGAGAAAGGACTTCATCACGCCCGCGCCAAGCTGCAACGCGAGAAAGCCGACCAGCGCCATTAGCAGCGGCTTTGCAAAGCCCGAAAGGACATGCAGTCGCTGTACACCCCGCCAGTTGCCCTCCGCTGCGTATCGGGAGAACGTTTTATTGAACACACTCCGGGTAACAAAAAGTGCACTCAGCAACATCTCCGCAAGGATGGAGATCGGAATGGCCAGCGCCAGCGCAATTCCAACGCCCTTGTGGGAAATGATCGCAAAAGCAGTCCCGAGCACGCCCCCCGTGACCACATCCGGTGGGATGGCCGCGCCCACTTTGATGTTCCCCATAAAGATCAGCTCCAGTGAAGCCCCGATGACGACACCCTGCTGCCAGTCGCCAAGGGCCCAGCCGACAAGCGGGGCCAATACAAGCGGCCGGCTGAGCAGCGTCGTTCCCAGCAGGTCCTCCGAATGGCCAAAGAAAATGATCAGCGTAATAAAGATATAGCTCAGCACGTCAGAGTAGATTTTCAATCGGTTGTTTCTTGTCCGTCGGCACCTGCCGCACTTCCAGTTCGAGTCCCTTCGCAAGCAGCTCGCGGATCAGCAATATATCATCGTAGGTGAGCGCGACTGCTTTCGACACCGGCCTGGTGCCCGGTTTAGCCCGGATGCCGCCAAAGTTGATCGACCCGATCCCGGCCACCCCCATCACCAGCGCATGTGCATCCTTCACGGAATCGACCAGCACCAACAGTTGCTGCCCCGCGCTTTTGGCGTCATTGAGATAAGTGATCGTATCCGCGACAGATTTGATCAGCAGTTTGGCCCCCGCCGGCTTCGCCAGTCCCAGGGTCATCCGTAAAAACTCATCCTTGGCTACCCGGTCGTTTGCGACAAATAGACAGTCTACTCCCAGGGCCGGCGTCCAGGTAAAGGCCACCTGGCCATGTACCAGCCGGTCATCGATGCGTAACAGCTTAACCATTATTATTAGAGATTAACTCATTTACATAGACCAACTGCTCCCGCGCCATTTCGATAGCGTCCCGCAGCACCTCGTTCGCCGGCGTTGATGCATCCGAGAGGACCACCTCGATCACGAGCGGCAGGTTCATCCCCGCCACAACATGCACCGAATCCCTCACCCCCAGTTCAGCCGCGACTCTCAATACCTGGTTGGTGATGCTTCCTCCAAGCAGATCGGTAAAGACGATCCATTCGTCACCATCAGCGACGCTGCTTAACAATGCGGCGATCTCGTCTTCCGCCGATTTGTTCTCATCGACATAGGCCTGCAGGACAACCACCTCCGCCGCAGCCCCGGTGATCAGCTCCAATGCCGACCGGATCCCTCCGGCAAGCTCCCCATGACTGATAATCAAAAATCTTCTCATAGTATTGAACAGACCCGTGGTCCGCCCTGCAATTCTACCACTATTGCCCCTCAAATCCCTCCCTTTTCACCGATTTTCTCCGCTGTAGTGGTAAAATAGGGGCCACCCACCACCGTCGGACAGCCGCATCGGGTTAACTTCCCATCATGAAATCGTCCCTCTGGCTTGCAACCTTCTGTCTTCTCGCCCACCTCACCACCCGGGCGGCTCCGTCTCCCGGGCAATCCATTTTCCGTTCCCGCCCCGACGACCCCCATGCCCTCTATTTTACTCCCGGCAATTATAAGATAACCACCGACGGCCAGACCGATGTCTCCGACGCCCTGCAGGAAGCGATCCGCACCCTCAAGACCCGGGACAACTTCGGTATCATCTTCATCCCCGAAGGCCGGTACCGGATCTCGAAGACCATCTATATCCCAACCGCCATCCGCCTCATCGGCTATGGCAAGACCCGGCCCCTGATCATCCTGGGTCGCAATTCGCCAGGCTTTCAGTCGGCAGACCCCGGGGATAAGGCGCAAGGCCGCTATATGTTCTGGTTCGTCAGCAGCCTCTCCGCACCCGATGAGCCCATCCGCGATGCCGGAGCCTCTACTTTCTACAGCGCCATGTCCAATATCAATTTGAAGATAGAGGACGGCAACCCTGCAGCCATCGCCCTGCGCACCCATTTCGCCCAGCACAGCTATATCTCTCACGTCGATGTCGATGCCGGGAATGGCCGGGCCGGCCTCTTCGACGTCGGCAACGAAATGGAAGACGTTCGCTTCTTTGGCGGCGACTACGGCATCTATACGTCAAAGCCCAGTCCGGGCTGGCCCTGCGCTATCGTCGACTCCTGGTTCGAAGGCCAGCGCCGCGCCGCCATCCGCACCCGCGAGGCCGGTCTGGTGCTCATCCGGCTGCAGGCCAAACAGGTTCCCGTTGTGGTCGACATCGACTCCAACTACCACGAAAAATTGTTCATGGAGGACTGCCGCTTTGACGGGATCAGGGAAACGGCCATCCGCATCAGCAACGAGGATAATGCCTTCAGCCAGGTCAATTGCCGTAATATCGCCTGCCGCAACACCCCGGTTTTCGCCGAAGGCCGCCTTAGCCACCGGCGCACCGCCGCGCCATCATCCATCTACCTTGTAAAAAGCTTCACCGACGGGCTGCAACTCGATGGCTGGGACGCCGATGGCGGCTATGGCACAACAAAAGATCTTCAATCCGTGACCGTCATGCCTTCCGCAACCCCGTCGGACATTCCCGCCTTCCCCGATATGACCACATGGACCAATCTCCTGTCCCTGGGCGCCAAAGGGGATGGCGTGACCGATGATACAAAAGCCATCCAGGATGCGATCGACAGCCACGACGTGATCTATGTTCCGCAGGGTTGGTACCGGCTTACAAAGCCGATCCGCTTAAAACCCCAGACCGTCCTTATCGGGCTTCACCCTTTCGCCACCCAATTCCTCATCGCCGATAACACCCCGGCCTTTGGCGGTTTTGGCGGCCCCCAACCCATGATCGAAACTCCGCAAGGCGGCACGAATATCCTCTCCGGTATCGGCCTGAACACAAACGCCAGCAATCCCCGAGCCGTCGCCTGCAAATGGCAATCCGGGGAACATTCCTATATGAATGATGTAAAATTCATCGGCGGCCACGGCGGCATCCCACGCCCCAACACCCCCGACACCGCCCGGCGACAACAGTCCGAACGGGACTGGGACACACAATATTGGAGTCTCTGGGTCACCAACGATGGTGGCGGAACGTTCAAAGACATCTGGACCGCCAACACCTACGCCACCGCAGGTGCATATTTTTCCCATACCTCGACCCCCGGCCGCGTCTATGCCCTTTCCATCGAGCATCACGTCCGGAACGAGGTCCGCTTCAATGCCGTCGCCAACTGGAAGGTATATGCGCTGCAGCTCGAAGAAGAAAGCCGCGAATCCACCGAGTGCCAGCCCATGGAGCTGGAAGATTGTCACGACATGCGCTTTGCCAATCTCTACATGTTCCGTGTCATCCGCGTGAACAAACCCTATCCCTGGTCGATCCGGCGCTGGGGCGGTCATAACCTCGAATTTCTGAACGTCCATAATTATAGTCAGATCATTTATACAACCACTGATCCGATGTACGACGTCAACACCAACACGACCGTTCGTCCATGGGAGTTCGCGCGGCTCTTCATCGGTCCGGAAACAGCCGCGCCGCAAACACCCGCCCAGTCCTCAGCCGCGCCAGCCGCCGCTGTGGCAACGACCTCGCCGCCACCCGCCCAACTCTCCACGGGCTTCGAATTTGCCCAATCCCCCTGCACCGATAGCAAAGGCAACATCTACTTCTGCGACTCCCGTCTCCGCCGCATCTACCGCTTCTCTCCCGCGACCCGCCAGACGACGCTCCTCGCCGACTATCCCTGGCAACCCCTGTCTCTCGCCTGCGACAAAAAAGACAACCTCCTCGTCGTTTTTAAATATGTTCCCAAACCCGGTACCGGCGAAACCTTTACCAATCCACCCGACGCCACCGGCACCTCGTTCAGCGGCTGGGGGAACTCCGGATTCGCCACCTGGGTCTATAGTATCGACCCGGCGAATCCCGACGAGACCATCCATTTGCTGACAACCCAGCCCATGGGTAGCGTCGATCCCATAGATCGCGCTCTTTACCCGGCCCATCGCTGGCGCGACTATCATGATTTCAACACGATCTCGATCGCGCGGCCCCAGCAATGTTTCGTTGCCCCCGATGGCGTCACCATCATTCCCGTCGTCTACGACCTCGCCCGCAGCACGTCGCTGGCCGAAGCGCGGCCCGGCAAGCCCGCCTATACCACCGACGAGTACGACAAACGCACCGTATCAACACAGGCCGACAGCAAAGGGTTTCTTTCCGGGCTTACCTACTTTGCGCAACGCGGCGAGTTCGCCACGGCGACCGATGCCGCCGGAAATGTCTATATTGCCGACGGGCAGATCTACGTCTATGACCCGCAAGGCCACCTGATCAACACCCTGAGAACGCCCCAACGCCCCACCGGACTTTGCTTCGCACCCGATGGCAAGACCCTCTTCGTCACCAGTCATAACAGTCTATTCCAAATAAGAAACTAACCATGCGAGCATCTTTCTTTATCATACTGACTTTTGCTATCGGCGCCGGGGTAAGGGCCCAATCTCCCCGCATTCTCGTCAACCAGGTCGGCTATGAAAGCAACAAGGCAAAACACGCCATCATCGAAACCAACACCCGCGAAACCATCGCGGCCTTCCAACTCATCGACGACAGCACGGGCAAATTGGTCTACAGCGGAAAGCCGGTCTACAGCGGCCCCGTCGCCAAATGGAAACATTGGCAGTTCTACACGCTCGACTTCTCCGCATACCCAAAGTCCGGTGTCTATCGCATCGAGGCAAGCATTGGCGGCAAGCCGACTGTATCCTATCCATTTGCGATCGGCCGCAACGTGCTCGAGAAAAATACGCTCTCGGACATCCTTTACTATTTCAAGGGCCAGCGCTCGGCCGGCCTCATCGATCTCGCCGACAGCCATCTGCCGCTGCCCGCTGCCGCACACAACACCAACGCACCGTCAAAAGACACCCTGGATCTTCACGGTGGTTGGTACGACGCGACGGGTGACTATGGAATCCATCTCTCTCACCTGACCTTCTCGTCTTACTTCAATCCGCAGCAGGTACCCATGGTAGCATACAGCTTGTTGAAGACAAATGAACTCCTCCTCAACCGCACCGGCACCGATTACCGGCAATTCCTTCGTCGCATCATGGACGAGGCTAACTTTGGCGCCGACTATCTCGTCCGTCTGCAGGCGCCCGGCGGTTCTTTCTATCGCTCCATCGGCGCACCCGGCCCAGCCAAGGCCGCAAAGGACCGGGGCATTTCCCCCGAACAGCAGAGCTATCGCATCAAACAGTCAAAGGACCAGTCCTTCGGGGGCGACCGCACCGTTAATGACTGGCGCAGCTATCAATGCAGCTTCCGCTCGGGTGGGGGAATGGCCATCGCCGCACTCGCCATGGCTTCCATGACCGGCATCCCCGGCGAATTCTCCAACGCCCGATATCTTCAGGCCGCCGAAGATGCCTTCGCCTTTCTTGAAAAAGAAAACCCCGCTATGACCAATGACGGGAAAGAGAATATCCTCGATGACTACTGCGCCCTCGCAGCTGCTACTGAACTGTACAAAGCCACCCGTGCCGACAAATACCGCGCCGCTGCCGAAAAACGCGCCGGCCAACTTCTCGCCCGCCTAAGCTCCTGGGAAAAATATAAGGACTACTGGCGCGCAGACAACGGCGACAGGCCCTTCTTCCATCCTTCCGATGCCGGTCTGCCCATCGTGACGCTGCTCTATTATTATCCATACGCCACCGGCGCCACCCAGCAGGCGATAAAGTCGGCCGTCCATCGTTCGCTCGAACATGAGCTGGCCATCACGCACGAGGTGAACAATCCCTTCGGCTATAGTCGCCAGTTGGTACAGGATACGCTCGGCCGCCGGCGCAGCAGCTTCTTTTTCCCCCATGGCAGCGAAGCCTCTCCCTGGTGGCAAGGGGAAGATGCCCGCCTGGGATCGATGGCCGCCGCCGCCCGGCTGGCGGTCCCGCTTTTCCAAAACGACACCCCCGCCACAACCACCGGCAACCACACCAAAGCATCCTTCGCCGACTCCCTCTCCACTTTTGCCCTCGACCAGCTCAATTGGATCCTCGGCCTAAACCCCTACAACGCCTCCATGGTTCAGGGCACCGGCCATAACAATCCCGCCTATGGCTTTTTCGGTACCTTTGAATACACCAACGCCCCCGGCGGTATCGTCAACGGAATCACCGGCGGCCTCGACAACGAAGCGGATATCGACTTCAACCTCTCCTATGCGATGACTGGAAAAGATTACGACTGGCGCTGGGCCGAGCAGTGGCTTCCCCATGATGCCTGGTACCTTCTCGCTATCGCCGCCGGTCAACCCCTGCAACAGCTGGCCACCACCATCGATGCCGAACACATCAACGATCATCCGACATTGGCTATCGGCGAGCCAGCCCCGGATTTCAAACTCCCGGCCACGGACGGCAAAACATATACCCTGCAGGATTTTAAAGACGCAAAAGTCCTCGTCGTCATTTTCATGTGTAATCATTGCCCTACTTCGCAGGCTTACGAACGACGCATCATCAACCTGACCAACGAATATGCCGCAAAGGGTGTGCGCGTCGTCGCCATCAGCCCTAATGCACCTTCAGCCCTGCGCATCGACGAACTGGGTTACAGTGATGTCGGCGACGGCTTCGAGGACATGAAAATAAGAGCCAGGAACGCCGGTTACAACTTTCCTTATCTCTACGACGGCGAAACGGAAACGGCATCCAAACGATATGGCCCCATCTCCACTCCGCATATCTTCATCTTCGACGCGCAGCGCCGGCTTCGCTACAATGGCCGAATCGACGACCAGGAGAATCCCGCCAAAACCCCGCGCAACTTCGATACCCGCAACGCCATCGACGCCCTGCTTGCCGGAAAAGAACCGCCGGTTGCCGTTACAAAGACCTTTGGCTGTAGCATTAAATGGATCGAAAAAAGCAACTGGACCCAGAAAGCCTCCACCATATGGGCGCACGAACCTGTAGAGTTAAACAATGTCGACCTGTCCGGCATTGCCGGCCTGGTTCATAACGATACAAAGAAGCTCCGGCTTATCAACCTATGGGCTACGTGGTGTGTGCCCTGTGTCGAAGAGTATCCTCAACTGGTCACCCTCAACCGCATGTATCGCGATCGGGGCTTTGAACTCGTCAGCATCAGCACCGACGACAGCGCAGCCCGCACAAAGGCCCTCCGCTTCCTGGAAAAGCAGGAATGTTCCTCACCCAACTATATCTACACCGGCGAAGACAAATACAAGCTCATGGAGGCGATCGATCCCAAATGGCAAGGCGCCTTGCCCTACAGCCTCCTCGTGGAACCCGGCGGAAAGATCATCTATGCAAAACAAGGGGCCATCGATCCTGAGCAATTGAGAAAGCTCATATTCGATAGCCCCTATATGGGTCGCATTTTTAAACAGTAACGATTGCAAGCCATAACGAACTCAAACCAAAACAAGTCGTTATGCGAAACATTTTTCTCTTTGCAGGCACACTCCTGCTGACCGTCACAACCAACGCCCAATCTTATCCCCTCGACCCGCTTACCCCGGTCGAGATCACAAAGGCCGTCGACATCCTGAAGAACAACAACGTCGTCACCGGTGTGGTCTTTTTTAATATCATCAACCTGAAAGAACCTCCCAAAAAAGAGGTTCTATCCTGGCAGCCCGGTACTCCTTTTCGTCGTGAGGCCTTTGTCAGCTTCTATGACTATAACAAGCCGGGGATCACCGAAGCGATCGTCGATCTGAACACCGGCAAACCCGTCTCCATAAAGCAGATCCCCAACGTCATCGGAATGGGCCTTGAAGCGGACTCCCTCAAAGCCGAGGGGATCGTCCGCAAGGATGCAAACTGGGTTGCGGCGCTGAAGAAACGCGGCCTCGACATCGACAAGGTCAGTCATCGCACGATCTTTCCCGGCGACCTCGGCATCGCGCCGGTCGGCCATCGCGAACAGATCGCAATCCCGCGGATAAAGGGCAATGAGATCGATCTCGAAGGGTTGCTCGCGTATATCGATCTTACGAGTGGCAAAGTTTTGAAAATAGTGGATGAACCCGGTCGCTTTAGTGAAAAGATAGATCTCAATTATTTCAAGGAGGATTCCGTAAAGGTCACGCACAAAAGTCCCGCGCCCATCCGTATCATTCAGCCCGAGGGTAGTTCGCTTATCGTCGATGGTCAGTCCGTCAGCTGGCAGAACTGGCGGTTTCGCTTTGGGATCGACAACCGGGAAGGCCTGGTCCTTTATAATGTCCGCATCGTCGACAATGGCCGGGAGCGTTCCGTCATGTACAAAGGTTCGATGCCGGAAATGGTCGTACCTTATGGAGCGCCCGGTCTTTTGCAGGCGGCATATAATTTCTTCGACGCCGGCGAATATCGCCTCGGACAGGCTATCGCCCGGTCCATGACCCCGGGTAGCGATGCCCCGGAGAACGCGACCTATCTGCCTGCGACCCTTCATAAGGAGTCGGGGGAGCCCTTCCTGCTGAACAATGCCGTAGCCGTCTTTGAAGAATATGGCGGGACGCTCTGGCGGCACGGTACGATTTCCCGGCGTGCCACCAACCTCGCGATAAAATACTATACGCAGATCGAGAATTATGACTATGGATTCACCTGGCGCTTTAAGGAAGATGGGACCATCGATATCGACATCGAACTCACCGGCATCGTCGAAGTACAGGGCGTTCACCGCACCAGCGCGATGGACCAGCCTGACCCGAACGATCGTTCCTGGCAGGGTATGCCTTTCGGCACCCTTGTAAAACCGCATGTGGAAGCCATCAACCACCAACACTTCTTCGTCTTCCGGCTGGACATGGATGTCGACGGTGGCGATAACAACGGGGTGATGGAGATGAACTCCAAAGCCGTACCCGCCGGGCCTTCAAATCCCTACGGCAATGCCTTTGTCGTGGAGCATACCCATTTCATGAACGAACGGGAAGCCCAGCGATCCGTGAACATGGAAAGTTCCCGCTGCTGGCATATCATGAACAACAATGTGCACAACGCGCTCGGGCAACACACCGGCTATATGTTGATGCCGGGTGGCCAGGCCGCTCCCTTCGCACCTCCCGGAACCGTCCTGCGGAATAAAGCCGGCTTCCTGGATCACCAGTTTTGGGTCACCCGATACAACGAAGAGGAAGAATATCCCGCGGGTAGATACCCCGCCAGCAACAAGGTCTATGATGGAATAAAGCAATGGACGTCGAAGAACAGGGCCATCGGTAACAACGATATCGTGTGCTGGTATGTGGCCGGCATCACCCATATCGTCCGGCCCGAAGAATGGCCTGTCATGCCTTGCCATCACCTGGGCTTTTCACTGATGCCCTTTGGCTTCTTTTCCGAGAATCCCACATTGGGCCAGGACAATCCGGAATTCATCAAAAAGTTGAAGAACTAGATCTCTTCCGGCGCTTTTTTATCCGTGGAGACCTCGGTATGCGTCGACCCTCCGTGATGATCATAGATAAAACGATCCCCGGGTTTCTCGAGGTATTTCTCTTTGTAACGTTTGAACACCTCGTCCGGCTGCTTTTCGCCATTAACGGAGAACCCGTCATTGTTCAGCGAGAATTTAAGGGGATCCGTCTCCTTGATGATGTTGTCATGTTTCAGATCGCGGATGATATGCCGGATATAATAGTCTGACATTGGCGGGACCGGTGGGACAGGCGCAACAGGCGGTATAGGGGCCACCGGGGGTACAGGCGACACGGGCGGCACCGGAGGAACCGGGGGTACCGGCGGGACCGGTGGAACAGGCGGCACATCCTCCCATTCGTCCAACTGATCGAAGAAATCCGTGTATTCCTTATACTGGTCCTTGTCTATCTTTTTCCCATTGATGCTGAACTCCACCACCTTGTCATCCACTTCCTTCACGTAATATTTATTACCCTTTTCATCGACAATGTCCGCCTTGATCGTCTTCGTGGAGCCGTCATTGTTGATGCTGATCGACCGCGCGTTAAAGCGATGCTCCGGCATCGTATCTTTTACCGGTGCTCCAAGCGTCGACACACTGCCCGCGATCACGGGCGCTCCAAGCGTCGACACCCCGTCCGCGATCACCGGCGCATCCACGCCCACCGTCTTCACGACGGTATCTTTCTTTGGCTCCTGCTGCGGATCCCGGTCGCGCATACTGATCAACCCAACCGCGACCAGCGCCATCAGGCCAAACGATAGAATAGTCTTCTCCATAATATGTAATTTTTTATTTTCCTGCGTAAGCATCCGCCGAACCCGCCACAACAATTCCGTCCTGCCCTTGCCCAGTGGCATCGCCAGCTCCTGCCGGCCGATGGCAAACTGCATGAACGCAACAAGTGCATCGAAATAAACATGCCTGTCCCCCGTGGCCGCCAGCACTGCATCATCACAACAAGCTTCCCGCTCCTGGCGCAACAATGCCACGATCCACCGGATCCCCGGGTTGAAGAAAAAGATCGCCTCCGACAAGTGAAGTAACAGGTTCATCAGGTAGTCACTGCGACGGATATGCGCCAGCTCATGAAGAAAGATCGTTTCCACCTGCTCAGGCGGCAATTGCGCGAACATCCCCATCGGAACCAGGATCACCGGCTTCAAAATTCCCGCTACCGCCGGTACCCTTACGGCCAGCGACTGGTACAGCCGCACCTTCCGTTGGATACCCATTTGCCGGGCAAGCAAACCAAGCCGTCCCTCCCATTCTCCTGTGGCCGGCAGCGCACCCTTCCGGCGGATGCGATGAATACTATAGAGCCCACCCGCCAGCCGGGTCAGTTGCACAGCCATACAGGCCGCCCAGAGAAGGACGATCAGCGAGGCATGGGCATTCAGGTAATTACCGACAAGGACCAATGCATCGGCAGTCGCCGTCCGGTCTCCAACCGCCTCCGGCATCAGCCGGATGAACACCTCATTCACCTGCGGCGTGGTTGCTCCGGTCCCGGTTGGCGACAACTTTGCCACTCCCTGCGCGACCGGCGTCAGTGACCACACGAACGTTACCACTGTTGCTCCCAGGAAAAGCAGCAGGTCAGCCACGAGCAGGTTATAGCGGATAATGGCGCGGCTCCGGCGCGTGCACAGCACGATGCCCCCGGCTATGAGAGCGGCGAACGCTCCCTGCCACAAAGAATGCAGCAGTGTCCAGCAGATGGCTTGCATGATCATTTTTTATCTTTTTTGGCTTTGTCCAATAGCTCTCTGATCGCATCCAACTCGGAGGGCGACGTTTTCTTGTTGTCCAGTAAATGCAACATGAGACTGCTCACCGATCCATTGAAAAGCGAATCGACAAACTTATCCAGCAAAAGGCTCTTGGTCTTATATTCTTCCGAGGCGGGACTGTAAACATGCTTGACCTGACTCTCATCCCGATGCAGCAACCCTTTGTCGACCATTATCTGCATTAACTTCAGCGTCGATGCATACTGCACTTCCCGCCGGGCTTCATTCAGCCGCTCGTTGACAAAGCGCACTGTGTTTGGGCCATACTCCCACAACACCTGCAGGATCTCGAGCTCCGACCGCGTCGGCTCCATCTTATCCGACGACTTCGATTTTTCAGATTTCATGATCCTAAGGTAGGAAACTTTTCCTACGCTCCAAATAAAATCTAGGAAATTTTTCCTAGGAAATCGTTAAGATTGACCTCCGTTGCCAGTCCCAGCTTCTTTCTCAGCCGGTACCGGCTGACTTCCACCCCCTTCAGCGAGATATTCAGCAATTGCGCGATCTCCTTGGACGACAGGTTCAGCCGCAGGAATGCACACAGTTTCAGATCGGTAGGGCTCAATTGCGGATATTTCGCCTTCAGCGTCGACAAAAAGTTGTTGTGCACCTCGTCGAAGTACAAGGCAAATTTGTTCCAGTCCTCGTCACTTTTCTCCGTATCGCTGATCATGCGAAATACCGGCTTGAACTCATGCGTCAGATTTGGAACATTCAGCCGCTTGATCACGGCGGTCAGCTCTTCTTTGATATTCGCCAGGATGCCACCCCGCTCTACCAGGTGCATCGTTGCGGTCGCCAGTTCCTTGTTCTTGAACTGCAATTCCCCTTCCAGCTTGGAATTCTGCAGCGCGATAAGACCCTTTTCCTTGCGGTCGAGTTCCAGGCTGTGGAGATAGTTCCGCCTGGCCTGCTCTTCTTCGTACTTCCTTTGATGCAGGAGCAATCGCCGCCGCTGTTGCTGCCCTATCACATAGAACACACACAACACCAGCAACAGATAGCCCGCATAAGCCCATGCCGTCTGATACCAGGCGGGATTGACGACGAATGCAAAAAAGGCCGGCTCGGAGATATTGCCGAGATTATCCCGCGCCCGCACCTGGAACCGGTACTCGCCATAAGGCAGGTTGGTATAGTCTTTCTCTGTCCTCGAAGACCATTCACTCCAGTCATGATCGAAGCCCGCAAGCTGATAGCTGTATTCGATGGCATTGGGTTGGGTAAAAAGCGGTGAGGCGTATTCGAAATGAAAGGAATTCCAGTGGTTGGGCAGTCGCACCTTCGAAGCAGTGTCGCTGGCGTATCCCCCGAATAGCAGGCTGTCGCGTTCGGCAATGGCTTTCACCGACCCCAACAAGACGCGCATCTTCCCTGCCGACTCCAGGTATTTGCTATAGTTCAAATGATAGAACCCATTATTCGATCCGATGAAAACATTCTCCTTGTCATACACATAGATCGTTGTGGCGCCCTTTACCGTCTGCCCCTTCAATCCCGGAAAATAGACCACGGAATAACCCGTCGGACCAGAAGCTTTGCCATAGTCGATGACCCCGACCCGCTGGGCGCTTACAAACCATAGGTTGCCATATCGGTCGGGTTGGAGATACTCCACGCTCGTGTCCCCGAAGATGGACCGGAATTGGGTCGAAGGCACGAACTTGTCGGTGGCCGGATCGAATTCATAAACTCCCTTCTCGGTGCCGTCGAGCATCTTATCCCGATATTGGACCACATAATTATCGCGCAAGGAGGGAAGTCCCTGCTCCACACCATAATGTTGGAACTTCCCCGATAACGGATTGCGGAATACTCCCCGGTATGGATGGGATGCCCAGATCGTCTGCCGGCCGTCGTAAGCCATCACCGGCAACGACTCATATAAGGAATTGATCTTTCCCCGCTCTTCCCATTGCCCGCTGCTGTCGCTCATGCGCACCAGCCCGGTATAAGTGCCTGCGATCACTTCGTTTGCAACCGGCAGGAATCCCCATACGCCCATTCCCGACGGAACCGGCGTCACCTTATCACCCCTGACAACGGAAACTCCGTCCTGATGTCCCACGAGCAGAGCGTTACCCATCTCCTGCAGGCCCCACACCTGGCCCCGGATATTCTCCACTTCTGTAAACCCTCCCTTCATCTTGCCGATGTCCCCGATGCCGGGGTCCAGCGCTAGACTATAGAGTCCATTGGAAGTGCCGATGTAAAGCCGGTGGTCGAAAACCCGTACCGTATTGCTCACCAGCTGGTTGGACCTGACGGGTTTGATCAGCCGGATAGAGGTCGCATAGTGCACCAGCGCAATTCCATTTTGCAGACCCAGCCAGAGATTACCCTCCGGGTCCATCATCATGGATTGTACATTATTATTGGAGAGTCCTTCGGCGGTGGAGAATCGCTCGATCAGGTTGCCATTGCCGTCGATGATCAGCGCCCCGGCAGTAGCCGTTCCCAACACGTACCGGTCGTCCGCCAGCTTCCGGGCCCCGTTGATCAGATCGCTTTTCAACAGCCCGTCGATGGGTGTCTTCAGGGGAATGAGGGAATTGGCGGCCAGCAGGAAAAGCCCGTGCTTCTGGGTGGTGACCAGCAGGGTATCCTTTCTATATTCCAGCAGACCTGTGAAGTGGACCGGCGTCCCGCCACTGCCCTGCGTCGTCGACGCCTCACAAACCGGCGTCCATTGGCCATCCCGGAAAACAAAGATCCCCTTCATCTTGTCTGCGGCATAAACCCGCCCGTTGACCAGCGCGATCAACTGCCAGGCCAGCGGTGCGTCAAAGGTCTTCATCTTTCCATTCACCCACTCTATGATCGCCTCATTCGTCCGGAATAACACCGCATCCCCATCGATCACGATATCCCAGACATCGGCAAACTGCCTAGCCACCACCGGTAACTGTTCTTTCAGGGAATGATAGCCCAGGATGCCATGCGGCCCCGGTGCGAAATAACCTATTTCATCCGTCCCCCCTACAAAGACCCGTCCCTCCCCGTCGATAGCCAGGGATTTGATGGTCACCTTATTGGGTAGGGGATAGGTCTTCCAGTAGCTGCCGTCAAAGGTCATCAACCCGTCGTTGTTCGCAAAGTACAGCATGCCTCGTCCGTCCTGCCCGATGTCCCAGGCCTCTATTGCCGCATGATAATCCACATTGGTGTAGCTGCGGATCGCCGGCACCCCTATCGCCGATTGACACCACCCCGTTTCCCATCCCAGGGACAGGAACAAACCCAGCAGCAGAAATCGCTTCATTGGGGGACAAGTTATTGAAAAAGGCTCTATGTAGTGTTAATGTAGGGGCAAACAAATTGCCTATCCGGCTGCAGGGTTGGATATTTGGAAGATGAATTTTAAGAATCTCACCATATTACTCCTGTTAGTCTTATGTCAGGCCTGGGCGGGCGCCCAGTCGTTTCGGGTTCTTGTAGTGGCATCACGTGCCCACGATCACCTGAAGATGATTGCCGCCGCCCGGCCTTTCTTAGAGAAAATGGCGGCCGAGGAGTCCTTCCAGCTGGACTTCACCGACGACACCAGCCAGATCAATCCGGTCAACCTCGCCCGGTACCAGGTCTTCGTCATGCTCCATCTGGCGCCGTTCGATATGTCATATGCGCAACAGGAGGCCCTTCAGCAATTCGTGGATAAAGGCAATGGCTTCGTCGGTATTCATGCCGCCGGACTGACGGGGCATCAATTCCATCCCAACGACAAATACTGGCAGTGGTTCGAGGATCTGATGGGTAATGTCATCTACTCCCCGCATCCTGCCTATCAGCATGCGACGATGGTCGTAGAGGACCGGTCTCATCCCGTGACCCGGCATCTGCCCGCCCGGCTGGATCTTCCCGACGAATGGTATGAGTGGGACAAAAGCGTCCGCGGCAACCCTGATGTTCGGGTGCTGGCATCGGTCGACGAGTCCAGCTATCACCAGAACAAGCCGATGGGCGATCATCCTGTCATCTGGACCAACCAGCGGTTCCGGCGGATGATCTATATTAGTCCGGGTCATGATCCTGAATTATTACAGGATCCCGCCTATGCAGGGATGTTGCGCGAGGCGGTGCTTTGGGCAGCCTCTTCGGGCCCTGCAACGACTTCCCTTCCTTTAAGCGACCATCGGGTCGGGTATGACCGGAACTATACCCTCGGCGCCCCCGTCGTTCCGCAGTCCGAACTTTTCCTTCGGCTCAAACGGGCGCTGAGTTCTCCGCATTTTACCATTACCTCCGCGGACCCGGCTACAGGCATCCTGACCGGCAAGGGCTTTCTCGATCTTCCTACCAACGACTCGGGCCATCATTATCAGATCAACTACGACTTCAACGTCAATGTCACCGACGGCCACTATACTTTTCGCACCGATCATTACTACGAAAAACCCATAAACATCGGCACCACCTCCGAATTCACCAAGATCGAATACCGGTGGTGGGACTTCCGTCAGGGGCATCCCTGGCATCGCGACGATAAGCGCCTCTTCCTCGGACTTGACTCAGCCATGAACGGGGTCCTGGACAACGTTTACCGGGAGGTCAACCGTCCCCGTTTTCGCGCCCTCGTGCTCTATGAAAATGGTGGCTGGCATGTCAAATACTCCTGGCGTGCCCGCAACTGGCTGGCTCAGCAGGCGGTCGACAGCAACTTTGCGATGGACTATCTCACTCACACCGACAGCATCAACGACGAGCTGCTCAGCCATTACCAGCTGATCATCCAGTTGGACTTTGTTCCGTACGGATGGAAACCCGCTGCCGAAGCTGCGTTCAAAAAATACATCGAAGAGGGCAGGGGAGGCTGGGTCGGTTTTCACCATGCCACGCTGCTTGGGGAATTCGACAAATTCCCGATGTGGCCCTGGTTCCATGACTTTATGGGCGGCATCCGGTGGAAGGATTATATTGCGCGCTTTGCAAAAGCTACCGTCCGCGTCGAAGACCGCCAGCATCCGGTCTTTCAGGGGATTCCCGACAGCTTTGTAGTGCAGAAGGAGGAGTGGTATACTTATGATAAGAGTCCGCGGCCCAATGTTCATGTGCTGGCCGGCGTAGATGAGTCTACCTATTCACCGGACACCACCGTCAAGATGGGCGACCATCCCGTGATCTGGACCAACGAAAAGGTCAAGGCTCGCAATATCTATATCTTTATGGGCCATGACCCCATCCTGCTCGACGATGCGGTCTATAAGCATCTGTTTGCAAACGCCATCTCCTGGGCCGCACAGACGCCGTCCTATCCGTCGTCCGCCCTTGCGTACAGTTCCTCGCCCTCCAATCCTCCGCGATCCGCCACCCGAATGCCCGCCGCGCCTGTGCATCCTCGTTACCGCGTCCTGGCCTTCTACTCCAATACTGTTGAGACCGACCATGTCGACTTCGCGTACGACGCCATTCGCTTCTATGCCGATTTCGCAAAGCGGAAGAGCTTCGCCTTCGACACCACCTCCAACTGGGAGAACTGCAGCGAGGCGCTGAAAAATTATCAGGTCGTCATCTGGCTGAACGACTTCCCGCATTCCGAAGGACAGCGCATCGCGTTCCAGGATTATATGGAGAAGGGCGGGGCCTGGCTGGGCTTTCACGTGTCCGGTTACAACGACCGCACGACCCACTGGCCCTGGTTTGTCCATTTCTTCGGCGACGCCGTCTTCTATAATAATAGCTGGCCTCCTCTTCCCGCCAAACTCATCGTCGACGACAACAAACATCCCGCGACGCATCGGCTGCCTTCCCGCTATGTCGCGCCCATCAACGAATGGTATGGCTGGAAACCTGATCCGCGGGACAACAAGGACATAAAGGTCCTAATCACCCTCGACCCCGCTAATTACCCACTGGGCAAAAAGGACACCATCCGCGGCGGCGACATTCCCGTCTGCTGGACCAACACTCGTTATAAAATGTTGTATATGAACATGGGACACGGCGATCAAAATCTTCGCTCGTCCATCCAGAACCAACTCTTCGAAGACGCCCTCGAATGGCTTGGAACCCTCCATGCCCCCGGCGCGGCCCATTAAGACCCCGGGGTCTACCCCCCTTTTATGGCTGGCACAACTCAGGCAAATTTGTTAACTTGCGTGCGCGCAAGCAAGTTGTCCCATGCCTACCACCGAAACCATTATCCCATTTAGCAGGGTCCGGCTATCAAAGCTTCTCTTGCTGGCTGTAGGTTGCATCCTGCTGGGTCTCTTCTTTGTCATCGTCCAGCCTCACGATCCCGGCAACCCACTCACCCTGCCCGTCATCGTTGTCATCTTCGGCGCCTTTATCGTCATCATCGGCTTCCTCCTCGGAACCCTCTACTTCCGCCAAATATTGAAGAACGGACCCGGCCTCATCATCGACAACACCGGCTTTACGGACTATACGACGGCCCTCGCAGCGGGCTATATACCCTGGACCGAGGTCAAAGGTATTAAACCCATCACTGTCGGTAAATACAAAACGAAATTCATCGCGATCCTTCTCAAAGACCCCAACGCCTTCCTCGAGCGCCAGCCCAACGCCCTCAAGCGCAAAGCTATGACCCTCAACTTCCGCAACTATGGCTCTCCCATCCAACTCTCCTCCGGCTCCCTCAAATGCTCCTTCGACGAGCTGCTCCATCACCTCCAGACTTACTTCGATCGGAGTCGGCCGTCGGTGCTGAACTAGGTCCTCAGCGTCAGCCAATCCTGACAATCCCGTACCTTCGCCTCCATGTTCTCGAAAGCCTGCGAATACGCCATCCGCGCGGTACTATTCGTCGCACAAAAATCAAAGGACGGCACAAAGGTGGGGATCAAAGAGATCGCCAAAGGCATCGACTCCCCCGGACACTTTATCGCCAAGATCCTCCAGGACCTCAGACGAAAGGGGATCCTCCTTTCGCAAAAAGGGCCATCCGGCGGCTTTTATCTCGACGAAGGTTCGATGAGAACACCGCTTGCCGACATCGTCCGCCTCGTCGACGGCGACGGGATCTTTACCGGCTGCGCCCTTGGACTCAAACAATGCTCAGAGACCAAACCCTGCCCGCTGCATCACGAATTCAAAAAGATTCGCGACGATCTTTCCCATCTCCTGCAAAATACAACGGTGGGCGAATTCAGCACCCAGCTCGACAAGAACCGTCTTTTTCTGAGACGCTAAGCCGCTGCACATATCAACCAATGGTAACTCGGGCCTCGCTCCTTATTGTCCCAGCCAATCCTTAAACCCACTCACCCGCTCCCGGCTCACGATCGTATCTGCCGCGGTCGCCGGCAACACTTCCAGTTTCAGTCGACCGCCCAAAAACGTATGCACCTTTTTGACGGCCTCTATATTCACCAGCAGCTGCCGGTTCACCCGGTAGAACTGCCGGGGCGATAAAATGCCCTCCAGCTCCTGCAGCGTATTATCCAGCAAAAAACTATTCCCGTGAAAATCCGTCGCATAACAAAGCTTCCCGTCCGCGTGGCAGTGCGCCGTAGCCGCAGTCTTCAGGTACTGCAACTGCTGGCCCCGCTTGATCAACAGCCGCTCCTTGTACTTCGTGGGACTCATCTCCTGCATCAGCCGTTCGATCTTCTCGGCCAGTCCCGCTCCACGATAGATCGTCCGGTATTTCTCCACGGCCTGGCGCAACTCAGCCATATCGATCGGCTTAAGCAAATAATCCACACTGTTCACCTTAAAAGCCTTCAACATATAATTGTCGAACGCTGTCGTAAAGATCACCGGCGTCGTCAAAGCCACCTGTTGAAAGATCGAAAAACTCAGCCCATCCGCCAACTGGATATCCATAAAGATCAGTTCCACTGCATCCGCAGGCGCCTGTCGGAGCCAGGCCACGGAAGATTCCACACTGTCCAGCGTCGCTACGACTCCGATGCCCGTGTTCAGCTCCTGTAACATCCGGGTCAGCCGGCTCGCGGCAGGGATCTCATCCTCTATGATGATCACTTTCATAGTAATGGTATTCGCACGATAAACTGTTCCGGCAGTTCCTCTACCTCTACGGCTCGCGCCCCCAGCAACCGGTATCGGTTGCGGATGTTGTCCAGTCCGATGCCCGTCGACTCGATCGACTGTTGCTTCCGCTGAAGGTTATTGGTCATCACCAGCGAATCCGGCGCTGCTACGATCTCGATCCGCAATGGCCGCGCGGCAGAGACGATATTATGTTTGATCGCATTTTCCATCAGGATCTGCAACGATAATGGAACGATCCGCTGCCGCATCGTCGACTCGTCCACCCGTATCGTAACCGCCAGATTGTCCCCATGCCTCGTCTTCAGCAGGAACGCGTAGGCCTCCAACACCTCCAACTCTTCTTTCAGCAAAATGCTCGGCTCATCCTTCACCTCTAAGATATGCCGGTACACTTTTGCCAGCTGCTGTACAAAATCCACCGCCTGCCGGGGATTCTCCGGGATGACCGCGGCCAGGGTATTAAGCGTATTGAACAAAAAATGTGGGTTCACCTGGATCTTCAGCGCATTGACCTGCGCCTGCAGGCTCTCCCGCTTCAACATCTCCTTTTCTTCCACGGATTTCTTCAGTTCACTTAGAAAATAGATACTTTCATACATCGTCATTACCAGCAAGGTGCAGAGAATGGTCGCCGAAATGGAGGCGATGCCCGTATCATCCCCGTGCATCGGCACACTCCGCAGTTTCATGAGTCGGAGACACACTTCATCCAGCCAGTATCCCGCCACCGCATTGATCAGCAACGCCAGCACTAACACCATTCCATACTGCACCAGGATCCGTCTCCGCACATGGCTGAATGCGGGATAACGCGTCCGCGCCCAGCAGGCGATCCACCGGCAGGTCAACCAGGTCAGGGTCGTGATCACCAACGAGGTCCAATAAGCATCCCAGGGATAATAGGGCGGCCGGCCGATGCGCCACCCAAAAAAGATGATCGGCACCAGGAAGGAGATCAGCAGGATACCCCCCGCCATCACCGGCCGGTCGTCAAATCCGACCTTATCATTGCGCCAACGCATGGGATAAAAGTACGACCAATGCCCGGAAGTAAAAGCCAAATCCTGGCGGTTCAGGCCGGTATTTCGACAATCCACTCCTTTTCGATTGTCGTCGCCGGGACCCTAAACTATGTTTGCTCCGAAATGCACAACCGCGAGAATGCATAACCCGCGACAAACGCACAACCATGAAAAAGCTCACCGGCCTGCTGCTGTCCATTCTGACATCACTCATAACCATCGCCCAATCAACTCAAACGATCCGCGGTGTGGTCATCGATAAGACCTCCGAGAAACCGATCCCCGGAGTCACCGTCCAGTTGGTGGGCGCCAGCCTCGGCGCTGTCACCGACTCGGCGGGCCGCTACGTTCTCGCCGGCGTTCCCCTCGGTCGCCACCAGATCTCCTATGGCAGCGCGGGCTATCATAGCGCCAGGATCCCGGAGATCCTTGTCACGGCCGGAAAAGAGGTGATCCTCGACGTGGCGCTCGAACAACGGTTGGTAACGCTCAAGACGTTTACGATCACTGCGGCTGCCGCAAAGAAGGGCGCGGCCACAAACGAATTCTCTGCCGGTAGCGCCCGCTCCTTCAATGTAGAAGATGTGACGCGCTACGCCGGAGGAAGAAATGATCCTTCAAAATTGGTGAGTAACTACGCCGGCGTCGCCGCTAACAGCGATGCCCGCAATGATATCGTAGTCCGTGGTAACTCCCCCGCGGGGGTTCTCTGGCGCATCGAAGGCAGTCCATCCCCCAACCCCAATCACTTTTCCGCCCTTGGCACCACTGGCGGCCCTGTCTCCGCCCTCAACACCAACGTCCTCAAAAATTCCGACTTCCTCACGGGCGCCTTTCCGGCGGAATATGGCAACGCCACCGCGGCCGTCTTCGATATCGCTCTCCGCAGTGGCAACAGCAGCCGGCATGAAACGACCCTTCAGGTAAACGCGTTCAGCGGCCTCGAAGCCACCGTCGAAGGTCCGCTCAACAAAAAGAACAACGGCGCCGCCTATCTCGCCGCCTATCGCTATGCCGTGGCGCAACTGGCCAACAGCGTCGGCATCAACATCGGCACCAAGGCCGTCCCTCATTATCAGGACTGGGCTTTTAATATCACTACGGGGAATGGCGCCCTTGGCCGTTTCTCCTTCTTTGGAATGGGCGGTCTCAGCCATATCGATCTTATCGGTGCCAAAACCGACTCCACCGACTTCTACGGCCAGGCCGACCAGGACGGCTATGACAAAAGCAACTTTTCTTACTTCGGGATAAAGAACACTTTCGACATCGACTCCCGCACCTATCTCCGAACCATTGTCACTTACGCGCATACGCTCGACACCTACGATCAATACCGCTATCCGGATCCCGTCCCGCCATATCATGATCGCTGGCTGCAATACACTTCGAGCAACGAAACGTCCACCACCCGCTTCTCCACCTATCTCAATCAGAAGGTCGACAGCCGCTTCTCCTATCGCATCGGCATCGCCGGCGAAGCGCTTGGCCTCGACCTGCACATCCTCGATAAAATAGCGCGGCCTGCGGCCGCGCCTTTTGACACGATCAGCAACTATAAGGGTACTCCTTTCTTACTACAATACTACGCCCAGTTCAAATACCGGCTCAGCGAAGCCTTCAGCATCATCGGCGGCCTCCACGGCATGCGCTTCGACGCCAACAACAGCTCCGCCCTCGAGCCGCGGCTCTCGGCGATCTACCAGCTCCCCGCTAACCAAACCATCTCCGTTAGCTATGGGATGCACAGCCAGCTGCAGCCTATGCCGGTCTACTTTCAGACTTTCGACGAGACAGACAATATCCGCGACTCCACGAATAGAAAACTCGATCTCACCCGCGCCCAACACTTCGTGGCAGGCTACGAATGGCGGTTCCTACCCGGCTGGAGACTAAAAGCCGAGGCGTATTATCAGTATCTGTACAATGTTCCTGTGGAAAGAGTAAGCAGTGGTTTCTCTATGCTCAACGCGGGTGCCGACTTTGGCTTCCCCGACAAGGTGGGTCTGATCAATAAGGGAACGGGAACAAACAAAGGCTTTGAGCTGACGGTAGAACGCTTCCTGAACAACGGCTATTATTTTCTGTTCACCGCCAGTCTGTTCGATTCGAAATATAAGGGTAGTGATGGGATCGAACGAAACACGGCCTTCAACTATAAATATGTAGTAAATGCCCTTGCGGGCAGGGAATGGAAACTGGGTAATTCCAGTGCCTTTACTGTCGATATCCGGCTCTCTACCATCGGTGGCCGCTATGCGACCCCGGTCGACGTCCGCGCCTCTCTCGCGGCCGGTTATCAGATCCTCGACACCGATAATTACAACTCGCAACACCTGAGTGACTATTTCCGCCTCGACACCAAATTCGGCTACCGCACCAACAGCAAAAGGCGAAAACTAAGCTCTACACTCTATCTTGACCTGCAGAATGTGACCAATCGCCGCAATATCTTCCTTCTCCAATATAACCAGGCCAAGGGCATCGCGAGTCCGATCTATCAGATCCGGTTCTTCCCGGATATTCTCTATCGGATCCAGTTTTAAAAGAACTAAACTGCCGCGAGGGCATAAGACCGTTGGATCAGCTCGTTTGCCAGAGACTGGTAATCCTTGGCGCCATTGGCCGTGCGGTCGAAGCTGAAGATGTCCTTCCCCGCTTCCTGCGCCTTGGCGAGCTGGATGTTCGTGCGAATGACCGTCTGGAATACCTTCCCGTTGAACTTCTCTTCCAGGGTACGCTTCACACCCAGGTTCATCGACTTCCGCTCGTCGTACTTGGTCATGACCATACCCATCAATTCCAGCCGGGTATTGAGCTTCTTCCGGATGATATCGAACTGGCGCATGAACCCATAGACCCCTTTTAACGGCAGGAACTCACCCGGCAGCGGCAGCATCACGGCATCGCTGGCCACGAGGGCATTCACCGTCAGCAGGCTGATCGCATGCGGACAATCGATAAAGACGTAATCATAATCGTCAACAATGGGGTTCAGTAATTCGGTAAGCAGATACTCCCGACCCATCAGACCCGCCATTTCCAGCTCGACAATGGCCAGATCGATAGAGGCCGGGATGATGTCCATGCCCTGCGGCGTGCGAACAATGGCCTTCGACAGATCACCAAGTTCCTGCATGATCTCCTTCTTTAACTCGCTGTACAGGTTGTACGTGGGCTCATCCTCGATACCGAGGGACTGGGAAAGATTGGCTTGCGGATCGGCGTCGATCAGCAACACTTTCTTTCCTTCCCGGGTCAAGGCTGCTCCTAGATTGAGCGTTGTAGTGGTCTTTCCAGACCCGCCCTTCTGAATCGCAATCGAAATAACTGGCATGATCTACTTGTTTTTAAGGTTTGTTATCCATAAAAATATTTAGGGTTCGCCGTTATTCCGAAATATATTTTCCCACGCTATGTGGATAGCGTCGGTTTGCTTATCTCACTGCAAGTGGTTTTTTCAATGTAAATGGAATGCCGCTCTTCATTAATTCGTGACGGATGCCATCCAGCACATCGGGCAGATAGATCGTCAGCGGCGCCTCTTCGCCAAGGTCCGGCGTCAGCTCCCGCTGGCGCTTCATTCCCTTGATCCCGGCATAGTGAACGATATTGACGATATTGCCGCCCGACAACTCGTACGGCTTCACCACTTCCGGGATGCTGAACGGCTTTGTAAGTGCAGTCTCTTCCGTCCCCGGAAACTTCTCCTTATATATAACCTTCGTGGGAAAGGTCTTCTCCCAGATCTTCTTCCGGTCTTCCATCTCCGGAGCCGAGAACTTCAGGATCGCGTTGAAGCGGCGGATAAAGGCCTCGTCGATATTGTTCTTCATATTCGTGGCAAGGATCACCAGCCCGTCATAGTCCTCGATCCGTTGTAGAAGATAGGATACTTCCTGGTTGGCATATTTATCATGCGCATCCCGGACATTGGTGCGTTTCCCGAACAGCGCATCGGCCTCGTCGAAGAACAGGATCCATTTTTTGCTCTCCGCGCGGGCGAAAAGCAACTCCAGGTTCTTTTCCGTCTCCCCGATATACTTGGAAACCACCATCGACAGATCCACCCGGTAGACTTCTTTCCCCGACTCCTTGCCGATCAGACAGGCGGCAAAGGTCTTGCCCGTGCCCGACGGACCGTAGAACAAGGCCCGGTATCCCTTCCGGAACCGGCCGTCCTGGGCCCCCTTCTTAAGTAGTTCTTCATGATGTTCGAGCCAGTCCCGAAGGTCCTGTAGTTGCGATTGCAGATGTGTATCGATGACAAGATCCTTCATTTCCCGGTCGGTAGTGACTTGCTTGGCCGGGAAACTGATCCCAAAATGCGGCGGAGCCGTCCTGTTCTGCGTAAAGATCTCGACATAATCCCGGGACATAGTGATCTTTCCGCTCATCTGCGGTTCGCCGGATGCGGTATCCTCCAACCAGAGGATCTTCTTCCGGGCAAATGGGTGGTTTGCCCAGAAAAGCTGCTGGATCGCCAATCTTCGCCGCCAGTCATCACCAGCCAGCAGGAACAATGCCGTCTCGCCAGTCGGCATGAATCCCCGATAATCCTTTCCCCGCACCCCGCCGATCTTCGGAAAATCCGCCGACCCTTTGAGCATTTCGTCGATGGTCTTATCGAACAGCTCGGGCTGGACGTGATGTACCAGCGCGATCAGGAGCAGCCGGGCCTCGTCGGGCGTCAGCTCAACCCCATCGTTATTCTCCGGGTAGTCCGTAATAATAAAGGCCCCCAGCGGCAATTCCCATTCAGCATAGGGCGGCATCTGCGGCTCGGCCACCGGCGAGGTGGTATAGAACTCCATGGCCAGCCGGTACCGGATCAGCTCCTCGATGTACAGCAGCTCTTTCGGTACATTGTCCTTCCGGCGATTGCGGAAACGCAGGTCCACATAATAGGACTCGTCCTTTTCATGCGATGCCTTTTCCTCTTCTTCAAATCCCGCAGGCGCCATTTCGGCCGGCTCTTCAACCACCTCTTCAACCACCTCTTCTTTCAGCATTACGATCGGCGCCTCCTCCGGCGCTTCGATCTTTTTGGGCAACTTGTTCCGGTCCTCCCAATGCGGGAGCCAGCGGAGAAACCATCTAAGCGGATTTTTCATAACTACGCTTTTTTATAACGTGAAGCTTACCCCTGTTGCGCTACATGCGTCAGCTCATGGGCGAGTAATAACTTGCCTTCCTGGCTTTCCGGATTGAATTTCCCTTCGTTGAAATAGATGTCGCATCCATGCGTAAAGGCCTGGGCGTTCAGCGTGTTGCATAAATGCGCGGCCGTCGCGTCCGTGTGGATCCGGACATGGCTGAAGTCCATCCCGAATTGATGGTTCATTTCCGTCAGTACCTTCTTAGGCAGAGGATTCCCCTTTCCCGCCTGGGCGGTGATCTCTGCCGAAACTTCCTCGGATGCCGAATGCTTCTCTTTTCGGTGTACCTTCCCCATTTCCGGACCTTTCTTCTTTTTCTTCTTCGGGTCATCCTTCTTATGGACCCCCTTTTTCTTCTTTTTCTTGTCGTCCCCCATCATATGGATGCCCTTCTTCTCCTTGTCCTTGTCGCCCGGCTTCTGCTTTCGGTGCACAGGCTTCATGGGCTCTTCCTTATCTTTCTCCATCCGGGCATCGTGCGTACCCAGCTTCTCATCCTCTTTCGAGGTTGCCAGCCGCCGGACGACCTTATTGGCCATCGCGTCCGCCTCCTTCTCATGGACGTCGCCCGGCTGCCCGACCGTCAGCTTCCGCTGGACGACAGCGCTGCCGCCGTCTCCCTTTCTCTTTCGATGCACCGCACGCTGATGTACCACCCCCTTGGGGGATTGGAGAAAGGCCGGTGATGTCGTTTGTTCCGCGGCGCCCTTGGCGCCGCGGCTCCCGTAGTTTTTTTGATGGGCCATATGTTTATATTTTTTTCATGATCTCTACCGCCAGCTGCCGGTAATCCCGGGCCCCGTTGGCGCTTTTGTCAAAACTGAATATATCCTTCCCCGCCTCCTGCGCCTTCGACAACTGGATATTCGTACGGATCACCGTCTTGAACACCTTGTTGCCGAATTTCTCTTCCAGTTGCTTCTTCACCCCCACATTCATCTGCTTCCGCTCGTCATATTTGGTCATCAGCAACCCCAACAATTCCAGCCGGGGATTCAATTTCTTCCGGATGACGTCGAACTGCCGCATAAATCCATACACTCCCTTCAATGGCAAAAACTCCCCCGGCAGCGGGATCAGCACAAGATCGCTGGCTACAAGTGCATTGATCGTTAGCAGGCTGATGGAATGCGGACAATCGAGAAATACATAGTCATAGTTACCCGCCAGGGGCTTCAGCAACTCGGCGAGTATATGCTCCCGGCTCATGCTTCCCGCCATCTCCATTTCCACCATCGCCAGGTCGATCGAGGCCGGCACCACATCCATCCCCTGCCTCGTGCGAACGATCGTCCGCGCAAGGTGACCACCTTCCCCCATTATCTCCTTCTTCAACTCCGTGTACAGGTTGAACACCGGTTCCTCTTCGACGCCCAGCGCCTGTGACAGATTGGCCTGGGCATCGGCATCCACCAGCAGCACCTTCTTCCCGGCCTGGCATAATGCCGCCCCCAGGTTGATGGCTGTGGTCGTTTTTCCTGACCCTCCTTTTTGTATGGCAATAGACACGATGGGCATGGGTTCTATGGTTTAGTGTGTTTGAGCAGGTCGATCAGCTCCTGTTGTCCCGTCTTTTCCGCAAAAGCCAGCGGACTGATGCCCGAATCGTTTTTTTCCATTGGGTTGGCGCCATACGATAGCAGCTGCCGCACCATCCCGGTCTTTCCCTTTGAATGAAAAACGGCATTTAACAAGGGCGTGTTTCCAAAGTTGTCTTTCGCATCAACCTTTGCCCCATGGTCCAGTAATATTCGCGCCACATCCAGTTGGTCATACTCCACCGCTCCAAGCAACGGGGTGTATCCTTTCCCATCCTTTTCATTGACATCGCACCCCTGTCCGATCAGGTACTCCGCAATAGCAGCCTGTCCGTTGAACGCCGCATGTAGCAGTAAACCCTGGTCGTAGGGCTTCACCGTCCGGCAAAGGTCAGGATGCTCCCTGGCCAGTGCCCGAAGCCGGTCGGAGTCGTTTTCCTTCACTGCATAGTAAAATTCCATTTCCCTGGTCATTCTTATATGATTTTATTCTTCATGGGCATGGCTGAGGTTTTCCGCGGGATCCTCCGGCCAGTAGTTATTCGGGTTATTATATTCTTTTAGGAATTCCTCGAAAGTGATCTTTTCATTTACGAGATCATCCACCAACTTGGCATATTCCTTGCCCGGCTTGTGCCCCATGTGCCATTGATCAAAGCGGCTCTTTGTCTTGTCCCAGGTAAGCTCTTTTTTCGTATGCGGGTCATATACCTTTCCGTCAGGCTGTTTTGCCGAGTCCCAAACCTTGTCGACCAACCCCTCTTCATAGGGAGGCCGGTTTTTCATCAACCTGGCCCGCTGCTCAGTCCACCGGATGACTTCTCCTTCCTTCAACATCCGCGCGAAATCCTCCTTCCGGATGGACTGGGTGATGTCGCCGGAACCGCTCTTCGACTTCACCTTTATCTTTACAAAATCTCCATCCTCGCCGATAAATTCCGCCCTCGCCTTCCCACCCTTGTAAGGGACGGTCAGGGTCTCTCCGGGAACGAGTTCCTTTGGTACATCCAACCCGAGCGCTTTATCGACAACCGCGTTGACATCATCGAGTTTGAACCCGCAGATAGGATCGGAGTATCTGCACCACCCACCGCCTGACTTGCTTCGACGATAGGTGTGATCGCCAACTTTCACCTCCAGGTCATAATCCTTCAGCAGTTGCGGATCCGTTACAGTCTTTATATTCTCCGGCGTCTTTACCGCCTCTCTTAATTTAGTGAATTCCGGATCCAGTTCGGGCGGATTCTTTTCCACACTTAACGGCTCGTCCTTGCCCCCGGCTCCGGGCTTTCCACCCTTCATACCGATCTTGATATTTTCCAACACTTCCTGCAAGCTTTTCGGCAGGAATTTCACCACCTTACCCAGCAACGCTTCCGCGATCTTCCCACCTAGGTAGGACAGCAGGAAAAGAATACCCGTTAGGGTGAGTGACAGGGAAGTAGAAGCGATCCTTTTGTAATACTCATTGTTTTCCTTGAGTAACTGCTCACTCACAAGCATGCTGTCGAAATCATGCAAGCTCATCACGCTCTTCAACAAAACCAGGGTATCGGCAGCCACCGTTGCGATGAGCAACGCTTCGCCGACAGACCCCGCCGTGGCGAGACCTGCGCCGAAACCAGCGGCGGCTCCCGGCCCGGATAGCGCACCACCGCTGAAGAAACCGGCAATACCCGCCCCTGCCAATGTCTCGGAAGCGATGATGATGATGGCAATCCACCCGTAGAACCGGTTCACGATCCCCACCAGCCCTTTTTGGATCATCAGCACGGCATCGGCGAATTTGCTGAGATCCATGGCCTTCAGACTTTTGAACCCTTCGACGAACTGGTCATAGAGCTCGCCCAGATCCTTTCCAAGTCCTTTTCTATCTTCTGCCTTCGCAGTAACGCTGGTTAGTCCTTCAAAGGGCCATATCTGTTCCCAAAGCGTATCCTTGATCGTCTGCCACCAGTTATCCTTGAGATGTTGCAGCATCGGCAGCAGGTGAGCTTGCCAGATGGCGATGAAATGACGATGGTCCAGGAAGCCGAATACCTCCTGCAATTTGGCTTTTACCTTAGGCTCCGTCTCATCCAGCTTTTTTTCGATCCAGGCTTGTATCTCTGCGATGATCTTGTCCTTATTGTCGATGATATATTTTATCGCCTGGTATGTCTTCTGCATCAGTTTCAGCGATATCAGCACCTGGCCGAAGCCCGGCATGGCCGCTATCGCATAGCTGACAGGCGGGGTTTCCAGGATATCGATCACAGCACCGATCGCTTCTACGGGGTCGTCCGGCAGCGAAATATTGAAATAGTCTCCCAGGGATTTCGTCAGGGCGCCGGCAGCCGGTCCGCCGACAACATTCACGACATCGGACAAGCTCAGCTTCTGGATACTCAATGGCGCAGGACCCAGCAGCGAACTGAGCGGTTTGGTTTGCAACTTTGCCAGCGGATTCTGCTGGATGACGTGCGTTAACTCATGTGCCAGCAAATGTTGCCCCGGCTTGCTGCCCGGATCATACTTGCCCCTATTGAAGAAAATATCACTCCCATGAGTAAAAGCCTGGGCCTTGAGTTCTTGGTTCATGGATGCTGCTGAACTGTTGTCATGGATCCGCACCTTGCTCAGATCGGCGCCAAAGGATGACTCCATATGCTCGCGGGTTCTATCCGGCAGCGCCGACCCCGACCCTTTCGACGCGTTTATGCCGCTTTCCACGTTTGCCGATACTCCCTGTCCTCCATCCCCATCGCTCTTTTTATGCAACTTTTCCTCCTGCTCGCAATGCGCACATTTCCGCATCACGGTATCATCCGGCGGCTCAGCCTTGCTCTCGAAGATCGGCTTGCGCTGTACCACCTTGTCGGCCATCGAATCCGCCTCCTTCTCATAGACATCATTAGGTTGACCTACGGTCAGCTTCGGCTGGATGGATGGCCCCGAAGGCCCTTTGGAGAAAAAAGCCCTCCCACTGGGATTCCCGGCTCCCCCACGGAAAAAACCACGACCGCCCGCCTTGCTGAAAAAAGGCGTTGCTTTCCGGCCCGGTCCGGTCGCTGCACTACTATTCGTATGTTTAGTGGCTTTTTCCATAAATTAAACAGCGAATGTTGCGTTGATATTCCACCATCGCTCGGCGATCTTTCCTCTGGTCTTGTGCTTGACGATCCCCAAAAAGCGCAGATCGAAATCATAGGTCTCGCCGTGGTTGGTTACCCTGCCCCTGATACCCGGCCGGTCCAGCATCGTAAACTTGCACCCATGAGCTTGATCCTCGTGTCCCGTCGCATCCAGGTACAAATTTTCAGCCGTGGCCCCCATTTTCCGGTGCCCGGGAATTACGTGCAAATCCGTATTCCCGTCCTCGTGAAAATTCGGGATATGGGGAAGCGCACCACCGGGCTGCGACGTGAACACATCGTTCAGGCCCACCGGATCGACCGCCCCCACCGGCATGAATTCTACATCACCACAAATGAATTGTCGATACTCATAATCTTCGCAATTTCCCGGCGGCAGATGGATCTCTACCCGGATGCGACCAAGCATATCGGTAACCCCTCCGGCACCCACCGCGACGCTCATTCCCCTCTCGACCTCCACGCTGAAAAGGACCAGGTCTTCCTTGTCGCCAATGCCTGAATCACCCTGAATGGCCGCATACGTATCGGGTCCCGCCATCCCATCCACTTTCAATCCGTTCTTTCCCTGGTAGGTTGCTACCGCAAGCGCCGTCTCCTTGTCCGACTTTCCCGTTTCGCCGATGCCGAGCCCTTTCTGCAACAATTTCAGTTGAGCCGGTGGCAACATGAACTGATTGTATTGGATGGCCTTTGCCGATTCTTCCTTACTCAATACATCGGCATCGGCCACATCGCTCTGCCGTTGGATCAGGGAATACCCGGCTCCCTCCCCACGCTTGTCCGCGGGGAAAAAAGCCTTTTTCTTTGTCCCCTCTTTCTGATCGCCACGCGAGAAAAAAGCATCCTTCCTTTGTGGTGCCGGTTCCTGTTTTTTGGTGAACGATCCGCTCATGCCTATGAATATTTGTCTAGCTAGTCTTAAAAAATGTTACCACGGTGCGAAACCGGTATTCATCCAGATCAGCGCCAGATCCGCAACCTCCCTGGGCTCTTTCCGGAAATGAAGCAATCCATATCTGACCAGGGTATCGACCAAGTCTACAGGGGTCTGTCCTGTTACCGAATCGGGCGTGATACCGATCATCTGAAGAACTCCACTGCCTGTATTTTCCCCCAGCGCATTAAAAACAGATTGTAACCCGTTGCACAAAACCTGCACCGCTGCCTCATCGGGACTATACCAGGCCAGCGTATTGTTCACTACCGACGCAAAGTCGGCATAGTTCAGGCCGCCCAAAACGCCCCATACCCGGCTTCCCAATGCCCTGATCGCCTGTTCCGTCGTGTCGGCTACTTCGTTGTAACCATCGTACGTCTGTGAGATCGCCTCATCACTTGGGGCGTTCGCATCTTTCGGCTGTTTTGCCAGCCATTTTTCATAATTCGTGAACAAAACCTCCTGCAAGTCGAAACTTGCCCAGTTGTTGATATTCAACTTCGCCCTCGACTCGATCGTATTCCGGTAATGGATATCCAGCGCCTCCTTGTTTCTTTCAGGGCCCTGGTTGTTATAGAACGTATCCGGATTGGCGAGATACACCGGGTCCTGTTTGTATTGCAGATGCCACTCCTGTAGCCATTTGACGAATTCGATGGACGACATTTGCAACAAGGTCTCTACCGTTACACTTCCGCCGGCATTTGCATCCAACCCGATCATTTCTGTCCGGATCCTGCCCAGCAGGTCCGCTGGTATGCCCAGATCGCCCATCTTTTTCAATCCCTTTTGCAACACGCCATAAAATTTGGTCTGTTGATCGGCATCGGGCGGCAGATCCTTTTGGTCGTTTAACAGCCGCCACATCTGCTGGCCGAGACCATTGATATCGTTTTTCATGGTATCCGGCAGGAAACGGGTATCCCAGTTCTGATAGTTCAATTGCTCATAGGTCTGTATATTCCCTTCGATGATAAATTGGAAGATGCTCCTCGACATATTTCCTATTCCTTCCATGACATCCATCCCGCCTTTCAGAACGAGCGAGAGCATCTCAATACTGTTGGCGATGCCTTCCGGAATTCCAAAGATCAATCCCCCAAGCTTTTCTCCCACCCATGAACCGGCGATCGCGCCGCCGATGCCGCAGGCGATCAGCCCGATCCCTTCCGTGGCAACACCCAGGGCAACACAGGCGCCCATGCCCACCTCGCCGCCTTCCGCGCCGCCTGCAAATCTACCCGTTTCCTCTCCGATGACCGTCAGCCGTTCCAGGCCGCTGGAATTCGCGATCCGCCAGATGCCTCTGCCGACATCGATCGCGGTGAATATGCGTCCCCCCCATTTAAGGACTTTTAAACTTGTAGGGATCTCACCCGTTCGGGGCTGCATGGTTGTTCCATCCGGAAGCTCTATCGGCTCGGGGTTCTTTTGGTTTAGCAGCTTCATGACCTCTCCCTGTCTCGCAGTGTTGACCCCGCCAACACTGCTTTGCGGAATTCCCCCCCTGCCGATCGGGGTACCCAGTTTTTTTTCCACATATTCCGTTGCCCACAATACACAATTCTGCCCGTTACAGCGATTGGCAACCTCCGGCCTCGCCGTATAGCTGTCATTGCTGACGGGGCCGGGCTCCGGAAGGTCCTTGATAAAGTCTTGCACCATCTCTTTCGATACAGGGTATTCAATGGACTTTGCGTGATCTACATCGAACATGGTGCCTCCCGGATCCTTCCCAGTCATATGATCGAGCACACTGGCATCGACTCCCTTTGTGCCCGCGCTGACTCCCTTTATATTCATCCCCGCATTGGCCAGGGAGGTGGGTCCGTAGCTTCGGATAGCCACGATCTTGCCGTCGACCCGCGCATAAAGCGCCGTATGGCCCAGCAGGATCTTCGAGTCGGGTAATGTCGGGCTCGACGGATTCCAGCTGGCGCCACCGATAGTGACCCTGGCGACATTCGACATGGGAAAGGCGACGATCCCGATCGCATTGGGCCCCGCGGCCTGAAATCCAGAAATGCTGAGCATTTTGCTGACCCCCTGTGTGACGCCTTTCCCCGCACCCCCGGGGAAACCAGCGCTTGTATCCGGTTCCTCCATCCGGGTATTGAGAAAGAGATTCAACGCGTCTTCTCCTCCCACTTCCACCATATGATTCTCGGGGATATTCGATAGCCCCGCTGGCACCGAGTCCATCGGAAAAAGTACGCTTCCCGATAGCGGATTCAGCGCACCTAAAAGCGCCACCTTGAAATCTTCGTTTTCCATCACACCGGGGGGGATGGTTCCTGCCGGTATATTGGCCTTGGCAAGCCATTCCGCCGCATTGAAATCTTTTACAAAGCCAAGATCGACCATCCCTCTGGTGGGATCCGCGTTGCCCGGCACGGGTTGCCGCTGTATCCGTTGTATACGGCCTCCTCCGGATCCCTGCTGGACCGTGTGGGTAAGCTCATGCGCCAGCAAATGCTGCCCACCCCTGCTCGCCAGATCATACTTCCCACTGTTGAAATAGATGTCATTTCCATGTGTAAACGCCTGAGCATTCAGCTCCTTACTCATGACTGCTGCGTTGCTGTCGTTATGGACTCGTACTTTGCCGAAATCCGCCCCGAAAGACGATTCCATTTGCTGCCGGGTATCGGCCGGTAGCGCAGACCCCGAGCCCTTCGACGCATTCAACCCGCTTTCAACTCCTGCGGATACGGGGTTACCTCCGTTCCCATCTCCCTTCTTTTGTAGCTTTTCCTCTTTCTCGCAATGAGCACATTTACGCATCACGGTATTATCCGGCGGCTCAGCCTTACTCTCGAAGATCGGCTTGCGCTGTACCACCTTGTCCGCCATGGCATCCGCCTCCTTCTCATACACATCATTCGGCTGGCCAACCGTAAGTTTTGGTTGGACCGTCGAACCGGCCGGTCCCCTGGAAAAGAAAGTCCCTGGCTTCTCACTGGCCCCGAAGAATCCTTGCCTCTTACCCTTATCGAAGAAAGGGCCGTCTTTCTTTGCCGTAGTGGCCGTTTTATTTTTTACTTTTTCCATAAATTAAACAGCGAATATTGCGTTGATATTCCACGTTCTTCCTCATTTTGTTTCTTTGTCTTTTGTTTTTGCCGGTGGATGCAATCGCGCATCGAGGGCCGTGGTCACAGGGGAGGAGTCGCCGAAGTCGGGCGCGGCAGCCGCAACGGAATAAAAGAGCGAGAGTCCTTTTTCGCCTCGATTCAGCGATTTTACCCATTTTGGAAGATCGTCACCAGACAGATCACCGGCGGCCTTGAGTGCATCATGGATGTAGGTTTCCTGAACCGCCTTGCCGTCGAATTTGATCGCCAGCTTTGTCCAGGTATCGGCTTTTTCCAATGGGGTCATAGAGTTGTATTTTTCCGCCGTCACGAGTTTCTTTCCGATCAGGTAGCATCCTCCTTTCTTTGTATCTTTCCCCGTACCATTGACATGAACATGTGTTTCTCCGATGATCGAATTATTTTGGATCCACTCCGCGGCGTCGTTGTCGTCCTTGGAAAGCCTGGCGCATCCATGGGATGCCGGATTTGGCGGAGTTGGATCGTAGTAATGAAAGGCGATTCCCCTTTTTTGGAGGAAGTAGGTCACGTGCGTAGCCTTATCATCATCTGAAAGATTCGGTGCCATTTTTTCTACCAAAAAGCCGCTTCCGATGGGAGTGCATTCGGATTCGTCGATATTGCTTTCGTCTTTGTCCGAACAATCCCTGTTGCATCTTCCGGCGCCGGGAGTGGTGTTGAATGATTCCTGAAATACAAAATCCTTGTCCTTCGCGGTACTGACTTCCTTATTTTTCCAGGTAAGGTTGACTTTACTTTGGCCCTGAAAATTGATATGGACTTCGATAAGCGAAATGAAAGTGCCATCGGTGGTACCGTCAAATCCCGGGGCTTTGAATGGATCCCTAGGCTTAGCGGCGGCCTTGACAGGCTTGTCGGCCTTCGCCGCTTTGGCTGGTTTTGTCGCTTTTGAAGGGGTGTCTTTGGTATGTTTTGAAGGGGCGTCTTTGGAATGTGCTTTGGGCGCTGGTTTGAGATGGATCGTCGTTCCAGCTGCATTTTGGGCCGGGAAAAAGCCTTGCCTTTCGGCGCCCCCGCTGAAAAAGCCCTGCCCCTCTCCTTTATTGAAGAAAGGAGCGTTTTTGTTGCCGGTCCTGGCTGCCGTATTAGCTACTGCTTTTTCCATCAAGGTTGTTTTGAGCTCTTCCCAAACGCTCCCACCTGTTTCTCCATCGCATCTGCCAACGCCAGCATATCCGCCTTCATCTCCTCCAGCAATGCCCTTCCCTCCTTCGTATCCATCGCCTCCTGGTCCGCCTTTTCATTCAGCCATTGCTCGGTCATATACCGCCGCAAAAAGGTCAGCGGCTCGAATGCGATCGTCACCGTCGGCTTTCCCTTTCCCGCCTCCAGCGCCTGGTCGATGCGCGAACCATATACAAAGGCCATCGTCTCTTCCACGACCTTCCTCGTCCAGTCATCGACGATACCCGCGGGCAGCTTGTCCAGCGAGAATCTCCGGTGCTCCTGCTGGTTGAGAAACCCGCGCACTTTTTCAAAATGTCCGGCAAATGCCGTCTTGAGGTCCGAAAATCCCGATACATCCATGATCGTCGCCGCCTGTTTACCCGGCACCCGCATCGCTGCGTCATCGCCCACTCTGGCCCTGATCGCCCGCTGCAAATGCGCGAATAAATGCACGGATTCATGAGCGATAGTAATAGCCACCTCTTTCTCGGAGACACCCTTGAGCTTTTCGATCCGGAAGACCATGAACCCGCCGTATTCATCCGTATGCCGGAAATAGGCATCCGCCCCCCCTTCCGTTTCATGACTCAGGTCGATATAAAGCCGGTATTCGAATGGCTTGCTCATGCTGCCGGTCTGTTGAAAAGTATAACTCAGCCTCATGGGTCGTCCCAGCCGGATCCGCTGCCCATCTGTTCCCAACAGTCCTAGATTTTCCCGCTTTACATCCGAAAAGACATCGCTCATCGACTCCAGCAGCTCTTTTTGCCCCGGGTCACCCAGATGCGGCCCTGCCGCTCCCAACAATTTTATGGCATCGAGCAGCTTAACTTCCAGTTTCTTTTCTTCGGCGGGCTTTTCCTTATCCGGGTCCGGTGACTTGGCGACCATCCGCTCCGCATGAAAGAATCCATTCCCCTGCTCCTTGTTGAAGAAAGGGGCGGCAGTCTTGCCTGCAACGGCATCCGGATGTCTTCTGGCCATCTTCATATTATCTCCACTCTACATAAATGATCTCGGGCAACCAGGGCAGCTTCACGATACTCAACCCCCACGGCAAAAAATCCAGCAAGAGATCGATGGAATGGCTTTCCACCAAAAGCGTGAGCCGGTCATTTCGTCGCAGCAGCTTGCCGTCCCGTTGCAAAAAGACCTCCCGCAAACCTTCCACCGATGTCCCTTTTAATTTATCCCAGCGAACCAGCACCATCTCCAGCATCTCGTCCGCTTCCACATACTCTTCTTCCGTCAGTATTATCGACCCCTTCATCGTAGCCTCCGGCGAATATCCACATAGCACTTTGGGTAACACCAGTTCATATTCCGGCGCCTCCCTCCGGCCTGTCGCGAGGTAATGCATCAGGAATACTGCCTTCTGCCGGGCATCCTCATCGACAAAGGCCCCTTCCCCCCACCAGTGCAGCCGTGAGAAACAGGTCGACAGAAAGGGATGCAGCAGGATCACTCCTGCATGTGGAATATAGGTCCCTTCTTCATCGACGTCTGCTTCACTGAACAACGGCTCTTCCGGAAGTGCCGGCTCCCCGGCGCGAAGCGTGGACATTTTTTCCAAAGACACCGGATGGGTCTCTTCCGGTTCGGGACCCACCTGTCTGGGCGGGGACGTAACATCGCCCGCCTCGTCAACCTTACTCTTCCGCTTTTTCTGCCGCACATCCCCCTCTTTGATCGTTCGCTCCTTCTTTTTCTCTTTACCCGTTGTTTTTCCCGCTTTTTTCCGGCCGCGCGTTTTCCCGGTGGTATTTGCCGGATCATCATTCATTTTTGCCGGCTTCTCCTGCAATGCGGGCCGGTCCGGCTTGCTTTCTTCATCTATCCTATCGGCTCGCATCGAACGCTTCCGGCCGGAAGCCGGGATCGACAACAATTCCTTTGGCGCCGCAGGCATGAGTACTCTTGCATCCCGCAACAACTCCAACAACAAGGTGTCGACGCCCCAAAACCATTTCCCCAGCAGCCGGATCCCATGCCCCGATCGAAGAGCCGATGGCTGTTCGGCCGCCTGACGCAAAATGAGTCGCCATATTGCTTCCCTTCTCCCCTGATCAGGAAGGGCCAGATATTCCCGGTGCCGCTGCTGCCACATCCGGATCGCGCTCTGCAATGCCGCCCGCTTCCGCACCCCTAAATTCTTCGAACCCGGCTCTTCCTTCCCGGCAACCGAAGCGACGACCCGGCTTATCGCCACTATCGCCTCCACCGCCTCCCCTAATTCTTCCTGCTTCTCCGCGACCAGGATCCCCGTCAGCGTCTCCAAAAAATCATTTTTATGCTGTGCACAAACCCGCGTCAGCAAACGCGAATCCTTCCGGATCGCTTCTTTCAACCGGCTGATCGCCCCATGATCCACCGCCAGCATTGCCAATACTTCCTGATGCCATTCCGGTGTTGGCGCCGACTGCCCCCAGTGCAGCCGGCCATGCTCCATATAATACCACCACTGCCGCAATGCATGCTCGGCGCCGGACTCCCGCAAAACCGGGAGTTGCTCGAAGCGGTCGCGCCGCGCCAGGGCATCCTCTACCTGCCGAAGCAATAGGACATATAACTCCTGCTTCATGGCCGTGCGGAGCAAACCCTCCGTCAGCATCCCCAGGTCCAGCTCGAGCCTGTCGAACCTGATCATCTCGCCTTCCGTCGACAACTCGTCGAAGATCCTCTGCAGAACCGGCACGATCTCCGACCAGTAGTAATTGCTCGTCGCCTGCTGCAGGCCAAAGGCATCCAGGCTGGGATCGACCAGCAACTGCACTACCTGTTTTTTTATATAATGTCTCATGCGTAGGTTCCTTACTTTTGACCCGTCAGTACCTCGCGTATCTCCTGCATGTGTTCATCGGGTCTGAGCGCGGCCACCTCCTCATCCGTCCCCCTCCATTCCCGGTAAAAGGCCTCGGGATCATCCGGCATCAGGCCCATCGTATCCAGCACGCCCTTCAACTCATCGAGTGTAACGGGCATCCCCTCCCACAGACAGGCGATATCCAGCCAGTAGGCCACGATACTCCCGATAATTACTTTTATCTTTTCCTTCCGCTGCTTCCGGGCTTTCTCCAGCGCCACGGCCATCTCCTCTGCGATATCCCCCAGACTCCGCTTCCGGCTGTTGGGATTGATAAAATCAAGCGCATCGACCGCCAGCTTATCTTTCCCCGACTGCCTGGCCCCGTCGATCCATTGCCGGTACCGGTCCAATCTTCCCTGCAACAAGCGGAATTTTGCCGCATTCGCTACCGCTGCCGCCGCGTTCGCCGCTGCCGCATTCGCCGTATTTGCCGCCGCCGCCGCTTCCGCAGCAGCTTTCGCTTTGACTTCTGCCGCGTCATCGACAACCGGCACACCTGCCGCAACCTCACCCGCCATAGCACCACCGCCCACAGCCACCGGCTCCTCCTCTTCATCATCCCCACGCGCACGTGCAACCGCGGAAGCACCACGACTCGCCAGGTCCGCCTCGACCCGCAACGCGGTAGCCTTCTCCTTATCGGTCGCCTTCGCCGCCAACGCCTGTTTCAACGCCAGCTGAACACTTCTTGCTGCCTTCGCTTTCTTGATATTCACGGTCCATCGGGCAGCATCCGCACACTCCATATCCGTCCAGCAATACAGCCTGTTGATCGAACTCAGCCAATCGTCGCTCTCCTGCGTCACCGGCACCGACTTGCCCACCGCCCAACAGCCGTTCGGCGTGACCGGCGCCGGCTCCGGACAACACCCCGCCGGCGTCACCCAGCAACGGAATCCCTTCGAGAACAGGAATTGCAGAAACCCATTCCGGTCAAAGTCCAGACAGCTCTTCGGCTGCTGCAACCAGTAGATCCATTTCTTATAGTATCGTTCATATCGGCACATATCCTCCGGACAAAGCCACAGGATCCGCAACAACACATGCGCGGGCGCCTCCCGCTGGATCATCAGCTCCAACTGCAGCCGGTTCTCGGGCTTGCTGAAACGCACCGGCCAGGCCGGCAACGCGACCGTCGCGATAAAAGAATAAGGGTCCGCACCCGGAACGAACGGCGCCAGCGGCGGTGACTGCGCGGCTCCCTGTTTATTGATCTCCGTCCAGGTTCCGCTACACGTCGCTCCCTCGTCGCAGACCGGGATACCCGCGTCGTTGGGGCAGGGCCGAAGTAAAATATGTTCGACGAGCTCCAGACCCTCGGCATTGATACACCGTTTGGCCCGCTCCACGGCATCGCAGGCATCGTCCGATAAATAGTAAGATTGCGGGTTGATCGCGATCACCGCATTGGCGGGACAGAGGTCGATCCCATACCCGCCACAGTCGCAGGCAAAGACACCCCGGTACGCCGAAATATCGGCAAGCTGCCCATAGGCCGAAACGTAGTCGCCCCACGCCACACGGCTATCCGTATACGTCAGGTGATTCCGCCAGGCCGTATAACAGGTGGTCGATCCCAGTTCCGACTCCGGCCCGCATCCACAAGGCATATAATAGGAGGTGTCCCCCGGCAGTCCGGGGAATCCGGGGAAGTTGACCCGGAAATGATAGGCATAGGATAAAAGTCCGCCCTTCTCCTCCGTCTTCCGCACCAACGGAAAATAGATCGCCCAGTCCTGCAAGGCCTTCTTCCAATCCTTGAGCGATGTATATGCTGCGGGGCTCTTCGCGATTATCGCCCCGGACAAATTCAAAAGATTCAGTCCGCTACTTTCCTGCCGGTACTGGCCGTCCAGCCATAACATATCGGCAACATCCAAAATGGGGTCGAGGATCAGGTTATTCGTTTTACTCCGGCTCCAGTCGAACACGTCCGCCAGCGGTTGGCCATCGAGCCCATGCAGGGTCCCGACAGCCGCTCCGGTCCCTACCTGCGTCCGGGCAACCGCGATCTTCGACGTGTCGAAACCCGCCAGCCAGTCTTTCCCCGCCCAGTTCTGATAGGCCTGGTATAGCTGCAATCTGACGGCGTCCCGTTTCCCCGGGGTATCATAGCGACAGGGATGTTGCAACCTGCAATCCGGACAGCCCACCCAGAAACTATAACTGCAATTCTCCTGGCGAAGCTGAAGATGGAACCCGTGCCGCCCCTGCGAGATGCCGATAAATTTTTCCACCCCATCCGCTCCCCATGCGGCGGCCGGGTCTTTGAACGTCGCCACGCTTTCTGCCAGCACTTCGCGGATCAGGACATAATAAAGACAGTCCACCTCGTCTTGCCGGACGAACAGGTTACCCGGATAGGCCAGCAGCGTCAGAAAGAAATAGAATGCGTCCATTGCGGCACCGGGCGTATCAAAACTTCCGATGCTCTCCCAGTCCACGGCGCCCAGTGTGGTATTGAACAGGACAAACTGGTAGGAAATTTCAGGTTGCGTCGCAACCGGAGTGCAATTGCAGGGATCGACGGGCGGCGGCGGATCACAGGGATCGACAGCCGCCGGCGGAAAGTATGACCGCACCGGGTAACTCTGACAGGCAAGCACCAGCTCTGCGATGGGATCCTTGCCCGAGACACCCAACTCCTGCTGCGTTCGCTGCGGCACCAACACCTGCGGGATGATCCCCGTCGTCGTCAGCTGCTGCTGAATATCTTCCCGGGCGTCGAGGCTGATCCACTTGCCCGGACCAAACCCATATTGCGTCGCATCCATTCCCTTGTTGAGGATCCCCAGGTAGTGAGGGCCAAAGGCCGCCTGGGCGTCCGCGGCGGAATCATAACCCTGGACGCTTTCGAAAAGCACGATGTGCTTCGCCGGAATACCCCGGCTCTCAAAATAATCGTTCCGGCATTTCACCTGGTAGTACCACGCGGCTTCCGATGTCCCCTCCCCATGCTGCTCCACCAGCCGGTCCCCGCCAAGACAGATCTCCAGGAAAGGATATTCCTTCCGCGCGGCGAGCGTCTTACGCAGCGTGTCGGCCGAAGCACGATCATTCATCCCGACCGGGTTCTTCGCCTTCGGATGGTCTTTGTCCACAAGCCGGTAGATGTACGTACCGGCCTGGGTCTTCGCATCCTGCACGATCATCGGCGCCCGGACCGCCGCATCGCCATCGCTCAATAGTCCGATAAAATGCTTCAACTGCACGAGCGAGTCCACCTTCGCCCGCTCCACGGCATCCTCCGGCTTCACCGCAATCCCCTTATCTGTCTGCATCGTCAAGGCCTCGCCCGCCTCGGACAGGGCCCAACTCCGCCCCCCCGATACAAACTCCCGCTCCGCCTCCGCCGCCGCATCCGGGCTCAGATACTCTTCCACACTCCCAAACCGGATCGTCTCCGCAACCGACGTGCCCGCCGTGTAAAAGAATCTCCACCGGTCCGGCTCCGGCACGATCGCTACGCGGTAAAGAAAGGTCCTTGCCTTCGCAAGCAGACTCCTGGCGGCGGCATCGGCATCCTCCGGCGATCGGTAAACAAAATCCGCATCGCTGATCACCTGCTCCTGTCCATTGACCGCGATCCGTATCCGCCACCGCCGCGCCCCTTCTTCCTCCACCACCGTATAACTGACGTCCTCTGCGAGTCCGTATAAAAATCGTAAACACGCTTCATAACCCACCGCCTCCTGATCGAAATCGTCGAGCGAATGAAGCGCAAATTCGTTCTGGTTATCCAGCACCTGGAACCTCCACCGGCCGGGCTTCTTAGGAATATCATCATCCACGGAAATATTGAATCCGCTCAACACCATGAACTGCGATTCATGACCCTCTTCCTTATTCCGGATCAGCGCGCCGATGGGTTCCGCGCCTTCCTCGAACTTCCATACCTCGGTATCTTCCGGCTTCCCGACACTGGCCGAGGCCTGCGTCTGCGCTTCCTCGGGACTGCTATAGGCCTGCCGACCATACCTTACGGATCTCCCATCACTATTCAACAGGGATAAATGATATTCATACCGGCTGATCTCGACAACGGGCTCGCCCCGAAGGTGGAACCCAAACAGATCGGCCAGCACCCCGATGCTTTCCCGCGCAGCCGAAGGCGAAGCGTAACGCATGCTGCTACGCGCCACATTCCCATTGTAGAAATGCACATCCAGCGCATACCGGAAATCCTCGACCGGCTGCACCACTTCATAGCTGGCCGCATTCGCCAGCGCCGGGATCAGCGAACCCAGTGCTGCAGTCGCCTCCTCCTTGATAAAGGAACTCTTGGAGACGAACCACTCCGAATTCGCGAGGGTCAGCTTGAGCTGGAACATCTCCTCCTGCTGAACGACCTCGAAATTGCAGAGATGATGCCGGGTCCAGTCGTCGATCCCCGCATAAGCATAGAAGCGCCGCTCAAGGCCCGGGATATTATCGTCATTCCACCCCGGCTGCAAATAGTTCATGGCTTTGCCCCGGTCGGCGCTCAGCGCCGGATAGTTGGCCAGCATCTTCTCGATGGCGCCGATCTGCCCCTCTTCGAATTTTGCACTCTTCGTATTCCCGAGGAAAAGCAGCGCATAGTCCGTAAAGACCTCGGCAAAGCGTGCCAGCAGGTGGTCGAGGAAAGTCTTCCTTCGTTGCCGGTAATGTGATCCATCTTCCAGGATCGTCTGCAAATATTGTAGATAGCGTTTGTCGCTTTGATCGATCGTGAAGGTAAAACGGTCCGTCTGCGCCTCGTTCTCCCGCGAATAATTGATGCCGTCCTGACCCAGGAACAATACCAGCGCGGCCTGCTGATTGGCGGATATCCTGTCGGTAAACGTGTCCCTGCCGACAAGCACATAATCCTCTTCCGAAGGAACGATCACATACCGGTAACAGTTCGTGTCCGCGCTCTGCAGGATCACCACCCCGGGACCCGAATAACTAAAACTCAACGCCAACTGCTCGACCAGGTAATCCCGCTCCGCCGCCGAGTCGAACGAATAGGCGATCAGACTATTCCACTCTTTCTTCGAAAGCAATGTCTTCCCATGCAACTTATGCCAGAGCTTTCGATCCATGGGATAACACAACGGGGTACCCGGCAAAGGGTCGCCCGCGGTCGCACCGGAACCACCGCCACTCGCCGCCGTTCCTGGAAAACGCAACAGCGCATCCAGATCAGGCACCGAAGAAACATCCCCGACAAAATAAGTATGCCCGGCTGCCGGGTCCGCACTCTTCCCCAGCGCGAAAAGATCCCGGATATGACTCAGCTGCGCGAGATAATCCGCCAGCAGCTGGTCGAAGAATAATAAAAAACCCTTGAATTGCCGCGCCTGTGCCACCCGGGATGGCGGCGCATCGCTCGGCAGCGTTCCCTCCCCGATGCCATACACCTGTGGAAAATCCCGCTGGATGGAATAGTAGTCACCAAGATCGGCCCGGAAATGTCCGGGAGGGATCACGGAGTCCAGATTGGGCGAGTCCGCGGGGTACAACACCTTCCCCTCGGTGGCGAGCTTCAGTTCCAGCATCGCATCATAGGCCGAAAGATCCGTCTGCAACGGCCGGCCATTCTGGAAGAATTGGATCTTGCCGCAAGGAATGGAAAAGGCCGGAAGGCTGTTCGCCGGCAACGGCAACACCCACGGCATATCCACGACGACAGGATTTCCGCCCGCGGGGCAAACCCGGAGCTGAAGCTTCCGGATGCGCTGCACACCCGGCACGGCCAGGATGATCGCAAAGACATCGGAGATATGGATCTCCGTCCGCCGGACGATCTTGTCCAGCTCGCAGGTGTCGAGAAACCCATGACTCGGGCTTCCGCTATCAGGCCGGCCGGCAAAGATCGTCTCGATCGGCGTCTTCTTAGCTAATAACTGCGGCAATGTATAGAACACCGGCGAAGGCGAGAACCACTGCGCAAGTGTGGTCATCAGTTGCTGATAACACCCGCCTATGTCCGTTCCGCTCACCAGCTCGATGTCTGCGCAAACCCCGACGTCGACGTCACAAAGAAAATACACGGAATAGAAGTCCTCGCAAAGATTCCGGTGTGCCATCAGCACCTGTCTTATCCGGCAAAGGACCGTATTCTTATAGGCGTCGAAGTCGGCCTCTGTCTTGAACTCCTCCACTTTTTGATCGGGCTCGATATACACCTGGTACAGGCCGTTGATCCCCGACGGGGGATTGGCTTCAGGCATGACCTCGATCCAGGCGTTGCGCACCCCCTCGACATCCAGCAACAGCTTCCGGTAATCCAGCAGCGTCAGCGGATTGCATCCTAGGATCTGAGCCGGTGTGAAGAAATCGGCATCCGATCCCGTTTGCGCGGGATTCCTCGCGAGTATATCCTCCAGCGGCAGACTGCTGCGATAGCCCAGGTCCAGCAATGCGTAGATCAGCGTTTCGAGCGTGGTGATACCCGGATCGTGTTCATTATAGTCCGTCCAGATGCTTCCTGTCACAGGGCCCAGGTAACTGATCGCCGCCGATCGGAGGGAGGTATAGTCCAGCCACGCAGGGATCCCCTGCGCGGTCTGGGCATTGGTAACAATATTTGTAGCGTCGGTTGCCATGCTAGTTGATTGGGTTCGTTACTATTTGAGGACAATGATCTACCACCGGTATCGGCGCATTCCCGCAATCGTCCAGCGGCAACTTGCCAGGATCCGGCACCACATCGGGGATATTCACGACTATCTCTCCCGCAACAAGGATCGACCGGGGCGTCAGGGGTTCGAGACTCTCCGGTACATCCGCAGGCAACGCATCCCCGTGATGCACCATGATGAGGTCGAGCAAATAGTCGACATACGAAAGCCCCTCCAGGAACCGGATCACATCCGACCGGTACAGTGGCTGACCAAAAGCAAAACGGTCCATATTCCCCGTCAGCCACGGCGCCAGGTATTTCCTGAGATCCCGCTTCACCTGCTCCTGGTAAAAGATGGTGTCCAATCCCTTCACAAGCACGAGTTGCAGACAAAAATCCACCGGCTCATAGCGGGGATTGGCGACAAACAACTGGATAAAGGGTGAAATGATACAGCGGAGACGATCGCGGATATCTTCGAGCATCGACTGCGGCACCCTTGGCTGCAGCGAGTCGGTGGCCGTCAACTGGGAAATATCCGGGATCACGGCCAGCAGCACATTGCCCGGGGCCATGGGGAAATCGTACCGATAGTGATGCGCGTTGAGGAAATAGCTGTGGTTGATGCACTTCGCCCGGAGCACCTGTGGGAAGTTGGCCAGGACCAGCCGTTCGTAGTCCCATTTCTGGATGCCGCGGCCCTTGTGCCGGAGCAGCTCGCTGATCCGCATAAAGAAGGCGTTCCCTGAACTTTCCGGCGCATTTCCGCCGAATGACGGCGCCGGTTGATCGATCTTCGTAACAATAGGATCGGCCAGATTCAACTTGGTAAGCGAACCCGCCTTCAGCGGCGTTGCCAGCCGGCTGACATCACTCGCCGCCGTTGCCGTCGCGGGGTCGCCGGGCTGGATCTTAAATGTCGCCTCCACCGCCTGTGTATACAACGAGATGGTTTCGCTCACGCCGCCGACATGGCTGGGCACCGAAGCCCGGAGCCAGTACTTATCTTTTGGCATGACCGTGTTGTCATTGCCGATATCCTTTGGGATGACCAGTTCGACGATCCCGCTCCGGGTCAGCGCCTGCGTCCCATCCTTCAACACCTGTGAATTCGGCGCCAGCGCCTTCCACTGATTATTGGCGAGGTACTCCCAGTGCAGCGCATCCGGCGATTCTTCCGTGTCGGCCGTTGCTTCCGCCAGCTGGAAAAGGATGTTCAGGTTCTCACCCGGCACCACTCCCTGCAGTCCGAGGAAGAGCAATCCCTCCGCACAAAATAACGGCAGCACCCCCGGCCTGGCCTTGAGATCCATTGATTCGAACGTTCCGTCAAAAGGATAAAGATGGATCAACCCCATGTCCTTCATCGTGGCTGTGGCGGAATAGTTGAGCACCATATTCGCAATGACGGGCGTCCATGGCTCTTTTGGGATCACCGCCGCCTTCTTGATCCCGGTTCCCGCCGTTAAGCCGGCCGATGTGCTGCTGATCTGGTTCTGAAGTCCGACGATATCCGGTATCAATCCCTTCGTCGCATCATTGTGGTCCTGCAGCTTATCCCGGATGTCGTGGTCGGCGACGTTGTGATCGATATCTGGGGAACCATAGGGTTGGGCACTGGTCTGGATAGCGTCCGCCTCGTCCTTGATCGTTTGAGCCGAAGTGGTCATGGCGTTGAATTGTTCCTCCGCCTGCGGCCCATTCACGACGAAATAGGTCTTTGTGACCTCGTTATAGTAGACCGCTCCGGAGATGGTATCGTTATCCGGCAGCTTGCCGAAAGCCAGCATCTGCCGCGCCAGCACGAACGGGTAGTCCTTATGCAGGAAATCCTGGTTTTCCAGCGTGATCCGCAGAAAACCCTCGCGGGAATCCGCATTGTATTTTTTCAAAAGGGGAAAGGGCGTGAAATGGGGATGCGTGATGTGGAAATCCTCCGGCACCAGGTAAAAAGAATTGGCATAGCCATTATTCCCCTTGCAGGAAGAGTCATCCGCCTCTACGTCGAACAGTAACCGGTCATGATGGGTATGGCCGTTGGCTAAAGGGAGATCATTAGTGGCAAAATTGATGTGCCTGTTCCGACGCCAGTGCCCATTGCGCAGCACCGATAGATTTACCCAGAATTGGTCCTGGTGCAATCCGAAGTCCCCCGTACCCTCATCATAATAATACGCGATATAGTATTGCTGGAAGTTGATCGGGAGATCCTTCCAGTTGATCCCGATCCAGATATTGGTCCAGGCCTTGCAAAAGATCTCCGCTGACCCGATGTAAAAATTCGGGCCCACAAGATTCGCTTTCGTTGGGTCGAAGGCCGGCTGAACCTTGCTGAAGTCCACGATCGAGGGTCTCGTCCCAAACGGATACATCGGGGCATTGACATCCATCAGGCTCTGGTCATTTTGCACGATCACATTCTTCATCCCGCAGACATCCGTCACGATCGAGGTCGACCAGGTATGAAGCGCATCCCCCAGCGTAGTCGCCTCCTTGATCCGGAGATGCTTGAAGAAATGATACCCCGAGACCTCGAGTACATCGGAGTCTGCTATCGGCTCCAGACAGCAGTCCGGATCTGTCACGGAAGATGTATAGGTCAGCTTGATGGCGTCGTCCAGCGTGATCATGACCAGGGGATCCGTAGTCGCATAGTCGACCCCGCCCAATACCTTTTTATCATACGGGGTGACGGCCGGCAACGTCGGATCCAGAACAACGGTAATTACCAAGCCATACTCCGAACCGCCGGCTACCGTGGGCTCCAGGGAGACGGTCGGCGGCTCAAGGGGGGCAACCCATCCCTTTGCGCCGCTGAATTGAACCTGGAACATAGTTCGCAACGGGAAGAACGGCTTTAAGCCATCCATTTCGGGAGAACTCAGCAGGGCCGACAGATCGTTCTTGTCAATCTGAAGATCGTACAGCGGAACGTCATGACTTCCATAACAATCCGATACATGCTCTATCAGGAATTGGGTGAGCAGTTTATGACCCAGTGCCGCATCCAACCCCTTCTTCAGTGCGTCGGCCACATTATCCTGGGAAAAATAGTAGAATTGCTGACCCAGCACCGTTTTTACAGCGGGATAGAGCTCGGCCATCGTCAACTCGCCGGGAAGCACGCCCGGATCGGTCTTCGGATCGCCGCAAATGGTCCCGATATAGTCGCAGGCCAGGGTGATCTTCACCGTCCTGGTTCCCTCACTCAACAGCAAAACCGGCGAATGCAGGATCAGCCCCAGTCTCGCCGATGGATAGGGGATAGCATCCTCCGCTCCGGTCGGAATAAATTTGCTCCACGCCGAACCCAGCGTGGAAAAACTCGCGGTGGAAGGATCCGTAAAAGGTTTGCTTACGCCGTCGGCCATCTGCGCGTTGGGCGCCATATAGACCCCCTCCGTATACCACTCGTCGTAATGCGATAGATTATTGAAATATAATGTCCGGACATCCGTGATCGTCGCCAGGTTGGCGACAAGCGGCTCATCCAGCCCAAAAAGGATATCTGCCTTGTTGTTATCCTTTCCTCCCTTCACCGCCAAACCCTGTTGAAGCAGGTACTGTTTCGCCTGTTGCTGGATCGAGAAAACAAGGAAGGCATTATCCGGCTTCGCGGGCGCCGGCTTCAATTGCAGCACCCGGGTATAGAAAAAGTCCAGGTGACGCTTAGCAAACGGATTCAGCCCATCCGTCTGAAATTTTTTAAAGATCGTTATAAAGGAGAACAACAACGCGAGGTGGGGAGAGAGATCCTTCTTCCCGCTGATCGTCAACAGGTCCTGCAATTTGCTATTGACGTCACCCGACGCTCCCGTCGATGCCTGTCTGATGACTCCAGCAAAGAAGGGCAGCGTCTCATTGACCATTTCCCATAAGGACAACAGTTGCGCCCGTACGCCCCCTGCATTACAGACAAAATTCGCCCGGCTGGCATAGATGTCGGCCGGCTCCAGACCCCAGGCGGAAAGATCCACGAGTTCGGAAAAATCGATCCGCCGCGTACCAAAACAATGGCTTGCTGTATTGGCGAGACTGATAAAGGAAAATAACTGCTGTTGGAGATTTTCTTTGATCGACTTGTTCAGGCTCGTCTCCAGGTCGAGATGGGTCCCCTGTAACCGCATCGCCCAGCGATGTACCGGCCGGATCATCGTATAATAGCTGAAAAAGAGCAGGAGCTGTAAGCCCGATGCCGACGCATTCTTCCGCAGCTGGTGCGTATACGACGCGATCTTCTGCTGTTTCACATCCAGCGGATAGGCTGCCACCTGGCTCAGCAGAAAAGCAAGATTGTCCCGGAAAAAAGGCGTCCAGTCCGCGATCGACCCATCCGTATCATCGTAAAAATTGATCTGGGGCGCCAGTTGGGTAAAATAGTTCAGCAGGTCGGCAGTCGTCCGGCCGTCGATGGAAAGATTCTCCGGCAATAACGCCTTCAACGCCCGCTCCGTCTGGGCAACGCCGGGGTCATGAAGAAAAGGATGATCTAAATATTGGCAGTCGTACATAGGTCCTGTTTATTTAGATCGGCTGCAAGGCTTCTTTTAAATAATAATCATACACATAGTTGAACCGCGTATTGGTCGTGATCACGTCATAGGTCACCGTGATCCGGAACTTCCCGGCCCATAGCTCGGCCGAGTCCATCGCCGTCACATCCACCGAGACCACCTGGATGCGGGGTTCGTAGAAAAGGATGGCGTTCCGGACCCGGTCCCTGAGATACCCGATCAGCGTTGCGTTCAGCTGCTCGAAAAGATATGGCTGCAGGTCACAGCCATAATTCGGTAGCATCACCCTCTCCCCAAGATCGGTAGACAGCAGGATCTGCAGGCTCTCTTCGATATCCTCCACATCGCTGACCATGTTCACGGTTCCGCTGTTCTTGTCGAAAGACGGTGGGAATTTCCACCCTCTTCCCAAAAAACCCGGATCGCTAGTATTGTGTTTCGTCGTGTTGATCATACTGTTTTTTTTAGTTGGATGACCCAAAATGTTATCCGCCGATCTGTACCGTCGGCAAACCCATCACGATCACTCCACCATGCGCGGTGACGTCCCCCTGCCGCAGAGCCGGCCGCCCACCGATCAGCACCGTAGTGGAACCCATCACCCCTACATCAGGCGGTCCCACACAAACCATCATATCGCCCACCACCGCCGCCGGCAATCCGCCTATAAGCACCGTGGGAACTCCCGCCCCGATGATGGGGCCCCCGACATGGGGGACCACTCCATTCACCAGAGGGCAGGTATGCATGTCGGTAAGTCTCGCCGCGGATGGCATATCTATATTGGTTGGTTAGTTAATATTTACAAGCGTGCCGCTGATGGAGGCAATGCCTTGTGCCGATACCGACACCGATGCACCCGACACGCTCACCGATGCATCGCCTGATAGACTTATTGATGGTGCGGAGATCGACAAGGACGCACCCGCCGATAAGGTCAGATTCGTACCCGCTTTGACCGAGATCTCGAGATTCGATTGGACCGCTATCCCCGACGGTGACATCGTCACCTGGTTCTGCTGCTGATCCGTGATCTGTATCTGTTGGGACGACTCGTCCAACACGATGGAATTTCCTGCCGGCGTATCGATACTTATCTTTTTGGCGCCGTCGTCGAATTGAAGGTGCATCCCGCTTCGCGTCGTGAATCCTTTCTTGTCATTGGATTGCTCCGTAGCCAAAGGTGCCGGCTTGTTGCTGCTGTTCAGCATTCCAAGCACGACTGCGTCTCCGGGATCGTCATTGATAAATCCAACGATCACTTCGTCGCCGACCTCGGGCCGCCAGAATGCTCCCCGGTTCTTGCCTGCATCCAGCGAAGCCACCCGCGTCCAGATCCCACTCGCGGCATTATCGATCGTCGGCAGCCGGACCTGGATCCGGTCCTGTCCCTCGGGGTCGCCTTCCAGCTTTACCGTAACACCGATCTGCAGTCCGCGGATCCCACCCATGAGCCCTGCCGCCTGCCGGTCATTGAGGTCGGGGAAGACCTCCGCATACCGGCGGGGATCGAGCCCAAACTGGATATGCGTGTCCCAGATCCCCCCGCCGACTTCCTGCCGCACCGCAGTCACCAGTACCTTGCCGGCAAACCGGTCGCCAACGCCGCTCACTTGCAACAGATCACCCGGCTTGATGGTCGCAAAGCCCGTACACTTCGCCCGGCCGCAGATCTTCGCTATCCGGCTTCTCAGCATCTGTCCATTGACCCAGTCCTGCAATTCCTGCTCGGGTAAATAGCCGCTGTGCCGGAGCTCATACTCTGGGAGCGCGATCGTATCCGCCAGGGTATCACCGCTGATATTTCCCGACTCAGTCCATCCCGGCACTCCTTCCGAATCCGCGGTGAACAGCTTCTGGTCATGATAGTTCCAGCTCGTGGACCCTACCTTCTTCCATTGCAGCCGCGCATCCATCTCCGCCTCGAACTCGAGTAGCGAAGACCCATAATTCACCTCCAGCACCGTACTCCCATCCGTCGTCGGCCGCTTGATCTGCACCACCCCGTCGATCGCATTGACGAGCATGGCATTGGCCTCCGCCCGCAACAGGATGAAATCCCAGTCCGTCAGATGATGCTGCACCAGCTCGGGATGCTGATAATTCGTGGTCTGAACATCGCTGCTCACATTCGGATAAGGCTGGAGCAGCTGGTTGAAAAGGTCGCTGTCCTTCAGATTCTCGAAATAACGGCTATGCCTGCCCACCGTCATCCTTATCGCCGCGTCCCTGCATTCCAGGATAAGATCCGCGTTGCCGTTCTCCTTCACCCGGATACTGTGCCGGACAATGATTCCTTTGAAAACATTCGAATTCTGGGAATCGCGCCCGATATTGATCTGGATGGGATTGCCCGGAGCGAACTGCGCCTGGTTACTCAATGGGAAAGTAGACGTGCTGGGATCCCCGTCCCGGAAAACGATCCGGGCCGTCGGGATGCGATTGAACTCACGGGTAACTACCAGCGCCTGGAGGTCATAGGTAGGGGGCAGCGCCGTCCCGTTCACCAGGATCTCCTGGCTCACCGCGTTGTAAGTGGAATTATTCGGTACAAATAGCTCGGCCATAACTTAGCTTTTAGGCAAGGGCGGAAAATTGAGTTTGGTCCCCGGCTCCAGCTTCCGGACGGTCGTCAGCTTGTTGAAGGCGCCCACCATCAGGAAATAGTTCGGGTCCGTATAGATCGTATTGCTCAGCGTATCCAGCCGGTCTCCCCGCATGACCACCCGCTGGTGGGTCAGATCCGGAGAAGACATCTGGGCGATAGCCGCTCTGGCCGCGGCCGATTCCATCTTGGTGAACGTCGCGCTGACCTTGATCCGCAACGGCGTCCCATCGGGCTGAAAAAGCGTATGGTTCAGATCCACACTCGACAGCACACAGGGAAACTTGATCTCGGTGCCCCAGTAAAGGATCAGGTAATTCGGCCGGTGCGTGATACCGTCGTACTTATAGACACACCGCATGAATGCCTCCAGCTCCTGGTGCACATTCTTCGTCCCCGTCGGCTTCGCATAGAATTGTATCACTCCCGTGCCATCCAGTATGAAATCCAGCTTCAGCGTCTCCGGCTGGCTCGACTTATACCCCGCCTCCGTCCCCGGCTGTCCATGCGCCACCCGGGTATCGAGATTCACCGTATAGTTGCGGGTAAAGGCCTCCGGATTTACCGGCACGGTAAAGTCGAACTCCGATTTCTTCTGCTTGAAGTCCTTGTCCAGGTAGCAATGGATGATCGCCTTGGATAGGCTGTTGCTCGGGGGAGGGGTACTAGCGCTCATATTTGTCTTTTAAGATTTCCAGAACACGCTCCAGGCAGGTCTTGATGATCTCCTCCTGCTCCGGCACCGTATTGCTCGTCTTGACAGCCTCGCTACGGCCGCCCTCCGAAGGGCTATTCCCTTTCGGCAGCACCGTCGCCTTGATCACCAGTTCCCGGATCTCGATCGGCATAGTCGATGGATTAACTCTAGTCGTTAAAAATTAGCTGGTTGTAGTTCAACTCCAGCGTTTCGATCAATACCTCTCCCTGCATTGCATTCAGTTCCCCTACCTTCCAGCTTAGTGGCCACACATTCGAACAGGTCCAGTGCAGCATCGGGTTGTTTTGCTCGTCCAGCAATTCTATCAGCACATGATCCATCGGCGCGATCGTCTCATTGTCAAAACACCCTTTGATGTACTTGGTCAGTGGCGATTTCTGACTGAGGAGTCCCCGCTTCAGCACAAGCGGCCCGTATTTCTTTTTTACGGGTAGCGCGTGCGTAAAATGATTGACCCCCCCTTCATTGACATTCTCGGTCTCGATGGTGGAATCCAATCCCGTTACGGATTGGAAACCCACATCGACATTGTCGCCGCTCACGGGAAAATGCACCCGGAAACAGAAATTGACGTTCGGATAAAAGCCCTTAGCCATAGTGGATCATTAAGTGGTTTGTATGCTTAATCCTTCATGCACCAGCTCCATGGTCTCGATAGCCACCTCGTTTGCATCGGCCTTCAGGTCCGTGGACTGAACCTTGCAGGGCCATGCATTCGCCACCGTCCAGGTGATGACCGGATTGTGCGACTCGTCCAGCAACTTGATAGTGACATCCCGGCGATACGTCGCCGCCACTTCCTGGAACATAAAGGTCTTGACCCATTGCTGGAAATACTCGTAGTCGCCCTTGAACGTCCCCCGCTTGAGGGTAATGTTGGTATACTTGGTAAGACCGGGCTGCGCTGTCTTGTGGTACAGCTTGTAGTGCCCTTCGCGGTAATTGATCACCTCGGTCTCGAAATCCAGTCCGCTTACTTCCGTGAACCCGATACGCGTGCCGCCCCAGTCGACTTCAAAGTGGAATTTCGGGAGGGGATATGTCTTTGTAGGATCGCTAGCCATTTTATTCAGTTTTTAAATAGTAATAGATTTAGCCACACTTGACTGTTTGATTCACTTCCTTCAACGCGTTGGTGAGACTTGCCTGTCCCGCCGTCAGGGAGTTGAACCATTTTGTCAATTTTTGTTTGCGCTCTGTGAGCTTCTTCATCAGCTTCTTGTCCTTCCGGTACAGCCAGGCGATGAGCTTGTAATAGTCCGTCTGGCAGATGGGGAAGCTCAGGATCGGGAAGAGACAATTCTCATGCGGCATGGGTGCGCAGTCATCACGGTCGTCATCGACATCGTCGTCGTCGACACAGTCGATCTCCACCGGCTCGCAGGGGATACCGCAGTGCAGCGTTTCCTGCCAGTCCGTGATCAGCCGGCTGAACCCGCAGCTGTCGCAAATTTCCCAGTGGAGCTTTTCCGCTGCCGCCAGCGCCGCCGCCACCAGCTTCATCAGGTTGTCCCGCGTGGCGATAAGCGCCGTCAAAGCCGTTCCATAGTCCGACAGCACCTTGCCGATCCCCTGCGTGGTAGAGATCGCAGTAGTGTTCAGGCACTTGATGCAGTTCATGATACACTCGTATTTGACATACAGACAGTCGACCTCGATGTAGAACTCCTTCACCATGCACCACAGGATCTTGATCGCCTTGATGGTGAACTCCGTGTTGATGCAGATGCTGTTGAGCTGCGACTCGATGATCTCGAGCTGGCAGCAGATCTCGTTCGTCAGCTGGCCGGCATTGTCCAGCTCGGTGTACCATTTCTCCAGCCTCGTTGTGCGATCGGTGACGACCCCGAGATATTTTGCCACATGCTGGAGCTTCTTGTCCGCGATGGCCAGCTCCTGGTTTACTTTCTTCAGCTCCCAGGTCCAGGTGTTGTAACAGCAGTCGCCACCCGGATCGGGCTGCGGAGGTTGATAACAACAATCACGGAAATGGTCGTCCTTCCACTCCTTTTTCCCGTTTTCTTCATAAATGGATAACATATTGTTCAATTTTTTGGGTTAGGCAATAACTGGTTTGATTTGTTCATTGCAATAGGTGTTCTTCACCTCCTTGCAGATCTCGCAGATCTCGCACTCGCAGTCATGCAGCCTCGGATGGCATTCGCCTTCCTTACGGGGCTCGACGCACTCGCAGCCCTTTTGGCAAAGGAACTCCAGCGTATAACAGGCCGCGTCGAAGTCGCTCACCGCCGTGAACCGGTTGATCCCCGACACCGTCGCATCTGTCAGCGTAGTGATAAGATCGGTCTGCAGAGTGGCCAGGTCCGCCACCCTCGCTTTCGAAACCGCGTTGACTGCATTCTTGAAATTCGTGGAGGCGGTGGCCAGGCTGGTCTGCTGGGCCGTCAGCGCCGAAATATTGGAGAAGGTCTGGATGCCGACGATATCCGCGGACGCATTCAGGATACTGGCGACGTCGACCGTCAGCACCTTCTTGGTCACATGGATCAGATCGTTGTAGATCTTGTCCGCATCCTTGCAATGTTCAGGCCGCTCCGGCATGGGCGTATTGGGATCGGGCTTGCAACCTTCCATATTTTTTCCCGTCAGCAATGCCCACTGACTGGCATTACACTGGTCGTTCTTGTACTTGTCGAGGTTCGAAGCCTGGTCCCAAAGGGCCGACACCTTTGCCTTGACGTCCTTGACGGCCGTAAGGATCCCCTTCAACTGGGTGTACAGCGCCGTGCTTTGCGTATTGTAACTGGCGACATTCGTCTTGAAGGTATCGTTCGTCGCCTGCAACCGGGTGTCGACAATGATATCCAGGTCGCGGAAGAGGCGGTAATTCCGCTCCGTCCACATAAAGGTCTTCTTCTTTTCCTCGAAAAGTTCCTTCTTGGCCTCGAAATCCGCCGAAGCGACATCCTTGGCGCTCTTTGCACTGTCCTTTGCCTGGCAATAGATCATCCGCAGCGCCGGCAGGCTTTTTTGGGTGGGCGTTTCACCTTCTTCACATTTACAGGGTTCGCCGTGATTCTTCCTGGGAGGTTCCTGCTGATCCCGACTGTATGGGGTGTTTGCCATGATAAGTTGATTTTATTGGTAAATAGATTAAGATTGGCTAAGCATCTTCTGAACAAATTGCAGGATGATGAACTCTGCCGGCCGAACAGCGGCCATCCCGATCTGTACGATCATCCGGCCTTCCCAGATATCCAGCTCCGTCATCGTCTGACCAAGCCCGATATGAACATAGAAGGCTTCCTGCGCCGTACTGCCCATCAGCGCCCCGCTCTTCCACTGCTCCATCAGGTAATTGGTGATCATCGCCTTTACCCGTACCCAGGTGTTCATATCGTTGGGCTCGAATACGAATTGAGCACAGGCATTCTTGGTAGACTGCTCCACCATCGTGAAGAAGCGCCGGACAGGGATATACCTCCATTCGTTGTCATTTCCCGCAAGTGTCCGGGCCCCCCAGATGATGGCCGATCCCCTGCCTGGAAAATACCGGATGGCATTTACTGAATAGCCGTTGGTCGTATCCACATTCAAACCCGACTGGTCGGCGTTGGCGATCTTTACCTCGAGATCGAGTGCATCGAGGATATTCACATTGGCCGGCGCCTTCCAGACCCCCCGGGCATCGTCGGTCTTGGCATACACCCCGACAACCGCGCTGGATGCCGGCAGCAGCATGGTCAGGCTGTCCGTGATCGCATTCTTCGCGATATTGTAATTCGCATTCTGCGTGGTTTTCAATGCCGCAAGGGTAGCCGCGGCGCCCGCGCCGGTTATCTTGGTTTTCGCCTCGTCATAGTTGAAATCGATGGTCGTCTTCAGTCGCGGAAAGTAAACGGCCGCATATTTCAGGTCATCCACCGTGCCGGCGATACCGCCTGTATTCCCGTTGGCATTGCGTAGCTTATCGACATCCGCCTTCCAGCCGGCGGTGGAGTTGTCCACGGCAGGAGTGACCGTCCCTACCTTGCTCCGGAAAAGATCCATCACCGTGAACCGGTTCTGAAGCAAGACGCACTGGGCGATGGCTTTCAGATGCAGATCGTAGTAGACCTGGTAGCTGGCCAATCCCATCGCGTCCGGGAAGACGATGAGCGTGATGTCCTCCACATTCGCGATGGCGTCGAGTCCGGCAGACAGATCATTCTCGCCGATGATACTCGTCCCATCGCTTGGATAGGTGCCCACCGAAACGATATAACACTGCCCCCCGCCATTGTCGAAGAAGGTCTGAAGACAATAGTAGAGCAGGAATTTTGATCGGGTGTCTTCGTTGACCGTCGCCACGGCCGTGCCATCCGCGGCAAAGGCAACGGTCACACCGGCCTCCTCAGGCCCACCTCCGAAATATCGGCGGTAGTCCATGATGTTCTCGATCGAAAATGGTTTTAAATGCAGATCGCCGTCGGTGTACTGCATCGCTTGCTGCGTGTACCCGATAAAGGCCGGGATGGCCGTCGGTACGTCGACGATCGAAGGCGGTAGATTGGGGATCTCCTGAATATACACGCCTGGGATGGTTGGCTGACTCATACTTGATACTTTTTGAGATGATCTGTTTTATGTTTAATAAAATACTTTACCTAACTGACAGGGAACTTTGTGGATTGAGGTACGGGGATATTTGAGAAGAATTGCTGCCTGCTCACCTCGGCCAGGGTGTCCGACTCTGGATTCGGCAGGAAATAGTACATGTTATCATTGGGATTCAAAAAATAAGTGGGCCTGTACGTTACGAACCGCGGCGTCTTGCTGACCCACTCCCCGTTGATGAGATCCACCATCGGCGCGATGGTCGCCCCCGGCGCCAGCAAGGTTTTGCCCTCATCGTTCTTCCAACGCCAGAAGGTAAAACGGCTTTTCAACCGGATCTCGAAGACGGGATGCGGGGTTATCGTTCCATCCGGCTGGATGCGTGTGAAAAGACGGCCGGCTCCATCCAGCAAATTGAAACTCGCATCACTCACCGTCCGCTGCAGATGGATCCAGCCCCAGTAGCTCCCGGGAACCTCATCGGCATCCGGATAGTAAAAGATGAGGGGCATGGTCCGGCTATAGCCATTGTCTCCCGTCACGGTTAAAGTGTACAGGATGCCGTCGTTCATCTTGTTGGCAGGCAGGGTCTTGAGCACCGGTGGCAATTGCAGGTCGGTCCGCGGACGTAGCAAGGCGCTGTAGTCGAGCAAGACCATCCCCAGCGGCATCGTATTGCCCACACTCCGGGTGTCTACAGACTGTCCGTTCCCATCCTTTAACTCGAACACCGCGCTACTCACGGCATCACCCGCAGCGAACAGATAGTAGAACCGCGGCGCCACGACGATCCGGTCCTGCTCCCCACTGAATCCATCTCCCGGCACCGGCAGCCATTGATCCTTCAAAGGTGGATTGCCGACATCATAATAATAGTAGGCCCGGATATCACCCGGCCCAAAACTGGCCAACTCCCCCTGCTCGTAAGGATAACCCGCCGTTGTCGGCTGCAAGGGCGAGGACAGACAAGGGAACTCCTTTGGATCGAACACTTTTTCGTTGCTGAAATATCGGGCAGCCTGTACTGCCGTATTCAGCCTTCCGTTGGTGATCTGATCCATGAACGGCCGGTTCTCGCTGATCCCGATCAGTAGGTTCAGGTCGTCCGGCAACGGGACCAGCGGCTCATAGACCGTCGATCCGTCGGGCAATTTCGAAGAACTCACCTCTGCCGCCACCTGGAACCCGCTGTAACTATTGATAAGGACAAGATGGTAATTTCGAAATAGCGCCACCTGCTCCCTGGTGAGCAAAAAAGAAAGGTCCTCGTTGACCGACGCCACATCTTCCGAGTATCGGTCCAGCAGGAACTGCATCCGCCCCTGTGGCGTTGCCTGTGAAAAAATGGAATCATCCGGCGGATTTGTCAGATAGTACTCATGGAGTACTTTTACTTCGAACAATATTTTATATAGTATCCTCATGATGGTGTCACGGGGGTTTTTAAAAGACCGGCTTCGATCTCCATGATCGGCGGCACTTCACGCACCGTCTTGCGCTCTGTAAGAGCTATCAGTCTGAGCTTATACATCACAAAAGGAATTTGTCTTCCCCCGAGCGATCCCCAAAGATGGTTCAGTTGCTCGAACGTAAGCGTATAGATCTCCATCGTGAACCGCATGTCCAGCACGTCGGGATCACTTGCCCTGTCACCCGAGACAGAAGAGTTATAGGTAAAGGTATTTTTGGACTGCAGGAACTGGATGACATAGGAAATCCGCTTCAACGCATAGATATAGTTGTTACCCCAATAATTACTGGAGAAAAGAACATAGAGATTAAGGAATACCGGCGGGTTCTCGTAGACGGGACTGGAGGGTGGGTTTCTTTTCACGGCAGGCTGATTCTTCAGCGTGCTCTCTTCCTCGAGATTCACGACGGATATGACGATGTTGTTGGGAAGATGATCCCCATTCGACGTCTCCAGAAACCCAATATTGTCTACCATCACCGTTGCCGTAGGATCCTTGAAGGCAAGGTAATTCACCAGCTCATCTCTGAGCAAAGCAATAGCTGCGTCAATCATCAGACAGGATTGAACGATAATAAATAATCAATAGATGTGGTCTACAGATCGCAAGACAGTCCTATAACACTGGCGCCTACAGGAGCTCCAGGTTACAAGTACTAAATCAGAAGCGCTGGGGGTAACGGGAAATTCAGCAGCGGTAGGTAGATGATGTAAAGTTGAGATGGCGCGGATGGCTCGGAAGTCAGGGGGCAGATAAAATTCTATTCAAAAGTTGCTTCAACGAAGGTTAATAATTTAATTTGAAAAAACAATAGCAAAATTTACAGATTCGGTAAGTAGATATACGCAATTTTCTTTTAACTTATCTTTAAGCAACGGTTGTTCATTTTTTTGCGTCTAATCTGCGAAATAACTGATAATGAAAAAACACCCACTTGCCGTTTTAGGCTGCTTTGCTATTGCTTTCTCACTGGTCCTCTTTTCCTGCAAAAAACATACTCAAACACCCTCTCCCCGGACGATCCGGTATATTTTATACACGAAGCAGGATTTTTCTGACGACGACGATACCATCCGCTTCCGCGTTCATATGCATTCCACCGGAATTACAGGCAGAAACCTTCTCGACTCGTTTATTGCCCCGATGAGGATCAGCCAGATCCCTGATTCGATGCATGCCATTGTCATCGACAAAAACGTTCCCGCCGGCTACGAAAACCAAAAATTGGTCGTCGGCTGGGTATACGACATTGATAACGTTGGAGAAAGCTGGTTCCTCGACAGCCTGGTGCCGGGCGAGAACCACAAGACCGTGGTTTATGATTTCAGATAACTTAAAGTGGCTTACTCACTACGTAATGACTTCACGGGATTCGCCCCGGCTGCCCTGAGCGTCTGCCAGCACACGGTCGCCAATGCCACCAGCACCGCCAGCACCCCGGCCAGCACGAACACCCATGCTGAAACAGTAGTGCGGTAGGCAAAGCCCGCCAGCCATCGGTTCGTTGCCCACCAGCCCAGTGGCGCCGCTATCAGGTAGGCGATACCCACCAGCGCCAGGAAACTCCGGGACAGCAGGCTGAACAGGGAGAACACACTCGCGCCAAGCACCTTGCGAATGCCGATCTCCCGCACCCGCTGCTCCGCCGTGAACAGCGACAACCCCAACAACCCCAGACAGGAAATAGAAATGGCCAGCAGGGCGAAAAGAACCGAGAGGCGACCGGTCACCTCCTCGCTCTTGTACAGCGCGGCATATTGTGCATCCGCGAACTTGTAACTGAAAGGGAATGCCGGGTTCAGCTGCCGGGACAGCTTCTCCAGGCCACTAAGCGCGAGCCGCGCCTGCCCGGGCTTCGTACGCACCACGACCGCACCATACCCGTCGTTCCTTCCCGGTAGCAGCACCAGCGGAAGAATTGCCTCATGCAACGATTGGAAATGAAAATCCTTTACCACCCCGATGATATGCAGGGGATAGTTATACAGATGGACCGTTTTCCCGACCGGGTCCTTATAGCCCATCAGCTTTACGGCCGTCTCGTTCAGGATCACGGCATTGCTGTCGGTAAGATATTCCGGCGAGAAATCCCGCCCTGCGACCAGCTCGATCTTCATCGTCTTCAGAAAATCCCGCCCGACATTTTCATGAATAAATCGGACACTTTCATTCGGGTCCTTTCCCGTCCAGGTCATCCCGAGCGTGCCGGAACCCATATAGGTAGGATTATCTCCCGAGAAAAGGGTCAGTTGCGCCACTCCGGGTAATTGGCTGGCTTCTGTCCGGAGGACGTCCAGCTTATTATTCATCTCCCCCTCGATAGGCAAATAAACCAGATCCTCCCGGTCATAGCCCAACCGCGCATTTTGCATATAATGAATCTGCTGTGTGATCAGGATCGTCGCCAGGATCAGCACTATCGAGAGCGTAAACTGAAACACCACAAGCCCTTTCCGGAACAGCGCGTCTCCCCTCGTCCCCGATGGAAGCGCCGCCTTGAGTACCCTCATCGCATTGAAACCCGACAGATAAAAGGCCGGGTAGCTCCCCGACACCAACCCCGTCACCAACGTGATCCCCGCCAGGCTGATCCAAAACCGCCCCTCACCGGTCGGCAGGACGATCGCCTTCCCGGTCAGCTGATTGAAGGCTGGTAAAGCAATCCCCACGAGCACGAGCGCCAGCACGGCTGCAAAACAAGACATCAGGATCGCTTCACCGATGAATTGCCTTATCAGCAAGCCGCGCACCGCGCCCATCACCTTCCGCACCCCGATCTCCTTGGCCCGCTTGACGCTCCGGGCCGTGGTCAGATTCATAAAGTTGATACAGGCAATGATAAGGATGAACAAGGCAATGATGCTGAACAGCCGGACATAGGCGATCCGCCCACTCGTCGGAATTCCGGCGCTGTCGAAATCCGAATGCAGATAGCGGTCCCCGAATCGCTGCAACGCCAGCTCGATCTTGATCTTCTTGTTTTCCGTTGCGAGATTGTCCAACAGATGCCGCATCTTGGCTTCCGCTGCGGCCGCATCGGCGCCGGCCTTTAAGAGCACAGAGGTGGAGTTATCCACCGCCTCGAATTTCGCCGCCCAATGGTTTCCGTCTTCCACATATCCTTTCCAGGACATGACAAACTCTCCGGGGTAGGATACCTTCGGACCAAAATCTTCATAGACAGCCCGTACCGCCAGATTCTGCTTGTCGTTATACCGGATGGCTTTGCCGATAGCCGCATTCGCACTGCCGAATAGCCCGACGGCCATTCGGCGCGAGATCGCGATCCCATCCGGCGCACTCAACGCATCCCGGCCATTCCCGGCCAGCAGCGGATAGCTGAACATCGAAAAGAAATCCGGCCCCGCCGCAAAACCTTCCTCTTTCAGCTTCTTATCCCCGACACCAAACACCCCCGTATAACTCGAGGCGATGCCGGTCGCGGCCTCTACCTCCGGAATATCATTTTTCAACTTCTCCGCCAGCGGCCCCTGCGTCCAATACCAGGACTGCGACCTGGCGCCCATCTGGTTCTTTTCATACACATAGTACAACCGGTCCCCTTTCGCATGGAATCCGTCCACACCCCGCTCGTCCTGCACCCAAAGCAGGATCAGGAGGCTGCAGGCCATACCCAACGCAAGACCGGTGAGATTGATAACGGCGAAACCCTTCTGCTTCCGCAGGTTCCGCAAGGCAGTAAGCAAATAGTTCTTAAGCATACTTCCCCTCACTAAAAAGAATGCCGCTTTTCTATCTTGTTAACTATCAATAATCTCGCATCCGTCAGCTGCATTACGTTGTCCGCTTTCGATACGCCCGCTGTCCGCCACGGCGCCCGCCTTTACCGCCTCATCTCCTGCATGAACTGCGTCGGCGTCTTCCCGAATTCCTTCTTGAACGCTTTCGTAAAATAGGACTGCGTCTGGATGCCGATGCGCATCATCACTTCCGTCAAGGTCACATCCTCATGCGTCATGATCTGCACCGCCTTCTTCAGTCGTATCGTCCGGATAAAGTCCCCGATCGACTGCTGACTGATCCCCTTGATCTTCTGATAGAGCTTGGTTCGGCTCATCCCCATCTCCTGGCAAAGCCATTCGATATCGAAATCCGGGTTCGACAACTGGGAATCGATGGTCGCCAGCAGCCGCTTCATGAACTCCCGGTCCTTTTCCGAATGCACCAGTTCCATGGCCTCTACCTGGGAATCCCGGGAATACCGCTCTTTTAACTTCCGGTCCTGGTCGAACCGGTTGCGGATGGTCAGTAGCAACAGATCCATATTCAGGGGCTTCGCGAAATAATAGTCCGCCCCCGCATCCAACCCCTCCAGCTGCGCCGCCTCGGCCGTCCGCGCGGTCAGCATCAAAAAAGGAATATGACAGGTGTCGATATCCTGCTTCACCGCCCGGCAGAGGTCGAATCCATTCATTTCCGGCATGATCACATCACTGATGATCATCCCGGGGGCGATCTCCCGCGCCTTGGCCAGCCCGTCCCGCCCGTCTACGGCCTCTACCACCTGGTAATGCGTACTGAGACTCTCCTTTAGGAATTGCCGCAGTTCGTCATGGTCCTCCACCAGCAGGATCGTCTCCACGGGCGGCAGGCTCAGCGTCCGGGTCTCGACCCTTGCCGCCGGAAAGTTTTCCAGCCGAACGCCGCCTTCCGCCGTCACCACCCGCTTTTCCTCCGCGACATAGTCGTCGGCCCCAATGGGAATCCCGATGATGATCTCCGTTCCTTTTAGCCGTTGGCTGTAAACATAAATATCGCCCTTGTGCAAAAGCGCCAGACTCTTCACAAACGCAAGGCCGACCCCCGAGCCCAGATGCGACTCCGTGATCCGGTAATACCGTTCGAACAAATGATGGATACTCGTGGCCGAGATGCCGATCCCCGTATCCGCCACCCGGATATAGGCATAGCGGCGACCACGGTACGAATTTTTAAGGACCAGCTCGCCGCCATAGGAAGGCGTAAAGCCATCCATCGAATCCAGCACCTGCAGCGTGATCCTTCCCCCCGCCTTCGTATACTTGAACGAGTTCTGCAATAGATTCAGCACGATCTTCTCCAGCACCTGCCTGTCGAACCAGGCCTCTGCCGGCGCCTCTCCCTCCAAATGAAAATCCAATTCCTTCTGCACCGCCCAGTCCCGGAACTCTTCGGCCAGCTCCCCCATAAAAGTATTCAGGCTGCCGGACTGCACGCAAAGCCGCAATGCCCCGCTCTCCAGCTTCCCGAAGTCCATCAGTTCATTGATCAGGCTCAACATCCGCTGTGCATTCCGGTGCATCCCCTGGAAATACCGGTTCAGCGCCGGTGAAGGTTGGTCCTTCATCATCTTCTCCAGCGGACCCAGGATCAGCGACAACGGCGTGCGAAACTCATGCGAAACATTGGTGAAGAACTGCAGCTGTACCTGCCGCATTTCCTCCCGCTTCTTCTCTTCCAGCTCGCGCAGTTTCAGCCGGGTCCTCAACTTATATAAAAGATAAAGCCCTCCGACCACCAGCGCCGCCAGCAATGAGATAAACCAGTTCGTCCGCCAGAAGGGTGGGGTAATGACGATCTTTATCGATGCCCCCTCCTCGTTCCAGATCCCATCATTGTTAGAGGCCTTCACCCGGAAAACATAATTCCCCGGACCAAGATTGGTATACACCGCCTTGCTTTCCTTGCCGGCATAGTTCCATGCCGTATCGAGTCCCTCGAGCAGGTAGGCATATTGGTTATTCTCCGGCGTCGTATAGTTCAGCGCCGCGAACGTGAACGAAAATGTGGACTGCCGGTACGAAAGCCGGATCTCTTTCGAAAGACTGATATCCTGGGCTAACGGCGAAGCCCCCGTGCCGGTTCCTTCTCCGGGTCCTACCTTCCGTCCCGACAGCTGAAACCCCGTAATATAGACCGGCGGAACAAACGAGTTCGGCTGGATGGCTCCGGGATAGAAGCTGTTGAAGCCGTTGATCCCCCCAAAATACATCTCGCCGTCCTTCGTCTTCAAAAAAGCATTCGCCTCGAACTCCTGGTCCTGCAAGCCATCTCCCGTATTATACTTCTTCGAATTTTTTGACTCCGCGTCCAGCCGGGTCAGACCGTTGGAGGTCGAGATCCAAAGGATGCCCTGGCCGTCTTCTGTGATACCCTTGATGAACTCGTTGGCCAGCCCCGCCCGGTTGGTGAACAGCCGGAAGCTGTCCTTCGCGGCATCGAATACATACAATCCTTTCTCGCCTACCCAAAGCCGGCCCTTGCTATCCTGGAACAATACCCGCAGATCGGGCATCTTCTCCTCGCTGTCGAAATAATGCGTAAAATGCCGGGTACTCTCGTTCCAGCAATTCAGTCCGCCATCGTCCGTGCCGATCCAGATCCGGCCTCCCTTATCCTCCAACAGCGAGACGATATTCTTTCCCGTCAGGCTTGTCTTCCCTGTCGGATCGTCTATCAACCGCGTGAATACCCCCTTCTTCCGGTCGAAGATATTCAGCCCGCCGTAATAAGTGGCGACCCAGAGATTGCCAGAAAAATCCTCGAAGGTCTTTTGCACGAAATTGGAGCTGATGGAATGCGGATCGTTTGCGTTGTTCTGATACCGCGTAAAATCTCCCCGGCCACGGTTAAAACGATTTAGCCCACCACCCCAGGTGGAGACCCAGAGTTCCCCCTCCCGATCCTGGAAGACATCCAGCACCGCATTCGACCCCAGACTCCGGTCATTGAACGGATCGTTCCGGTAATGCTTGAAGACGCGCTCGTCCCGCAGAAAAAGATCCAGCCCACCTCCATCCGTACCGACCCAGATATTCCCGCTGCGGTCTTCGCAAAAGGTTTTCACATCATTATAGGAAAGACTGTTGGCCGAGGATTCCTGCCGGTAAAGATTGAACTTGTCCATGCCCGGAGAATAGATATTGATGCCGCCCCGGTGCGTGCCGACCCATAGATTTCCCTGCCGGTCCTCGTAGAGTGCGGAGATGGTCCGCTGGGAAAGACTCGTCCCGTTGCCCGGCTCATACGTATAACGGGAGAAAGAACCCGAAGCCGCATGAAAAAGATTGAGCCCGCCATTGATGCTGCCCGCCCAGATCTGTCCTTTGGAGTCGGTGAGCATACACTTGATCATATTGTTCCCGAGACTCACCGCGTCCTTGTCCGAATGCCCATAGCGGGTAAAGGACTTGCGCAGCGGATCGTACAGGTAGAGCCCATCGTCTTCCGTGCCCAGCCAGAGATTTCCCTGCCGGTCCTCCCGCATGGCGATGATCGTATTCCCGCTGCTGTTCGTAATGGCCGGATTGGCAATCGCGGTAAAATGCCCGGTCGCTGGTTCAAAAACGTCGAGCCCCGACTGCGTACCGATCCAGAGTTGTCCGGAATTGTCTTCCAGTAAACAGTTGATCCGGTCGTCCCGCAAAGACCCCGGCCCGCCACCCATTCGATAATGCCGGAAGCGGCCCGTCGACCGGTCCAGCAAATTCAGTCCGCCGGACGTTGCCACCCACAGCCGTCCCTGATGGTCCTCCAAACGCGCCGTGATCCCGTTGTTGCTCAGGCTGCCCGTGTCCGCATCCTCGTGCTTCCAGCGCGTGAACCGGTCCTTGCCGCGATCCAGCCGGTTAAGCCCGTTGACCGTTCCCACCCACAACTCGTGATCCCGGTCCTCATAGATACACCGGATATAACCATCGCTGATACTCCCGCTTTCACCGGCATCGTTTCTGTACACCACCATCTCGTGTCCGTCATACCGGTTGAGCCCATCGCGGGTTCCGATCCAGATAAACCCCCGGCTATCCTGGTAGATCGCTTCGACTGTGCTGTTGGACAAACCCTGCTCCCCCGACAAATGGGTGAAGCGGAGCTTCGGTCCCTGGGCCCGGGCAGTCCCCGTTCCCAGCAGCACTCCTATAATTATTATTATCCTCGTCCACATGGCAATATATTCAAAGCGAAAAACTGGTTCGCCGGCAGACAAATTTAAACCCTGGCGCGCAGTTTTCCACCGGGCCAGGGCATCTGAATACCGGAATGAACAGATAGAACCAGAGAAATGACGGTTAGAACAAAGGCCTCCGCTAAACACCGCTTACCTTGTAGCTCGTTCAAAACCAACTGGATTATGCAAAAACGATTGCTTGAAAGGATTCCTATCCTTATTTTATTACTATGCCTCACCTCCACACTCTCCGCCCAAAAAAGGACCATCTCCGGGAGAGTCACGGACGCTAAAGACGGCTCCCCCCTCGCCGGCGTATCCGTTCAGCCAAAAGGTGAACCCAAAAGCGGAGTGGTAACCGGCAGCGATGGCAGTTACACCCTCTCTGTCAACGACAATGTAAGAACACTGGTCTTCTCCTACGTCGGCTTTGGCACTCTCGAACGATCTGTTACGGGCGCCAGCCTGGACATCGGGCTCACGGGGACCTCGGCCGGATTGAATGAGATCGTCGTCATTGGTTATGGTACGGTCCGCAAAAAAGACCTCACGGGTTCGATCGCCACGGTCAGTGAAAAAGACTTCCAGAAAGGAAGTATAACGACCCCGGAACAAATGATCGCCGGTAAGGTCCCCGGTGTCTCCGTCATTTCCAACAGCGGATCACCCGGTTCGGGCAGTACTATCCGCATCCGGGGTGGCGCGTCGCTCAACGCCAGCAATGGCCCGCTGATCGTCATCGACGGGGTCCCCCTGGACGGTGATGCCATCGCAGGCGCCGGCAATCCGCTCAGCTTTATCAACCCCAACGACATCGAGACCTTTACTGTATTGAAAGACGCCTCCGCTGCTGCCATCTATGGTACCCGTGCCGCCAACGGCGTCATCCTCATCACTACAAAGAAGGGGAGAGGCGGCGCCTTGAAGATGAACTTCAGCTCCAACAATACGATGGGCACCAATACCAAACAGGTATCGGTTCTCAGCCCGGCGCAGTTTCGGTCCATTGTCAACGCCAACGGCACTGCTGCGCAAAAGGCCATGCTGGGGGGCGCCAACACCAACTGGCAGGACCAGATCTACCAGACCGGCATCGGTACCGATAACAACCTCAGCATAAGCGGAGGTCTGAAAGGCTTGCCCTACCGGCTCTCTGTCGGTTACCAGAATCAGAATGGCATCCTCAAGACCGACAATCTCCAGCGGACGTCCTTTGCCTTTGTCCTCAATCCCGTCCTCCTGGACAACCATCTCCGGATCGACCTGAACCTCAAAGGAAGCGCCCAGCATACCCGCTTCGCCAACACGGCGGCCATCGGCGGCGCCATCTCATTCGATCCCACCCAACCCGTCTATTCCAAGAGCAGCCGGTACGGCGGATACTTCGAGTGGCTAGACCCTAACAATCCTACCGGGTTGACCAATCTCGCCGGCCGCAATCCGCTGGGATTACTCGAAGAGCATTATGGCCGGTCGACCCCGCTGCGCAGCATCGGCAACCTGCAGGTTGACTACAAATTCCATTTCCTCCCCGATCTGCACGCCAACATCAACGCGGGCTATGATCTCACCGATGGGAAAGGAACCACCTTCGTCCCCGACAGCGCGGCGGAATCTTACATCGCCGGCGGCACGGGCGGGCAGAACAACCGCTATCGCACGACCAAGATAAATGCTCTCTTCGAAGCCTATCTCAGCTATAGCAAAGAGCTCAAGTCCATCCGCAGTCACTTCGATGTGCTGGGTGGCTACTCCTATAATAATTACCTCACCAAGGTCTATAACTACGCCAGCTACTATGCCAATGGGACGAAGGTGCCCAACTCCGATCCGGCCTTCCCCTACGACAAACCCGAGCATACGCTGCTCTCCTGGTTCGGTCGGGCCAACTTCGGCTACGAGGATAAATATTTGCTGACGGCCACCGTTCGCCGGGATGGTTCGTCCCGGTTTGGTCCGACACACAAATACGGAACCTTTCCTTCCGTCGCCCTCGCCTGGCGCATCAAGTCCGAGTCCTTCCTCAGCAACGTAGACGTCGTCTCCAATCTGAAATTGCGCGCCGGCTATGGAATCACCGGCCAGCAGGATGGCATCGCCAACTATTCCTACCTGTCCTCCTACTCCCTGAGCAACGCCAATGCCTCCTATCAGTTCGGCAATGTGTATTACCAGGGCTATCGCCCGGGCGGCTATAATCCCAATATAAAATGGGAGCAGACGGCTACCACGAATATCGGCCTCGACTACGGCTTCGCCGACAACCGTGTATACGGCAGCATCGAATACTACTATAAGAAAACCACCAATCTGCTCAACCTCGTATCCCAGCCCGCGGGCAGCAATTTCTCGGCCTATGTCCTCGCCAACGTGGGCGATATGACAAATAAAGGCGTTGAGTTTAGTATCAACTTCCAGCCCGTTCGCACCAACAAGCTCACCTGGGATGTCGGCTTCAATATCACCTATAACAAGAACAGGATCACCAATCTCACCGTCATTCCGGGTGACACGAGCTATCCAGGATTTTCGAGCGGTGCCATTGCCGGTGGCATCGGCGGTCAGTTCGGCCTCATCAACGCGGTGGGCGGACCCAAGAACACTTTCTACCTCTACCAGCAGGTCTACGACGCAAAGGGGCAGCCCATCGAGGGCGTCTTCGTAGACAAAAACCACGATGGGATCATCAACCAGCAGGACCTTACCAAGAGCAAGCAGGCCGATCCAAAAACCTTTATGGGCTTCACCTCCAGTGTCACCTGGGGCCGCTGGAATGCCGGCGTGGTCCTTCGCGCCTCGTTGGGGAACTATACCTATAATAATAACTTCAGCCAGACAGGGACGCTCAACCAGATGCTTGGTAACAGCGTGTTGTACAACGGCTCTTCCAACTACCTCGTGACACATTTCAAAGGCGGTAATGCTCAGGAGTTGCTAAGCGACTACTATATCCAGAACGCCTCCTTCCTGCGCCTGGACAACGCCGTTATCGGTTACAACTTCGGAGCGATCCGTAATTCGCATGCCAGCTTCCGTCTCACCGCAGGGGTGCAGAACGCCTTTGTCATCACCAAATACAAAGGAGTCGACCCCGAGATCTCGGCCGGTACAGACTTCGGTCCCGGCAACCCCGGCATCGACAACAACTTTTATCCACGCCCGAGAACTTACTTCCTGGGTCTGAATCTTGAATTTTAAAAAAGAAGACATGAAGCACAACATATATTATCTGGCTGCCGTCCTCTGCCTCTCGGCAGCAGCCTGTACCAAAAAACTCGATCGTTTGCCTACGAACGATATCACGCCGGACAAAGCTTACAGTACGTCCACGGGTTATAAAGAAGGACTTGCAAAGGTCTATGCCGCTTTCGCCCTCACCGGCAATGTCGGTGGCACCGGCAGCGCAGATATACCTACGCAGATCATTTCCGACGAAGGGAACTCCGACTTCCTCCGGCTTTATTTCAATCTGCAGGAACTTACCACGGACGAAGCTGCCTGGACCTGGCAGAATGACGCCGGCATCCAGGGGCTTCACGAAATGAGCTGGTCTTCCATCAATCCCATCATCGACGGGCTTTACTATCGCAGCTTCTTCCAGATCACACTCTGCAATGAGTTCATCCGCCAGTCCGCCGATGGCGTTGTCAGCGGCAAGCACTTCCCGAGCCAGGCCGTCGACTCCATCCGCCACTACCGCGCCGAGGCCCGCTTTCTTCGCGCCTATCAATACTGGGTGCTGATGGATCTGTTCGCCAACCCGCCATTTGCTACGGAGAATGACCAGATCGCCTCCTTCAGACCTAAGCAGATCAGTCGTGCCGATCTGTTCAAGTACGTCGAATCCGAATTAAAGGGCGCCGCCGATAGCGGCCTCGTCGCGCCCCGCACAAATGAATATGGGCGCGCCGACCAGGCGGCAGCCTGGGCCCTCCTCGCCCGCCTCTATCTCAACGCCAAAGTCTACACCGGTACGGACCACTCCACCGACGCTATCACCTATTGCAACAAGGTCATCTCCGCCGGTTATACCCTTCATCCCGACTATACCCAGCTCGTCCTCGCAGACGACAACCTCAACACCGACGAATTCATCCTCACCATCAACTACGATGGCACCTATACCCAAAACTATGGCGGCACCACCTATCTCGTCCATGGTCCTGCCGGCGTACCCGGCACGAAATCCGGCTCTAACGGCAGCTGGAGCGGTCTGCGGCTGACCCAGCAACTCGTCAACCTCTTCCCCGACTACAGCGGCAACACCGACCACCGCGCCCAGTTCTGGCAGACCGGCCAGACGCTCAACATGACCGATCTCTACACGTCGACGGCCGGCTTCTCGACCTTTAAATTCCGCAACGTGACCCGGAGCGGCGGTCCAGCACCCCATGCCGACCCCGCCGGGAATTTCTCGGACATCGACTTTCCGCTGTTCCGGCTCGGGGAGATCTATCTCATCTATGCCGAATCCGTCCTTCGCGGCGGCGCCGGCGGCGATGCAACGACGGCACTCAACTACATCAACGCCCTCCGTTCCCGCGCCTATGGAAATGCTTCCGGGAACATCAACTCGGGGCAGCTGACGACGGACTTCATTCTTGACGAACGGGGTCGTGAGCTCTACTACGAAGCCTTCCGCCGCACCGATCTTATCCGGTATGGAAAGCTCACCACCAGCGCTTATCTCTGGGCCTGGAAAGGCGGAGTCGAGGGTGGAACGGCCGTTGCTGACAAATACAATATCTTCCCTATCCCCACGACCGATCTGTCTGCCAATCCGAATCTTAAACAAAATCCAGGTTACTAGTCATGAAAAAGATATACATCGCAATCCTGGCTCTCCTCATCGGGGCCGCCGGTTGCAAAAAAGACCTCCCGCAGGCGACGCTGCAAAGCCCTTCTTCCATCAGCGGCTTCACCGTCTCCTCGAATACCATCGTCCTCTCGTCGGCCAACGACTCCGTCGCCGTCGCCGTCTTCAAATGGCCGGCTCTCAACTACGGCGCAAGCGTCCCGGTCACGTATACTCTGATCATCGATCAGCCTTCCGATACCAGCGGAACGAATGCCTGGTCCAATGCCCTGAAGGCGAACATCGCCACCGACAGCCTCAGCAAGTCCTGGCTGGGAACGGATTTCAACCACCTCGTCAACCAACTGGGCCTTACTCCCGGTGTCGCCAGCCCCATCGTCGTTCGTCTCCAGGCAAATGTCAATCAAAGCAATGGCACGGCGTCCGTCGTCCCGGCGCTGACTTCGACCCTGGGCCTTACCGTTACTCCGTATAAGGTATTTATCATCTATCCCAAGCTGTATCTCGCCGGTGACTTCCTCGTCCCCAACTGGACGCAAAAAGACCAACCCGGCTGGATCCTCGCTTCCGTGAAAAGCAACAGCTCCTACGAAGGCTATGTCAACTTCCCCACCAGCAGCAATAATTTCAAGCTCTGCACCCAGCTCGACTGGAACGGAACCAATTATGGCTGGGGAACGAGCCAGACGACCATCAGTGGCGCCGGCAACGCGGGGAACTGCTGGTTCGGTCAGATCGCCTATTGCCGCGTAGTAGCCGACGTCACTGCGTTGACTATTTCCTATACACCTACCTCCTGGTATGTCGCCGGCGATTTCAACGGCTGGAGCACCACCGCCACCCCGATGACCTTTAGCGCCTCGACAAACACCTGGACGGCGAGTGGGCTCACGCTATCGGCGAACACCAATTTTAAATTCGTCAGCAACTCCGACTGGAACAATCAGTACGGGCTTGACAGCAAAGGCAATCTGCTGCTGGGCAACAGCGCCGGCAATATTCCGATCACCAAGGCTGGCACCACCATCATCCTCGACCTGAGTCAGGGCGCGGGTAACTATGCCTATTCTGTAAAATAAAAAATGCGATGCGGCTTATCTCTCGTACACTGATCTCTGTACTGCTGTTTATTGGGTTTAGCAATTGTAAAAAGAACAGCGGCAATCCTGGCGGCGGTGGGGTAATACCCACTGCCGACACTTTTATTTTCAAGGGCGCCGACGTAAGCTGGATCACCCAGATGGAAGGGGCCGGGATCAAATTCTACAATTCGTCCGGCGTCGTCACTGAAGGCATGGCCCTAATGCAATCGCTGGGCATCAATACCATCCGTCTCCGGGCCTGGGTCAATCCCGCCGGTGGTTGGTGCAACACCACCGATGTCGTCGCAAAAGCCGTTCGCGCCCGGAAGCTCGGCCTCCGCGTGATGATCGACTTCCATTACAGCGACACCTGGGCCGATCCCGCTCATCAGACGACACCCGCGGGCTGGACTTCGTTCGATCTGCCGACCCTGACCAGCGCCATCGGCACCTACACGAAAGGCGTGCTGGACACCCTCAAAGCCAATGGGGTCGTCCCATCCTGGGTCCAGGTAGGTAACGAAACCAATGACGGCATGTGCTGGCCGCTCGGTCGCGCCTCGACGAATATGGCTAACTTCGCGGCGTTGATCAACGCAGGCTACAAGGCCGTCAAGGCCGCGAGCGATACCACCAAGGTGATCGTCCACATCTCCAACGGCTGGGACAACACCCTTTTCCGCTGGATGTTCGACGGACTGACCGCCAACGGCGCGCAATACGATATCATCGGGATGTCGCTCTATCCGACGACAGCCACGTGGTCTTCGTACAACGATTCCTGCGCCGTGAATATGAACGATATGGTGACGCGATACCACAAGCCCGTCATGATCGTCGAAGTCGGCATGGCCGTCGACCAGGCCGCCGCCTGCAACGCCTTTATCACGGGGCTGATCCATAAGGTGCGGGCTGTCTCCGGCGGCAACGGTCTTGGCGTCTTCTACTGGGAACCCGAATGTTACAATAACTGGCAGGGCTACGGACTCGGAGCGTTCGATAATTCCGGCAAGCCTACCGTCGCTATGAATGCATTTTCTCAATAACAAAGAATGAAAGCACTACTCCTCTCGATCGTCCTTGTCCCGTTCCTCTCGTTGGGTCAGTTAATGGAACAGTCCGCCTCATCGCACCAGGCCGCAGGAACTTCGGTCCAACGCCGGCAATCCTTCGATGCCGACTGGAAATTCCATCTCGGCGACGCCGCCGATCCCGCAAAAGACTTCAACTATCGCACCGCCTCCGTCTTTATCAAAACCGGCCGGGCCGGCGGCACCGCCATCGCCCCTGACTTCGACGACAAGGGCTGGCGCACGCTCTCCCTGCCCCACGACTGGGGCGTCGAACTGCCCTTCGAAAGTTCCCCCGATTCCCTTGTCATGTCCCACGGCTATAAGCCTGTCGGCGGCCACTATCCCGCCACGAGCGTTGGCTGGTACCGCAAACATTTCACCATCGCTGCTGCCGATTCCAGCCGGCGGTTCGTAATAAAATTCGATGGCATCTATCGCGACGCCAAGGTCTGGGTCAATGGCTTTTACCTCTGTGGCAATGCCAGCGGCTACAGCGGATTCTCCTGCGACATCACCGACTATCTGCACTATGGCTACGACAACGTGCTCGTCGTCCGCGTCGACGCCTCCCAATACGAAGGATGGTATTACGAGGGAGCCGGCATCTACCGGCATGTCTGGCTGGAACAATACGACAACCTTCACATCGCCCAGGACGGTCTCTTCATTCACTCGACCATCTCGCCCCAGTCCGCTGTTGTAACCGTAGAAACCACCATCATCAACGAAAGCCCCAAGTCCGCCACCTCGACTGTCTCATCCTTCCTTATCAGCCGCGACGGCAAATTGCTGGGCCGCGCAGCGGCTCAGCCTCTAACCCTAAAACCCAACGAACGTCGCGAGATCATTCAAAATATCACTGTCCAAAACCCGATCCTCTGGTCGCCGGAAAACCCCTACCTCTATCGCGCCGGCGCTACTCTTCGCTCAGGCAACGCCGTCAGCGACGAAGAAAAAATCCGCATCGGCATCCGCACGATCCGCATCGACGCGGGCGGACTCTACGTCAATGGCCGCTATACAAAGATCAAAGGCGTCAACAACCACCAGGATCATGCCGGCGTCGGCGCGGCTATGCCCGATTACCTGCAATACTACCGGGCCCGGTTGCTGAAGCAGATGGGCGTCAACTCCGTTCGCACCAGCCACAATCCCCCCACACCCGAATGGCTCGACGCCTGCGATAGTCTGGGCTTACTCGTCGTCGACGAAAATCGTCTGCTCAACAGCGGCCCGGAATATCTTGGGCAGTTGCACCGCCTTATCCTCCGGGACCGTAGCCGGGCCAGCGTCTTTCTGTGGAGCCTGGGCAACGAGGAGCAGATGGTGCAGACGCGCACCGTCGGTCGCCGTATCGCCACTACGCTCATCCAGCGGCAGAAGGAATGGGATCCAACGCGCACCTGCACCTATGGCGCCGACCTGGCCAACGTCTATTCGGGGATCAACGAGGTAATCCCCGTTCGTGGCTTCAACTATCGCATCCTTGGTGTAGAACCCTATCATAAGGAGCATCCGGATCAACCCATCATCGGCACCGAGATGGGCAGTACCGTCACCACCCGTGGCATCTATGTAAAGGACAGTATCAGGGCCTATCTGCCGGACGAAGATCTCAACGCCCCCTGGTGGGCCAACACCGCCGAACAATGGTGGGCGCTCGCCGCCGATAAATCCTATTGGCTTGGAGGTTATATCTGGACTGGCTTTGACTATCGCGGGGAACCCACGCCGTACAGCTGGCCCAATATCAGCTCGCATTTTGGGGTCATGGATATCTGCGGTTTTCCCAAGAATATCTATTATTATTACAAGTCCTGGTTTACGGACGATGACGTGCTGCACCTCTCTCCGCATTGGAACTGGAAGGGGAAGGAGGGGGAGAACATTCCCGTTTGGGTCAACACCAACGCCGACGAGGTCGAGCTCTTCCTCAACAAAAAAAGTCTCGGCAAGAAAACGATGGCGCGCAACAGCCACCTCGAGTGGTCCGTGCCCTACGAAGCAGGGCGCCTCGAGGCGATCGCGACAAAAAAGGGAAAAAGGCTCACTTCCTTCGTCGAGACCACCGGCGATCCCCACGAGGTCATCGTCACGCCGTACAAGACCACGATGAATGCCGACGGCAGCGAATCGACCGTAGTAAACATCAGCGTCGTCGACCGGCAGGGGAGGGAAGTGCCCGATGCCGGGAATCTTATCCGATTCCGCGCGACCGGGGATCTGCATATTATTGGGGTTGGTAATGGTGATCCCAGCAGTCATGAGGCGGATAATTCTACTATTGACCCCAATCTCCCCCCCATTGATAGTATAGCACAGCGCCACCTCTTCAACGGGCACTGCCAGGTCATCCTCCAATCCGGGACCCGTCCCGGCATGACCCATTTCATCGCCGAAGCCGACGGTCTTCAATCCGGTTCCACCGACATCTCACTGATCAATCCTGGTGTCCCGCATTCCGTTCTCGATGCCCAGCCGCGCGTTCCGATCTCAGGGCCCGCCGCTTCATCGACGGTCCACCGCCCCGTCACAAAAATGCTTGGCGCCGATATCTCCTTCCTTCCCGAGCTCGAAGCCCGCGGCGTCCACTTCTCCGACAACAAAGGTGAACGCGACGCCATCGAGATCCTCAAGGATCACGGCTTCAACTATATCCGGCTGCGTATCTTCAACGAACCCGCCCGCGACAGCGGCTACTCTCCTGGCAAAGGCTTCTGCGATCTCGCGCATACCCTTGCAATGGCGAAGCGCGTCAAAGCGGCGGGCCTCCGGCTGCTGCTCGACTTCCATTATAGTGATTATTGGGCCGATCCGGGCAAGCAATTCAAACCTGCCGCCTGGCGCGGACTCACCTTCCCCGTTCTAACCGATTCGGTCTATGCATTCACCCAGCGTGTCCTCGCAGCACTCAAACAGCAGAACACCCTGCCTGATATGGTGCAGGTCGGAAATGAGATCAATCATGGGATGATCTGGCCCGAGGGCAGCATGCGCCATCCCGACAGTCTCGCGGCGCTCGTCTATGCGGGTATCCGCGGCGTAAAGGCTGTCGATCCCACTTGCCCGATCATGCTGCATATCGCGCTCGGCGGCCAGAACGACGAATCCCATTTCTGGCTGGACAATATGCTGCAGCGTCGGGTACCCTTCGACGTCATTGGGCTCTCCTATTACCCACGGTGGCACGGCAGCCTGGCCGATCTTCGGTACAATATCGACGACCTGGCCCGCCAATACCAAAAGGATGTAATTGTAGTGGAGTACACGCAATTCAAACGCGAGGTGAACGACATTGCCTTCAGCGTCCCCGGCGGCCTTGGGAAAGGCACCTGCATCTGGGAACCGCTCAACACCTGGGAACAGATCTTCGCGCACGATGGGAACGCGAATGACCTGCTTTATCTGTATGATGACTTTAATAAAGAATTCATAAAGGCCGGTTCGCACGAACCTGCGACCTCCCGCACCGTCAAAGCCCCTTCGACATCATCCCCCCATCAATCACAATATTCTGCCCGGTGATATAGGAGGCCTTATCCATGGCGAGGAAGGCTGCCGCGGCCGCGACTTCTTCCGCCTCCGCCACGCGGTTCAGGAAAGTCCGGTCGACGATGCGCTGCAATCTTTCCGGCTGGCCCAACACCGGCTGCACCAGCGGCGTATCCGTATACCAGGGCGACACCGCATTCACCCGGATGCCGAATTCCGCCCATTCCGCCGCCAGGTTCCGCGTCAGTTGGATCAGCGCCGCCTTCGATATACCATACGGTGCGCCAGACCCAACATCCACACTTCCCGCGACTGAAGCCACATTTATAACGCTTGCGCCGCTGCCCCCCAACAAGAAGGGTTGGCAAAGGCGGCACAGCGCGATGGTCGCGAACAAATTCACCTCCAGCACCTGTCGGTATTCTTCCTCGGTATATTCGATCAGCTTCTTCCGGATATTCATCCCCACATTATTCACCAGCACATCCAACTGCCCCCACCGCTCTGCCACCGCCGCCCTGATCCTCTGCCGGTCCTCCTCCTTACTCACATCCGCCGCCGCTCCCGTCACCGCGCCGCCTTCCGCCTGCCACAATCCTACCGTATCCTCCACCTCCTTCCCATTCCGCGCCACGATCATCACCTCCGCTCCCAACGCCAAAAACTCCTCTGCGATCGCCCGCCCGATCCCCTTCGTTCCCCCCGTCACCAGGGCCCGCTTGCCTTTTAAGGTCCATTTCTTCATACCGAATGATTGATCAGATTTTTTCAAATTTAATATTCCTGCTCCTCCCCGTCGACAACAAAAACCCCACCACCTTCCCCTTCTTATCCCGCTGAAACTCCGTGATGAACGGCCCCATAAACACATCTTTGATAAACGGCATCAACTCCACCGCATCATACCTCGGCTCCTTTACCCGCAACTCATAATCCTTTACAAGCAGCACATACTTCACATCCAGCTCCTTACTATAATAACTCCCCACAAAATCCTCCAACCCCGCCAACGATACCGCCGTCTTCTTCACCCGCTCATAGGTCCGGTCCTTCATCCCCGTCGCGCGCTGCAGGATCGTCACCCGTTCACCGATAGTATGAAACCGATACTCCGATCTATTGGGATGGATAAAAACAGAATCATTCTCCGGCCGCAAAATACTTCCGTTGGCGATCAGCGTCCCGCTATTGACAAAACCCGGCGAACTCGCCTCCACTTTGACCCGTACCTTACTCGTAAAGTCAAAGTAATCGCCAGTCCATTTCCCCGTGGTCACAGTATCCACATTCACCACCTTGGTGATCTCGCCCGGACCCGCAGACAAAAACAGATCCGCCACCCTCCGGCAGAGATTCGAAGGATTGATCTCCCCGAGATTCGCCAGGACGATCACGGAAAAATGCTCCGCGGGAAAACGGATGATATGCGCCCGATATCCCGCATCGGCACCCGAATGCTCCACAAAACGACGACCGTGATATTCTCCGAGCGCAAGGCCGGAAGCATAGGTCTGTACTTTACCGGTGTTCAAAACGCCGGGTTGTAGCATCGCATCGATAAACTCCCTTCCTCCAATCTTCGCCGAATAAAAATTCTCATCCCATTTCGCGAGATCCCCCACCGTCGTAAAGAGACTGGTGGCGCCATACGTGTCGAACACCGGGATATTGATCGCCCAGTGCCCCTCCTCCTTTACATACGCCGATGTCCGGTTGGGGACTATTTCGGTATGATCGCTGTGGAAATGCGTCGAGCTCATCCCCAGCGGCTGGAAGAATACCGAGTCCGCATAGTGCCTTAGGGAAACACCCGTCACCCGCTTCACCACGACTCCCAACAAGGTATATCCCGTGTTGCAATAAAGATATTCTTCCCCCGGCGCAAAGTTCAGAGCCTGCTGGCGTTTCAGTACCTCCAGGACATCGTCTTCGGTGATAAGATCGCTGCCGCGCCATCCCGCGAGGGCCAGCAGGTCCCACTGGTCCCGGAGCCCGCTGGTGTGATGCATCAAGTGCGCAAGCGTTATCGGTTGACCCAGATCGGGCATCTCGGGCACGTACTTCCGGACATCATCGTTCAGTGACAACTTCCCCTCCAGCGCAAGCCGTTGGATGGCCGCTGCGGTGAATTGCTTGGAGATCGAAGCCACGTGAAAGATCGAGGCCGGGCTGATCGCGATCCCATATTCCAGATTCGACATCCCATAACCACGGGTATAGATGACCTTGCCGTCCTTCAGAACGGCAAGCGCACAGCCGGGGGAATTGGTCTTATCCCACTCACTAAAAAGATGGTCTATTTTTTTAGCAAGCGAATCGTTCACCTGCCCGTTGCTCTGCAGGAAACCCGCCGCCAGCAATAGACAGATGACATATAGGCGCTTAGGAGAGAATGAGAACATAGGAGAACATTTTACAGAAAGGTAGGAAAATTATAAATTCACGGTTCATTCATAAAAATGCCTGCTATGTCCATGGTCTCCCGTCTTTCATCATTCCTTGTTGCCATCACGTTCTCTGGCTCCCTGCTTGCCGGCGACGTGCACATCATTCCCGAGCCGGTCTCGGTCAAGGAGCAGCCCGGCCACTTCACGCTCACGGCCGCCACAACCATCAGTGCAAACGTCGACTCTTTCTCATCTGCCGCCACCTGGTTCAGTGAGCATCTTCATTTGCAGCAGGGCAAGGGCGGCAAGCGGATCGTCCTCACGACACTCGCCGACAGAAACCTTCTTGGCTCCGAGGGCTACGCGCTTTCCGTTACCCCTTCGGGCATTAAGATCAGCGCCAATACCTCGGCCGGCATCTTCTACGGGATGCAAACGCTCCTGCAGCTGTTACCGGCCGATGCGGTCCCCGGTCAATCCACCAACATCCCCTGCGTCGAGGTTACGGACTACCCCCGCTTCGGGTGGCGTGGGCTGATGCTAGACGTCAGCCGCCATTTTTTTACAAAGGACGAGGTAAAGCATTATATCGATGACATGGTGCGGTATAAATACAATACCCTTCACCTGCATCTCAGCGACGACCAGGGTTGGCGCATCGAGATCAAGAGCCTGCCCCAACTGACACAGCAAGGAGCCTGGCGTGTAGCCCGTACCGGTCGCTGGGGCGAGTACCTTCCGCCGCTGGCAAACGAACCGACCCCCTATGGCGGTTTCTACACCCAGGACGAGATGCGCGATATCATTCGCTATGCCGCCGAGCGTCATGTGACCATCCTTCCCGAGATAGATATTCCCGCGCATAGCCTGGCTCTTATTGCCTCTTATCCCAATCTTTCCTGCACCCAGCTGCAATACAGCGTCAATCCCGGTGCACGTCCGCCGATCCGCGAAGACAATGCTCTTTGCATCGGCAACGACTCTGTATACATGGTGCTCGACAAGGTCTTGACCGAAATTGCCGCGCTCTTCCCCAATCCATACATTCATATTGGCGGCGACGAAGCGTTCAAAGGATTCTGGGCTGCCTGTCCGAAATGCACGAAGAGAATGCACGACGAGAACCTAAAGAACGTCGATGAATTGCAAAGCTATTTTGTAAAACGCATCGAAAAGATCGTCAATTCGAAAGGCAAGAAGCTCATCGGCTGGGACGAGATCCTCGAAGGTGGACTCGCTCCTTCGGCAACCGTGATGAGCTGGCGTGGGATGTCCGGTGGCGTCGCCGCTGCAAGGATGAATCACGAAGTGGTGATGACTCCCTGGGACTTTGTTTATATCGATCTGTACCAGGGTGAGAACACCGTAGAACCTCCGACCTATGGCATGTGCCGGCTCAAAGACTCCTACACCTGGGACCCCGTTCCCGATAGCGTCGATGAAAAACTCATCCTCGGTGGTCAGGGCAACCTCTGGTCCGAGTCCGTTCCCACATTCCGCCATGCCCAATACATGACCTGGCCTCGCGGCCTCGCGTTGGCCGAAGTCTATTGGAGTCAGAAGAAAGCCCGCAACTGGGATGACTTCACCAAAAGAATGGAGGTCGAATTCAAACGCATGGATGCCGCTGGTATCAAATACGCGCGCAGCGCCTTCAATCCGATCCTTGTTCCGAAGCGACTTCCTGGCGGCGACCTCACCGTCGGCATTACCACCGAGATCAGCGGATTGGACCTCTATTACACCTTCGACCAGACCAATCCCGATAACACCTATCCCAAATATGACGGGACGCCACTCAAATTCCCGATGGGTGCCAATCAGATAAATGTCATTGCCTACCGCGACGGCCAACCCATTGGAGTCCAGATCGGGGTAAAAAAGGACGAGTTGATAAAACGTGCCGCCGAAGGGCATCACGTATACTAACTGTCTGATTATCATATAGATCCCTGGTCGCCGATGGCGGCCAGGGATTTTTTTTGAGCCTCCCAACAAACCATCTTTGAGCTTTTCAACAAAGCGCCGGCGGCCAACTCGTCCGACCTTTACAGAACAAAAACAAATACCATGGCAAAAATTTGGTTCATCACCGGAAGTTCCCGCGGCCTCGGTCGCAGCCTCACCACCGCCGTCCTCGCCGCCGGCGACAAAGTCGCAGCCACAGCCCGCGACCCCAAAGCATTGAATGATCTAAAAACCCAATACCCCGATCAGATCCTCCCCCTCGCCCTTGACGTCAACGACAACACCCAGATCCGCGCCGCCGTCGAGCAAACGGTCAAAGCGTTCGGCCGCATCGACGTCCTCGTCAACAACGCCGGCTTCGGCATCACCGGCGCCGCCGAAGCTTTCACGGACGAACAGGTTCGCAGCCAACTCGAGACCAACTTATATGCACCCATCGCCATCACCCGCGCCGTGCTGCCCGTCATGCGCAAACAAGGTTCGGGCCGCATCCTGCAGATCAGCTCGGTCGGCGGTCGCGTCGGCAACGCCGGTCTGAGCATGTACCAGGCCGCCAAATTCGGTCTCGGCGGTTTCTCCGAAGCGCTGGCAAAGGAAGTAGCGCCCCTCGGCATCTACGTCACTTCCGTCGAGCCCGGCGGATTCCGTACCGACTGGGGTGGGGCATCGATGACCTTTGCTCCCGAGATTGAAGGCTACGAAGCAAGCGTCGGTGCTGTGCGTAGTTTCCTTCGCGCCGGCAAATATGTCCCCATGGGCGACCCCGACAAAGCGGCAAAGGTCATGATCCGCCTCGTCGGCGACCCTCAACCTCCCGTCCACCTTGTTCTCGGCAGCGAAGCCATTGCCCTTCTCAAAGCTGCCGACGCCTCTCGACAGGCCGAACTCCAAAAGTGGCTCCCCGTCAGCACCTCCACCGATCACGACGAAGCCTCCAACTTCCTCGAAACCGACGCCGGCCGTGCGATCCTCTCAAAGGCCTAACAAAAAAAAACAGGCCGTAGGCCTGTTTTTTTTTGCTCATCTATTGTTGCGCCGGCTTCGAATACGCCGGATGCTCCAGCGAAGGCTTCGGCTCCTTCTCCAGTAACTTCAGGCATTCCTGCACTGCCCGCTCCAACTGCAGATCCCTACCCTTCGAAACTGCACCCGCCTCGATCTTTACCTCGATATCCGGCGCCACACCCTGGTTTTCGGCGATCCATTGATGTGCCTCGGGGTCGAACACCGCGTTGTCCGGCGCAGTAATCGCGCCGCCATCAACCAGCGCATAATGCACCGATGACTTGACAAGCCCGCCCCAGGTACGCGCGCCGATCAGCGGCCCCACCTTCTGATGCCGGAACACCCAGGGGAAGAAGTCTCCGCCAGAGCCGGCCAGTTCATTGATCAATAAAACCTTCGGCCCCAGGATACCCGCCGGCAACCGGAACGCAACCCCATCCGGTACTTCGTTGGTGATAGCGGCGCGTTGCCGCCGGATCATCAGGTCCACCATATAGTCATCCAGCGAACCGCCGCCGTTGAACCGCTCGTCGATCACCGCGCCCTGCTTATCCTGCTGTGAGAAGAAATACCGGTTGAAGGACACAAAGCCCGGTCCACCCGTATTAGGCACCCAGACATAACCCAGCTTGCCGCCCGACAACTCCTCTACTTTCCGCCGGTTTTCCTCCACCCAGGCCCGCTGCCGCAAGGCAAACTCCTGTGCGACCGGCTCCACCCGAATGGTCCAAGCCCCTTCCGTGGTTGGCTTGCTATTCACAAGCAATGTCGTCTGCTGTCCTGCCTTTCCATCCAGCAGCGAATAGGGGTCGACGTCACCCGAAAGCGGTACCCCGTCGATCGCCAGGATATAATCCTTCTCCGACACCTTCAATCCCGGCTGGGCCAGCGGTGCCCTCAGGTCGGGATTCCAGCTCTCGGCCGAATAAATTCTTTTTATCATCCAATGGCCTTCATGTTCCTCAAGATCCGCTCCCAGCAGTCCTACCCGAAGCGTATCTACGGCTGGAAAATCTCCGCCAAAGACGAAGCTATGACCCACGCTCAGCTCGCCGCCCAGCTGATCCAGCAGATAAGTCAGGTCTGCCCGGTGCCGGATATAGGGGATCATCGGCGAATAATACGTCCATACTTCGTTCCAGTCGCGTCCGTGCAGGGCAGGATCATAAAAATAGTCCCGCTCATATCTCCATGCCTCGGTAAAGATCTGCTTCCATTCTTCGACCCGGTCCAGGTCCATGCGCAGGTTCACCGTCACCGCACCTTCACCCGGTGCCGGCGGTTTGCCCGTCGACACCACGCGGAAGCTTGCGCCTGAATGCAGTAGCAGTTTCTCGCCATTCGCGGATACATCCGCCTGTCCGACATGCTGCGCATATTCATCGAATTTCTTTGTGTCCAATACAAATCTGCTGAGGGTTCCCTCTCCCGTCATAATAAAAAAGGAACCCTTTGGCCCGCTCATCGTCTGCCGGTAATTCGCCGCCGGGATCGGCAACGCCACCGTCCGACGGTCGAGATTTTCAAAATCGATCTTCACGCCGGCAACCGACGAGTCTTTCTTCGCCGCACTATCCTTCTTCGCAGTCGCACCCGCCCCGGCTGCTGCACCTTCAGCCTTGGCGCCACCGCCGCCTGCCGCACCCTCCGCTTCATCATCACTCTTCAACGGGAACGGCGGCCCGTCTTCCTTGCGGAGCACCACCACATATGCCGCAAAACTCGGCCTCGAGAGGATCGCACTCGTATTCGCCCATCCCGAACCCAATGCCGCGTCCGTACTTGCCAGGAAATAAAAATGCTTGCCATCCCGGTCCCAGGCCGGCTGCGATGCATCGGCAAGCGGATCGCTTAACGGTGTCGCCTTGCCTGAGGCCAGCGACCATACGATAATGCGCCGGAAATTATTTGCTCCCGTCTTCGAATAGGCCAGCCACTTCGAATCCGGCGACCACACGAGTCCCATCCCACCGCGTTCGATATTGATCCCTCCCACATCGACGGGCGTGATCTTCCCCGTAGCTACCTCGATTACCCGTACCCGGACCTTATTGTCCTCAAAGGCGATATACTTGCTGTCCGGCGACCAGCAGGGCTCCCAGGCCAGCTTCGACTCGCCGATATCGATCTTGCGCGGCGCCGCCTTTCCTTCCTGGTCGGTCAGGTACAAGGCATACCCGGAGCCGCCCTTATCGGAGAACCAGGCTATTTGCTTGCCATCCGGCGACCAGAGTGGCGCCCGATCGGCAGCGTCACTGCTCTGCGTCAGATTCCGCGCATTTCCGTTCTCCACCGGCACCGTAAAGATATCGCCTCTCGCCTCGATCAAAATTCGCTTACCCGTCGGCGATAGCGTGACCGTCGAAGCCCGGGTCGTCACATTCTCCCAGTGCCGCTCCGCCCAGGGGAAGTCCCCATGCACCGTGATCTCCAGCTGACGGCTCGTCCCCGAAGCAGGGTCCAGCAGGAAGAGATAGCCGCCGTGTTCGTACACCAGCTCTTTCCCGTTACCGCTCAGCCATTTGATATCGCCCGTTTTTATATGCGTCACTTGTCGCAGACTCCCCTTGCTCACCGAATAGGCCCATACATTCATGATGAAGTCCCTGTCTGATAAAAAGAACACTTCATCGCCCTGCCACACCGGGTGGATATCCATCGTTCGCTCGCCCGGGATCTCCGTCTCTGCCAGTGAGGCGAGATCGAGAATGCGTAAGGGCGTATTCTGACCGCCGCGATAATGGCGGAATTCGACATCCCAACGGCTGACCCGATCGACCACGATCTTTTTTCCGTCGGGCGACAGGCTGCCGTCAAATCCCCATGGAGCCGGCAAAAGGACAGAGGTTCCTCCACCGGCCGGCACACTCCAAAGCCGGTTGTAATTGACTGGAGCCGTTTCCCTTGCCGACGCATACAACACCCGTTTCCCATCCGGCGTCCACCCGCGTGCGCCCGTTCCCGCAGGATACCAGGTCAGCCGGGTAGGACTACCTCCCTCCGCCGGCACGACATACACTGCCGCCGTCCCGCTGCGGTTCGAGGTAAATGCGATCCACTTCCCATCCGGTGAAAAATGGGCATCACTTTCCACCGCCGCTGTACTCGTGATCCGTCGCGCCTCTCCCCCATTCTTATCGACGACCCAGATGTCTCCGCCATACTCGAAAGCGATCTGCGTCGAGCTCAGACTCGGCTGCCGAAGCAATCGCGTTCCCTGGGACCATAAAGAGGATGAAAAAGCTAGCAGCAGCGGAATAGTCGCTGCCCATTTCCGGAAATGACTAGGCATAATTGTAGAGGTTAATGTACCCTAAATATACCGGATAATGCGGTAAAAAGGTCAAACACCACGATAACGGGTCCGCTTATCAAAGAGCCTTTACCTCCTCCCGCGGATAAACTATATTTGAAAAAACAATTGCACAACCATGCGTAAACACCTAACTCCCATCGCGATCATCGCCCTCTTTTGTAGCGGTATCGCGCTTACCCCCGCCAGCGCCGTCGCCCAGGACAAAAAAGAGGCGACCCTGCGATCCATCCTCCTCGAACAGTTCCGCAACTCCTGGAACAAGGAAGACTGGTACGTCCCCGTCTCGATTGCGCTCGAAGGTCTCACCGCGAAGCAGGCGATGTGGAAACCGGCCGACTCAGTACATTCTGTCGGCGAGCTGGCCTACCACCTGCTCTTTTGGAATCGCGACCAGTTGGATAAGATCAACGGCCGCAAACCCGCAGCCTTCAGCGGCAACAATAACGAGACCTTCACTGCCTTTACGGAAGCGTCCTGGACCTCCACCGTCCAGCAACTCAATCAGGTAATGTCGGATTTTGAGAAATTCATCGAAACGGCCGACGAAGTAAAACTGAAGAAATGGGCCTCCGCCATCGACCATATCAACACACATACTGCGTATCACACCGGCCAGATCTTATATGTTCGAAAACTTGCCGGCAACTGGGACCCGAACAAAGGAGTGAAATAGCTATTAGTCGCAATATCTCTCAATTAGTTACAAGTCACAAAGAAAAATTGTTCACAATTTTTTTGCAACAATTATAACCCTTTTCGGCTGGTAAACCGCCTAATTTCGTTTGCCGACAGATTTATGCCGTTTACCGCGTTTTTTCCTCCGTTTGCAGTATTGCTCTCGACAGACCAATAACCCGAAACTATCTTTGTGATCTAAATTAACAATCGTGAGAAAATTAGTTGCTTTCCTTCTCTTTTCATTCCTCTTTGCTGACTTCGCTCAGGCTCAGGCCCCCGGCGGTCAGGGCGCAAAACCAGGCGCTCCTGGCGCAAAACCCGCGGGTCCCGGCGGTCCTCCCCCCGCTATCGGCCGCGCCTTCGGTAAAGTGACGGATTCCACCGGCCAGCCGATCCAGGCGACAGCCATCGTGCTGAAGTCGACGGTCGATCCGACGACGAAAAAGAAGAAGCTTGTGCTGTTAAAGGGGATGGACACCAAAGCGAACGGTGAGTTCAACTTCGAAGACCTGCCCATCGTTCAGGCCCTCGTCGTCCGGCTATCCGCTACCGGCTACAAATCCCAGGACATCAACTTCAATATTATGCCTGCGTCCGCACAGGCGACGCCTGCCCCGGCGGGTCAGTCAAGCAATCCGTTCGGTGCAATGCCTTCCTTCGAAAAGGACCTGGGGCCGATCAAGCTCAACAATGACATCGCTCAGCTGGCGACCGCAACCGTGACCGGCAAGACGCCGCCGATGAAGTTGGAGCTCGATAAAAAGGTCTTCAATGTTTCTCAAAACATCGTCAGCGCGGGCGGCACCGGCGTGGACGTCATGCGCAACGTTCCTTCCGTTAATGTCGACATCGACGGAAACCTGTCGCTGCGCGGCGCGACGCCCACCATCTTCATCGATGGCCGGCCCACCACGCTTACTCTCGATGAGATCCCCGCAGATGCCATTGAAAGCGTCGAGGTCATGACCAACCCCTCCGCGAAGTACGATGCTTCCGGCGGCGGTGCGGGTATCGTCAACATCGTTCTGAAAAAGAATCGCAAACAAGGCTACAACGGCAGCATCTCCGGCGGTATCGACTCCCATGGTAAGCCCAATGCTCTCGTCGGTCTCAGCCTTCGTCAGAACAAGGTCAACTTCACGCTCAACGGCATGTACAATGGCATGAACCCGAGGACCATCGGGACGACCGACAGAACCACTCTCGTCAACGATACCGCGCTTCACCTCCAGCAGTCGGACCTGCAGCGCAGCCCCGGTCATTTTATGTTTGGTCAGATTGGCATGGACTGGTTCGTGAGCAACAAGACCACCATTTCCGGTTCCTATCTCCGGGTGGGCGGTAATTTCAGCCCGACCGACCTGACACATATCCAGAATGACTACACCCCGCCCACCGGTGCCATGTTCTCGCAGTATTCGCTTCGGGAATCCAACAACACCCGCGAATTCCATGTGAATGGCGCGCAGTTCGGGATGAAGCATACTTTCGCAAAGAAAGGTGAAGAGTGGACCGCCGATGCCTCGTTCTTCGATGTCAATTCGGACTTCACTTCGAATTACCTCACGCAGTACTACCAGGGCAAGCCCGGTACTGCCGTTGCCTATACGACGCAGACGCAACAGCGCGGAACTGCCGCGCCCCGCTTCTGGACCATCCAGACCGACTATGTGAATCCGCTTGGGGAAAAGACAAAGATCGAAGCCGGTCTCCGCACCAGCATCCAAAAGTTGGCTAACGACAACCACGCCTATACCATCGATCCTTCCGGTAAATCCACCGAGAACCCAATTGGCCTCAGCGACTACACCAGCACCAGTAATGTCTATGCGGCCTATGTCAACTTCACCAGCGGCTTCAAGGACTTTGGCTATGCCCTGGGTCTGCGGGCGGAAAGTTCGGAATATACCGGTGACCTGCTCAATAACGGCGAGCATTTCCACAACAAGTACCCCGTTGCGCTGTTCCCCTCGGTCTTCCTCAGCCAAAAGCTGAAACACAACCAGGAACTGCAGCTTAGCGTGACACGTAAGATCAACCGCCCGGGCTTCTTCCAGCTGATCCCCTTCACGGACTACTCGGATACGCTCAACATTACCCGCGGTAACCCCAACCTGATCCCGGAATTCACGTACAACACGGAATTCTCGTACATGAAGACGTTCCCGCATAATAATACCCTGCTGATCTCGACGTATTACAAGCATACTACCAATCTGATCACCCGTTATCTCATCCAGGGCGTCGATCCTAAAGGGAATAACGTATGGATCAATACGTATGAGAATGCGAACAGTGCGTATACCGTAGGGGGGGAGGTCACCACCACGAACACTATCACCAAATGGTGGGATGTCACGCTCAACGTGAACGTGTACAATTCGCATATCAATACCGATAACTTGAATCAGGCCTCCCAGCCTGCCCTTTGGAGCTGGTTTGGAAAATTCAACAGCAACTTCAAGATCCCGGGGAACTTTACGGTCCAGCTGACGGCTATCTATCAGTCGAAGACCAATTTGCCGGTGAATCTCAACAACAACCAGTTTGGCCCTCCCGGCCAGGTTCAGCAAAGCTCTTCACAGGGGTATATCAAGCCTTACTATGGTATCGACATCGCTGTGAAATATAGCTTCCTGAAACAGAACGCGGCTTCGATCACGGCCAGTATGACCGACATCTTCCGCAACCGCTGGTCCGATCAGCATAGCTTCAGCGAAGGTTTCGTGCAGGAGTACGATCGTCTGAAGGATCCCCAGCTTTTCCGTCTCGTCTTCGCCTATCGTTTCGGGAAGATGGACCTCAACCTGTTCAAGCGTAAAAGCATGAACGGTCAGGGCATGGGTGATGCCGGGGGCAGCATGCAACAATAATCGTTCTTGATAAGTAAGCCGTATCGGGTCATCCGGTACGGCTTTTTTTATTATCTTTCGTCAAACCTTCTTCGATGCGATTACTCACCCCCCTGCTCCTGCTCTTCATTCTACCGCTCTTTGTCCTCGCCCAACCCAATGTCTACACTTCCGACATCGATCATTTCTGGGAGGCTTATGACAGTGTCCGGAATACCACCGACACCGCCCTTCAGTTGCAACTCATTCAGCGGCTTTACATCGATCGCGGCACTCCCGGCCTCCACGCGTTCATCGAGGCGCGCGACTACACCGCCCGTCGCTGGTGTACGAAGATGAATGCATATCCCAAATTCTGGGCGTCCATCCGGCCAAACACCTTTGAGGTAAAGAACAGGGTGGGGGACCTCGATGCCGCTGTCGACAGGCTACGCAAGATCTACCCGGAGATGCGCGAGTCTAAAATGTACTTTACCGTAGGCTGCCTCAATTCGGGCGGCACAACACAAGGGAATAAAGTGCTCATCGGAACCGAGATCGCCTCCGCCGACAAGAATACCGATGCCTCGGAACTCAGCGACTGGCTGAAGAATGTCTTCCGCACGCAATCGATGGCCAACCTCGTTGCTTTAAATGTTCACGAATATGTTCACACGCAGCAGGAACAGGCCCAGGGCGCCAATCTGCTGGCGCAGGTCGCAAAGGAAGGCGCCGCCGACTTCATCGCCGAACTGGCCACCGGTACGCCCAACAAAGGGCCCTATATGATCTATGGCCGGGAACACGAGGCCGAACTAAAGGAGAAATTCAAGGCCGAAATGCACGGCGTCCGAACCGATGACTGGCTCTACAACGGAGCCAAATCCCAGCATCCCGATCTGGGTTACTTTATGGGCTATTGCATCTGCGCCGCCTATTACAAACAGGCCACCGATAAAAAGCAAGCCGTAAAGGACATCATCGAGCTAAAGGTTGGCGACACCGCCGCCGTCGACGCATTCCTCACTCGTTCGGGCTATTATTGATTTTTCCGCACCTTTGCAGTATGAATACTATCAAACTCGGCTGGATCGGCCTCGGCAACATGGGCTCGCCCATGTCTAAACGACATCTCGACGCGGGCTACCCCGTTACTGTCTACAATCGCAGCAAGGAAAAAGCATCCGCCCTCAATGGCTCCGGTGCTTCTATCGCCTCCACCCCAAAAGAGGTGATAAAAAATACGGACATCGTCTTTCTCATGGTCTCCGATGACAAAGCCGTCCGGGATTGCTTCACGGGCGATGGCGGACTCCTCGCTGCAAAGGTTTCCGGCAGGCTTATCATCAACATGAGTACCGTGTCTCCTGCGATCAGTAGGGAATTTGGGGCGTTCTGCCAACAGCAGGGCAATGATTATCTCGACGCTCCCGTAAGCGGCAGCGTCAAACAGGCGCAGGAAGGACAGCTGGTGATCATGGTCGGAGGTTCGGCCGCTGCCTATGAGAAGGCGACCCCCGTCCTTCAACCACTCGGCAAAATGCTGCTCCACCTCGGCGACACCGGCGCGGGCAATACCGCGAAGCTCGCGATCAACCTCCTGCTCGGCAGCTATACGCAGGCGTTGGCTGAAGCGACGCTCTTCGCCAACAAACACGGGGTCAAAACGGAAGACTTCATGAACATCGTCAACAATGGCGCGATGGCAAACGCTTATGCGAAAATAAAGGGCGAGGCGATCATCAACGATAACTACAAGGCGGCTTTCGCGCTGAAATGGATCGTCAAGGATCTCGGGCTGGCCCGTGCCGAAGGCTGGAGCACGCCCCTGGCCGAACTGGCCTATCAGTCGTTCCGGCAGGCGCAAGCCCAATATGGTGAGGAGGACCTCATCGCGATCAGGAAGTATTTGGGATAGGGCATGCAGCCCGGCGGGCCGCCCTCCAACGGCCCGCCCCCTCAATTTGCCAATGCTCCACGCTGCACACGACGTCCCCCTTCCCATACTTGGGTTTGTCGAGATATAGTAAAAGCCGCTCCACATACCGCCAGGGCGACAAAAAGACTGCTCCACTCCGGCTCCGCCGTAAACTTGGCGATGGCCCGGGGCGTATGCAGGAGTATTACCCATAACAGGAACATGATCCCCAACAGCCCCGATGCCAACGCAAGCTTCAGCCCGGTAAAAAAACTCAATGCCGACAGTAGAAAGGCGGCGATCACGACATAGGACAGAAAAACATGCCCCGGCATCCATCCCGGGATCAACGTCTGGATATAGTCATTGTATTTGATATGAAGCACCGCGAAGACCACAAGTCCCACGGCAAACAGGTATTGGCTGATGAGCCCCATGATATTCAAGGGTTTGCTCCATTGGGCATCGCCAGGGCCCTTATTGACCAGGTAGGCTGCGATCATAAAGCCACCGCTCCCCAGCATCAGCGCCTCGAATGGTGGCGTCCAGACAATGGGATTCGAGAGATCACCCAGCAACAAGGGCAGATGCAGAAAGAGAAAGAAGACAAAAAAGCTCGCTCCGGCCAGCGCCGCCGCCAGGTACTTCCGGCCCAGGAACACGATCCCCAACGCCGAAAGCAGGAAAATGACGCTGCTCAGGATCACCAGGAATAAGCGGAGCGGAATGCCCGCCGGCACCGGGAACAGTCCCGTCAAAAAATTCTGCGTCACCAGTTGATTGACGCCAAAACCGGCTACTGCGATGGCATAGAACACCGGTCCCAATTCAGTTAGCTTTTTCATGGGAATAAATTTCACCCAATCTCACCTAAACACCGAATCAATCCCTGTACATCTCCGTACAAGATCGTACAAGGGCCACCGCCCCCATACGCCGCCATCCCAAAAATCCTTACCTTCATCGTTGAACAACCGCTGATCAATGAAAGCCCTCGTCACAGGCAGCGCAGGCCATCTCGGTGAAGCCATGGTCCGATCGCTGCGATCCACCAACCGATCCGTATTCGGCATCGACATTCTCGACTCTCCGTTTACCGACCGCGTCGGCACCATCGTCGACCGCGACTTCGTCCGCCAGTCGCTCCAAGGCGTCGACACCGTGTATCATACCGCTACCCTCCACAAACCCCATGTGGCGACCCATACGCCCCAGCAATTCATCGATACCAACATTACCGGTACGCTGAACCTGTTGCAGGAAGCCGTCGCTGCCGGCGTAAAGCGCTTCATCTTTACCAGCACGACAAGCGTCTTCGGCGACGCGCTCATCCCACCAGCCGGCTCCCCCGCCGAATGGGTTACCGAGGAGACACGCCCCATCCCCAAAAATATCTATGGAGTGACAAAGGATGCCGCTGAGAATCTTTGTCAGCTCTACTATCGCAACTTCCAACTGCCCTGCATCGTCCTGCGCACCTCTCGCTTCTTCCCCGAGGATGACGACAATAAAAAAATGCGGGATGTCTTTTCGAGCGACAACATCAAAGCCAACGAATATCTCTTCCGGCGTGTCGACATCGAAGACACCGTCAGCGCCCTCCTCGCCGCTGCCGAAAAAGCCCAGTCCATCGGTTTTGGAAAATATATCATCAGCGCCACCACGCCCTTTACTCCCCAGGATCTGCCCCTCCTCCGGACCGACGCCACTGCCGTGGTAAAACGGCTTTTCCCCGGCTACGAACAGGAATACGCCCGGCGTGGCTGGAAAATGTTCGGCACCATCGACCGCGTCTACGTCAACACCCTGGCACGCACCGAACTTGGCTGGCAACCCCGCCACGACTTCGCCCATCTCCTGGCCCGCCTCACCGCCGGCGGTACCATTCAAAGCGCCCTCGCCCAAACCATCGGCTCCAAGGGTTACCACGAAGAAGAATTTACCGAAGGACCCTATCCCGTGCATTAGCCCGCGCCTGGCGTCCCTATCCCCCCAACGTCCTCATGCGGATCACCGGGCCGCCCTTACTCCTCAACCCCGACTTATTCAAACTATACGTAAAACTCACCAAGAAATACCGCCGCAACACATTGTACTGCTCATCCAGGATATTCCCCTGGTTCACACTCCGCGTTATCCCCGTATTCCTGTTCAGCATATCCATCACGCTGAACTTCACCTCCCCGCGATCATTCTTCAAAAACGACTTCGCTATCGACGCATTCCACAGCGGGATCGTCGTGTTATACCCATCCGACCTGCCTGTATTGAAGATGGCATTGAACTCACTATGTACCGAGATTCGCCAAGGCAGATACCCCGTCGCATTCACCCCATAATTCTGCCGCATATAGTGCGTATTCAAAGCCGGCTGGAGCGAATAGGTCCCCGAATACAGCGAAACCGATGCCGTCAACTCCACGTCGATCTTACTCTCCTGGATATAGTCGAACGAAAACCGTGGCCCGATCGTCGTCGAGTGGATCTCGTTCCGTAAACCGTTCAACAGCGACACATTGGCGCTATACGAAAAGAAACTGCCCAACTCTACCCGTGAATGGATCTTCCGCAGCGGAAATCCAAGGTTGAGATCCCCGATCAGGTTCCGCACCCCATCCGCATTCACCGGGGTAATAACCCTGGTACCGACTGAACTCACCGAATCACTCTCCACGATGGAATTGGCGGCAGCACTATAACTGACCATCGCCACGAGGTTGGTTTGTTTCCCGGGATTGGCCGCAAAATAGGTGAGTGAAAGCTGGTGGTTATAGGTCCGCCGGAGATCAGGATTACCTGTCCGGATATTTAACGGATCGCTTAAGTCCGCCACCGGCTGCAACTGCGTAACACTCGGCTGAACCGTATTGGTAAAATAATTGAAGCGCAGATTTTTCGTGGTACCGAAAGCATACTGCAACAGTACAGTCGGCAGTACATCCGTAAAAGACTGGCGGATCGTCCGGCCGCCGCTATTATTCATCGCACGGAGCGTCGCAGCCTGTAGATTCGCTCCCGCCGTCATCGTCAGCTTATGCTGGTTACTTCGAAAGCTGACACCGCCGCCCGAATACTCGTAGTCACTGCTGAAATCATTGCTCAACAGGGAGTTGAATCGGTCATGCTTCCCCGTAACAGCATCCGCGTCAAAGGATTGTTTATTACTGCTTCCCGTGCTGGAACTGTAAAAACCGGTAAAGGCCAGCAACGATCTCCGGCCAAGCGGCTCGGTATAGGTGACGTTACCGCCGATACTCCGGGTCGTGGCATCCCGGGTGAGATATTGATCGAGAGCTGAATCGCTGGCGACCCCGCCCTCATAGAATACATTGTCCGAAACCTGGCTGCCCGTACTGGTGCTGTGATTATAGCCGACGTTCAGATCTACAGAGAGTGTTCGCCCTTTCTTGGCCAGCTTCTTCCGGATCAATGCCTCCGTCGTCATATTAAACGCTCCGGGCAGCGACTGGCTATTGTTGAACCCATTGTTCAGCACCGACCCGTCGGGTAACGCACTAGCATAGGCGGATCGCGAATTCTTATTGGAATGCTGCCAGGTAAAAGCCGGCGTCAGGCGCAAGGACAGTGAACTGTCCAGCTGATGATCGAGGATGAAATTCAGTCGCTGCTGACCCGCACTATGTGTCGTATGTGAACTGTCCGACGTCGTATAGATATTCCCCGGTAGCAGGTTCTGCATCGTCGAGGTCTTATCCGTCAACAGCCGGACATGGCTCATCGTATAGTTAGCATTGAGATTCGTCCTCCCTCTATCCCAGGTATTGTTGTAATTCAATCCGCCGGCGGCCGTCGTCGCCACGCCCTGCTGATTCTGCCCGAGCCCGGTTACCGGCAGGCCGTTGTTGCTGCTGGGATCGCTCATTTGGATCTGTACATTGCCGCCTCCGTTCTTCATCCCCCGCGAAAGCTCGCCGGTAAAATTCAAAACATCCATCATCGAAAACCCCTGGCGATTGGTATTATTTCCCATCCCGATAAACGATAGCTGCTCATCTCCTTTGAAGCGATTGATATTCGCCTGGCCGTCGAATCTGCCTTCGCCGGAACTGGAAGCTCCTCCCCCCGCCATCAACTTCCCAAACAGCGCATTATTCTTATCCTTCTTCAATTTCAGATTGATCGTCTTCTCGCTATTCCCATCATCCACACCCGTAAAGCTGGCCTGATCGCTCTTCCGGTCGAACACCTGCACCTTATCCACCGCATCCGCATTGAGATTCTTCGTCGCCATCTTCACATCCCCCGTAAAAAACTCCTTTCCATTGACCATGACCCGACGGACCGTCTGTCCATTCACTTTGACGGTCCCGTCGCTTTCGATCGTCACCCCCGGCATCTTCCGCAACAGATCCTCCACCACTGCATTCGGCTGTGTCTTGAAATTCTCGCTGTTGAATTCCAGGGTGTCATTATTGATCTCCACCGGGGGCCGCCGGGCAATGACCTGCGCGGTCTGCAATCCCACCGGCGTCAGCCCGATATCTCCAACGGTACTACCACCCGAGACCGGCTTCCACGCCGGAACAAAACCTGCATAGGAGACCGAGAGCAGAAAATGCCCTTCAGACACGCCCACCAGCCGAAACCGACCCCCGCTATCAGCCACCGAAAAGGTCACCAACACACTATCGCTCGCGCGTACCAGCGAGACCGTAGCATAAGCCAGACCCTTACCTGCAACACTATCGATCACGCGGCCGGTGATAGGCTGCGCACAAACCGAAACGCCCGAAAAAAGAAGAAGGAAAAATAGAATTTTGGACATGGGATGCATTTGTCCAAATCTAGTAAGCGAAAGCCCTGGCCTGGGTTAAACAACCGGTGAGAAAAGTTAAGCAACGTTAAAATCCCGGAACAACGAAAAACTTAAGGAATTACAAATCGATATCCGATCCCTTTGATCGTCAGTATCTCCACCCTGTCATCGGCTTTCAGGTACCCCCGAAGCCGGGTAACGTATACATCCAGGTTCCGGCTGTTCAGAAACGAGTCGTTCCCCCAAATTGCCTGCAGGATATCCTCCCGCTCGATCACCTTATCCCGGTGGATCCACAGCTGACGCAGCAGCTCGCTTTCCCGGTAAGAGAGCTTTCGTTCCTCTCCGCCGCCAGCCAGCACCTGCCTGTTCAAATGGAATGAGAATTCCCCGATGGCCAGCACTTCGGGCAGGACGCATGCCGGCGTAACATCCTTCCTCACCCGAAGGCAATTCTCGATGCGCACGATCAGCTCCTCCATGCTGAAAGGCTTGCGGATATAGTCATTGCCTCCGGTGCGAAAACCACGCACAAGGTCTTCCGTTTGCGTCTTGGCTGTCAAAAAAATAATGGGGACATCATCATTGCGGGCGCGTATCGCCTCCGCCAGCTCGAACCCGTTGACGTTGGGCAGCATGATATCCAGTACGCAGATATCCGGCCGGCCATTTTCGAATACGGTCAGTACCCTTGCCCCATTGGTCTCCATCAATACTTCAAATCCCCGGCTTTCCAGGGTCTCCTTTACGATCTTTCCGAGAAAGATCTCGTCCTCCGCGTATAGTACCTTGATCTTACTCATGCCGCCGGTAGTTGAATGGTAAACTTACTGCCCTTGCCCTCCTTGCTTTCGACGGCAATGGTGCCCTCATGCCGGATCACGATGTGATGGACATAGCTAAGCCCCAGCCCGTATCCCTTTATGTTATGGTGGTCGCCCGATGGCACCCGGAAGAATTTCTCGAATATCTTCTCCCGGTAGGCCGCGGGGATGCCGATCCCGTTGTCTGCTACCGAGATCCGCACGAGATTTTCCATGCGCGATACCTCCACCGCCAATATCGGACTTTCCCGGCTGTACTTCAGCGCATTGTCGAGCAGGTTGCTGATCACACTCGCCAGGTGCATCCGGTCTCCCCGGACAGAAAGATCATTGCCCTCGCAATTCAGCTGCACCACCGCTCCTGCTTTTTCAAAAGAAAGTTTCATACTTGCCATCACCTCCGCCGTCAGCGCGGGCACATCTATCCGCTCCGGCTTCAGCTCGATCTGTTTATTCTCGAATAGCGACAGTTTCAGCACCTTGTCCACGAGCAACGATAACCGCTGCAACTCCAGGGCGGAAATATCCAGGTATTCCCGTGTCTTCCCGGGGTCTTCCAGTGCCCCGAAATGCCGTAGTGCCTCCACCGCCACCGTGATCGTGGAGATGGGGGTCTTTAGCTCGTGGGTCATGTTGCTGATGAACTCATTCTTGATCGCCGCTATTTGCTGCTGCTGGACCAGGTTGCGATAGAGAAAGATCAGGGACAACGTCGTAAACGCCAGTAACAGGATGCCTACGACGATCGGCAACCGCAGCTTGCCGAGGATATAGGAAAAGGGGTTCGAAAAGATGGCCTGGTAGGCAAAGGCATTGGAAAGCCCGATAAAGATGAAGCCGGTTTGCAACACATCTTTCGGGATCGGCTTATCCAGGTCTGCCTCTTTACCGGAGATCCGCTCCAGCCGGTAGGGCACCGTAATGCCGGCCTTCAGCAACGCCTGCCGATACGCCGAATCTATTTCACCGGTCGACAATGGTGGACCGGCGGAGTCTTTGTTTGACAAGTAACGGATGATGAACGGCTGGTTGGCGCCGGCATCATGGGGTGGGGAGTTGGGGTATTCCGTATGAAAAGTATCGTGCCGGATATCCAGGGTGATGGCCACCCGTTTGTCCCGCCGGCCGGGGGGATGGGGTAAAGTATCAGGCCTCGTAGAATCCCGCAGAACAGTCCTGACGCTGTCCAGCACATGGAACATAAAAAGATTGTTCGGTTCCCCCTTTATGTCGATGCTCTTGATCTGAAATAACCCCGAGTCCTTGCGAAACCGCTGCATCTGCATTTGATACACCACATCCCGGAATGCGACATCGGTCTCCCGCTTCAGCGTACTCCACTCTTCCGCATACAGCTTCCGGATCCAGTATCCCTGGAACGCCGCTATCCCGACGATCGTAACGATCATCAGCAGGGCCGCAAGCATCCGCATCTCCGATCTCCTTATCATGGGGTAAAGGTAAGGGGGCAACCCGTCTGAAGCGCAGGCATTAACCTTAATTAACCTTATATCCAGTTTGGTTAACCAGTTGCCGGGATACATTTGACACGAAGTCAAACAAAGCAATATGAAAAAGCCCGCCCTCTCCCTCTTGTTCTTTCCGCTCTTTATGTCAGCCCAGACCCGTCAAGGCGCCATCGTCTACGAAAGAAAGATCGACGTCCATCGCCGTTTGCAGGACGACCAGATGAAGGCCATGGTTCCCCAGTTCCAGACCGCGGCCTATGAGGTCTTGTTCAGGGACAGCATCGCCGTCTACAAGGCCATGCCCAAAGATGAATCGCCCGATCCGTTCGAGAACACAGGCAACGGCAACCACCTGGTCATGCGGTTCACCGGCCCCGGCGACGATGGCATCGTCTATCGCAACTACAGTAGCGGTCAGGTCCTCGAAGAAGCCCATCTGCAGGACAGGAAATATATCATCTCGGATACGCTCCGGCAGCAGGCCTGGAAGCTTTCCGATGATACTGCCACCGTCCTCGGCCATCTTTGTAAAAAGGCAACGACCACCACCCCACGCGGGAGCAAAGTGACGGCCTGGTATACCGCTGATATCCCCGTGCCTGTCGGGCCTGACCAGTTCAGCGGCTTGCCGGGCGCCATCCTGAAAGCCGATGTCGGCGACGGGGATATCGTCTTTACGGCAAAAGAGGTCCAGGATAAAGTAGAAACTAAGGATCTGAAAGCCCCTGCCGGCGCAAAACCTATCAGCCGTGCCGACTATGCGAAAAAAATGGATGAGGTGCTCGGACCTCCCGATGCCCAGGGCCGCCGCATCATCCGGAACTGATCACGGCCCTAAAATTGCTAACTTAGGGGTATGCGCAGACCCTGGCTCCTTTTATTTCTTTGTGTTCTGGGTATACCCCGTACGACCCTGGCCCAGCACGCGTTCGATGACCTCCCCATCGACGACCCGTCGAGGCGATCGATCCTCGCCGCCGGGGAAGATGCGACGAAAAAGATCCGGGACAACATCTTCATCGTCGCCAGGGTCGATCACGCGGAATGCTATCCCGGCCAGCAAATACTGCTCAGCTATCGCCTGTATACTGCGTTGCAAAGCACCTCCTCGGTAACGGCAAAGCCCATCCTCAATGGCTTTACCGTAAAGGAACGCAAGTTGAACGAAGCCCCGCTCCCTGATAAAACCATCGATGGCCGCCGGTATCATGGGTTTGTCGTCTGGCAGGCCCTGCTTACTCCGCTGCAAACCGGGGAATATACTATCGATCCGCTGACCGTCGGCAACGATGTCCGATATACCGGCGCTGACGGCAAACCCGGTCATTACTCCGGCGTCGTGATCAGTCGCAAAACGACGATCCATGTCGGGCCCCTGCCTGCTATCGGCAAGCCGCCTTCCTATAACGGGCTTGTCGGAAAATGGCAGATCCGTAGCCGGCTTGCCACCCCCCGGCCGGACTCGACAGGTAGCGATACGCTCTTTGTAGAAATAGCCGGCGCCGGCAGCTTTGATAATATCAGCATGCCTTATCTGCGCTGGCCCGCGGGTCTCCGGCATATCGAGCCCATACAACGTTGGGAGATCAACGACACTGCCGCCCCACAGACGGGAAAAAAGGTCTTCGCAATCCCCTTCACCACTGCCGCCGCGGGAGAGTACGTCCTGCCGCCCATGGAGCTGGCCTGGTTCGATCCTGCCGCGGAAAAATATCACACCGCGAAAACCGATAGCCTCACCGTTCATGCTACCGGGAACGCGGCCGCTGCTCCACCGGTTGCCGCAACTCCAACGACAACACCTGCTGTGGCGCCACCCGCGGAAGAATCTTTTATCACTCCGACGGTAATTCTCCTGGGCCTGCTCGCCGTCCTTATACTTTTATTCGTCATCTTGCGCACCCGTCGTCGTCGTTCAGCCCCAGTCACGAAAACTCCCGAGCCCGCGATACCGCCACTTCCTGCCCCCGAACCGTCCCCGCCTCCCACAGAAGAAAGACAGTTGGCCGACATAAAACAAACCCTGCTCCAATACCTCCAAACCCGTATCCAAACCGACGCCTGGGCCGAAGAGGATATTATCCAGCTCCTGCAAAAAAAAGACCCTTCCCTCACGGAAAAGGTCTCGCCTTTACTTGAACGGTGTAATAAACTCTTATACTCTCCTCATCGCCCCGAGCCCGGTATCCTCGCCGCACTCAACCGCCAACTGGAAGAGATCATCAAACAATAACCCCCAAAAACTACAGCGGGATCGTATACTTGCCCACCTGGTTGAGATTCTCTTCCTCCACGATAAGCCGGCCTGTGTACACCGCCGAAGCATTACTGGTGCTCGTTGCCTGGATGATATAATTGCCCACAGAAAGATACACCTTCATCGTCTTGCCGCTCTCCAGCACCCCATAAGGCGCATTATTGATCACGACATTACAGGTGGTAGGGGTGCTCAATACCAGCACATATTTTTTCGTCTCCGTTCCTCCTGCCGGACGGGTACTCCTGGTCTCCATGGCTCCCGTCGAACCCGCTTCCTTCGTGTCTGCATCTGTCGCCCCCGTCGTCCTCGCCCCTGCCGCATCCTCCGTCCCGGTCGTATCTGTCACCACCCGTTCTTTCCGGCTCTTATGTTTCTTTTCCGGTTTCTCTGTTGAAGCCGTCGCATTCGTCTTCGTCTTTGTCGAGTCGGCAGGAGCGGCCGTACTCGGCGGGACAGCCGCATTCGCCGCGGGTTGTTGTGGTGTAGCCGATCCTCCGGACCCGCCCTGGCCCGGATCCTGCACCGGCTGCGGTGTCGAAAGTCCCAGGGCTTCCCTGAACCGCGGATTCTGCCAGCCGACATAGAGCCCGCCCGCCAGTACCAGGGCCGCCAGAACGATCGCGATCCGCAGGGCCACTATCTTTCCCCGAGGCCGCTGACGGTTCGGTTTATAATACGGATCGTAGTCGGCATCTGCCGTCTCAACGATCGCGAGCATTTTCTCTTCTTCTTCATCGTGTCTTTCCACTTCCGATATCGGCTGCGCCTCTGGCGTCCTGCGGATCTCCGGCACCCGCCAGACTTCCGGCACTATCTTTATCTCCCGTTCTTCCATGACCGGCGGCTCTTCCACAGCCGGCGCCACGTCCACCACCTCAACCGGAACGGGCATCGTCGGCACCACCGGCTGATGCAACAATTCGATCAACTCTTCCGCCCGCTGAACCCGCTCCCGCGCATCCTTGATCACACATCGCCGGACGATATCCAGGAACGGCTGCGGCAGATCATTGATCTTCTCCGGCAGCTCCGGCGCCATAATGTTGGTCATTATCTGCTCACTCGTATCCTTCTCACTGTTCTTGAACAACACCTGCCCTGTAATGATCTCATAGATCGTCACGCCAAGCGACCAAAGGTCCAGGTTATAGCTGATATTCTCGTCGATCCCATACTTGCGGACATTCAGCTGCTCCGGCGCCATATAGGGGATCGAGACCACAAGCGCAGACTGATTGTGGTTGTTGATCGAATCCGACAACTTGCTGATCCCGAAATCCGTGATCTTCGCCACAGGTCCGTCATACGTCTCCTTGATCAATATATTCGCCGGCTTGATGTCCCGATGGATGATCCCGTTCTTGTGCAGGTACTGCAATCCCTTCAGCACGTCCGTCAACAATCGTTTCAACGTTTCTTCCGTCGAATGTGCCGTGTAATAGTCGAGCAGGTTACCGCCGTCCAGCAATTCCATTACACAGATCTGCGTCACTTCCTTCTCGCCAAAGGCATTCTCCTTCTCCATCTCTTCGATATCCAGGTATCGGCAGATATTCGGATGATCCAGGTTGATCACCCGGCGGATCTCCGCAAAGGGACTGTAGCGATCGGCCACTTCTCCCGTCTTGTAAAGCTTTAGCGCCACCCACCGGTCGAGCTTCTTGTCCAGCGCCTTGTAGACGCGGGAAAATCCGCCCTTGCCGATAAAACCCGTGCGCGTGTTGTATTCATATCGATTGAACAAAGTAATTGACTCGGCAACCGTCGCAGCCGCAATCTTCGGCGCCTCCACTTCCGGCGCCGCCCTCGGTGTTTCCACCTCCTTCGCAACCACCACCGGCATTACTTCCGCCGCCGGAGCACTCGCCGGCGAAACACCACCCGCCGGGGCACTCGCGGACGCCGTACTCGCTGCAGGCGCCCCCACAGGCTCCGCCTTCCCAACCGCCCGCTTCACCATCGCCCTTACTACCGACTCAGAATACTCCCGGGTTTCCAACGCCGTCTGGCGCTTTGCCGCCTCGGCAGCCGCCTCTTCCCGCTCGGCCTCCGCCTCTTCCCGCGCCATCGCCGGCAATACCACCGTCTCATAAACATCATCCTGCGTCGTGATCGGCTGACTCAACAACTCCAGCAACTCCCGCGTATTTTGCACCCTGTCCCCTACATGCTTCGCCAGACACCGCGCCACGACCTTATCAAAGGGCGCAGGCAGCCGTTTCAACTTCTCCGGCAACGCAGGCGACAATATATTCTGCATCACTTGCTCCCGGCTATCCTCGGGGCTATTCTTGAAAAGAACATCATTATTGGTCAGCGCTTCATAAATAGCCAGGCCTACTCCCCAGAAATCGATATGATAGGACACCTTCCCGTTCATCCCATACTTCCGGGGATTGAACTGCTCCGGCGCCATATGCGTCACTTCCACCACAATGGATGAAAGCCGCGCATCCCGCATCGCCGCCTTTCCCGAACCCAGACCGAAATCCGTGATCTTGACCTCCGGCCCCTGCGTAGTCTCGGCGACAAGCAGATTCGAAGGCTTCAGCCGCCGGTGCACGATCCCCTGCGAATGCAGATACGACAGGCCCCGCAAAATATCGACGACCATCTTCCGCAACAGCTCCAGATCCTTGCGCTCCTGGTAGTAGGTGCCAAAATCCCCATCCTGGACAAGCTCCATTACACATACCTGTGTCCGCTCCTTCTCACCCAGCGGGCTCTCCTTCTCCACATCCTCGATATGCAGATAGCGACAGATATTCGGATGATCCATCGCTATGAACTTTTTCACATTCACAAAACCGAATTTCTCCACCGGGTCGTTACCCCGGTAGATCTTCACCGCGACCGGCAGATAGATCTGCTTGTCCAGTGCCTTGTACACACGTGTAAGCTCTCCCTTGCCGATCAGGTCGGTGGAAGGCTGAAACTGGTACCGGTTGAATAATAACATGATTCTTGTTTTAAAACTGGTTTAGGTTGATATTAAGGGTTTAAAGTGTCTTTCGCCGATGCCGCCGTCGGAACCACGGCTGGAATATTCGCCGTATCTACCGGGCGGGCAACACTGGCCGGCCGGGCAACATTCTCCTTTTGCGGTGCAAGATAATTGTGCCGGATCACAAACGCCGCCGCCGCGATCAGAATTACCAACAGCGCAAACATCCATCCCCTCTTTGGTCTGACCACCTCGGAATCGGAAACCGCCGCATCCACCGGCTCCGGACTCACCTGGATCAGATACATCGAATAATTATCTCTCGTCTTATTATAACAGTACTGCCGGAAGGTCTTGGCCAGGTATCCGTCCCGGTTCTCACTCTGCTGCAACAGGAACTGAATATCACTGTCCGAGATATTCTCCAGCAATCCGTCCGAGCAAAGCAGGAAATAATCTCCCCCCTGCACGTCGTCGACCCAGTGCCCTTCCGCCTCCGGCCCCTGCTCGTCCGCCCGTATCGCCTTTAGCAGCAGGTTCTTTTGAGGGTGCTCCCGCGCATCCTCTTCGGTGAGTTCCCCATTCCGGACCAGCGAATGCACCAGCGAATGATCCGTTGTCCGGTAAAGGATCTCGTTGCGGCGCAGATGATATACCCGGCTGTCTCCACACCAGGCGATAAACGCCCGGCCACCCGATAGGTAGACCAGCGTAAAGGTCGTGGCCATATCCCGGCCGAGTCCCTTCAACGTCGCGTGCTCCATCAATCTCGATCGCGCCTCTTCAAGCATGGTATTGATCAGCGGCAGACCTACCCTGGCCGGAGACGCCTGCTGCAACGCCTGACCCACCCATTCCGCGATGTACCGGCTGGCGACTTCGCCACCCTCCGAACCGCCGACCCCATCGCAAACGATAAAGACCCGGTCCTTCCCGGATGCGGTTCCGGGCAGTGGCCAGAGAAAATCTTCCTGATTTTTCTTGGAGCCGGTCTCGTGGAGATAGTCGATTTGAGTTACCCGCATGATCAGAAATATTTTTTTAGCAAATCCTTGAATTTCTTATTGTTCCGGATATTGTCTCCAAGCAGCCGGTCCCGCTTGATCTCGCCATAGCTCGGCGTCTTCTTCTGGAAAGACCGCTCGAACCAGACGAGCGACTCGTCCGCCTTTCCCTGCAGCGCCAGCGACGACCCGATACTATAGGAAGCCCAGGCATTGGTACTGTCCCGCTGCCAGGCCTTCTGGCAATAATAGTAGGCGGAATCATATTTGCCCGTATTCAGATAAACCAATCCCATATCCATCAGGTACGAGGGTTGGGTGGTATCTACGTAGACCGCAAACTGTGCCGCGGCTAGTGCAAACTCCTTCTTGTCGAGATAGGCCTTGCCCAGCACATAATGCCAGTCGGGATGCCGGTCCAGCAGCGAGATCGCCTTGTTCAGATCCTCGATGGCGTCCGATAGCTGCCCGGTCCGATAGTAGGCATACCCCCGGTTGAAATAGGCATCGGCATAATTCCGGTCGTTCGAGATCGCCTTCTTCTCGTCGCTGATCGTCCGATCGTAGGCGCCAAGCTGGAAATAACAATATCCCAGGTGGTTGTATAGTTCCGTCTCCACCGTCGAGCCATTGGGCAGCTTGGTATTCCCCGCGATCCGGATCGCGGCCTCATAGACATCCGCGGCTTGCTTATAATCTTTTTGCCCCCGCAGCGCATCCCCCTTTCCCTTCATCGCAAAAAGATTCTGCGGCTCCAGTTTCAGCACTGACTCGAAATTACTCATCGCCTCTTTGTAATCATCCAGCCCATACCAGGCCAGCCCCCGCTTGTAAAAGGCCTGGAGATAATTGGCCTTATAAAGGATCGCGAGGTCATAGCTGGCGATCGCTTCTTTATGATCTCCCAGCGCATAACAATATTCCCCCCGCGTGAACCGGTATATCGGTGAAGCAGGCTCGATCGCGATCGCATAGTCGATATTGCGTATCGCCGAATCCATATTCTTCTTTGAGAAATGCGCCAACGCGGTATTGAAGAAGTTGGCGGCAAACCCGGAGATAATTCCCGAACTCGCCGTATCCAGACCTTTACTTCTGGCATTGCCAAAATCCTTCGCGGCATCCACGGGTTTACCCAGCAGGATATCGCACCGCCCCCGGTTGAACAGGGCAAGGGCATTCATGCTGTCGAGCTTGAGACAGGTGGTGAAATTGTCGCTGGCCTTCTGCACATCCTGCCGGGTATCCCCCCCTTTATTATAAAATAAGAGCAGGATGCCCTTGGCCAGGTAGACATGCGACGCCTTGGGGTCGATCGCCAACGCCTCGTCCAGATCGGCGAGGGCGTCAGGATACAACCGCAGATTGACATGCATCACGGATTTCCGCTCATACATCGGGATGTTCTTCGGGTCGATGGTGAGATACACCTTGTAGTCGGACAGCGCCTTGAAATAGTCCCCCGTCCGCGCATGGAGTTCCGCGCGATAACGAAGGGCCGACAGGTTATTATGGTCGAGGTCGTATGCTTTGGAATAGTCGCTCAGCGCCTGGGCCACGTTCTTCGATTCGTCGCTCAGCCTTTCGTGACACCGGGCCCGGCCCAGGTAATAGTCTGAATTGTTCGGGTCCTTCTTGATCGCTTCCGTGTACTCCTTCAGCGCTTCCTTGATAAAACCCGCGTTGTATTTCTCCTGCAAATCGGAAAGGACGGCAAACCGGTCCGTCAGCTGCCGGATATGGGGCTGCAGATTGGCGGCCTCCTCCGGTTTTACCCGGATGGCGTTCTGATAACTCTCGATCGCCTCCTTGTATTGGCGGTTGTTCTCGAGCATCCGCGCCTTTTCGATCAATGCCGGATATTGCTGCGCCGCTTCCAGCTTCGCATCATTCATGGCATTGGTCGTATACCTCAACCGGACGTTCACCTCCGGGGAATTGGGCCGAAGATCCTGTGCTTCCCGGAAATTTTTCAGCGCGGCCGCAAAGTCCTTTTGCTGATAGGCCGCATCACCCGATACCAGCAGCTGTTTGAACCGGTCGTCGTTTATCTTTTCCTGCTCATGCAGCTGCTGCGTCACTTGCTCCGACTGCTCCTCCGCCGCAGTTTGCAGTTCGTGTTTGAGCGGAATATTGTTCGCCACATCCCCTGCCGTATCGGCCGGGTTGAAAAAGGCCAGCCGCACGATAAACAGCCGCCACTGATTCCTGTCCTTCACCGCTTTGATCTCCGCGATGCGGTGTGTCATGGAATACGCCTGTTCGCTGATCGTACTCTGACCTTTGAAGAGGGAAGTGAAATACACCTTTACATAGATGTTATCGCTTTTCTTGACCGAACTGCTCCTGATGTTCCTGAACTCCACGGACGGACTATCACTTTTCCGGTAAAGAAGATCGAGATCCCGGAGATACTTCCCAAGCGGCTCATCGCCCGATTGCGCACTGCTTTGAATCCCCGGGTTGATATCCGGTTCTACCAGCACCATCGAATCCCGGAAAATGCGGTTCCTGCTCTCCGTATAGGAGGAGTGAATACTCTCGGCCACTTCCTGCGTCTCGTAGCTCGTATTCGACAGTGAGTTCAGTAGTTCGTTAAGTTCCGTCTTTACCATCCGTTCTGCCTTATATCGGATCTCCGAGGCATCCCGGATGGAAAGGGAATCCTGTGCGACAGCCCGACCGGCCGTCAAAAAGGCGGCGACAAACAACATCAGCACGAGGGATAGGTCTTTCATATCTCCGGTTTAAAACTTTTTTTATTGCTTCTCTCCAAGCAGTCTTTTTAAATATCGCGACCGTTCTTCCACATTCGCGCCCCGGATACTGGCGATCAGCCAGCCCGAATTACGGGTAGCCCGTTCGAAATTCTCTACGGTGAAGATCCAGTCGTGCACCTGCAGATAGTGATAGCGCAATTTCGCCACGGCAACGAAGCGGATCCGGTTTCGCAGCAATGCCTGGAAGAACGGCGCCGATTGTGTCCGCTCGAAAAAGCTCTTATCGAACAGGTCAGTCAACCGCCGCTTATCTGCGAAATCCCGGTCCAGCTCCGCAAAATAGGTCTCATTGGCCGCAGGCTGGATGAATCGCCGCTTCGGGATCACCGTACTTATCGTCACCACCGTCGGTAAAGGCGGCTTCCGCTTGACTGCCGACACCGGCGGTTTCTGCAGCGGCGGAAGGTTAAACCAGGGCTTTACCGCCGTGATCACCCACTGGGCGCTTCCATCAGGGTTCAGCTGGATCTTCAGGATAAGGGTCGCCTTTACAATATTTTGGTGGTAGAGGAATTGACAAATCGCTTCCGCATACCATTGGTCCCGAAGAAAAGCTATCGAGTCCGGTTGTTCGGGATCCGTTGCCCGGCGGATAAAAGAATCCATCTGCAGCGTATCCCAGCGGCGGTTAGTATAGTTGAAAAGGCTTCGTATCAATTGTTCCCGGCTCTTGTCCCACGGACGGTCATGGGAGAGATAATATCGGCGGATCTCACTGTTCGAATCATTGTTGAACCGGTGAATGAACTCGTCCAGTTGCACCACCTTCGTCACAAAATTGGCCTCCCGCACCGCGGCGTCATTACTGAACACCTGTGCGGATACGACACATATCCGGCAAAAGATCAGGGGTAGAAACAAGAAAGTCTTCAACAGGGAGGTCTTCATAATTTTCGACAGATTACATGGATTTGGTGGCCACAACCCCAACATCCGACAGCAATACATCCCAGATCTTCCGGGTTGACCCCTCGTATGTCTTATTATAGGTCTTGAGCACCACATTGGCATGCTTTAAAGTCACATCACTATAAACAAGCTTTCCGTCCCTGTAACCCCTGAACTCCTGTTCGAACGAGACTGTTCCATACAAATTCCCATCCGGTCCCGGCTTCAGATCGCTGACATACTGCACGTGTGTCCACTTCACATCGATCTTCTCATATTGAATTAGTTTTACTTTCTTGAGATAATCCCTGATCCTCTGCCGCATAATGGAATTGCGGTTGTTCGACGACACTTCCACTGTCGCATCTTCGTTCACAAAAAGGCCAACCGCCTGATCTATCGCCTTGTCCAGCTCTTCATAGCTGGCCGATTTATTACAAAGGACCTTCAGGTAGTCCGTGAATTGCGTCGTCTTCTTCTCGGCCTTTTCTTCGAATTCTTTACGCGATACTCCGTTGAGAAGGTCGTTGATCCGCTTCCGGGTTGCACTGTCTTCACCGGCTCCGCCGCCGGCATCGGGGGCCGGAGTTCCACCGCTCTTTACGCTTTCGGTCGCAACCTCCTTCACGGCTTCTGTTCCGGTGCTTTTGGCAGCGGCGGTTTCAACCCCTTTGGCGGGGGTGCCTTCAACCGTCTCCGCAGGATCGACACCGATACTCCTGGCGAAATTGGTTCCACCACCCGGGCGGCCGGCATGTCCCAGATTCAGTGCGGTCTTCTCGCAGCCGCCCAGGATGCGCGCCGCATCGGCCATCGAACAAAGGATCTTCGACTTTCCATCCGCATAAATGATCGCGGCAATATCTTTCTTGTTGAACCGGCCGTTATCCCCCCAGTAAATGGTGTTCTCGTCTTCGCGTACGATCTTCACTTCCAATAATGTATGCTGAAGGGTAAAGACCTGGTCCTTCAGTCGGGGATGGGCGCTCGGTTCGAAGAACCGGTTTAAAAAAGCCCTGATGTTGGGGTTGGTGCTGTCCATCTGCGAAGGAACCAGATAGTCGCCGTCAGAATTGAATAAGATAAGGACCCGGTGCAGGGGCAACAATAAGGGTTGATCGGGTCGGTCCAACAACGTATATCTCACCGTACTCAGGGAGATGTCGGCCACCTTGCCCTGGCGGACCTCATTCTCCAAACAGATCTTATCCTGCCCATGAAGAAGGTTCGCATAGAGAATACATACCCACGCTGCTGTTATCGACATTAAGCAGTTCATATATAATACAATAATTTGGATGAGCAGGGATACGGTCAGGAAGGGTTACGAATGGCCGGGCTTGGCCTTTAAACGGATTGGAACTTTCTCTGGCTGGGGGGGAGCGAAAGGTACTAGGAAAAGGCGAATTCCCGGCGATTTTGCAAACAATTTATTCTACCATAATTGTGGTATATCCCCTCATTATAAATTTATTCTATATTTATGCCAATGATTTATATTTCTCTCTGTTACAGTGAGTTGCCGGGTTGTGATTCGGGGGGGATTTCCGGGGCCGGATGCCGTGATCGTGTAGTCCCCAGGCGTGAGATACACCTTCAATGTCTTACCTCGCCCTAGTACACCGTAGGGCGTATCATTGATCCGGATCGAACAGGTCTTCGGACTGCTGATCAGCAACACATACTTTGTTGGCGCCCAGATGGGTCCGTGCTCGTTATCGGTCGCCGCCTCGCTCACCACCGGGTCGTCGTTCGTCATAGCCGCCGTGGCTGCCGGCTGGACATACTTCGCCGGCTGGACCCGCTGTGGTGGCGTGGTATTCAGGGCGTCGGACCTGGCCGGCAGCGACTGCAGGGCCTCGGTCATTCGATGGTTATGCATCGCGACATAGGTCGTAATAAAGATCACCACTGCCGCGGCGACCATCGCGATGGTTCTTCCCTGATCCCAGGCCGGCTTTTTTCTTCGCACTTCCATCGTTACCGGCAGGTCCGGCGCAGACACCGCTTCCGCCCACACCCAACTTTTCTCCGGGGAGAACAGATCCTGGGTTTTCGCATCCGGCTCGGGAATCAGCCGCATCTCCGGACGGATCTCTGCTACGCGCTTCTCGTCGGCTTCCTGCAACTCTTCGTCAGCATCCCCTGCATGCTTTGCCGTTATTTCCGGGGTAACCTCATTTTTCTCCGTTTGAGGCGTCCGTTCCACGACTGGCTGCAGCTGTGGCGCCACTTCCACAGGTTTATGCAGGATCTCGAGTAATTCCTCCGCCCGCTGCGCCCGCCGCCGCGCATCCTTGACCAGGCATCGCCTCACGATATCCAGGTAGGGTTGCGGCAGCTCTACGAGCTTATCCTGCAAACCCGGCGCAAGAATATTCGCCATGATCTCCTCGTTGCTGTCGTTGTTCCCGTTCTTGAACAATACTTTTCCGGTGATGATCTCATAAATGGTCACCCCCAGCGCCCAGAGGTCGAGATTCGGGCAGATCTTCTCGTCGATCCCATATTTTTTAACATTCAACTGCTCCGGCGCCATATAAGGTATCGAAACCACCAGTGCCGAGGAATGTGCCGTCTTCGCGGCATCCGACGCCTTGCTGACGCCAAAGTCCGTGATCTTTGCCACCGGTCCGTCGGGCGTCTCCCGGATCAGGATATTCGCCGGTTTGATATCCCGGTGAATGATACCGCTCTTATGCAGATAGGCCAGTCCGTTCAATACATCACTCAGCAACTTTCTGAACACTTCCCCGCCCGGATGGACGGAACAGTACTCGAGCAGGTTGCCGCCATCCAGCAGCTCCATGACGCTGACATGCGAGATCTCCTTCTCTCCAAAAACATTTTCTTTCTCCAGCTGCTCCATATCCAGATAACGGCAGATATTCGGATGATCCAGGTTGATCACCCGGCTGACCTCCGCGCCGGGATTGCACCGCTCCGAGAGATCGCCATTCTTATAGAACTTCAGCGCCACCCAGCGATTCAGTTTCTTATCGAAGGCCTTGTATACCCGGGCAAACCCACCCTTGCCGATAAGCGAGGTCATAGGATTGTATTCGTATCGGTTGAAGAAAGGGTGCACTTCCTTCGTCTTTACCGGCGCCTCCACTATTTCTTCATCCGCGGCAATGGTCATCACGTCTTCCATTGGCGCCGACAATACGACCTCTTCTTTTCGCGGCAGCTTGATCACCGGCGTCTCATAGACCGGATGTCTCGTCGTTATCGGCTGCGACAACAACTCGATCAGTTCCCGCGTGTTTGGCGGCCGGTGATCGGCGTGTTTCGAGAGACAGCGCATAACCAGACGGTCGAATGGCGCCGGCAGCTGCTGTATCTTCTCCGGCAGCTTGGGCGAAAGGATATTCCGGATCACCTGTTCCCGGCTGTCGCGGGGACTATTCCTGAAAAGAACATCATTGTCCATGATCGTCTCGTAGACGGTGAGCCCGAGCGCCCAGAAATCGATATGATAGGAAAGGTTCCCATCACACCCATATTCCCGGGGATTGAATTGCTCCGGCGCCATCCGGGTCACATCCAGCACCATCGAAGAAAAAAGCGCATCCCGCGATGTCGCCTTTCCCGAGCCGAGTCCAAAGTCCGTGATCTTTACCACTGGCCCCTGCGTCGTCATACCCACAAGCAGGTTGGACGCCTTCAACCTCCTGTGCACGATCCGCTGGGAATGCAGGTAGGCCAGTCCATGAAGGATATCCAGCACCATCTTCCGCAACACCTCGGGATCCCTTCGTTCCTGGTAATAGCTGGCGAGATCGCCATCCCGCAATAGCTCCATCACACAGACCTGCCGCTTCTCGTGCTCTCCTGCCACGGTTTCCTTTTTAATCTCACCCATATGCAGATAGCGGCAGATATTGGGGTGATCCAGCCCCATAAACTTATTCACTTGCACAAAACCGAATTTCTCTGTGGACTCCAACGCGCGGTAGATCTTCACCGCTACCGGAAGATAGATATAGGTATCGAGCGCCTCATATACTAATGAATATTCCCCCTTGCCGATCAGGTCAGTGGAAGGTTCGTACTGGTACCGGTTGAATAACAACATGAAAGGTCATTTTTTAAGCTTACCTGGTAAGGTTCAGACCTTTAATAGATTGGAATCAATAGATAAACAATTAATGTGCCATCCCGACATTTTTTTAAATTACAACGAAATTCCCTGTTAATGAATGCAATGAGAAAGTTCCTCCCCATCCTGACCGTCCTTGCGCTTTTCTGCCAGACCGCCGATTGCCAGCGCCCCGATGGAAAGCTCGAAGCCTTGCTCCGCCCCCTCGTCGATACCTTCCACGGCGTCGCCGGGATTTATGTAAAGAACCTCCGGACGGGTAGGGAAGTAGCCATCAATGCCGATACGATCTTTCCGACCGCCAGCATTATCAAACTCCCTATTCTCGTCGGCATCTTTGACAAAATTTCCCAGGGTGCCTACACCTACGAGCAACCGCTTATTTATCGCGACTCCATGCGGAAGGGCGGATCCGGCCTGATGCAATTTTTCAAGGATAGTTCCGCGACCGATCTGCGTACGTCCATCTCGCTCATGATCACCAACAGCGACAACACGACAGCCGTCTGGTGTGAGCGGCTGGCCGGCGGCGGTCCCGCGATCAACGCCTGGCTCGACGCTCATGGATTTAAGGATACCCGGCTTAACAACCGGACGCCTGGCCGCGAAGCCAACCGGGCGATCTATGGTTGGGGACAGACTACTCCCCGCGAAATGGCCCGGCTCGTCGCCATGATCCGCAATGGAGAGGTCATCAACCCCGACGTCAGTCAGAATATGTATCGGATCATGACCCATATCTTTTATGATGAGTATGCATTATCCGCCATCCCACCCTATGTGCAGGCGGCTTCCAAACAGGGGATGGTCGACGACTCCCGGTCCGAGGTCGTACTCGTCAACGCCCCGCATGGCGATTATGTCTTTTATGTAGCGACAAAGAACAATAAGGATCAGCGCTGGGAAAAGGACAACGAGGCCTGGAGACTGGCCCGGACGGTCTCTGCGCTGCTTTGGACCTACTTTGAACCCCATTCTCCTTATGCCGCGCTGCCACATTTGTAAAGTTCCCGCATCTGTAAAGTTCCCGCATCTGTAAAGTTCCCGCATCTGTAAAATCGTATAAGTCTTCCCTACTTTTGTGCAAACAGGTCGCCGCACCCGCGGGGTAACTTTACACCATAAAAACAAATTATGGAAAAAGTCATCTTTATTACCGGCGCCTCACGCGGCTTCGGTAAACTCTGGGCAGAGGCCTTTTTGAAGCGCGGAGATAAGGTCGCCGCTACTGCCCGCAACCTCGACACACTCGCCGATCTCAAAAAGCAATATGGCGACGCCCTGCTGCCGATCCGCCTCGACGTCACCGACCGCCAGGCAAGCTTCGATGCAATTCGTAAAACAAAAGAACATTTTGGCCGTCTGGACGTTGTTATCAACAACGCGGGTTATGGCCTGTTTGGCGCCATCGAAGAGACGACCGAAAAGCAGGCCAGGGATCAGATGGAGGCAAACTTTTTTGGATTATTGTGGGTAACCCAAGCTGCCCTTCCCATCATGCGGGCGCAGGGGAACGGACACATCATCCAGTTGTCCAGTATGTTGGGTGTGGTCACCCTCCCTGTTCTCGGGATCTACAACGCGTCGAAATTTGCGGTGGAAGGTCTTAGCGAAACCCTGGCTGCCGAAGTAAAAGGCTTTGGCATTCATGTCACGCTGGTGGAACCCAACGGTTTTTCCACGGACTGGAGCGGGGCCTCTGCCGCGCAGACGACTCCCATCGCGGAATACGAGCCGGTAAAGAAAGCTTTTAACGAGACTGCCAGCGGCGATATCTGGGGTAAACCCGAGGCAACTGTCGGCGCCCTCCTCAAACTCGTGGACGATCCCAACCCTCCGCTCCGGCTTTTTCTCGGCAAGATCGCATTCCCGATGACCCAACAGGTTTATTCGCAACGGCTGGCTACCTGGCAGGAATGGAACGACGTTGCCACCGCCGCACATGGAAAATAATCGCGAAATTGAACCCACATGAAACACTATAGGACGATCCATTCTTTGCTGGTCGAAAATGGCTGGCCTCCGCCCGAGCATCCGCTGCTCGCCGCGGTGCGCTGCCACAGGGCCTGTTCATCAGCTGAAAATGCGTTCTCCGGCGATTTCTATATGATCGGGTTCAAAAAACTAAAATCCGGCGTTTTCCGCTATGGCCGCACGAAATATGACCATGAGAATGGGTGTTTGTCCTTCGTCCGGCCCAGGCAGCTTGTCGAATTTGTCGATCTCGAACTTGAAGAGGATGCCTTTCTGATCTTCTTCCATGAGGACTATCTGAATGGTCATCCCCTTCATTCGGAGATCAAAAAATATGGTTTCTTCGAATACGAATCGAATGAGGCCCTGCATGTCTCACCCAGCGAGGAAAAGACCATCTGGGAATTATATCACAAGATCCGGACGGAATCCACCAACAACCCCGACGAATACAGCCGCGATATCATTCTCTCGCATCTCGATTCGATCCTGAAATACTCGCAGCGGTTCTATAAACGGCAATTCATCAACCGGAACATCATTTCCGATCATACCGTCTCGAAGTTCAACCAGACGCTCAGCGACTACTTCGAGCAGGGGCTGCTCGAGACCCAGGGCCTTCCGACCGTCAACTACATGGCCTCGACGTTGCATCTTTCTCCCCGGTACCTGAGCGATCTCCTGAAGGAAGAGACCGGCAAGACCGCCATCGAACTCATTCATATCTTTCTCATCGCCGAGGCCAAGAATCTGTTGAAAGGTCCTGACTACACCGTCTCCGAGACGGCCTACAAACTAGGGTTCGAGAATTTGCCCTACTTCTCCCGGCTCTTCAAAAAAGAGGTCGGCCTCAGCCCCATTCAATTCCGCAAGCAGGCCATGAACTGACGCCGCCGCGCGCGCACACTGCCGCGCGACCCCGTATCTACTATATCGGCTGGCGGAATGGGGTCGTATCGTTCCGGTAAATTTTGGTATCTTGACCCCTTAAACAGGTCATTTTGAATACCGACACTACCCCGGACTTGAATCAACGGTACAGCCTGGGCATCCGTATCTGGCATTGGAGTTTGTTTATTGTCTTGATAGCCTCGCTCATCACTGTCGGTCTCGCCTCGACAGTTTTCCGGACACGAAATACCATCTCTCTGGTCACGACCCAACTGGCAAAAAAAGGTGTCACGGTCGACAACGACCAGGCCCGTGCCGTCGCGCACGAGTATAACGACAAACTTTGGGAGCTGCATACCTGGTTGGGATATATCCTTTGCTTTTTAGTAGTCGCCCGAATCGTCATCGAATTCGCCCAATCCCGCGACGAGCGGCTGGCCCCGCGGATAAAGACCGCGCTCGCTTTCAAACCGCGAGACGCACAACAACGCGGCGACCAGCAGCACTACCTGTTGGTAAAGCGCGCCTATGTCTTATTTTATGCCGCCATCATCATCATGGCTCTTACCGGTCTTGTCCTCGCCTTCGAAGGCGTACCCGCATTCCGGTCCTGGCGGAACCCTGCTAAGTCGATCCATGCGTTGGTACAGTATATCATTTATGGATTCGTCATCCTGCATTTAGCCGGCGTCGTTCGTGCCGATCTTGGCCGTTATCCCGGGATCGTGTCCGGCATGATCAACGGGCGAAAAAGGAGTAGTCAGTGAAGCGGTTGCGGATCATAGCGATGCTCATGCTCTCGTTTTGTTGCATCTCCGCCTGTGCGCAGGTGGAGATCACCGGGACCGTGTTCGACAAGACCCAGCTCTTTACCATGCCCGGCGTGAGCGTACTCAGCAACTCCGGCGCAGGCACCATGACCGACTCCATGGGCCGCTATCGCATCAGGCTTCCTGTCGACGACTCGATCTTCTTTTCCTATCTCGGCCGTCACACCGGCAAGATCGCCGTCCGGCGCCTCTCCCCCAGTTATCCGCTCAACATGAGCCTTGCCGTCACTGTCGACAGTCTGCCCGTCGTCGTCGTCAAGCCCAGGCTCTATCGCTACGACTCGCTCGCCAACCGCGACGAATACCGCAAGGTCTTCGATTATTCGCCCGACTACCTCGTCGGCGGCTCGAGCAGCGGGATCGGCGTCGGCCTGAATCTCGACATGATCTTCAATGCCCGCAAGAACCGCCAGATGCTCTCCCTTCAACGCCGCCTCATCGAGGAGGAGCACGACAAATATGTCGACTATCGCTTCAACCGTATCCTCGTCCGCAGGATTACCGGCCTCCAAAAGCCGCTCCTCGACACCTTCATGCGTTATTACCGGCCGTCTTACGAATTCATCCGCAGCTTCGAGAATGACTACGACTACTACAAATACATTAAGGACTGCAGCCTCGCCTTCCGCTCCAACTGGCGCCGCAACCTCCCCGTCGACCACCCGCATCCCATCGAAAACTAACAGGATTTGCCTACATTTAGGGTCTTAAAATACCCTATCGCATGCAAGTCATCCGGAGTATCCAAAACAGGATCTACGAAATAAGAGGTCAAAAAGTATTGATAGACAAAGACTTAGCTGCCCTCTATGAAACCGAGACAAAGGCTCTCAATCTCGCCGTAAAGCGCAACATCAAACGCTTCCCCGAAGACTTCATGTTCCAACTCACCCAGGAAGAATGGGACTCTATAAGGTTTCAAGTTGAAACCTTAGAAACGGGCGAATCTTTAAGGTTGCAAAATGAAACCTTAAAAACCGGACGCGGGCGTCATACAAAATACCTTCCCTATGCCTTTACAGAACAAGGAGTTGCAATGCTCAGCGGCATCCTCAACTCCGACAAGGCCATCAACATGAACATCGCCATCATGCGTGCCTTCGTCGAGGTCCGCCGCATCATCTACCAGCAAAACGACATCAAACTCCAACTCCAGGCCATCAAGGACCGCATCGGTGAACACGATGTCCAGCTCAACCAGATCTACGACGCCATGGAAAACCTCCTCGACGAAAAAGCCGCCGAACGCAAATGGGACGACCGCGAACGCATCGGCTTCAAACACCGGTAGGTATCCGTCTTTTCACGGTATTTCCATCCTCCGCTTGCAATCCACCTGCAAACCCCGTAGCTTTCCATCAAACTTCCATATGGACAAGCCCGATACCGATTCAGGGAAGGTGCTTATCAGCATTATAACGGCTATAACCCCGATCGTCTTCTCCTACATCTTCAAAAGGGTCGAACGCCGCAGCGCCATCTTCATCAGCAAAAGTAAGATCGAAGAAGCCGACCGGCGAATGGACTTCGTTCAAAAATATCTCGATCTCCAGTCAAAAATAGTCAGCGACGCCGAACTCTCGGACCTGAAGAAACAAGCCTCTGCCGAACTCGCTGCTATAAAGCAAAACGTCGACCTCCTCTTCATCCGGACACAAACCGCTCACCACAACAACGTCTCCCTCGTCCAAAGACTCTTTCTCACCTTCCGGCCTGCTACCGGGCTCGGCTGGGTCCTGGCCGTGCTCTTCTATATCCTGTTGTGCATAACGTCTTTTGCGCTGTTCGGTTCCTTTCTCGACGTCAATGGTAACTTCAGCATGTCGACACTCAAAGCGAACGTAAAGGACGGCTCCCTCATCACGGGTGTCATTATCTTACTTCTCGCCTGCATCCTTATCCGCTTTCTCGCCATCCGCAACTACAAAAAGCACCAGCCCCCCCACGCCTGACGTTGCCGCCGTCATCAGCCCGCCCCGCGCGCCGTCGCTGGCATGATTTTTTTGCCCCCAACGCATCATGCACCATCCGATCCTGAAAGGCGCCTTCCTGCTTTCTATCATATCCATCCTCTCATTGACCCGAGCCGGCGCCCAGGACGGCAAAACCCTATTCCAAACCAACTGCGCCCAATGCCACAACCCCATTAAAGTCATCACCGGTCCCGCCCTCAAAGGCGTCACCGACCGCGTCCCCGATCGCAAACTCCTTCACGACTGGGTCCACAACAATCCCAGGGTCCTTGCCTCGGGCAATGTCTACTTCAACAACCTCTTCAATCAATACGGCAAGACCCCCATGAACATTTTTCCGGGGCTTTCCGATAAAGAGATCGACGCCATCCTCGACTACGTCGACAACTACACCGAGCCCATGGCCGCCACGAATACATCGCTCAACCCCAGCGCGGCGCCCGAAGACCATACCTTGCTTTATGGCATCGCTACAGTCATCCTCGCTGTCTTTGCCGCCGGTCTCTTCATCGTCAATAACAGCCTGAAAAGACTGGCCGAGGAAAAGAGTGGGATTTCGCCGCCGCCAAAAATCCCCTTCTATCGAAATAAATTCTACATCGCGGTCGCAACCATCATCCTTTTCGCGCTCCTTGGCTACTGGCTCGTGCAACTGGCCATCGGCGTCGGCCGGCAGCAGGGCTACCAGCCGCAGCAGCCTATCTTTTTTTCGCATCATGTGCACGCCGGGCTCAACCAGATCAGCTGTCTCTACTGTCATGGGAATGCGTGGGATAGCAAGGTGGCTACTGTTCCATCACCCAATGTCTGCATGAATTGTCACGCCGAGATCAATGAATACAAGGGCGAACGGCTGTTCCGGGAAGACGGCTCCCGCGTCGATCCCAATGCGGAGATAAAAAAGCTGTACAGTCATACCGGCTACGACCCTGAAAAAGGGCGCTACACAAATCCGGGCAAACCAATCGAGTGGGTGCGCATCCACAACCTTCCCGACCACGTCTTTTTCAGTCACGCGCAACATGTCCATGCCGGCAAAGTTCAATGCCAGACCTGCCACGGCCCCGTACAGGATTGGAATGAGATCAAACAATTCGCTCCGCTCAGCATGGGCTGGTGTATAAACTGCCACCGCACTACCAAAGTGGACTTCCCCGACACCGCCGGCCATGGTAACCAATTTTATAACCTCTACACGCGATTCCAACACGAACTCCGCGCCCGCACCAGGGACAGCATCACTGTCGAAGACATCGGCGGCACCGAATGCCAAAAATGTCACTATTGATTGGCCGCCTTCCCGGGCACCGCTGCCTCCACCTCCTCCGGCTTCTCCGTCTGCATCACAAAATCCTGCCCCTCTTTACTATACTCGTACGGCCCGCGGTATACCGTCGGGATCTCACCCGGCCAATTCCCATGCACTGGATGGATCGGTGTCGTCCACTCCAGGGTATTGGCCTTCCACGGATTCGTATCCTTCACCCGTGGGCCCCAAAAGATGGAATAAAAGAAATGGATCACAAACAACAGCTGCGTCGAGAACGCCACAACGGCGACTGCTGATATAACGGCATTCAATCCCTGGAACTGGTTAAAGGACGTCCACATCGAGAAATCGAAATATCTCCGCGGCATCCCCGCCAGCCCTTCATAATACATCGGCCAGAAGATCAGGTAGGCCGAGGGCAGCGTCAGCCAAAAATGGATATAGCCCAGCACCGGGTTCATCATCCGGCCAAACATCTTTGGAAACCAGTGATAGATGCCCGCAAACATGCCGAAGACGGAAGCCACCCCCATCACCAGGTGAAAATGCGCCACCACGAAATACGTGTCATGTAACTGGATGTCAATGGTCGAATCTCCAAGATAGATTCCCGTCTGCCCGCCCGAGATAAACAGACTCACAAATCCTATCGCAAACAACATCCCCGGCGTAAAGCGGATACTCCCCCGCCAGAGCGTCGTGATCCAGTTGAAAACCTTGATGGCCGAAGGCACTGCGATCAGCAGTGTCAACAGCACGAACAAAGACCCCAGGAAGGGATTCAATCCCGACACGAACATATGGTGCGCCCAGACCATAAAGGAAAGCGTTAGGATCGCGAACATCGACGCCACCATTGCCGAATAGCCAAAAATGGGCTTACGGGCATTGACGCTGATGATCTCCGAGACCATCCCGAACGCCGGGAAGATCACTATATACACCTCCGGATGCCCCAAAAACCAAAACAAATGCTGATACAGGATCGCGCTCCCCCCTTCGAACGGGATCGCCCTGCCAGTCGAGGTCAGATAGATGTCGGACAGAAAGAAACCCGTCCCCCCGTTTCTATCGAATAATAAAAGAACAAACGCCGCCAGCAACACCGGAAAGGACAGCAATCCCATGATGGCTGTAAACAACAACCCCCATACACTCAGCGGCAGGCGGTTCATCGCCATGCCCTTGGTGCGCATATTCAGGACCGTGGAAATATAATTGATACCGCCCATCAGCGTCGAGATGATAAAAAAGCAGATACTGATGATCCAGAGATCCAGACCTGACTGGCTGCCCGTGTCTGCGTCGCGAAGGGCGCTCAGCGGTGCATAGGCCGTCCAGCCCACGCCGGAGGGCCCGCCATGGACAAAAAAGGAAGCGATCATCACTACACTCGCGAGGAAGAAGAACCAGTAAGAAAGCATATTGATAAAGGGAGAGGCCATGTCGCGGGCGCCGATCTGCAGCGGGATAAGAAAATTGGCGAAGGTGCCGCTAAGCCCTGCCGTAAGTACAAAGAAGATCATGATCGTCCCGTGCATGGTCATTAATTGATAGTAAACGGCCGGTTGCAGTTTGCCTCCGACAAACCCCTCGCCGCCTAGCTGAAAAAAGGGAAAAGAAGAGCCTGGAAAACCCAGTTGAAGTCGCATAAGTACCGAGAACAGGCCGCCTACGACAGCCCAGCCCATCCCGGTTATCAGAAACTGTTTCGCTATGACCTTATGATCGGTGCTGAAGACATACTTCCTCCAAAACGACTGATTTTCCATCGGTTGTGAAAGCCTCAAATGCCGTGCCTCACCCCCGGCCTTTTTGATCCGCCGCGATCTGGAGCAAATTAAAAAATAATCCTATTGAAAACCAGCCTTTTACCCCCCGATCCACCCCCTTCGCGCACTATCTCCCTCCAAAACGCGTTTATATAAGTACCGTAACCTAAAGTAATCCACATACCCTAACCCGAAAACGTAACTATGAAACACATAGATTACCTGTACTTTAATATCTACAATTATTTCTACAGGTCAAATCGACAAAGTCTCAACTTCCGAACGCAGACCATGTATCTATTTTCCATTGGCTCTGGCGGTTGGCTTCTCTTATTCGAATCGATCTATCTGCACTTTATCAAACACACCCGCTTTGCATCTCCGATGCAATCCATGATCTTTGCCAGCTCCATCTACATTCTGACGGCTGCACTGTTTCATTACATCTTTATTGTAAAGGACCGGGACCAGAAGATCTATGGGAAATTTGAAGAACTCTCCGAGCAACACCCAAAACAAAAACGGCATTTCGTTCTTTCTTTATTTGTTTTGGCCTTGCCTTATCTTGTTCTTGTCGCTTTCGCGATCATTTTTCCACGTCCTCATTAAGGTCATTAGCAACTCATTAACAATAGCGACCGCGGTGTATTACACTGCGGTCGCCTCATTTAAGTGCTATTCTTTACGGGAAATATTTTAGCAGCGCGCATTCGCAAATTCCCATTTACCTTCCCTGACGACGGGAAAAAACCGTCATTTTAACACTAAAAACGTTGTCATATGAAAAAGCAACACTACGCGCTGGCGTTGGTGGCCGCCTTTGCCATCACCTCTTGCTCCAAGATGAGCAACCTCAACGAACCAAGATCCACCACCACTGATGCCGCCACCTCTTCTGCACTCGCCGGTGCCGCCGTCAGCCCGCTAGCCCTTCCTGTCGCACCAAACAATAAGATCGCTTATTATGCTTTCGACGCCACGCCTACCGGCAATCCCGTCGTGAACCTTCCACTGACCAACTTCGCCAATTCCGCCAATGAGGTCGTTCTTTTTGAGGGGACAGCATGGGAGATGGCTGATTCCGTTCACTATGGCAGCAGTAGCGCCTATATTCTCACGGTAAATCCGCATTATCATTCCTATGCGTCGATCATTGCCGACGTGCGGGTCCTGCAGGCCCGTGGCGTAAAAGTATTGATGAATGTCGATGACGCCACCTCCTGGAACACCACGACTCCATTTACCACCTGGAATGGGACAGGACTGACTTACACCCAGTTCGCCGCATTTGTAAAAGCTTGTATCATCGACTCGCTTCACTTCGATGGCATCGCCCTCGATGTAGAACATCTCGGCAGCACTCCCGCGAACACGAATTATACAAATTTGGTGAAGGCCTTCGGTTCCTATTTCGGACCGCTGTCGTCCAATAGCACCACGACCGTATATACCGCGGCTATTTATGATGGCGCCGCTGCCGGCACCGCCATTGGGCAGAGCACAACTGTCGCGCAATACCTGAATTTTGTCGAAGATATGGGCTACTGGGAAAATAATACCACCCGCTTCAACCGCTGGGCGACCCATATCGGCAACTCCAAGACCATGGTCGGCGTCTCCAAGCAATACAACTCGCTGAGCAACGCCACTACCGCTGCTGCCTGGGAACCCTCCGGCGCCAAGAAAGCCGGTATCATGGTCTTCGCCGGCAACGTCGACTCTTCCTATACCAACACCATCTTCCGCGCAGTTAAATAAACCCATTCGCTCGCGGCGCCTACGGCGCCGCGAGCGAATATAGTGCAGCACTCAGCTGTCTGGCCACCGGCCCGATCGTTCCATTCCCAATGGGCAGGCCGTCGATCACTGTCACCGGCAACACATGCTTTGTCGTACTCGTAATAAACGCTTCTTTCGCTGACCGCAACTCGTCCAATAAGACATCGCGCTCTTCGACGGCAAATTGCCCCTTCGCAACTTCCAGTACCTTCATCCGCGTGATGCCCTTCAACACATTCGTACCCGGCGTGACCAAAGTCCCTGCCGCCGTCACCAGGAAAAAGTTCGAGCGTGGGCACTCCGCAAGCACTCCATTGCGATGGTAGAGCACATCGTCCACTCCCTTCTCTCGCAATAGCGGCTGCAGCCAGATGGCCATCAGGTAGTCGATCGTTTTTATTTCCGGCAGCTGGCGCTGATGGGAATAGGTCATCAGTTGGATGCTTCGGTTGAGGTCCGCGGCGATCGGCATCGCCAGAGGTTGCTGGGTGATCGCCAGATTGGGACGAGCGAGACTATATCCATCGGCCGAATACCCGCCCGTCAGCATTATCCTGATCCCCGAATCCGGGATCTTGTTTCGCTCCATCAGTTCCGCGATCACCGCTTTCAACTCCTCCCGGTTCATTCCCACATCCAGCCGCATCCGGTCCGCTGAAAAGAAAAGTCGATCCAGGTGCTCGTCCAGGTAGACCGCGGAGCCATTCAATGTCTTGAAAAAATCGAAGACCCCATAGCCCCGCTGGATCGCGAGATCGCTGACCAGCAGCGAAGCCTGGCCCGCCGGGACAAAGCTGTCATTGACAAAGGAATACTGCTCCATAGATTATTTTAGGCGATTGTACTTTTTCAGCAGGGGGATCACTTTGTCCATCGGCAGTGCTTCCACCGTCGCTTGCCTTCCTTTCGTCGTCTTCGCCGCAAACAGCGAATTGATGATGGCTTCTTCCGTGGCCTCTATCGCTGCCATGAACAGCGGCGAGACCGCATCATTATCCAACTCTACCCGCTTTAGCAGACGTCCTGAAGGCTGATGCGGTACCCGCACCGAATCATTCGTGGAAAAGGCGATCACATAGTCACCCGAACCGTTGGATGCGATACCACCCGTCTTAGCCAGTCCCATAAAGACCCGCTTCGCGAGGCGTCCCAGGTTCCGGCTGTCCAGGGGTGCATCCGTCGCGAGGACCATCATACAGCTTCCGTCGACTGGGTTCTTCAGGCGATCGCTAAAGGCAAACCGTTCCAACTCTTTGCCGACTGGCACGCCGTCGATCTCCAGCACTCCGCCAAAATTCGTCTGTACGATCACCCCCACGGTATATCCTCCGAGCGAGGCCGGCAGCTTTCGCGAGGCCGTTCCGATCCCGCCCTTGAAGCCAAAACAGACCGTTCCCGTTCCCGCGCCCACACAACCTTCCTCTACCGGTCCCGACTGCGCTGTGGAGATCGCCTTCCACACATCTTCTTTATGGACATGCATCCCCCGGATATCGTTCAGCGAACCGTCGTTCGTTTCGCCGACGACAGCGTTGACCGAATACACCTGTTCATTCCCCTTCTCCCGCAGGGTATATTCCACGACCGCCTCCACCGCCGTACCCACACTCAAGGTATTGGTCAGCACAACCGGGGTTTCCAGGTTGCCAAGCTCCATCACCTGCGTCGACCCCGTAAGCTTCCCGAATCCGTTGCCCACGAAGATGCCTGCGGGTACTTTCTGCTGAAAAATATTCCCGTCATACGGCAAGATCGCCGTCACTCCTGTATGCACCGAATCCCCGGAATTCAGCGTCGTCTGTCCCACCTTCACTCCCGGAACATCCGTAATGGCATCCCACTGCCCCGGCGCCAGCACCCCGATCTGCAAGCCCCATTCCCGCGCCCGCTTATTCTGCGCCGCCGCCCCGCCCACAAGAAGCAGTGCGATAAAAACGTAAGACAATTTTCTCATGGCGTAAATTTAGGAAAATAGCCGTCTCACGGCTTGACGACCCTCGTCTCATTCTTCACCGCGGTACTATCCGTCCTCGCCGTCGCCTCCCCACTACAATTGGTAAAATAAACATAGTAACTCCGGTCCCAAAACCGGTACACCCTGCATCCGTCATGCTCAAAAAGGTAATCGACCTTATAATCCTGGTTATTCTGAGCCGGCTCGTGTGTGATAGGCTGTTGCACGGTGCAGGACGCGGCCAGCAGCAACAGCAAAAGGGGTAAATAGCGCATAAAATAGGTTTTCCGAAAAGATAGACATCAACGAACCCTATTTCAAACCGCTGCTCCATTTTAACCAGCGCTTAATCTACTCCCACCTCCGCCATCTTGCGGCATCAGGCGTCGCCTCATTTCACCTGCTCAAAAATGTAAACTCCCTTCTTATTCGCCACGACGATATCCGGCAACCCGTTCCCATCCATATCCTGCACCAACACCTGCAGTCCAACCCCCGAATCCGAATCCACAAGATGCGGCGTCCAGCTCGGATTCGCACCGGGATGAAACTCCAGCCAGTACAATAACGAAGGCTCATAAGCCCCCGGATCCTCGCCGTTATGTGCAAAATATCTTTTCCCCGTCACCAGATCCGGGTGTCCGTCTCCATTGATATCCGCTAACATCAGTGCATGTGTCTCCGACACGCCGGAGAAAATGGGATGCTGTACCCATCCCGTATCCACCTTCTCATGCCACCAGATGCCGTAGCGATGGGCGCTACTGCTCACCAGGCTCAATCTCCCGTCTCCTTTCGCATCCAGCGCATAGATCTGCGAGCAATCCTCTCCAAGTCCCGCCGGATGAAATATCCAGTTAGACTTCGTCCGGTCTGCCGGACATTCCCACCACCCCTTCGTTATAACCACATCCTTGCGTCCATCTCCGTTCATATCTATCAACCCCAACCCATGCGTATACCGGTTGATCCCCGGTGTGCCGGCACCACCCGCGATGATATAGCGCTTCCACGTCGTATCGCCCTTCTTCACCGGCGCCTTGAGCCATATCATCTCTTTTCCAACCGGATCGTTACAAAGAAGATCGGGCCGGCCGTCTCCATCCACGTCTACAAAGGCCGGCGACTCGTTCCCGCAATTCGTCAGCAGCCGATGCATCGGCCAATACCCCGGTTTCTTCCCCGGATTCTCATACCACACCGCTTCCTCCCCCGGCAAGCTGATGCGGATAAGATCGGGCCACCCATCCAGGTTCACATCCAGACTATAATCCAAAAACGAATTACTGAATTGCGTAGTAGGTTCATAGTGCGTCCCCACGGCCAACTGATGCCGCACCCAATTCGGCGCCTCGAACCAATACGCTCCCGCGATGATATCCGGCTTCCCGTCCCGGTTCACATCCGCGATAGCCACTCCCTCCGACACAAAATCCTTTGTCAGCACATGCTTCACAAACCTGGGCTCGCCGTCCCCCGCCGCGCCATCACCGCCGCGTCCACCATCCGCAAATCCCTCCGTCACGATCCTCCCCCTCTTCACCACCATCGCCACCGCCCGGATATTCTGTATCTTCTCCAACGGATTCTTCTCCACTATCATCAGATCGGCCCGCTTCCCTTTTTCGATCGTACCAACCGCCCGATCAAGCCCCAATGCCTCAGCGCCTGTCTGTGTCGCCGCGACGATCGCATCTGCCGGACTAAAACCTGCATCCCGTACCAGCAGCTCCATTTCTCCCTGCACAAATTCCGTTTGATCATTATCGGTTCCCGCGCAGATCTTTACTCCCGCCCGATGTGCTGCGGCGGCATACCATTTCGCGATCGCATAATAGGATTCCATATTCGGGTCCTGCTCCACCCACTCGCGATAGGCCGACAGCGTTGCATCGAGGATCGTGCCCCGCTGCTTCATCAACTCGAATAGCGCATCCACTGACGGAAGACTGTCCCGCCAGAACTGCTCCGGCAAACCCCGCTGTTTCCAGCTCGCCGGCATCCGGTTTCTTGCCTCATACATCAACAGCGGTGAATGCGAGATCGATCCTACTCCCGCATTTACCAGGTCGGAAGGCTTGGCGGAATTCAGCCAGGCATGGCCCCATACCAGCAGACCCTGCTGCCGCGCTGCGGCGACGATCTTCACAACCAGTGGTGCATCGAGATCGGCGTACAACTTGATCCCCGTAGCGCCGGTTCCCCTGGCTGCGGCCATCGCGACCAAAAGGTCCGTACTGTCGGTCACCGCTTTCATATACGGCATCTCTCCCGACCGGCCACCCCGTGCGGAAGTGATCGTCCGCGGATCGGCAAAGAACGAAGGTCCCGCCATCAGCGCCGAATAATAGATCTCCGGCGAAAGAATATCTCCCACCAGCGCATCGCGCGACAGCGAGGCAAGCGTTCTCGCATCCCCCGCCATATCCCGGACGGTGGTGATGCCGCTGCGCAGCATCCGTTCCAATACCGCTAGTGTCGTCGGCCGGCGGTCCGTACCTGACGGATCGGTCGCCATATGCACATGCGTATCGATCAATCCCGGCAACAGATATTTCCCATCCATCGCGATCTTTCGCACCGAATCGGGTAGGGGCTCGCTCCCATCCGGGAAAACCCCTATGATGATCCCATCCCGGATCACCACCGTCTGCTTTCCGCTCTGTGCAAGATGATGCGCATCAATGATCGTCACGCCGGTGAGTGCGAATGGTTTTTCCGCTCGCTGGGCATCGCAATCCCCAACGCAGCCGGGGATGAATAGAAGGAGGAATAGTAGGTGCCGCACAGATCGATTGTTTTCATGAACTTACAAAAATATTGACAATCACGCGCTTGCGGCGGCCGGAAAATTGCCGTGCCAATAATCCCGGGAAAAATTCGTTGTAGGTAAGCCAATAGCCTGTTCGTCATGAAAGCCATCGTAAAACTACCTGTTCTCGCCCTCGCACTTTCCCCTTTTCTTACGCGCTGTACCAACGCCTCCTCGCACGAGAATAATGGGAAACCGGTAACGCCGGCGGTAAAAAAGGTGCATCCAAGGAAAGTGGACAGCCTTTCCAGCGAGCCCCAGATCACGCACATCGCCTCCGGAAACCTCCAATCCCAGATCGCCCGCGTCGTCTGCTATTCCTATCTCGACATCGAGGACTATGAAGAAGATACCTTTACAAAAGCGCCCTCATTCCAAATGATGCCCGGATATTCCCGGTATTTCTGGAAATACGACCCGCACCCAAAGGTGGTCCTGACAAGAAAGCAGTGGCACAAGCTGCTGGCCATCGTCAGCGCGCCGGCTACCTACAAACCAATAGAATCCCGGTGCCTGTCCCCACGCAACTGTTTCTGCTTTTACAATAAACGAAAGGAAATTATCGGCTATTACCAGGTCTGCTTCGAGAACGGCCGCCTCATTTCCGTTCCCAATTTCAAAGGCAGCGAATCCGGCACCCTCAGCGAAAGCGGCACCAAACGACTCCGAAAATTCTGTCTCTCCGCGGGCATCACCTGCCGCTAAAGCTCCCGCCTCAAACGCAACAAGCCCCTAACGCGGCGCCTTGCGCTTCATCACGAAGTCCATCACCTCCTTGAAAGTCCCCACCCAGATCGTCTTCTTATTCTCGACAAGATAGTCCACCAGCTTCTGATGCACATCCGTGTCTGTGGTAATATAATCCCCGCCCACTCCATGGATCATGATGACCCCCATTCCGCCGGATTGCTGCACCGACTTGACAAAATCGATCACCCGGTCCACGGGCGTATGATCCTCCAACCCAAGCGAAGGCACCAGCAACGGATCCAGGGTTCGCGGATCGGCGATCACCGCGCCCGTATCCCCACCCACCCGGGCATACCGGATCAGTCCATACCGGCGTAACGTATCTACATAGTCTTTTCCCCCTACCGTCGTCTCCGTACAGGGATACGCATAGGTACGCCCGTTCTTCCCATCCACCGCAAACAACAGATGATTCATCACTTCGATCTCCCGGATCATTTGATAAGGCGTGTATTGCGCCGACGACACCGGATTGTCGTCGCCATTGATACAGGGATGATACACCGTATGATTCCCCAGCTCATAACCTTTTTTGGCGAGCGACCGCCACCGGGGAATAGTAGCCGAATCGACATCGGCCGTCAAAAAGAACGTGGCCTTTAGCCCAGCCTTCTCGAGCTGCGGTGCAGCCGTGTCCAACTGTGACTTCAACGCATCGTCATAAGTCAGAACAATAGCAGCCTTCTTATGATGCGGCCACTCCATCGGCTGCGATGCCGCACCGCTGACGATCAGTACGCCCGCCAGCAACAAAAGATTGTTTATCATAGCAAAATAGATAGCTTATTCCCGCCGCAGCCGCAACAAAAACCCACCCCCCGGCCCCAGATGGACCTTCCACTCCTTCGACTTGCCGGTCACCCCGCTACTCATCACGTAATCACTTCCATACCGGTTGGCATTAACCCCATCACGGCAAAACGTGTACGCAAATTTCCCGCCATCCAGGAAATCCAACGACAACGTAAGATCCCTCGCCGTCCAATCCGTCATTCCCCCGACAAACCAATCCCTCCCCTTCCTCCTCGCCGTAACAATATACTGGCCAATGCGCGCGTCCACGATCACCGTAGTATCCCACAACGAAGGAATACTCCCCAGCAATTCCATAAAATGGGGCTCCAACATCCCCTGCGAGGGATTGCCTGAAAAGATCGGCATGGGATCATCATACACCACAAACATCGCCAACTGATGACACCGCGTCCCCTGGCTCATCGGATTGCCCTCCACCATCCGAAAGGCACCCTTTGCCGCATTGTTGAGGATGCCCGGCTCGTAGTCGAAAGGCCCGGCCAGCATTCGCGTGAACGGCAGGGTCAGATCATGCCCCGGCGTCACCTTATCACTCCAGATATTGTATTCCGAACCCAACACACCCTCCCTCGTAACCGCATTCGGCCAGGTCCTGTTAAATCCCTTCGGCGGATAAGCGCCATGAAACATGATCATGATCTTATGCCGCGCGCAAGCCTCCGCGATCCGCTCATAAAAACGCACCGTCTTTTGATCATCCCTGTCGATAAAGTCCGTCATGATAAAATCGACTCCCCATTTATCAAATTGGTCAAGAGCCGCCTCCAACTGCCGGTTCAACGTCAGCGCCAGTGTCCACATGCTCAGTCGGATCCCCCTGGCCCGTGCATAGGCCGCAAGTGTATCCATATTGATGGCTGGATTGATCTTGAACAGATCGGTATTGTCACTCCATCCCGCATCCATCATGATGCGGTCAAATCCGAACCGCTTCGCAAAATCGATATAGTACTTGTAGGTATTCGTATTCACACCCGAAACAAAGGGGACATTGAACAGGTTGGTGTTGATGATCCATTCGTCTGTTCCCTTACCCGGATGCACCCACGAAGGATCGGCTATCCGGGAAGGCGATGCCAGCCGGTATACAAGATCATTCCCCGGCAGGTCCTTGTCCTGGGGCGCGATCAGCATCACCCGCCAGGGCAGCAGCCGCGTTCCTGCGATTACCGCGTAATAGTCGGCCCGCTTCGAGACCACCGCCTGTGGGAACTCTCCCGGATTGATACGCTCTTCCAGGGGATAGGGTGCGAAGGTCCCGATCAGCCCCGTACTGGGTAGCCATTGATAGAACATCCCCGGGTAATCCAGGAGGTCGGACTCTGTGAGCCCAATGGCCGGTCCCGAAGGCGGGACCACCAGCACCGGGGAATAAGCAAGGGCATCCCGCTCCAGGCTGTCCATCGGCCGCGGATTGTACAGCTCCTCGAAACTCGTATGGAAAACATCCACATCCTCCCGCTTGTGCACCTGGGGAAAATAGACGGTAGAATGGCGATCGAGAAAATAATTGACGGTCTCATTCAGAACCGCAAGACTGTCTTTGAAACTCACTCCAATCCGGTGGGCCACGCCATCGTCATACACGCGGAAGACGACCTTAAAACGCTCGTGAAAATGCAGGGTCAACTCATTGTACACATCCGGAATGATCCTTCGCTTTTCCGGTACCAGCGAAATGATCCGTTCATTCGCGCGGCGGAGCTCCTGGCCCGTGATGGAATCATCACACATCCGGAACGCCCTTCCCGCCGCAACCTTCAGATCGACCCGGCAGCCGCCGATCGGCCGGCCATTAAAAAACACGGCGTACTGCAACTGGGTGTCGAGCCAGGCTTTTACCCGGATCGCCCCGGACGGGGAAGAAACATAAAAACTGTCGCGGGCAGCACCGGATACAGCCCCGATCGATATCAGAAAAAAAACGACAGGCAAGCTCGCTCTCATCACTGGAAGTTACGAAAAATCATCCTCGCGGCATCCCGGCCCCGGTTGGCTACTGCGCATGTGCATCCATCGCATACGAAGGCACCTCCTTTAACACCTCCCCGATCTTATCCAACCCCCGCTCATAGGCGGCCGTCAGCTTCTGCTTTTTCGTCAGATCAGAGATCAAGCCCCCAAGCAAACTCTTCATCCGGTAATAATCGATCGTCAACCTGCAACGCTCCGGCGCCACCAATTCGATCGTAAAATACTGCAGGTCCTGGTTACTCTCGTCGATCTCGCTGAACTCGACACGATCATCCCGGAACAAATAACTACTCGCCCGGACGATCGTCTCCCCGTCTTCCCGGAGGAACCGGCTCCGCATCCCGATCCGCGGGAGCCAGTGGTTCAGCTCCTCTACCTTCTTCACCCCTTCCTGCCACCGGTGCCGGAAGGTCAGATTGCCCGTCGCATGCAACAACCGGATGATATCCGTATCATATTCCCGGGAGACCGACAGTAGTTTGGTCCGCCGGGCAAACTCCGAGGCTGGGAAAGGATCCGGCTCGATATTATTCTTCAGCTCGCCCAGCTGCACATATTGAAAAGGGATCTCCCCCGAATCCGTCTGCTTCGTGCTGGTATTCCATTCCATCCACGGCGCCGGCCCCGTCATCGGCTTGTCCGTCACCAGCGGATCGGTCACCAGCCAGTATTCGTGCTGGTCGATATCGTTCTTCAGCAACTGATGCGCAACGATCACATCTTTTCCGATCAGCTTGCTGAAGGTCTTCACGTTGTATCCCGTGAACTCGCCGTAATGGGTGATGATCTTCAGCGTCAGCCCGATCGCAGACTTACACGCCTTGCATTGGCAGAATCTGCTGTAGTCATACGCGATCAGGTGCTTGTGAAACCCGCGGAACATCGCCTCCACCTGTTGGTAGAGTTCGTTCATATCCGGGACATCCCCGAACTTGTAGAATAAAATGGCATCCCCCTCGATCTCCGACACCTCGAGGCCAAACCGGTTGGTATTGATCAGCGTCTCGAGCAGCTCCTGGATGATCAGCCGGCTGTGATCGATATCCGTCTCATTCACGAATCGTGTGAATCCGCTGATATCCGGAATAAAAAGCAGCCCCCTGTTTTCCATTTTTTTTGGCTAAAGTTACTATATTACCGGACTATGAAGGACGCCTTTGTACTGTACATTTTACTTATTTTCCTCATCCTGCTCCTGGTCATGGCGGCCCAGAAACTAAGGGTCGCCTCCCCGCTCTTATTGGTGGCAGGCGGGCTCCTGCTGAGTTGGATCCCCGCCCTGTCGCATATCCAGATAGACCCAGAACTGATCTTTCTCGTTTTTCTTCCCCCGTTGCTCTATGAGGCCGCATGGTACACGTCCTGGAAAGAAATGTGGCGCTGGCGACGAGTGATCAGCGTTTTCGCCATCCTGATCGTCATACTCACTTCAGGCGTCGTCGCCCTCGTCTCCTGGGCCTGGATCCCCGGCTTCACGCTCGCGCTCGGATTCCTGCTGGGCGGGATCGTATCCCCTCCCGACGCCATCTCCGCCACTTCCGTCATGCGGATGGTTCGCGTCCCAAAAAGACTGACCCACATCCTCGAAGGCGAGAGTCTCCTGAATGATGCCAGCAGCCTGGTCATCTATCGGTTTGCCCTCGTGGCCGTGGACACCGGCCGATTCGTCTTTCACGATGCACTCGGCAACTTTCTCCTCGTGATCGTCATGGGTGTGGCCACCGGCGTGGTCATCGGCCTCATTTATATGGCCATCCATCGCTGGTTGCCCACGACTCCGGACATCGACATCGTCCTTACCCTCACCGCCCCATATGTCATGTACCTTGCCGCTGAGTCCCTGCATTTCTCCGGCGTCCTCTCGGTGGTCTGCGGTTCGCTCTTTCTCTCGACCCGGAGTTACCAGATCCTCAGCCATCGCAGCCGCCTGCGCGGCGCCAACGTCTGGACGACCATTGGCTTCGTCTTTAACGGACTCATCTTCATGCTCATCGGGCTTGAATTGCCGGAGATCATCCGCCAGCTGGGAGACGTCAGCATCTCAAGGGCCATCCTCTATGGCGCCGGCATCACCTTCCTGCTGATCATCGCCCGGCTGCTTTGCACCATGGGTGCTTCTGTCTTCACGGTATTCATCAGCCGCTATATTACCACTGCCGACAACCGGCCCGGCTGGAAAGGTCCCATTCTCCTCGGATGGGCAGGCATGCGGGGCGTCGTCTCCCTCGCCGCAGCCCTTTCCATCCCCTTCACCCTTTCCAATCACACGGCCTTCCCCCACCGCGACCTCATCCTCTTCATCACCTTTGTCGTCATCATCCTTACCCTGCTCGTACAAGGCCTCAGTCTCCCCTTCGTCATCCGCAAAGTAGATATGGAAGACCCCGATCACGATCTTTCACCCGCAGAACAGGACATGGAAATACGGCGCAAGCTCACCGAGTTCGGCCTCGCCTTCCTCGAAGAGAACTATCCCGGCAAGGCAGACACCAACCCTCTCCTGCGCCAGCTGCGCGGCCGTCTCTGTACAGACGACGAACAGCTGAAACACCAGAGCTCCGAAGTTCAGGATGAATACCGGAAGATCTATCTTAAAATGCTGAAGAAACAACGTCACTTCCTCCTCGGCCTCAACAGATCCATCGCCATCGACGAAGAGATCATCCGCAAATACCAGTCGATCCTCGACCTCGAACAGGAAAAACTCATCTATCTCTACGAATCCGAATGACCTCGTCGTCACACGGGCACCAATTGGTGAATCGTCGATATTTCGTCGTTTTTAAAAGAGCAAAATCGACTTAATGCGCATGTAATCAGTGACTTGAAGAAATGGCATCGAATTGGCAAAAGTTAACTCAAACAATCAAAGATCATGAAGCCTATTCGCCATCTCGACACCTGGCAGTCCCACCTCACCGGCGACTTTTCCATCGTCCGGCTCGAAGAGACCCATCGGCAGCCTGCATCCATCCATCGTCATCAACATTTTGAATTGATCTGCCTCACCGCCGGCAGCGGAAGAGGGCAGGTGGATATGGAGGAATACACCCTTTCCTTCGGGGGTATCTGCTTTATCCAGCCGGGAAAACTGCACCATTTCTCCGGCCAGCCCGATGCAAAAGGCTTCCTGATCTGTTTTACCCCCCAGTTCTGCCGGCTCTCACGGGAAAGCACGCTGAGTCTCAGCACCCGCAACTCCTATGTCCAGATACCCGAAGGCAAACAGCCCGCTATGACCGACCTGCTTGAATTCATGAAACAGGAATTCGACCATGCCAGCCTCTTCCGGATGGAAGTGCTGAGCGAATTCCTCAAAATCTTCCTGCTCTATCTCGGCCGGTTGTCTTCCGAACAGGGAAAACCGGGTTTCAGCCGGAATACCCAGATCTTCGAACAGTTCATGGGCCTGCTCGAGAAAAAATTCCTCACCCACCGGCGGCCCGCCGACTATGCCGAAGAGCTGTTTCTTAGTACCAGCTATTTGAACCAAACTGTAAAAGCCGTCTCCGGCCGAACGACCAGTCATCATATCCATCAGCGTGTCGTACTCGAGGCCCAGCGTATGGCCGTCTACTCCAACAGCTCGCTTAAAGAAGCTGCCAGCAACCTCGGGTTCGACGACATCTGCCACTTCAGCCGCTTCTTCAAAAAAGCCGCGGGCCAAAGCTTCAAGGAATTCAAACAGCGGTCGCCTCTTTTCGTACTATGAGCGGTCCCATGACGGAAACACTAGGAGGGAAATACCTTTTCGATCAAGCCCGCGAGATGCAGGGGACCGGCTCCTTTGACAGAGATGCCAAAGTCGGCAGCCACCCCGTCGCCCGAATAAAAGGCCAGCCATACCTTTTTATCCGCATCTTCCCAGGCGATCACTTTCAATGGCAGGGCGATCGCCGCCACGGGATTTTCCTGCATCACCAGACCGCCCGCTTTCGGATTCCCGAACAACAGGTATTCCAATGGCCCCAACGTCAACCCCGCCTTTCTTAATTCTTCCTGTTGGTTGATCCGCGCATAGATAGTCACGCCTTGTTGTTGCAAAAAATTCTGTAGCCGGTCGATAGCTTCTTTTACAGAATAAGGGCAGGCCTTGAACACCACATCCTTTGGATGTACCCATGCGGGTTGTGGAACTTGTTCGCTCATGATTAAGATTTTTAATACTTTGGTGCAGTCGCCATTTTTTGCATAAAAATATCTCATTCCTTGTACAAAACCGCTGTACGCCCTCTTTCCCACATAATCCCTGACGGATATTTCCTAATTTCGACCGACCATCGACACCGTTATGACCGCCCATAAGATCCTCATTGTCGAAGACCAGTTCATAGAAGCCAGTGATCTCAAGCAGATCCTGGAACGGGCGGGTCATAAAGTTTGTGGCTTCGCCGCCTCGGTGCGATCCGCGCTTGAAAAGATAAGGACCGAAAACCCCGAATTCGTCTTTATCGACATCTTCCTCAAAGGCGGAGAGACCGGTATCGATCTCGCTCATCAGCTGCGCGGCCGGAACATCCCGTTTATCTTTCTTTCCGCCAACTCCGACCAGGCAACACTCGAAGCCGCCCGGGCTACCCAACCCTATGGCTTTCTCGTAAAACCTTTTCGCGAACGCGACATCCTCGCCACCCTCGACATCGCTATCTATCGTCACTCCCACGACGTCGGCTGGCGGTCCCGCCAGGAGAAACTGTTACGGACGATGCTTTCCGGCATCGGTAGCGATGGCGGCAACCCGCAACAAAGAAGCCTGCAATTGGCCCACGCATTGCAGCCCTTTATTCCATTCGATTGCCTGCGCATCGATATCCGGCGCAAAGGCAATCCGGCATCCATCAGCTATTGTTGCCGGCGCGTCGACTTCGATGAGTGTGTTGCCCTCCCGGCTGATGAATTCGAGTCGGAGACCCGCACCGCGGTGGAAAGGCTGGACCTGCCCCTGCAGGCATCGAAGCCGGCAAAGATGTCCATTACCTTCATCAGCTCCAAGCGCACGGCCTTCGACCGGGAGCACCATGCGCTGCTCGGCCAGATCCAACCCCTCCTCGAAACCATCGTCGCCTCGCTGATCGATACCGCCGATACCGCTGCCTCCCCGGCGCCTCTGCCCGGGGGAAGGAACCAGTCGTTTCCCGGCATCATCGGCCGAAGCGCCGAGATCCTGCATGTCCTCGATGGAGTGAATAAAGTGGCGCCCTACGACAGTGCCGTCCTCATCACCGGCGAGACCGGCACGGGAAAGGAACGGCTGGTGGATGCCATCCACCGGCTCTCGCCCCGTAAGGAAAAACCGCTGATAAAAGTCAATTGCGCCGCCATCCCTGCTGAACTCATCGAGTCCGAATTGTTTGGCCATGAAAAAGGCGCATTCACGGGTGCTATGGACCGGCGCATCGGGAAATTCGAGCTCGCAAATGGTGGACCCATCTTCCTCGATGAAATAGGAGAGATGCCCGCCGAGATCCAGGTCCGCCTGCTGCGCGTCCTGCAGGAAAAAGAGATCGAACGGGTCGGCGGCGCCTCCACGATCCGCATCGACGTCAGAATTGTCGCCGCAACCAACCGCGATCTGTATAAGGAAATGGCCGAAGGTCGCTTCCGGATCGATCTCTTCTATCGCATTCATGTTTTCCCGATCCACATTCCTCCGCTCCGCGAACGAAAGTCCGATATCCGCCTGTTGGCCGAACACTTCCTCACTCACTTCGCCGAAAAATTCGGCCGCAATACGACCTCATTTTCCAGCAAGGCGCTCCGCCAGATGACCGCCTACTCCTGGCCCGGTAATGTTCGCGAACTGGAACACATCATCGAACGACATGTCCTGTCGGCTTCTTGTCCCGTCATCGAAGAGATCACCCTGCCCGAACTCCCCCGCGGTCTGCCCGACTCGCCGCCGGGCCACAACGTAAAGACGATAGAAGAAATGGAAAAAGCCCATATCCTCGAAGTCCTCCGCAAATGCCACGGCAAGATCTCCGGCGCCGGTGGTGCTGCCGAGATGCTGCAGATCCCGCCCACCACGCTCACTTATAAGATAAAAAAGCTCGGCATCGTCTGGCAGTATTCCTGAAATAGCTCGGAGATAATGCGCTCGCCCGAAAACGGCGACAACCTCGCCGTTCAAAGGATCAGACACGCCGCTCCTTAGAACCGCATTTCAAATGCGCGGATGATTCCTTTTATTTGTTCCCGCAATTTACCTCCACGCCCCACCTGTCCAGCCGTTGCTAAAGTCAATACTATGTCATACACACGTAAGATCAGGAACAGGTCTGCATCGGCAGACTATTCCCTGCACCAGCAGATCGCTTCCATCGCAGGGGCCCTTTATCACAACAAAGGCCGTGTCAGATCATCCGGACTGTTTAACGGTCGCGCCGGCATGACCCTGCTTTTCGCTTATCTCGCAAAAACTTTCCCCGGTGAATACCAGGAGATCACCCACGCCTACCTGGAGGAACTCAGAGAAAGCCTTTCGCGGAAGGCCCTGTCCCATAGCTTTTCCTCCGGGAAAGCCGGAATAGGATTCGTCTTCCAGCACCTGCGCAACATCGGCCTCATCGAGCCCTCCGAAGGACTCGACCTCGACGAACTCGATCGCATCATTGCCCTCGGTGCAGATCGCGATCAGGCCATCGGCAGCTGGGACCCCGTATACGGGTTGGTAGGTCTCGGCATCTATTTTCTGGAAAGGCACAAAGAGACCGGCGAAAAGAAATATCTCGAAAAGATAGTAGACCATATCGCTTCCCTGTCCACCGAAGTGGACGGCCATGTGGTCTGGATCTCTCACCGGCCCGAACAGGAGCACAAGCCCGCCTATAATTTTGGGATGGCGCACGGCATGCCTGGCCTGCTCTCGTTTCTCGCCCAGGCATACGAGCTCGACATCCGGCGGGACCTCATCCGATCCCTCATCCCGTCCTGTCTTGAATTTCTTTTAAGTCATAAGGCCACCCGCGACAGACTCTATTCCTTCCCCGTAGCAGTAAGCACAACCAGCGGCCCCACCGGCAAAGCCACCGTGCAACCCTCCTGGCGTCACGGCTGGTGCTATGGCGATCTGGGCATGGCCACCGCCCTCCTCCACTGTGGCCGGGCCCTTCGGCAACCCGAGTGGCGAAGCAAAGCTCTGGCCATCGCCCTGCGGACAACGGCGATCCCATTCGAATATGCCGGCTGCGAAGACGCGCCTTTCTGTCACGGCACCGTAGGACTCGTGCATCAATACCACCGTTGGTACCAGGCCACGCAAAACCCCCGGTTCAGAGAGGCCGCCGAACATTGGATGAAGATGACGATGCAACACTATTATCAGCCCGGCAAATATCCCGGCGGCTATGCCTATCGCACCTTCGATGAGGATGAGAACAGGCTGGTCAGCATCACTTCTTACGGATTGCTGGAAGGCATCACGGGCATTGGCCTCGTCTTTCTGTACTATCTGCACGACACCGAACCCGGCTGGGACAGCATTTTCCAAACAAACATTTAAATTACCGATCTTTACGCTTTGGCCCAAGGCCGAAGCGTAAAGATGACCCGCCGCTGTACAATAGAAGAACTACTCACCGGACCACCCATCCCCATCGCCGACGTCCGTACCCCGGCGGAATATGCCCATGGCCATATTCCCGGCGCGGTCAATATCCCGCTATTCACCAATGAAGAACGCGTGACCGTCGGCACCACCTACAAACAACAGGGCCGCGAGGCGGCGATCCTTCTGGGCTTCGATCTCACCGGGTCGAAATGGTCCGGCTTTATCCGGCAGGCCCTGGAATATGCGCCCGCGAAAAAAATAGCCGTGCACTGCTGGCGCGGGGGTATGCGCAGCGCGGCAATGGCCTGGGCCCTCGACCTTTACGGATTCGAGGTCTTACTCGTACAAGGCGGCTATAAACACTACCGCCGCTGGGTACACAAAAAATTGGAACAACCCTGGGAGTTTACCGTCGTCGGCGGTATGACCGGCTCGGGCAAGACCCGCATCCTCACCCTCCTGACCCAACAGGGTGAACAGGTGGTCGACCTGGAAGACCTGGCACAACACCAGGGCTCCACCTACGGCACACTCAACCGGCTGATCCAACCCACGCAGGAACAATTCGAGAATAACCTGGCGGCCCGGCTTGCGCCGATCGACACCTCAAGGCGCATCTGGATCGAAGACGAGAGCCAGAACATCGGCAGGTGCCTCTTGCCAAAACCCTTCTGGACCCAGCTGAGAAGTTCTTTCCTTGTCGACCTGCAGGTCCCGCTCGAACTACGCATCGCCTCGCTGACAAAGGAATATGGCGACCTCGATAAAGACTTTCTTGTAGAATCCACTGAACGCATCGCCAAACGGCTGGGGCCCGAACAGACAAAGGCCGCCGTCACGGCTATCCGTGAAGACCGCATCTCCGATTTCATCCGCCAGGTACTCGTCTACTATGACAAAGCCTACCTGAAAGGACTCAAATGGCGCGAGACCAGCCGCATCGTCGAGCTGCCCGTCGAAACCGGCGACCCGCTGCAAAATACAAAACACCTGCTCGCTGCCGCACAGGCACATCCAACAACACAAACACAGGCTCAAACATCTCTCACCGAATGGAAATAAAACTCACGCAATACTCTCATGGCGCCGGCTGCGGCTGCAAGATCAGCCCCGCCATCCTGGATAAAATTCTCCACAGCAACCTCCACATCAACGCAGACCCTCGCCTCCTCGTCGGCAACAGCGAACGCGATGACGCCGCCGTCTGGGACCTTGGCGACGGCAACGCCCTCATCTCGACGACCGACTTTTTCATGCCCATCGTGGATGATCCCTTTGATTTTGGCCGCATCGCCTCTGCAAATGCTATCAGTGACGTATATGCGATGGGCGGACGACCCGTTCTCGCCATCGCCATCCTCGGTTGGCCCGTCGACAAGTTGCCTCCCGAGACGGCACAAAAAGTCCTCGAAGGCGCACGCACCGTCTGCGCCGAAGCCGGCATCAGCCTCGCCGGAGGCCATAGCATCGATTGTCCCGAACCGGTCTTTGGCCTCGCCGTGAACGGGCTGGTCCCTTCTGCCCGGGTGAAGCGTAACTCGACCGCGACTCCCGGCTGCCTGCTCTATCTGACAAAGGCCCTTGGGGTCGGTATCCTTTCCACCGCACAAAAAAAAGGCCTCCTCGCCCCGGAAGATGCTGCCATCGCCCTTCGGTCGATGGTGACTCTCAACAAGCTCGGCGAAGCCCTCGGTAAAATAGCCGCTGTAAAAGCAATGACCGACGTCACCGGCTTCGGTCTCCTCGGTCATCTCACCGAGATGTGTGAAGGCAGCGGCGTCTCGGCAACGATAGAATTGAACAAGGTCCCGACCATTCCTTCCATTTACCGCTATCTCGAACAAGGCTGCATTCCCGGCGGAACAAATCGCAACTGGGCAAGCTATGGCAGCAAGATCAGCCTCACAAACGACGCACAGAAGCACCTGCTCGCCGACCCGCAGACCAGCGGCGGCCTGTTGATCGCCGTCACCCCCGAAGGCACACCCGAAGTAGAGCAGTTGTTACGCGATCATGGTCTTTCCCCGGAGAACCAGATCCCCTTTGGCAGACTCGTTCCGAAAAGCGAAGCCCTCATCACGGTGATGCCCTAACGATCAGCGTATTAGGCAGATTGAATGTAAGAGAAAACCCCTAAGCTCGTGTCGTACGGAGAAGCCGTGCTAAAATATTTGCACGCTTTGCCACAATAAGAATTCTTCTAATGTGTTGGAGTAAGGAGCAATTCTTATGACCCCTTACCGTCTACTCCTGCTTTTGCAAGCCATACCCCTTTTTGTCTTCGGCCAGATCGAAGGACTGAAGCTGAAACACATCGGCACCGAGCAGGGCTTGTCACAGACGAACGTCACCTGCATCCTGCAGGACAGCCGGGGTTTTATGTGGTTCGGAACCCGCGATGGTCTCAACATCTACGATGGCTACAACTTCACCGTATATAAGAATGTAGAGGGCGACAAACACACCGTCAGCAACAACTTTGTCACCGCACTCCTCGAAGATCGCAACGGCGATATCTGGGCGGGGACCTGGGGTGGGGGAGTCGTCCGTTATGATCGCCAACGCAAACGCTTCTCCGTCGTAGACAGCGCCTTTTCCAACTCCTTCGTCAACTATCTCCTGCAAGACTCCCAGGGGAGCATCTGGATCTGTACCGATGGCGAAGGTTTGTATAAGATCGATCCAGCCACGGGAAAACATACCTGCTATTACGCCGACGCAAGAAACCCCGCCGGCCTGGCCGACATCGATATTTACACCATCTTCGAAGACAGCCGCCACACCTATTGGGTGGGTACGGCAAACGGCGGGCTCTACCAGTTTGACGGAAAGGCCGACAAGTTCACTCGCTATACGCACAGCGATATCGACACGTCCTCCCTCACCAACAACGCCGTGAAAAGCATCTATGAAGACCATAACCACCGGCTTTGGATCGGAACCCTCGGCGGTGGACTGGATCAATTCATTCCTGAACAACCCGGCAAACAAGCCTCCTTCCGGCATTTTTTCAACGGCAAACCCACCGGAAGGCTGCGCGAGAACATGGTCCAGGCCCTTGCATCCGATGACGCCGGCAATCTCTGGGTCGGCACCGACAACGGCGGCCTCGTTATCATCGGCCCCTCCGGCGAATCCTATCAGATCTACTACCAGGACGATATCGATAACAGCAGCCTCTCCAACAATTCCGTCGACTATGTCTATAAGGACAGACAGGGAAACATGTGGCTGGGCACTTACGGCGCCGGCGCCAACCTCTTCGCAAAAGACAACGACAACTTCCTGCATTACCGGCATTCGACCGAGCCCGGCAGTCTGAGCAACAACAACGTACTCGATCTCCTCGAAGATACCCAGGGCGACCTGTGGGTGGGCACCGACGGCGGTGGCCTCGACCTCTTGAACCGTCACACCAGCAAGTTCCGCCACTTCACCTATGACGCCGCCAGGCCCGGTGGTATGAGTGGTAATTATGTCCTTGCTCTGAAGGAAGACCGGCATGGCAGCCTCTGGGCCGGCACCTGGGGCGGTGGCATCACCGTGATCGACAAAACAAAGACCCGCTTTACACAATACAAAAATGTTCGCGGCGACACCAACAGCCTCGCCTGTAATAACGTCTACGACCTTGCGCGCGACAGGGTAGGGAATCTCTGGATCGGCACTTATGGCCAGGGTCTGGACCGGTTTGACGAAGCATCCCATCGGTTCATCCACTACAAGCATGAGGCAGGCAACGACAACAGCCTGATCAGCGATCGCGTCCACGCCCTCCTGGCGGACAGTAAAGGCATTCTCTGGGTCGGCACCTTTGACGGCGGAGTCGATCGCCTGGACCCAAAAACAAACCACTTTTCGCATTATCGCCACGAAAGCGCAAGCGCAGGGCTGAGCAGCAATTCCATCAACTGCATTTACGAAGATAGCACGGGCGATATCTGGATCGGCACAGCCGTTGGTCTCAATCGGATCGATCACTCCACCGGCCATATCACCATTTACTCGACAAAGGATGGCTTGCCGGGAACCGTCGTCTACGGCGTGCTCCAGGACGATAAAGGAAATTACTGGATCACCACCAACAAGGGCCTGGCAAGGTTCGATCCCCGCGCAGGGAAATGCAAGACCTTCACCGCCGACGACGGTCTTCAGTCCAACGACTTTAAGGCGCACTCGGCCTTCAAAAGCAACACCGGTAGAATGTACTTCGGCGGGGTCAACGGCTTCAATGCTTTTTACCCCGACAGTATAAAGGAAAATACGATGGACCCGCCATTGGTCATCACGGGTTTCCAGATTTTCAATAAAGACGTTCCTGTTTCCCTGGATCCCCAACATCCTTCTCCATTAAAAGCGGACATCTCGGAAACAAAGGAAGTGGAGCTGGACTATAAAAGTTCGGTAATTACTCTTGAGTTTGCATCGCTGAACTATACCGAGCCCAGCAGCCGCCATTATAGGTATATGCTCGAGGGATTCGACAAAGACTGGACCTACACCAGTACAAAGCGCGCCGTCACCTATACCAATCTCGATCCAAAAACGTATACTTTCAAGGTCCTCGCCATGAAGGGCGACGGCACCTGGCCGGCGACACCCACGACCCTCCAGCTCACCATCGTTCCGCCCTTCTGGATGACCAACTGGTTCCGCATTCTCGCCGTCGCGATCGTCATCGCTGTCGTACTCGGGGTCCATGCCCTCCGGCTCCGGAACATCCGCATCCATCGGCGACAGCTGCAATGGGAGGTCCAGGAACGGACCGCCCAGCTCACTTTCTCCAACGCGGAAGAACGCAAGGCCCGCGAAGAAGCCGAAGAGGCCAACAGGGCCAAAAGCGAATTCCTCGCCAACATGAGCCACGAACTCCGGACACCCCTCAACGCCATTATAGGGTTTACCGATCTCGTTCTGTCCACCCCCCTCCAGCAACTGCAACGCGATTATATCGAACACGTCAGCCGCGCGGGCTACAACCTCCTCGGCCTGATCAACACCGTACTCGACTACTCCAAGATAGAAGCGGGAAAATTACTGCTCGACGACACCGAATTCAACCTCGCCCGGCTGGTAGAGGACACCGTCGGTATGCTTGCCATAAAAGGCTTTGAAAAAGGATTGGAAGTTATCTGCGAGATCGACCCCCGCCTGCCCGAGAGCTTCCGCGGCGATAGCCTGCGCATCCAGCAGATCCTCGTCAACCTGATCGGCAATGCTATCAAGTTCACCGAAAAAGGCGAGGTCGTCATCCGGGTGAAAAAAGAAAGATCCGTCTTTATCGTGGTGCAGGACACCGGCATCGGTATCCCGGACGACAAACTGGACAAGATCTTCGAAAGCTTCACCCAGGGCGACTCCTCCACCACCCGCAAATATGGTGGCACGGGTCTGGGTCTCACTATCGCCAAGACCCTGGCCGAAATGATGCAGGGAAGTTTATCTGTCACCAGTAAGATGGGAGAGGGGACCACCTTCATCCTCGGACTCGACCTGCAGGTCGTCAACGAAACCCCGGTTCCCCAGCCGCTGCGTCGCCCGGCTCTCAGGAGTATCCTCATCGTCGATGACAACGCATCCAACTGCCGTCTGCTGCAGGACATCTTCCGCCAGATGGACGTCGACTGTATGACTGCCACCGGTGGACACGAAGCCCTTAGCATTCTCTCCGCTCACCGGCGACAGGGCCGGGGATTCGATCTCATCATCACCGACTACCAGATGCCCGGAATGGATGGGATCACCCTTGTCAGAGAGATCAAAAGCATGCTCACCGGCCGCAGCCAGCCCTTTATATTGATGCTGTCGTCCATCGAACGAAATATCTATCGGGAAGAAGCACGGGACATCGGGATCGATATGTTCCTGACAAAGCCCGTTCGCATGGAACAACTCAACCAGATCCTCGCCGGCATTTTTGAGCAACGGAACAAACCCGACCCGGAAAACAATGGTCACAGCATCGCGCCCGTATGCGAAAGAGAACAATGCATTATGGTGGTGGAAGACGACGCGATCAATATGCTGCTCATCACCGAGGTGTTGAACAAAATGGGCTTCTCCGTCATCGGCGCCGTCAATGGCAAAGAAGCCCTCGTCCGGTTGGAGACGGTCACGCCCTGCCTCATTTTTATGGATATCAATATGCCCGAGATGGACGGCTTCGCAACCACCCGCTGCATCAGGGGGCTGAACAACTCCAAATCGGAAACCCCCATCGTCGCACTGACGGCTGACGCCATGAAGGAAGATAAAGAACGCTGTCTCGAGTCCGGGATGAACAATTTCCTCGCCAAACCCTTCCGCCTCGACGAAGTAAAGACCCTGCTCGAACTCTATGTCCAGGCGCCCGCCGCCCGCTAACTAATCATTTTTGCACATAGGCCCAGGCCGAAAAGGGATATATTTGAAATATGATCAGATATCCCCGATCCTGCGCGGCCGGCCTCACCCTTCTCCTCAGCCTGGTTCTTTCCACAGGTCACGCCCAACTCTATATTACTCATGGTAATTGGGTCGACGTCGAATCCCAGACCATCCACCCCGACTATACCCTCGTCATCCGCAACGACACCATCGTGGAAATAGGCCCCTCGTCGAAGCTCCGACCCAAACCCGGTGCCCAGGTGGTCGACGCCACCGGCAAATGGCTCATGCCGGGCCTGGTCGATGCCCACGTCCACTTCTTTCAGACCGGAGGCCTTTATACTCGCCCAGACGCTATCGATCTGCGGCAGACCCATCCCTACGAAACGGAACTTTCCTGGTACAAGCAGAACATGGAAGGCCAGCTCCGCCGCTACCTTTCCTGCGGGATCACGACGGTCATCGACGATGGCGCCACGCTCGCCCTCCTGAAACAACGGGATAGTTTTTCGGCAAAGGCTTACGCTCCCCGGATCCTCATGGCGGGTCCGCTGGTCTCCACGAATTATACTCCCAAACCCTTCGATGTTCTGGCCGATCCGGATCAACCTTTCTATCCTGTCACTACCCCGGGCGAGGCCGTAAAAATGACAAAGAAGGAATACCCCTGGCATCCCGACTTCATCAAAATATGGTACATCATCGCCGGCGCCGACGTCACAAAAATAGCCTATGACAACCTGCCGATCGTTAAAGCCGTGATCGAAGAATCCCACCGGAACAACTATAAGGTGGCGGTTCATGCAACGGAAAAGATCACTTCCCGCCTTGCTGTAGAAGCCGGCGCCGACTATCTCGTCCATGAGGTAGCCGATTCTGTGGTCGATGATTCGTTTGTCCGGCTGCTGAAACAACGGGGCGTCGTCCTCTGCCCCACACTCACCGTCGATGACGACTACGCCGCCACCTTCGGGCAAACCTACGTTCCCAGTGCCGAAGACAAGGCAAAGGCCGACCCGGTACAGCTCGGCACCCTGCAGGAACTGCGCTACCTGCCGGATTCCACCGTTCGTCTTCGCTATGAGGCGGTCGCGCGCCGATTGGATAAACGCTTTGCCCGCGAAGACTCCAATGCCGCTGCCAATCTTAAAAAGATGGTCGATGCCGGCGTGTTCATCGCCACCGGCACCGACGCCGGAAACCCCGCCACCCTCCATGCCTCCTCGTATTTCCAGGAACTCCGCGCCATGCGTAAGGCCGGGCTCACTAACTGGCAGATCCTGACAGCTTCTACGCTCAACGGCGCCCGAGTCCTGGGTCGCGAAAAAGAATTCGGTAGCCTCGCAAAAGGTAAGCTCGCCGATCTTCTCATCCTGAACGCCAACCCCATTGAAGACCTGGCCAATTGGGAAAGGATCGATCGCATCTACCACCGGTCTGCCTGGTTTTCCCCGGACTCGCTGATCCTGCCAACCCCCGTAGAGATCGTCCAGCGCCAGGTCAACGCCTACAACGACCACGACCTGGAAGCCTTCCTCGGCTTCTATGCCGACACCGCCGCCCTTTATCAATTCCCGGGTACACTGCTGATGAAAGGGAAAACCGACATGCGCAAGGAATATGCCTTTCTGACAAAGGTCCCGACCTTGCACGTCACCATCGCCGACAGGATCGTCTTCGGCAATAAGGTGATCGATCACGAAAAGCTGATGGTCGGGGGAAAGCTCGTGGCCGATGCTACAGCCACCTACGTCGTCGAAGGCGGCAGGATCGTCAAAGTGTTGTTTACTGACGGAAAGGAATAACGCATTAACAAAGCGTCTGAGCCGGCATTGCGCCACGGCATCGTCCGTCGCCCTAAGGCCGCCGGGAATAGTCATCGAGGATCTCGCGCTCGCGCTGGGTCAGGCTCCCCATGCCCCTGCGGTGGATCTTGTCGAGGATCCGATCCACCTCGTGCTGCTGGTCCGAGCGCTTCACATTGTATTCGTGATCGACGGAATAAAAATCCCGATGCGTCTTGTAGAAGAGATTGTCGACAAAAAGTACCTCCGGCCGCCTGATGATCAGAAAAATGAACACTACGCAAGGAACCAGGATAAGCAGGATGGTCGGCAGATTGGCCAGGAATGCCGAAGGCTGCAGGATGAGTGCGATTAGCATCCCTACCACCCCGCCGCCAAGATGGGCATCGTGGCCGATATTGTTCTTCTGCGAGCGGATCGCATAGATACTGATCAGTACATACAAAGTTGCATAAACCCACGCCGGGATCGAGATCGGTAGTGGGAACATGCTGATGCTCATCCCGGGGAACAACGCCACCGAGGCAAAGAGCACCCCGCAGACAGCCCCCGACGCCCCGACCGAGCTGTAGTCGCCATGGTGGCGGTGAACAAGCAGGGAGAACAGGTCTCCGCCCACAAGACTGGCAAAATAAATGAGCAAAAAACTCCACGTCCCAAGGCTATAGGCAACCATCGAGCTGAACGAATAAAGACTCAGCATGTTGAAAAGCAGATGTCCCCAGCTTACATGCAGAAAGCCTGAGGTCACCAGCCGCTTATAATCCTTGTCGACCAGGATGCGGTCCACCACAAACGAATAGCGCACAAAGAAATGACTGTTCGTAAAGCCCTTGTACGATACAAGGATATTGACGACGATAAGGAGTAGGATGATCGGCCCCGTAAATGTCATGAGGAAATATACATAAGATAAATTTATCTTCCTACCTTTAAGAGGAAGATAATTGGCGTCCCCGTGGCCAGGAAAAACACGATAACAATTCCCGACAGGTTAAAGCCTTTTGTCCGGGCCGTCTGGTACATCGACGGCAGCGCCGACAATGCCTTTCCCAACTATGCCGACGGTACTCCCGGGATCGTTTTCCAGCAACGAGACACCGGCATCTTCGCCTGCGAGAACCCCGCCAAAATACCCGGCGGCTATGTCTTCGGCCAGACGATAAAGCCCGTCATCCTCAACGCTCCGAAAAATTGCGCCATCGTCGGCATAGCCCTCTATCCCCATGTGCTGCAATCGATCTTCCGCTTCAACGCCAGCGAGATCACCGACAACTTCGTCGACCTGAGTCTGCTCCCCGATAAGCCTTCCATGGACCCCACATGCCAGCTGTGGAATACAGCCGACCCTCAAACACAGTTCGCTGTTATCTTCCGTTATCTCGAAGCCCTCATCGAAAAGAACGAGGCCGAACCCGATAAGGGACTCCAGTACGCCGTAAGCCACATCTTTCAGGGTAAGGAAGGTATTTCTTTTAAGAAGATCCATACGGACCTCAATATCTCTGAAAGAACGTTCCAACGGAAATTCGAACAGCACGTCGGCATTTCGCCGCGTCTGCTCGCGAACATCGCCCAATTCCAGGCCGCGTTGAAACAGCTGAAGGACGGAAAATATACTCACCTCTCGGACATCGCCTACGAGAATGGCTATGCCGACCAATCCCATTTCATCCGGGCCTTCAAACGCTTTACCGGCAGTTCCCCCTTGCAATTCATAAAACAACGCAAGGGCGGCGACGAGATAGGGATGTCGGAATCGCTCTGAATGTCGGAATCGTTCTATTTCCGGCGCCGCACCGCTTCTAGTTTTGTGCCGTAAACACAAGACTATGAAAGGACGGCTGATCTTCCTGTTTGGTACCCTTTGCTTCCTCGCCGCCGCAAAGGTCGACGATCCGCAACTCCCACCCCGGCTCTCTGCCTGGCATCCGGAGTCCAATCCCGAATTCGTAAGATATGAACTGGCCACGCCGTTATTTACAGATTATGCGGAGAAAGCACGGTGGATAAAGATCCCCAAGGGCGCCCGCCTAATCGTCACCGGCGACGGCCTCCCTGAATTTCCCGACGGGACCATCCTGGTAAAAACCTTCTTTTACTGGCTGGACCGGCGCGACACAACAAAAGGAAAACAGCTCGTCGAAACCCGCGTGCTTCTCAAGTCGGCCGGTGGCTGGCAGGCTGGTACCTACGTCTGGAACAGGGAGCAAACGGATGCTACCCTGACTACCACCGGAGAAAAAATGGAGATCAACTGGACCGACGAGACCGGTGCCGGCCGGAACATCCGTTACCGCGTGCCCACCAGCACGCAATGCGCGACTTGCCACAATTCCGGCAAGGAGATCATGCCCATCGGCTTCAAGGTCCGCAATCTTAATGTCCCGGTGATGCGGGAGGGCCGGATCATCAATCAGCTCAGCTACTTCTCGGCAAGGGGCATAATGGCCTCCATCGATCTTTCGGAGTATTCGGTCCTGCCCGCCTGGAACGATACCACTGCATCGCTCGAAAAGCGGTCCCGCGCCTACCTGGACGTTAATTGCGCGCACTGTCACAACGAAAAGGGTTATTGTTCCAAATCCGATTTTCGCCCCGCCTTCGAGAACGGTCTTCCCGACACAAAGATAATGGACAAGAAAAAGGCGATCCTCAGCTTCCTCCGGTCCGGCCGGATGCCGCTGTTGGGCACGACCGTCGTTCACCAGGAAGGCCTCCAGCTGATCGCAAACTATTTAAACAAAAAATAAAATGAAACGAAAACCCATGTTACTCCTTATCACCATCATCGTCACCGGCCTTATCGCCGGGCTCTTCTATTGCTGGTCGATCTCCGTTACCCCTGGCCTGGCCCTTTTGCCCGACCGCGAATATCTCATGGCCTTTCAGCAGCTCAACCGGGCGATCCTGAATCCTCTCTTTCTGATCGGCTTTATGGGCCTGCTCTTTTTGCTGCCCATTACTACGTGGATGCATTTTCAGCGGCCGCCATCTACCGCGTTCTGGCTCTTGTTGGGTGCAAGCCTTCTCTATATCGTTGGCGTGATGGGCATAACTATGCTCGGCAACGTCCCGATGAACGATGCCCTCGATGGCTTCAACATCGATGCTGCCACTGCCGCTCAACTCTCCGCAAAGCGGCTGGCCTTCGAAGCCCGCTGGAATTTTTGGAATGATCTCCGCACCATCTGCTGTACCCTCAGCTTTTCGCTGACTGTTCTTGCGGCCCGCTTTTTGCACTCTCTGGCCTAAACCCACAACATGGATGACTTTCAATTCTCTTTTTCCTGGAATGACAACGACTATACCGCCCAGGCTCACGTAGAGGGAGAAGCCCAGCGCCAGACCTTCCGCGTCACCGTCGACGACGCCGATCTGCAGGCCCAGTTCGGCCAGGAATTGGTCTACACCTGGATCAATCAGCTAACCTTCACCTGGGACACCCCCGACGTGGATCAAGCCTCCGATTATATGCGGGCCGTAAACATCGGCCTGATGGAATACCTGGATGAGCAGGAAGAGGCGAGCGAATAAACCCGCTATTTGAGTGCTATACAGGTCAGCTTCCCATCCATCGTACTGATCACATATTCCTTATCCCCCACCGGCAATACCCCGTTCACCATGCAATTGGAAGCCTTATACTTCCACAACACCTCACCGTTCTTTCTTCCCAGCGCCCACACCGTTCCCGAATGCGTCGGCACCAGCACGACTCCATCCTTCTCCAGTAACGCCGTCGGCGCCAATTCATAGCCCAGGTCCACCGGAGACCGCCAGTCGATCTGTAAGGCGGGCGCGGTCGTTGACACGCCGATCACAACTCCATCCATCGTTTTAACATAGACCAGCGAACTGTCCGCCGACAGTCCCATCGATTCCCGCACCCGCAGCTTCGGTGCACGCGATCGCCAGAGTACCGAACCGGTAGCCGCATCAAATGCCGTCATCTCCTGGTCCGGCGCTACGATGAAGAGCCGGCCGCCCGCCGCCACCGGCCAGCAGGCCGCTGGTGAGAACATCCGGTTGGCCGCGCCATTGTTCCATTTCCAGACCAGTCGCCCGGTAGTCTTATCCAGTGTATAGAGATCTGTTCCCCAGCAGCCGAAATAAATATTGCTCCCATAGATCAAGGGCTTGTCGACCACAAATCCGCGCACCTGGTCGAAGTCCCACAATAATTTGCCCGTCGCCAGCGAAAGCGCCCTGAAATGCCCGTCCGAACCACCGATGTATACGACACCGGCCTCGATCACCGGCGCGGCCACATCTGGCTTTCCCGTCTCGAATTTCCAGACCAGCTTCCCTTCCCGTAGACAGTAGACAAATCGATCCGTCGATGCCGCCACAACATAATCATTGGCCGCCGCCGGTGTCGAGTAAACCTTTCCTCCCGTTCGGTAACCCCACACCTTCTTGCCGGTCTTTCCGTCCAGGGCAAAGATCCATCCGTCGGTATCCGTTCCCAGCACCCACTTCCCGGACAACACATTCCCCGTGCCGATATCGCTCTTCGCCTGGTACACCCAGCGTTTCGACACCTGCGGATAAAGTGCATTCCCGGCAAACGAAGGCCGGTAGTAATGCGCTGTGTCGGAAGCCCAATGATGATCATACAGCGCCGCGCGTGCCCATACGTGCTCAACCGGTAACGCCGGCCGTTTCAGCTGATAGAACACGCTGTCATGATCGATCGTAACGATATTATATCCACCGATCGAATCCTTCGCCCGCAGATTGGAACGGCCTACGATGCTGGGGATCCCTTCCGAACTGATCTGCCGGTTGGAATGCCAGTGGCCGCAGAGGATCAGCTGGACATTATGCTGCTTCAGGAGATCGATCGCCTCATACCAGTTGTTCTGCGCGGAGTCCTGCGGGTAATGATTCATATAAATGATCGGCATCTCCGCCTTCGGCAAATGATGAAGGACGGAATCCAGCCAGACGATATCCTCATGGGGCACCTGTCCCGGGCCCATTCGCATATTGGGACCGCAGGCTGTGCCGACAAAAAGAAAACCGCCGTATTGGAAGCTCGTCGTCTCCGATCCGAATACGGTCCGGAAACTATTGGCCCCGCTCTCACTCCAGTTGCCATCGTGATTGCCCGGGATGATATACCAGGGCTTGTTCAGGCTGTCGAAAAGCGACTTCGCCTCCCGCAGCTCCGTATCCGCCCCGAATTCCGTGATATCTCCCGTAATGACCACGAATTTCAGATCGGCGTTCGCGTTGATGTCTTTGATCGTCGCACGCAGATCATCTGAGGCCGTCGGCGCCCCGCCGATATGCGTGTCCGAAATATGTGCAAACTGAAACCGGCCCTGAGCTGTGGCTCCAAACCCAAGCGCCAACCCGAAAAAAGCAAGAAGGAGAGATCTCATGATACTGAAAGTATGGTGTTGGGCTTCATCGCCCGGACAAATATAAATCATTCATCCATAGTCGATTCTATATAAAATATCATCATTTGACATGATAGGATACGTATAAGGTTGTCTGCAAACCCGCATCCGGGCGGTGTAACTTTGCCTCATAACAAAAAGAAAACTATGAAAGCCCTCATTAAAAATCTTCTCTTCGACCGCGAGATCGTCAACGCCATCAAGGCTTCGAAAACAAACGAAGAACTCCTCTACGCTCAACTCTACGCCGGTCGCATCACGTTGAAGGAATATGTCGCGGCCATCGAGAATACGCGCCAATAGGCGTCTGATCTCATCTTTGGCTGGTTCGTAGTATGCACTGCGGATAATAAAATAGTCTTACATTTAGAGTAACACTCTAAACGTATTGTCTAACCCCAAACCAGCCAATGATGCACCGCCGTCTCTTTCTTCAATTCCCGCTCGTGGCCACCGCCCTCGTCGCGCAGGCCAATGACTCCACCAGCGATCAGCCGCTCAAAAAAGGATTCAAGGTCGAAGGCCACAAAGACCGATACCAGGAAGAACTCCACATCATGGGCGGACAATTCGATTGCAAGATCTCCACAAAGGATACTAATGGCGAATGGCTGCTCTATGACACCTATCGGGACGAAAAGGGTGGGCCCGGCCTTCACTACCATTATGACCAGGACGAATGGTTCTACATTGTCTCCGGGGAATTCATCATCAAGGTCGGCGACGATACCTTCAATTTAAAGCCCGGCGACTCGGCTTTCGCTCCACGCCGGATACCACACGCCTTCGCCAAGATCAGCGACGGTCCTGCACAGATGCTTGTCGCATTTCAACCCGCGGGCAAGATGGAAGACTTCTTCAAAGAGATGGCCAAACTCGGTCCCGGCATCCCGCAGGGCCACGAGACGCTAAAAAAATTATTTCACGACCACGGCATGGAACTCGTTGGTCCCCCGCTCACAATACCCAAATAGCGTAATTGGTCCCTCCGGTCGTAAAGCGTTTTTAACAAAAAATCTAGCACGACTAACCGTTAAATTTTGGACATTTAACCAGAACAAACCCCTAAATTATGTCTTCAAAACCCTCCACCGCCTTTGTTGGCGCTTCGTGGATTGCCCTCGGCGCAGGAACACTTGGCTACCTGATCGGACTATGGCGCGCTGAAATGCAGCTCAATGAAAAAGGTTATTATTTCACGGTACTGATGTTTGGCTTATTTGCCGTCGTTTCCCTGCAAAAAAGTGTTAGAGATCGCCTGGAAGGAATACCGGTGACCGACCTGTACTATGGTATCAGCTGGTTCGCCACCATTCTTTCCATCGTCCTGCTGGCGATCGGTTTGTGGAATGCCACCATCCTTCCCAGTGAGAAAGGTTTTTATGCCTTTGCTTTCCTCCTGGCTATTTTCGGCGCCGTCACTGTTCAGAAGAACACCCGTGACGCGCTACAGGCTGAAAAGGAGGATAAGAAATGAGCGCGTCCCCGCCCAGGCCCAAACAATATTGATTTCTTTAATTCGTTATTAAGTAGTTGAGTCAGGCTCAGTGAATTAAAGTACCCATGATCCCTATCCGTGCAAATACCCGCCCTGACAGCCGGTCGTCTTTGCAAGACGCTGATTGTAAGCCTTTTATAGAGGTTGCCAACTATATTGCGGGCACAGCCGGGGCCTTTATCGCCCCCGCGGATGCCGATTCTCCGGACACACTTTCCTTCCCCATCGATTGTTATGGACAACTTTGTATCCCGGCCATCAGCCCCGATAGCCTGAACCCGGGTCAACGCAAGGCATTGGAAGACCTGGCCTCCTCCCTGGCGCGGATGTTCGCCGCAAAAAAGCAATCCGCGAGCAACGCCAATACAGCATCGCTCACCGCCGAAGCCCAGGAGAAGCTCGACAAGCAACGCGCATTCTACGAGAATATCCTCAATAAATTACCTACCGATATCGCCGTTTTTGACGCCAACCATCGCTACCTCTTTGTCAATCCCGGCGCTATCAGCAATGAAGAATATCGCAAGTTCATCATCGGTAAGGATGACTATGAATATGTGGCCTACCGCAACCGGGACATCAACATCGCCCACGCCCGGCGGGCCAAATTTCTGGAAACAAAGAACAGCGGCAAAGAGATCCGCTGGGAAGAAACATTCCTCGATCCTTCAGGCCACCCCTTGCACCACCTCCGGCGCATGTTCCCCGTCTATGACGAGAATGGCCAGCTGTCGATGGTCATAGGGTTTGGAATGGAGATCTCCGATCGTAAGGCTCTCGAGGAAAAGCAGGCCAGACTGGTTCGTCAGCTCTCTACCCAGAATACCCAGCTCATCGATTTTTGCACCATCGTCTCGCACAATCTTCGTGCGCCCCTGGTCAATATTTCCATGTTGGTGGACCTTCTGAGCACCAGCAGGGACCCCGACGAACACCTTCTGCTATTTTCAAAGCTGCGTCCCGTGTTGGAGAATCTGCACTCCACATTCAATGAATTGGTAGAGTCCATCCAGATAAGACAAAATCATGAGATCAAGTCGGAGAAGCTGTCCGTACAGGATTGCCTCAGCCGGACAAAGGAGAATCTGCAGGCCGAGATGCAACGTCTCGACGCAGAGGTGGAGTCGGATCTCGAGTTGGCGCCGGTGATCAACTTCCCGCCGCAGTATCTTAAAAGCATCCTGCTCAACCTCGTCTCCAACGCCCTTAAATATCATTACCCCGGCCGGCCGCCACGTATTCGCGTAGCGACAAAAAGGGAAAAAGACAAGATCATCCTTTCAGTCACGGACAACGGACTCGGGGTCGATCTGGTCAAACACCGCGATAATTTTTTCAAGATCGGCAAGGTCTTCCACCGCCATCCCGATGCGAAAGGTTTTGGACTGTTCATGACAAAGACCCAGGTAGAAGCCATGGGCGGAAGGATCTGGGCTGAAAGCGAGCCCCAGGTAGGGACCACCTTTCATATTGAATTTGTTAATCAACAAAATTGTTTGTCGTGAAAAATATTTACTTCATTGATGATGATCCTGTATTTATTTATCTGACAAGGAGGATGATGTCCTCCAAAGCGGGTTTCGACGCGAAGGAATTCACCGACGGCGAGCTGGCCATCGATCATCTCCGGGCCATCTGCGACAAACCCGACCTGCTTCCCGACATTATTTTTCTTGACCTCAGCATGCCCGTTATGGATGGCTGGGAATTTCTGGAGGAATACAGCCAACTGCAAGATAATCTCAAGAAGAAGATTTCGCTGTTCATTGTGTCGTCTTCCATTTCGCCCGAGGAGGTGGAGCGATCGAAGAACTATGCCGTCGTCACCGACTTCCTGATCAAGCCCCTTCGCGCGGGCAAGATCGAAGAGCTACTGGCCGCGGGCTAGGCCCGGGTGCCCTGGCCAAAACAAATGCCGGGGCCAACGTACCGTACCCTTAGAAAACCCTGATAATGTTCGACCCTAACCATGTCAACCTGCCCGTTCTACGGGAAAGAGCGTATAATCTTCGCTGGGCAACCGTCCCGCCGGAGGTGATCCCGCTCACCGCCGCTGACCCGGACTTCCCCTGTCCGGCTCCGATCCTGGAGGCGATCCAGCAATACGCGGCAGCCCGTTATTTTTCATACACCCCCGCGGAAGGCTGGCCCGAATTCCGGGAAAGCATGGCCGCATTCTTCACCCATAAAAGAAATTGGGCTGCAAAACCCGGCGACATTCTGCCCGTGGACAGCGCGGCCTTCGGCATCTACCTCATATGTAAGGCATTTCTGAACCCAGGCGATGAAGCCATCATTTTTGACCCGGTGGATTTCCTTTTCAGGTATTCCATCGAGACGGTAGGCGCCCGTGCAGTGGCATTCCCGATTCCCGCCGGCACCGGCGTCGTGGATTTCCACCAGCTGGAATCGTCCATTACAAAAAAGACAAAACTCATCTGCCTCTGCAACCCGTTAAACCCTACCGGTAAGGTCTTCACAAAGGACGAACTGGAAACCCTTGGTGCGCTGGCGCTAAAACATAAGCTCCTCATCCTGAATGATGAGATCTGGAGCGACATTGTCTATGATCCGTATCGATTCACAAGTATAGCATCGCTCGATCCTGCCATCCGGCAGTCGACCATCACCGTTACAGGCTTTAGCAAGTCCTATGGCCTTGCCGGTCTTCGCATCGGCGCAATTGCGGCAACCCATCCTCCGCATTGGCAAAAGATCTTCGACGCCTCCCTGCATGCATCCACCGTTCATGGGGTCAACATCCTTTCCCAGGTAGCGGCCGCTGCGGCCCTCCGGGAATGTGAGGACTGGCTGGAAGGGTTCAAACACCATCTCCATGCCATGCGCGATCTTTGCGTCGACAGCCTCAACAAAATCCCGGGCGTCAGCTGCCGGCAGCCGCAGGGCTGCTATGTAGCCTTTGCCGATATCCGGGAGACGGGCCTGTCTTCGGCCGAAATGCGGGATCTCCTGTTCCAGCAAGCAAAGGTCGCCGTGGTGCCCGGCCTGTCTCAGTGGTTCGGTCCCGGCGCCGATGGGTATATCCGGCTCAGCTTTGCTACTTCTGAAAAAATATTACACGATGCGCTTCAGCGCATTGACTCCACAATCCGTACGCTATGAAATATGTTATTATCGGTGGGGGCATCGCCGGTGCAGCCCTCGCCATTTATTTACAGAAAAAGGGCTGTCGCGTGGTCATTGCCGAGAGGCTGAGCACCCGCAACCGCGTCGGCCACGGCTTCATGGTCCATACGGAAGCGATCGGCATTCTAAACGAACTCAACGGAGGCGATGCAGTCCTCCCCGGAGAAAGCATCCGTCAGTTCCGGTTGATGCGGCCCGATGGCATAACCCTACGGGAAGAGATACTCGACAGCTGGTCCTGTATGCGTCGCGATCAACTGATGGACTATCTGACCGGGCAGCTCGCGGAAGGCTCTTTGCTCCAGGGGATGCAATTCTCCGGCTTTATCCGAGACAGCCGGCGCGTCGTCGCCGCCGAATTCGAAGGGGGGCACAGAGAGGAAGGTGACATCTTCGTCGGTGCGGATGGCGCCAGGTCGATGGTGCGCCAACAGCTGTTTGGCAAGACCATCCATAGCCCGGTTCGTGTAAAGGAAGTCGTAGGGGTCTGTTCTTATCCGTCCCTTGCCCAACAATATGCCCACACCTTTTTGAAATTCCAGCATGCCGACTACGGCCTGTCCTTTGGGATGATCCCCACAGGACCGAAAGACTTTGTCTGGTTCATGCAATATGATCCGACGATGGGCGATGTCATCGGCGAAGGCAGCGAGGCCATCGCTGCTTTTTGCCGCAGCAAGCTGCAAGGCTTTCCCGATCCCGTCGGCGAATTGCTCAGCCTCGTCGATTTTCGCAATTCATACGTCTGGCACACCCAGGACTTCAATCCGCTTCCAACCTTCCATCAGCAGAATGTCGTGCTGTTGGGCGATGCCGCGCAGCAGGTCCTTCCATTCACCAGCGCCGGGACGAGTAATGCCCTGCTGGGAGCAAAAGTGCTTGCCGAGGGCCTTGCAGCCTTTGCCGATCCGCAGATGGCCTTCCGGGCTTATTACGAACAGCGGGCCTTTCACGTCAAAAATCATGTACAGCTGGGCCGCGAAATGAGCCGGACCTTCCTGCACCCGGAGAAAGAGAAGAAGAGTGAAGTGCAGACACCGCTGCTTTCCGCCAGACCCGTTCGCCTCACCGGCGCCGTTACGGGAGGATCCCGGCATCCGCGCCTGCGCGTTCAATATTTTACCGATCCTATCTGTTCCACCTGTTGGATCGTCCAACCTACCTTGCGGCAGATCGAAGTCGAGTACGGTCCCTACCTCGACATCAGCTATCATATGGGCGGACTCCTGCCTTCCTGGGAAACCATCCGCGGAAAGATCCGCTCGCCGGAAGACGCCGCGCTTCATTGGGAAGAGGTCGCGTTGAAATACCAGATCCCCATCAATCCGATGGTATGGAAGGATGACCCGCTTTCATCGTCTTTTCCTGCTGCCATTGCCTTCAAGGCCGCGCAGCGGCAGAACGAGGAGAAGGCGGTCCTGTACTTACGCCGGCTCAGGGAAATGCTCTTCCTCGACGGCAAGAATATCTCTCGTCCGCAGCACCTGGCAGTGGCCGCCGAAGAAGCCGGCCTCGACTGGTTGAAAATGATGACCGACTTCGACGGCGAGGCGCTCCAGGAATTCCGGCTCGACCTTCGGCTGGCCCGCAGCCTGGGAATCGTCAGCTTTCCAACGTTGATCATGACCAGCGCCCTCGGAACTACCACCCGGATAAAGGGGTACTTCGAATTCAAGGAGCTGGAAGATCTTATCCTCGGGATGCTGTCGGCCGATCCCTCCTTCATTCCCGGTCTGCACAAGACAGGATAACCTATTGATTCAGACTCAGTCCCGACCCCACGACCACATTGTACCGGTCCGTGGGTGGTGAATACTGCTTTACCGCATTTTTGATCGGCATATTGGCGAACTCCAGGCTCCAGGCATTCGCCTCCCGGTAGGCATGATAACACCAGGACCATCCCCATCCCTCCCATATGCCGATGCAGTCCTGCAGATAGGTCGCCGCTCCCGGCGCATACCGCACGGCACTGAATTCACCTACGAACATCCGCGCACTGTATGTCGTCTGAAAGGTCCTCACCTTCGTCAGGTTCGCGGTTAGTTGGGCCTGGTTGTATTGAAGACCCTCGATCATGCCGGGATAGGTGACCAGGTCGGAGTCCTGGTTCGTAAATGTAAGCGGCTGATACATATGCACCTCATAGAAGACATTGGTCAGCGGCACCGGGGTAGGGGATTTGTAAGCATTCGGATCATCCCCCTGCGCAAAGGAAATAAAGATCGGCGTCTTTCGGTCTATCGCCCGGATGGCATTGCCGATGCGGATCTCCGTCGACCGCGCGTCGAGATTCGCCGGCGGCGAGCTGGGTTGGATCGGCTCATTGATCAGGTCATAGCCGAATAAGTTACTTCGTCCCATATAACGCGTTGCTAACTGCTGCCAGGCCGCAAGCAGGGTGTCGTTATACTGCTGGTCCTGGAAGACCTTCATCACCTTAGCCGTATCGTGTCCTCCCGGTGTCCAGTGCATATCTATCAGGATCTTGATGCCCAGGGGCTCGCACAAATTGAAGGCGTTGTCCAGTTGCACCATCTCACTGTCCAGCCAGCCGTGCCACCGGCCCAGATCATACGGCGCATCGACGCTCACGATCTGCCATCGCATGACATTGGCCTTCCAGAGCCTTAGCGTATCGATGTCGCCGCTGTTCACCCCGTTCTGCGGGCTCATCACCCCCCGGAAGGTCCGGTTGTCTGTGATCCGGACAAAATCGATATTCACGCTATCACCCACATGCTGGGGTGGATCGAGCGGATCGACCCTGATCCGGCGGATCGTCCCGGTCCATCCCGCGACGGTGGACATATCCACGATATAGCTGCCATAGAAGGTACTACTGTCGGGGATGATGGTAAAACTCTTCGACTTGGTCTGGTTCCAGACCGTATCCGCATCGGTGATAAAAAAGACCCTGCCGCTCGTGGCCGCCGACTTCACTCTCATATCGACGTGTACATATTTGTAAACGGCCGGGTTGGTGATGCCTAAGAAGTCAGGTGAGAAGACCAGCGGATCGGTACTGGTCGATGTCAGATTCAACGTCCCTCCCGAAACCGACGAGGTCGCGTTGCCCGGCATCCATCCCTCGTAGTTGCCATCCGTGTCAAAATACCATTCGGAGGCATTGTCGATGGTTTGCGTAATGGCGATGTAATCGATCACGACCGTCTGCCCGCTACCGCCCGCGGGATCCAATGGGTCGATCCTGATCCGCCGGATGGTTCCCGTCCATCCCGCAACCGTCGACATATCGATGACATAATTGGCAATATAGCCGTTGTTGGCCGCGATGGTAAACCCCTTCGACTTGGCCTGGCTCCATACACTATCCGTGTTGGTGGTGAAATAGATCCTTGCACTGGTGACGGAGGTGTTGTTCTTCATGTTCAGCCGGATATACCGGAACCCTGAGGGCGAGGTTATATTGAGAAGATTGGGCGATAACAATTGGGGATCGGTACTGGTCGTCGTCACGTTCAAGGTGCCGCCCGGCTCCGTCATGGTCGCATTGACCGGTGTCCAGCCGAGAGGGTCCCCCGCGGCATCGAACTTCCATTCATAGGCCGTAAGCACCGTTACTTCCCGTGGGATCGTTGTGCCGGGGAGGTAACTCGGCCGCATATCCTTCCTGCAGGCGGAGAACACAATGATCCAGATCAAAAAGCTACCCAGGGAAAGCGGAGCAATCCAGTCTTGGTATTTTTTCATAGTGAGGTTTTGCCTCGTTCTGCCCAAATTACGCGCCATAATGGCGGCCGTCTTTTGTTTTGTCCTTTGCCGGGCTTAACTTTAAGGAATAACCCCGATGCCGGATGTAGTACAGGAATTACCGGCAACGCGGCGGTCGTGGGTAACAAAATTCCCAAGCTACTCTGCCTTCAACACATCCGTCGTCCTCACCCGCGCGAGATACCATACCCGCGAAGCGATGATCGTTCCGCTCAGCACCAGGATCCCCAGGAACCCGAGCACCAGCGAATCCGCCCGCACCCCTGCGTTGATCCGGAAGATCAGATCCATCAGCTTGCGGGCCAGCAGATAGCCCATCGAACAGCCAATGATCGAAGAGATCAGGAAAATTCTCCAATAGCCTCCACCTACCAGCCGGAAAATATGCCGCCCCCGTGCACCTACCACCTTCCGGATGGCAATCTCCCGCAACCGTTTTAGCACCGTGAGCGAGACAAGCGCGAACATCCCCGTTGCCGCCATAAAAATCGCGATCAGCGCAAAACCCGAAAAGATGCGGGTGACTATACCATTGAGCCGCATAGTGAACACCGATACATCGTCCTGGAAATAGGTATTCAATGGGGTCGAAGGATACAGCCGCGCCCAGATCGTCTTCACGCGGTCATAGACCTCACCCAAACGACCGGGTCGTGCGCGGATCACCCATTGGGAGGCTTGGTCCGGCGCGATCAGACACATCGCCAGCGGTTGGATGGGGTCGCCAAAGGAATTTTGGGTAAAATCTTTCAACACCCCGGCGACAAGACACGAATTGTTCTCGTCTTTCCGGATGACCTTGCCTATCGCTTCTGTCGGTTTCCAACCCATGGCAAAGGCCAGCTTCTCATTGATGAGCATATACTGCTGTGGGGCTACCCCGCCGCGGATGCCCGAGTCGCCGCTTGCCGATGGCAAGGCCGCCGGTGCACTCCCTGCTACCACTCGCAGACCCATCAGGTTCACATAACCGGGAGCCACCTCCAGGTAGGTACACTCTTTCTTCTTTCCCTCTGCCTCCAACGGCCAGGTATGATAGGAAAATCCTATTTGATCCCGAACTCCCGCCACCTGCTGGATCTCCGGTACCCGGCTTAGCTCATCACGCAACACCCTTCCATCCTTTCCCGGCGCCAGCCAGATCCCCATGACATTGTCATGTCGGTAACCATAGTCATAGTCCCGCTGAAAGGCGGCGTTGCGGGCAAAGGCAATGGACGTGATCAGCGTGATAAACGTGATCACGATCTGAAGACCCAACAGGATGCGCGAAAAAAGATTGCTGCCGCCGAAACGTACCGCCCCCCGGAAAATGTGGATGGCATTGAACCGGCTGACATAAAAGGCCGGGTAAGACCCCGCAAGCAGGACGACCGCAAAGAGTAAGATCACGATCACCAATTGAAGCATATGATCCCGCAGATAGGAAGCATGAATATCCATATGGACAAGCATCGCATTGTAGGCCGAGAACCAAAGCATATCCAGTAACATCGCCACCCCGATGGCCGGAAGGACGATCAGTACGCATTCCAGTAATTGTTGCAGCATGATCTGGCGGAAAGAACTACCCATCACTTTCCGCACACCTATCTCTTTAAGCCGGCGACGGCTTTGTGCTACCGTGGTATTGGCAAAATTCAGGCAAGCCGATAGCAGGATGAGAATGCCGAGGATCAGCGGGACATAGACGGCCGCATCACCCGGTCTTTCCAGCATCGCGTTCTTGTCAAGGACTCCCGATTCCGCCGCCGTCTGCATCAGCGACTGCAGGGCAAAGGACGTAACCTTCAGATCCTGCCGGGCGGCCTGTTCCAGCGGAACGTAACGGTTCAGATCCCTGGCAAGCTGCGGGGCCTGCCGGGGATCGGCCAACTTCAAAAATACCGCGTCCGAGATCCGGGCCCAATCATCCTTGTGAACGGACGAACCGTCGAAATTCAAAAAATTCGCAGTCGACGTCAGGGTCTCGAACTGAAAGGAAGAATTATACGGCAGATCTTTCACGATACCCGTCACCGTCAGCGGTCGCTTATACGGCTGGTCAGAATAAAGGACCAGTGTCTTCCCGATCGGATCGGCCGTCCCAAAGAACTTCTTCGCCCCGGTCTCGGTGATCACCACCGTGGAAGGGTCTGACAGCCGGGCCTGGCCCCGAGCCAATGGAAAGGTAAAAACATCGAAAAAGGCGGAGTCCGTAAAATGTGCCTGCGCCGCAAAAGGTTCCTGGCCTGCCGGCTGGATCGCCAGTGGTCGACCTTCCCATCGCACCGCCGCCTGTACCACCGGATAATCCCGCATCGCCGCAGCCCCCACCGGCGCCGGACAGGGTCCCTTGGGGCCGTCTCCTCCCGCAACTGTCATCACTACCCGAAAGATCTGCCCCCGATGGACATGCCACTGGTCGAAGCTCGTGTAGAACCGGTAGTCCTGGATCCCCCAGATCATTGCGGCGATCCCAACACCCAGACTTAAGATATTGATAAGTACGTAAAGCTTCGTTTTTCGCAGGTTGCGGAAAAGGATGCGGCAGTAGTTGGCGAACATGGCATAGTATTTCCGCAGAGATGCGCCAATGCGGGATTTCCATACTGTTGCCTGCTTACCCGGCGGAACCGGGCAGTCCACCGGGGAAAGAATTCCACGATTACCCTGATGATCCTCATGGCATTATATTTTATATATATAGTAGTAGGATTAACTAAAACCGCCACAATTAAAAAACAACTTGAACATGAAGAGAACAATTAACGCGACATTGGTCAGTGCGGGTGTAGCCCTCATACTGCTCTCCGGATGCGTATCCAGCAAAAAATACAAAGCATCCCAGGCAGAGTTGGCTAAAGTAAGAAGCGACAGCGCCCAGCTGGCGCAACAGGTTTCGTCGTTGAACGGTAATGTACAGGATCTGCAAAACAAGAATACCGGCTTGCAACAGAACCTCGATGCCGCCAACAACCGCACCGCTGCTACACAAAAATCGCTGGATTATTATCAGAATTATTTCAAAGACCAGCAATCCATGATGGGCCAGGTCAGTGACGACGTCAAAGGCGCACTGACCCAGGCAGGGATCGCCAACGGTGATGTTCAGCAGGTCAACAACACCATTTTCGTCCGGCTCGACGAAGATGAACTTTTCAAAAAGAACAGTACGGTGGTCTCCACCAATGGAAAGAAAGCATTGGACGGTCTCGCCGGTGTGATCAAGAGCCGGGACAATGTCAATGTATTTATTGGCGGTGGCGACTCCACCTCGGGAACGGGTAACATGTCGGCCATGAACGACATGAATCCCCAGCCCGCGACCCCCAAGGTGAGGCATCATCGAGCCGCAAAGGCAGCAACCAGCAGTACCGCGCAAAGTGGCGGTGCCGGTGGTGGCGGCAGCGTTGCAGCAAACAGCAATACCAGCGGTGGTCAGTCGGGAAGCACTCCGGTACACAAAAAAGTGCATCACCATTATTCCGGCGAAGGGTCGATGGCCATCTACAATGGACCAGGCCGGCACAATCGTTCCTGGGCCCTCAAACAGGCCCGGATGGCATCGGTAGCTCACAACTTCCTGCAAAATGGGGTCGCCAAGGTGAACCTGTCGATGCGGCAGTCGGACCTTACTTCAAACCCGGACAAGACGATCAAAGTGGTAATAGTTCCAAAGATGGAAGATTTTAGCCCGCAACCGGGCGGATCGAAATAAAGATCAATTCCGTATCGGGGAAAACAAGACAAAGCCTTCTGCACTGCGGAAGGCTTTGTTTTTTGCGGGATCATTTGAATACCATTCCATATTTCTTTGCGATGGCCTCCATTTCCGGCTTCGGTTTCGCTTTAAAGGGCTGGCCTTTTGGCGTGCCGGATTCGCGAAAGAAACCTTCGAAACCCGCGGGCGAGTAGCCAAAGAAAAAAACCACTTTTTCGGTACCGGTATTCCTGATCCCATGAAAACTGTCTTTCGGCACAAACCCCGTGGTGCCGGGCCAGAAGGGATACACGATCTCCCCGATGGTGATCTCGCCGTTGCCGGAAAGAAAGAGAAAGAATTCGTCTGCATACAGATGCTTGTGCATGGGAATCGCGCTTCCCGGGATCAATTCTTCTGAAAGCAAAGAGATAGACGACATTTCGTCGGTCGATTTGGAAAGATGAAAAGTAATGATCGTGTTTTCCCGGACATACACCGCCTCGCATTCGTCCGAATGCTTTATGACCGGTCCGCCGTTGATCAGCGCCAGAAAAGGCAGATGCGAGATCGTTGTCAATGGCACTCCGGCCAGCCCCAAAGTGGTGGCCTTTAGAAAGTCTCTCCTGTTTTCCATATTTAATTTTTTTCCGGTCAGACATAGCTCAACCACCATTGCCGGTTTGCCTTTTTATAGGCGCTGAAGCGCCGGCAGGGTAGATAAAGGAATACGATCACGGTCACCCACACCAGGTAAACCCCGGCAAGTGGGATGCCGAATCCATCGGGCGCGAAGAAAAAGGCACTGCCCGGAGTAACGATCTGGTTGGTCGTATACCCCATTGAAAAAAACAGCGTGATTGTGATCACCTGGATCAAACCCCAGTGCAGAACATAATAAAAGAAGGGGACGCTTCCGTATACGGCAAGGATAGAAGTAAGACGATTCCTGCAATTTTCCGTTCGGCTCAAAATGATCAGAGCGACACCCAGGGTCATACTCAAATAGAGCAGCGAACAGGGATACTTGGTAACGTTGAAGAAGGAGATCACCGTCAACGCAGCGGTCTTTTGCACCGACCATGGCTCCGGATCTCCATAGCTATTGATGGTACGGAAAATAAAGAACAGACCCAGCAACCCAAGCCCCGTATTCAGCAAGATCTTCTTTCGCCTGGCTGCATCAAAGGCCTGGTGATACATCGGTCCGAAAGCATACCCCATGAACATTACCCCCGTCCACGGCAGAAGTGCATAAGGCACATTGATAACGTGACCCTTTCCGATCGGGATCTCGCCGGCCCATCCGTTGCCGGATAGCAACAGTTGCCAGGCGACCGATTTGTCTATAGGGCCGGGAGCGAGGATGTCGAAGATATTATGACAGGCAAAAATGACAAAGCCAATGATCCCCACCGTCACCGGTGAAGCCTTCATCGTGATCAAAAGCCCGAGGAGGATCATGCTGCCGCCAATGGCCCAGATCACCTGAAGGATAATATAGCTGTAATGGGGATTGAGTGTGATAAAGAAACTGATCACCCCGACCTCGATAATTAACAGCCAGAGCCCCCGCTTGAACAAGAACGACGCCAGTTCCCTCGAATCCCGACGCATCCCCGCCAGGTAGACCGAAATGCCGCTCAGGAATACAAAGGCAGGGGCGCAAAAATGGGTGATCCAACGGGTGAAGAACAGGATCGGCGTCGTCACCGCCAGATCCGTCGCCTCTGGATGACCCTTGTGCTGCGCATCCCGTACGTGGTCGATGGCCATAATGAGCATCACCACGCCGCGCAGGATATCGATCGACTCGATCCGGGTTTTGTTTTTAGACATATGATAACCACCACTGCCGGTGCATTTTTTTATAAGTCCCATACCATTTGCAGGGCAGGTAAAGCGCCAGGACCACGAACCCCCAATAGATGTAGACCAACCAAAGCGGGTAGCCAAACCCCAGGGCTTGCCAGACCAATGGTGAACCATCCGACTTCATCGGCAGTCCGGACCCCAGGATCAGCAGGATATTCATCGCTCTCAGCAAACCCAGATGAACAAGGAAATAGAAGTAGGGGACATTGCCATATACGGCGCAAAAGGCGGTGAACCGGTTTGCCGTCTTCTCTATCAGCGCCAGCAGGATCAGCACCGGCCCGAGCGTCATGCTCAGGTAAGCAAGTGAAGGGGGCTGCTTGGTCGCATTTAAAAATGAAAGCAGAGTATGGGCCGCATCTCGCTGTGTCGACCACGGGGCGGGGTCACCATATGAATTCATCCAGCGCAACATTACAAACAGAACGACGAGGCCCGCTCCTGCTGTCAACAGCACTTTCCTTCGGCGGTCGGCACCATACCCGGGAGCATAAAGCGAACCGAGCATATAGCCAGTCAACAGTGCGCCGCTCCATGGAAGCGCCGGGTATAGCAGGGCGACGATCCGGTCTCCGCCCAACGGGATGATCGCACCCCGGCCCGTCAGCATCAGGGTCAACAGTTCTCCCGTTACACCCTTGTTAGGAACCGGGATGGCGTCGAGCAGATTATGGCCAAAGATCAACAGCAGGCCGATGCCGCCGATCAGCATCAGCGACGCTTGCAGCCGGATAAGCAGACCCAGCAGGATCATCCCGCAACCTATCGCCCAAAGCACTTCTAAGACAAACACGTGATAAGCTGCATCGAAGGTAAAAAGGAACGTGATCACCAGCAGATCGGTGGCTATCAACCATAGACCGCGCTTGAAAAGAAATTCCGTCAATTCCTTTCTTGTCCGCTTCAATCCCGCCAGCCAGGCAGATACCCCGCTCAAAAGCACAAAGGTCGGCGCGCAAAAATGCGTTACCCAACGGGTAAAGAAAAGGATCACCGTAGTCGTCGCCATATTCAGCGGCGAATACTGGGGTCCCTGGAAATGGAGAAAATCGCGGCTGTGATCGAGGGTCATGATGATCATGATAAGCCCCCGGACAGTATCGATACCCCGGATCCGTTCTCGTGCAGCCAGATTGGTCATAAATATCTAATATAACCAAAAAAACAGAACCCGCGACGAATGCCGCGGGTTCCATTTAGGTTCCGGTTGCTTTTTGTTGGTTACCGGTTATTATTTGAGGTCTAATTCTTGTCGAACCAAAGCTTCGTCGTCAGCAGGTCCGCTCCCTGATCCGCCACCGCCTGCTTGTAGTTCGCTCCATTCAGCGACTGCTCCGAACCCGGATAGATGAATCGAAGGGGCATCTTCCCGCCAAGCGTCCCCGCCACGGCAGGATTCAGTTGCGGATAGTCCAGTCTCCGCCACTCAGCAAAGGCCTCCAGGCCCTGCCCGAACAGCGCGATCCATTTCTGGTTACCGACGGATTGCTTGTAGTTCGCCGCATTGTATTGAACCGAAGCCTGACCCAGGTAATTGGCCGTCACGGTCGCATCCTTGATCCCATATTGAGCGAGACTGGCCAGTACGGCTTGATTATACAAGCCGGCCGCATCACCCGTAATAAATCCACGGGATACCGCCTCGGAAAGATCGAAAAGGACTTCCGCATAGCTCAGGATCACGGCCGGCGCATGGGGCGCCCGGAAATAGTCCCCGGGGCGGGAGGTCTTGCTCAGTCCAAGGTTGTTCGCGTCCCCGGTCAAAAGCCCATTGGGTACGCCGACATAACCATGTGGCGCATCGTCGGTCGGCTGGGCATAGATCGGCAGCCGGGGATCGTTCAGCGCCGCGAGCCGGTCCACGATCGTCTTGCTGATCCGGTAATCCTGCCGGGTATCGAAGGTGAGGCTCACCGGGTTTTGGTTGGGGGAGTCCTGGTAAACAAGCGCTGCCAGATCGGAATTGCTCGAGAAATAGCTTCCACCCTCACTTTGAATGTCCGTCAGCACCTGCTTGGCAAGCGTGGGTTCCTGGTCCGCGATCCGCAACGCGATGCGAAGTCGCAGGGCATTGACAAACTTCTTCCAGTTGGCGATGTTGCCGCCATAAATGGCATCTCCACCGATGGTCGGGCCGCTCGGGTCCAGCAACGTCTGCGCAGTCTTCAGATCGGCCAGCAGTCCCAGGTAGACATCACGCTGTGCGTCATAAGCCGGCGTCAGAAAACTATCGATCTTCCCCGCTTGCTTATAGGGGATGTCACCATAGGCATCCGTTAAGATCTGGAACACCCAGGAACGCAGCGTCAGCGCCACGCCCTTGTAATTGTTGTTGGGCAGGTTGTCTCCGATCGAGATGACCTTGTTCAGATCGGTAATGCTTTGGCCGTAAAGGGTCTTCCACAAAGAGGTAAAACTGCTGTTGTTAAAGATGTACCTGTCGGGGTCGGTATACTGGATCTTCGCCCAATGCTGGATGAACAGCAGGGACGAATTCAGGTTGTTATCCACGCCCCAGTAAGCATCGGCCGTCAGTTTCTCAGCGGCAGTCAGCAGATAATCCGGTTGGGGATTTTCCGTCGCATTGGGGTTCTTGTTGATATTGGCCAGCTCTTTCTTGCAGGAGGCCGTGGCCAGTAACAGTCCGCCCAGGATGAATTTATAGATCGTCTTCATTGTAATTAGAATTTGAAGTTTACATTGATGCCATAGCTCCGCGTACCGGGGAGGCTCAGATCTTCCAATCCCTGCCCGTTGCCCGTGTTGAAAGCCGTCTCCGGATCCACGTTGGGTACTTTCTTATGGATGATCCAAAGATTCCGTCCTACCAGGCTGATGTTGGCGCTGACAAACCCGATGGGTTGCAGCCATTTGCCGGGCAGGTCATACCCCAGTTTTACTTCCCGCAGCTTGATAAAGGAAGAGCTATAGATCCAGGCTTCGTCGAAATTATTCAGGGTCTTATAATACTGGGAGGCTGGTGTGATGGCCGTGTTGGTCTTGCCGTCCTTGGTCACGCCCTTGAAAATGATCCCGTCGTCGTAAACCTTCTCTCCACCGGGGCCCGCAGTTCCGGCCACAGGCAACTGTGAATTATCGTTGCCCGGGAAGTAATAGGAGAGACCCCCATGTCCCGCATCCCTGCCCGGCAGGGTAGTAGCCAGCACCCCGGTATAAGAACCCGTGGCATTGGTAGAGGAATATTGCCGGCCGCCAAACGACCCGTCGATCAGTACGCTCAGCGAGAGCCGGTCATAGGTAAAGGTGTTGGTGATCCCGCCCAGCCAGTCCGGGGTATACTTACCCAACACTTTGTTGTCGGGGTTGGTGGCCGGTGTGCCGTCGTCGTTGACGATTATCTGGCCTTGTGCATTCCGCAGAAAAGCCGTACCGAACAGGCTGCCGTAGGGCTGTCTTACGGTCGCTACCGTCTGGATGGAACCGTCGCTGCCCAGCACGTAGTTCTTGAGCAAACCTTCATTGTCGAGCGACACCAGCTTGCTGCGGTTCATCGCGTAGTTGGCATTCAGTTCCCAGGTGAAATGCGTTGTCTTCACCGGGGTAAAACCCAACTGGACCTCGAGACCTTTGTTATTAAGGCGTCCCGCATTTACCAGCTTCTGCGAATAACCTGTGGTATTGCTCACATCCACAGCCAGGATCTGGTTGAAGCTGCTGCTTTGATAAAGGCTCAGGTCGAGGTGGATCTTGTTCTGGAAGAATCCCGCTTCCAGGCCGACCTCCGATGAGTTGGTCGTCTCCGGCTTGAGATTGGGATTGAGGTCTAAGACCCCGGCCGTCAGCTGAGGATTCGAGCCAAAGGTGGGTGTGATAAAAGGAAAGGTATTCAGCAGTTGATACGGTTGCGCATCGGCGCCTACCTTCGACCACCCGCCGCGGATCTTGGCATAGCTCAGGACATCGCTCTTGATATCGAAGGCGTCTGAGAGGACCAGTGAGGCGCTCACCGAGGGATAGAAATAGGAGAGGTTATTGATCGGTAAAGTGGAGGCCCAGTCATTACGGGCCGTGAAATTCACAAAGGCGTAATTGCGGTAACTCAGCTGGGCGCTTCCAAATAAGCTATAGGTCTTCAGCTTGTAGAAATTATTCGAGGATACCAGCGGGTCCCGCGAATTGGTCAGGGTATAAAGACCCGCTACCGCCAGCCGGGGCGCCTTCTGGTCGTTCTCCTCGAAGGACTTGGTCCGGATATTGGACCCACCCAGCACTTCCAGCGCAAAGTCGGTGTTGAGGTTGCGCTTGTAATTGAGCGTAAACTCCGTGTTGGTCTCATTCACCGTATACGCATCTTCCTCATAGGAACCGTAGGGGGTACCGCTGGTGCCGTAGGCGATCCGCAGTTTCCGTCTGTCTGTATAATAGTCTGTCGCCGACTTCAGGTTCGCCGTAAGATCGTTCGTGATCTTATAGCTCAGGCCGATGTTGCCGATCAGCCGGTCCCGCCGCTGCCCCACCGTGTTTTGGTTCGCCACGAAGAAGGGATTGCTATAGTAGGCGTTGTTCCAGTTCAGGGGGCTGTGCGTGCTGTTGTAGTGGTCACGAAGCTTGTTCATATCCACCTGCCGGCCCATCCAGATGAACTGCAGCATCGTGCTGGTGGAGCGTTTGCCGCCCGAACCCGGCAGGTTCCCCGCACTGGTTTGCACATAGTTCGCATTCACGGTCAGCGTCAGCTTCGGGTCCAGCTTCAGCGTGGAATTGATCGTAAAATTATTCCGTCCCAGGTCGCTGTTGGGGATGACGCCGAACATTTTCTGGGTGTTGACGCCCAGTCGGTAATCGTACTTATCTCCCGCGTCGCCGATGGATACCCCGTTGCTGTAGCTGACACCCGTCTTGAAAAAGCTTTTCACGTTGTCGGGATGCGGCACAAAGTGTTGAGGCGTGCCGTCAAAGAACTGGGGTATCAGCTGACCGTTCATCTTCGGTCCCCAGCTTTCGTCCACGTTGTCGTTGACTCCGCCGCCGGCGCCGTCTTTATAGCTGAACTCCCCATTCGCGCCCTGGCCAAAGACATTCTGATATTTCGGCAGGGTGAGCAGGTTGTCAAAGCTCGTATTCGAATTGACCGTGATACCGACCCCTTTCTTCTTCCGGCCGCTTTTCGTCTTGATCAACACCACGCCATGGGCCGCGCGCGAGCCATAGAGGGCCGCCGCGTTGGGGCCTTTCAGAAAACTGATCGATTCGATATCGTTCGGATTGATGTCGGCGATGGGATTGGCGAAGTCCCGCGAGGGCGCCGTACCTAATTGCTGATCATTGTCCACGGGGAAGCCGTTGATCACAAAGAGCGGTTGGTTATTGCCCGAGATCGAGGTCTCGCCCCGGATCACGATCCGCGAAGAGCCCATGTCTCCCTGGCTGTTCGTCACGCGGACCCCTGCAACCTTTCCTTCGATGGTATTCACGAGGTTCGGCTCCGAGGTCTCCGAGATATCCTTCGACTTCAGCTCCTGCACCGCATAGCCCAGTGCTTTTTTCTGTTTGGTGATGCCTAATGCCGTCACCACGACTTCGTTCAACGCGCCTTTCGCCTGCTCCAGCGACACCTGCAGACCCGCGTCCGATGCCGGCAATTCCGCCGGTGTATACCCAACAAAGCTAAACTGAAGGACCTCTCCGGGCGCGGCGGATATTTCGAATTTGCCTTCTGTATTTGTTCGCGTTGCTCTTGGCGTGCCTTTCACCTGAACGGTAACGCCGTCCAGCGGCAATCCGTCCGGCTTTCCGGTTACCACACCATGTACTTTGATCGATTGAGCTTGGGAAGAGAAAGAAAAAAAGAGTAGCATTAGTCCGGCCAATAACAGCCGATGCCGTCGCGGCACGAGCGCGGTTAGCAGCTTCTTCATAACAGTGAATTTAGTGACTCGATGTTTTTCGAGCTGCAAATATACACCCTACTTAAATAGTAGACTAATTAATCTTATAAATTTGAATGAACAAGACCACTCGGAAAAACTGAGCGGTCTTGTTGCCTGATCAGATTAGTTGCTGATCTTTATTCTAATTGCTGATGGCTATTTTGAGGACCTGCCCGCCGCCGACGCCATTCGGGCCCAGCCCTACGTTGGATACATATAGGTTGCCATCCGGGCCCATGGTCATGCCCGTCGGAAACGACAAGCCGGTAGCAACTACTGTTGTCTTGCCGGAAGGATCCACTTGCAAAACTCGTCCCATACCGGCTGTTGGAAAGGGGGCGCCGGCGGTCATCTCCAGCACGTACATTCTGTCCCGGTTGTCGAACACCAGTCCCAGTACGGTATTGAATCCTGAACCCGACACCTTGATCTCTCCCGATGGGGTGATCTTGTAGATCTTCGAGGCGCCTCCCGCGATGGGGAAGGTGGAGAGATTGCCCATATAGAAATTGCCGTGATAGGCAAGCGCCGTGGGTACGATATGTCCCTGGCTGGCGGAGATATCCACCACCCGGCTGATGCTCCCCGAGGCGGTTACCTTGACGAAGTCTCCATGGTTCGGCTCCAGCGCATAAAGGTCGCCCCGTACGTTGATCATGCTATACCAGGTCCCGTCCGGTTCAAAATCATCCGGCTCCGGATTCTTCACGGGATGCGCCTGTAGCCAGGTGCTAAGATCCGCTACCATGGTCCATTTGCCGTCGCTTGACACCTTTACGATCCCATTGGGGATATTCGCAACGCCATGAGAGCAACCGGCGCCGGCCAGCAAGGCGTACAAAGTATTCCCGATGAATTCCACGTCTGCGACTCCAGAGATATCGCCTCCGATGATCTCATTCGCCGTGGAAGAGGGCAAGCTGTCCGTTACCGTTTCCCGAAGGCCCACCGCATTCACTCTCGAGATACGCCCACCTTTTGGACTGCCGTGATAGGGGCCGACCGGGAACACCACCTGGTCGCACAGACCGGTGGTCAAATTCGCTCCGCCCGGTCCGCCTTCTGCGACGTAGAGATAACCATCAGGCCCGAATTTCAATCCCCGCGGGTTATTGAAGCCCGTCGAAAATACCGATACCGCCCCCTCGACAACCACCTTCCGCTTTGCGTTGAGGAGGTCCACCCTTTGTCGCGAGCTGGCGGACTGGTCTGCGGTCTTCATACCTTTCTGGCAGGAAATAAACGAGAAATAGCTCAGGATGGCAATTGCCATCAGCGTAAGTACAATTGACCTTTTCATAAAACTCCTGTTATATGGTGAAGAAAATAGGTTACTTACCGATAACAAGGGAGGAATAAAAGTGAGGTTCCAAAGGAATGTCACGCGAAACGGCGTGGGGGGAAAAGGTCACCAAATTTATGGCGGAGAAGGATAGGGAAGGTATTCATTTTTGCAGAGATGGCCAAGAATCATTTTTTACTCTCTTGCGCCGCCAAATGCATTAGGATCGATAGCCAGCGCCTTATTCTCGTAGAATTTTGTCTTGTCATAATTGCCGGCTGCCGTTTCCAACTCCGCTTTCGAAAGGAGCACGGTCACGTTCTTCTCGTCCTTTTGAAGGTATTTATCGACGATCTTTTGCGCTTCCTCGAATTTTTCATTGCCGACCAGGTATTGCACTTTTTCCAATTCCAGCCTTTCGGTCGCTCCTTCTTTTGCAATCCGGGCGTTGATTGCCTGTAAGGCCTGGTAGCTGTCTGTTCTCGCTCCTGCCAGTCTATAGAGTTCAAGCGAGATGTTGATGATATAGTCTTTCATCCCGCCCTGAAGCATCGCTATCTGCTGTTGTTGTTGGAAGTTGACGCTGTCGCCCAAGATATTATAGAATACCGCCAGTGCCATATGATTGGTTGCCTTGAACCCCGCCTTTTCCTTTTGGTTGATCTCGTTGATCAACTGGTTGATCTTTGCGGGTGACTTATCGAGGTGTGAATTCTGAACTACCTGGATCTGGGCAGGAGTCAGGCCGATAGATTCCAGCAGGATCTTTTCGCCCTGGCGGTAATGAAATGCGTATGAATAGCATTTTGACCGGTAGAGCTCCAGGTTCATATACAGCTGAGAGGTGTCTGTCTTTGCCGTGAGCGTTGCTTCCGCTCCTTCGACGTTCTTTAGCGCCTCTTTATAGTTCTTTTTTCCGATGTAGTATTCCATTTTCTCCAGGTAGGTGTCGAGGTTGTCCTTATCTGCGATCACCAGACCGTCCCGATAGTTCTTTTTCAGGGTGACATTCCCCTGCTCGTCCCAATAGGTCCAATCGCCGTTCTTTACAAAGTTGGTGAGATGGCCTGTCCATTTTGGTTTGCCGCTCTCATACCATTCGCCCCAGGTGCTATCCTCGCTGCCGGCGACAAAAAACCCTTCCTGCTTTTTTGGGCCGGTCTCATAAAACCAGGTGTACTTCCCATTCAGCTTTCCTTCGGCGTAGGTACCCTTTTTTTCCACGTTGCCGTTCTCGAACCAGAAGGTCTCTTCGCCCTCTTCGATATTGTGGGAATAGGCGGTTTGCTTTTTTATCTTGCCGCTTTCATAATACAATTTCCAGATCCCGGCCCTTTCTCCCTTATCGATCATGCCTTCTGCCTGTTTGTGATCTTTTCCATACCAGCTCACGATCTCCCCGTCGAGGACCCCGTCCTTATAAGTGACAACCGTCTGCGTGTCGCCACTGGGATAGAGCGAGTACGCCTTACCCGTATAAGGGTCTCTCCCTGCCATTTCATAGGCAAGGCCGCGCTTTCTGATCAATTCATCCATTTTAACTTGTCCGGAAGTCAGGAGGGGCAGGAGGAAGGAGAGTAGCAGGAAATGTTTCATGACGGTTTGTTGGGGGGCTAAAATACGACATTCACGTTGATCTATCTCTCCGGCAACTTTCTGAAATGCAAAACCCCTCGCTTTGCGAGGGGCTCTTCCGTTGCCCGGAGTGGACGTTTCTCGAACCGGTTTTTAGGCGACTTAAGGCTTATAGCTGAATTAAGTGCCTGACTTCGATCACTTTAATATTGCTCCCGCCCATTATGTACAGTCCATTTTGTTAAACAAATTTAGAGGCGGTTATCCAGACTAAAGATCTGTTTAAACAAATAGGACCAACCGCTCCGGCGCGTCAATTTGCCGTCCGGTATTCATTCGGCGTCATTCCCACTCGCTGCTTGAACAGCCGGGTAATAGCAAAAAAACGCCAAATATTGAATGAGCTGCGATCACAGTGATCTATGTTATCATTAAATTTGACCAACGAGTGATCACCAATTTTATTATACCGCCTCACCTGATACTGCAACCTTTTGTTGATAATTATTTATTGAGTACCTCTCATGGTGAAAGAATTGTACTCAACAGCACCTGGCCTGCAAGCAATGAAATCAGTCTTGTATTTTATTTGGCCGATCAACCCTTCCATTATGTAAACACAAAAACAGCATCGCCACTCCAGTACGACCGGGGTTGTATTGTAGGTCTGCAAACAGGTTGCAATGGCACTATTCATTTTAATGGTGTGTACCACACCTTCATTATCCAGTTCAAAGCAAATGGTTACAACAAGTTGTTCAGCCTGCCGGCGCGTGAATTTGTAAATAAGCTTCATTACATGGATGAGGTTTTTGGAAGCGGCGCCAAAGCCTTGAATGAAAGATTGCGGGATGCAGAAGAAATGCTGCCTATGGCCCAATTTGCAGATGATTTTCTTTTACATTATTTGAACCGACAAAAAAAAACAGCACAACTGCATGATGGAATTACTTTTGTGTCGAATGAGTTATTAACGAGTCCCAACATGCACACTGTCGAAGCCTATGCCTGTAAAGCTAATATGAGTGTCCGCAATTTTGGGCGCAGGTTTATAGAGCAGGTGGGTATATCCCCAAAATTTTATTGCCGGTTGCTACGCTTTAACAATGCGGTGAATACAAAAATAAAAAACCCCGACATTAGTTGGACATCCTTAGCATATGATTGTGGTTATTATGATCAAATGCACATGATCCGGGATTTTAAACAATTTGCAGATCTAAACCCAACTAAACTTTTTGCCAACGCCGGTGAGTTAATCCATACATCTTCATCTGTCGATAGCAGGAGCAGTGCAGCTCTTGATCAAATGAGCATTGGCCCTGTCAATGAACGATTTGTAATCGTGCGGCGTACTGATTTTTAAGTTACGCTGTTCAACGTTTCTTTAAATTGTCTGGTTTATACTATTCCTGCCTCGACATACTGGGTAATTTTAACGCATAAAAAGTTTACACATGCACGAAGTACCTGATTTGAAGCAAACTAATTCTACTAAAGATAACATTGCTGACAATTGGTACGAAGACTTTTTCGAAGGAATCAATTGTGAAATGTGGGAAAGAGCTGCGACGAAAGACATGACTTTACCAGAGGTCAATTTCCTGCTGGAGATTTTTGGACTGCCTGCAGTCGGTCACATCTTAGATCTTCCGTGTGGCAACGGGAGGCATTCTGTTGAATTGGCTAAACAGGGCTTTCAAATGACGGCATTTGATATCTCTGAAACATTCATCCGCTCACTTCAGCAAAAACTGATAGATCAGAAACTGTCTATCAGCGTAATACGTGGAGACATATTGACACATTCGCTTACCGGCTCTTTTGATGGTGCATTTTGCCTGGGTAACAGTTTTGGATATTTCCTTTATGAAGAAATGGAATTGTTTATCAGGAAAATGTCCGGCGTTTTAAAACCTGGTGCAAAATGGGTCATCAACACCGGCCTTGCAGCAGAAAGCTTCCTTACCAAATTCGTCAAAGAAAAAACCTATATGCTCGGTGATTTAATGCTGGATATTCAAAATGACTATGATGAATGGAGCAGTTGCTTATTTACTACCCTTACTTATACAAAACACAACCGAAAGGAAACAAAACGCTTTAAACATTATTTATATACGGTTGCAGAGATCATCCGTTTATTGCAAAGATCTGACCTTGAAACAATTGGCTTGTATAGTTCAACAGATAAAACGGAATACCGTTTGGGCGATATGCAATTGTTTTTGGTGGCTGAGAAAGAAGCGTAAGGGGAGAGATGCGGAGATGAATGTTATGTTAATCAAGTAATATAATTAGGCAACTATGCGTAATAAAAGAATCGCTCACCAACATAAAAACAAGGTCATGAAGATGGTATCTCTGGTTGTTATGTTTCCTTTGGCTTTGCTGGCGCAAAAGAACTACCCGGCGTTAGTTAACCAATATATGCATGCAGCCGCTGCTGTCAACCAATTCAGCGGATCAGTATTGGTCGCAAAACATGACAGGATCATTTACCAGGAAGTATTTGGAACTATTGATTATGCAAATACCTGGCCTTTAGACGGCAACTCAATGTTTGAATTGGGAAATATTACCGAGGAATTTACTGCTGCGGCGATCTTATTGTTAAAAGATAAGGGCAAACTAAAGCTTACCGATACCATAACAAAATACCTTCCGCAACTGCCCTACAATACGGTCACCATAAAAGATTTACTTACCCATACATCAGGCCTGCCCGATTATTACGATGAGGGAATGAAAAATAAATGGGGAACAGAAAAACTTGCCGGCAATAATGATGTGTTAAAGAGCCTTGCCGATGCGAATGAGCCGCTGGCGTGGAAGCCGGGGACAAAATATGACGAATATCACTATTATACTGAATATCCTTTGCTTGTTTCTATTATTGAGCAATTGTCAGGTCTTTCCTACAAAGAGTTTTTGCAGAAAAATATATTCTCACCGTTGGGTTTAAGAAATACTCAAGTGTTTGCAGAAATGGAAGTAAATAAGAAATTACATTTCAATCATACTGAAAGTGTCTATTTCGATGAATCAAAACAACAATTTTTTCCACCAGACAGTTTTCATGTTTTTAGTCCTGAGTTTGGCTACGCAACCAATGCCGTAATGGGCAGTATCGGTATTAGTAGCACTGCTTACGATTTATTTCTATTTAACAGGGCCCTAAAAAGTACAAGGTTGCTCTCTTCTTCAGCACAAAAAGAAATGTTTAGCCCCTACGTTTTAAAGGATTCAGTCAGTAAAATATTTTTTGGGTACGGAGTACTCACCGGCGAAAATGACTTAGGAAAATATATCCAGCAACGGGATGACGGCAATATGATAACTTTAGGCTACATCACTACAGTAATCAATTATCCCCTGCAGGATTTGACAATTATTATCCTGGCTAATAAAGCCAAAAGCTCTTCGAACATTGCGGGCGCCTTAGCGTATATTTTATTTGACAGGACGGTAGTTCTACCTTATATTCATAAGGAAATTTCAATTGACCCTTCCCTGCTTGACAAATATGCGGGAAAATATAAATTGTCCCGTGTGGCCAGTGTTTATAAAAAAGATGGAACGCTATGGACAACAATACCCGGAGAACCTGACTTGAAATTACTGCCGGAGTCACCCACTAAATTTTTCTCTGCAAATAAAGAATATGACTGGCAAATAGAATTTAAGACTGATAAAAATGGCAATCTTATCAAAACATACTTCATATTCAGTGGATTAATAAAAGAAGCAAAAAAAATAAAATGAGTATCAAGGAGCCCATGGCGGCCTAGAATATAGCTGGACTGCCGTACCGGCTTTGGCGCTTTGCGTCGATACATCATTGCGGGGATTCCTTCACTATTCACCAACAAGATGATATTCTGACCCTCCTGACGTCGAGTGCTCTGCTGATCCAACTTGTCCTACATTACCCAAGGGCCCCCCGACCGCTCCGCGGTCGAGGTGTTTTCCTTCGTCGCTTTTGAAAGCGGAGCTTTCACCGCTACCAAAGAAAAACGCCCCTCGCTATCGCGGGAGGGCTTGTTGCCCGACCTGGATTACTCCGCCACTCGTTCCTCGCAGCGGACTGATCCACCCCGCATTTGCATTACCCGAAGGCCCCGACTCGCTTCGCTCGCTGGTTTTTGCATTTATCCGCTTAACCGAACAAGTTCGGTACGCTCCTAAATACAAAAACCCCGCACATAGTGCGGGGCTTCGTTGGCCTACCTGGATTCGAACCAAGACAAACAGAACCAAAATCTGTCGTACTACCATTATACTATAGGCCAATCCGACTTTTTCACCACACCGACAAACGGTCGGCAAAAAGGAGTGCAAAAATAAGGTTTGACGCCAAACCTTCCAAAAGAATTTGCTGCCTAGATAAACTTGAAGAGGAGGGCTATGATCGCATAGATCAATGTCGCCGCAAACACCCCCTTCGCCGTCTTATCCCGGTGCGAATTGATATACACCGTAAACAACACGATATTCAACACCAGACATGGCACCGAGATGGCCGTGATCTGCGACTTGTTCGATTGCATAAACCCAAAAAATTCCCTCACCGAATACAACGGATAGAACTTGACAAAGTAATAAACGATCAGGCTAAGGATCGGCGCCACCAGCCCCATGATCAGACCCAGCCGGAGGTTGTCTTTTTTGAATATCACGATTTCCACGTTTTTTCGAGTTTGCTCTTAAGAACGTAATTCGTCATGTCAAATTGTACAGGCACGACGCTCACATAATTGTGCTCTAACGCCCATACATCGGTATCTCTTCCCCGGTCAAAATTTACAAATTTACCTGTTAACCAGTAATATTTTCTCGAATTCGGGTCGTTGCGCTCGACAAAATCCTCCTCGTATTTCGCATAGGCCTGGCGGCAGATCTTGATCCCCTTGATCAGGTTGTCCGGGACAGCCGGGAAATTCACATTGAGGATCAGATGCTTATCCATCGGCCGCGACAACACCTGCTCCACGATGATCCGCACATACTTGCGCGCGGGGCCAAAGTCGGCCTCGACACTATAGTCCAGCAGCGAAAACCCGATGGAAGGGATGCTCTCGATCGCTGCTTCGACTGCCGCCGACATCGTGCCGGAGTAAATTACATTGATCGAATGATTCGCCCCGTGGTTGATCCCGCTCAGGCAAAGGTCCGGCTTCCGCCGAAGCACCTTATCCACCGCCAGCTTCACACAGTCCACCGGCGTCCCGCTACAGGACCAGGCTTCCACCCCGTCGAAGACATGGTGCATAGGTTGCAACCGCAGTGGGTTGCCGATCGTAATAGCGTGTCCCATTCCCGACTGTGGCTTGTCCGGCGCCACCACCACCACTTTGCCGAGCCCCTTGACGGCTTCGACCAGGTTGCGGATCCCCGGCGCCATGATCCCGTCGTCATTCGTCACCAGGATCGTCGGCAATCGCTTCCCGCCATTCTTCCCATTGGCGGTCGTCTTACTCAACGCACCCTTGACCGACGCCTTACTCAAGGCCCCTTTCGCAGCGGCATTACTCACCCGCTGGCCGGGCACCCCCGCCTTCTTCTTGCCGGCGCCTGCACCTACACCATTGGCTTCCAGCGCTTTCTCAGCGTCGGACGCTTCAATGCCCATTCCATTCTTACCCGTCTCACGGATGATCCCTGTAGGACCCGTCTTCCCCGTCCGGCGCGCCCGCGCCGTCGTATCTGTTTTCTTAATAATCCCTGTCGCACCCGTCTTACCGGGCTTTTTGTTGGCAGCGGTCGTAGTCTTTTTCTTCATAGATAATTCGTAATCCAGTCGCAAAAATCAGCATTATTTCGGAATTTTCCCCCGTTTTCCCCCCATCGTCGGGATTTCTCACGCCTTTGCGCTATTTTTGCAGCCATTTTTAGGACCGCTTTACGCGGCGGCCTTCGAAATCAAAAACGACTATGGCAGGACAACTCAAAGAGGTACGCAATCGGATCAAATCCATCCAAAACACCCAGCAGATCACCAAGGCCATGAAAATGGTCAGCGCCGCCAAACTCCGCCGCGCTCAGGATGCCATCCTTCAAATGCGCCCCTACGCCCAGAAGCTTCAGGAATTGCTCAGCAACATCGTCAGCAACTCCGAAGGCGATCTCAGCACCAAACTCGCCGTCCAGCGCCCCGTCGAAAAGGTCCTCATCTTCGTCATCACCAGCGACCGTGGCCTGGCCGGAGCCTACAACTCCAATGTCATTAAGCTCGCCAAAGCCACCGCCCGCGAAAAATATGCCGCCCAGCTCGCCAAAGGCAACGTCACGTTCTGGAGCATCGGCAAAAAAGGCTACGAGCACTTCCAGAAGAACAACTTCAACGTCTCCGACAGCTATAAGGATATCTTCCTCAACCTCACTTTTGAACAAGTCCAGACCGCAGCTCAGGCAGCCGTCAAGGCCTTTGAACAGGGTCAATTCGACGCCGTCGAGATCGTCTACAGCCAGTTCAAAAATGCGGCCACCCAAACCTTTGTCGCCGAGCAATTCCTCCCCATCCCCAAGGTGGAGAAGAAACCCGGCGCCGCCAACGTCGACTTCATCTTCGAACCCAGCAAGGAAGAGCTGATCACGGAGCTCATGCCTAAGATCCTCAACACCCAACTGTACAAAGCCGTACTGGACGCCTGGGCCTCCGAGCATGGCGCCCGTATGACGGCAATGGACAAGGCCAGCGACAACGCCAACGAGCTGCTCAAATCGCTCCGCCTTTCCTACAACAGAGCACGCCAGGCCGCGATCACGACCGAATTGACGGAGATCGTATCCGGCGCCGCCGCCCTTCAGGGGTAACAGTAAACCGACCCGCATCACCCCGGGACGTAAAACCCCGGGGATTCACCGGGCCAAGGGCCGAAAACTTAGCATATGGAAATCGGAAACATCATCCCGCATATCGAAGCACTCATCTTCGCGAGTGACAAGCCGCTCACCTCCATGGAGATTACCGAGCTGATCAATAACGCCTTCGGCTTTATGGAGGAGAAATTGACCCTCGAGCAGGTGCAGACCGGCATCGACGGCATCCGGGAAAAGTACAACTCCGAATTCTATCCCTTCGAAGTCCGCGAAAGCGGCGGCGGCTGGCAGTTCCTCACCAAAAAGGACTATCACAAGACCGTCGCCCAGCTCAACGGCGAAAAATTCCTGAAACGCCTCAGCTCCGCCGCCCTCGAAACCCTCTCCATCATCGCCTACAAACAACCGATCACCAAAGGCGAGATCGAAGCCATCCGCGGCGTCAGCAGCGACTACAGCATTCAAAAGCTCCTCGAAAAAGAACTCATCATCATCTCCGGCCGCAACGAAGAAATGCCCGGCAAGCCCCTGGTCTACACGACATCCAAGACGTTCATGGATTACTTCGGGATCAACTCACCAGCCGATCTGCCCAAGCTGAAGGAGGTCTTTGCCGAAACCCTCGTCGAGCCCACCTTGATCACCCATAGCCCTGACGAAATCGCCCCGCTCCAGCCAAACACGGCCGACGAGGCTTCCGAACTCGACGCCGACGGTACTCCGCTCGTCGTCTCCGAAGAAGGCGAACTGCGGGAACGCCCCACCGGCGAAGCCGAAGGCGAAATTCCCCCATACTCCGATACCGACGAAAGTCTCGCACCCGAATATCCTGACACCGAAACGGACGAATCCGCCGACTTAGACGAGTCCGCCGACTCCGGCGAATCCCTCGCCTCGGCTTCCGGTTGCGAAGAATCTGACGAACAGGCCGACGAACCCGACACCGATGACGAACTCGCCGACGCCGAATTAGCCGAGGCCCGCCTCGAAGCGGAAGCCGAAGGCCCAGAAGAAACCGAAGGCGAATCTGATGAAGTGGAAGACGACTCCGCGTCTTCTGGTGACGAAGAAGGCGACAGCGACGACGAGCTCAACGACAACATCCCCGGCGACAGCCTCGACGACGAACACGGCCCCGCCCATCCCTAAACAACCGATCCAGTATGTCCCAGCAAGAAACTCAACTCTCCCCCGAATACCTCAGTTCTCTCGGCCAGCAATTCGGAACCCCGCTGTACGTCTATCACGCCGAGAAGATAAAGGAACAATACTCCAAACTCACCGGCGCCTTCCGCGGTACCAACACCGTCTTCTTCTACGCCTGCAAGGCCCTGACCAACGTCAACATCTTAAGGTATATCTATAGTATCGGCGCCAACGTCGACTGCAGCTCGATCAATGAGGTTAAACTCGCCCTCCACGCCGGCTTTCCGCCTCAGCGGATCTTGTATACCTCCAACGGCATCGGGTTTGACGAGATCGTCGAAGCCCAGGCCCTGGGGGTGATCATCAATATCGACAGCCTTAGCAATCTGGAGAAGTTCGGCCAAAAATTCGGTCACTCCTACCCGGTAGGCGTCCGCCTTCGCCCGAATATCATGGCCGGCGGACATCTCAAAATGAGTACCGGCCACGACAAAAGCAAATTCGGCATCCCCGTCGACCATATCGACAAAGTCCTGAACCTGGTTGATCAATACGCTCTCCGCATTGCCGATCTGCATATACACACCGGTTCCGAAATAAAAGACGTCGATGTGTTCGTCAAGGGCATCGGGATCCTCTTCGACCTCATCCCCAAATTCAAGGACCTCCAGTTCATCGACCTCGGCGGCGGCTTCAAGGTTCCCTATAAAGATGGCGACGGCGAGACCAATATCCCCGAACTCGCGCGACGGGTGGAGGAAGCTTTCGCAAACCATCCGAATCCCGGCGGTCGCCCCCTCCAGGTCTGGTTCGAGCCCGGTAAATTCCTCGTCAGCGAATGCGGATATTTTATTACAAAGGTCAACGTCATGAAGGAAACCGACGCTGCCACCTTCGTAAGCGTCGACAGCGGCTTCAACCACCTCATCCGCCCTATGTTCTACGACGCCTACCACCGGATCGTCAACATCTCCAACCCCACGGGTGCGCCCAAGCGCTACTCCGTCGTCGGCAATATTTGTGAGACCGACACCTTCGCCTGGGACCGAACCATCAACGAGGTCCGCGAAGACGACTATCTGGTGTTCTACAATGCCGGCGCTTATGGCTTCGAAATGTCCTCCAACTTCAACTCGCGGTACAAACCCGCCGAAATCCTCGTCAAAGACGGCGCCGCCCACCTCATCCGCCGCCGCGACACATTCGAAGATTTGCTGCGGAATCAAATAGAACTTTAATGAAATAATATTCCCGGCGCCACAGTATGTGGTGCCGCAAACTTCAACCCCAAAAGGGACGCCAGCGTCGCCGCAAACTGCTCCTCCCATACCTGCCCTCCATTCCTCACCTCACCCCGAGGCTCCACTCCCGGCCCCATCGCCAGAAAATACGTCTCATCACTATGGACAGTCTTCGACCCATGGTCGGTCCACTGCAGCCCCACACCCCGCCCATGATCCGGAAACACCACCATCGCTGTCTGCCCCTTATAAAAAGGATCCTGATCGATCAACTCCCACATGTCCCGGAACATCGCATCCGCATAATGCGCCGCATCCAGGTAACTCCCATAATCCCCCGCGTGCGCGAAATCATCCGGATCCCCCAGATCCACATACAACACCCGTGGATGCTGCGCCGCCATGTATGCCCTCGCCATGAGATAGGTGCTTCCGTCAAGTCGCTCCCCGTTGCCGAAAATATCCGGCATCAAATGCTGAAGCAGATTGGCCCCAACTTGCGCCGGCGACAGCCCCGACCCCTTCACGTCCTCTCCATAAATATTCACTAACATCCCATTTCTCTTCCGATTCAGGATCCGCGCTACCGCATCCCAACTCGCAAAACTCACCACCTTTCCGTGGTAGTCCCGCTGGCGGTCGATGAACTCCAACACATTCTCATTCGGATTGTCCGGATACTCGTTGGAATTGATCAAGGAATCATAGGTTCCGCAAAAGGCTTCACTCCGTCCCGGATACGAGAACCAATACTTATTCCGCACATTCACCGTACTACCCAGTTCCCGGTTCCCCCACAACTGGCCCTTCGCCGCCATCGTCTCCCAGACGAATGGCATCAACTTTCGCCGCCGCTGATCCCGGTCCGGCGCCCAATACTTCGCGACCGTATACGCCGAATCGACGTGATTGAACCGCCGGTCGAACAAAATACCCGGATCTGCGCCCTGGAACAGCTCCCGCCAGCGATATCCATCCATCAGGAAAACAACAAGATTTTTAGCCCGCGCCGGCTGCTGCGCGACGCCGGCGCCTCCCGCACAAACAAGCACCAACAATAAAACAACCATCTTTTTCATAAGGATAAAATTACCCGCATTCTCCTTACATTTATATTGCCGGAGCCATGCTTCCCGGAAAGATAACATGGCTCCGGCAAAAACGCTAATATCTGTCCTAACGGACAAGCCATCTCCGATGGCTTTTATTAACTAAATGTAACGCCATGCCTATCCGAATGGAAGACGACCCCAACGACCCGCAAGACAACAGTGGTGACAACTCCGGTGGCGGCGGCGGTGGTAACTGGGGCGGGGGAGGAGGAAACAACCCCCTCGGTCTTATCTTCTTGTTGCTCGGCCTCTTCCGCGGCCGCGGCCTCATTCTCCTGCTCGTTATCCTCGTCGGCGGCTACTTCCTCCTCGGTCGTGGTGGCTGCAGCAACCTCATCGGCGGCGGCGGCGGCGGTAATCCCGGCAATGGTCAGCAAAGCGGGGACCAAACCCTCTTCCGCGGCGGAATGCTCGATCCCAAACAATTCGAAAAAGCGAATATCTACGAGTCCCTCGACTCCACAAAGAACCCCATCCCGGAAGCTACCAACCTCCAGCGCTTCGCCCCCGGCGTCGGCGACCAGGGCCACCAGGGCAGTTGCGTCGCCTGGTCCAGTGCCTATGCAGCCCGGACGATCGCCGAGGCCGCCCGCAGTGGTGCCGATCCGAACAGCTTGCGTTTCAGCCCCTCCTTTCTTTATAATCAGATCGGCCTCGAAAACTGCGACGGCAGCTATATTGAACGTGCCATGGAATTCATGACCCGCTCCGGCTCCGTTCCCTACAGCGAATTCCCCTACGACGACAAGGACTGCTCCAAACAGCCCGACCAGCAGTTGTTACAGGAAGCCCAGCAATACAAAATGCGCGGGTTCAATCGCCTTACCCCCGGTGACCGGAACAATGTCATCGACCTTCACGCCATAAAAGAACATATCGCCCAGGGTGCGCCCGTCGTCATCGGCATGCAGGTAGGTGGATCATATATGCAGGACATGATGGGCAAGGACCTCTGGCAGCCCACCGCCGAAGACCGCTCGATGGTCGGGTTTGGCGGTCACGCGCAATGTGTCGTCGCCTACGACGATCGCAAATACGGCGGCGCCTTTCTCATCATGAACAGCTGGGGGCCTCAATGGGGTACTAAAGGCTTCGCCTGGGTCCGCTATCCCGACTTCAAATATTTCGTCCGCGAAGCCTATGGCATCGAACCCATGGCCAAGACCGGCACTGCCGCGCACGAACCCCTCGCCTGCGAGATCGGCCTCGTACAGGTGCATTATGAAGGCAACAAGACCGTCAACGACGACTATATCCCTTTACAGGCAAAAGGTGGTAATGTCTTCGAGACCATCTCCCCCGTGAAGATGGGCACCCGCTTCAAGATGGAAGTTAAGAACAGCAGCGAATGCTATGTCTATGTCTTCGGCAAGGAGACCGACGGTACCAGCTATACCCTGTTCCCCTATCCCGTCAAAGACAACCCGCAAAAAACAAAGTACTCCCCCTTTTGCGGGATCACGGGCTACCGTCTCTTTCCAAAAGGTCAGAGCATGATGCCCGACAGCATCGGCACGAGAGACCAGATGGCCGTCGTCGTCAGTAAACAGCCGCTCAACTGGTACGCTCTGAACAATGAGATCAGCCGCAATCCGCAGCAGGACTATGGCGCCCGGCTCAACGCCGCCCTCGCCAGCCAGCTCGTCCACAACGTCCAGTTCAAATCCTCAGCAAAAGGGAACATGCAATTCACCATCCCGGGAGACAATGACCAGGCCGTCGTCGCTACGATCGTCGAAATCAGCAAACACTAACGGTATGGAACAACCTTTGTCAGCCTCCTCCACCGACCCTTTCTTCCGCCTCATCCGAAATCCCCTGAAGGCCCGCCTCTTCCTCCTGGCCAACCTGCCCAGCGCCTTCTTCTCCGGTCTCCGCATCCCGGAATGCGACGAACAACGCTGCGTTGTGACCGTCCCCTATCGGTGGTTTACAAAAAATCCCTTCCGCAGCACCTATTTCGCCTGTCTCAGCATGGCCGCCGAAATGAGCACCGGCGTTCTCGCCATGGCCCACATTTATAAACGGACTCCTCCCGTCTCCATGCTCGTCGTCCACACAGAGGCTGCCTACTTTAAAAAAGCGACCGGCAAAACAACCTTCACCTGCGCCGACGGCGCAGCGATAAAAGCAGCGGTCGAACAAGCCGTCGCCACCGGCGAACCAACTACCATCAGAGCCCAAAGCATTGGCAAGAACGAAGCCGGTGATCCCGTAGCGGAATTTTTCATTAGCTGGTCCTTCAAAACAAAGGCTCGCACATAAGCGTCCTGACAAGCTGCAGCACTCACTCTTTCATAAATGGCATTGTGCGGGAAAACCCCGTTATACTTGCCGCATGCAGATAGTAAATACCCTTCCCAAGTCGCGCCACATCCAACGGTGTTGAACAAATCCCTTTCCCCGGCCGGACCGTTGCCGCCCAAACGACACGACCGGTCACATCCGTTATCGTCAAAAATAGGGGTTCACCGCTTGTCAACGTCGTATAAAGGTTGATGTTCCCATTGCCGGTACTGACGGATGGCCGCAGCTCCAGCACATTAGCGCCGCCGCCATCGCCACCCACCTCCGCCACGACGCTATACGCGACCAGACCGTCGCGGTCGGTCGACTTCACTCTATATTGCAGCGGACCGCTTCCCGCTCCTGGGTCGATAAAGCTGTACCCGGTCCTCCCGGCCTCACCCGGGACATTGGCGACATCGGCAAGATCCGATCCCTGCGCGGCGCGTTGGACCGTGAAGGAGGCAGGTGTAGCCGCCGCACTCCAGGACAATTTCACGAGGGTAGCTCCCTTTCTCTCCGCCGTGAAGGTGGTTATCGCCAATGGCAATACCACCGGCAGCCCTATCTGCGCAAACGAAAGACTGGCAGATGCACATGAACCGGCATTCTTCACAACGACGCGATACAGATTGGAGTACATAGCCGTCGTGACGCTGGGAATATTCAGCGTGCTCGTCAGCTGGCCGGAATACGCTGTATTAGCGGCGGCGATATTCAAAAAGGACCCGGCTCCGATGGCCATCTGCCACTGGTAAGTGAAGGGTCCTGTTCCGGCCGTGACAGTTGCCGGAATGCTGGCGCTTTGCCCGACATTGGCTGTCACTGTGACGGGTACACTGGACACGGCCAGCGTCGGCACCTTTTGTGTAGTGACACCACTTGTGATGACACATCCCGCGTTATCGTTCGCGGTATATCGGTATTGGTATCCGTCCACCGCAGTCGTCAGCGGATTGATCGTCAGCGCGCCGGTCGCCCCCCCGGAATAGGTAACGCCGCTGGGGTCGGCCCCGTCTACGATATTTGACCAGCTCGTCCCGGAATTAGTGCTCACCTGCCATTGATAGCTTACGCCCGCCGCCGCCGCCGTATTCAAAGTGTTTTTGGTCCCGGGGCAGTTCGGCGAGGTCGCATTATCCAGGCTGACGTCCGGACCGACATTCAACGTCGCCTGAGCCGAACTGACACCATTCACCCCGTTCAAGTATACGTTGCTGCGATACTTATTTCCGTTCATGGTGGACGGTGCGCGGGTGATCGTCAGCACCGGGCCGGTCGTGCCCGTGTAGATGCCGTTCGCGGGGTTAAGCCCCGTCGTCGTACCTTCCCCGAGGTCATTCCAGGTAAGGCCTCCATCTGTGCTTTCCTGCCATTGGTAGGTGAGGGTGCCACTCCCCGTGGCAACCACCGTAAAGCTGACATTGCTGCCCGTACAGATCTTGGTATTTTGAGGCTGGGAAGGGTTGAGACTGGCTTGCGCCCGGCCCACGAAGGCCAATAGTACGATCAGACAAGCGGAAAGAAAGATCGTTTTAAAGAGAGGAAAATGCTGCCCCTCCTTTTTCATAGGTGTAAAGTTTTTCATGGGTTCGATTGTTGGGTTTAAGACGTGATAAATCTACAAAAAGGGGGCGGAAGATTTCCCCCCGCCCCCTCGGAAATATACCCTTAGCTCTTTCTCGTATTACTATTACGACTATTTCACCAACAGTAACTTGATGGAATAGATCTTTTGCGCGGTGCGGATAATACAGAAATGAGGGCCGGAAGAAAGACCGCTGGCGCCCAGCGTTATCTTATAATCCTGGTATGCATTCGCCCGACCATTGAACAACACCTGTTCCTTGTATCCGGAAGGGCTATAGAGCTCTACCGCCACCGGAGCGCTTTCCGGCGACACAAATTCCACGGACACCGTCGACCGGAAAGGATTGGGATAAGCCTTGTACGTAAATCCTGTAGCCGAGTCGAATAGCGCATCTGGCAGGGCCGGCACTCTGGCAACCCCGGCGCCCATTGCGACGGCGCTCGTTCCCGCACACCCCGTAGTATTGCTCACCACCGTAGTAGTAGCTTGCGCACTGCATCCGTTCTCATCATTGGTCACACGGATGGTATAGGTTCCTGGCGTAGTCACCGCTGTTGTTGAGCCGGCGATAAACTTAAGATCCGGGGTTACCCAGGTAAAATCCACTCCGTCCGTAGTGGAACTACTGGTAAGCGTCACGCTCGTCGTGATACAATTCAACGGTCCGTTGTTGGAGGCCGTTACCCCCGTAGGGGTCGCGGTATCCGCCAACACAGTCGTTCCCGTCGACGCCGTACAGCCGTTGGCCGGATTGGTGACGAGCAGCGTGTAAGGACCGGGCTGATCCGTTTCCGCGATGGCCGTATTGGCGGTAAACCCGTTCGGACCCGTCCAGCTGAAACTGACCCCCGGGGTCGTCGAGCTTCCCTGCAGATCGATCGAGGGGCTGAAGCAACTGATGACATCGCTTGGGCTGGCGGACAGTCCTATCGGAACACTCTGATTCTTCGTCACCGTCCCCGGCAACAACGTTAAGCAACCGTTGGTCGGATCCGTGACCGTCAGTGTGTAGATACCCGGGCTCGTTACCGTCGCAATGGCGCCGTTAGCGCTGAATCCAGAGGGTCCACTCCAGCTAAAGGTCACACCCGGCGTCGTCGACCCACCGGTGAGCGATACACTGGGATGGGCACAAGTGATCTGCGCCGTGGCTGGGTCGGCAGTAGTCGTCACACCCCCAGGCGCATTGATATTTTGAGTGACAGTGGAAGACACACTCGCCGAACAACCATTTGCGGGATTGGTGGCCGTCAGGGTATAGACCCCCACCGCCGTCGCCGTCGCGACGGTGGAACTGGAGACCGGGCCGCTCGGACCACTCCAGCTATAGCCTACTCCCGGCGTCGAGGACCCCGCGGTGAACACGACACTGCTGTTCGTACAGGTCAGCTGCATCGATACCGGTACGGCGGTAGTCGTCAAGGCCTGCGGCCTTACCGTGTCCAGCGCCACCAGCGCGGTATCCGTCGCGGAACATCCACCGGCCGTTACGGTTAGGGTATAGATCCCCGCTGTGCCGGCGACGGGATTCTGCGCCGTCGAAGTGAATTCACCCGGCCCCGTCCAGCTGAACGTCGCCCCGGAGGCAACGGTACTGCCCGTCAGGGTAACAGCGGCATTCGTACACGTCAGCTTCCCGCCGGCCGTGGCAACAGCGTTGACAAGCACCGGCGTCCCCGTCAGCTTGACATTGTCGAAATAATACCGCTCCGTCGGGTCGGAGTTGTCGGTGTTGATGATGACCTGCAGCGTATGGCCGTTCAGCACGGGGGAATTCACCGTGACAGAAGCCGTCCCGGTGGTGCTGCTGCCGATGCCGGCTGAATCCGCATAGACCAGCACGGCAGGTCCGCCATCGAGCTTATAGTATACGCTCACATAATCCGCGTTCTCGAAGAAATCGCCACTGGATGCCGTTTCGCTTCGCAGGTCGACTGAAAACGTCGTATTGGTCTGCCGGGAGATATCGATCACGCCGGAGGTCCATACGCCAAGAGTCTGGCCGCTGAAGGATGTTTTGAATTCATTGTTCTGTACCGAATAAGTACCCGTACCGCTTGTCACCGCGGTCCAGGCCGTGGCTCCGGTATCGGAGGTCGTGCCATTGGGTAAAGTAAAGTCCTCCAGCCAGAAGACCGCCGGCGCAGCCGATCCCGTAGTGACGGCCACAGACTGACTGGCAGTACACCCCGTCGTTGGATTGGTCACCGTCACCGTATAGGTGCCGGCGTTATTCACGGTGGGATTGGCCAAAGCCGAACTAAAGCCATTCGGCCCCGTCCAATTGAATACCGCCCCCGCTACCGAGCTGCTCGCGCTGATCGTCGCACTCGTTCCGCAAACCAACGTGGCTCCTGTCGCCGTAAGGTCCGGGGCGCTGTTGTTTGCCGTCACGGTAACCGTGGCGCTCCCCGTTCCCGCCGCATTGGTGCCCGTCACCGTATAGCTACCGGCCGTGCTCACGGTAATATTCTGCGCAGCGGACAAAAAACCACTGGGACCACTCCAGCTATAGGTGGTCGTTCCCGTCGCCGTGGTACCCGCGGAGAGCGTGACGGAAGGATTGTTACAGGTCAGCGCGGCCGGGCTGGAGGGACTGATGGTCACCGGGATCGACGAAGTCACCGTACAGGGACCGACCTCCTTGAAAACATCGTACTGCTCGATATAATAGTCGGAATTGCCGACGGTCGTATTTTTCAGCCGGATGACGATCTGCACTTTTTTACCCGTCATCTGCGGCGAAGTGACCATCGGTGTCCCGAAATTTCCGGTATATGTCGCGATCAGGGTCTCAGGTCCATTATCCAGGATATAGGACACCTTCACATATTCACTGCTGGTCAATGTTCCCTCGGAAGAGATCTTCGCATCCACCTGGATGCCCGTATAGCCGGAAATATCGAATACCCGCGAATACCAGACGCCTTCGCCACCCAGGGTCTGCGCCTTGATGCGATGCGATTTGATAGAAAAATATACCGCACTTGTAACCTGGGAGGCATCCAGGTACCATCCCACACTACTCGGATCCGAGATCGCTCCATTGACATCGTAGCTGGTGTTGAAGGTCTGCGCAACGATCGGACAGGCTGGAGTAAAATACAGCCGGTCTGCGACTCTTCTTGGTGCGGACTTCACAGGCTCCCGAACATGGGGATCGTCGGCCGGCGCAGCAGACAGTCGGCTGAGAAAGAACAAACAGCAAAGGAAAAGAGGTAGACGAATGTTCATATGTATTGGTTTAGTTCAAGAGGTTATGGCAGCCAAAGTACATTTTATGCATGACTGCCGAAATAAGAGCAATTTGAGTAGTAAAGAAATGATCGTTTTATAAACCCATTTTCCTACATTTACCCAGACAATCAAATGATATGAAAATTGCTTTCCACGGCGCCGCCCGTACCGTCACCGGTTCCAAGCACCTCCTCACCCTCAACAACGGAAAAAAATATTTACTCGACTGCGGTATGTTCCAGGGTCTCGGCTCCCAGACCGATGTCCTCAATCGCAACTGGGGTTTCAACCCCGCCGAGGTGACCGCCCTCATCCTCTCGCACGCGCACATCGATCATAGTGGGCTTATCCCGAAGCTGGTAAAAGACGGCTTCGCCGGCAAGATCTACTGCACTCCCGCGACCCGCGAATTGACGGCCGTGCTGCTGGAAGACAGCGCGGGCATCCAGGAAGATGAAATAAAATACATCAATAAGAAAAGAAAGGCCGAGGGCCAGCCCTATCTCCAACCATTATATACCGACGACGATGCAAAACGTACCGTTGACCGCTTCGTCACCGTCGAGTATGGCGACTGGTTCACAGTGGACGAGAATATCAGTGTGCTCTACACCGACGCCGGGCATATCATCGGCAGTGCCGCCGTCAGCCTGAAAGTCACCGAAGGCGGGAAAGAAACGCACATCACCTTCAGCGGCGATGTCGGCCGGTACAAGGACGTCATCCTTCGTTCGCCCGAGGTCTTCCCCCAGGCCGACTATATCCTGCTGGAATCCACTTATGGCAACAGCCTGCACGATCCCGTCGAGACCACTCCAGACATGCTGCTCAAATGGATCGTGCGCACCTGCCTCGAAAAGAAAGGCAAACTCATCATCCCCGCCTTCAGCGTCGGCCGCACCCAGGAGCTCCTCTTCGCACTGAACACCCTCGAAGAAGAACGCCGTCTTCCCCCACTTGACTACTATGTCGACAGCCCGCTGAGCGTATCCGCAACCGAGATCGTAAAGCATTATCCGCAATATTTCAACAAGCAGATCCAGAAAGTACTCGAGACCGATAAAGACCCGTTTGCTTTTCGCGGACTCAAATACATCAAGACGGTCGAGGAATCAAAGCTCCTCAACTTCCGGGACGAACCCTTCGTCATCATCTCCGCCAGCGGGATGGCGGATGCAGGTCGCGTAAAGCATCATATCAAGAACAACATCGGCAACAGCCGCAATACCATCCTCCTCGTCGGCTACTGCGAACCACATTCCCTCGGCGGCCGCCTCATGGCCGGCGCAAAGGAGGTCAACATCTTCGGCGTCCATCACGAGGTCCATGCCGAAGTCGGTAGCATCCGCAGCATGAGCGCCCACGGCGACTATGAGGATCTCAGTCAGTTCCTCGCCTGCCAGGACCCTAAAAAGGTCAGAACCCTATTTATCGTCCACGGCGAATACGATGTCCAGCAAGCCTTCCAGGCCCGCCTGCTGAAAAAAGGTTTTGCTGACGTGCAGGTTCCCGAACTTCACTCCGAACACGGTCTGGGTTAACCGTTAATTTCCATATTAACAACATTTAACCTCTGCGTAACGCTCGGGTAATATACCTTTTACATCTTTGCGGCGTAAAGATAGAAGCGCTTCTATACCCATTAGAAAACCATAAATCCATTAGTATGTACACCCGGAAACAATTTTTCGCCGGAATGGCAATCGTTCCCCTTTTTTTCGCCCTGACCCTTACTGCTTCCCCAAAAGAGGGACCACACCTCCAGGTCTCTATCAAACAGACAAATCCCGGCGAGATGAAGTTCCGCATCGCTGTCGCCAGCGAGACCGATCGCACCGTATCTATCGCCATCCATCACGGACGCGACGTCCTTTTCGAAGACCTGACAGGCAGACCCACCTATGAAAACGTCTTCAACCTCTCCGACCTCGAAGACGGAGACTATATCGTCCTGATCACCAGTGGAAAAGAAAAGATCTCCCGTACCATCCATATCCAAACCCAAACGAAAATTGATCGGCAGCTTACGGTTGACTAAACCGTAAGCTTAGTCCTGGCGCAGGGCCTTTATTGGATTTACACTCGCAGCGCGCAGCGCCTTATACCCCACCGTGCCCCACGCGATCACCAGCGACACCACAAGCGTCAGCGCAAACACTCCCCAACCCAAACCGACATGGTAATAGAAACCCGCTAACCATCGCTGCATCACCGCATACCCTAGCGGTGCGGAGATTAAAAAAGCAAGGCCCGTTAACACCGTAAATTCCTTTGAGAACAAATACACGATGCTGCCCACCGAGGCGCCCAGCACCTTGCGGATACCCACCTCCTTCATCTTCTGCACCGCAAGAAAAGCTACCAATCCGTAGAGCCCGAGACAGGAGATCAGGATCGCCAGTCCCGCAAAGGCCTTCACCAGCGAAGCCGTCGTCTCTTCCGTCTCGTAGAAATGCGCGATGCGCGAGTCGAAGAAGGTCTGGTCGTACATAAAATTGGGAAACACGCCCGCAAAAGTCCTCTGCATCTCCGCCAGGACAGGCTTCATCTGCCCAGGTCGAAGCCGGATCGCCATTAGATTAGCACCTCCACCCTCGGAGAATACCACCATCGGCTCGATCGCCTGCCGCAGACTCTGGTTATGATAGTCGCGCACCACTCCAGTGATGCGATACTGCCGCGCTGGATCGTCCAACGCCAGGGTCTTCCCGATAATATCTTCCGGCCGCCGCAAGCCCAGCCGCCGGACAAGCGTCTCGTTCACCATCAACTGCTGTCTGCCTGTATCCGCCATCGCCCCCGCAACAAGCGGGATCTTGAAAGTCGCCAGAAAATCCTCATCCGCAATCTGCTCCGTTACTTTGAAATCCGCACTCACCGGATTCCGGTCATAAAAGAAGCGCAGCTGCCGTGTCCAGCTCCCACCGGCCGCCGCCTCTTTGCAAAGGCTCGCCGACTCGACACCGGGTATCCGGAGCATCAACGACTTGAGATAGGGTTGCCGCATTGCGTCCAGGCTATCGCTCGGCATCTGAAGGATAGCTATCGCCGAGGGATCATAGCCCATCGGCTGTGTCCGGAAGAATTTCAACTGCTGCACCACCACGATCGTCCCCGTGATCAACAACTGCGCAATGACGAACTGGACGACCACCAGGCTCCGCCGCAGCGACAACCCGCCGATCGTTCGCGTACTCATCCGGCTCTTGATCGCCTCGATCACGTTGAAGCCCGACAGTACCATCGCCGGATAAAAGCCTGCCAGCAATACTACGCCGCATCCCGTCGACAACAGGAACAAAAGCAGGGTGGGAGAGTGGAACCAGTCCGCGACAATTGGTTTTTGCATCACGTCCCGCAGATAGGGCAACGACAACTGCACCAACAGACATCCCACCACGATCGCCACCAGCGTGATCATCGCCGTCTCCGCCATGAACTGGCGGATCAGCTGCCAGCGATTGCTGCCCAGCACCTTCCGTACCCCGACCTCCTTGCTCCGGTTCACCGACTGCGCTGTCGCTAAATTGACGAAATTGATACAAGCCACCACGAGCAAAAACACGCCTATCGCCCCTAGACTCCAAAGCACCTTCACCGACAACGCATCCCCTTTCAACGTCTCGAACCGTGCATCCAGGTGCATCGTCGTCAGCGGCTGCAGCGACAGCACGCTCCGTGTCGAAAAAGCCGCCACCTGTTCATTATAATATTTACCGACGATCCCGCTCAGTTCTTTCTCTGCCTGCGCGGCCTGCCGTCCCGGCGACAGCAGTACGAACAGCTGCGAACCCGGCGTTACCCAATGCCAGTCCGGGTCCGTATAGATCCAGGGGAATTGCTGCTTATAGGTCATATAGGAAGGGACCAAATCCAGCGACAGATCGGTATTACCCGGCAGGTCGCGGAATACGCCCACCACCTTCAACGGAACCCGCCACGACCACATCTCCACTGTCTTTCCCTTCGCTTCCTTCCAGTTGCCAAACCAACGTCGCGCCACACTTTCCGAGATCACCGCGGTATTCGGGTCCTTCAGCCCCGAGGCGTCCCCATCCAGCCATTCGCAGCTGATCATCGAGAACAGGTCCGGTTCCGCCAGACAGATGTCCCGCTGCATGAACCGCTTCTCGTCCGCCGATCGTTTGTCGCGATAATAGATCGAGGCATCCGTCAGGTGCATCAGCATCGCCGATTTCTCCAGTCCCGATATCTCGTTTCGCAACGCGTCTCCCAGCACCACCGGCGCAGATCCATGGCGTTCCGCGATCTCTCCGTTGCTGCGATTCACCAGCGTCGTCACTACCCGGTAGACCCGGTCCTTATTGGGGTGATAGCTATCATAACTCGTCTCCCACCGGATGACAAGAAAGATCAGGACACTCGCAGCAAGCCCGACGGCAAGCCCAAGGATATTCAAAAGAGAAAAGGCCGTATTGCGGCGAAGACTCCGGAAGACGATCAGCCAGGAAGTTGGAAGCATGAAAAGGAGAGTTTGCGATAGCCACAAATTAACAAAAATCGGGTCGAATATATACCCTCATGAAAATCAGCCCCATATCGAGGAATTTCTTTCGAAGCCTGTTCGATTTTGATACATCGGCTGTCCGCTTGGCCCAATTTGCTCGCTACTCTCGCCGCCGCCTTCTATCTTTAATCCTTCTAACTGGATATACCATGCGCCGTAGAAACATCGCAGTACTCCTTTTTATAAGCGCCCTGCTTGTAGTCATTTATCTGTCCAACCGGTCGACCGACCCGCCCTCCGACGAGGATCAGGGCACGGCCATCGATCACGATGGGGCCGTCGAGACCGCCATTAGTGTCCAGCATGCCGACAGCACTCACGACGTCGTCCTCACCAGTCATAAGGTCTGGATAAAGAATAACGAATACGCCACCATCCTCCATCGTGACACCATTCCCAGCCTGGATTCGCTGAACACCACCGCCGAGAATGGCACCGGCGATACCCAAAACGTCCGCCTGAAAAAGGATTACCAGATCTTTATCACTGTTAAATAACCCGCCGTGAAAAAGACCAAACAGATCTCTCTCGTCCTGATCACTGCCGCCCTGGCTTCCTGCCACCGGCCGGGTACTCCCGATTGGGAGAATGCCAATGCCCGGCATCAGCGCGTTTACATCCGGAGCGACAGCACCGCCCCCTATACCGCCATGCATCACCCTTCCGGGGTGTACGGCTGGTACTATGCTTTCCGGCCCTATGGTCACTATACCTATTTTGGTTATCGCCGGGAAGGATATTACTCCTCCGCTATCAGCGAAAGCAGCAACATCGGGCATAACTCTACGAAGGGGGGCATCGTCCGCGGCGGCTTTGGCGAAGGCTTTTCGGTCAGCTCATAACACGCCCCCCGGAACCTGGACCCACATCCCTCAAATCTCCCAATCGCAAACATATGAAACGGCATACCCTCACTCCCCGCAATAACTGGCAAAAAGAAGTCGAAAAACTCGGCTTCGGCTTCCATACGACCAACGTACCCTATTGGGACGAAAGCGCCTGCTACGAGTTTTCGATGGACGAGATCCTCTTCATCGAACGCGCGTCGGCCGAACTCTGGGATCTTTGTCTAGGGGCCGTTCAGCACGTCATGGACAATAACCTCTATCACCTCTTTGCCATTCCCGAAGCCTTCATCCCATATATCGAAAAGACCTGGATGGAAGATCATCCCGCCATCTATGGCCGGTACGACTTCTGTTACAAGGACGGCCAGTTGAAGCTGCTCGAATTCAATGCCGACACTCCCACGAGCCTTTACGAGGCCGGCATCGTGCAGTGGTTCTGGCTGCAGGATTATAATAAAGGAAAGGATCAGTTCAACAGCATCCATGAAAAGCTTATCGATTACTGGAAATACCTGAAGGGCTATCTCTATCCCGGGACCCTCCACTTTTCCTGCGTAAAAGGCTCTCTTGAAGACCTGACCAATACCGAATATTTAAGGGACTGCGCGATCCAGGCCGGGCATCAGACCAAGCTCGTCTTCATCGACGACATTGGCTGGGATACTACTGGGGAAGTTTTCGTCGATCTGGAGGACCAGCCCATTAAGAATATGTTTAAGCTTTATCCCTGGGAATGGATGGTAAAGGAATCCTTCGGCGCCAACATTCTCACAGACAGGAACAAGGCTTTCTGGATCGAGCCCGCCTGGAAAATGATCCTTTCCAACAAGGCCATCCTTCCCATTCTCTGGGAACTCTATCCGGACTGTCCCTACCTGCTGCCCGCCTACTTCGAACCCGGCCGGCTCATCAACTATGTAAAAAAGCCCATCCTCTCCCGCGAAGGCGCCAACATCGAGCTTGTTCAGGGTTTCACCACCCTCCAGTCCACCTCCGGTGAATATGGTGCGGAAGGGTATATCTACCAGGAACTCGCCGCCCTTCCCGATTTCGGCGGCAACCACCCCGTCCTCGGCAGTTGGATCATCGGCCAGCAACCCGCCGGCATGGGTATCCGCGAAAGCAATACCCTCGTCACCGACAACCTCAGCCGCTTCATCCCGCATTTCATCAGCTAACCCGTCCCCGCCGCGCCGACGTCTTCCGCTCCTTCTGAACTCCTGCCTTCTCCCGTGGCCCTTCCGTTTGTGTGCCGGCGCCATGCTTCCGTCTCGTCGCGCGTCCCCGTATCCCCACCAGGTTCGCCGGCTAGAACTTCGTCAGGCCTGCTTCGCCACGGCCTTCCTTGTTCGCAACCTTCGCTCCGCTTGGTTGTCACCAAGGAGCCGCCCCCAAGCCTTCATCTCCGGGATCCGGTCGAAGATGATCTTCAGCACCCCGATGAACGGGATCGACAGGAACATCCCCGACAACCCCCACACCGCCCCTCCCAACAACACCACGATGATCGAGATCAGCGCATTGATCCGCACCTTCGCCGACACGATATAAGGGATCAAAAAATGATTGTCCGTAAATTGGATGACGATATAGGAGATACACACCCAGATCTGCGTGCTCCATCCGTCCTTCACGATCGTCGCCACGATCACAGGCAGCAACGTCGACAGGATCCCCCCAATGAACGGCAACACATTCAAAACGGCTCCCAGCACCCCCAGCAACACTGCATACGGAACTCCCAGGATAAACAACGCCAGCGTATTCAGCGCCGCCACGATCGATGCCTCGATCAGCAACCCGAACATATAACTTTGGATCGCGCCCCGCGTCTGCCGCAGCACCGCCCGCACCTCCTCCTCGTTCGCCTTGGCGAATATTTCATAGAGAAAGTTCAAAATTAAATTCTTATAATACAACAGCAAGAACGTATACACCGGAAGCAAAAACGCCGTCGTCAACGTCCCGAAGACGGAGCCAAGTGTCCGGCCGATCAGCGGTTTGATCCCCGCCTTCGCCTCCGAAATGTACTGGTTCTGTTTTTCAAGCGGGATCTTGTGCGCCAGCTCCTGTTGCAGCCGCGACAGCAACTGCTCCATCTTTCGCTGCAAGGCCGGCAACTGCGAGGTAAAATGCATCATCTGTGTCGCAAGAAAATACCATACGCCCCCGATCACCACTGTTGCTACCAATAGCGCGATCATGATCGCCGGCACCCGCGGCACCCGCCATCCCATCAGCCGCTCCGTCAAAGGATTCAACAGGACCGCCAAAAACAAGGCGAACGAAAATGGGATCAGGATATCCCGCAGATTGGCCAGGGCATAGGAAAAAAGGATCAGCCCGAACAGGATGATCGTCACCCGGACATAGAAGGGATATTTCTTTGAAGTTGCCAGCATATCTAATCATATGCCTAGCCCGTGCCCGGAACCGGGCGGAGCCCGGTTCGCATGCGAAAGCGTGCAGACGTTGGATTAATAGGTATCTTCGACGACCAGCCGACCCCAAAAACGGCGGCTGCGTTACCCAATATGAGTAGAATCTTCCTCATTGTTCTCATTGCTGTCGCGGGCGCCCTCCCCGTGTCGGCCGCTCCCGCGCACCCGACGTCCCCGGCCACCCCGCTCCAGCCGACTTCCGCGCCCCCGCCCATCACCGGCCGCGACATCGTCAAAAAAATGCACGCCCGCTACGCCGGCAAATGGTACCAGTCCTTCACCTTTAACCAGACCACCGAGATCTATCGCCCCGACGGCACCACCACCTCGCAGACCTGGTACGAATTCATCCGGTTCCCCGAACGCTTCCGCATGGACTTCGGCTCCGCCGACAGCGGCAACGCCGCCATCTTCCGCCGCGACTCCTGCTACCGCTTTCGCGGCGGGATACTCCGCAGCACCACCATCAACAACAACGAAGGCCTCATCTTCCTGCTCGGCGGCATGTTCTTCTATCCTCTCGACCGGGTGTATACCATCTTCGACTCCCTGCACTACGACTTGGCGAAAGGCTACGAAGATACCTGGAAAGGCCGCCCCGTCTACGTTATCGGCGCCGTCAAAGGCGACGACAGCACCAACCAGCTCTGGATCGACAAGGAGAACCTCTATCCCGTCCGCATGATCAAGCCCGACCCCAAATCAAAACTCGAAGCCCTATTCGAAGAATGGAAGCCCATGGGCGGAGGCTGGCTCGAGACAAAATGCAGCTTCTATTTCAACGGCAAGCTCGCCCAGGTGGAAACCTATCACGACTATAAAACGAACATCACACTCGACGATAGCATCTTTGACCCCGCACAACTGGTCAGGTCGCACTAAATTGTATATTTTTACGCATGTCCGAAAAGCGCGCCCCTGGCAAACTCCGGCTGCTCCATCTCGCAGCCATCATCTTCTTTACTGTCTCCGGCGGCCCGTACGGTCTCGAGCAGCTGTTCTCCCTCGCCGGCAACGACGGGGCGATCATCCTCCTGCTCATCACTCCCCTGCTATGGGATGTTCCTACCATTCTCACCGTCCTCGAGCTCAACAGTCTCATGCCCATCACCGGCGGCTACTATCAATGGGTCAAACATGCACTTGGCATCCGCTGGGCTTTTTTTGAAGGGTGGTGGACCTGGCTCTATACCTTTTGCGATCTGGCCATCTATCCCGTCTTGTTCATCACCTACGCCGCCTACATCTTCCCCGACGTCGCCCACTACAAAATTCCCATCTGTCTCGCCATCATCTGGTGTTCCGCTATCCTCAATATCATCGGCATTATCCCCGTCGGTCGCGCCTCCCTCATCCTCGGTGTGTGCGTCCTGGTACCCTTCATCGTTCTGTTCGGTCTGGCTTTCGCCCATCCGGCCGCTCCGTTGCCCCCAACTCGCGGCATCAATGAGCCCTATGGTTTCCCCGCGCTTTCCCTCGCCTTGTACACCGTCATGTGGAACTTCATCGGCTGGGACAACGCCACCACGTATGCCGGTGAGGTTGCCCGTCCCGTCCGTTCCTATATTATATCCATCGGCATCGCCTTCTGTCTCGTCCTGGGTATCTATACCCTGTCCGCGCTGACCGTTGCCCGTACCGGCATCGACCACCGGGCCCTCTATGAAGGCGGCTTCCCCGTCCTGGGGGAACTCCTGGGCGGCCGCATCCTCGGGACCATCATCGCCGCCGGCGGCATGGCCAGCACCCTTGGTCTCTACTCCGCTGTCCTGCTTTCCGTCTCCCGCGTTCCGCAGGTCATGGCCGACGACGAACTGTTGCCTTCCTGGCTCTGCAAGCTCCACTCCCGGTTCAAAACACCCTATATCTCGATCATTGCTTCCTCGGCGATCGTCAGTATCCTCATCCTCTTTACCTTTGGCGACCTCGTCATCATGGATATCATCCTTTATGGCGCCGGCCTCTCGCTGGAATTCATCGCGCTCTTTGCCTTGCGTGTAAAAGAACCCGACCGCCGCCGTCCCTTCCGCATCCCCCTCGGCAAGATCGGCCTCGGCTTCCTGCTGATCCTGCCCATTGGCATCTACAGTGTCGCCCTCACCGGCGCCCTCGTCAGTGAAGAAAAACCGCTTCCCGTCTTTCTCGCCCTGGCCCTCCTCTTCTCTGCCGCCCCCGCCTGGTGGCTCATCCGCTGGCGCAAGCCGCACTTGGCCCCTACGAATATTAAATGAATGATTGTGCACGCTGGTTTTACTGAAGGCCAGCTGCAGTCGAAGACCGGGGCTTGTGCTGGTCTGCACCCTTCGGCCTGAAATTTGTAGATTTGTAGCCATCAAAAACCGCAGATCCGCAAATGCCGCGCACCAAATCATTCGACGAAGTCGAAACCCTCGACAAGGCCATGAACGTTTTCTGGCAAAAAGGCTACAACGGAACCCCGCCCCAGGACATCCTCGAAGGCACCGGCCTCAGCCGCTCCAGCCTCTACGACACCTATGGCGACAAACACTCCCTCTTCCTGAAAGCGTTGCGCCGTTACCGTCAAAGCGCAACCTCCGCCGCCATTCAATATCTCGACGAGGCTGCCGACCCCGGCCAGGCCATCCGCCGCATCTTCCACGGTACCTATGAGGCAATGATGACCGGCCGGCCCCGGAAGGGCTGTTTCATGGTCAACACCCTCAATGAGGTTGCACCCCACGACGAAGAGGTCGAGTCTATTATTCGGGAAAATCGCCAGGCCCTCGAAGACGCCTATGCCCGCGCCATCAAACGCGGTCAACAGCAGGGCCAGATCTCCCGGGATCGCCAGCCCCGCGCCCTCGCCCGCTATTTCATCAACAGCCTCTGGGGCCTCACCACCAACATAAAACTCGGGATCGACAAAAAGACCGCCGACGACATCGTAAGGATAACGCTTTCCGCTCTATGACGCAACTCTTTACCCACATGCGAAAATTCGTCGCCCTCGACGATGATGAAGAAGCCATTCTCGCCGCGCGTCTGAGCCAGAAAAAGTTAAAGAAAAAGGAATTCCTCCTCAGGGAAGGACAGGTCTGCGCCGCGAACTATTTCGTTCTGAAGGGCTGTCTCCGCATGTACTTCATCCGCGAGGATGGGGTCGAGCAGATCATCCAGTTTGCCATCGAGAACTGGTGGATCACCGACTTCCAAAGCCTCGACTGGCAGCAACCTTCCCGTTTCAGCATTCAGGCCATCGAAGCCGCCGAAGTCGCCGTCCTCGACCGCACCAGCCTCCCCGCCCTTTGCGCCCGCCTGCCCCAACTCGACCACTACCTCCGCCTCATCGTCCAGCGCGCCCTCGCCGCTGCTCAGCAAAAACTCTTCTTCATCCACACCTTCACCAGCGAAGAACGCTACCACCACTTCAACGACTCCTTCCCCGAATTCATCCAGCGCATCCCCCAATACATGGTCGCCTCCTACCTCGGCTTCACCCCCGAATTCATCTCCAAGATCAAGTCCCGCCCCAACCGGCCCGCGTCCCGCCGGAAATAACTTCCGCCCCGCCGGAAACGGCGCCTCCTCCTCCATTTTCTTAATCATGATTATTTTTTCCCACTCCGCCGGACCCCAAATTTGTATCGTCAAAGGAATCAAAACACCACTCAAAAACACAAAGTTATGTCACAACGTATCAAGATCGGAAAGGTCGATCCCGCCGCCTACAAAGCCATGCAAGGCCTAGACAAATATCTCGAAACAACCCGGGTCACGCCCATCCAGAAATATCTCATCTGGATCCGCGCCTCCCAGATGAATGGCTGCTCCTTTTGCGTGGACAAACATACAAGAGAGGCCCGTGCCGTCGGCGAGACCGAACGCCGCCTCTATGCCCTCCCCGTCTGGCGCGAAACCCCCTTTTTCTCCCCCGAAGAACGAGCCATCCTCGCCCTTACGGAAGAGGTCACTCTCATCGGCAACCAGGTTTCCGATAAAACATACAACGAAGCCGCTGCCTTCTTCGACGAGCAATACCTCGCCCAGCTCATCATGACCGCCATCACCATCAACGCCTGGAACCGCATCGGCGTCAGCACCGGCATGCAACCCGCCCTTGAACAGGCGCCGGCGCCCACCGCCGTCACGAGCCCTCAGGCCTCTTAGCCTCGACACCCTGTCCGCCAGTCCCGGCGGACAGGGAAAACAACGTTACAACATCGTTAAAGATAAATTTTCAGCATCGCATAGCAACTCTATCTAATTTATTCGCGTATCTCCAATAACACAGAGAGAACAATAAATGATCGGGTCTATGCTTAAAATCCTTTTATCCATCTTTCTTTCATCGGCAATCGCCGTCCCCCAGCCTCTACCAAAGGCGCCGGCCAACTCCATTCCAACTCCCACAAAGCCCGGGACCGAATGGCATTACGATCTCCAGGAAGCAGAGTCTATCGCCAAATTGCAACATCGCCTTATCCTCCTTAATTTCAGCGGCTCCGACTGGTGCGGCCCCTGCATCCGCATGCACAGAGAGATCTTCGATAACGCCGATTTCCACCAGCTCAGCGACTCAACGCTCGTCCTGCTCAACGCCGATTTCCCCCGGCTCCGCAAGAACCAGTTGCCAGCAAAACAGAAACAAGCCAACGACGCCCTGGCCGACAAATACAACCCCCAGGGCAAATTCCCGCTTACCATCCTGCTGACGGCCGACGGCAAACCCCTACGATCCTGGGACGGATTCCCGGACGGCGGCGAAACCGCATTCACCCAACAGCTTCAGGTCGCCATCACCGCCAATCGGTAACCCATGCGAACGCTTCACAAACGATCCATGCAACTCATGGGCTGCCGCTTCGAGATCAGCGCCGTTACCACCTCCGCCGACCACGGAAAAGAAGCCATCCAGGCCGCCGAAGACGAGATGCGCCGCATCGAACGCCTCCTCACAACCTATGACGAGGACAGCGAGACCAGCCTCATCAACCGCAACGCGGGCGGGAAACCCGTCACCGTCAGCCTCGAAATTATCGGCATTATCCAACGATCGATCCGCATCTCCGAGTTGACCGCCGGCGCCTTCGATATCACCTACGGCGGCATCGACAAAAGCCTATGGAATTTCGACCCCGGGATGCAGCGCCTCCCCGACTCCTACACAGCACGGAAGATGGTGCGCCTGATCAACTTCCGAAATATCCTGATGGACCGCGACAATAATACCGTCCTGCTCAAAGAGAAAGGAATGCGCATCGGGTTTGGCGGCATCGGCAAGGGCTATGCTGCCGAACGCGCCAAGGTCGTCATGCTCGAAATGGGGGTCAACGCCGGTATGGATCTGATCAACCAGATGAACGACATCGAAGCCGTCCTCATCGATGACCACAACAACTTGTTTACATCCAATAATATTCACTTAAGCTAAGATCTATGCCTCGACTCCTGTTTTCATTCGCTGCCCTGCTCCTTGCCGCCACGTCCTGCGTGCCGGTGAAGGAATACCAGAAGAACCGGCTCAACGACTCTGAAATGTCGCTCTCCAACCGCAAGGTCGAGAAGAACGAAGCCAACTTCCAATCCTATCGCGAAGGCTCTTCCGGCGCCAATGGCGGCAAGACCGGCGGCGGCTGCGGTTGCAACTAAAATCCCTGAACCACAACATGAAAAAGATCTGCCTCACCGTCATCGGCCTCTACCTCCTGCTCCTTCATGCCTTCTCGCAAACCGCCCCCGCGGACAGCGCCGGCTTCAAATCGCGTAAACTCAAACTCGACGAGATCAATTTCGTCAGCAGCTACTACACCCAGAACGGCGACCACTCCGCCATCCAGGGCGGCATCGGCTCCGAGCACGTGACCGATCTGGCGAATGGTCTCGACTTGAGATTCGTCGGCTATGATCACCTCCTCAGAAAGAACACCCTCACCGCCGGCTTCGGTCTCGACCACCATACCGCCGCCTCCCAGGCCTGGGTCTCCAAGACCGGCGCCTCCAAAACCGGCGGCACCCGTATCTATCCGTCCGTCGAGTGGGAACGCGAGAATGAAAAGAAAGGTACCCGCTTCGCCATCGGCGCCTCTTACTCATCGGAATACAACTATCACTCCCTCGGCTTCCAAACCAACCTCGGCCTCAAGACCAAACAAAACGGGGAGTTCGGTGTCAAGCTCTCAGCTTATATCGATCGGGTTAGACTCATCCGACCCTCCGAGTTCAACACCGAAGACACCATCACCAACACCACCGGCGGCACTACCACCTACACCACCGCCAGCGGTCGCACCGTAACCCTCAGCTCCGGCAGCACCTACGTCAGCAGCGGGGAGACAAGCATCCCCTCGAGTCCCAGGAACACTTACACCGCATCCTTCTCCTTTAACCAGATCATCAACAAAAGGCTGCAGGGCGCCCTCCTTTTCGACCTCGTCGCACAGAACGGCTACCTCGGTCTACCCTTCCACCGGGTCTATTTCAAAGATGGCGTCGACAGTGTGGAGAACCTGCCTTCCTCCCGCTTCAAATTGCCGGTAGGGATGCGGCTCAATTACTTCCTCGGCGATCGCGTCGTTCTCCGTTCCTACTATCGTTTCTATATAGATGACTGGGGCATCCGCTCCCACACCGCCAGCCTCGAGGTGCCGGTAAAGATCACGCCTTTCTTTTCCGTCAGCCCTTTCTACAGATATTATACCCAGACGGCATCCAAATATTTCGCGCCCTATGAATCCCATACGGAATCCCAAACCTATTACACCAGCAACTATGCGCTGGCCGCCTTCTCGAGCCAGTACTTCGGCGCCGGGCTCCGCCTTTCCCCGCCCGACGGCATCCTGCGTAGCCATTTAACGACCCTCGAGCTCCGTTATGGACACTATACACAAACTACCGATCTGGTGTCTGACGTCGTTTCGTTAAATATTACGTTCAAATAGGTTCATGCCGTAACTTGCCGTCAGAACCAGTCAATCCATGAAAGTAATCATCGTCACCCTCATCGTCGTTCTGACGGCAGGTCATACCTGCACCGCCCAGCAAACTACAACCATCCTCACCAACACCGCCATCATCGACGGCACCGGCAAAGCCCCGCAGTCCAACATGGCCATGATCATCCAGGACGGCCGGATCACCAGGATCACGCGGGGGAAAATCGCCGTCCCCCAGGGGGCCGTGCAGATCGACATGAGCGGTAAATACCTCATGCCCCAGCTCATCAGCTGTCACAGCCATGTCGGCAACCTAAAAGACACCATCGCCTCTTCCGGCAACTATACCCGTGCGAATGTTCTGCGACAGCTGAAACAATACGAGGACTATGGCGTCGGCGCCATTCTTTCAATGGGTACCGAACAGCCCCTTGGCATCTCTATCCGGGAAGATTCCCGGTCCGGCCTCATCCCCGGCGCGACACTGTACTCCGCCATCTTCGGCTTTGGCGTAAAAGGCGCCATGCCTCCCGAAGCCGCCGGCTTCTCCGCGATCTACCGGCCCGAGACCCCCGAAGAGGCCACTCACGACGTCGACGAGCTCGCTACCTGGCACCCCGACGTCATCAAAATCTGGGTGGATAACTACTATGGCCAATTCCAGACATCCATGAAAGAAGAGGTCTACACCGCCATCATAAAGGAAGCCCATAAGCGCGGCATCCGCGTCGCCGCCCATCTCTACCATCTGACCGATGCGCACAAACTCGTCGCCGCCGGTCTTGACATCATGGCTCATAGCATCCGCGACGGCGAGATCGACGACGCCCTCATCGAAGAGATGAAAGAAAAGCATGTCGCGAATATCCCTACGCTTGCCCTCGATGAATTCGCCACCGCCTATCTCGACGACCCCAACTGGCTGGGCGATCCTTTCTTTCGCAACTCCCTCGAGCCCGGCGTCTATACCATGATCACCAGCGAAGCCTATAAGGAGAAGATCCGCAAAAGCCCCGTCACCCCACAGGAAAAGGAGGCGCTGAAATACGCGCTGATCAATCTTCGCAAACTCTTCAAGGCCGGTATCCTTGTTGCTATGGGCACCGATTCCGGTGCAACCCCCATTCGCGCACAGGGCTTCTCCGAACATCTCGAACTCGAGCTGATGGTCCAGGCCGGCCTCACCCCGCTCGAAGCCATCGAGGTCGCCACTTACAATAGCGCCCGCCTCCTGCGCATCGAAACCGACCGCGGCACCCTCGAACCCGGCCGGCGCGCCGACTTCCTCGTCCTCGACAAAGACCCTGTCATCGACATCCGCAACACCCGCACCCTCTCCGCCGTCTGGTCCGACGGGGTAAAGGTCAGTGACGGCCCCCTCAGTATAAACAAACAAACGGCAGCCCGATAAGGGCGTCCCTGCTAAATCGTATCTTCACCGCATGGCTACCCCCCACCGCATCGTCTCCGACGCCGGCACCCGCGACTCCCTCCTCTGGGAATTCGACGGCATCCGCATGGGCCACGCCATCTCTTCGTTCAATACCCTCACCACCTTCAGCGCCACCAGCGCGGGCACTGATCTCGTCCGCCTCCACATCGGCCTGAAAGGCAACTACAGCTTTTATCATAAACAACTAAACACCGACTACCACCTCATCGGCGGCCACCACAACATCCTCTACTCGAAAGACTTCGACATGACCGTCGAAAACCGCACCCTCACCCTCGAAACCTTCGGCGTCCAGTTCCCCCGCGAAGCCTTTCTTCGCTTCACCCAAAACTCCAGCGATCTCCTGAAAAAATTCGCCGACCAACTCGCCGGCGGTAACCCTGCCATCCTCTCTGAGCAATGGGGCGCCGTCGACCCCACCATCCAGCAAGTTGTCCATCAGATCGTCACCAACCCCTACCAGGGCGATCTGGCGCAGATCTTCCTTCTCAGTAAAAGCATCGAGCTCCTCGTCCTCTGCGCAGAATCCTGCCGCCTTGCCCTCGAAAAGAAAGAGGAGTTCATCACCTCCCCGACCGACAAAGAGAAGATCCTTGCCGTCCGCGACCTCATCAATGAAAAGCTCGACTGCCCGCCCAATCTCTCCACCATCTCCCGCACGGTCGGCCTCAACGAATACAAGCTGAAACGCGGCTTCAGGCAAATATTCAATACTACCGTCTTCGGCTACCTCAGCGAACAGCGCCTGCTTCTTGCAAAGCAATACCTCCTCGACACCCAACGCACCGCCGCCGAGATCGGCTATCAACTCGGCTACTCCACCCCCCAACATTTCAACAACGCCTTCAAAAAGCGCTTCGGCAATACCCCTAACGCCCTACGGGAAAAAAATCCGTAAAATGCAATCCCCGACGCAAACCACCTCGTACTATTGTAAAAAAAGAAACATATGAACGCGCCGCTAATCGTAAAGAACGACATCACCATCGACGCCCCCGCAACAAAGGTCTGGGACGCACTTACCAAACCCGATTGGACAAAACAATATATGTTTGGCTGCGAGCCCATAACCGACTGGAAACCCGGTAGCCCCCTGCTTTGGAAAGGAACCTTCAATGACGTCGAAATGGTGGCGGTAAAAGGGCAGGTTGTCAGGTTTGAACCACCGCGCTCACTCGTATACACCGTCATTGACCCCAACAACCCAGCCATACCCGATCTGCCGGAAAACTACCTCACCGTCACCTGTAACCTCAACGAAACCGCCGGCCACACCCAACTCACCGTCACCCAGGGCGACTACAGCACCGTAGCCGATGGCGATAATCGTTATAACCATACGGTGGACGGTGGCGGCTGGGAACCCATCCTCGTTCAGATAAAACAGTTGCTGGAAAAATAACCAAAACAAGGGGGGGCGAAATGCCCGTCACATTTCTAACCCCCCCGTTTGTTAAACCCCTGCTTCTCTAACCAGGCGATTCAGGCACAGGCCGTCTCACTGCCGATCGCAAATAGATCGTAACTGTTGCAATAGATATTTATAGATGGGTGGCGAGATCTCCGTAAAACGGGCTGTCGACCAGAGATCCTCAAAGAATTCTTCTACCGTTTCGACGGCCCTTTTCTTGTCGTTCAGGTGGCTGAAGGCAAAGATGAGCAGGTCGTCCTTGTATTCTTTATATAGTCGCATGAAGGCTTTCACATTCCGGTTCTCAAGTTCAATCAGCAATCGTTTCTCTTCATGGTACTCTTCTTCATTTAATTGCATGTGTGGTTTTATTGGTAGTCCAACTTTAATTCGACACGACGGTTCTGGGCCCGGCCTGCCGGGATCTTATTGCTGGCGATCGGGTTGCTGTCGCCATGCCCCGAGGCCTGGATCCTGCTGTTGTCGATCCCTCTTCCGGTAAGATACTTCTTCACAGCCCCGGCGCGATTCTCGCTCAACACCTGGTTGGTCGCAGGCTTACCGATATTATCCGTATATCCATCCACATACAATTTGAGATTGGCGTCCTTTTTCATTTCTGCAGCGATTTGATCGAGCCCCGCAAAGGATTTCTTCAACAGCACATACTTTCCTGTTGCAAAGAAAATATGATGCGCTGCAAATTCCACGCGCTTCTTCACTTCGTCTTTGACGATGGGACAACCGTGATTGGCCGGGTCGCCTGCGATATCCGGACATTTGTCCTCTTCATCGTTGACCCCGTCTCCATCCCTGTCGGGGATCGGACAACCCTGGTATTTCGCTACTCCCGTCACCTGCGGACACTTGTCTTCTTCATCATTGATCCCGTCGCCGTCACTGTCGGGGATCGGGCAGCCATTATATCGCGCCAGCCCCTTTTGGTTAGGACATTTATCATCCTTGTCCGCAATGCCATCCCCATCCGTATCGGGACATCCATGCAACTCCGCCGGTCCGGCCTGATCCGGGCAGGCATCCAGGCTGTCAGGTACCCCGTCATTGTCCCTGTCCGTGACGACGGCAACAGGCGGCGGTGGCAATGGCTTCACAACGGTCTTTGGCTTGGGCGAACCCAGCGACTCCATAAAGCCGATGGAAAAGAAAAGATTGTTATCCAGCTTGGTTGAGCTCATGCTGATGCGGTAGTTGGCCTGCAGCAGGATATAGTCCGTGCTGCCCATATTCAGCTGCACACCCAGGCCCACCGGAGCATACGGCGCCCAGTGATGTCCATAGTTGCCTGTACCCACACCCGCAGAAAGAAAAGGCGCGATCACATGATCGTCGTTGATGGGCCGCAGATGAAACGAGCCCTCGAATTCATTGATATAATCAGAGCCGCTGTTGGGATCGCGCGAATAATCCGAGAACAAGCCATTGTACCGGACCGAAAAGTCCAGCTTCCTGGTGATCCCTTTCCAATAAAGGATCGAAAAGCCGGGATCATATTTTCCATTAAATAAAGTATTACCGCTGAAATTGACTGTATTTACACTAAATCCAATAAGGGACGGTTTCACCTGGGCAAAAACCGGGAGGGCCATTATCACTAATGGCAATAGGGATATTCTTCTCATAAAGAAATTACACGTTGTTATTGTTTGCTTGAAGGAAAGGTTCCGGCACACGGCCGAAAGTAGATTTCAGGGGGTCGTAACAACACGATCTGAGAGATCGTCTCCGCGCGGTTTTCAGTATATAGACTGTTCAAAGTCCTCGCGCGTTTCGCGCAGGTGAGAATATTTTTTTATTTCCCGCAAACGTTTGCGCAGCGTTGTAGTGTAGTAGGAAATGTCTATTCGAATATAGATATTTGCCGCATGGATCCTACACGCAACGTGAACCCCGGTTTTGAAGTCTTAGCAGAGAAGGCGGCGAGAGGAGATGAACGGTCCTTCCAAATAATTTACGACGCTATTTCCGGTAAGATGTATAGCCTTTGCTTGCGCTACGCCGGCAATTCAGAAGATGCCGACGACTGGTTCCAGGAAGGTTTTGTGAAGCTGTATCGTCATCTCGCTGCCTATCGCGGCGAAGGGGCCTTCGAAGGTTGGGCTCGCCGCATTTTTATCAGCTGCTGCATCGATGGGATAAAAAAGCGGGAGCAATTGCTGCCTGCCCTGCCCGATGGCGTCGATACTGCCTCGGATGACCTTACAGGATACGACAAGCTTACAAATGATGACCTTATGAAGTATATTCGCCAACTGCCCGACGGCTATCGCACCGTCCTCAACCTCTACATGGTAGAAGGCTACAACCACAAAGAGATCGGTGAGATGCTCAATATCTCGGAGGAAGGCAGCCGGTCGCAGTTATTCAGAGCCCGCGTTTTATTAAAGAAAACATTGACAATTGCCAATGGCGAACCCATCTGATAAATGGAGCCGGTTACAGGACCACGAGACGCCTCCCCCCGGGGACGCGTACGAGCGGTTGCGCGGGCAATTGTTCCTGTCCAGGCTCCAGCAACATTCCGTCCCTCCGCCTTCATCTGTATCCGCCCTGGTAAAAAATGCCGTCCGGCAAACTAACACGAGAAAAAATTCCATACCGCGACGCATCCCGCTTCTTCGTTGGCTGGCCGCGGCCTGTATCGGACTCATCCTTGCCGGTGGTGCTATCTATTGGGCCATCAGCAATCGCTCCGCGCACTCCGCGATCGTCTCCGCTGGCAGGCAACAAACCCAGCCCGCGGTCCGCGCCGCCGTACCTGTGACAGCATCCGACTCTGCCGGCCACTCGCCGATCGGTCACTCCGACTCTTCCTCGGAAAAGACGGCGGCATCAGGTACGACAATCCTCCACGGCGCCGCCGGCATCCCGCTCGCCCATCCGGCGATCGAAGGTCATCCCTTGGCCCTTGTGGACAACGACCTCCTGGTTACTTTCACGAGCTTCCGCTATCCCGAAATAGGAGAGTATATCGGTCAGGAGGGAGAGTATGATCTGAGGATTCACGTCGACCAGTATACGAATATTGCCCTTTCTCCAACGATGGCCGGATTCATAAAGGAGATGTACAGCTATCGGAAGAATGGAAAGCCGACCAGGAAGGCGAGAAAGACGAAGGAAAGACTCGAGCGATGGCAGGCGGCCGATCAGAAACAATTTGACAGCAGCGCACGATCCAATCCCATTGACCCCTTCGATCTCGGTGATTTTCTCTTCCGATAAAAAGGCCAATGGACGAAAACGAAAGCAGATGATGGTAACCAGGATCATAAACCCGATATTTCTCCTTGCCGGCGTCGTAGGCTTCCTTGCCTTTCGCCGGGCAGCCCCTCCGCAGTCCCCGGATGATCTCACTGTTTCTTACACGCTGACCCTTTCGTCTAAAAGAGGGAATACAGGCATCGGCGAAACCTATAATGGGGGTATCGAGACGCTCTTTGCCGCCGGCGCCCACGCCCGTCTCCGGCTCGCCAGCCTCATGCGGGTGCAGAGTGTTTTTATTGTGATGGATGGCGCCCTCGTGAAGCGCGTGACCCTGCTCAAAGAGTCAGGCAACGACAGAAAGCGAACCACCATGACAGCCGGTGAATGGAAGGAATACAACAAAAAATACGCCGGCAGCACCCTTCAGATCACCCGCGATACCGCTACCATCCTACGCTACCTTTGTAAAAAGGTAGTCATCGCCCTGAAGGACGGCCGCCAGTTGTCGGCCTGGTACACGCCCGACATTCAAAGCCCCGCCTTCGCCGCACTGGAACCGGCCTTTGCCGGCATCCCCGGCCTGGTACTACAATATGAATATGTCTATCGGAAGAAAACTCTGCGCTACCGTGCCACGGCCATCAGCCACAAACCCATCGACCCCGCCGTCTTTACCCCGCCAGGCAACTAACCCCGCATCCACTTTCACCCGGTACCCACCCTCCATTGCCCCCATTTTTCCCCCAATCGGCCGGATTCCACCCGATAATTCCGATATTTGGTTGGACTCATGAAGCACCAGCATCGCATATGGATTCTCATGGCCCGTAAGCTGGCCGGCGAAGCGACCCCCGAGGAGATCGCCGAACTCGAATGCTTTCAACAACAACACCCCGAGACAACCTATTCCCTTCAAGTCCTGGCCGATCTGTGGAAGTCCACCCACCCCCCAGCCGACGACATCGAATCCGAAGCCGATCAGGCCTTCAACCGCCACCTCACCCGCATGGCTCTCCGCGACATCACCGCCGTGCAATCCAACCCCGGCGCCCTCGGCCCCAGGTCCAACGACCCTCTCGCAACTCCGCCCGCTGCCGAGACGCCTGAGCCCGCAACCCTCAAAGCCGTTACCACTACTACCAACAAACCCGCCGCGTACAACGGCTTCTCTCTCGCCAATGCCCGCGACCTCGTCGCCAATTACCTCACCACGATCGTTCGTTCTCTACGGCGCAACAAAGGGTTCACCACCATCAATATATCCGGCCTGGCCATCGGCCTCGCCAGCGCCATCGTCCTCCTCCTCTGGATCCGGAACGAACTCACCTTCGACCAGTTCCATGCCCATCGTGACCGGGTGTATCTCGCGATGACCCGCGCTCCCCTCGACGGCCAGCTCGAGGTCGACGGCCGCACTCCCATGGTCATGGCGCCCGAACTAAAGGCGAAATACGCCGGGCAGATCGAGGAAGCCGTCCGGCTCAACTGGGTCGGTGCCTTCATCTTCTCCAAAGGCAGTAACCATGTCCAGACCCAGGGCTATCTCACCGATCCAGGCTTCTTCCGCCTTTTTTCTTTTCCACTCGTAAAAGGCGACCCATTAACTGCTTTGCAGAATTCGCGTGGCGTTGTTCTTACCGAACGCCTCGCAAAAAAACTCTTCGGCGACGCCGATCCTATGGGGAAGAACGTCAGCGTCGACAGCACCACCAACTTCGTCGTCACGGGCGTCGTGAAGGACCAGCCACCCAATACCCGATTCCAGTTCGAATACCTCATTCCCTGGTCCTATACGAAGGAAGTGCACTGGGAAGAGACCCGCTGGCAAAAGCCCACCATCTTCACCTATGTCCTGCTGCGTCCCGGCGTTACTGAAGCCGCGGCCAACCAGGCCATGCGCATGGTCATTCATGACAACGCGCAGGAGCTTCCTGCCGAAGTCTTCTTTCACCCCATGTGTAAATGGCATCTCTATAACAACTTTACCGCCGACGGCCGCGCCACCAGCGGCGGCATCAATTTCGTCCGCATGCTCGCCGTCATCGCCGGTTTTATTTTGCTGATCGCCTGCATCAACTATATGAATCTGAGCACTGCGCGCAGCATCCGCCGCGCGCGTGAGGTAGGCATCCGCAAAGTCGTCGGCTCCGGCCGCGGCTCCCTCATCGGCCGCTTTCTCGGCGAATCCCTCCTTCTCTCCGCCGTCGCCGGCACCCTCGCCCTCGGCATCGTCATCATCGTCCTGCCCTGGTTCGACCGGCTCGTCATGACCGATCTCTCCATTCCCTACGGCGACCCCTTGTTCTGGCTCGGCGGCGCGGGCTTCATCGTCTTCACCGGCCTGCTCGCCGGCAGCTATCCCGCATTCTATCTCTCGGCCTTCCGGCCCGTCAACATCCTGCGCGGCCACTTTAAAAGCCTAAATGCGCAGAACTTCGTCGGAGCTGCTTCGCCACGCTCCTTCCTCGTTCGTAGCCTTCGGTACTCCTCGGCTACACCCCGGCGCATCCTCGTCGTCTTCCAGTTCGCCTTCGCCATTACCTTTATCATTTGCACGATCGTCATCTACCGCGAATTCGATTACGCCCTGCGCCGCAACTCCGGTTATGACAAAGAAGGACTCGCGTTCGTTTATATAAAGGGGGATATCTCGAAGAACTATCCTGCCATCCGGAACGAACTGCTGGCTACCAACACCGTCACAACGCTCACGCGCACCGACGCGCCCATCTCCGAGGTCTGGGCCTGGAACAGCAACTATACCTGGACGGGAAAGGACCCGCAGGAACGCACCACCTTCATCCAGTACCACACCGATCGCGCCTTCACCACCACGATGGGCCTCAAGCTCCTCGCCGGCCGGGATATCGACATAGAAAAATATCCTACCGATACTGGCGCCGTCCTCCTGACAAAAGAGTCCGTCAAACACATGGGATTCGCCAACCCGATCGGTCAGACAATTGGTGACAACAACAAAGCCTGGCATGTCGTCGGCGTCATCAGTGACTTCATCACGGGCAACGTCTTTTCCCGCATGCTTCCCATCGTTATCCAAGGCACGGCGCCGCAAACTCCCTATGGTACCATCAGCTTCCGGTTCGGCGATGGAGACAGTCAGGCCGGCAACGAAGCAAAGCTCTCCGCGATCCTGAGAAAATACAATCCCAATTATCCGCTCGAATATTTCTTTGTCGATCAATATGATCTCCGGAAGGTTCAGGGCGACGAACACTTTGGCACCCTCGCAGCCCTGTTCGCCGGCATGGCCATCTTCATCTCCTGTCTCGGGCTCTTCGGGCTCTCTGCCTACATGGCCGAATCCCGTCTCCGCGAAGTTGGCATTCGCAAGGTCTTCGGCGCCTCGATCATGCGCCTTACCGCCCTGCTTTCCCGCGACTTCCTCATCCTCGTCGTCATCGCGTTCCTTATCGCAAGTCCTGTCGCCTGGTGGTGCATGCGCCAATGGCTCGACGGCATCCCCTATCACATCGAAATGAACTGGTGGATCTTCGCCCTCACCGGTCTCCTCTCCGTCATTATCGCCATCGGCTCCGTCGGCTACCAGGCGGTGCGCGCGGCGTTGACCAATCCCGTCCTGATTCTGCGTACGGACTGAACGGCCGGTAGGCCGTTCGCGGCTCTGCCTTGTAACATTTTCGTTCTTCCTTCGACAAACCCGGAAAACGCACCCATGTCCTGGTTAAAAATAGCCTGGCGCCACCACCGCGACAGCCGCCTCTACACCATCCTCAATCTCTCCGGTCTCGCCATCGGCGTCGCCGCCACCCTGATCGTCGGACTTTGGGTCCACGACGAACTCGCCTTCGACACCGTCCACACCAACTATGACCGCATCGCCCGCGTCATGTATAATCAACCCGCCGACGGCGGCATCACCACAAACGACCGGCTCCCCGTCCCCCTCGCTACCGAACTCCGCACCCGATATGGCGCCGACTTCGACCATATCGCCCTTTACTACCCCAACTTCCGTCATATCCTGACCATCGATAAAGCACACTCTGTCGCCGCCATCGGCTCCTGGGTCCAACCCAATATCCCCGTCATGCTCACCCTCCCGATGATCACCGGCTCCCGCGAAGCGTTGGCCCTTCGCGAAAACACACTCATCTCCAACTCCCTCGCCTACGCCCTCTTCGGCGCCTCCGACCCCATCGGCCGCACCATCCGCGTCGATAACAACGTCGACGTCAGGGTAGGGGGTGTTTTCGCCGACATTCCCGCCGGTTCCACCTTCCACGATGTCAACATCTTCCTCGCCTGGGACAAGGCCGTCGACGAAATGCCCTGGATGAAAGACTATACCAGCGACTGGGGCGCCGCCGGCTTCAACATCTACCTGCAACTCAAAGAACACGCGGACATTGACCGGGTGAATCGGAACATCGCCGGCATCATGGCCGAACATACACACAACAAAGGCGAATCCATCTTCCTTCAACCCCTGCGCCAATGGCATCTCTATGGAGAGTTCAGCAACGGGGTCGCCACCGGCGGCCGTATCCGCATCGTCCGCCTCTTCGCCGGCATCGGCATCTTCGTCCTCCTCCTCGCCTGTATCAACTTCATGAATCTCGCCACGGCCCGCAGCGAACGCCGCGCAAAAGAAGTCGGCATCCGCAAAACGATCGGCTCATCCCGATCCGCTCTCATCGGCCAATTTCTCGGCGAAGCCGCCGGCATGACCCTTGCTGCAACGATCCTCGCCCTCGGTATCGTAGCCCTGGTCCTGCCCTTCTTCAATCAGCTTGCCGGCAAAACCCTGAGCATTCCCTGGAGCAGCCCGGCTTTTTTAACGGCGATCGTTGCCTTCACGGCGATCACGGCGCTCCTCGCCGGCAGTTATCCCGCGTTCTATCTATCTCATTTCCGCCCCATCAAGGTCCTCAGGGGAACCGCAAGGTTCGGACCGAGGTCGAGCGTAATAAAGCTCGGCCGATGGTCGCTTCGCTCAGGACCGGGAGCAACCCGTCCGCGCAGGATCCTCGTCGTGGTCCAATTCACGGTCTCCATTACCCTCATCATCGCCACCACCTTCGTCGGTCGTCAGATCGCCTATGCAAAGGATCGCCCGGTTGGCTACACCCGCGACGGCCTGCTCAACATCGGCAAGAACACAAAAGACCTCTACGACGCCGACTACCAGGCTTTCCGCGACGACCTTCTCCACACCGGCTTCGTCGCCGGCATGGCCGAATCCTCCGAACCCGTCACCGAAGGCCCCGATGCAATAGCCGGTGACTTCCGCTGGGAAGGCAAGGACCCCGATGCAAAACCTGCCATCTCCAATGTCTGGGTCACTACGGAGTACGGGCATACCATCGGCTGGCAACTCGCCGCCGGCCGGGATTTCGACCCCGCATTGAAGACCGACTCCAATAGTATGATCATCAACGAAAGCGCCGCAAAGCTCATCGGCTTTCCCCAACCCGTCGGCAGGCAGGTGCGCATCAACGGTAGTGTGCACTCCATCATCGGTGTCGTTCGGAATCTTGTCATGAACTCCCCCTTCCAGAACATCCCGCCCACCTGTTACTATCTCGCTTCCGACAAACAACTCAACGATATCCTTATCCGTGTTAACCCCAGCCGATCCATGCACACCGCACTCACAGCCATCGAAGCCATCATGAAAAAATATAATCCCGAAAGCCCATTTGACTATCGGTTCGTCGATACCGATTACGCTGAAAAGTTCGCTGATGAAGAACGCGTCGCCGCCCTTGCCCGTGTCTTCACCGCCCTCGCCATCCTTATCTCCGCTCTCGGTCTCGTAGGTCTGGCAGCGTTCAGCGCCGAACAAAGAACAAAGGAGATCGGCGTTCGCAAAGTCCTTGGCTCCTCGGTCTACAGTATCTGGCGGTTGTTGACGGTAGACATCCTGCGGCTCATTATCCTGGCTATCATTATCTCGATCCCCCTTGCCGCATTCTTTATGCAGCACTGGCTCGCCGGCTATAGCTATCACATCCCCATCGGCTGGGATGTTTTTGTCGCCGCCGGCAGTCTGGCCCTGATCATCGCCGTTGCCACCGTCAGCTATCATGCCCTGCGTGCCGCCCGCATCAACCCCGTTCATACCCTTCGCAACTCCTGATCCGCACACTGTCTGTATCGAACCCGAACAACCGGCGAAAAAGATAGGAAATCAACCCATTGTTTAACAATCGGATAGCGATCTGGCATTACCTTCGCTGCGGTTTCCTTATGCTACACAACTACCTTAAGATTGCCATCCGCAATCTTCTTCGTAATAAAAGCTTCTCCGCTATAAACATCAGCGGTCTTGCCATCGGAATGGCAAGCGCCCTGCTCATCCTCCTCTGGGTTCACAATGAGCTTAGCTACGATCGCTGGTATCCCAACACCGATAATCTCTACAAACTCTATAATCGCGATAATTTTCAGGGTAGCCTCCAGGCCTGGCCAAATACTCCAAGGGTGCTGGCTCCCTTTGTCAGGAAGGATTACGCCGCTGTCGCCGATATTACCCGCTATAATAACCAGACCTTCCTGCTAAGGGCCGGGGAGACCCGCCTCAACAGCCAGGGCGCCTGTGTCGATAGCGGCTTTCTGAAGATGTTCGGCTTTCCACTCCTGCAGGGAAATGCCGGACAGGCCCTTAATACACCCAACAGCATCGTACTTACCCGGCATTTGGCCACCGCGCTCTTCGGCGATGTGGATCCCATGGGTAAAACCATTCGCATCGACAGCAACGACAACTTCGTCGTGAGAGCTGTGATGAAAGACCTCCCTGCCAATACTTCCTTTGTATTCGACTACCTTATTCCCTGGTCTTACGATAAGCTCACCGGTCACGAAAATGACCCCTGGAACACCAACTCCGTCTGGACATTCGTCCAGTTGAAACCCGGCTCCTCGCAGGCCGAATTTGATGGGCAGATCAGAGATCTCACTATCAACCAGACCAACCACCGGGTGACATCCCAGCTTTTTACTCAACCCATGAGCAGGCTCCATCTTTATTCCAGGAATGACCATGGGGTCCTCGTTGGCGACAAGATCCAGATCGTCCGGCTATTCTCGCTGATCGCCGTCTTCATCCTGCTCATCGCTTGCATCAACTTTATGAATTTGTCCACGGCCCGCAGCGAAAAGCGGGCCCGGGAAGTCGGCATCCGTAAGGTTGTCGGAGCCGTTCGTGGATACCTCATCGGGCAATTCATTGGCGAAAGCATCTTTATCGCCACCCTTTCCTTCATCCTCGCCCTCGGCCTCGCCCATCTCACCCTCGACGGATTTAACCAATTGGTCGGAAAACAGCTTGTCATCGAATTCGGCAACCCGGTCTGGTGGGCCTTTGCCGTCGGGTTCATCATCTTCACCGGCCTGCTCGCCGGCAGCTATCCTGCCTTTTATCTTTCCGCTTTCCAACCCGTAAAGGTCCTGAAAGGCGCGTTCCGCAAGGTCAACGCCCTCATCTCCACGCGCAGGGTGCTCGTCATTCTTCAGTTCAGCTTTGCCATCATCCTCATTATTTCCACGCTCATCGTACGCCGGCAGATCCAGTATGCGCAGGACCGCGACACCGGTTATACCCGGAGCAACCTGGTCTATACTTTTTTTCAGGGCGAGCTCCCGCAACACTATGATGCAATAAAACACGACCTGCTCGGCAGCGGTGCCGTTGTCTCTATGACCAAATCCCTCAACCCTATCACCCAACGGTGGTGGGACGGATGGGGTTACTCCTGGGAGGGCTGTACTCCCGCCGACCAGCGCATCGATTTTGTATACCTGCTCAGCGACGCCGACTTTCTGAAGACAATGGGAGCTACCCTCATTGCCGGCCGGGATCTCGATGTCTATAAATATCCCACCGACTCCAATGCCGTGCTCTTGAATGCAACGGCCGTTCGGACGATGCGGGTAAAAGACCCCGTCGGAATGACCATCAGCACCGAGAACGGTTCAAAGCTCCATGTTGTCGGCGTCATGAAGGATTTTATTCTCGAATCTCCTTATGACAACGTCGCTCCCCTGATGGTGGCCGGCAGCGGAGCACCCTTTTCCGTCATTCATATGAAGCTCAATCCCGCCTGGCCCGTCGCCGCCAATATGGCGCAACTCGAAAAGGTGTTCAAGCGGTACAATCCCCTGTATCCCTCCACGTTCAACTTCGTTGATGACGTCTATGCCAATAAATTCAAGGATGAAGAACAGATCGGTACGCTCGCTGCGCTCTTTGCCGGGCTCACCATTTTCATCTCCTGCCTTGGCCTTTTTGCCCTTGCCGCCTACATGGCCGAGAACCGCATCCGCGAGATCGGCGTCCGTAAGGTCCTTGGCGCCAGCGTCACCGGCATTACCACCATGCTAGCCAAGGATTTCGTCTGGCTCGTCCTGATCGCCTTTGTCGTCGCCGCACCCGTCGCCTGGTTCGTGATGCATAACTGGCTCATCAACTATAGTTATCGGGTTCCCATTGGCTGGGACATCTTTGTCCTCGCCGGCGGGCTGGCCCTGTTCATCGCCGTTGGTACTGTTAGTTATCAAGCCATCAAGGCTGCCATCGCCAACCCCGTCCGCGCCCTCCGCAGCGAATAAGCTTGCGGCCGTCGTCAAAAAAATCTATCTTGGTTCCATGAGAAACCTTTGCTTCCTCGCGCTCCTCGCAGCCTTATCCTCCTGCAACAATCCTCCAAAACAACCCTCGCCTGCTCCGGTCACTTTCGGCCCCGCCATAAACAACCTCGAAGGGTATCCGCAAGGCAGCCCCGCCATCCAGGCCTACACCCAATATCTCCGGTCTCTCGACACCAACAACCTCGCAAACGGCCATGCCGCTTTGAGCGAATTTAAGCGACTCTTCGCCAGTCAGCCGCCCGAGGTTTGTGACACCGGCTTCGTTCTTTTCTGGAACTTTCAGCACATCCTCGAGACCAGCGATTCCGCCGTGGGAAAGTTTATCGATCCGATCCGGCTGGATACGCTTGCCTCAGCCGAATACACCGGCAAGACGCTGAACGGGCAGGAACAGGATGCCCAGAACAAACTCTGGTACAACAATTTTATCGCTCAGGAAGAATTAGGTGAATTCTATATTACTCCCGGCTGGCGGCTGGCGAATAAGCAATTTTCTTCGTTCGTATCGGCGCCGATGAAGGAAGTCCTCGCAGAAGAGACAAAGGAAGAAAAGGAAGGATTTATGGTAGATGCCGGTTTGGTAATCGGTCCCGGGCAGTTGGCTGACCGGGCCATCTGGTGGGAACATTTCCTGACCCGTTATCCCAGGCATATCTACGACTCGCCGGCTCGGTCAAAATATAATGTGCTGCTTTTTATCATGGTCTCCGGTTCGGATAACACTTCGATCCTCGAAGAGGATTCCGCATTCAAGCTTACTCCTTACTTCGACTCCGCGTATCATCTCATCATGGACCATAGTCCCGACTCCCGCACAAACACCGTGATCAGGCCTTTCTGGCAGGCGGTACAGTCCAGGGACTCCGCGACGATGAAGCGCATTCGCGACAGCGTTCCACTCTATTGATCCAGGCAACCGCCGCCCCGCAGAGCTTCGTCGGACCTGCTTCGACACGGTCCTCCTCGCCAGAACATCGCCCTTGCCACCGGCAAGAGCTCGTTCGCATCCTTCGCTCCGGCTCGGATGCCTTCGCTGCGCTCGGTTATGCCACGCGTGTCTCCGTCTGCGCCGCCTCCCAGCCGAGGATCGCCTGCTTCCTCGTCGGCCCCCAATGGTAATCCCCCGTCTGGCCGCTGCTGCGGATCACCCGGTGACACGGCATCAGAAAGGCCACCGGATTCGCCCCCACCGCCGACCCCACGGCCCGCACTGCCTGCGGATTCCTGATCTTTTCCGCCACCTCCGTATACGTCGTCATTCCACCCATCGGCACCTTCAGCAAGGTCTCCCAAACTTTTATCTGGAAGGGGGTGCCCTTCAGATGCAACTTGATCTCCCGGGGCCGGCTCCAGTCCCGGGCAAAGATCGCCAGCGCTTCGTCCTGCCAGGCATCGCTCGCCGCGTGATACTGCGCATTGGGAAACTGCTCCTTTAACAGCGCCAGCGCCGCGGGCTGATCCTCATCCGCGAAGGCCAGGTAACAAACTCCCTTATGCGTAGACCCGATCAGGAGCCGGCCAAAAGGACTCACTGCAAACCGGTAGTTGATCGGTAGTTCCTCTCCGCCGTTCTTATACTCGCCCGGCGTCATACCCTCGATCTTGATGAACAGGTCGTGCAGCCGGCCGGTGCCCGAAAGCCCCGCCTCGAAGGCCGCATCCGACAACGTCGCCCCCGAACCCAGCACCTGCTTCGCATGCTCCAGCGTCAGGTATTGAAGAAATTGTTTCGGCGTTACCCCCGCCCATTCCTTGAACATCCGCTGGAAATGAAACGGACTCAGATGAACATGCTCCGCCACCTGCTCCAGCGAAGGCTGATCCTTGAAATTAGCTTTATAATAAGCTATCGCGTCTGCTATCCGGTTATAATTGATCGCTGCTTGTGTTTCCATGATTATTTGCATTTCGTATGACAAAAGTAATACGCCTCCCCCGTCCCCGAAACCCGGTTCTTGCGCACTTCCCCGCCACCGGACAACGACAGTATCAAAACCGAACACCCCAGCCTTGCAAATGCTCCGCAATCCATTGAAAAATAGATTGCTACAATCTTGGCACCCTCTTGGTTCCATACTTCGCCTCAGCCAAAACATCCTCCATGTTCAAAAGCTATTTCAAAACAGCTTTCCGCTTCCTGCTGAAGAACAAGACCTTCAGCGCTATCAATCTTATCGGCCTCGCCGCCGGCACCCTCTGCTGCCTCTACATCGTCCTCTATGTCGTCGACCAGTACAGCTACGACAGACACCATAAGGACGTTGCGAGCATCTATCGCGTCATCACCACCGTTGCCCAGAAAGGCGACCGCCATACCAACGCGTCCACCTCTCCGCCAGTCGCCGCCGCCATGAAAAGCGATTTCGGCGAGATTGCCGCCTTCACCCGGGCGATCCCCACCCTCGGCGCCTCGCAGCATCTGGTGGCCTACAAAGATCGGTCCTTCTATGAGACCGATGCCCTCTTCGTCGACTCCACCTTCTTCGAAGTCTTCACCTATCACTTCACCAACGGCAGCTCCGCGGGCGTCCTCTCTCCCGCCAACTGCGTCGTCCTCAAAAAAACAGTCGCCGATAAACTCTTTGGCTCTGAAGATCCCGTCGGCAAAACGATCGTCATCGATGATGCCTACGGCAAGAATAACCTTACCGTCACCGGCGTCGTCGATGAAAGCCTTGGGAAGTCCCATCTCCAGGCAAACATCTACATAAAAATGAACCCCAATGGACTCGGCGGCGATCTGCTGCAGAACAGTCATTGGGCCATCAATAACTTCACCTGGTCCTATGTCAAATTGCAACCCCATGTCGATCCCCGGCAACTGGAAAAGAAGTTTCCCGCCATGCTGGAGAAATATGGTAGCCAGGAATTGAGATCACATGGCCAGACCAAGGTGCTCGCCCTTCAGCCCATTACCGCGATCCACACCACCCCCGGCCTTATGGCAGAAAAAGGACAACCCATCAGTCCTACTTTTCTGGGCATACTCATTCTGATTGCGGCCCTTATTCAACTGATCGCCTGCATCAACTTCATGAACCTCTCCACAGCCCGCGCGTCCAATAGGGCAAAAGAGGTGGGCGTCCGGAAGATCGTCGGCGCAGGTCGCAATAGCCTGGTCTGGCAATTTCTCGGTGAATCTTTCCTGCTTACTCTCATCGGTGTCGCAGTTGCGTTGCCGCTCTTGACCCTTTGTCTGCCCTGGCTCAACGAGATCACCCATACGGACGTCAGCCTGGAATTACTCCGCAATACCAGGATCTGGCTCATGCTTGCAGGCATCGTCGTCCTTACGGGACTCTTCGCCGGCAGCTATCCCGCCTTCTATCTTTCCGCCTTCCAGGCCATCAAGGTCATAAAAGGTAATTTCTCCAGTCACACCTCCGCGGCGGGACTTCGCCGCTCCCTCGTCGTCTTTCAGTTCGTCCTTTCCATCGTGCTCATCGGCGGCATCATCATAATCGATAGTCAGCTCAACTATATAAAAACAAAAGATCTCGGCTTCAGTACGAACCAACAGCTCATCTTCAGCTTTCACCAGGATGAGACAAAAGCAAAGATCCCCCTGCTCGCGGCGGAATTCAGGCGCCTTCCCAATGTCAAAGTTGTCAGCCAGACAAACGGTTTTCCTGGCCAGACATCCTATCATGACTGGGGGGTATGGCTGCCCGGCGGCGACCAGGCCACCGGCATCGACCAGCAGGATCTTGCTTCCGATGAGCATAGCGTCAAGGCGCTCGGCATCCAACTCGCCAGTGGTCGTGATTTTCACTCCCAGGACTCCGGCTCGGTGCTGATCAACGAGACGCTTGCCCGGCAGCTCCGCCTCGATCCTGCAAAAGCCCCCGGCGCGACCCTGCTCAACGGCGATGGACAGTCCTTCACCGTTGCCGGTGTCATGAAGGACTTTAACTACCGGACGCTCAAAGACGCCATCTACCCCTTCATGATCATCTACAATCCGAATGGGGACATGGATCACCTCATCGTCCGGACCACCAGCAACGACTATCCTGCACTCTTGAAGCAAATGGAAAATACGTGGAAAAAGATCCTGCCGTCGACGCCCTTTGACTACAGCTTCCTCGACGAGCAGGTACAGAAGAACTACACCGCGGATATCACTCTGTCACAGATCATCAACTCGTTTACCTTCATGGCCATTCTCATCTCCGGCCTCGGGCTCTTCGGACTGGCTGCCTTCAGCGCCGAACAAAGGCGGAAGGAGATCGGCATCCGGAAGGTGCTTGGCGCAAATACGGTTGGCCTCGTACGGCTGCTCACGACTGAATTCCTCCGGCTCGTCGGCATCGCCTTTTGCATCGCGACGCCCATCTCCGCATGGGCCATGAACAAATGGTTGCAGGGCTTTGCTTATCGGGTCGACCTTTCCTGGTGGATGTTTGCACTCGCCGGACTGCTGGCCCTCCTCATCGCCATGAGCACCGTCAGCTTCCAGGCCATCAAGGCAGCGATCGCCAACCCTGTTAAAGCTCTTCGAAGTGAGTAGACCCTGTCGCCTTCTTGGCGGCCGGAAAAAGCCAGAGACCTGCAAAGAAGATCATTGCCCCAAAAAATCCACACCCCAGTAAAACATTGACATCCGTGGAACTTGCTGCCGCGTTCATGTAAAACAGTGCGATAACCAGCCCGGAAATTCCTAAAACTGAGAGCGTTATGCCAAGAATCTTCCCTTCCATATTATTTAGTTTTAACTTACAGAATCAATTTTCATTCCACCATAGAAAAATCGCCCGGCAATGCTCAGGAACTTCTTCAAAATAACCCTCCGCACCCTCTGGCGGAGCAAGGATTTCTCCACCATCAATATCCTCGGTCTCGCCATCGGCATGGCCGCCGCCATGCTCATCGGCCTGTGGGTACAAAATGAACTTACCTACGACCGGTTTTATACAAACACCGACCGGATCTACCAACTCTATACCCGCTCCGACTACGGCGGCACGCTCGGGGTCTGGCCTCGTACCTCCTCGCTGATGGCGGCCGATCTCAAGAAGAACTACGCCGAGGTCCAGGATGCCGCCCGCTTCCGCGTCGTCTACTTTCTCGTCACCCACGACGACAAACACTTCAACCCAGGCGGCGCCTTTGCCGACTCCGGTTTCCTGAACATTTTCTCCTTCCCGATGCTTCAGGGCGATCCCAACACCGCCCTCAATGGTGACAAGGACATTGTCCTCACCGCGAAATTCGCCAAAAGTCTCTTCGGTAACGAAGACCCCATGGGGAAGATCGTGCGCATCGACAGCAACGACATCTTCAAGGTCACCGGGGTACTAAAGGACCTGCCTGCCAACACCGAATTTTCATTCCAATATCTCCTCCCCTGGAGCTATGTCGATCGGCTCAAGTGGGACAACGGCACCTGGAACAACACCACCGCACCCACTTACGTCCTGCTCAAACCCGGCTCCAGCCAGACCGCCTTCGATGGGAAAATAAAAAACATCGTCGCTCGCAACTCCGCCCAAAACAACGGACTCATCCGCGAGACCTTTACCCAGCCTATGAGCCGCGTCCATCTCTACGCAAGAGACGAGAATGGTAAACTGGTTACCGGACAGATCGTCACCGTGCGGCTGTTCATCATCATTGGCGTATTCATTCTGCTTATCGCCTGCGTCAACTTTATGAACCTCTCCACGGCCCGAAGCGAAAAACGCGCACGGGAGGTTGGCATCCGTAAGGTCGTCGGCGCCCGGAAAGCTTCGCTCATCGCGCAATTCATCGGCGAAAGCACCCTGCTCGCACTCTTCTCCTTCATACTCGCCCTCGGCATCGTCCAGATCGGACTCAAGGCTTTTGACGAGATCATCAATACCCACCTCGAAATAAATTACGCCGATCCCAGGTTTTGGGTCGCAGCCGTCGGCTTCATTCTTTTTACCGGTATCATCGCCGGCAGTTACCCGGCATTTTTCCTTTCATCGGCCCGGCCCGTCAAAGTACTTAAAGGCGCAATCACCAACGCGGCCACCCGGGTGAGTCCGCGCAAGATCCTCGTCGTGCTTCAGTTCACCTTCGCCATCGTACTCATCATAAGCACCATTGTCGTCCAGGAACAGCTTAGGTATGCCCGCAACCGTGACGCCGGTTATGATCGCGACCGCCTTCTCTATACGTTCAGCCAGGGAGGCAATGCGACGCACTTCGAAAGTATAAAGCGCGACCTCCTCGCCAGTGGCGCCGTGACTTCCGTCACCCGTACCTTCTCGCCCATGACCAGGGTCTGGGGTTCCGTGAGTGAGTTTACGTGGCCCGGTAGCCGGCCCGACGACAAAAAGCAGGTCTTCAACCAATTCGAGACCGATGTCGATTTCGTCAGGACCACCGGCACAAAACTCGTCGCCGGCCGCGATATAGACATCGAGACCTATCCCACCGATAGCACCGCCCTTCTGCTCAACGAATCCGCGGTAAAGGCCATGCGTCTCACCGACCCCATCGGGAAAACAGTCACCGACAAGGGCGGTGCCAACTATCATATCGTCGGCGTGCTAAAGGATTTCATTCTCGAATCCCCCTATGATCCGGTCGTTCCCATGCTCATCCAGGGCCTCCAAAGCACCACCTACTTCGTCATCCACTTCCGGCTGGATCCCGCAACTCCGATCGCCGACAATCTTGCGAAAGCCGAAAAGGTCTTCAAGCGATACAACCCCCAATATCCATTCGAATATTATTTCGTGGATGAATACTACAACTTGAAGTTCCGTGCCGAACAGCAGGAAGCCACCCTCGGTATCCTGTTTGCGTCTCTCGCCATCTTCATCTCCTGTCTCGGGCTCTTCGGCCTCGCCACTTATGTGGCGGAAAGCCGCCGCAAGGAGATTGGCATCCGCAAGGTCCTCGGCGCTTCCGTAACCGGTATCGCTGCACTCATCTCCGCCGACTTCGTAAAGCTCGTGTTCATTGCGGTCGTCATCGCCACGCCCATTGCAGGGTATGCGATGCATAACTGGCTGCAGGGTTTCAAATACCGCATAGCCATCACCGGTTGGATCTTCCTCATCGCGGGGCTGCTGGCCGTGACTATTGCGCTCCTGACCGTCGGCTACCAGGCGGTGCGCGCGGCTATCGCCAACCCCGTTAAGGCACTACGCAGCGAATAAGCCGTTCCGCAGCTTTAGCCTTCGCAGGGAATAACCTATATTTAGCGTATGAAAAATGCGCTGTCGATAGCATTCGTCCTTCTTGCCTTGCAGGTCTGCGCCCAACCCGGCAACGGCTCTATTGTTATTGGCAAAAGCGATACTATCCATTCCCGTATTCTCGATGAGGATCGCCGCATTCTTGTGCATGTCCCCGACGGCAGCAAGGACTTTCCCAGCCAGCGTTATCCCGTCGTCTACCTCCTCGACGGCGATGCCCACTTTCCCTCTGTCATGGGCATGATCCAACAGCTGACCGAGGTCAACGGCAACACGCTTTTTCCCGACATGATCCTCGTCGGTATTCCCAATACCAATCGCCGGCGGGACCTCACTCCTTCACGTGCCAGCACAAGTCCGTATGGCGACAGTAACAGCGTCCGCGGCAGCGGGGGCGGCGAGAACTTCACCGCCTTTATCGAAAAAGAACTCATTCCCCACATCGATTCGCTATATCCCTCGGCGCCCTATCGCGTCCTGATCGGCCACAGTCTGGGTGGGCTCATGGTCATCAATACCCTGGTCAACCATCCCCGGCTTTTTAATGCCTATCTGGCCATCGACCCCAGCATGTGGTGGGATGACCGCAAGCTCCTGCGACGGACCGAGGACGTCCTCGCGCGGGAGAAATTTGCCGGGAAGACCCTCTTTCTCGCGATCGCCAATACCATGCCTGTCGGGATGGACACCACCAAAGTGCGGCGGGACACCTCCGATGAGACCCTTCATATCCGGTCCATCCTCCGGCTGAAAGACGATCTGAAGAAGAACCGGACCAATGGTCTTCGATTCGACTACAAGTATTATGCGCATGACACCCATGGATCCGTGCCCCTTATTGCCGAATACGACGGCTTCCGGTTCATGTTCGACTATTTCATGCCGCCCTTTACCCCCATGCTTTTCGACGACAAGTCGACTGCCGCCACCCTGGTCGGCGCGGTAAAAGCACATTACAGACTTATCTCGGCAAAACTGGGCTACCTCGTCCTGCCTCCCGAAGGCTGGGTCGACGAGATGGGGCACTACTATCTGCAGAAAAAGCAGTTCGACAGATCGGCCGCCTTCTTCCAGCTGAACAAGGACAATTATCCGAAAAAACCCTAACCCCGCCCACCCGCCGCAAAAAACACCCTAGGCAACGCCAATTATTATTCGTATCTTTTATCCATAACGATTGCTTTATGATTGCCTTGCCAAAACTCGTTCCCACCACAGCGTGGAACGCCCTTTCCCTTGCCATTGCACGCGGAGAGACAAGCCGGGTACAGGAAATTGTAGAAGAATACCGGCTCGACGTCAACGCCTGCGTCGACTCTACCTCCTGGATGCCCATTCTCATGGAAGCGTTGCTCTCCTATGGCTTCCCGACGGAGGAAGACCGTCTCCCCCTCCTGAAATATCTCCTGGAAAAAGGGGCGAATCCCAACATCGTCTGCGCCCGCGGGTATAACTGTCTGCACATTGCCGCGCAGCAGGAGCGATATATCTATGCGCTGGATCTGTTGCTGGACTATAATGCCGACGTCAACATCGGCGACTCCGATGGCTCCAACATCATTTATTGGGCCGTGCAGGGGTGGCTGCTGCGCCGGGACGGCGCCGACCGGTCGACCTATCTCCGGGTGCTGGGGAAGATCCTCAACCTCGGCGCCGATCTGGACCACTCCAATCGCTATGGCATGGATACGCGTCGCTGGCTCGAGGCCGCGTCCGCCGACGTCCGCGATCTCGTCGCACAATGGGAGGCCGGCAAACCCGCCGTACATCCTGTCACGACCGTACAACCGCAATTCCCCACCAACTTACGCTATCCCGATCTCGTGCGGGAAATATGGGACCAGTACGTTCCCACGACCGGCGGTCCTGCCGGTACCGTTCAGGGTGAACTCTTGCGCGCCGTCGAACACCTCCGAGATGAGGCCCGCCAACAGGCCAATGGCCGCCGCCCTCAGAGCTCCCATCGCAAAATGAACAAAAAGCAGGCCCTCTTCGTCCGGGACACCCTGCTTGCTTCCGGTCTCTTCGACTCCTCCGAAAGCGACCGCATCCGCACCGAAACCCAACGCGTCGCCAAACCCGCGCATCCCTATCCACCCGACTCCGTCTACGATGACCTCGTCGACAAGATCTGTGTCTTCTACGACCGCCACCGGGAGCCGATCCCGCTTTGACGGCCATGCCGCGGCTCGTCGCCATCGGCGTAATTATCGTTGTCATCGCCGCCATCTTTGTTTACTCCGGCCGGTACAACAAAATTTCTGTGACCAAGGATTTCATCATCGAAACGAACATCCCTCAAGCCCCCCGCGATACTTCTGCCAAAAAATAACCAAATTCTCGAAATATTGAGTAATTTTACTCATTATATTGAGTATTTTGTTAAAGTCATTCCAACGATATCATTTACAGTATCTTATAAAAAGGATTGAAGAGCCTCGTCGCTTCGTTCAAGTCATTTTAGGCCCTCGCCAGGTAGGAAAAACGACCTTGATCTCTCAATTACTGGGAAAAACCAGGACACCAAATCATTTTGTCTCTGCCGACGCCGTCCCGGCTACCAATGCAGCCTGGCTCGAACAACAATGGGAAATAGCCCGTCTAAAAATGGATCAGGAAGAAGCCAAAGAGTTTCTATTGGTGATAGACGAAATCCAAAAAATAACTAACTGGAGTGAAACGGTAAAGCTGATGTGGGACACCGATACCCGCACCGGTCGAACCCTAAAAGTGATCCTGCTAGGTTCATCGCGGCTCCTACTGCAAAAAGGGCTTTCCGAATCGCTGGCGGGCAGATTCGAAACGACTTACATGGGGCATTGGTCATTTATGGAAATGCAACAGGCATTTGGTTGGAACAGCGATCAATATGCCTGGTTTGGGGGATACCCGGGCTCCGCAGCGCTGATCGGTGAAGAGCAACGATGGAAAGCATATGTTCAACAATCTCTTGTCGAAACAAGCATATCGAAAGATATTCTTATGCTGACAAGGATCGACAAACCGGCATTAATGAAGCGCCTTTTCGAATTAGGGTGCGCTTATTCTGGCCAGATACTATCTTATAATAAGATGATCGGACAATTGCAGGATGTCGGGAACGCGACGACCTTATCTCACTATTTGGACCTGCTGAACACTGCGGGTTTGCTTGCCGGAGTTGAAAAATTCGCGGGAAACATTATCTACAAAAGATCTTCAAGTCCCAAATTTCAGGTTCACAATACTGCCCTCATCAGTTCTCAAAGCGGAGATTCGTTCAGGGAAGTTCTGCTTAAGCCTGAATACTGGGGCAGGATAGTGGAATCCTCGATTGGCTCTCATTTGATCAATCATTCGATAACAGAAGGGTTTACCGTCTCTTACTGGCGGGAAAGAAACTCGGAAGTAGACTTCGTTTTAGAGAAAAAAGGAAAAATAGTTGGGATCGAAGTTAAAAGTGGAACGCTCCGATCCTCGTCGGGGATCGAAGCGTTCAAAAAGGCATTTAAGTCTTCAAAGATTTTATTGATTGATAACAAGGCAATGCCTTGGCAGGAATTCTTAAAAATTAATCCTACCGAGATATTCTAGTAATAATCCTTCTTTTGTGACTGACATTAACCGGTGCCTATTTCTTTCTTAGACGCATCCCAATGCTTCTTTGCGTCAATAAGCGCCTTACTCCCTACCTGGAACGTCCAAAACTTCGCCTTTTCCGAAGCGCAATGAAACGTAAGCGCGTTCCGCCCGTAATCCGTCACATATAACGCAGATCCACACACGGGACAGGTATATTGCACGCTGTCGATTATCTGCTTGATCCGATCCAAATCATCCATAAGGTTAAAATAGGTCTGCAGGCCGGATAAACACCGACCCGCTAAACAGGAAAATAATTAGGAGTACAAAATTTCTTTCCGGAAGGCTCAGCAGGCAGGAGGGCCCCGAAGGGAGGGGCCGGAATAAAAACGGGCGAGGGGAGAGGCCGGTAAGACATAGCTGGAATGCGCCGCCCGCGCAGTCACTGGAACAACGCGAAATCCCGGCACATCGACGCCCATACCCACGGGCGAATGATAGCGCTTGTCCACGGACGACAGCACCTTGCCGTAACGGACACCCAATTCCCGGTGACCCGGATAAGGATGCTGATGTTTGTATAATGTACGATACAACCCCCCGGCCATGCTCGTGCAGAGATGGAACCGGTCGGTGAGCCTGTTCCCAAAGAGGACCAGGGAACTCACAACCAGCAGACACTTGAAAAATGCCAGCAGGGGTTTATATTTGATCGTATACATATACATTCTGCTACGGCGGGCTATTGCCCCTTTCAGAAGCGAAAATACCACATTCCGATAAAAAAGGGAATGCCCCCTTGCAAATCCGTCGTAACTTTCCTCCTGAATCATCAATCGATCAACCATGAAAAATACGCACAACGGACGTCGTCACTTCCTGAAGACCGCCACCGCCTTCACTGGCGCTATGGCCGGACTTTCCTTTCTGCCCTCGACGGTGATGGCCGCAGGCCACGCACTCGCAGATCCCGCCAATGCCGGGCCCACCGCCAATGATCAGAACATCATCGGCCCGAAAGAAGGCTACAGCCCGCAGATCGGGACCCTCGTCTCGATGATGGCCTGGCTCCGCCCGCAGGTGATCGGCTCGATCAAGAACCTCACCGTGGAGCAGCTCGACTGGCTGATCGACGACAAGGCCAACACGATCGGCGCATTGGCCTATCATCTAGCCGCAACCGATTATCTGTATCATCAGCACACCTTCGATAACGTCACCCTGGAAAATATCGAAAAGGCGCTCGGCGACAAATTCGGGCCCGCGATGAACCTCGGCGACGAAGGCCGCAAAAAAATAAAAGGCAACAACGCGGAGTTTTACATCAACATCCTGAAGGAAACCCGGGACAATACCCTTGCCGAGTTTAAAAAGCGCGACGATAAATGGCTCATGACAGTCGACGAGAAATTCCCCTGGGGTCCCACCAACAACTATTGCAAATGGTTTCACGTCACCGAGCACGAGTCGCACCATCTCGGACAGATCAATTTTCTGAAAAGCCGCGTGCCCGGCGCAAAATCCGGTAATAACAATGGTTAAAGCCTGTTCTTTCCTGCCCGCCGCTACCCGCATGATCTATGATATGGGACTGCAAGCCCAACTCCATGGCATTACCTTCGAATGTCCGCCGGAAGCCCTTGCCGAAAAGCCGAAGCTTGTCCGTTGCATCATGGAAGGGAAGAATTATACCAGTGCTGAGATCGACACCGTCTTCCGTACCGCCAAGGCGCAGGGCAAAAGCCTGTATTATGTCGAGGAAGAATTACTCCAGCAGATCGCACCCGATCTCATTTTTACCCAGGACACCTGTGAGGTCTGCCAGATAGATACAAAATGTACCGCCGCCGCCGTGGCCAGATTGCAGCGGCGGCCTCAGATCATCCCGCTCACGCCCGGCAACCTCGACGATGTCTACTCCACCGCCGTCACCATCGCCAAAGCTCTCGGGCGCGAAGAAGCCGCCTACACTTATCTCGGCGCACTTCAGAAACGCACCGCCGCCATCCTCGACAAACTCCGGCAACACAACATGCCGTTGAAACGCGTCCTGCTGATGGAATGGATCGATCCCATCTATAATTGCGGTCACTGGATCCCCTTCCAGATCGCCCAGGCCGGCGGCATCGATATGCTCAGCAACCCTGGTGGTGACAGCATCACCATCCCCTGGGAAAAGATCAGAAAATATGATCCCGAGATCATCGTCATTGCCCCCTGTGGCTTCCACCTTGAGCGCGCAAAAGAAGAACTGCATCTTTTGACCCGCCATGAAGGCTGGGATACCCTCACCGCCGTGCGATCCGATCGCGTCTTTGTGGCCGACTTCGATCTGTTTACCCAGCCCAGCCCTTCGACACTCGTCGATGGGATCGAGTTGTTGGCCGCCCTTTTTCACCCTCAGCTTTTCCAACTCCCGCCGGCGCTGACCCATAAAACAAGCCGCTTCACGCCAACACATGCGCGCATTTAGCGGACCCCAGTAGGAAAATTTTCCTAGATTTTATTTGGCGACTAGGAAAACTTTCCTACCTTAGGGGTACAATCGCTCAAAATGCCGTCCTTACTCGATATTCTCTTATCCAATGATGCAGCGAAGGCCATCTGCTGGACCCTCGTCCACTCCCTCTGGGAGGGCGCTATCGCGGCACTTGCCGCCGGCGCCATCATCCTCGCCACCCGCAAACAGCCTGCGGCCCTCCGGTACAACCTGCTCACCGCCACCATCGCCCTGTTCATCATCGTCGCCGGCTCCACATTTTTCTACGAACTCAGGCCCAACCGGCAAACGCCACTCATCCTCGATAACGCCACCACCTACACAACCCAAACGCATACGCTACAAACCGGTAACCCGTTGGTAACGACCTCCGGCAATACTTTCACGATACGCGCCGTCCTCCAACGAATCAACGACTTTCTCAACACAAATGCCACGCTCGTCACCGGTATCTGGCTGGGCTGCCTTTTCGCGCAACTGCTGCGTCTCTCCGGCGGTCTGTATCGACTACACCGGCTTCGTCATCATAGCACCACACCCGCAACAACCTTTTGGACAACCCAGCTCGACACGCTGGCCCGCCAACTCGGCATCAAACGCACCGTTGCCCTTCTCCAGTCGCGATCGGTAAAAGGACCGTCGGCCTTCGGTTTTCTGAGACCCGCGATCCTCGTACCGCTGGGCTTTCTCGCGCAGCTGCCGGCGCACCAGGTTGAAACCATCCTGCTTCACGAACTGGCCCACATCCGCCGGAACGACTACCTTTCCAACATTATTTTACATCTCACCGAAGCGGTCTTCTTCTTCAACCCCGGCATCCGCTGGATCGCCACCCTCATCCGCCGCGAACGGGAAGCCTGCTGTGATGACATCGTTCTCGCCCGCACCCCGGACAGACACAACTATTTCGAGGCCCTCGTCGCTTTCACCCAGCTGACCATCGACGGCCAACTCGGAAAGCCCCATCACAATTATCTCCTTCAGTTGGGGGGCAGCCGCAGATCCGATCTTCTCTGGCGTGTCCGGCGCATGCTCGAAAAAGAGAACAAACGACTGCACCTCCTCGAAAAAACCGTTCTCTCTTTCGCCCTCTTCGCATTGGTCTCTTTTAGTCTGGTAAAACCCCGGCCCGCGGCGATCTCAAAACCCACGACCCAGGGGTCTCCTAACACTCAGGTTCGTCCTGCAGCTCCTGCCGGCGCCGTCACGCCAGCCAAACCCCTAAAAAAAGCCGACCCCGCAACGGCAGTCCCCACGACAATGGCCTCTCCCGTCGTCAGCGCCCCGGCCCCTCCGCCCCCGGTGCCTCCGGTGCCCCTGGTCCCCCCGGTAAATCCCGACACCGCCCCCGAAAAGATCAAATTCACAGCTATCGAACATAACGTCCATTCGGAAGGTAATGGGCATCGATATGACGCCACTGCCCAGGCCAGCGACGGCCACACCTACAAGATCCGCAAACACAATGAGCGGGTCCTCTTCTTCAAAATAGATGGTCGCTTCCTCGCCACTGAGGAGTACTTGCAACACCTGGAGGTATTGGCGGCCTTCGATCACGACGCCTGGGAACTCGTACATCCCGACAACCACGCGGCCCCGGCAAATTCGGACGTACCCGGCAGTATCCGCGGCAACAAACCCGCGCCAACCCCGGAACATCCCGTCATCTGGTCGCCGACGCCGGATATCAATATCCTTCACATTGCTCTAGATCTGATAAAGATCCACCTCCTCCCTGATCTCAACAACTACAGCTTCTACCTCGACAGCTACACCTTCACCGTCAACGGCGTCCCCGTACCCGATGACATCGCCCGACAATTCCGGAAAAAATACGTACTCGGACCCGACTATAACTTCGAATACTCACAATATTGGACTCCGCAAGGCAGCGGCTCCCACTGTATCGTCCACAACCCTAATCATAGCGCTAACCTCACCAGCCAATACTGATAACCCGCATTCTTCATCCATAAACTCGGCTCTTCATGTGGAAGAACTATCTCACCATTGCCTGGCGCAATATGACGCGTCATAAATTGTACACGATCATCAACGTTACCGGCCTCGCCATCGGCATCTGCTCCTGTCTCGCCATCTGGACCATCACCCACTATGAACTCGGCTTCGATACCTTCCATCCGGACAAGGACCGCGTCTATCGCCTGGTCAACTCCCACAAAGAGCTCTCCGGGGGCTATGCACACTGGCCCAACTTATGTGAACCCGCCGCACCCCAGATTCGCAAAGAGATCACCGGACTAGAGACTGTCGCCCAGTTCCATAACTATAACGCCAGCGTCACCATTCCCCGCGACCATGGGCAGCAAAAAAAGATCCCCGTGGACTATGACAACCATGACCTGATCTTCGCCGAACCGCACTACTTCGACATCTTCAAATATGAATGGATTGCCGGCAACCCTTCTGCGCTCGAACAGCCCTTTCACATCGTTCTCACCACCAGCCAGGTCGAGCGCTATTTCGACACTAAGAACTATTCTGCCGCCATGGGCCGAACCCTTATCTACAACGACTCTATCAACGTCACCGTTGCCGGCATCATAAAGGATTGGACAAGGCCCACGGACTACTCATTCAAGGATATCATATCCTATGAGACGATAATGGCCACAGGCCTGAAGAACGAAATGGGTGAGGGCTACTGGAACAGCTTCAACTCCAGCTCCCAGGCCTTTGTACGATTGCAAAAGGGCATCACTCCCGCCCGCCTCGAAGCCCAGTTGCTTGCTTTCAGCGATAAATATTTCACCGGCTATAAAAAGGAAGACCAGTTTCGCATCCATCTCCAGCCTTTCAGGGAGATCCACTTCGATAACGTCTACGGCAAGGATTATGGTACGACAGCCGATTTGCCCACGCTTTACGGGCTCATGGGCATCGCGCTCTTTATTCTCCTCCTCGCTTCCATCAACTTCGTTAACCTCTCGACGGCTCAATCTCTCCGGCGCGCAAAAGAGATCGGCATCCGCAAGGTCATGGGCAGCCGGCGGACCGGCCTGATCCTGCAGTTCCTCGGTGAAACCATGCTGCTCGTCTTTTTCTCGTTGCTACTCTCGCTGGCCCTGCTCTACCCCGCGCTGAATGCCTTCCCAAAATTCGTCCCCGCGGGGATCAACTCATATATCTTTACCCCGTTCACCATCGGCTTCGGGATCGGCATCCTGCTGCTCACCTCGTTGCTCTCAGGCTTCTATCCGGCCTGGATCCTCTCGTCCTTTGCCCCTGCCCAGACCCTGAAGAACCAAGGAACACCTAAAAACAGCGTTCGAAACCGGCTCGGCAAAGGACTGGTCGTATTCCAGTTTACTATCTCCATTGTCTTTATCATCTCCACGATCGCCGTCAGCAACCAGATGCACTTCCTGCTCAACAAGGATATGGGCTTCAACCGGGATGCCGTCATCCAGTTCGAGGTCAATCAAAAGGACAGCCTCAGCCGGCGCTATTTGCTTCGCGACCGGTTGGCACTGGTGCCCAACGTCAAAAAAATAAGTCTCGATTACGTCGCCCCGGTCATGGGCGGAGCATGGAAGACCACCATCGAATACCAGGGACCACATCCCTACAAGGAAAATATCAACGTGCGCGCGGTCGACTCGAATTACATCCCGCTCTATGGCCTCAGATTGCTCGCGGGTCGTAACCTGGTATCCGCCGATACACCACGGGAAGTCGTCATCAACGAAACCTACGCGAAACTGCTCGGCTTTCACGAACCCCAAAAAGCCATCGGCATCAGCCTGCCGATCTGGGGCAAACAGATACCCATCGTAGGCGTGCTGGCTGACTTCAATCAACAAAGCCTGCGTGTCGCCATCGAGCCCGTCATCCTTATCCAATATACCCCATCGCAGGATCACTACAGCGTCAAGCTGCAATCCGCGGGATTGAGGCCCGACGACCTGCATCAAACCATCAAACAACTCGAACAGACCTTTAAGTCAGTCTTCCCTGAGGAGACATTCGACTGGTCCTTCCTCGACGAACGTATCGCAAAAATGTATGGAAATGAACGAAAGATGGCCCAACTGATCAATCTCGCGATGGTGATCACTATCCTGATCTCCTGCATGGGTCTCTTCGGGCTTGCCGCCCTCACCGCCGAACAACGTACCCGCGAGATCGGTATCCGCAAAGTGCTCGGTGCCCGGGTTGCCGATATTGCGACCATGCTTAGCCGCGACTTTCTCATCCTGGTGATCATCGCGCTCGTCCTCTCCTCGCCGATAGCCTGGTACTTCATCCACAAGTGGCTGCAGGACTATCCCTTCAGAGCAAACATCAGCTGGTGGATCTTCGCCCTCGCAGGTTTCGGCGCCGTCGCGGTCGCCCTGCTCACCGTCAGCTTCCATGCACTGCGCGCGGCATTCGCCAATCCGGTAAAGGCACTGCGAACGGAATAAAGATCGCCCACATACCCGACCTTTGGCTCGCCGAGGCGTTCATGCCTTTCTCGCGTTCTGCCAATAGATCCCACCGATCACCAGCGCCATCCCCACCAGGGTGTAGCCGGTGATCGGTTCTCCCGTAAATACATTGGAAATAGCAAACCCGAATACGGGCGTAAGAAAAAGCCAGAATGAGGATCGCGCCGCGTCCCGCTTTAAAAGATATAACCACAACTGCACCGCGCCTATCGACACCGGAATAGCCAGCCAGCCGATCGCCCCCATCGCCTTCACCCCCCAGTGATTCAACTCCGGCCGATAAACCGCCGCCGCTACCGGCAACAAGAACACCCCGCCCAGCAACACCTGCCATCCATTGATCGCCAGCAACGGCAACTCATTCCACTCCATCCGCGAAAAATAGATCACCCCCACCGAATAGGCGATCATCCCCGCCAGGAGGATCAGCAATCCTTCCGGCGTAGCCGTGCTGTTCTGTAACAGCGGCCATGCCGCCAGCACCACACCCGTCATACAGATCACCAGGCAGAGCAGCGTCCTGACCGTTAGCCGTTGGCGAAAAAAGATCGCCGTCAGCAAATTGATGAGCAGCGGATTTATCGCCACCGACAGTGAGCCAAGTCCCGCCGATACCTGCCGCATCGCGAGCACATAAAGTCCCAGATATACCGAATTGGACAAGAGCCCGTACAACGCGACCTGCCCCCACTCCTTGCCGCGGGGTAACCGCTGCCGCAGGAAAAGATGACTGATCAGGATCATGAGAACGCCGGCCAGAAAGAAACGCACGACGCAGATGGTAAAAGGCTGAGCGACCTGCAGCCCGATCTTTGTAGCCGTCGCCGCCGAAGACCAGAGAAGAGAGAAGAAAAGACCCGCTATCAGCGGCCAGGCACCTTTTTGCAAAACCGGATTTTCGGCGAAGGTATAACTTTTGTACCTTCCCTTCATACCCAGCCTCCATGCAAACAACCGCCCTTATCGTTGGTGCAAGTGTTGCCGGTCTGTCCGCCGCCGCCGCCTTGCAGAAACAAGGCATCGGCTACACGATCATCGAAAAACAGGATCGGGTAGGGGCCCCCTGGTACAACCATTACCATCGGCTGCACCTCCATACCAGTAAGCGGTTCTCGCAGCTTCCCTATAAAAAGTTCCCCGCCTCGGTACCCCGCTACCCCAGCCGCCAACAGGTCATTGACTACCTGGAGGACTACCGCCGCAGCTTCAAGATCAACCCGCTCTTCAACACCGCCGCCCGATCCATTACGCGGGAAAAGGATCACTGGCTCACGGTCACCAGTAACGGTGAATTCCGGTCCACCCATCTTGTCATGGCCACGGGCGTCTATGCAAAGCCGCGACCCATCATCTTCAAAGGCCTCGATACCTTTCCCGGCAGGGTGCTTCATAGTTGCCAATATAAAACCGGTAGCGAGTACAAAGACCAAACCGTCCTCGTCGTCGGCTTCGGCAACTCTGCCTGCGAGATCGCGATCGATCTTCATGAGCAGGGCGCAACCCCGGTGATGGCTGTCCGCTCAGCCGTCAATATCGTCCCCCGCGACGTCTTTGGCATCCCCGTCCTCGAACTCAGCGCCCTCCTCAGTAGCCTCCCGCCGCGGGTCGCCGATACCATCAGCAGTCCCCTGATGAAGATGCTCACCGGCGATATCCGCAAACTCGGCCTGCGTCGCAAACCCTATGGCCCGCTCGAAGAGATCCAACGCGACGGCCACCCGCCCGTCCTCGATATCGGGACCATTAAACAGATCCGCCAGGGGAACATCACCATCCGGGGTGATATCGACCAGATCACCGGCAATATGGTCCGCTTCAGCAACAACCACGAGCAGCGGTTCGACGCCATCATCGCCGCCATCGGCTACGACAACGAAGCAAACACGATCCTCCGGGTAGATCAGGCCCGATTCGACGACCTCCGGTTCCCAGCCACAAAACAAAAATACTTTGGCAAGGACGGCCTCTATTTCTGCGGCTACTGGATCAGCCCTACGGGCCAGTTTCGCACCATCGCCTCCGACGCCATCCTCATTGCCAAACATCTTGCCCAAAATAAACGTTAAGCCATGCCAACCTCCTTCCCTTTTCCCGACAACGCCACCAACGTCCCTCAACTGCGGACCGCCGCAAAGGACTGGGCCCGGCAAAACAAAACCGTCCCCGCCAAAGATGCCGAACGCCTCATCACCACGCTGGTCCGCGACAAAAACCCCATGAAAAAATACATGGCCGGTATCCTGCTCGGCTATCTTCCTGCGCAACGCAAAAACCTCGATCCGCAGCTCTACGATAAATGGCTGGACCATACTGTCGGCTGGGCTCCCATCGACAGCATCTGCTATGCGAATTTCAGTGCCGCCGAAATGCTCGAAAACTGGACCGCCTGGGAGTCCCTGCTCAAGCATCTCATTAAAAGCGACAACCCCAACAAACGCCGCGGCGCCCTCGTCCTCCTTACAAAACCCCTCGCCCAGTCCCCCGACCCACGTCTCAACCGTATGGCCTTTTACCTCATCGACCGCACCAAACACGAAAAGGACATCCTCCTCACAAAAGCCATCTCCTGGCTCCTGCGGAGCATGTCGAAACACCATAAAACAGAATTGAAAACCTACCTCGGTCAAAACAAAGACACCCTACCCGCTATCGCCCTCCGCGAAACCGCCAACAAACTCCGCACCGGTCGCAAATCCGGGAAATAACACTCCCCCAAAACAACACACCGGCCTGACAAACATCCGGCCGCCAACATCTCGCCGCCAACACCGCGCCTGGACCATCTCGCCCCACCTATTTCACCTCCATCACCGTCGTCGCCGTCAAATTCGGATTCTTGAAGGTCACCGCATCTCCGGCCTTCTTTCCCGGCAACGGGAAAAGCCGCGCCGACAACGCCTTCGCCGTATACTTCAGCGACAACGCCGCCACATCCACCAACACCCCTTCGATCACCTCCGCCGGCGTATCTCCCGGGATCGGCACCACATCGAGCCCCGTCCCGGAAACCGAAGAGAACAGCAACAGCTCCTCCACCGTGTACCGCTTCTCCTCCGCCCGCTTCGCCAACACCGGGTCCTCGATCACCGGCAACATCAACCCCGAATACCCGCATTTCTTTATATCGAGCCCCTTCAACACATCCGTTATCAACGCACAGGCGCCGAGGGTCGATGGGCTGCCGAACGGCCGGCCAGTCAACGTCTCTATCGCCTGACCGATGCTCGCATTCAATCCCGGCGCCGGGGACGCATCGATCCCATCATAGACCCAGCCGCTGCCCGCCGCGATCTTCTCCCCCAGCTCCTGCACCGGCCGCAGGTTCTTCTCCAGGAGTTCCTTCAACTTCTGCCTCGACGTCCCACCATCTGTATGCGCAAATGCCTGCGTCAGCAGGTTGGCCGACTCCAGCCCGATAGCAAAGCTGTTGCCACCTTCATGGAAAGCGGCTGGAAAAAAGGGGATACCCGCCGGACAGTTCGCCGAAGCCGTGAACCGGAAATTGGCCTCGCCATTATCTATTTTCGAAAGTGCCTGGATGATCTCTGCCGCCGCCTTGATCGAGGCATAGTGGACACCCAGCGCATGCGACGAGATCGGCAGGCTGAAACTGATCGTCTTCGTATGCTGCACGAGCTTCGTTGCCCACTCGCCGATTCCCGCCAGGTATTGGTTGGGCGCAAGCACCTGCCCAATGGAAAGGATCACCCCGTTTCGGGCTGCAATCGCATCCCATACTTCCAGATGCTCCAGCGTCTGGTCCAGCGTATGCCCCGACAGAAGCGTGGAAAGATTCGACGTGGCGACCCGCAGCGTCTGCACCTCATACCCCGCACTCGTCACCTCCTTCTTTGCCGCCATCAAAAAATGGATCGCCTTCGCCAGCCACACCGTGTCCGAAAGACTGGGAGGCGTCACCCCCGCTGTGATCGTTCTTACCCGGAAACCCCGACTCGGTGACTGAGGATGCCCCGGCACGGCAAGCGTCAAAAGGATCAAAAGAGGAAATAACTTCATGGTACTAAATATACCGTTTTCCCCACCAAGAAAAAGATGAGTTAACACTGGATTGAACTCTTTATCGACCAATTTGTCTAACTTACCGCGAAACATAAAAAAAATAGGAACTATGATACCAGTAAAAGGCTATGCCGCACAGAGCCCGACAACCGACCTGGCTCCCTGGAGCTTCGATCGTCGCGAGGTTGGGCCCCATGACGTACAATTCGATATTTTATTCTGTGGCGTATGCCACTCCGATCTTCATCAAATTAAGAACGACTGGTTTCCCGGTATCTTCCCCATGGTCCCCGGCCACGAGATCGTTGGGAAGGTGGTCAAGGTGGGAAGCCATGTAAAGAAATTCAAGGCAGGTGACCTCGCCGGCACCGGGTGCCTGGTGGATTCCTGCCGTCACTGCGATAACTGTAAGGCCGATCTCGAACAATACTGTCTCAACGGCGGCTCCTACACCTACAACGGCACCGAGCAGGATAAGAAAACCCCCACTTACGGCGGATATTCCACGTCCATCGTGGTGCACGAAGATTTCGTCCTGCACATCTCGGAGAAGCTCGATCTCGCCGCAACCGCTCCGTTGCTCTGCGCGGGCATCACGACCTATTCGCCCCTCCGTCACTGGAAGATCGGCAAGGGTCATAAGGTGGCCATCGTCGGTCTCGGCGGCCTGGGCCATATGGGTGTTAAATTCGCCGTTGCCTTTGGCGCAGACGTCACCGTCATGAGCACTTCGCCGAAAAAGGAACAGGACGCAAAAAAACTCGGCGCCCACCATTTCCTCGTCACTTCAGACCCGGCACAGATAAAGGCTGCCGCAGGCTCCTTCGACTTCATCCTCGACACCGTCTCCGCCGAGCACGATGTCAATATGTATATGGGCATGCTGAAAACAGACGGCACACATTGTATCGTAGGGTTGCCGTCAAGCGCGATCCCCGTCGCCCCCTTTACCGTCGTCGGCGGTCGTAAAAGCTTCGCGGGCTCCAGCATCGGCGGCCTGAAGGAAACACAGGAAATGCTGGACTACTGCGCCGAGCACAACATCGTCTCCGACATCGAGCTTATCGACATCAAGGATATCACTGAATCTTTCGCCCGTATGGAAAAAGGGGATGTCCGCTACCGTTTCGTTATCGATATCGCAACCTTGAAATAGCGCAATCCGGCGCAGACCGCGCCGCAAACAGCGCAAGAACCGGGTTTTAAAAAGAGTGAAGTTGCCATTACTTTGTTTAAAAATAAAGTCATGCGCAACTTCACTATTATTCCCATCTCCGCCGAAGAAGCAGAAAGCATCCGCTCCTCCCGCGTCGATCATTTTGGTAATACGGTCATTGAACAGCTCGCCACCGGCAGCGGTCCCTGCCGCGTCTCCCTGAAAGCCTTCGTTGCCGGCAAAGACAAACGACTCCTCTTCAGCCACTCTCCCTTCTCTGTTGCCAACGCCTTCAACCAGCCCGGCCCGGTCTTCATCTCCTCCGAACCCGTCGAGCCCTATTCCGACATCCACCGGTTCCCGCCCGAAATAAAAGCCAACAAAAAGAGCTTTCCTCTCACGCTCGTGGGCTACACCGGCGATCAGATGATGGCTCACACCCGCCTCGTCGGCGACGCCGATGTGGAAGACCTCATCGAAGAGATCTTCGACAAACACCCTCAGGTGGCCTATCTCCACGCCCGCAACGCCCAGGCGCAATGCTTCATTTGCCGTATCGATCGTTACGCAGCCACATCAAAATAATACGCCGTCGCCATAAATCGCTTTACATGCGTCCGCGACTCGCTCGGCAGATAACGCTCCAACACGCGGAAATCCGTGCTCTTCGAGCGATGCATCGCCCGGAACACCGGCAACGGCCCCGCATTATAAGCTGCCAGCACAAGCCGCCAGTCCTTGAAGGTTTTATGCAGATCGCGCAGATAAAGCGCGGCCGCCTTGGTACTCTTATAAAAATTGGTCCGCTCGTCCTGGGCGCTGTCCACCTTCAAACCCAGATCCTGGGCGGTAGAGGCCATCAGTTGCCAGGGACCCTTTGCGCCGACGCGCGACACCGCGGTCGTTTTCAGATCCGACTCGATCACCGCCAGGTACTTCAGCTCGGCAGGCAGGCCGAATTTCTGAAGCACCGACTCGATGATCTTGAAGTAACGCTTGCTCCGTTGCTTTACGGCCAGCAGCGCCTCGTCGTTCTCCCGGATATACGAATTGACATAAGTCATTTCGTCCTCTCCGGGCAGTGCGAAAGATACCGTCTTGTTGTTGGTAGAAGATGCGGCGACAGCCTCGACTTTCGATTCATCGAAATTGGGCAGGCCGGAATTGGCAGCCACAGGCATAGCCAGGGCAATGATAAGGCTGAATACAACGGGTACAGATGAGTTCAACATCGTTTTAAGTTTGAGGTAAAACAATGCCGCTCCGAGGAATGGATAATTTTTGCAGACGCGCTAAAAAATTGTCGAAAAATAATTTTTTAGCGCATCATCTCTTTCATCGGTCCGCAAGGCGGACGAATTGGGCGGAGCCCAATTTAGCTCTGTAAAAAGAGGGTTAAGAATAGAATAGTGGAGAAGTAGAAAGTCCACCGTGGGTACGGTCAAACAAGTTTTTCATTCACGGGGACGATCACTAACACCTCAAAGATACAATCCGGAACCCGGGGGTCATAGGTACTTTTACGAGGTAAAACCACGACATCGGACAATCGCTGTATCACATCCGAACGCCCGCACACTCTCCAAAAACGCCAACCCTCTAACCCCCAATCTTTTACGCCACTGGCATATTTTTCGTCGCAAGAATCTTCATGCTAAAGAATTACTTCAAGGTCGCCTTCCGCAACCTCAGCCGTAACAAGATATTTAGTATTATCAATATTTTTGGCCTCTCCGTCGGTCTCACCACCTGCCTGCTGATCCTCCTGTATATCGTCAGTGAGTCTGGCTATGACCGCCAAAACAAGGACGCCGACCTCATCTATCGCCTTACCATCGTCGGCAGCCTCGCCAATGATGCTGCCGGGCAAAAAGGCTGGGCAGGGGCCCCGGCCCCTCTCGCCGCGGAAGTTAAAGCCTCTCTGCCCGAGATCGCCCAGTCCACCCGCCTCCTGAAAAACCCCTTGGCCGACAAGATCCTGCTTACCGTCAAGTCGGGCAATGAACAAAAACAATTCCAGGAACCCAACGGCTATTATGTCGACTCCACCTTCTTCCAGGTCTTCACCTATGATTTCCGTTATGGGCATGCAGCGACTTCCCTCGACCGGCCCAACAGCATCGTCCTCTCAGAAGAACTTGCCGAAAAGCTTTTCGGCAAGGAGAACCCGGTAGGCCGCCTCGTCACCATCGGGCTGTCCTTCGGCAATTTCGACTATACCGTGACCGGAGTCTTCCTGGACAGGGACCGTAAATCCCATATCCCCGCCCATTTCTTCCTTTCCATGCGCAACAACGACCTTGGCAATTGGGTCGCGTCGTCAAACAACTGGGCTACCTCCAGCATCTTTCACACGTATATCAAATTGAAAAGATCTCCCGATCTCCTGGCTTTTCAAAAAAAGCTCAATGCCGATATCGACAAAAAAGCCGGTGCCGATCTCAAGGCCTTTGGGGTAGCCGAACGGCATTTCGTGCTCCAACCCCTGACAAGCATCTACCTGCATTCCGGGCTCGATTATGAAGTGGCTCCCGTCGGAAATATCACCACACTCTATATTCTCGGCTGCATCGCCGCCTTCGTCCTGCTCATCGCCTGTATCAATTTTATGAATCTCTCGACCGCCCGCTCCACCGGCCGGGCTAGAGAAGTAGGCGTTCGCAAGGTTCTCGGCGCGGAAAGACGATCCCTCATTGCCCAGTTCCTCGGCGAATCGATCCTCATGAGCGTCCTGGCCCTGGTACTCGCCATCGGTCTCACCGATCTCCTCCTGCCCACTTTCGGCAGCCTGGTGCAAAAAGAATTGCGGCTCTTCGACGAACCGATCATCTGGATGGGGATTGGCGCCCTTACCCTCGCCACCGGCATCGTCTCCGGCCTCTATCCTGCCTTCTACCTTTCCGCTTTCCGGCCCATCGCCGTGTTGAAAGGGAAACTGCTCAACAATTTTTCCGCCCACACGATTCGTAAAGGGCTCATCGTTTTCCAGTTCACCATCTCCATCGGCCTCGTTTCCGGCGCCATCATCATCGCCCGGCAATTGAGCTATCTCGACAGCCGGTCCCTCGGATTCAAAAAAGATCAGCAACTTATCGTCCCGCTCCAGACTCAGCAGGCCCAAAATAATTTTGTCCCGCTGCGGGACGAATTCGGCAAGATCCCGGCCGTCCGGTCCATCACCGGCGGTTCTACATATCCCGGCATCAGCAACATCAATGACCTCCTCTTTTATGGGGAAGGCAAGACCGTCCGCGATGTCGTCGATATAAGTCTCATCGCCCCCGATGACGACTATTGCAAGACCCTCGGCCTGACCCTGCTGCACGGCCGCGAATTCACAAAAGCATCCACCGCCGACTCGAATAGCATCATTCTCAATGAAACGGCGCTGAAACAGCTCGGCTATGATCCACGCACCGCCATCGGCCGGAGGATCTATTTCGATTTTCAGGGAAAACATGGCATCCTGCAGATCATCGGCATCGTCAGGGACTTCAACTTCGAAAGCCTTTACCAGCCGATAAAACCACTGGCTTTTACGACCATCCTCGGCTTGAACCGCCACAGCTATCTTATCGCAAATCTCAATGCTGATAATTACGCTACCCTCCTCAACAAATTCGAAGCCGCCTGGAAGCGGGTCAATCCGACCGAACCCTTCAGCTATTCCTTTCTTGACAAGGACTTCCAGGCAAACTATGAAAAAGACCAGCGCGCCTCCAGCATCGTCGGCTACTTCACCATCGTCACCATTCTCATTGCCTGCCTCGGCCTCTTCGGCCTCTCCGTTTTCACCGCCGAGCAACGGACCCGCGAGATCGGCATCCGCAAGGTGCTGGGCGCCTCGGTATCCAATATCACCCTCCTGCTCTCCCGGGACTTCCTCGGCCTCGTATGCATCGCCATCCTGATCTCCTCGCCTCTCGCGTGGTATGCAATGCACCGCTGGCTCCAGGGCTTTGCCTATCAGGTCGATATCGCATGGTGGCTCTTCCCGCTTTCGGGCATCATCGCCATCGGCATCGCCTGGCTCACCGTCAGCGTCCAGGCAATCCGAACCGCGACCATCAATCCAACGAAGGCGCTGCGAAGCGAATAGCTTCGCAGACAAACAGATTCGAAGCGAGTAAGAACGCGCGCCCCAAACCATCGGTTGCCTCGTCAAAATATACAACCGACCAGGCAACCGCACGCCCCAAACCGAGGTTTATATACCAAACCTCAATTGCAAACAAATGAAATCCCCCAATTTCGTCTATCTGTCAACGGTAGTATTATTCCTTTTTGTCACAGGCACCTCCTGTAAAAAGAACTCCGGTAACAACACGACCACACCACAAGACAAAGACGGGGTCGTGATCACCGGCAATTCCACCTTCGGCAATATCATCACCGATAACGAAGGCCATACCCTCTATTTCTTTTTCAACGATGCAGCAGCGGGTTCTGCCTGCACCGGCGACTGCCTGGTGGCCTGGCCGCTCTTCTATGAAGACAATCTCACCATCGGCGCGGGCCTCAATGCCTCCGACTTTGGTACGATCACACGATCGGACGGGAAGAAACAATCTACATTCAAAGGCTGGCCGCTTTATTATTATCAAGGCGATGCAAAGAAGGGCGACGTCAATGGCGATAAGGTCGGCAATCTCTGGGCCGTTGCAAAGCCAGACTATACCGTCATGATAGCTAATGCCCAACTGGTGGGTGCGGATGGCGCCAATTATAACGAACAGGGTACCGCTGCAACCGGCTCCTCCCAATACCTGACGGATCCTGTCGGCAGAACCTTATACACCTTCATCAAGGATTCCGCCAATCACAATGTCTTTACCAAATCCGATTTCAGTAACGACGCGGTATGGCCCATTTTTCAGGTGAGCACCGTCGGTAGCATTCCAAGCGTGCTGAGCAAGGATCAGTTTTCCGTGATCAATGTCTTCGGGAAGTCGCAACTTGTCTGCAAGGGCCGCCCGCTCTATTATTTCGGCCAGGACAACTCTGTGAAAGGATCGACGAAAGGCGTAAGCTTCCCCACTCCGGGCGCCGCCATCTGGAAGATCATCAACAGTAATACCACCGTTCTTAAATAGTCTAACAACCAAACTGCCGGAGGTGATGGTCTGTATGCTTATACGCCATCACCCCGGTTTCCTCCCGGGTCATCTTTCCAAAGAACGAATGTACAAATTCCGGGTTGAATCGTTGACCATGCTCTTCGATCAGCGCGATCCACTTCTCTTTCTGCAAAGCGACATTGCCGCTCCCGGTAACGATCAGCTCAGGAAGGCTGGGGGAATTCCTTCGCAGCGGCGCCCCCTCTTTCAAAAGCGCCTTCAACGCCATTTTGCCAAATAGCCTGCCGGCAAACACCCGTTTATTCCCTTTGCTATTTAGTACCCAATTCTCCCAAAGGGTACAATGCTTCACCATTTGGAAGACCGTCATCTTACCCCATCGAGAGCGGCTGTCCTCATTCAACATCCGGACCCTACGGATCAACTCCTCGCGACAGGCTTCGTCATAAACTGTTTCCATGATCAGATTATTTTAGTTGTGCAAGGGAATACCAATTCCCCGAATCGTCTTTGAAGATCGCTTCCGTCCCATAAAATTCTTTGGTCGGCGCCTTGGTGAACTCGACCCCCTTCGCCTTCAGTTCCTCATACGTTGCAAAGATGTCGTTACACGTCAGCACCGCGACTCCGAAGGTGCCCTTTTTGATCAGCTCCTTCAGCATCTCCGATGTCTCCTTCGGGAACATACTTCGGGTTACGGGATTCAGGATGATCTCGAATCCCGGCATCTCCGGCGGCGAAACGGTCAGCCAGCGCCCGTCGTTGCCCATCGGAACATCCGTCACAACCTTAAAGCCCAACTTGTTGGTGTAAAAGTCGAATGCGCGTTCCTGGTCGAGCACCAGTACGCCTACATGCGTCATTTTTGTGATCATGTCTTCGGTAATTTTATTTACCAAAGCACGGCAATAAAGAGTGCCCTCGGTTATCGAAAATTGTTATTTTTTGAGCCAGCCGTTCTTTTGGGCGAAACACCCCGGAATAAAGGTAAGAGGAGCAGTCGCCACCTGAACCCTTATTTCCTGTTGCTGAGCAAGATAGGCTGAGGGCGTCATCCCCGTGATCCGCTTGAACAACCCGCTGAAGGAGGGCAGGCTCTCAAACCCGACCGCATAACAGGCCTCCGACACCGAAGCGCCGGCATTCAGCAATTCCCGCGCCTTTCCCATCCGCACATCGATAAGATATTGATGCGGGGTCCGGCGGTAAATACTCTTGAATTGCTTGATAAAATGGAACTTGGAAAAATAAGCCTCATCCGCGATCGCGTCGAGGTCTATCGGCTCCGCATAGTGTTGGTCTATGAACAGCTTCGCCTGCACCAGGCGCCGGTAGAGATACATCTTTGGATAGGGCTGCCCCGTCATACTACAAGATAGGGAATAAACGCAAATTCCCCGAGACCATCTGCCCCACATTCTCGATTCGAAAATACGCTTCCACCTCCGCCACACACGGCCCATAGGTAATGATCTTTATCGGCTTCGATCCCGCCACCTGCCGGAGCCGCTCCAGTACCGTGATCAATAACTCACCCCTTAAAGGAGTATAAAGAAAGAAAAGGGTCCCCTCACTATAATCGAGCTCCCGGGCATCGGCCGCAACAAAATGGACATCGCTCAATCCCAGCTCCGCCGCGCAACCCTGCGCATAGGCGCAAAATGCCGGCTCGATCTCCACACCCCGCGCCTCGATTCCGGTAAGCAGGTTCACCAGCATCGCCACCTGTCCCAGCCCCGCCCCGACGTCATAGAAAACATCGTTCGGCGCGAGCTCCATCCGCTCTACCCATTCAAAGATCAGCCTCGCCGGCGTCTTATAATATTCGACCATCCCTGCATCCAACGCCCGGGTTGGCTCCGGCATCTCTCCCACAAACAACAGGTCATTCACAAAAACATCAAGGTCATCATACCCGGATTCGCTGTAGTCGATGGCAACATACTGCTCCACCGTTTCTAAAAATCGCCGCCCCCGGCATTCCCCATTTCTCACCCGCTCCCGCAGCACATCGAATTCATCCATCAAAACTTCCATTTAACCTTTATACAAGTCGCCATTGAGATACTTCAATCCCGAATCGACGATGAGCGTAACGATCTTCTTCCCCGGCCCGATAGCCCTCGCCCGTTGCATCGCCGCCCAGACATTCGCGCCCGAGGTTGTTCCTCCAAAAATTCCTTCTTCCCGCGCAAGCCGCCGCGCCGTCGCAAAGGCATCGGCATCCGAGACCGCAATGATCTCGTCAGCGAGGTCCATCCGGAAGATCTTCGGAATAAAACCCGTCCCGATCCCCTCCAGCCGGTGCGTCCCCGAGATATCTCCGCCCGAAAGCGTCCGCACCCCCGACGGTTCTATCGGGATACAGCGAATACCCGGAACCTCCTGCTTGAGCACCTCCGCATTACCCGAGAACGATCCCCCCGTGCCCACCCCCTGGATGAATTCCGCGATCTCGGTACCCAGCGCCGCGACGATCTCCCGCGCCATCGCATGATATGCCGATCGGTTATCAGTATTGTTGAATTGATCTGACCAAAAAACATTCGGTTCCTTGCTCAGCTCCCGTGCCCGCGCGATCATATCGTCGATCAGCTTCGCCGAGATCTTGCCATTCCCGCTGGGGAAGATCTCCAATTCCGCTCCAAAAGCCCGCATCGTCTGCAACTTCTCCTGCGAAAACGCATCCGACGACACGAAATGCGCCTTATATCCCTTCATCGCACAAACCATCGCCAGCGAACTCCCCGTGCTGCCACCGGTATACTCGATCACCTTCCCACCCGGCTTCAACTGTCCCCGCTTCTCCGCACCCTCGATCATCGCCAGCGCCATCCGGTCCTTCATACTTCCGGTCGGATTGGCTCCTTCATATTTGACATAGATCTCGGCGCATCCAGGCTCTGTCAATCGTTCAAGTTTGATCAGCGGCGTGTTTCCAACTACAGGCATAAAATAGGTTTTTATTGGATGCACAAGGTAAATAATCAAATTTGAATCACCAGCCGCTTCCCATCCAATTCCAACTCCTCCCACAACGTTTCGATCCCGCTCAATTCCACACCGGCTGTCGCGACCTTGATCTTTCCCTCCGCCGCCAACCGGAACATCTCCGGCAGGATCTCGGAAAAAAGCGCCCGCACCTGCCCCCTCGTCCAGCTTCCCAACCCCGACCCCGACAGCTGAAGATCGATACTCCGCAGATTGGCCGCGGACAACTGGATCAGATCACCCGTCATCGCACCTACGGAAACAAACCGCGTCCGCGGCGTAAATGATCCCCTGCCTTTCAAGGTCGCAAGGATCAATTCGGCCGAATGGCCCCACAGATAGTCGACGATCACATTCAATGGCGTTGCCTGATGGATGCGTTCCAACTCTGCCATAAACTCTTCGTCGGTAAGCGCCGTCGACAACACCTCATCGGCCCCCAGGCTCAGCAACTCTTGCAATGCGGCAGGATTTCTTCCCGTGGCGATGATCCTGCCGGCGCCATAATGTTTGGCGATCTGCACCGCCACCTTTCCGGTAAATCCTGTGGCGCCATTGATCAGTACCGTATCCCCCGGCTCGATCCCCGCCCGGAATCGCAAGGCCATCGCCGACCCGAATACCGCATTCGGCAACGCCGCCGCTGTCAGATCATCCAATCCATCCGGCAATGGCACGATCCGTTTTTTTTCGACAATAGCCTTCTCGGCCATCATCCCGCTTTCGCCTACGGCGTAAACCCTGCGGCCGTCGGGTAATACACAAACCCCATCACTACCGATGACCCTTGCTTCCGCGGGGTTGCCTTCGACGGAATAATGCGTTCCCTTAGCCCGGCTCTTGTCAACATGCTTCAGGGCAACCGCCTTCACCGAGACAAGCACTTCATCCTCGTTTTGCGGCGCCGGTGATGCAATATCGACATACCGGGGCATCTCCCCGGGGGAATAAATAACTGCTGCTTTCATACTTGAAAAATTTCTCCAAAGGTAGATATGCCTCCGGGGTCACGACGATAACATATGTTAACGAATTCGGTCAGTTTGAGTGGTAGCTCATCACCGCCTGTAAAAGCAAACTCACGTCTTTTGCATTCTCTACCTTGGCCCAAAAATTCGCGGGGAAATGGGAGTCCTTAGGATAATTATTGCTGAGGATCGACACAGTCATCTGATTTCCCTGCAACCCGATCACCATCCGGACGCCGTTGAAGCGACCATCCTCGTACACCGAACATTGCCCCTTCAATTGAACATTCATCCGCTGCCCGGCCATCGACCCGATATCATAGTAGATTACGAACGCCGTACTCCTTAGCTCTCCGCGTTCTGAATCGACCGTTCCGGTTCGTTTATTTGTAAAGATCGCCGGAAGGAGAACGCTTCCGTTGTGAAGAAACACCTGCGCCCGGGTCGTATCCATGGACATTGCACCTTCCCCCCGATAGGGGGCGATCTGTTGCTTCAGGACAGACGTAAGGTCCTGCCCGGGACAGGTCGAACCCCAAAGAACGGTGGCGACAAATAATAGGAATCGCATACCTTTAAAATACGAATGGAAAACGGATTCTGCAATCTTCGATCTTACTTCCGTTTAAATTTCTTCTCCGTCGCATCATCCGGTGTATACGGCCTCGTATTCAGCACCCACACCTCCCTCGTCTCATCATACGAACAAAACGTCTTCCTGACAATCGTCCCATTACCGTATCTCAGCTCCAGTGAATAACCGTCGAAAGTATAGGTCCCTGCCGCATCCTTATTGCTATAGGCCGTAACCGTTCCTGTCGCCCCGCTGTAGGTGCCGCCGCCCGTGCTAAGCGTGGTGAACTGGCCCTGGGTATTGAACGTAAGTACGTTAGAGGAGACAACGATCGACCCGCCCCCGAACGCCGTATTCCCTCCGCCGCTGATCGTCGACCAGGTCCCCTCCAATTTCTCTCCCTTCCTCGCCGGCGAGGCCCAGAACCAATGCGCCTTTCCCTCCCATTTTTCCGGCTTATGGTCCGAATTCATCGTCACCACCAGCGTCGTAGGGTTCTCCAGCTTCCAGCTGCCCCATTTCTTTGGCTCTGTTTCGCGCGACTTCGCGACATCCAGGTCGTAGATACAAACATAGAGGTCCGAATAGATCGTCCCATCCTGCAATAATACGTAGGGATTATAGTTGATGATCATCATCCCTCCCACACCCATGCCATACTCCTGGTGCAGGACGATGCCCTTGATCTCCGCCGGCTTCAGCCCCTGGCCGGGCGCCGTCGTCGGCGTCTCTTCTTTCGCGCTCGTGGTCCGGCCACCCGTCGAATCCTCTGGCGTCGGAGCCCCACCGTCCGTCGACCCCCCACCCGCCGTCGCACCCCCACCACCGCTTACGATAAGCCCTCCCTCCCGCTTCGAGATCCTGATAAAATGCTGAACCGCCGTATTCATATTATTTTTAGCGACCGCCGCATTCGGCACCTCGATGATCCTGCCAAGTCGATAAGAACGATCCGGCAACGCATAGGCCATATAATTGACAAGCCATTGCTTACCTCCCGCGTCCTTCACCATCACCGAATAGATGCGGAAGCTCTGTACATCCTTTCCCTGCTCCTGACCCGGCACGATCGTATACCCAGCTGCGCGCACATCTCTTTCGGCAAGGCCCGAAAGCCAGCCCGCCATATCCTCCCCGCCGGCCTGCTGCGGCGGATACACATCATAGTGAAAATTCGGCGCGCCGAACAGCATCGCGGGCGCAAAGCTCACATGCCCATTGTTTTCCTGCATTTTCCAACCCGAAATAGGGGAGTCTGGGTATTGCGCACAAACGCGGAAGAAAAGACCCAATACAAACAGGCCGGCGAGGATAGGTCGCATCAAAAGGAGTTTCGCAACAAAGAGCAATTTTCGGGCCGATGGCCAGGCCTCGCCAAAACATCACAATTCGTTCGCAGTAAAGAATTTCTTGCTTCGGCCCTTCAATTCCCCGATGATCTTCCGGGGATTCCCCCATTCGAAAAGCCGGATGACCCAAAGCGTGATCCGAAGCAGCCCGCTGCTACGGGTCAGCGCCAGCGCCAGCTTCGCAATATCCTTGTCCCTCGAAGCGATCCACGCCGCATATGCATCTCCTTGCAGCTTGCCCAGGGCCTCCGCAAAACACCAGGCCCCATCGCGCGCATTCCCGATGCTGAACTGGACTAAAAATGAATCCGTCCTATTCGCATGCAACCCCATCAGCGAAAGCAACGGCGACATCCGGTCGATATCCCGCAGCACCCCGTTCGCCAACGACCCGAGGACATCGTTGATGGCGTCGAAATCCTTGTGAATGCCTTCCACCGGCTGGCCCGCCATCGTCTCGACCGCGGCGATCCCCAGGTCAAGGTTGATATGCGCATTGATCCCCAGCAACAACTGTTGCAGGATCAACGGCGATCTCCGGCGCGTAGCATCGAACGCCACCCGCCAGGAATCCGTGAGCGGCTGCCCCTTCTCCCAGCAGTCCAGCGCATCGATGTAACGGCTCGCAAAGACCACGTCGAGCCGCTCCATTCGCGGGCCATCCTCGAACATCCCCTTCGCGATCCCGTCCTTGACGGCCGCGGTGACCTTATGATAAAGTGTGGCAAAATACCCCGTCCGCTTACCGTTAGTCTCCGCATCGGCTATGATGGCTTCCAGCCGGGCTAATACTTCATCGATGGTATTCATACGCTAAAAATAACTCCGCTAAAATGTTAATAATTTCTTTAACTTCAAACCAAAGAGGCATTTCGTTTTCCACCTAGATTTGCCCGCCATATCCCATGACAATCCTCTTGTCGCTCCAATCCTGTTAAGCCGTAGAAACACGTAAACACTTTATTTACTCCTAAAAAACTGATTGTAATGGGAAAACTCTACCCGTTCCTACTAGCCCTCCTATTGCCCGCCCTTGCCAAGGCCCAGATCGTCTGGGATTTTTCCGCGGCAACCCCAACTTCCGGCGTTCCGGCCGGCGTCACCGTCTCAGCTGTCTCGCAAGGCAACAACAACGGTACCACGACCTTGCTCTCAACTACCTCCGCTTCATCTGGTTATGTTGGCGCTACCAGCGGTAATAATGCCGGCGCCGCAGCCAATATCGGTGTCTTCAGACCCGATACCACAACGTATTTCGAATGGACGCTGACTCCATCCACCGGGGTGTCCGTTACCGTCAGCCAGATCAATTTCGGCAGCCGGTCAACCGGCACCGGCCCTCAAGCTTACGACATCCGCACCAGCCTCGACAACTTCGCGGCGCCGGCGGCTTCGGCAGCTCTGACCAACAATAGCGTCTGGGCCCTTCTTTCCAATACGGTCTCCCTCGCCGGCGCAGCCGGTCAGGCCATTACCATCCGCCTTTATGGGTATAATGGTGCGGGCAGTGCGGGAAAGAACACGGCCAACTGGCGCATCGACGACCTGAGCGTCACCGCATCCACCTCGGGAAGCGCGCCCATTCCCGCGATAACGGTATCTCCCACTTCACTCTCCGGCTTCACCTCCGTCGCCGGCGCAGCCTCCACCCCCCAATCGGTTACCATCGGCGGCGCAAATCTCACCGGCGACATCACCGCGACTGCACCTGCAGGCTATGAGCTTTCCCGGAATGGGACCAGCTTCGGCTCGACTGTCACGCTCGCTCAGACATCCTCGTCTGTAGCAGACACCGCCGTCCTCGTTAGACTCGCTGCAGGCGCATCTGCCGGCTCGGTCACAGGATCACTGACGCTCACCTCCCCCGGCGCGGTATCCCAGTCGGTATCGCTCTCCGGCTCCGTCACGGCCCCTGCAGCCAAAGTCGTGGTCAACCAGATCTATGGCGGCGGCGGTAACTCCGGCTCCGTCTTCTCCAACGATTTTATCGAACTCTTTAATGATGACGACACCGCCGTCAACCTCTCCGGCTGGTCCGTTCAATATAATTCCGCCGCGGGCACGGGTGCCTGGCAGGTGACCTCGCTCTCCGGAACCATCCCGCCCCATGGCTACTTCCTGGTACAGGAAGCCGTAGGCGCCACCCTCAACACGCCCCTGCCGACACCGGATGTTATCGGTACCATCGCGATGAGCGCAACGAGCGGCAAGGTCCTTTTGAGCAACTCCACCGCAGCCCTATCGGGTGCAAGCCCCTCCGGCGGCCCGGTCATGGACATCGTCGGTTACGGACCCACCGCTACCGGCTTCGAAGCCGCTCCGGCACCTGTCCTGACCAACTCCACCGCCGATGTGCGGACACCGGATGGTCATGACACCAACAACAACTCCGCCGACTTCCAGGCCGGGACGCCCAACCCGCGGAACAGCACGTATACTACAACGCCCCCCATTGTGCAGACCCTGGTTCCGGTGAATGGCGGTGTACAGGTGCCATCCAGCATCATTCCGATCCTTGTGTTCAGCAAGACCGTCGCCAAGGGCACCGGTAACATCATCCTCGTGACGAATGGCATCGACGGCGCTCCGGTGGCTGTCACTGATTCCCGCATCTCGGTCAGCAATGACTCGGTTGTCTTCCATCTGCCACTGGCGGGCGGTAACTCCTATTCCATCCGCATCGAACCCGGCACCTTTGTCGATGTCTTTGGCAATGCGTTCGCTGGTCTGACCACCAACAACGGCTGGACCTTCACCACATACAATAACACCATCGCCCAGGTGCTGCCCTTCACCACCAGCTTCGACAGCTGCCTGGGAAGCGGCCAGCTGCCCAATGGCTTCACGGCCTATAGCCTCACCGGTAATCAGGTTTGGGATTGCACCACCTTCGGAAGGGACAGCTCCGCACCCGCCGGCACCACAGCCTTCGGCCACGCCATCCAGATCAACGGCTTCGCCAATGGCGCCGATCATGCCAACGTCGATTGGCTCATCACACCCCGGTTCAACCTCGTCGGAACCACCTACCCGCTGCTGAACTACTGGAGCCGCAACGCGTTTGCAGGTGCTCCGCTCACGCTCAAAATCTCAACCGACTACACGGGCTCGGGTGATCCCACGCTTGCACACTGGACCGACCTCAACGGTAAATTCCCCAGCCAGGGATCCGATGTCTGGACCTTGTCTTCCAACATCAACCTGTCCGGCTTCAAGGATTCTTCCGTATACATCGCATTCGTGTATACTTCCAGCACCCAGGATGGTTCCCGCTGGACCGTGGACGATCTCAGCCTGGTCAACTCGCTGACTCCCCCGCCGCCGAGCCTGTCTCTGAGCACGGATAACTTCGAGTTCGGCTACGTTCATGCGTATACCAGCGCTGTCCAAAAACTCCTGGTCACCGGCAACGACCTGATCTCGAATATCACGATCACGTCCTCCGGCAGCTTCCAGGTTTCCACGGATAGTACGCACTTCAGCGACTCGGTTGGCCTCAATACGGCTACGGCAAACAATAAGACCTTGCCGGTCTTCATCCGCTTTACACCGCCTGCCGGCAACCGCCAGTTCGTCGATTCCGTCATCGTCACCATCTCCGACTCGACAGCCATCGTCAACGTCAAGGGCAATAGCATCGATCCCGCCTCCACGCTGAACGTCGTGGACTGGAACCTCAACTGGTTCGGTACGCCCGATCCGACCCTTGGGCCCACCGATAAGGCGCTGCAGAAAGCGAACGTAGGCGTCGTCCTGCCCAGCCTCCACGCCGACCTCTACGCCCTCGAGGAAGTGTGTGACGAACAGGCGCTCGATTCCATCGTGGCGACCATGCCCGGTTATGCCGTGGTAGTCGGTCAATATGGTTCCTATTCCAACCCCACCATCTCCGGTGGTCCCGATCCACTCAACCAGGTGCAGAAACTGGCCTTCGTATATAATACCGCCAAGATCTCGGTCCTGCGCACCGACTCCCTGCTGACCCTCGGTACCAGCAACCCCCTCGATCCGTCCACGCTGTATTATAATGACTGGGCAAGCGGCAGGTTCCCCTACATGCTCACGGCAAACGTCACGCTGAGCGACAACCACGGCGGTACAAATACCCAGACCATGCGCTTTATCAACGTTCACGCAAAGGCCAACACCTCGCCTGTACTCACGGCTTATGCCCGTCGTCAGGATGGAGCCCATGCGCTGGATTCGTTGCTCAAAGCACAATATCCCAATGAGAACGTGGTCATCCTCGGGGACTTCAATGACGATCTGAATACCACCATCACCGCCGGCGTCAATCCGCCGATCTCGTCCTGGAACGCGTTTACCATCACCGATTCAGCTTTGTATGCCTTCCCGACGAAGCCGCTGAGCCCCGCCGGTCAGCACTCCGACGTCAACTACACCAGCGTGATCGACAACGTGATCATCGCCGACACCATGTCAAGGTTCTACCTGCCGAACTCCGCAACAGTTCGTTCCGATGTCGCTACCCTGGTGGATAAATATGGGACTACCACGACGGACCATTACCCGGTATTTACCCAGTTTACATTCACCCAGCCCGATACCGGCGCGATCCTGCCGCCGCTGACCTTCACCGCCGTCAAGCAAGGCAATACAGGCCTGCTGAAATGGACCACCACGCCGGAGAACCTGACCAAGGTCTTCGAAGTGCAGAAGAGCCTCGACGGCCGCCTCTTCCTGCCCATCGGGCTCGTTCAGGCAAAGAGCAGCAACAGCACCGATCCCAGCACCGACTACACGTTCACCGATCCGCTGCCCCTCCCCGGTGTCAATTACTACCGGCTCAAACAGATCGTGTCCCTCGGCAACTCGACGCTCTCCAATACGGTCAGCCTGACGTTCACGCCGCCCATGACGGTAACGGCTATTCCGAATCCGGCCATCGGGTTTACCGGGCTGATCATCGCACATGCCGACGGCCCCTATATCGTCCAGATCCTCAACTCCAACGGCAACGTCGTCAAACAGGCGAGCGGTCTTCCCAGCAACCCGCTCCTCACCATCGGCCTGGCCGGTCTCCGCGGTGTTTACACCGTCAAGGTCACCACCGCCACCTCGATCGCGACGACAAAACTGCTGGTGCTCTAACGCTCGAACCAAAACAAATACAAAACAAAAGAGGCTGCCCAAAAGGCAGCCTCTTTTTTATCGGCTCGCAGCCCGGTCTCAGTCGCCGGCGCTGGCCTTTTTCATCTCGGCCGGGCCCTTCCCAAACCTCGTCTTGAATGCCCTGCTGAAATGCGACGAACTCTCGAACCCGCTTTCGAACGCGGCCTCACCCACCGTCCGGTTTCGGTTGTTCAGCAGGTGCAGCGCATGGTGCAATCTCTTCTCGAGCAGCCACTTCCCCGGGCTGCTCTGGAACAATTTCTCAAAATCCCGCTTGAAAGCCGACAGACTTCGGTTACTCAGCTGCGCATACACCTCGAGTTTCAGATTATAACAAAAATTATCCTCCATCACCCTTCGCAGCAGCGCCGTCTGCGGCTCGTGCAGCAGCGAGCAGAAATAGGCGAGCAGATCCCTGTTGGCGGTGTTGTCCGCGATATTCAGGATCAACTCTTTAAATTTGATCTCCAGCAGCGACTCATCCGGATCCCGGGTTTCCGTATAATACGAGAACATCGAATGGAAGAACCCTTTCAGCTTTTCATTCGAATCGAGCAGCATCACAGGCTCGAAATGCTGGTCGTAGCTGACCAGCGGCCTCGTCTTCGACTGGAGGGTGTCACAGATAAATTCGTCCGGGATAAAGAACAGCATCACGCAAAACCCCGTGTCCGCAATCTGTTCGAGGATGAATCCCCCTTTCCGCACAAACACACAACTATCCTTCTGGATCATATAGGTCCCACGCGCCGTATGCCAGGTCTTCTGCCCATCGATCACATAGAAGAGATAATTATATTGCGTCCACAGATCCGCAAACTGAGTTTTCATCAGCCGGGCCTCCATCGGGCAGGTAAAGGCAGTGATCAGGCTTCGGCCGCAATGAAACTGCCGGTAGTACTGGGGATTTTTCAATACCCGATCTAAAAAATTGTCCATAACGGTTTAAAAATAGGAAATTTCCCAAACCCGCCGATGGACTCTTCAGTCACACAATTGAACTCCTGGGGCAATAGGGACAACCCAACGATAACTAACATTGCAATTCAAATCGTTAACAAAAAACCGAAGCATATGAATCCTAACAAAGCGCTATGGGAAAAAGGTGATTTCACAAAGATCGCCGACACCATGCGGGAAAGCGGCACGGCCCTGGTCGCCCAACTGGGTATTTCCAAAGGTCTCAAAGTCCTCGATCTCGGCTGCGGCGACGGCACAACGGCGATCCCCGAAGCAAAACTCGGCGCCGACGTGCTGGGTGTCGACATTGCCTCGAACCTCGTTGCCGCCGCCACCAAACGGGCAAAGGCGGAGAACCTTACCAATATCAGCTTCCAGGAAGGTGACGCTACCGATCTGCAAGGCCTGAAGGACGAAAGTTTCGATCTCGCCGTCTCCATCTTCGGCGCCATGTTCGCTCCAAAGCCCATGGATGTTGCAAAAGAGATGTTTCGCGTCGTCCGCCCAGGGGGCCGGGTCATCATGGGCAACTGGATCCCGGGCGATCCCACGCTGGTCGCCCAGATCCTGAAGATCAGCTCCGCCTATACCCCGCCGCCGCCCGAAGGATTCGTCAGTCCGATGTTATGGGGAGTGGAGGCAAATGTCATAGAAAGATTCACTAACGCCGGTGCCGCAAAGGAGAATATCTCTTTTCAAAAGGATACCTTCAGGTTTAAAGGCAGCTTCTCGCCCGCTGAATACGTCGACATTTTCAGAAAATACTACGGACCTACCATGAACGCGTTCGAAGCTGCTGAGAAAAATGGCCGGGCCGCCGACTTGCAGCGTGAACTGGAAGAGCTGTTCGCCAGTAAGAACGAAAGCGGCCGGACAGATACCATATCCATCCCGGCCACCTTTTTGCGGGTCACGGTCCGAAAATAACTACACCGCCCCGACGCCACGGGTCTCCTGGCTCATTTAACGGGCACCACGAGCGGCTTTCCCTTTTCGACGATATATGTCGCCAGTTCACTGGCATCGTTACTGCCCACATTTTTCGCCGCATGCACCGTTCCCGCGGGTATGAACAGCACATCCCCGGCCTTGAGCGTCACCGGCGCCTTACCTTCGACGGTATACTCGATCGTCCCGGAAAGAACATAGATGATCTCTTCGCCGGGATGCTTGTGTCTGGGCGCCACCACGCCCGGGCCGAAATCCACACGCACCTGGAGAGCCTCATGGCCGGGGATGCTGAGATCGTGCTGCTGAAGATCGGTCCGCTTGAGGCCTGGCTGCTGGGCCCGTACAACACCCGGCAACCCGGCAATCAATAGAACGATGATCGCAGCGGACAAAAAATTTGTTGGCATAGAAAAATTTTATCCAAAGGTAAAGTCAAAAACCTCCACTCCCGGATCGATAAATTCGATCACGAACTCCCGGTCCAAAACAGGCGCCGGCTGCCGGATCAGCTGGTACATCCGCTGGTTTGTCACCGTGCCATTGCCCTCGCCGTCTACATCCACTCCATGGGCCACACCCGGCGCCTGGCCGTCGATAAGCACCCGAAACCGGATGGGCGAGCCCGTTACTCCCGGCCCCATGATCAGGTTCACATCGCGGGAATGGAAGCGGTACACGATCCGCCCACCCGCGGCATCCCCCACATTGGCCTCGGGGCCCATGGTCCAGTTGCCCGACAACGCCCATTCATTCAGCCTCAGCTTGCCCGGGACGGCATAGTTCGTCCGGCGATTTTCGATCGCGCCGCCCGGCGACGCAAAATGTTCCGTCCGCTCATAGCCCAGATAGTTCTCCCCGGACCCCAACTGCGCCCAGTCGGCGGCAAGCTCTACACCCTCCGGTTTCACTTCGGTGACCTTCGCCTCACCCGCAACCCCCGCCTCACTTAACAACCGCTGGATCACCCTTTCCGACTGCTCATAATTCCCCTCTCCAAACTGATGATGCCTTATCACGCCATTGGCGTCCGCGAAATAAAGCGCCGGCCAGTATTGATTGTCGAACGCCCGCCACACCCCAAAGTTGTTGTCCATCGCAACCGGAAAACCGATGTTCATATCCTTTAAGGCCCAACGCACATTCTCGGCATTCTTTTCGAAAGAGAATTCCGGCGTGTGGACCCCGATCACCACCAATCCCTGCTCCTTATATTTTTCCGCCCATGCACGGACATAGGGAAGCGTACGCCGCCAGTTGATACAGGTATAGGTCCAGAATTCGACAAGGACGACCTTACCGCGCAAACTCGCCGGCGTCAGGGGCGGTGAATTGAACCATTGCGTAGCGCCATTGAAAGAAGGTAGCCTGCCTGCCCTGGAGATCTGGATGACCATCGGTTTTAATTTTTTGGTTCCCCTCCTTTCCCGGGCCAGCGCATTGACCAAACCACCGGTAAAACTGGCGAGAAGTACTGCGAGGATCATATACTTTAATTTTGGTTTCATACAACACTCTTTCGGGTATTGCCGAAACCAATCGCATACCAGAGATTACCTCGTTGATTAATAAGGGAATAGCCCACGCAGAAGCAAGGGCCTTTACGGCCCATCGTCATTTTTCATTGCGAGATCGCGAAATTTCGTCACGGCCGCCATTGTCCCGGCATCGTATAGCAGGCCCGCTTATTCACTCCGCAGACTGGCTATGGGATTTGCCAACGCCGCCCGCACAGCTTTCAGTCCGATGGTCGCCCACGCAATGACCAGCGAGAGCAAAATGGAGACTCCGGGGATCCACCAGCTGAATCCTACATGATTGGAGAAAGTGAGCAGCCACTGGCTCATGAGCCAGATGCCGATGGGGGTGGCGATGAGAAAGGCCAGCCCGATCAGCCAGGTAAATTCCCGTGAAAAAATGGAAAGGATACTGCCCACGGACGCACCCAGCACCTTGCGGATCCCAACCTCTTTCGTTTTACGGACCACCATGAACGCAACCAGGCCATAAACCCCAAGACAGGAAATAAACACCGCCAACGCCGCAAAAGTGCGAAACAGTTTGGACGCCGTGGCCTCGGAATCATAATACCCTGCGATCTTCTCGTCGAACCAATCGGCATTGAAGAAATTCGCCGGATATTGCTGATGGAAGAGGACTTCCAGCTGATGCATCACAGCCTTCGTATGCTGCGGGTCGATCTTGACCGCCAGCGTCTGGTATCCATTGGCCAGTGCCGTCAGCATAAGGGGACCTTCCTTTTCCTTCAGCGAGCCGTCGTTAAAATCCCGGATCACCCCCACTACCGGAAGGGCGGGAGATTGGAGACCACCCCACCGGAAATTGTGGCCGATGATCTGTTCGGGCGAACGAAAGCCAAGCCGCCGGACCGAGGTTTCGTTGAGGACTACTTCTCTTGCCGTATCACTTGGATAGGGGTACCGGCCTGCCACAAGCGAAAGATGAAAGGTCTTGAGATAGTCGGAGTCTGCAAAGCGATTGGTAGGTTCGAAGTCTTCGGGATGCGGGTGGTTGTCCAGCGTGAAATTGGTAGAGCCCGCCGAAGCCGTTGACGGTGGTTGATTGCAAAGCGTTGCGGAAAGCACGCCAGGGATCTTCAGGACCTGGCTTTTGAAATAGGCGGACTTAACGATTCGATCGGCGAGCCACGGAACATCCACCATGACGATATTATTCTTGTCGAAACCCATGGGCCGGTTGACAAAAAAATCCATTTGACTGCCGATCACGAGGGTGCAGATGACCAGCACCTGCGCGATAACAAACTGGCCGACGATCAATGTCCGGCGAAAGGTGAATGGGCCCTTCACAGGCGCCGTGAACTTATTCTTCAACGCCGCAATGGGTTGCAGCCGGCTGAGAATGAGACTTGGATAGAACCCCGCGATCCACGTGACCAGCACACCGATCAGGATCGCAGCAGCCGGTAACAACCATGGGTTCAACACGCTCACCATCACCGGCCGGCCCAGGAGGCGTGAAAGCAACGGCAGCGTTTCGTACGCCAGGGCAAACCCCAGCAGGGTACTGATGCCCACCAGTAGACCCGTCTCCATCAGCGAATGCCGTAGTAGTCTTCCTTTTCCAATGCCAAGGACCTTCCGTACTCCGATCTCCTTACCCCGGGTCAGGCCCTGCGCGGTAGACAGATTGATGAAATTGATACAGGCCATCAGCAGGATAAACCCCCCGATCAGCCCGATCGCCCACAATTGCGAATGGCTCCAGCCCGCGGGACCCCACCGGTAGAACTTCTGATCGAAATGCATTTCCCGCAGCGGCTGGAAATAACTGCTGTCCCTCGTATCCGATCCTTCGAAAAGGGGGGTATAGTGACGGGCGACAAAGGCCGGCAGCTTTGCTTCCATGGATCGGATAGAACCATTTTTGGGTAACAGAAAAAAGCATTGCGAGTTGCCCATGAAGTTGTCCCAGGACCTTGGATTGGCCAGATCCTGTTTCCAGTCCGCGCGAAAATTTTCGTACGAGAGTACGACTTTCATCTGGAGATCGGTATTCGGTGGAAGATCCTCGAGGATCCCTGTCACTTCATAGGGCTTCTTTTCATTGCCGTCCAGGATCGTCTTCCCCATCGCCTGTTTCCAGTCTCCAAACCAGGCGTTGGCAACGGTCCGGGTAAGCACCACTGTATTCGGTTTGACCAGACTCGACTTCGGGTCGCCTGCCAGCCAGGGAAAGTCAAAGATCCCAAATAGCTCCGGTCCCGCCTCGTAGACATTATCCATCTGAAACCGCTTCGAAGTTCCCGCAATAGTGAAATCCAAGCTTCCCGCACGCCAGACCGGCGCTACCAGCTCCGGTTCCGGGAATTCCTTTCGCAACGCCTCCGCCAGGGGGATAGGCGCATTTCCGTCATAAGTGACGAGCCCGTTACGGAAGGTCTCGGTCGATACCACCCGGTAGATCCTGTCGGCCTTTTGATGGAACCGGTCAATGCTTAGTTCATAACTAAAGATAAAATACACCTGCAACGCCGCAGCGATCCCGATGGTCAGACCCGCAAGATTGAGTATCGTAAAAGTCTTGTCGCGTTGGAGGCGCCTGAGCGCCATTTTTAAATTGTTCCCCATTGTCCGATCATTTGCCCAAACATCGAACCGGAAAATAAGACTTTGTTTTTCAAGGGCATAAAAGCCGCAGCCACCAGGCAATGTCCGGTTTCGGTACAAAGACCGAACAAAACCGGACAACATAAAACACTCAGCCGATTACAAACATTTGTCTTTCAACTATATAATTCTAAGGTATCATATTTGTTCCTCCATCGCTTGTAACCAAGACCTTTAACTATGAACGACAACCGGCGGATCTGGCGATTGATTGCCCGGAAAATGGCAGGGGAGGCCACTCCCGAAGAACTGCAGGAATTGCAGTCCCTCTTGCAACGACATCCTGCGATCCAATACTTCATGGAAATGCTCACCCAGCCATGGAAACGGAAAGAAGAAATAAATGAAAAGGAACTGGAGCAAATATATCAACGCCACCTGTTGCGAATGAAGTATAATAGACAACCCTCCGGCAGGATCGCCTTCAACAGCGGGGTGTTGGCCAATTACATGAAGGTCATCCTCCGCAATCTCTCCCGCTACACGGGATTTTCATTCATCAATATCTCCGGCCTGGCGATCGGTATGGCCAGCGCCATCCTAATCTTATTGTTCATCCAAAATGAACTCAGCTGCGACCAGTTCCATGAAAAGAAAGACCGGATCTATGTTCTGTACAACAGGGCGATGATCAACGACAAGCTCGAATGTTGGCCCGCAGTTCCGACCCTGGTCACACCCGTATTGAAAACAGGCTATCCCCAGGTGGAAGAGGTTACCCGCATGAATGGGGTGGGGGGCATCGTACTGCATGTCGGCGACCGAAACCTTGAAGCCGATGGAATGATGGTCGACTCCGGGTTTTTTAAAATATTCAGCTTCCCGCTGGTGGCAGGAAGAAGGGAAGATGCGTTGACATCCCCGCGGTCGATGGTGATCACCGAGACCTTCGCCAAAAAGATCTTTCCCGGCAAGGATGCCCTTGGACAGGTCATCCGCATCGACAGCAACGCTTATTTCAAGATCACCGCCATTGCAAAGGCACTCCCAAACAACGCATCATTCACATTCGACTATCTGCTGCCCTATGATTATATGAAAGAGATCCACTGGTTTAAACCCAGCTGGACGGATGACGGAACCCGCACCATTGTATTACTGAAGCCCGGCGTCACCCAGTCGACCGCCGATGCCCGGGTGAGGAATATCATAAAGACGCATGTCGCGGGCGTCACCAACGAGGTCTTTTTGCACCCCCTGAGCAAATGGCACCTCTATTCCAACTATGAAAATGGGAAGATTGCAGGCGGGAACATCGATAACGTCCGGCTGTTCGGCGTCATCGCCGCGTTCATTCTCATCATCGCCTGTATCAATTACATGAACCTGAGCACCGCCCGGCATGTGAGAAGCGCCAGGGAGGTCGGCATCAGAAAGGTCGTCGGCGCCGGGAAAGCTTCCATCGTCTTCCGGTTCCTGGGTGAATCCATCATGATCTCGTTATTGTCGGGGCTCGTCGCGATCGTCCTCGTGCAACTCACCATCGGCGGCTTCAATTGGCTCACGTTCAAAGAACTCTATATCCCATATGGCAACCCCTATTTCTGGCTGGCGATCGGTGGATTTGTCCTGCTCACCGGGCTCATTGCCGGGAGCTATCCCGCCTTTTATTTGTCGGCTTACCGACCTGTCAATGTCCTGAAGGGCACCTTTCGGAAAGCCCACAATTTGATCAGCGTAAGAAAGGTGCTGGTCGTATTTCAGTTTTGCTTTGCGATCATCTTTATCGTTGGCACCATCGTTATTTACCGGCAGATCAGGTATGCAAACAAACGCGACCCGGGTTATAACCGGGACCATCTGGCATTCGCCTATGTCAATGGCGACGTGAACAAGGAATACCTGCCGATAAAACGCGACCTGCTAAGCAGCGGCGCGGCAATTGCCGTGACAAGATCCAATTCCCCGATCACCTATGTCTGGAGCGGCGACAACAACTACAAATGGACAGGCGCCGATCCCAAACAGAAGATCTTCTTTTGTGAATACCATGCCGACAACGACTTCGTGGAAACGATGGGGCTGAAGCTGGTGGCGGGACGCACCATCAACACCCTTCTTTATCCGACCGATACCACCGCCGTCCTGCTCAACGAGTCCGCCGTCGCTGTCATGGGCCTGAAACACCCCGTCGGGCAGATCATTCAAAACCCGCAAGGCAATTGGACCGTCGTCGGTGTCATAAAGAACTTTGTTCCCGGCTCGCCGCTCTTTGCTATAGATCCCACGATCATTCAGGGCCCGAAAAATTGGTTTGGCGCCGTGACTTTCCGGCTAAATCCCAAATACACATTATCCGACAACATGAGCAAGGTCGCGGCGGTCTTCAAGCGCTACAACCCCGAATACCCGTTCACCTACCGGTTTGTCGACGAGGCCGATACGGAAAAGATCGAGGGACAGCGCCGTACCGGCATCCAATCCGCCTTGTTTGGCGGAATGTCGATCCTCATCTCCTGTCTGGGCCTCTTCGCTTTATCCGCCTACATGGCCGAAAGCCGCATCAAGGAGATCGGTGTAAGAAAGGTGCTTGGTGCAACTGTCTATAATGTGTGGGAACTGTTGTCCAGGGACTTCGTCGTTCTCGTACTGATCGCATTTTTGATCGCCTCGCCGATCGCGTATTATATCATGCACAACTGGATCCGCCATTTCGACTACCGGACCGACATTTCCTGGTGGATCTTCGCCCTCGCCGGTATCGGCGCGCTGGCGATCACCCTCATCACTGTCAGTTTCCAGGCCGTCAAGGCTGCTCTCGCCAACCCCGCGCGCTGCCTCCGCACGGAATAGTCAAAAAATTCATATCTTGGAGCATCAAAATCTCTTTATAAGATAACAGCCTCCCGGCATTGTCATCCTTGTTCTCCTCCGAGGGAACCCGGTCATCATTTTATCTTATAAACGAGTTTTATGTTTCCCCTTCCAACAGTAGCCGTCATTGGCGGCGCCGGTAAATCCGGCAAATTTGTGGTCCGTGAGCTCATCCGGCAAAATATTCCCATTCGCATTTTATTACGAAACCCCGCATCCTACGATGGCCCCGCCGAGGGTGTCGTGGCAGGCGACGTGCGTGATGCCAACACAGTCCTCGAGGTAGCGGCGGGCTGTACCGCCATCATCAGTACCCTGGGGCAACCCAAAGGCGAACCGTCCATCTTCAGCCAGGCCACCTGTAACATACTTGCAGCAATGGAGGCGCTGGACATAAAGCGATATATCCTCACCACCGGCCTCAACGTGGACACTACCCTGGACAAGAAAAGCCCCGTTACCCAGGCCGGCACGGATTGGATGAAACAATACTATCCTGAAACCACCGCCGATAAACAACTGGAATATGAAATGCTGGCTGCCAGTACCATCGATTGGACACTCGTCCGCCTGCCGCTCATCGGCCTCACGGAAGACAGAGATGCCATTGGCGCAAGTCTCATAGATTGCCCTGGGAGTGGGATCCACGGGTCCGACCTTGCCCGGTTCCTGGTTGCACAGCTATGGGATCGAACATTCGTCCGCCAGGCGCCGTTCCTCGCCAATCTGAGCCGCGAAGCTTAGCTTTTTCGCCCGCACCCGCGGGCCTCCCTATTAAAAACAGAGTCCCCGATGCAACGGCGGACTCTGTTTTGACATCAAAGGGAAAACCTTTTATGAAGAACATACTGCTAACAGCCATCCTTGCCCTGGCCATTTGTGCCTGTGGGAAAAAAAGCGCCACCGTTGTTGAACACGATAGTATTGTCGGAAAATGGAAATTGACCGAGTCGCTCATGGACCCCGGCGATGGCAGTGGTAAGTGGCAACCCGCGGACCCGGCCCATCCCTCCTATCTCGAATTCAAGTCGGATGGTACCCTGACCTCAAATAATCCCACCGTCCCCACCACCCGCTATAAATTGACCAGCGACAGTACATTGCTCATTTATCGACCTACCGATAGCCTTTCTTATCGATATCATTTTGCAAAATCCACACTGTCTCTGACCCCGCCTTGCATCGAAGCTTGCGGCATGCACTACGCAGCGGTTAAATAAGGGCTGGAGCTCAATGTCCATTTCATTTATCAGGCCGTGGGATCCCATCTCGTCGCCGGCCAGACGACCGTGGTCTCCAGCACCGCGGCTGAGATCAGGAGTAGCGTTTTCTATTTGATCCCGCCGAACGCCGCAAAGGACGAGTTCTTATGTAAGATCTCTATCTCCCTGAACCCAACCTTCGCCAGCAACCCAAGCTGATAATTCAAAGATCGCGGCGTATCCTCATAATTGACATAATCCAGCACTTTCCACCGGTACTCCACACCACCCAGCGTCTCCAGATATCGACTGTATTGGTCCTCGAATAAACGGGTGATAACCCCGGACTCATGCGCAATAAGATCCGAGACCCAAAAACTACCCCCCGGCTTGAGCCACTTATAGACCCTCGCAAACATCATCTCCCAATCTGCATCGTCCCGTAAATGATGCAGCGTGGCAGCGGCCAGAATAATATCAAAACGCTCACCCGGCAGGTCCAGGTTCCGCATATCATCCTGGATCAACGTAACCGATCCGCAGGTGTGAGGCGAGACCCTTTCTTTCGCCTTCTGCAACATGGGCATGCTCAGGTCGTTCAGCACGCAGTTCAGACCAGGGATCTTACTTAGCATTTTTAACGTGTAGTTACCCGCGCCGCAACCGATGTCCAGCAGCTCTGTAGCATCCGGGTTGGCATATCTTGCCGCTTCCGTACATAAGTCCATCGTAATTGGGGCATCGATCGTGGTCTGCTGCCCGGTTTCCAGATTGGAAAATCGTTCGGTGTCCTTGTCGAATCGTTCTCTGATCTCCTGGTTGGTCGCTTTTTTCGAATAGTCCGGTCTCATAATTAATGATTGATCTGGTAAAATTATCTGGACCCGGCCAGATTTAAAAGTATCAATTTATGCAATAATTGATACCTTACGGGTATGGAACTAAGGCACCTCCTGTATTTTAAGACCGTCGCCGAACAACTGAACTTCAGAAAGGCCGCCGGCAAGCTCTTTATTTCTCAACCACCCCTGAGCCGGCAGATAAAGGAGTTGGAAAACGAATTGGGTGCGTTGCTGTTTATAAGAAAAGACAAACGTGTAACCCTGACCGATGCCGGGAAATATTTTAAGACCGAAGTGGATACTATTTTCGCCCGGCTCGAAGAGAGCAGGACGATCGTCAGACAGATCCACAACAGCGAAAGCGGTGAACTGAAGATCGGCTACATCAGCTCCGTCTATCAGTCGCATCTCGCGGATGTCCTAAAGTCGATGCGGGATGTCTTTCCGCACATAAAAACGAATTTATTCGAAATTCCGACCCAGACGCAAATAAGAGCATTGGAGCTGGGAAACCTCGACGTCGGCATCCTGCGGGGCCCGGTGCAGTCCGAGCAGTTAAAGGTGCAGACGCTTTTCTTCGATCCGTTCGTAGTGGTCGTTCCCGCAAGCAAGGACAGGGGCAAAGGTGGTGACAAGGAGCACCCAAACATCGCCGCCCGGCTCAGAACCAGTCCCTTCATATTTTTTAGCAAGGACATCGCTCCGCACTACAATGAAAAACTCATCGAGATCTGCGCAAGGTTGGGTTTTAAGCCGGATATTGTGCACGAAGCCAACAATGCACACTCGATCTTACAGCTGGTCGAAGCCGGCCTCGGGGTATCTATTCTGCCTGCTTCGCTTAAACAGCAATACGGCTCCTTAAAGATCGCGTTTGTCGAGCTAAAGAACATCCCGGTCAACACCGAGGTCGTACTGGCCTACAAGCGGAACAACAAGAACCCGGCGCTGAACTGGTTTATTGAAAATTATCACGGGATCCCCAGCCTCTCGCGCAAAGCTTCCCGATAGGTACTACCCACCGGTATCTTCTCCCCCTCGATCGTGACCTGGTGCACCTCGATCGTCGAGACATGCCGGATGGCGACTATATACGATTTATGCACCCGGATAAAATCCGCCGCCGGCACCAGGTCGAAGATCTCACCCATATTCTCCCGGATCAGGATCTTCCGGTCCTTTAAGTGAGCCGTGATATAGTTGCCATCCTTTTCCAGGTAAAGAATATCCTTGATCCTTACCTGGTAGACCTGCGGTCCGCTTTTGATAAAAAGGGTCGGTTCTTCGGTATTCCCGGTCACCCCTCCTCGCCCCGCGACTGCCGCCGCCACCTTGTTCACCGCCGCCAAGAAACGTTCGAAGGTGATCGGCTTCAACAGATAGTCCATCGCATTAAGCGTATAGCTCTCCACGGCATAGTGGCTGTAGGCCGTCGTAAAGACGATCATCGGTCGCGGCGACAGGGTTTGCACCAGTTGCATCCCGCTTAGATCAGGCATATTGATATCCAGGAAGACCAGATCCACTTTCTCCCGGCCGAGATATTCCATCGCCTTTACCGGCTCACGGAAAACGGCTTTCAATTCCACCAACTCACTCTTCGCGCAATATCGCTCGATCACCTCCAGCGCCATAGGCTCGTCATCGACAGCAATACAAGTTATCAAGCTAGTTCAATTTGCAATTTGACAAAATAGTCCCCCTCCTCTGCGCCGGCCTTAAGCTCATGTCGCCCCGGATATAGCAGCTCCAGCCGGCGTCTTACATTCTCGAGCCCGATCCCGCCTTTCTCCTCTTCCAGCTTTTGGATCCCGCTATGATCCGTATTCACACAACTAAAGATCAGCTTTTTTTGCTCCACGGAAATATCCACATCTATCCGTGAATGGCGCCCGATGGAAACCCCATGCTTGAACGCATTCTCCAGGAAAGGAATAAACAACATCGGCGTCACGGTCACCCCCGCGGCCACTTCCGGCGCAGGTCGGCGGAAACAAACAGCAACCTCACTGTCCGCATAGCGAAGTTTATTGAGCGCAATGCAATCTTCCAGGTACGTTATCTCCCGCTGAAGCGACACCATATCGGTGTTGCTCTCATAGATCATGTATCGCATCATATCCGACAATCGGGAGATACTATCCGCCAGTTCCTCATGGCCCTTACTCTGGGCCATTGAGAAAAGATTGTTCAGCGTGTTGAAAAGGAAATGGGGATTCACCTGCGACCGCAGGAACCTGATCTCGGTGGACAGCTGCTGCGCCTCCGCCTGACTCCGGCGCAGATCGTTACCGATCCACTCCTTGATAAAAAAATAGGCCACCGCAATGCCCAGCATCGAGATAAAAATAGCCGCCATGACCAATTGCATCCCGGCCCAGTCATTTTGCGAAAAGGGCTGCGTCCTCATAAACCGAAAGGCTGATGACAGGTTCTCCGCGCCGTTGGAGGGAGGTCTGTTATTCGCCGGTCCGATCAGCGCCCGGATCACCCTATCGTCAACAAAAAATAATGCCGTTGTCCAGGCGAGGATCAGCGCTACACCCAAAACCCTGCTTTTCTCCCGGATCATTCTGGGAAACAGCCATAGAATATTGCCGTAAAATTGCAGCATCAGGATGCCGAGAACTACCCATCGATAAGGAAACATCGAATGACCATCCATCCCCATCGTCGTCGTCGCGCTAACTCCCACCATCTTGAAATTGGCCACGGTCAGCGATTTCAATGCAAAGCTGACCCCCACCCAAAACAGGAGGTGGATCGACACTTCGACATAGACTCTGGCTTTGACCCCGCGCATAAGGACAAATATAATGGATAACCGGTACGCTCTTAAGCCGGTCCTGCGAACAGGCGACGCCGGATGGCAAACAGGCCTTTTTTGAGATTTACCGGCGGGTATAGCCTCCGGATAACAAATAACATCCCTTCATTCTCCAGCCGGGTCGGTTCATCCCAACCTTTTTTTCGATCCGCCCCCGGTAGCTAATCTTGCCTAAAACAATTCAGCTATGAAAGGAATTTTCTTATTCGCCCTGGGGTTCGTCATTTCCGCCCCCGGCGCATTTGCCCAAAAACCCGATTCGGCACAGATAGAGGTGCATTATAAGTTTTTGCACGTCCGTGACACGAACAACAGGGATAAACCCTATACCGAGAACATGATCCTCCTCGTCGGAAGAAGCGGCGGCGTCTACAAGAGCGGCGATCGGCGCACCGAGGTGCAGTCCTCTCCCAACCCCGATGGCACGACCCGGACCGATAGTCACTCATTCGGATCACCCTCCGAATACTATCAATTTCCAAATGAAAAGCGACTTACGCGGAAAGAGGTGATCCTGTTCACCGACTTTCTCCTCACCGATCCGCTCCCGGCAATGACCTGGCGCATCACCGCGGATACCATGACCCTGGGCGGCCTGCATTGTCAGAAGGCGACGACACATTTTAAGGGAAGGGACTACATCGCCTGGTTCTGTCCTGATCTGCCGCTCCACATCGGGCCCTGGAAACTCAACGGCCTTCCCGGAGTTATTGTCGAGGCCCACGATGCAAAAAATGAGGTTCGCTTCACTTTTAACGGATTCACACGGCCGGCGCCAACAGCCATCCAGCCGCCCGACAAAGGCGTAAAGACCACCGAAAAGGAATTTACCCGGCTGGACGAAACCGCGCATAAGGATCCGCAAGCCTTCGTAAATGCAATGGGAAATGGCGGCGGTCCGGGCGGGAATGGCCGGCCGGCGATGAAGATCGACGTAAAGCCTGTTCCGGGATCAGCGATCAATAACCCCATCGAACTCCCTGAAACAAAATGAAACCCATTCCCGGCTGGTTAACGCCACTGTGTCTCGTGATCCTCCTGCTCCCGGGCGCCGCCATGGCCCAGTCGATAAAGGGCGCGGTAAAGGATAGCGCCGGACATGCCGTTCCCTTCGCCAGCGTGAACCTCAGGTCCGACGTGCAGGATGCGGTCGTGGCCTTTACAACGACCGACACCGGGGGGACGTATGTCTTGCGTCCCCCCGCCGGCGCAGTACCCGGCATCCTCACCGTCGAAGTCCGTTGCATCGGCTACAAAGAACAAACGCGGAGGCTCACCGCCCTGCCCGCGGTCATCGATTTTACCCTGGCCGTATCTGTGAGTGAGCTGGAGTCTGTCGTTGTCCGGAACAAACGCCCCATCCTGCGCACAAGCGGCGACACCATGAGCTACAAGGTTGCGGACTTCAGCAGCGCCCAGGACAGGGTCATCGGTGACGTCATCAAAAGACTCCCGGGGATCTCCGTCGCCTCCGACGGGACCATCAGCTATAACAACAAACCCATCTCCGGGGTCTACATCAGCGGGGACAATCTTCTTGATGACCGGTACACCATCGCCACCAATTCGATCCCCCATAGTATTGTTGCTCAGATTCAGGTCATCGACAACCATCAGCCAATAAAAGTCCTGCAGAATAAGGTCGCCAGCAATGACGTAGCCCTTAACCTCGACCTGAAAAATACCGGGAAGCTGCACCTACTCGGCCAGGAGACTGTCGGTGCGGGACTGCCCGGCAACTATGATGTCAATCTCAACGTCATGGCATTTAAAAATGGCTACAAGGCCATCAACTACCTCAAAGGGAATAACACCGGTGAGGACCTGCAGCGCGAACTCGTCTCACACAATGCCGATGACGAGCAGCAACGGATCGGCAACGATCCACCAGCGACCCTGCTTTCCCTGGGTACCGTCAATGATCCCGCCCTGGCACGGCAGCGGTATTTATTCGATCGATCGGGAATGCTCAACGCCAACAACCTGGTGCATCTTAAGAACGACTGGCAACTCCGGCTCAACGCCTGGTATCTGCGCGATCGACAGCAACAGGACTACAGCCAGCAGGCCACTACATTCCTTCCCGGAGATACTATCCGGTATCTCGAAACACAGCATAACCGGTCGGATCCCCGGCTCTTGCATACCCAATTCACCCTGAACCTCAACAGGGAAAAGAATTATGTGAATGAGGTCCTGTTGCTGGATGACCGGCAGGCGACCAATTACTCCCACCTGAACACCAACGGTTCGCAGGTGGATCAGACTTTCTCAGATAACTCGCGCAGCTTCTCCAACGAATGGACCTGGATTCATGCCGTCCGGTCGAATAACATTCTTCAGGCGTATTCCTATGTCAGCCGGTTGTCCGAACCGGAATACCGCACCATCGGTCCTGCGTATCAGCCCGCACTTTTCAATCATGGGAATGCCTATGCCCAACTCATTCAAAAAGTCGATATCCCCACCTGGTTTGCCAACAACTATTTCTCATTCAAGATGCCGGGCGATAGTTGGACGACAAGTTTCAATGCAGGCTTGAGCATCCAGTCGCAGGGCCTGACCTCCCATCTCAGTGTGCTGCAGACCGACAAGACGCTGACGCCCCAATCCGACAGCTCCGTCAACAATCTCTCCTGGGTCAGGAGGAAATACTACGCCGGGATCACATTCGACCTTCCGGGCGAAAAACTCAAAGGCAGTCTGAGTCTGCCGCTCACCCTTCAACAGGTAAACTATTCCGACCCCGGCTATGCGCTCCAAAAAGAGCTGACGCGGTTTTACTTTAACCCGCAAATGTTCGGTAAATTCCAAACCGGGCTCGAAGATTTCCTGACCTTCCAGTATAGCTATCGCAACAAGTCCGGCAGTATTACTGATCTCTTTCAGGGATCCATACTCAGGGATTACCGCACCCTGTATGCCAACAACGCCGATCTCACCCTCCGGCAGGATCACCACGCCGCGGTAGGATACAACCACCGCAAGGCACTTCGCCTGTTCTTCTTCAGTATAAATTTCCTCTTTGATCGCCTCGGCGCCAACAACATCGCCTCCAGCGTGATCACCAACAACCTTATTCAACACATCGTACTGCCCTATCCGAACAAAACGACATCCTGGATGGCCAGCGGCTTCATCAGTAAATATTCCTTCCCGTTACAAACCACCTTTAGCAGCACGCTCCAATGGCAGGCGGCCCGGTCAGTCGAGATCCAAAACGGCGCGCTGCTCCCGTTCCTGGCGACGACCATCAGCCTCGTCCTTGGCGCCGAAACCAAACTGAATGACCAGCTCGGCTTCAGCTATCAGGCCACCGGCACCCAGACCGACAGCCGGTCACCCTCCGTGGCATCCGTCGATCGACTCGACCAGTTGCTCCAGCAAATGCGGGTCTACTATAACCCGACCGCCGATCTGCAATTCAACCTGTCCGGCGAATACTATCTCACGATCAGGAAGGGGAACGCCGGCCTCAAATATTTCTTCGCCGATGCCTGGATAAAATACCATGTCAGAAAATGGCGGGTTGACTGGCAGTTGACTACCACCAACGTATTTAATATTAAAACGTACAATGCTTTATATCTGACGGCTAACACACTGACGGCCAGTCGGTATACCCTCCCGGGCAGGATCATTCTGTTGAAATTGATGTTCAATTTATAAAAAGCCCGACCGTTTTGCCCGGCTCATTCGTCGAAAGATAAAAGCAAACAAAATGCAACATCTGAAAGACAAAGTAGCCGTCGTATTTGCCGCCTCCGGCGAGATCGCATCGGCAGTCGCCCGATCGTTCGCCCAACATGGAGCAAAACTGTATCTCACTGCCCGGAACCTCAACGCCATAAAGGCATTAGCCCAGGAGATCAAAGCCCATGGTGGACGAGCGGAAGCCGCCAAAGTGGATGCCTTGAACGAGACCGAAATTGACGATTTTCTAAAGAAGGTGGTCGTCGACAACGGGAAATTGGACGTCGTATTCAATGGCATCGCCGTCGAATATAGCGAGATGGGCGGCCGTCCACCCGCCATGGTGGCCGCGCTTGCGCAATTTATGGCCCCGATGCAGAAGATCTGCGGGTCGCAATTCCTCACGGCGAGGGTGGCGGCGAAATACATGATCCAAACCCATTCCACCGGGACCATCATCCTATTGTCGTCTGCCGCCGCCCGGTCCAAGATCCCCAATCTCTCCGGCTTCACCGCCGCCTGTGCCGCAGTCGAAGGGATGACCCGGGTGATGGCTGCCGAATGGGGTGGGGAAGGCATAAAAGTAACCTGTATCTCTCCCGGCGCCCTGATGGAGACCAGGCGGATCTCCGGGTGGATCGATTCTGCCGCAAAAGAATATGGGGTACCAGCCGAGCAACTGGTTGCCCAGTACAAGGCCTTCGACATCCTGAAGACGAGCCCGACCTTGAAACAAGTGGGTGAAACGGCGGCATTTATTGCCTCCGAGACCGGCGTAGCCTTTAACAGTCATGTCGTCGACGTGGATTGTGGGAAGTTGAATATATTATAATACATTTATTTTATGGAGATCCTCGAACGTGCTATAGCCGGAGATATCAATGCGTTTCAAACTCTGTTCGCCGAATTTCAGAGCCAGTTGAAGTCCTATCTTTTCAGGTTGCTAACCGATCGGAATGATGTGGATGATCTCACGCATGATACCTTCATCAAAGCATTTTCGGGGATCTCCACCTTCAAACAGGAATCTTCCCTCAAGACCTGGGTCTTCCGGATAGCCACCAACCTCGCCTATGATCATCTCAGGAAGCTAAAAAGATGGCAGCCCGATGCACAGGATCGGGGCGCTGATCTGGCAATAGGTTCCGAGGAGGTCAGACGAGCCTTTTGGATCGTTCATGACAACTCCGCCGCCGGGGCTTACGAGATGCGGGAGCACATTGACTTCTGTTTCACGTGCATCTCAAAGACGCTACCCATCGAGAACCAGGTAACCTTGATCCTGAAGGACATTTACGATTTTCAGATCAAGGAGATCAGCCTCATCCTTGGAAAGACCGAAGGGGTAATAAAGCACCTGTTGAATGATGCCCGAAATACCATGACCGACATCTTCGACTATAGATGTGCGCTGGTCAACAAGCAAGGCGTCTGCCACCAATGCAGTCATATAAACGAAATTTTCAATCCCAAACAGGACCAGCAGGAGGAACTGATGAAACTCGAACTGGTAAAAGCATCGAAGAGATACAACAGGGAGGAGCTTTTTGCCTTGCGGACCGTATTGGTAAAAGCAATCGACCCCCTGCATGCCTCCGGCACCGATCTCCACGAGTCGATCATGAACTGTGTTAGAACCGCCATCGGCGAAAAAACAGATTTTTTCGGCCCGGCGTAAATCACCTCCCATTCTGTCGGAATACCACCCCCGATAATAAACCTCGGCTGCTGATCTTTGTGGTAGAAATTAGCACACACACTTTTAAACTCGATTTCTATGCGCAAGCTCAAATTACAGGTACAGATGACCATTGATGGCTTTGTAGCCGGTCCGGACGGTCAGTTGGATTGGATGTGGCTACCCGGATTTAAAGATGAAGTGATGTTCCAAAAGATTATCGACATCGCCGCCGCCAGCGATACCATTCTGCTCGGGCGTAAGATGACGCAGGGATTCGTCGAGCATTGGGAAAATGTGGTCGACAACCAGCCCGACAGCAATGAACAACCGCTGGCGCAACTCATGGTAAATTTGCGCAAGATCGTCTTCAGCCGCACCCAAACAGCCATCAAAGGCAGGAACCTCGAAGTGGAGAACGGCGACCTCGCTACCGCGATCCAGGCGCTGAAAAAGCAACCCGGCAAGGACATCATCGTCTATGGCGGCGCCAATTTCGTGACCTCGCTCATCAGCCTGAACCTGATCGACGAATATTACATCTTCAGGAACCCCGTCGCCATCGGGAAAGGGCTTACCATTTTCTCCGGGCAGGCACCACTGGCCCTGGAAAGCGCCACGACTTACAAGAACGGAAAGATCCTCGAGAAATACCTGCCTAAATGAAAGGTGATTTGCCGGCGCCTGACGCTCTACACCGCCCGCAGGCTTTCCACCGGGTTGACGGTCGCCGCCTTGGCCGCCTGGAAACCGACGACGGCCATCCCCGCAAGTATGGTTGCTCCCCCGGCGATCCCAAAAGTCCACCAGGGGATCTGGATATGAGCGACAAAAATACCCAACCAGGTATTCATTAGCCACCAGGCAATGGGCACCCCGAGGAGGAAGGAGATGCAGATCAACCTAAGGAAATCCATCGACAGCAGCTGTACGATCCCGGTTACCGAGGCCCCCATTACTTTTCGGATGCCGATCTCTTTTGTACGTTGTTCCGCATTGAAAGCCGCCAGACCGAACAGTCCGAGGCAGGAAATGACGATCGCCATGATCGTGAAGGAATTGATAATGCGGGACATAATGATCTCTGTATTATAGAGCAGTTCGATCTCGTCGCTCAGAAACCTCGCGTCAAGCTCGCCGACAAATACCCGCTGCTTCCAGATCGCGGCCATTCCGCTGAGCAGCGACGAATACCGGGTAGAGCGCGCGTTGATGATCAGGTGATCAAACGCTGTTTCGCCCTGTCGGTATACGACCATAAAAGGAGCCACTGATTCGTGGAGGCTTTGATAATTGAAATCTTTCATCACCCCGGCGACCGTGTATCGGTTCCCGTCCCAATCGAAAACGCTTCTCCCTTCCGCCGTTGCGGGATCCAGGCCCAGCCCGCGTGCCAGGGACTGATTGATCAACACCGATCCCGTATCCTGGAAATGGAAGTCCCTGCCGCCGATCAGGGGGATCCCCATCGTCTTAAGAAAATATTCGTCCGACGACAAGGTCTTGATACTGGCCGCTGCCGCCGGGTTCATACCATTCCGGTAGACGCGGGTCGTCTGATAGGTCTGGGCGCCGGGATAATTGTCCGTCAGACTGGCAACTTTCACGTCCGGGAGTTGCCGGATGGCCATTGCAAAGTAATTCGCGTATTTCAAACTCACCCGGGTATGGAAGGTAACCACCAACTGTGATTCCTTATTGAAACCAAGGTCTTTATTCCTGATAAAATCCAGTTGCTGACGGATGACCATCATTCCCACGATCAGGACGATGGAAAGGACGAACTGAAATACCACCAGCGACCGGCGTAAACCGGCAACGGAGATATGACTCGTATAGTCTCCTTTGAGAACCTTCGCGGCCCGGAAGTCGGACAAGTAGAAGGCCGGATAACTCCCTGCAAGCAGGCCTGTCAGCAAGGCCACACCAAGAAGCAGGCACCACACGGCCGGCTTTGCAAAGACAATTCTTGGGATCTCCACCCCCGTAGCCTCGTTGATCCAGGGAAGAACGATAATCAATAAGGGCAACGCTATCACTACGGCTGCGATCGAAAGGATACAGGACTCGATCAGGAATTGAAGAATAAGACCTTTATTGTCGGCGCCGATGATCTTCCGAACCCCTACTTCCTTCGCCCGCCGCGAGGCCCGTGCAGTAGACAGGTTCATGAAATTGATGCAGGCGATCAATTGGATAAGGACCGCCAGGCCGATCAGCAGGGCCAGGAAAAAGCCGCTCACCGTCTTGTCCATTTCCGAATCGTATCCGCCGGTCGTATGGATCTTGCCTATCGGTTGGAGCTGCAGCTCCGCTCCTCCCTGATAGCCGGTCTGCTGGCCGATCCGTTGGTTCAGCAACACCGTCAACTTTTTCTCCAACCCCTCCGCTGACGATCCGGGATTCAATTTGACAAAGGTATAGGCAAAATATTGCTCCATCCAGTGACTGCCGTTCAAGGCCCAACCGGCATAGTCCGTCGGACTCTGCGTAAAGAAAATATTGGCACGGATACTCGTTTTACCGGGGCTTTCAACCACCCCGCATACGACATGCCCGCTCTCGCCATAACTGTTTTGGATCAGGATGTCCTTGCCTATTGGGTTTGCCTTTCCAAAAAGTTTCTCCGCCAGGGCTTTTGAAAGGACAACTCCTCCTCCTTTGCCAAAGGCGCTGTCCGCGCTGCCCCCCGTAAAGTGGAAATTGAACACGTCGAAGAAATGCCTGTCCACCTCGTAGGCCTTCTTTTCGTACACAACATGGTTATTATACCAGATGAGGTGTTCGTCGGCCCCGATGGTCGGGCAGATCTGGGTGAAGATCAGCTTATCCGGGAAATCCGCGTCCAGCACCGGCGCCAGGGCGGGTGGGGTGGTAGCCTGCAGACGAAAGGCGCCTTCACCCGCTTTCAGCCGGCTGGTGATCCGGTAGAGGCGACCCGCGTCCTCGAAACCCCGGTCATAGCTATATTGTTCCCGGACATACACCAGGATATAGATACAACATAAGGTGCCGATAGAAAGCCCGGCGATATTGAGCAGGCTAAAGCCTCTGTTATTGGCGAAGAACCGCAACGAAGTCTTCAGATAATTTCTAAACATGAAACGAATTGATTAAATTAGGTTAATGCATCCCCCCTTACACCGGGCTTTGTTCAACACGGGCCGCATCTTCTATGGCATCGCCATAGCCGCGATGGGGCTGCTGACCATTTATTTTCGCCGCCTGCCCTATATGATGATCCCTCAAAGGCATCAATGGCTAAACGACCACCTGATAGTGGTCTACGGGTCCGGGGCCCTGTTGCTGCTGGCAGGCATCTGTATCGTTCTTAAAAAAAAGCTCAGCCAGGCGTCCTTCCTGTTGGGTACCATATTGCTCTTGGTCTTTTTCTTTTACTTCATTCCTTATGAACTAACGGTATCTCCCAATTATACCCATTTTGGGGATTGGGAGAATGCCGCCAAGGAATTGTCATTGGCCGGCGGCGCACTGGTGATTGCCGGACGCAGGCTGATCACTTTTGGGACCACTTTATTTGCTCTCACCATCATCAGCTACAGCTTCGATCACTTCCTTTATGCGCAACAGGCAGCAGGCTATGTCCGCTCCTGGGTACCTTATCATATATTCTGGATCTACTTCGCCGGCGCGGCATTATTTTGCTCCGGCATCGCCATCCTTTTGAACATTCGACGCCGGTTAGCCGCTACACTGCTGGGAGTAATGATCCTGATCTGGGTTCTCATCCTCCATATCCCTTACGCGCTATCTGCCCCCCTGGCAAAGAACGAAGGCGAGGTGGTCAGTGCATTTCTCGCACTGGCCTATTGCGGTATCGCGTTCGTCATCAGCTCTATCCCTCCCGCAAACTTTTCGCCGGATTGACGACAGCCGCCTTGACGGCCTGAAATAGCACGACGATGATCGCGATACCTAGCGTCGACCCGCCGGCGAGCACAAAGGTCCACCACGGAATGGTTATATGATACGCGAAAATTTCCAGCCATCGGGTCATTGCCTGCCAGGCGATCGGCACAGCCATCGTGAAGGCGATGGTGATCAGTTTCACGAAATCGATGGATAATAACCAGACGATGCGGCTCACCGACGCCCCCATGACCTTGCGGATGCCGATCTCCTTTGTCCGTTGTTCCGCGTTGAAGGCGGTGAGGCCGAACAAACCCAGACAGGAGATGATCACCGCCATGATCGTGAACGAATTGATGATCCTCGACATGATGATCTCGGTCTCATACAGTTTTTGCACCTGGTCGCTCAGGAACCGGAAATCGAATGGCGCCACGAAGACCCGACGTCGCCGGAAGACTTCCATTTCGTTGAGCAGGGCAGCATAGCTGGCCGGGTGAACGCTGATGATAAGGTGATTGAAATCCATGATCCCCTCCTTGTAAACGATCATGAACGGCGCCACCTTTTCATGCAGGCTTTGAAAATTGAAATCCTTCATCACCCCCGCGATGATATATTCACTTCCTCCCGGTCCGAGGATGCTCGTGCCCGGCGCTTGCGCGGAATCCAGCTTGAGCTGCCGGGCCAGGGATTGGTTGATGATCACCGAGCCCGTGTCATCGCCATGGAAATCCCGGCCGCTGACCAGCCGGATCCCCATGGTCCGGAGGAAATGTTCGTCCGAAGAAAGCGTCTGCACGCTGACGGCAGTGGCGGGGTCAAGTCCCCTCCGGTGAACATGCTCGTCCCGGTAGCGGAAGGCCCCGGGGTAATTGTCGGTCCGGCTGGCCTCGCTCACATCCGGGAATTGCCGGATAGCCGTGGCAAAATACTCCGCGCATCGCCGCTGCGACCAGGTGTAGAAATTGAAGATGAGCTGTTCGTCCTTTCTGAAGCCGAGGTCTTTTTTCTGCATGTAATCCATCTGCTGCCGCATGATCAGGATACTGACGATAAGCACGATGGACAGGACGAATTGGAAGACGACCAGCGTCCGGCGGATACCTGCCGCAGAGATATGACTGCTGAAGTCGCCCTTGAGCACCTTTGGGGCCTGGAAAGCAGATAGAAAGAAGGCCGGATAACTGCCGGCAAGGATACCCGTCAGCGCGGCAAGACCCACAAGCAGACACCAGACCCCTGGTTCGAAGAAAACCGTCCTGGGCAGATCCGCGCCGGTCACCCCATTCAACCAGGGCAGGGAGATGATCAGTAGCGGCATCGATATGAACACGGCCGCGAGGGAATACAGCAGGGATTCGGTAAGAAATTGTATCACCAGGCCTCTGCCGTCGGCGCCGATGATCTTCCTTACTCCAACTTCTTTTGCCCGCCGGGCCGCCCGGGCTGTGGAGAGGTTCATAAAATTGATACAGGCGATCAACTGGGTCATGGCCGCGATCCCGATAAGAACAGCCAGGAAAAAGCTGCTGACGGTTTTGCTCATTTCCGAGTCATAACCCCCCGTAGTGTGGATCGCAGTCACGGGCTGCAGCCGCAGTTCATGCGTGCTCCTCGTATTACCTATCTGCCTGTTGAGAAAGGGCATTATTTTTCGTTCACCCTCTTCGACAGCCGCATCAGGTCGCAGTTTTATGAACGTATACGCGAAATTGTGGTCGGCCCAGTGCTTGTCTTCCAGGAATCCGCCCCCGAGGTTGCTGTTCCGGTTCATCCGGATGAATAGGCCGGCGTGGATGCTCGACCGGCCGCCGCTTTCTTCCACAACGCCCTTCACAGTGCATCCGAAATCGCCATAGCTATTCTGTAAAGCGATCCGTTTCCCGATTGGATTCTCGTCTCCAAACAATTTGTCCGCCACCGACTTCAGCAGCACGATCGACTCCGGCGCGACGAGCGCGTTGTCCGCGCTGCCGGCAACGAAATGAAAATCAAAGAGGCTGAAAAAATTCGTGTCGACGAGATAGGCATCTTTCTCATAGATGCCTTTACCGCCGTAGATCAGCAGGTGCTGGTCGCAACCGATCGTCGGGAACACCCGGGTTGCCTCCAGGTCATTCCTCAACGCTTCGCCCAGTGCCGGCCCCAGCGGCGGAGGCGTAGCTGCCTGCAACCGGATGGCGCTGTCCGCAATGACCCGGCCCGTGACGCGGTAGATCTTCCGGGCATCGCTAAAGTACCGGTCATAGCTATGCTGTTCCCGTACATATAATAAGATATAGATACAACACAGCGTTCCGATGGACAACCCGATGAGGTTGAGCAAACTGAATCCCGGATTCTTCGTGAGGAATCGCAGGAAGGTCTTTAGATAATTGCGGAACATCCCTGCACCACCGCGACATCCATGCCACATCTTCAAGTTCCTGACCCGCAGCTGATTGAGGGTTTTCAATACGGGAGGGCTGTTCGATTCTGAACGGTCAGGTGTAATGCCTGCGTTCAATAGGGTCAATTGTAATGTCGGTTAATCCCCGCGTATAACCGGTTAATATCCGTTCAGAATAATTGTTAAATTGACATTAATTTCGATCCACTACACATTCCCTTACCCTGACCGCTCATCGATTGTTTCTAATCAACAACACCATAAAACTTAACTTTTATGAAAAGATTGCTTTGCCTTGTCCTGCCTACTCTCGTAGGCCTTTTGATCATTAAGGACACACTCGGCTCTCCACCATTGCCTCCCATTCACATCCAGGGTACTATCCGCGACTTTCAAAGCGGTCAGCCATTACAGGGAGTTACCGTAAAAGGAAAGACCAGCGCGGCGATCACCGCCACCGATGCCAACGGGAAATTTACCCTGGAAATACCCGAAAACGAAAAGACTCTGGTTGTCACTGCGATCGGCTATACTCCACAGGAGCTGTCCATCGCCGGCCGAACCAGCTTTACCATCGAGATGAGACCCACCGCCAGCAACCTCAACGAAGTGGTCGTCGTCGGTTATGGTACACAAAAGAAGGCCGACCTCACCAGCGCGGTCGCCAGCGTAAAAGCAGGTGATTTCGTCAAAGGCAACGTCATCGATGCCGGTCAGCTCATCCAGGGCAAGGTCGCAGGCGTTACCGTCAACGTTCCCAGTGGCGACCCTACCGGCAACTCCGTGATCATGCTTCGGGGGATCACCACACTGGCCTCCGGTTCCCAGCCGCTGATCCTCATCGATGGGATTCCCGGCAATCTCAACACCGTGGCGCCGGAAGATATCGAGTCCGTCGACGTGCTGAAGGACGGTTCCGCCGCGGCCATCTACGGTACCCGTGGTACCAACGGCGTAGTACTGATCACGACAAAACGTGCTGCCGCCGGCGCCGAGCCGGTCATAGACTACAGCGGGAGCCTTAGCACCCAGCAGATAGTCAGGAAGCTGGACCTGCTCACTGCCGCCGATTATAAACGTCTGGCCGCTGCCGGGTCCAACCGCATCGACTATGGCCATAACACCGATTGGCTCAAGGAAGTCACCCGCACCCCCTATGCCCAGATCCATAACATCAGCTTGCGCGGAGGTAACAGCAAGACGAACTACGTCGCCGACGTCAACTACCGCGGTCTGCAGGGCATTTTCCTCAACTCCGATAATAAGACCTTCACTGGTCATCTCCAGATCAATCATAGCATGTTCGATGGTAAGTTGAAGGCCATGGCCGATATCGTCAGCTCTCAGAATAAATATTATACGACGGGGGACGGCACCGGCTTCAGCACCCTTACCTATCGTCAGGCGGTCATCCGCAACCCGACTGACCAGGTCAAGGACTCCGCCGGCAACTGGCAGGAACGTAGCATCTATGTCTACCAAAACCCCGTCGCCATGCTGCGGGAAAGCTATGGAGAGAACGACGCCACCAACACGCGGTACAGCGGTTCGCTGGTATTCGAGCCGATCACCGGCCTGCGGTTCAAAGGTCTTGCCGCTACCACCCGGTACTACCAGACCCGGGGATATGCAGAGACCAAAAAAAATATCTCCAACACCCGCGACGGGCGCAATGGCTACGCTTCCTACGGCGCGGCTACTGCTACCGACAATCTTCTGGAACTGACGGCAGAGTACAACAAAAAGTTCGGCGACCATTCTCTGGCCGTTCTCGGCGGTTACAGCTACCAGGATAATATGCACTCCAACTCCTGGATGCAGAACTGGGACTTCCCTACCGACGTCTTCGGTTGGGATAATATAGGGCAGGGGAATGCCCTCAAAGAAGGATTGGCCGTTCAACATACCGACCGGGCCTATTCCAACCTCGTCGGCTTCTTTGGCCGGGTTAACTACAACTATCAGGAAAAATATCTTCTGCAGGCCAGCATCCGGCATGAAGGCTCTTCCAAGTTTGGCGCCAATCACAAGTTCGGGAACTTCCCTGCCGTATCCGCCGGCTGGCGCATCAGCAAGGAGGAGTTCATGAAGAGCCAAACCCTCTTCAACGACCTCAAGGTTCGCGCAGGTTATGGGATTACAGGTACCGCCCCGAACGATGAATATGCCGCTTTACCCCAGTTGGGCTACCAGGGATATACCCTTGTCAACGGCGTATGGGTTCCTGAACTATTACCCAACCAGAATCCCAATCCCGACCTCAAATGGGAAAAGAAGACCGAGATCAACATCGGTCTCGACTTCGCGATCCTGAACAATCGCATCAGCGGTAGCTTCGACTACTATAACCGGAAGACACACGACATGCTCTACCAGTATAGTGTACCCACACCTCCATATCTGTATCCAACCATCACCGCCAACGTGGGCGTGATGCAGAACAAGGGATGGGAGCTCATGTTGAACTTTATCCCGGTCACCAGTAAGGACTTCCAATGGAATGCCAGCATCTATGGCTCGCATAATGACAACCGGTTGGTTACCCTTTCCAACAGCCTTTATCAGACGACGGTAGACTACTTCGACGTCGGCTACACAGGCGAACCTATCCAGACTTCCACCCACCGCGTACAGATCGGCAAACCCATCGGTAACTTCTATGGCTATAAGGTAGTCGACGTCACCACCGATGGAAAATGGGTCTATGCGACCAACGACGGGAAGACTACGCTGGACAAGGACGCCAATAACAAGCGCATCCTCGGCAATGGGATTCCGAAGTACTATGCAGGATTCAACAACACTGTGCGGTATAAGAATTTCACCATGTCCGTTACCATGCGCGGGGCCTTCAAATTCCAGAACCTCAATTTCCAGCGCATGTACTACGAGAACCCGACCATCACGCAGTACAACAGCCTGCGTTCTGCCTATAACAAGGTCTTTGGCAAAACCCAGCTCAATGACGTACTGGAATATACCAGCTATTATATCGAGAACGGCGACTACTGGAAGATCGACAACGTTACGCTGGGATACAGCTTCGACATGCGTCACAGCAAGATCGTAAAGGCTCTTCGGGTATACGTTTCGACCCTCAACACCGCGACGATCACTAAATACAAGGGCCTGGATCCCGAGGTAATGATCCAGGATCCCGGTCAGCCATTGGCCTATGGGGACGACGGCCGGGACAAATATCCCACCACCCGGAGCTATACTCTTGGCGTAAACCTTACATTCTAACCAGTAAAGAACAATTATATGATCAAGAAGCTTTCCATATACACCTTGTTGTCCGGCCTTCTTTGCTTTGGCTGTACCAAGGTGGACAATAAACTTTATTCATCCATCGACTCGGACACCTTTGTTCCCACCACGGATGACCTGAATTCGCTCATGGGTCCCGCTTATGCGACCCTTCGCGATCTCGAAATGGGCTGGGATGCGCTTTATGATCTGGAAGAGATCTGTGCGGACGAACTCGTCATTCCCGCCCGGCCCAATGGATGGGTGGACGGCGGCGTGTACAAGACCATGCACCTGCATACGTTCAACTCCCTGCAGCCGCATATCGAGACGGTATGGGCCGATTGTTACACCGGGATCAACAACTGCAACCGGGTGATCTATCAGATCGAATCCGGAAAGATCCCCGTCACGACCGGAAAGGATGCTACCATCGCCGAGCTGCGGGCCCTGCGGGCATTGTATTACTATGTTCTTTGCGATAATTTCGGGAATGTGCCACTCGTGACCAGCTACGAGGTCAAGGTCGGCCAACTGCCCACGCAAAATACCCGAAAGGAAGTGTATGACTTTATCTCCGCCGAGCTGCATGCGACCATGCCCCTTCTCTCCCCCGTGGTGGACAAGTCAACCTACGGCAAGATGACGCAAAATGCCGCCTGGACGCTTCTGGCGAAGTTGTACCTCAATGCCGGCGTCTACACCGGCACCCCGCAATGGGACAGCTGCCGCATCGCCTGCGATAATGTCATCAACTCGAACAAGTATATCCTGGAGCCGAATCAGGAAGACGTGTTTAAGACGGACAATGAGAATTCGCAGGAGATCATCTTCTCCATCCCCTTCGACGAAAAATACGCCACCGGCTTCAACCTCGTCGAAAAGACCCTGCAGCCCATATCCCAACATACTTACAACCTGCAAGCCTCGCCCTGGGGCGGTATCTGCGCCATCCCGCAATTTATCAGCACCTTCGATCCCGACGACAACCGGCTCAAGACGAATTGGATCCAGGGCCCTCAATACGATGCCAATACCGGTCAGCAACTCGGCTGTGAGTACCCGCCGCTCTCTACCTCCGGCCACAAACTCGAATTCATAAACAGCCTGCCCGGTATCGACTCCTCGCAGGAGATCGACGGTTTCCGGCTCGGTAAATATGAGTTCCGGATGGGAGCCTTATTCGATCTTAGCAATGACTGCCCCTTCTTCCGCTATGCCGATGTGCTGATGATGAAGGCCGAAGCGTTGCTCCGCACCGGCAAGGCCGACGATGCCGCTGCTATCGTGACCCAGGTCCGCCAGCGCAGCTTCAAGACCAACACCGCTAAAGCGACGGTCACTGGCGCGCAGTTGATGGGTGGCAGCGTCTATAAATATGGAGTGGCCGTCAACGACGTGATCGCCGCACCTGAAGGCGGCGCCGATATCCAGTATGGCCGCTTCCTCGATGAATTGGGCTGGGAGTTTGCCATGGAGGGACGCCGCCGGTCTGACCTGATCCGATTTGGCGTATTCACCAAAAAGTCCTGGTTGTCCCACAAACCCAATGGCGATTTCCGAACGATCTTCCCCATCCCTCAGGATGAGCTCGACAAAAACAATAATTTAAAGCAAAATCCGGGTTACTGAACATCAACACGAGGTCCCGTAGGTAGGCGGGGCCTCTTAATTTCATTATCTTGGGTTCATGAAACCCTCATCCCTGCCTATCCTTGTCAGCTGCTGCCTCCTGCTGCTGGGCGCCTGCCATTCCAATCCTTCGCCATCCGTACTACATCCCCGCGCCGACTCGCCCAGGATTGATTCCTCCCGTTCGGCCGCTCCGCAGGCCGCCAATCCCCCGCTCGAAGCCCGCGATTCTTCGCGGGAAGCCCCCACAGAACACTATGATACCCTCCCCCCAACCACCCGCGCTCATTTCCGTGACCTGCAGGCATTCCTGGATCTCATCAAAAGACCGGAGCGCAACATCGGCATAACCGGCGACGAATGGTTAAAGACCTTCCATGCCGGAAATATTGATTCCCTGTTGAGTTTCATCACGGCTGATTCCCTCCAGATAGTCGATGCCGATGCGGATCCTGGCAAGGACTCGCTAAGATATTCCCGAACTGCGCTTCGTCAACAACTGACGCGAAGAAAAGGGGCGGCCTTCGATATGATCGGCATTATCAGCCTGCACTATTCAGATCCCTATCCCCAATATTCCCATACCACATTTTCGATGGATAAAAACGACAGCATTCCAAACCTCAACGTGTCTTTCAGCGAATTCGAATTGTACTTCCGCGCCGAAAAGGGCAGTGCCGCATACAAATTGTATCGCCTCGAAAGCTTCCATATCTCGGATCTGTGATCCCTATTCCGAGCGCAGGCTTTTAATGGGGTTGGCAACCGCGGCCTTTATGGCCTGGAAGCTGACCGTCACGAGCGCGATCAAAATGGCGACGCATCCTGCCGCCGCAAACATCCACCAACTGATGGGCACCTTATAGGCGAAATTCTCGAGCCACTTGCTCATTCCCCACCAGGCCAATGGGGACGCGATAAGAATGGCCAGCATCACCAGCTTTACAAAATCCATCGATAATAGGGTGGTAATGGCCTGTACGCGGGCTCCCAATACCTTCCGGATGCCGATCTCCTTACTTCGTTGCTCGGCCATGAAAGCGGAGAGGGCGAACAATCCGAGACACGCAATAATGATGGCCAGCACGGCGAAGCTGGTGAAAATGTTTCCTGTTCGGATCACAGCGGCGTAAGTACTGGCGAATTCCTCATCGAGGAAGGTGTACCGTATCGTCTGATCCGGAGCGAACTTCTTCCAGAGCGCGGAAACTTCGGCAATGGTTCTCTGCGCATTCGTCCCGTTGAACTTCACCGTCATCATCGATGGGCTCAACCCAAAATGCAACACCATCGGGCCGGGCGCCTCACGCATCAGGTTAAAGTTGAAATCTTCGATCACGCCGATCACCGTGAAAACGGTACCGTTGGAAATGCGCATCCCCAGCGGGTTCTTCAGCTGAAGTCGTTTGGCCATGGCTTGATTGATGATCACCGGATTACCGGTCGTATCGGTGGCGATGTTGTAAGAGAAGTTCCGGCCTTCTAGCAATTTGATGCCCAGCGTTTTCAGATAGGTGTCGTCTATCTGCCAGATCTGTGCGCCTACGGCCGGGTCCAGCCTTTCGCGCCCCTCGTTAAAAAAGGGATTGGCATTGCGGGAACTTTTGTCTATCGGCAGATAGTCGCTGATGGAAGCACTTTTCACGGAGGCAAGTTTGGAGAGTTCATTTTTGAACGTTTTGATCCCCGCCCAGCCCAGCGTATTTGTGCCATGCAAGACCATGACCTGGTCCTTGTCAAACCCCCTCTTCTGGGTGAGGATAAAATGGGTTTCACTATAGATCACGATGGTACATACGATCAGGATGATGGAAATGGCGAACTGAAAGACCACCAGGCCATTTCTCAAGCGGGAGCGCTTGCTGCCGTCGGCGACCGATCCTTTCAGCACCTGTGCCGGGCGGAATTTGGAAAGATAAAACGCGGGATACAAGCCGGCAAGAGTGCCTACGATCGTCCCGGAAACCAGGATACCAGGGATCAACCACCATTCGCCCCAGGGCATCGTCAATGATTTTGCCGCCAGCTGGTTGAACAAAGGCAATGTCAGCGTGGCTATGAGCAGACCCAGGATGAATGAGACCAGGCTGTAGATGATGGATTCGGTGAGAAACTGATTGACAAGGCTGCTGCGATAGGACCCCAGCACTTTTCTCAGCCCGACCTCTTTGGCGCGGTTGGCCGATTTGGCAGTAGAGAGGTTGATAAAATTGATACAGGCAATGAGCAGGATGAACAGGGCAATGGCGCCGAACAGCCAGATGATGCGGATGTCGCCGTGCTCGAATCCATCGGGAGCGTTGTAAGAATAGAGATTGATGTCCTTTACCGGTTGCAGGTGGAAATGGGTTTTCTTAACCTCCTTTTCACCGTCCTTTGTTCCTTCCCGGAGGAGTTCAGGCACTAAATAATTTTTCTGGATGTCCGCATTGAGGTTTTTCTCGAATGCGGTCACATCGGTGCCGGCTTTCAATTTAACATAGACATGATGATTGTAATTTTGCCAGCTGTTTTCCTCTCCCTCCCAAAACACCTTACCCGCCTCCGTGAGGATAAAGTTGAACCGGTGCAAATGCGAGTTGGCAGGAAAATCCGCCATTACCCCGCTGATCCGGTAAGGGTTAGCCTTGTCGTTGTCGAGGTACATCACCTGGCCGATCGGATTCCGGCCCGGGTAGAATTTATCCGCCAGGGTTTTGGAGATCACCATTGTTAGCGGCTCCTTCAAAGCCGTTTTGCGGTCGCCATAGACCATCGGCAGTTGAAAAGCGTCGAGGAAGGACTGATTGGCGTAGATGTACCAATCCTCATACGTGTTTTCTGTCTGGTCGGAGGGGCGAAGCTGGATTCCCAGATTCATCATGAAATTCCCCGAACTGGCCACTTCGGGGAAATCCTTCTCGATAACCTTGGACAGCGGCGCCGGCCAATCATATCCGGTATTCGTTTGACCGTTGCCCAGCAGGCGATAAATGCGATCCGCATCCGGATAGCTGCTGTCATGATTCATCTCACCCTTGATATACAGTCCGATCAACAGGCAGGCGGCGATGCCCAGGGCAAATCCCCCGACCTTGATCGCTGCATACATCTTTTGCTTCCGAAGCTGGCGGTAGGCGACCTTAAGATAATTTTGGATCATACGATTGCGTTTTTGCGGCTTGGCGGCCCAGTAGGGCAGACCTTCCGAACGCAATAATAGCAGCCTCCTTCGTGACCGGGGTGCCAAATTACCATTTGGGACCTCATTTTTCAGGCTGTTTTTGTAGTCTACCGGGGTTTTGCCCGTCATTTCCTTGAAAACCCGGTTAAAAGTCGTTTTCGAATTGAACCCCGACTCATACGCCAACCCCAACAGCGTTATTGGGTCATAGGCCGGATCCTGCATTTTGCGCGCGATCTCCCGAACCCGGAATTCGTTGATAAAGTCGTTGAAGTTCTTTTCCAATCCCGTGTTGATGATCCGGGACAGATCATGAGGCGGGATCGACAGCTTCACTGCCAGCGCCGCCAGGGTTAGTTCGGGATCCTCGTAGAGGCGGTTTGCCGCCACCGCTTCCTTTAACCTCCGGGCCTTCTCCCTGGCATCCGATCGGTCCGTTACCGGCGTCGTCAGCGGAATACCGCTATTCGAACCCGATATCGCGCTCACCACCATTGCCATCAGGACCACCGCAACAGGGAGGTAAAAAGGCTCGCCCAACAGCGAGAGAACACAACACGCGCCGAGCAGAAACAAACTCTTGTCCAGCGACCGGAAAGCAAACCGCGGCTTATCCATTAACACCGGCTGCAGCCGGCGATAAAAATTGTCGATCAGCCGGTGCGACATGTACAAATAGAGGATGACCTGGATCGATACCAGACAGGCCGGCATCCAAAAAGCCACCAGCAAGGGGCTGAAATGCAATAGTTCTTTCCGGCGGAACCGCTCGTCCGGGCAGCTTAGCTGCCGTACATAGAAATACAGCAGCGGCCCCAGCGCCGGTAATAATAATGGTGTAACTCCCCCCGTCTTCAGCACGACTACCGTTAAGGCCCCACTTAAAAATAGATTGCCGGTGCGGCCACCCTTTTTAGCCGACCCTAAAAGGAGCGCAAGCGTCAACCCCGTGAATAGGGTTCCCAGGGCGACCAGGTCATGAAGGTGGATATGGAATGGAAAGGATCCCAAGCGAGTTTTAACAGCAAGTTAAATCCTATTTGGATTCGAATCCCAATATTAGAATTTCCCCACCTGTCCCTTCACGTTCTCGAAAAGTTTCTTCGAGTCGAACCCGATCCCTTTCTTGAACACCCATTGGACGCGGCGGAGATTCGTGATATCCCGGGAAATGTCCCCATCGACGACAACGAGATCGGCTTGTTTGCCCACGCGGATCGACCCGATCGTATTTTCCATGCCCAGTGCCTTCGCGCCATTGTAGGTCGCGATGCGTATCGCCTGCAACGGGGTGAACCCTGCTTTTACCAGCAGCTCGATGGTGGTCTGGCTGCCGTAGCCCGCCAGGATAGCGCCGTTGCCGGTCGGATCGGTCCCTGCGGTCAGCAGGCCGCCCGCATCGGAGAATTGCTTTTCCATCCGCATTTCCTTTTCTATCTGTCCCGCACCGCCCGGGCTCCGCATTTGGCTATAATATTTTAGGAACATCTCCCGCGTGTCCGGCGACATCGCCTCCAGGACCTCCGGCCGATAAAGGGTGTCACCGGGCATATAGGATTGAAAGATGGCCAGGGTAGAAGTGATGGTGATCTTATGGTTGACCAGGTAGGCGATCAGCTGTTTCACGGCGGGTGAGTCCGGATTTGCCGCGGCCAGCGGATCCGCGACAGCCGGACATTGATCTTCCTGTTTTCCGGGGACAAACTCAGTGGAGGCAAAAAAACCGTGCTCCAGCTGATCGATTCCCAGATCGGCGGCCTCTCGGTAGGTGATGGAACAGAGATGGCCGGTCACTTTCAGCCGGCGCGCATGTGCCGCGTCGATAGCTGCCTTGAGGGTTGCCTTGTCGAGCACCATGTACGCCTTAAAAGAGGTGCAGCCTTCGTCGGCCCAGAAGTTGACAAAGGCTTTCGCTTCTTCCGGCCCGCTGAGTCCGTGGATCTGCGGGGCAAAACCACCCTTGTTTTCCAGGTAGGGCGCCGTCACATCCATTGACGGACCGACTATCTTTCCCAGATCGATATCCCTTTTCAGTGCGAGATCGGAGTAGGGTTCGACGCTTCCCGCCGTACGGACCATCGTCGCCCCGCAGGCCAGGTACAACTTGGGAAACGTGACGGGCAGCTGTTTGAAATGGATATAAAAGGGGTTCATGCTATACGCCGGGTAATACATGTGTTCGTGCATCAGGACCAGGCCCGGCAGCACCGATTTACCCGTGCAGTCGATCACCCGGGCTTCCTTTGGCAGGGGAGTACCGGCCGAGGAGCCGATCGCGGCGATAACTCCGTTGCGGAGGATGACCGTCTGGTCCGGCACCGCCTTCACCGCCACGACATCCGCGAGCGTACAATGCGTCAACGCAATGACGGAGTCGTCAAAGGCGATGAACGGGCGAAGTGGAGAAGAGGCCTGCTGGGCGTCGCCCATCATGGGCAAGTACATCCCGATGCATAAAAGTAATCGTTTCATAATATAGATGTTTATCAAAGAGGTTTTGTTACTACCCGCTCTAGAGAGCGTTGGACCCGAGCAACTCGTCGAGGTTGTCGAATACCGCCGTCGTACCCGCCAGCATTCCCCTTTCGACCATGAATCGCAGATCGGATTCTTTCTCGAAGGTGATCGTTATGGTGACCAGCGTCCCGGTTGGAGTGGCAGCGAACTCGGTAAGCCGCCGCATCGGCGGAGTGTTGGGAGGAAGGACGGCATTCTCATCGCAGGCCCCGCCGGTGGCAATGATGCTCCGCAGCGGTTCGATCGCCTCATAGTCGACGCGCCACCAAAAACGCAGGCCATCCTCACCAAACATGCAAAAATGCCAGATGCCGCCCGGCCTGAAGTCCAGGGCCTTCGTCTCGATCTTCCAGGGCTTCGGCGCCCACCACTTGTCGAGGAGTGCGGGCTCGGTAAAGGCACGCCATACTTTCTCGGGCGGCGCGTTGAATTCGCGGGTAACGATGATCGTTTTACCCGGCAGGTCCTGGATGACTTTGGCTTCGTGCTTCATGATGGCTTGTTGCATGATGGTAAATTTTTAGAGATCCTTTAAAATATCGTCCAGTTGGTCGAAGCGCTCCTCCCATTGCTTACGGAAGAGATCCAACCATTGATCCACCTCTTTCATTTTCGTCGGATTGAAATGATAATAGATCTCCCGGCCATCCCGTCGCTGGCTGATGGCCTCGCATTCCGCGAGGATTTGAATATGTTTCGATACCGCCTGACGGGTCGTGTCGAAATGTTCGGCGATGGCATTCGGGGTCATTGCCTGGGACGCCAGCAGGATAAGGATCGCCCTGCGGGTGGGGTCCGCTATTGCATGAAAAATATCGCGTCGCATATTATGAGCAACCATTTGATTGCAAATATATGCGCAAAAGATCGGTTGCGCAAATTTTTCTCAGAATTTGTTGCTTCAGTCTTAAACTTCAATATTTCCCGTTACGACTTCGCCGGCCCGTTTGTAACACGCGATAATAACCCCTTTTGACGTAATATGGCTCTCTGTCAATGTCAATGCCGCCGGGATCGCGCCGCTTTCGAACAGCTTTTTTCCTCCCCCAAGGGTCAACGGGTAGATTTTGAGCCGCAGCTCGTCCACCAGGTCATGTTTAAGCAATAGTTGAATAAGCTTACTACTGCCCCAAACCTGGATGTCACGACCCGCTGAATTCTTCATCTTTTTGATATCTTCCACACCTTTGAGGAAAACGGTATTCTTCCAATCTGATCTATCCATAGTCTGCGACAGAACGTATTTCGTGCCATCATTGATCCCCGGCCAAAAGTCCGCATGTTGGGGCCAGTAGGAGGCAAAAATGTCGTATGTCTTTCTACCCAAAAGATAGTCCGCCGGTTTCAACTCCTCCATCATGATCTTACCAAAATCCTCGTCCCCATACGGTGCCGTCCAGCCGCCATATTTAAAGCCGCCCGACGCATCTTCCTCGGGTCCACCTGGTGCCTGCATCACACCATCCAGGGTGATCATCGACAAAACAATTATCTTTCTCATTTGATTCGTTTTTATAAGTTATTTCAAAAAATTATCCATGTACGTCAGGATTGTTGTCGTCTGTGTCAACATCAGGCTCACATGTCCCTGTGAAGGAACGATGGCCAATTGCGATTTTGGCATTGGACCCAGATCGGCAGCACCACCCCCACCCAACAATTGATAGGTTTTTGCCAACTCGACCTTGTCCAGTCCATCATTGTCGCCGGCTATGATCAATACAGGAGCAGAAATTTTCGCAACATTGGCATCGCCAAGGTCAAATGGCTCCGCAGCGAAAACAATCATCTGCTCCAGGAATTTTTTAAAATTCGTTTTATCAGGCGCAACGGCATCATAGGCGGTCTTTATTGGGCTATTCATAAAGAATTCAGGCTTGAAATTTTTAAACCCATTGGTTACCACCGGTAGCCAGCCGCTGCTTTTATAAGTAGAAGAAATGATCACTAATCTTCTCAACCGCTTGGGGCTTCGAATAGCAAACTGGTAAGCCACAGATCCCCCCATACTGAATCCCGCCACGTCGGCGCTGTCGATTTTCAGATAATCCATTACTCCTTCCACATCACTTGCAAAATTGGGAAACGATAATTTTCTCTCTGAAAAGGGGCTATGTCCGTGCCCTTGCAATTCAACAGCAATTACTTTCCTTGTTTTTGACAACTCTGGGATCAATTGACTCCAGTTCATACCTATCGTAAAAAAGGCACCATGCAATAAAACAATAGGTCGGCCTTCACCATATACTTCATAATAGACTTTAATGCCATTGACAGGAGCATAACCACTGGCGGAAGGTTTGAGTTGTTGCCCGTTCGACCGGGATGCTGCAAATAGAATAATTGCAATGACTAGTAAATTTCTCATGATCCATTTAATTTTTTAATTTGAATTGCATTGACAACACGAAAATAATACTCACTTCCGGATCCGACACTGTGTAAAAGCGACAACCTGGAGGGTGAAGTCCGCCAAAACATGTTTACCTTTGCACCAGCTATGGCAAATATTAAGAAATACGAAGACCTGGTCAAAAACCGTCCCGGCTCGCTGGTAGAGCAGATCGTGAAAGAAGTAGTAAATAAAAAGGCCGTCGATGTCAGCTTTGAAGAGGATGACGATGCGCAGTGGGCGATCGTTAGGATACACAATGAGGATGAAGACCAGGAGATGGCGATCCGGCTACTCTCCGAGGATAAATGGGTGTTGCAATTCGGCTTCTATGATGACAAAGATGAGTTCATTGAACTGCTCCAACCATTGGCTCAGCCGGAAATAGCCCTTATTCCCAAGGGGCTGCAAAAGGTCATGGGCAAAGTCCTGTCAAGCGAGGAAGGGCTGCGGGTGCCCGGGACTCTATTGACGAAATAAGGGGGCCATTACCGTACGATCCACTGTATCGCAACCGTATGCCGGCGCTGATCGCCCTCTTTGTCAATTGTTTAGGCACCTTCCGGGCCGCCATGGCCAACCCTGTCAAATCGTTGCGCACCGAATAGCGAATAATAAGGCCATCTTATCAATAGATGGCCTTCAATATAATATTCAGTTCACATATTCTGCCTATTTTGCAGGGCGAATCCCGTGTTAAATGGAGAAGGATATTCACGACCAAATCAAACGATGGCTGCAGGACGACGAAAAAGCATTCGAAGCGGTATTTCATTACTATTACCCCCGCCTTTATCGCTACGCCTTCCGCTACCTGAAGAACGAATTCTGGGCCGAAGAGCATTCCATGGAAGTGCTGGCCCGCATCTGGGAAAAGAGGTCGGCGATCACGCACGCCGAAACCTTTGAGAACTACCTTTTTACAGCAGCACGCAATCGGTTGATCAATCACTGGCAACGGAAGATCGACGGCCTGCTTTCGCTGGAAGGCCTGCCGGCCGGAGTAGCAGACAGCACAAGCAAAGATGCTTCCTCTCAACACGATCCCGTCTTGTCAAAGGAGCTGGAGACCGTCTATCACAACAGCCTCTCCGAGCTGCCGCCCCAACGCCGCCTTATCTTTCTCCTCCACCGCAATGAGCATCTCAGCTACAAAGAGATCGGACAAAAGCTGAATATCTCGCCCAGAACGGTTGAAAACCATATCGGGGCCGCTCTGAAACAACTCCGTGTAGCGATGCTCCAATATCTGGCCTCAATTATCCTATAGCTCTATATTAAATAAATGTTACCGTTAGGGGTTCGACGGTGGACTCGTGTATGCACATTTAGAAAAATTATCTATGGGATTGAAAGAAGTCGACCGGCAATTATTACTCAACTATCTCGACGGGAAATGTTCCCGGGACCAACTGCTGCAAATAAGAGAGTATCTCCGAGATGAAGCATACAGGGAAAGCCTGAATCAGTTTATGCAGGAAGAATGGGAGACCATGGACCGCCAGCAATTTCCGCCGCTGCCCGGCATGGACGATCAGTACAAAAAATTTCGTTCTGCATACATAGAACCCCAAAACAGGACGCCTGTGCGTAGGATCCGCCGGATGGCGGCCATAGCCGCGGTCCTGGTCCTGGCTGTCGCCGGAACCTGGCTGCTTCTTTCCCGGTTCGCCGGCCGGCCGGCCGCCCAGGGCGCCGCTACCCAATGGCTTTCCTGGCACAACGAGCCCGGCCATCATAGCGGGATCGTCCTCCCCGACAGCACCCGCGTTGATCTGGGTCCGGGCGCCACGCTCCGCTATGGCCAGAACAACGGCCATAGCCGCCTCGTTCAGCTGGAAGGCGAAGCCTACTTCGTCATTAAACAGGATCAGCGCCGCCCTTTTACCGTCGTTTCCGGCGCCCTCTCCACCCGGGATCTCGGCACCGAATTCGATATCCGCTACTACCCCGGCGAACCTTCCATCGCAATCGCGGTGGCCAGCGGCAAGGTCCAGGTATTGCACACGCCGGCCGCTACATCACCCACCACCGCCGGATCAACTGCCCCCCTGGCCGCACTCACCCCGGGACAACTCTTTCAATACGATTCGCTCACCCAAAAAACCGACATAACCAACCTCCCCGACCCATCGCTCATCGGAGCCTGGCGCAAAGGCATCCTCTCGTTTCGCCGGCAACCCCTCAAAGCGGTCACAGCGGAATTGGAGCGCAACTATGGAGTCCAATTTCAATACACCGACCTCGCACAAGAAAACATCCTGATCACCACCCTGCTCGACAACAAAACCCTCGGGGACGCCCTCGAGATCCTTTCCCTCACGGCAGGCGTTCACTTTACCCGCGACCATAACCGCATCCTCATAAAATAAAAAAACCTCCGGGACGCAAACTAACGCTATGAAAAAAATGCATCTCCTATTCATTGTCTTAGCCGCGACCCTGGGTCTCCATGCTCAGGATAGCGGCAAAAAAGCAACTGTTCATTTCCGGCATGCCAGCTTGCGCCAGGCTTTTATCCAAATGGAAAAGACATACGGCCTGAACTTCTCTTACAACGAGAACAATCTTGCGCTGTATGTCAAAGAGATCGATTTTCAGCTGAAAGACGTCACGGCGAGCCAGGTCCTCGACAAGATCTTCGCCGGCAGCCCATTGACCTGGACTTTCAAAGGAAACCTCGTCGTGCTTACCCCCGATGCCAATTACAAAAGGAAACCCGGCAGCTCTCATGCGGTTGCGGAAATACTCACAGGGACCATCACGGATGCCGAGACCGCTGAACCCTTACCCGGCGTCACGGTCAAAGTTGGCGACCAGACGATAGAGACCAACAGCGATGGCGGCTACTCCCTTCCTCTGTCCGCGGGATCTTATTCCGTGACCATTTCTCACATCGGCTATGCTGCCCGGGAGATGCATGGCGTCGAGATCTCCACAACCGCACCCACCGTCATCAACCTCACCTTGAACAAAGCCGGTGCCGATCTGGGCGAGATCGTCGTCGTCGGCTATGGCCGGCAATCCCGCAGACTACTCACCAGCGCCATCAGCACCGTACAAAACTCCGGGTTCAACCAGGGTAATTTCAACAGTCCCGCACAATTGATCCAGGGAAAAGTGGCCGGTCTCACCATTGCCCGCTCGGGTGATCCCAACGGTCCGCCGTCGATCATTCTTCGCGGCCCCTCCACCCTCCGTCCCGGCGCCGCCCAGGAGCCTTTTTATGTTATCGATGAGGTCCCCGGCGCGGACATCCGGCTGATATCGCCTGACGACATTTCCACTATCGAAGTGTTGAAAGATGCTTCGGCGACAGCCATCTACGGAACAAGGGCTTCCAATGGGGTGATCATGATCACGACAAAAAAAAGCCACCAGGCGCAGACCCTGGTCAATTACAATAGCTATGTTTCCACCGAGAATGTCGCGCGCAAGATCCGGATGATGAACGCCTCCCAGCTCAAGGCCTATCTCGCAAGGAACAACCTGGCCCTCGATCCCTCTGACGACCAGGGCGCCAACACCGACTGGCAGAAAGCTGTCACCCGGACCGCCGTATCTCAGAACCAGCACGTCTCCCTCAGCGGCGGCACCAACAATCTGACGTATACCGCCGCGGTCAATTACTTCGACAGCAAAGGGATCCTGAGGAATACCGGGCTGAACCGGCTGATCGGCCGCGCCGCCATCGAACAACGCGTCCTGAACAATCATCTGAGGCTGGGGATGTCCGTCAGCACGTCCACCACCAATTCCGACCAGCTGCCCGATCAGCCTATCGTGCTTTACAATATGTTGCGCTATCTCCCTACCGTACCGGTAAAAAAAACCGACGGCACCTACACGGAGAACCTCCAGCGCGTGCAGTATTACAACCCGGTATCCCTGCTGAACAACGCCTGGCAAAACCTAAAGAACAAGACCACCCTGCTCAACGCAACGGCACAGGTGATCCTCCCCCATGGTTTCAAATACGACCTGAACCTGACCTCCCAGAGCGGACAGGACAATAGCGGTACCTACTATACCAGCCAGTATACGCTGAAGACCGGCACCAATGGCCAGGCCTATCGCTCTTCGTATGAGAGCTCAAAAAAAATGCTAGAGACCTTTATCACCTTTGCCAGGCGGGCAGGCGATCACGACATCAATGTACTGGGCGGCTACAGCTGGCAGCAAGATGTCATAGGCGACGGCTTCCAGGCCAGCAACCAGAACTTCCCTACGGACGCCCTCGGTTATACCAATATTGGCCTCGGAAGCCCCACCGGCAATTATCGAAACGACTGGGGCCCCAATCTATACCAGAAACTTCGGCTCATCTCTTTTTACACCCGGGCAAAATACAGCTTCAGGGACCGCTACCTGCTGCAGCTGTCTCTCCGTCGCGACGCCTCCTCCGCCTTCGGTGTCAACAACCGCTGGGCTACTTTCCCTTCTGCCTCTTTCGCCTGGCGCGCCATTGACGAATCCTTTCTAAAATCCCAGTCCCTGTTCAGCGACCTGAAATGGCGCATCAGCTATGGCGTCACCGGAAACTCCCTTGGCTTCGACCCGCTCATCTCAAAAGTTCAATATAGTTCTGTCGGGGCATTTTATTACAATGGGACCTTCGTCAACGCCATCGGCCCCTCCCAGAATGCCAACCCCGACCTCAAATGGGAAAAGACGGCAATGTTCAACACCGGCATCGATCTCGCCATGCTGAAAGGCCGGGTCAAAGCCAGCATCGAATACTACGATAAAAAGACCAGCGATCTCATCTGGTACTACCCCGTCTCTACGATCCAGTATTTTGTATCCACCTATACCGCCAACGTCGGCTCCATCTCCAATAAGGGGTTTGAACTGACCGTCGAGGCGACGCCGGTCAAGACCACTTCCTTCCAGTGGGCCACCTTTCTCAGCCTCGCGCACAATAAGAACAAGCTGGTTTCCCTGTCCAATAATGTCTTTAAGCTCGATTCCATCTTCGAGGCCTCTCCAGGCGGCCAGGGTCAGACGGGTTCCTATGTACAGATCCTCAAGTCAGGCAAACCCGTGGGCCAGTTCTTCACCTTCAGCTATGCAGGTAAGAACGCCGCTGGAGTCTCCCAGTTTGATGACGCCGCCGGCAAGATCACCCTCGCGCCCAGGAACTTTGCGGACTACCACTATGCCGGCAACGCCCAGCCCAAATTACAGTTGGGCTGGGGCAATACACTTACCAGTAAAGGTTTTGATCTGAACATCTTTGTAAGGGCCTTCCTGGGGGCAAAGGTCATGAATGCCACCCTTGCCGATCTCAATCGCCCCGACGAGGTCACCAACTACAATCTCCCGGTCTTTTCCACCAACGAGTCGTCCAGGGACATCAGCGCCTATATTTATTCCAGTCGGTATGTAGAAAACGCTTCCTATCTGCGCCTCGACAACGTGACCCTTGGCTATAGCTTCCCTTCCTTTTTCAAAGGGATGCGCGGTCTTCGTATCTATGTTTCCGGCAACAACCTGGCCGTCCTCACCGGCTACCGCGGCATCGATCCCGAGGTATCCCTCAGCGGTCTTACCCCACCCATCGGCCTTACGCCGGGCGTCGACAACAAGGACTATTATCCCCGGACCAGGGCTTTCCTGTTCGGCTTAAACCTTGACTTTTAAACAACGCCGCTATGAAAGCACTTAAATATTTCACCATCCTGACAGGCCTTCTTCTCCTGGGCGCCTGCACCAAAATAGACGTACCCGTCGAAAATCAGCTGACCCCTGCGACCTTTCCCGCAACCGACGATCAATTCATCCTCGCCGCCGGCCCGGCATATGTCAACTTCCGCGGTAGCTATTGCCAATCCTACTGGCAGGCGCAAACCCTGAGCACTGACGAGGCCATCCTTCCCAGCCGCGCAGGCGGTTGGTACGACGGCGGCCGTTACCAGCAGATGCACTATCACAACTGGACACCGGATAATCCGATCGTAGGGGACACCTGGACCTGGGGTTTCTCTACCATCAGCACCTGCAACCAGATCCTGGCCCTCTTCTCCTCCTCCAAGGACAGCCCGGCCAAAATCCGTGCCGCTGCCGAGATCAGGACCCTCCGGGCATTGATGTTCTTCTTTATGATGGACACTTATGGGAACATTCCCATCGCCACCACCTTCGGCGATACGACAAAACCCGTCCAGAAAAGCCGGCCGGAGGTCTTCAGCTTCATCGAATCTGAGGTCAAAGCCGTACTGCCCCTACTGGGAACCGCTACCGACGTGTCCCAATACGGCCGGCCCAACGCCTATACCGCCTATGCCCTGCTGGCTAAATTATATCTCAACGCTAAAGTATACACTGGCATACCCCGAGACAATCAGGTGGTCACTTACTGCGACAGCGTCATCCAGTCCGGCAAATACAGCCTGGCCACGGAATACGCAAAGATGTTCTACCCCGACAACGGCCCGCAGATGACCGAGTTCATCCTCGCCATTCCCTATGATCATGCCAACGCACTGGGCGAGCAATTCAACTGGTATTCCCTCCATCCCGCGTTGCAAAAGAAATATGGCCTTTCCTACCGCCTGAGCAACCCGGTCAGCACCATCCCGTCTTACTACGCTCAGTTCAACGACACCAGTGACGTGCGCACCGCCCTCTGGCTCACCGGTAAACAATCCGATTTCTCCGGAATCCCGATCATCATCAACACCACCAAGGTCGGCCTCGACAATACCTATTCCGGGCCGGATGGCGGCACACCGGTGGCTTATCAACTTGATTTCACACCGGACGTTACCCTCCGCGACGTTTCCAGGTTCGAAGTAGGGGGCGATGAACTGGGCAAGGCCAAAGGCATCCGGAATATCAAATACTATCCCGATGTGACTGCAACCGATCGCAATCAAAGCAACGACGTTCCCGTATTCCGGTATGCGGACATCTTATTGATGAAGGCCGAAGCCATTCTCCGCGGCGCCACACCCACCTACAACGCTACCGCCCTTTCGCTCGTCAATGGACTGAGGACGACCCGGAAAGCATCGCCGTTGACCACGCTGGGCCTCGACGACATGCTGAAAGAACGGGCGCTCGAACTCAACTGGGAAAATACCCGCCGCATCGATCTTATCCGCTTTGGAAAATATGAGAATTCCTGGGGATACAAGACAGATGCCGATGTCAATAAACGAATCTTCCCCATTCCTTCCGGCGAATTGGTCCTGAATCCGGGCCTGACCCAAAATCCTGGTTACTAACCCGTATTACCAAATTGTTACTCACTAGGGGTTCAAAAGGCATTTTGTGTATGCATATACAAATACACATTGCTTATGAACATTCGATTTTTATTTATGGTAGGGCTGTGGTTATCGTGCATTAGCCTTTCCCGGGCTAATACGCCAGACCATAATAGGATTTACCAGATTGCCTCAAGGGAGCCTGTAAAAGGAACAGTGGTTGGCGCAGATGGCACACCCATCGCCGGCGCTACAGTTAGATCACTTTCCACCAAAAAAACGACGACAACCAATGAAAAGGGAGAATTTACCCTGTCGGCTGCCGAGGGTGAAAAACTCATGATCACTGTTGTTGGTTACAGCGATCAGGAAGTAACAGTCAGTGGTATATCCTTGCGGGTGACAATGGCTGTCGGCAACAGCCAACTCGGAGAAGTGGTTGTTGTGGGCTATGGCAGTCGTAGCAAACGAGACGTAACCGGGGCATTGACGCAGTTGAAGGCCGATAATATAAGACAAGGGGTTACGATTTCCGCGGACAACATGCTTCAGGGTAAAGTGTCGGGCGTACGCATTACGCAGTCAAGTGGCGAGCCCGGTGCCGGTGTTGATGTATTCATCCGCGGGGTGGGCTCTATCCGGAGCGGTAGCACACCGCTGTTTGTGATAGATGGCGTTCCCCTGAGCAATGATAACGTAAGTGCAGGCAGCCCTGATCTGGGTTTGGGTAGCACGGATGCCAAGAATCCGTTGAATTTTCTGAATACCAGTGATATTGAGACCATCACGGTATTGAAAGACGCTTCCGCTGCGGCCATCTATGGCGCCAGAGGTTCCAACGGCGTGGTGCTCATTACCACAAAGCGTGGTAAAAAGGGTGATCCCTCGTTGACCTTCGATTCCTATGTGGGGACCTCTTCAGTGATCAGGAAGATGCAGGTGCTTAGCGCTTCGGAGTTCCGGAAGGCAACGACAAATGCGGCATACGATCACGGCGGCAATACTGATTGGCAGGATGCGGTCTTCCGCCACGGCTTCGTACAAAACCACAACCTGTCGTTTACAAAGACCACTGGTACGGGCAGTTATTCGGCATCGCTCTCCCGCCTCGATCAGAACGGGATCGTCCAGAAAAGTGACTTCAAAAGGACGACCGCCCGATTGAATGCGGAAGAGTCGTTCTTCGACAACAAGCGGTTGATCGTTAAAATGAACCTGACTGCCAGCAATATCGATGAAACGGGGATACCCAACGGAAACACTGCCGGGTCGGACGGACAGTTTATGATGTATGCCCTGATGGCAAACCCCACCCGCAATGTATATGATTCCGCCGGCAAGTTCACCAATTTCAACATGATCCAATTGTTCAATCCCTTGTACGTCCTTAGCGTTTATGACGACCGGACCAATACCTTCCGCGTGCTGGGCAACGTCGAAGCCACATTGCGTCTGTTGCCGGGATTGAACTACCGCTTCAACCTGGGACTCGATAAGACGACGTCAGAGCGGAATACGACCATGTACCCGAACGTTACCGACAGAACCCCCCAGGGCGCCTATGTCCAAAACGACCTGAAGTCATTGTCTACTTTGCTCGAACATTACCTCACCTATAATCTGGCCATTCAAAAGCACCAGGTAGAAGTACTGGGTGGGTTTTCCTATCAAAAGTTCAACGTCGCAGGTACCGCTTTCGGCATGCAGAACATTGCTGCGCAGAATGCAGGTGTACCGCCCATGTACAATCCGGGTTATTCCGGAACACCCACCAGTCCCAGCGGTTTCGCGCAGGAGAACGAACTACAATCTTACTTCGGACGTTTGAATTACAATTACGACAACCGGTTCCTGTTGACTGCATCGCTTCGCGCAGACGGTTCTACCCGGTTCGGCGCCAACAATAAATATGGGTATTTCCCCTCCTTTGCGGCAGGGTGGAACCTTACCCGGGAATCGTTTCTTCAAAATATTTCAGCGATCAAAAGTCTGAAGCTGCGTGCCAGCTGGGGACAAACAGGCAACCAGGAAGTACCCAACAAGATCACGCAGGCCAGCTACACCCTGTCGGCGGCCTCCGGTTATTACCTGGATGGGACAAACCTCGTAAATGGACTTACCGTCAACCGTACCGCCAACCCGAATCTTAAATGGGAGACCGTCGAGCAATACAACGTGGGTGTCGACTTCGAGCTCTTCGGGAACAAACTCTACGGTTCTTTGGAGTATTATAACAAGACCACAAAAGATCCCATCCTGAACATTCCTTCAGAGCCGTTGAGCCCTACTACTACAGTATGGAAGAACGTGGCAGGCCAGATCGTGAACAAAGGTTTTGAGTTTTCGCTCGGCTCCCAGGTGATCAGCAGTAAGGATCTTTCGTTGACCGTTGATTTTAACGGGTCCACCTTGAATAACACCATCAAAGGCCTTCCCATTTCTGAATTATACTCCGGTAGCATCTCTGGTCCGGGGCTTTCCGGTGTAAATGCCAACATCTATAAAAATGGCTATGCGGCAGGTTCGTTCTTCATATTGAAGCACATCGGATATGACCAACAAGGAAAGGATATCTTCGAGGATAAGAATAAGGACGGCATTATCAATGCAGATGACCGGGAGATCTTTTCGGGCGCCATTCCCAAATTCAACTTCGGCTTCAATAGCCTTTTGCGCTATAAGACCCTGGATCTCGGGGTTTCCTTTATCGGCCAGACCGGTGGGTACCTGTTTAACAACACGGCGCTTGAGCTGGGTATCAACAACCTGGCTGCCGACCGCAACGTGCTGAAAAAATATGTCGACGCCAAAGCAAACCCGGGCAACCAGTTGGCAGTGTCTTCCCTTTTCCGGGAGAAGTCGGATTTCCTCCGGCTCAACAACCTGCGTTTGGGAAATACCTTTACTTTCAGGCAACTTCCCTGGATGCAGTCGCTCAACCTATATGTAAGCGCTCAGAACCTGTTTACCATCACTGGCTATTCCGGCTACGATCCGTTGGTGAATACCACTAAAAATGTAGGCGGTAACCAGTCGCTCGGTATTGATTACGCTACCTATCCCCCGGCAAAGACATTCCTGCTGGGCGCAATCATCAAATTTTAAATCATTTGGAATATGAACAAGAGATCATTTATAGGGCTTAATATAGCCTGTGTTTTCCTGATAGCGGTCACGGCCGGCTGTACAAAATTAAAAGAGAAGGTAATTGATGAAGTACTGGGCTCTAATAGTGCAAGCCCTCAAAATGCACTGGCTACGGCATATGGGCAACTGAATAATGGTACTTTTTCAAACCATGTCCAGACATTTGCCCTGCAGGAATATTCGACAAACGAAGCGATCCTGCCTACCCGCGGCAGCGACTGGGGCGACGGTGGTATCTATCGCGCTATTCATGAATTTACCTGGGGGCCAGGTAATTCCATGATCACCAACACGTGGAATAGCCTCAATCTCGGGATCACCGAGTCGCTCACTGCCATCGGCAGCATTAATAGTTCGACCGCTGCAAACAAGGCCCAGTTGCTGGCCGAAGCCAAAGCCCTGCTGGATCTATACACTTTTCATGCCCTTGACCTGTTTGGCCAGGCGCCCTACCGCGATCCCGGCAACGCCAATGCTCCGCTGCAGGTGCGAAAAGCCGCAACCGCCATCGATTCTCTGATCACAGATGTAGCATCATTGATCCCTTCTTTGTCGGATATAGGCCAGAATAGCACGGGTAATGGACGTTTCACCAAACAGGCCGCATATGCCTTGCTGGCAGATATGTACCTTAACCGTGCTGTGTTCAAAGACCGTTATAATGCCAGCTCCTCTTTTAATTTTAGCGAAGCGGCAGTGGATGGCAACGGAACAGATATGGATAAAGTGATCTCTTATACTTCACAGCTCATTGGGTCAGGACAGTTTAAGCTGGAAAGCAACTTTTTCCACAATTTCGATATACAAAACAGCAACGGAACTGAGCTGATCTTTGTAATAACCCAATATGTGAACACCCTCACCGGCAGCAGTAATAATTTTGCGTATATGCCGATGGAGAGGAATCAGAAGCCTTCTCCCGCTAACCGCGGTACGAATGCCTCCTGCATTACCCCCGAGTTTTATCACACCTGGGATAACAATCATAACGATCCGCGCTTTCAAAGGCATTACCAATACGCCGATGGCACCTGGTTTATGAACGACGGCACCGATGTCAGCGTACCGGTTACCACTGCCGTAGTGGGAGGTGCTACATTGCCCTGGTTCCATTTCAATCGCGGTTTGCAGGTTGGTCAGCAGTATGGACCAAGCCTATCGGGATCTGCTGACTATCAGCGTACACCCGACGGCCGGATTAAGGTAAATAAGCTGTATTGCGAAAAGGCGCCAACCCAGCTCATGGACTTTACCCCGGCGCTTAATTTTGACGATCCCAACCAGGGTGTATTCACGCAGCTGGAGATCAATCAGGGTGTCCGGCCATTCAAATTTGAGTTTGATCCGACGGGCCTTAACAGTAAAAGCAACTCTGCTATTCCAATGTACCGGTTGGGCGGGATGTATTGTATGCGTGCAGAAGCGTATTTACGCAAGGGGCAAACCGCGCAGGCCCTGGCTGATGTCAATGCGCTGCGTACAAGCAGGACGCGTGAGGCCCTCTATGCCAATGCTCCCGGAGTCGCGCTTGCTTCTATTGATATGACAACCCTTTACAATGAGACCGGCTTCGAAATGTATTGGGAACAGTACAGGAGAAAAGCTTCGATCCGCTTCGGTACTTTCGAGGCAGCGGGTACGACAAAGCCTGTATCTCAACCTTTCCGTCGTATCTACCCCATTCCCCAGTCGACGATGGATGCCTCAAAGTTATTTCAACAGAATAATGGGTACTAATTAATAGAGGCCGATAGATCATCTTCGAAGTCTCTGGATCCACTTCCCTGGGCCGTCTCAAAACAAATTTGAGGCGGTCTTTTTTTTATATATTCGGCGTATGAAAAATGCCGTTTCATTCCTAAAACTATTTACGTATTACCTTGTTTTGGTCTTTTGCAAAACAGCGGGAGCACAAACAGCAGGTATAACCACAGCTGGCGCGCCGGATATCCACACAGAGGACGTAAGCCTTTTTTTTAAGATCTATGATGCGGCCGGAGGCCATCCTACGACTCAGCAACTTCAAAATGATTATCTTGACGCAGGCACCGACGGGCTACGCACTTTTGCCCGCTTAAGGAATACCACAGCAGAGCGCATTGAAGCGTCGATAACGAAACAACCGCAACTTTATGCTACAGCACGCCACGGTGCCGAAGTGTTGCCGGCTGTCAAAACCCGGCTCACCCTGGCCCTCGGCAAGTTACGCGAGATTTATCCTGCGGCCCGATTTCCCGCTATCACTATTGCTATTGGCCGGGGAAAACCCGTGGCTATAGGCAGTCCCGTCTATGGTGTCCAGATCGGGCTGGAAGCGCTGTGCGGGATCACGTATTATGATAAGAACCTCGAAGACAGGTTCGTGCACGTCATCGCTCACGAAGTCGTGCATGTGCAACAACTGCAGGAAATGGTAGACGACACAATCCCAACCGTGCTGGAAGCATCACTTGTAGAAGGCGCGGCTGATTTCATTGGCGAACTCATATCAGGCGGTCTGAGTAATATACAACTGCCTGTAATGACCAGAGGACACGAAACCGAGATCGAAACCTCATTTGTGGGCGACGAGGACAAGCGCGACCTGACGAGCTGGCTGTATAATGGTACGATCGATAAATCTGGCGACATTGGCTATTGGGTTGGATACCGGATTGTCAAGAGTTATTATCAACACGCCGCTGACAAAAAAGCCGCCATCCGGGAGATCATCGAAATGAAAGACCCTAAGGCATTTTTGGCTAAAAGTGGTTGGTATCCCGGAATTAAGTTGCCGGAATGAATTTGCAGTAATAAATACCCCCTTCGATCCCGATTGCCAGGCTGGTGTTCATTGTCATTTCAACGCGCTGTACGCTTTAGCAGCAAAAATGCTTATATTCATTCATGAAGCCAATTTTACTTATTCTGCTCTGCCAGATGTCCCTCACCTGTCTGTCGCAAACATATATTTCGGTCGCCCCAAGCCTGTCGAACAATGCCGGAACTTTTGGCGAAAAGGCGAATTTCGCATTCGAGGTCGGCCGCCAATGGGATGTATTCAGTCTGGGAATCGATTATGGAAGAATAAACCTCGCAAAGATGCATGGCAAGGATACGGTCAATTACATTGAGCTTCGGCCAAACCTCAATATCTTCCAGCAGGGGAGATTCACAAATACCTTTACCGCCGGTATTGGCTATATTTTTAATTCTCAGCAAAGCTTGATGACCGAATTGACATCGGGGATCGAATATACCTGCAATGATCAGATCCATCTCAATGTCTATTTTGGACAATATTATTACAGCGGAAGAACGGCAGCGAGTACCGAGACTTTTTTTGGTTTCTCGGCTGTGTGGTATTTTGCTCCTGCCCACCCCAAATCCCTGATCAGCCAGCCGGCAAAAAAGTAGTCACTCTCTGGTTTATTTGTAAGTGAGGGATTTTTTCTTATTTTACGCAAACCTAAACCACGATAGCCGAAATTAGGGAACCAGATTGACGAGAAAATGGAAGAGCCTAAAGAAATAGAGACCGTCGCCATCGATGCGAAAAAGTATATAGCTTTTCTATGGCCGTATATGTTCGGCGGTATGGCACTAACTGTGCTTGGGCTGATATTTACGCATAATTTGGTATGTCTGTGGATAGGCTTGGGGATTTTTATGATGGGCCCGATATTGTTAAACGGACAAATCCGAAGTTTTTTCACCAGGAAGGCGCGGCTGCAATTCTTTCCGGACCGGCTCGTCATCCAATTGATCAATGAGGATACGGATGTGCTCGAAAAGACGGAGGAGGTCCTTTTCGGCGATGTCGTCAATTACCGGTGTAATACCTCGATAAAAAATAATTCCTTCTATTTCTCCCTGCTGCTTGGTAATGGCCGCAAGGTCAGCTATTCCTTCTGGCCGCCACAAGCGGCGGTCCCGGAGGATGACGTGGCGGCTACCCTGGAGGGCTATATAAAAGCCTATAACAAACGGGCATCGGCTGGGCATACCATCGCCTATCGGTATCTTTGGTTCGAATATCATCCGACGTTTCCAAAACAGTAATCCCCCAATTTGGTGATCGGGGCTGCTGTTTTTCGACAGGGTGTTACGTACTTCCGAACTTGGGTACCTAGCCGGGAACTCGCGCTCGTTCCCTTCATTGCGGTGACTGTCGCCGTTATTTGCGTTATAGTGTGGCAAGTCCGGAAGACAAATAAGCCGGGCGCCCTTGCTTTCTGGCAAGGCCTGATCCGATATGGCGTGGCATTTGACCTGGCCGAATTCGGATGGGCCAAGATTTGCCGCTTGCAACTTGTGATGCCGATAAGTAAGCTCGATCTCCCGTACTGCAGTTTTTCACCGTCTGACTTGTTCTGGACCTTTTTCAGCCATTCCTACCTGTTGGACTGTATCATCGGCGGACTCCAGATAGCAGGCGCCTTGCTGCTACTTTTCCGGAGGACGAGACTCGTAGGTGTATTTATTCCGCTTCCGGTGCTCGCTAACATTTTATTGATGGACATTTTTTATCAGATCGGGAATAGTGTCGTTGTTCATGCATCCATCATGATGGCGGGGGTCTTGTATCTCCTGTTTATAGAATTCCACCGGCTAAAGGAATTCTTCTTTGGCGCAAAAGATCAATTGCCATAGTTGCATCTTTCAAGCTTCTTTAAAATGGCGATCCGCCTCTCCATTATTTATATTCCTCTTTTATTGATTGCAATGCATGGGAAACCGGATAAGTATCCGCAGTTAACTGGCAAGTACGAAGTAACCCAGCTAAAGATGGGTCAGGAAGTTCTTTACAGGACTAGTTGTGCAGATAGCGTATTGACGGTGGTTTATTTTGACATCAGAAATGAGTGTGTCTTTGAATTCAACACACCCCAAAGGAGATGGAATGGTAGTTATTCAAAGGAGAACGATCAACTAAAGATAAACTGGCGCTCGCCAGCGGACAAACCCGCTTTCACTGGGGTATTGACCTCAGCTAATGGCGCTGGCCGGCTCCTGTTGAAAGGAATACTTGGGAATGATTCGATGAATGTAATGTTGCAGAAAGTGCCTGATTGACATCGTAACTGCCATCTATGGCACATTAGGTCTTTATCCAAATGTTAATGGGTGTTTTCCTCATTGCCGGGACGGGAAAAGCGTGGTATATTGGATGCAGACCAAAATAACCTTAACATGAAATACCCCCTTGTCCTTAGTTCCCGCTTCGGGTTGCTTTGGATCGCACTCGTGGTGTGGGCATTATCCTCCTGTAACCCACCCGTGGAAGTCCCTGCCGATCCGTCGAATATTTGCTCCATCCCGGCCTCGACCATCGCGACATTTTTCAAATCGGGAACGGTCACCGAGAATGGCATCGTCAATCCTGCCAACAGCCTCAATTTCGTGAATGCTCCCAACTGCGGGTTTTACAAGTGGTCAGAGCAAATGTTCCTTTGGGTGACTTCACCGGCACCCTCAGAGTATGGCGGGAGCGGAAGGGTCTTCGATTCCCCGGTGTTTTTTGACCTGAGCCCGCCGGATGCTTCGGGGAATCAAACACTCATTCCGCACACTGCCGGTTTCTTTCGGGCGATGGCCGTAAGAGCGGCGCAGGTTGGCCCGCATCACCTGCCGGTGCTGCTGAACAAAAGCGGGAAATTGATCGAGATTGCTCCAACGCCCGTCGCGCCGGACGGTAAGCAACTGATCCTGAACCGGGCTGGTCAGCCGGTTGAGGTGGGAGAGATCAGAACAGGCGAAAATGGACATCCTGTCTTCCTCGACAAGGACCACCAGCCGATCGATGGGGCGCATCCGCTGTTCAACAAACTACGCCCGACCAAGACAATGGTTCAACGGTTCATGATTGGCCGCAACCCAATCTTTGTCGATCAGTTCGCCGACATCGTGGAAGTGCAATTAGGTGAGGCGAACGACAACGCCGTCCTGATCTCACAGGGCGGCTCGCTGGTCTACTATATCATCATGGTCAATGATGTCTATGCCTATTTCAGGACGGGAACAGCCGACGGCCATATCTCGGCTTCTCACTTTCCAACCTCCCAAAGCGATCTCAGCGCGATCACCAACTTTGCCCGCACGTCAAAAAACGTGACATTACCGGATTCGGTCGCGATGGCCGTTGAATTGAAGACCTCGTGGGTACTCGCTTCCAGTGTTCCCAACCCCAGTACTTATATCACCGTTACGGCTGCGGTTCCGCATTACAATAAAACAGCCATGCAATGGACCCTGGTACCAAACGTCATGGACACGGTCCAGCTCGCGCTGGTCGGCCTCCATTTTGTCGGCAGCGCCAGCGGCCGGCCTGAGATGATCTGGAGCACCTTTGTACATGACAGCGTTGCGCCGGATTCCTCATACCAGTATCGCAATTCCGGCGGTACCAATACCGTTGTTACCGCAAATACCACCGGAAGTTGGCTACTCTGTTCCAATGGATCCCCGGGACCGTATAACAGGATGCGGCAAACAATCGATCCTTCCACCGGCAATATCAATGCGACAATGGGCAATTCCATCGGCCCCAGCGACATCATCACGATGAAACCCTGGGGAGCCGGTTTCGGCGAGACTCCAAACCCGATCGACGACGATGCCCCTCAGTCAAATGCCGAGATCATCTCGACCAACAATAGCGTACGGAGTACGCTCATCGCGGGAGACCCGCGCAAAAATTACATCTTCCGTGGCGCCATGTGGACTTCGGACGGAGGAGCGCCCCTGGGTGTATTTCCCGGAAATGAATTCGGAACGACCGCATTGGCCAATGTGACGATGGAGACTTTTCAGCAGGGGCAAACGATCTCGGGGTTCACCGGAGTAAATTGTTTTGGGTGTCATAATGCCGCGAACCCGGGGCCGGTGTGTGATACCGGGATAAGCCATATCTGGACTTTTACGAAGCCGTTGTTCTAACCCTCCGCGCTGGGGAACTGGGTTGCAGGCGAAAATTGCCAAAACTATTTATTACATTCGTAGGTGTGAGAAATTCTGCATTTTTTTGATCACTGTTTTGATCACTATTTTATAGCTAATTTGTACCTGAATATACTATGTACCGCTTCGTGGTAGTTAGCTGTGAATTATTCCAATTTGATCAATTGGCGCCTTGATTTCCAAGAATCCAGAGACAAGAAAAAGGCGGGTTAGCATCTGCAAAATGCAACGCGAAGCTAATCGCCCGGCAGCGGCCATTTTTTCGAACCCATGTGCCATCCATTTCCCACCGACCTTTCTGATCGTTCTCTGGTAGAGATCGTCTACATCGACCTAGTAATTTTCTTTGATCGGGTTGATCCGCATGGAGTAGGTCTCGCCGACAATAGTGTAGGAGAAAATCAAAAGTTCGATTTGATCCGGTAAATGAAGTCGTACGTCTGGGTTTTCCAGCTTAGATCGGTAAAATAAAAGCATCTTCCGGTTTGATGAGAGAAAATCCCTGGATCGGTTGCGCCATTAAATCTATGCGGGCTGAATAACGGAGTTGTCTATTTTGCTGAAAGGGTAATAAAATAATTCATCGGCGGTGTCGTAGCGCCCACGGAGGCGAGGACGATCTTTCCCGGCTGCTCCGACACCCTTCTTAGCGTTACGGTGGAGCTGTCCGGAAAGACATAGGTAGGAAAGGGATACCAGGCCGTAAGATAAGGTAACGACGACCGGATACTAATGGTTACGGTTCCACTATCGATGATCCCTTCCGTAAGGTCGGGCAGATTGAAACTATAGCCGTTGGCGCTGTCGATAACGATGTTGTAGAAATGAATGTACTTCGCATACAGATCGTTTCCGGGAACCGATGAAGTAGGCTGTACGGTTGAAAAACCTCCCATCTCCTTTTTCCCGCACGAAACACATAATCCTGCGAACACGATAAGCAGTAGTAAAAGATTTCTCATGAGTTGGGACACCTTTGCTTCTTAAAGTTAACACATAAATCTCATTTTTTAGCCAAAGATTACTGTTTGATCATCAATATAATATATCGATATAAAAGTAATCCGTCCCGACTGTTTCCATTTTTTTCTAAGCCAATTTCTCCTCAAAAGGCGAGTTTCTAAAACTACTGAAGACAGAGAAGTTTGATCTGGCGGATCCAAGCGCCGGCTAATTTTGAGACAGCCATATCAGTATTGATCCGGCGACAAAAAAAGCTCCACCCAACCAGCGCATAAATTGTTTGTATGGCTCGGGCGAAAGTTTTAGTTGGAGAATATCGGTCTGTTTCCAAAAGCCTCTACGGTAGATGTCTGGCTTGATAAGGTAAAGAGTTCCGAAGGCCACTAAAATTATTCCTATTCGAAACATGACTGATTTGCTTAATACAGGTTCTGGAACAAATAATATACATCAGTCAATGAATTGTAGATTTAATACCCTATTTTTTAAACCAATATCTCTAAAACGTTCAATTTATCTAATTTTATAAAAAAAACGTGTACGATACCTTCCAGCAATACCTTGATCAAAAAATTCTATTGACCAATGACGAAAAAGAATTGATTCGCTCCGTTTCAATTCTAAAAAAATTAAGAAAAAAGCAATACTTACTACAAGAGGGTGATGTGTGGAAATATCATGCTTTCATTACCAAGGGGTGCATGCGTATGTACGCAGTGGATGATAAAGGAGTCGAACATATTATATATTTCGGAGTAGAAAATTGGTGGATCGGCGACCGGGAAAGTTTGCTAAGCCAGATGCCATCCCGGTTGAACATAGATGCGATCGAAGACAGTGAAGTGATATTGTTTACCGACCCAAACTTTGAAATGATTTGTTCTAAAATCCCGGTTTTCAGGGACATGGTAAATGCGATTATTTCGAGGAGCTTGAATGTTAACCAAAACCGAATTTTGTCCAGCATCAGCAAAACCGCTGAGGAAAAATACCTGGAATTCATCCAAAAGTATGCTGGATTTGCGATGCGTATTCCCCAGGCCATGATAGCTTCGTACCTGGGAATTAAGCCTGAAACCCTTAGCCGCATCAGAAATACCATAGGAAAAAAATAATTCACTTGATGTAGATCAATTTATTTCTTGTCATACCTCATTCAGTAGGAATTATGGTTGTACCAACTTTGTGTTATTAAAAACAACAAAGAATTACAATCATGTCAAAGACAATTTTTATTACAGGCACCAGCACTGGTTTTGGAAAGCTCACTACCATTACATTGGCTAACGCCGGTCATACGGTAATTGCAGGGATGCGCAACGTAAATGGAAAGAATGCCGCCGCTGCGCAGGAGCTATCGATCTTACCCAATGTAGAAGTGGTGGAGATAGACGTAACCAGCGACGAATCCGTGAAGGCTGCTTTCAACAAAGCACTGGCGAAATATGGCAGCATCGATGTACTTATCAATAATGCCGCCGTTTCCGGCTTTGGTTTACTGGAAGGCTATACACTGGAACAGATCCGAAAAATGTTTGAAGTGAATTTTTACGGAGTGTTGCGCACTTACGAAGCCGTGTTGCCTTCTATGCGAACGGCTAAGAATGGCTTGATCATCAATATTACCAGCGGCGCCAGCGGGCACACATTGCCCTTTATGATTCCTTACTTAGCTTCCAAATTTGCGGTGGAAAGTATTACCGAAGGCATACAGGAAGAACTGGCTGATTATGGTATTGAAAATGTAAGTATCCAGCCCGGAGTGTATCCAACGGAAATGACCAACGGGTCTAAAGCCGGACTGAACGCAGACAAAGAGGATATCGTAGCCGAATACGGTGACGCGGCTACAAAAAAATTCAATGCCCTGGGGGCTGCATTATTTGGTAAAATGGAGCAATTCAATATGAATCCGCAAACCATTGCGAATGGTGTCCTGGAATTGATAAATATGAAAAAAGGCAGTCGTCCGCTGCGTTTTCCGTTGGATGCTATAGCCCATGGAACTGACAAAGAATTTATAAAGTCCCGTGCTGATATCAAGGCCAAATGGTTAGCTGCGTATAGCGGCTAAATGTGGTAGTTCCGACGTTCATCGATTTGATAAATATAAAAAAAAATATATGAAGACCGCAAAAGAGCTATTGATGGCTTACCTTCAAAACATTAATAACGCTGATGAAGTAATAGCCTTATTCTCAGATGATGCCGCGATTGAGCTACCTTATCTCAGCAGCCTGGGCTTGCCTTGGCGGTGGAGCGGCAAGGAAACGCTTTATAAGTTTTTTCAAGCGCTACCGAAGACTTTTCCCGGATTTCAATTTCAGGACATCCAGATCCATATCGATACACCTGAACAGGCTTTTGGGGAATACGAAGTTGAATGTACCGTCGCTGCTACCGGCGGGTCTTATCATCAACATTACATGGGAAGACTTGTAGCGAAGGAAGGGAAAATAGTACTGCTTCGCGAAGCGCTTGACTTAGCCCAGGTTGCTAAAAGCTCATTTCCAAATGGCGTTGCCGATCTGTCAAGAAAATAGAATAGATTGAATGGGATATGAAACAAAAAGCCGCGTCGGATTGAGAACGGCTTTTCATTTTCGTGTCGCGAAAGGTATGTACCCTGTCGGGGAATTGGTTCGAACACCTTTCAAAGTTTGTTGAAAGTTTGCTCTACATAGAGCACTATAAATTGTCAGGTTTGGCATAACAAGAAATTGTTATTTGAAAGGCGTACGCTGTGATTTTCGTTGGGGTGGCCCTCCGGGCGGATAAGTCTAACGCGTTGCAAACACAGACAACACTCTAACCCTTACGACAGGGATGAACGTCGAAACGGGGCCATGGGAAATACCTCTAGAGAAAGACCTTTATCTGGTAACCTTTAGTTAGATTGCTGTTGAAGTTAAGTTATCTCCCCCTTCAGGGCTTCAGGATTTTTACGGTCAATTTGCCGTCTTTGTTCCATCGGTCCAGCCATCGCTTCAATGCGGCCTCCGCTACCTGCATGGAATCGTAGGTGTTGAAGTCTCCGGTGCAGCCGGCTTCATTCTCGCAGTCGTTTTGCAGCTTCGTGAAGATGGGCGAGGCCATCTTCGACAATTCGTCCGGCGTACAGGTTATTGTCCCGATCTCCGTGTGTTTGATCACGTGGTTCTGCGGCGAGCCCTTGTCGACAATCGGCCGGGAAAAGAAGAAGTAGTAGTACGTCTTTGCGGTGGTGTCCTTTTCTTTTTTGGAAGCGACCGGCTTATCGGATGGAATTCCCAGGGTCGAGATCGCATTTTGAAGGGCGCTGGTGGATTTGAAGTATTTGTCGCATAAGGAGGAGAATTTGCTTTCGTCCTTTACCGCTTTGCTGAGGGTTTGTTCGATGAAGCTATAGTTTGTAAATACGGTTGGGGACTGAAGCAATGCTTTCATCCATTCCCACATCTTCTCCTGTCCGATCTCTTTTTCAATGGCCAGAAAAAGGAGTGGGCCATAATAATAGGAAAACAATTCCCTGTTTCCATATTCACTCCTCGAGTGCACCTCGGCGATGGGTTTCGGTTTGAAATTTCGAATGGCGCGAACTTTCGATTGCAATTTTTCCTGGTAAAGGCTATCGCTGATCCAGGTTCGGGTGATATTGAGCGAGAGATATTCGGCAAATCCTTCTGACAGCATATCGCCCAGATCGGAATTGAAGGTTCGGACGGTTCCGAAATAATAGTGCGAAAGTTCGTGCGCCATATATTGGAGCAGCCGTGGGCCTTCATTTTTGTCTCCGATCGCTTTCAGTCCTCCGTCCCAGCCTATGTTCACGATGGTCGGGTAGGAGGCAAAAGCCCACGAGTTGTGTTTGGATACGGGAGTCGTTTGGATATATACAGCCTTGCCCTTGTAGGGAATACCCAGGCTCTTCTCCAGGTACTGCTGATAGGAGTGGAGGGATTTCTCCAATTGGCCAAGTTGCTCGTCGGTCGCATCGGGATTCAGAAAGTAGTAACCATTGATGGGGACGCTCCGGAAATCCCCGGCAAAAAGGGTCAGGTCCTGCGAGACCGGGCTTTTCACGATGGCGTGTGTTCCCCGGACGGGCTGGCTGCCATTCAGGTAGATCACTTGGCAATCATTGCAGGAAATGTCCAGGTTATAGGTGACTTTTTCGTATCTAGTGTCCGTCTTAACATCGTACAATATAGGGCACCAGCCACTTTGAATGCCATCGGCCCGCAGGGTTGTACCGTTAAACGCGATATTGCCCCGCCAGTCTTCCGCGCTGGAAGTGTCTGTTATCACGGGGTACATCCCCCCATAATTGAAGTGAACCGAGCGCGGCAGGTATTTGCCGGATTTATTATAGGCCGGAATAAAGTAGGCCAATGTCTCGCCCGATGAAAGGGTATCCTGCAACGACCTGTCGTACGACAACGGCTCTCCCGGCCCTTCTGCATTCTTTATGTACCGGATATTCATCCCAGCGTTCAGGCGGAAATAATAGTCCGCGAGCCGGGGCATATTCGACAGCATCAGGTCGCACTCAATCGTGCCCTTTTTCACGGAAATCGTAATATGTCCCTCTATCTGGGGAATAGTGTCCTGGCAAACGGCAGCCATCGACCCGAGCGTCAAAATGAGCGCAGTTAGGAATGGTTTAATCATACGGACAATATACGAAGAAGCAGGATTTGTTCATTGGGCTTCGCCATGTTACCTCAAACGCGAAAGCCCTCAGCAAAACTGCAGGGCCCTTGTACCGTGTCGGGAGCTGGTTCGAACACCTTTCCAAATATGTTGAGAGTTTACTTTACATAGATCTCTTTGAAATATTTCGGTTGATATAATAATAAAATGTCATTTGAATGGAGTAGAGAAAAGTCGTACTGCATAAAAAGACGGACGGAATTGGCAGACCGTATTCGGAGTCTTGGAAAAAGTAACCGACCGGATATGTTTAAATTGACGAATTTTAATTAGCCCGTTCTTAATGAGGGTATAATTCTAGGCTTGCCACTTCCTTAATTGTCCAAGTTTTGCTAAAAGAAGATAGTCCTGGCCGGTAGTTTATTGTGTGGAGCGACACCCTCGTCGGGGAAGTCGAACACTCCGCAAAAACGCACGACACCTTAATCGATAATTAATTGAAATTCATTTTTGAATCAATCGAAACTAAACGATTTCGCAACTCATTGATAACGGTTGTTGAAGTTGAACTCAGAAGTGATTGATATACAGCATGAAAAAACCCCAATTTCAACAATTGGGGCTAGCTAACAAACTTAGGTACCGTGTCGGGGAGCTGGTTCGAACACCTTTCAAAGTTTGCTGAAAGCTTGCTATATATAGTTCGATATAAATTATCCGGTTTGACATAGCGATTAATGGTTATTTGAATTGCACACAGAAATTTCGTGCTACACGGGAAATCTAATAAGTATTCGAAGTCCCCGGCGGGGTTATGACCAACGCGCTATCCTTGTCCCGGTAATAGTCTTCGGTGTATTCCATCACCTTTGCGTAATACCACAAGGAGGTCACATCTCTTAGCATAGCTGTAACAGATCCAAAAAGGCCCGGAGCCACTGTGCTCCGGGCGATCAATCCCTGGGTCTAATCTTATTTCACCGCCAACAAGTCGATTGGCTCGATACTCGGAGCGGTAGCCAGCAGTTCGCCCGCCTTCTGGCCGAGCGCAGCGGCAATCGGACCGTTCAGATGGGCATTGCGGGCCTCGGCGCTGGGGAAAGTGTCGAAGACGCCAAAGGTTGAAGCGTTGATCTTGATAACATAGAAGCTGATGGTGTTGGGTTCAGCTTGAGCCAACGGAAGGGCGCTTTTCAGAAATCCTTCCAGTTCGCTTTCTTTTCCGGGCTTCGCAACCAGGCGGAGCAGTAATCCTACTTTTTCCATGATGTTGATATTAAATTGTTATTGTTGAACGTGATAATCGTTCGTTATTTGACGGTACCCATAAATTCGCGGATATCGCCGGCAATCTCGCTGTGATACTCTTCCAGCGCAAAGTGGCTGGTATTGTAAGCTTTCAGTTTGGCGTTCGGAAGATCTGTTTTAAAGGCCTCTGCCGCTGCCAGCGGGAAGAAAGGATCATTTTTTCCCCAAACGAGTAAGGTTGGCGGTTGATGTTTCTTGAAATAGGCCTGCCAAGTGGGATATTCAGCGATATTGGTCCCATAGTTCTGCAACAGTTCCAAGTGGATGTCATGCGCACCCGGCCGGCTAAGAAAATACATATCGCTGATATAGCCATCCGGGCTGATCACGGCAGGGTTTTCTGCGCCATGGAAATGGAAGAATTTGATGCCGTCAAGGGTGAAAAGCTCACGGATCGGTTTCTCCGTCTCGGGAGTACGATGTTCCAGGAAAGGAGCAGCTACTGCAAAGGCAGGTCCAATGCCTTCTTTATAGGCGTTCGCATTCTGGACGATCAGCGCGCTGATCAGTTCCGGGCGGCGGGACGCCAGCCGGAAGCCAACCGGGCCACCATAGTCAAAGGCATAAAGAGCAAACTTTTTGAGACCCAACTGATCAACGAATTTTTCGATCGTTACCGAAAGGTTGTGAAAAGTATACTGATACGTCCAGTCGTTGGTCATGTCACTATGTCCAAACGCCGGATAGTCGGGAGCAACGAGGTAAAAGTCATCTTTCAGATCATTGATCAGTTCCCGGAAAGAGATAGAAGAGGACGGAAAGCCATTCAGCAAGAGGATGGCGGGCTTGGTTTTATCGCCGGCAACGCGATAGAAGATGTTGATGCCATCGACGACCTCAAATTGGTGTAAAACGGGATTCTTTTTCATTTTGATTGTTTTTAGTTCGTTATTGATGGGTGAGATTTGAGTACTTAGTCATCTGGGTTTTCAAATTTGATTCAAAATTACCGAACGTTCGGTAAAATTCAAAATTAAATCAATGGTTTTTGTTTTTTCATCCTTAAAATAGCATCACGAATTATTGGGTAGGAGGGACGGGGTTATATGCGATTGGTAATGCCGATACTTTGGAGGAAAACTGCTTCCCAGTTCAATCGCTTGACTTACTAATCGCGTTCTCCGCGTGTCGGTAATGGGGTCGGTAAGATCGCTTCCGGTAGATAGGCAGACTGTTACGCTGTTAAATAGCCTGGAATTTTTGCGAGGGTATTTTTGAAATAGCTCCGGTCATGCGTCACACCCGACAAGACCAAAGAGCCCTGGACAAGCAAATTCACGTCCTTCGACCTGGTTTTCGCTGTTTTGGCGTCGATTCCCATATCAATGGCAATCGCTGCGAAGCCTTTAGCGATCAGATCAAAACATTTCATGATATACGATTTAAAGTTTTCAGCGTCTGTGCCAACGGAAAGAGTCCTCAGCAGACAGTTCAGCGATCCCCCCTCATACACCTGGTCGAGGATGCCAAGGGCCTTTTGAAGCCGGATCTCGGGTTTGATACTGCGGTCAGTAGCTGTCTTGACCAAGTTTTCCTGTAGAAATTCTGCGGCATTGGTAAGGACGTGCTCGGCCATTTGTTTTTTCCCATCCGGAAAACGGTGGTACAGGCTGGCCTTGCTAAGTCCGGTTGCTTTGGCAAGGATTTCCATTGAAGCCCCGTCGTATCCCAATTCACTGAAAGTTGAAAATAGCTTTTGATCGACGTCTTCAGCCGCTACTTTTTGACTACGCATATGTATAGAGTTGAGTTAATGAGTAAGTAAATATACCGAATGTTCGTTAAATTTGCAAGTCGGGCAGGCGACATCCTTTTTGGGTCGCGCGAAATAATTGTAAATGAGACAAATAGGCGGGGTTGATTGTCAACCGATCGCCTATGAAACAGGTTTCTCCGTTGCTTGTTGAATATTATATTGGGCCTCTGTCACCGGTTCCATCCAGTTGGCGACGTTACCCTCTACCGCCTCATGAATCGCAATGTGCGTCATTCCGGTTTGCCGAGTGGCTCCATGCCAGTGACGTTCACCGGGATCGATCCAAATGATGTCTCCTGGTTGAATGGACTGAACGGGTCCGCCCTCTTGTTGGATCCATCCGGAGCCGGCAGTGACGATCAAGGTTTGTCCCAGCGGGTGCGTGTGCCACACCGTTCTTGCCCCGGGGGAAAAAGTCACAATTGCACCCGACACCCGGGATTCTTCACAGGTATCGATAGTGGCCTCGATCCAGACCTGCCCGGTAAACCAGCCTGACGAATTTTCAAGTGCCGCAGTGGTTCCTAATCGTTTGATTTGCATAAGATGGTATTGAAAAGGTTATTCTCCTATCCTGGCGCCCATCCAGAAGGTTAGCTCATCGTTTTCGCTCTCATGCAAGGCCATCGGGTCGGCCACTGAAAAGTTGGCTGTGCCTGACCAGGGCTTATTATCAGGCATGATCCACACTACGTCTCCTGTTTTAATGGATTCGACCATTCCGTCTTCGTACTGTATCCATCCGCATCCTGAGTTAACAATAAGCAATTCCCCAAGCTGGTTGGAATGCCAGGCTAATCAAAAATGTAAGGGTAAATAGTTCAATGCGTTGATTTTGGGTACAAGGATAATAATCGAGGCGGGCGGCGATCCCACCAGATCCGACCGAGTCCTACATCCATCCGTAATTCAGGATCTTTCCAGCCGCCCGCCTTGATTATGTGAAGGCTGTTTGGCCAATCACTTCAGCCTACTTGCGATTGTTTTCACTTTCTTTCTACCATCGCCGAGCAAGGCTTCCATCTGGGCGGTGACACTTTCAACGATGCCCGCGGGGGCAGTTTCCGGACGTCCGGCATTGAAAGGAGGGGCAGGAGCGTACTCCAGGATCAATTGAACAGCTTGAGCGACTTCCGGTCCGCAGAGCTCCGCAATCAGCGCGAGAGAGAAGTCAGCGCCTGCCGTCACGCCACCTCCGGTGAGGATATTGCCATCCCGGACGATGCGGCCGGCATCGGGGATGGCCCCGAAATCAGGCAGCATGCTTCGCCATGCCCAATGGCACGCGGAACGATGTCCTTTCAGTAGACCCGCGGCTCCCAGGATCAGCGATCCCGAACAGACGGAGGTGATATAAGTCGCTTTGCTGGCCAGACGGCTAATGGCAGCCATGAACCTGGTGTCTTCCATCGCTTGTATACATCCTAACCCGCCGGGCACCAAGAGGACGTCGCAGGTGTCGAGCAATTCCAGGTTGGCCAGCTTGTTAAACGACAGTCCTTGTGAGCTGACGGGGATCCCTCCGACAGAGGCTATCGTGACGGAAATGTCAGGCACCATGGACAGGAACTGATGAGGGACTGTAAAGTCGAGGTGCGTTACCTCTTCGTAAACCGGAATGACCACGGTGGTCAGTTGCCCTGCGGCTGCTACCTTACTCATTGGAACCCTCCTGGTAGTTGGTGCGCAATGCGGGGAAAGTGGGATCTATGTCCGTCTTGAACGTGTTGTTGAACAGGTTAGTAGTGAAACTGAAAGCAGTTTCGGCAACCAGGTCGATGATCTGCTCGTCTGTGTAACCAGCAACGCGGACGGCTTCCACATCGGCAGTGGTGATGTGCCCACGATTTTTAGCTACCTTATAGGTGAACTGAAGCGCTGCATCAGCGTGCGGATCAGTAGAGTGACCTACGCGGGCGAGTTCCATGTCCTCCTTGGTCAGGCCAGTAAATTTACCGCCGACATAGGTGTGAGCAGAAAGACAATAGTTACAACCGTTTACTTCGGCGGTCATAATGTGGATGCGTTCGCGCGTCTTGTGCCCAAGGCTTTTGCCGAGAATGGCGTGCGTATTAGCCGTAGCCTTCAGTACGTCAGGGGACCGGGAGATCAAAGAAAAGAAGTTGGGAACGACACCCAGGTTCTTTTTATAGTTGTCGAGAATGGGTTTCGATTCTGCGAGAACATTTTCAGCTGTGGGAATTGCAACGCGAGCGGTTGTTGTTGTTTGAGTTTCCATTGTTTTACTTTTTAGATATGATGTTTTTGATTGACGATTCAAAATTACCGAACGTTCGGTAACATTCAAAACATTTGAGGATCTTTTTTTAAAAAAAGTTTTGACGCCTCTCATGGAGCAATAAAACAGAGTGAAAATGCGAACATCATGATGCTCGAAGACACGCTGCATCCCTTCTATCGCCTTCAACCGTAGACCAAATACAGATGTGCCTTCCAAGGATAAGAACGGCTAGCCCAGGTTGAGATAGATTGTTGGCAACTCTCCTGTTAAATAGTGTGATTGGGGAAGATACTATGTATAATGGAGCGTAAGCGATCATCATCGGCTCCAGCCAACCGCTGGCTATCCTTTCTCTTACTGGTACGAGAGTAGGCGCGCCGCGAATTCTCCACGAGTATACAGAATACCACTTACTCGACGGCAGATCACCTCTTCTGTATAATAGTCGAATTACCTTGCTTCTGCTCCATTCGTAATAGGCGCATTCTCAATCGATGATCGGCATTCATCGCTATTTTGCCCCATTAAGAATCTCTGCACGGCGTAAGAGGAAGTAAAATAAATTTTTCAATATAACCGAACGTTCGGTATATTTGTAGTGTCGAAAGAAGATGCAACTCAAAACGGGCCAGGTATCGACTAATCAATGCAGCGCCTGGTAAGGACTTAACAAGCTAAATAGCATAATTATGAGTTATCCTGACAATTACCAGTACAACAAGTATCATCAATGGATGCTACTTGAGGGCGACACAGCCAAAATTGGCATCACAGATTACGCCCAAAGCACACTCGGAGACATCTCGACGTTGGAACTCCCCAAGATCGGTCAAAAGTTGGAGGCCGATTCAACTTTTGGGTCAGTCGAGAGCGTGAAGACAGTCTCTGATCTGTATTCTCCGGTCTCCGGAGAAGTCATCGAGATCAATGAGCAGGTGGTGGCACATCCCGATTTACTCAACCAGGATCCACACAACAATTGGATCATCAAAGTCGCCGTGAAAGGAGGAAAGGTCGGCCAAACAATGTCGAGCGCTGACTACGAAAAGCTGGTCGGGTAATTCAATGTACGTCGCCTCCGCAAAAAGGGGTGACGGCGTCGTCACCTCTTTCGGTTATCAAATCTATTTTGTTTCATCAACGCAACGCAAACACATCTTGGAGACCTGGCAGTATCACTTATTAGCACTGCCCGGGATCTGGTCACCATCAAAAACATATTCGTGAAATTCTCTAAGAGGCCTATCGCTGCAAATTTAATTCAGATACAATGCTTACAAATAAAGATATCAGTCGCTCGTTTAACGCGATCTCGGTACGGAGATTGGCGCCGGGCGAAATGGATCTCGTTTCTCCTCGCCCGACGGCTCTCGGAGAAATGATCGAGATGATTTGGTTGACGTTCGGTCAGGCGCAACTGCAATTGGCTCCTTCTGGTAGATCACAGCCCGGTGCCGGGTCCGGCGAACTGCTAATCCAAACCGGAAGGTTATTCGCCTTCTCGTCTTCGAAATACGCGTCGGTCTATCTTGTTCCAGATTCAAAAGGGTATTGGCTTCGATTTTCCAGCACCTTCCTATTCAATGAGGAACATCCACATTCTGTTGCTCAGTTGGTCTCTATACGGTTGTGGCATTTGGCAGAAACGGGCGTTCCGCTCTCTCCGGAATCACTTAAAGGCATCACTGAAACGGCCGACTATATACAGGAGGAGCAAGGCAAAGATTGTCGGTTGGCGGGATTTGTGGCCGAACAATATCTAAAAATCTTCCTGGTACAGGCGTTTAGGACTATAAAGGGCACTACCTATAACATTGCGACCGGCCAACGTGAGTTGCTCGTAGAACGCTTTTTATACTTGGTGAGCCAGAATTTTCGAACCTCCAAACAGGTAAGGGACTATGCTGAGCGACTTTCGGTGTCATCCAACCACCTAAATACGATCATTAAAGATATCACCGGTAGGACAGCCAGCCAATATATTAAAGACCGGGTGATCGCGGAAGCCAGGAAAGAAGCTTTGATTGTTGGTAACAGAATGAAGAATATCTCTTATAATCTTGGCTTCAGTGATCCGGCTCATTTCAGCAAATATTTCAAAGTCGTAACAGGTGTAAACTTTACGACCTACAGGGACTCCGTTCTGAAGGGGCATCCGATAGGACTTACAGCATCATTTGATTAACGATCATTTAGATGCTCGATCGATTAAATTTAAAATAAGAAAAAACAACATAATGAATAGTCGAATAGCAATTGTCACCGGCGCGAGTGCTGGGATAGGCCAAGCTACTGCGAACAGGTTGGCTTATGATTTTACCGGATTGGTACTGGTGGCCCGTAGGCCCAACGAACTAGCGGAAACAGCTGCGCGCATCGAGGCTTTAGGTGTGCAGACCCTGCTTGCATCGGCAGATCTTCGATTGCCGGCCTCAGCAGACCAGGTAGTGAAGGCCACCCTGGATAAGTTTGGTCAAATCGATGCACTGGTGAATGTGGCCGGCGCCGTGCCGCAAATCGACCTCTTTGAAATGACCGATGAGCAATGGGAGGATGGTACGGCAATGAAGCTTCACGGAGCGCGCAGATTGACCATCAAAGCGTGGCCCTTTTTAAAAGAAACAAAAGGATCGGTGGTGTTTATGTCGGGCAATTCGGCCGAAGCGCCCAAACCCGCGTTCGCGGCTGTTGCTGCCATCAATGCGGCAATCGTTGCTCTCGCCAAAGCTTTTGCTGAACAGGGAATAAAGGATGGCATACAGGTAAATACAATCTTGCCCGGTCCCGTCATGACCAGTCGCCGGATGAATTTCTTGCAAAAGTGGGCGGAAGCCAATCAGGTGTCGCTGGAAGAGGCAGAAAAGAAATTCATTGAGACCGCCCATATCGAACGTTACGGAGAGCCGAAAGAGATCGCCGAATTGATCGCCTTTCTTCTTTCCCCGGCCGCGAAATGGCTGACCGGAACGGCAATTCGCGTGGATGGAGGTGAAGTTAAGGCCATTTGATCCAGGATGGATCAATCAAATCAAGGCGGGGCACGGGATCGACACTGGTCATCTCACGCCGGCCCAGCCCTTTCAAAAATTATATATTTATGGGACTACAGGGATTGGAAATAACAAACGAAAAAGGATACAAGTTACACGGCTTTCTCGAGCTGCCGGACGATAGAACCCCAGAACGCTACGCACTGCTGGCGCATTGTTTTACCTGTAACAGTAATTTCAATTCAATGCGGACGATAAGCTCGACTCTAGCCGGCCAAGGTTTCGGCGTTGTCCGTTTTGATTTCACCGGCCTCGGAAGGAGTGAAGGCCGTTTTTCGGAAAGCCATTTTACCTCAAATGTGGGAGATCTTATTTCTGTAGCAAGAGATATGGTGGAGCACCATGGGAAGCCCGAACTGCTAATCGGTCATTCCTTAGGCGGCGCAGCCGTCATTGCAGCCGCTGCCCAATTAGACTACGTAAAGGCAATCGCGACCATCGGAACCCCGTACAGTGTGGATCACGTCCAGCAACACTTTCGATTAGAATCGGCTGATGCCAGGGGCGAAGAATGGCAAATCCATATCGGTGGACGACCATTCACGATCAACAAGCAATTCGTTGAGGAAATGGAGAAAACCGATCTTCACACTTTACTGAATCGGCTGCATAAACCAATACTTTTTGCTCATGCGCCGGGGGACGAAATTGTGCCGCTGGCTCATGCCCATCAATTATACCAGAGCGCGAAACACCCTAAAAGCTTCTTATCCCTGGACAGTGCCGACCATTTGCTCTCCAAAAAATCCGACGCAATTTATGCCGCCAACGTCATAGCTGCGTGGGCAGAACGCTACCTAAATGACGGGTCAGGAATGGCTGGCTTACTGTAAATTTTAACCGACGCGTCAATCCTTGGGCTGGAAAACGTCATCCAATCCGGGAAGGACCTGGGTTATCACTTGATTGAAGCATACGTCCGAGGACAAGAATGTCAGAGGCGACAACGGAAGCTTTATTCAGTTCTTCCTAGCGGAAGATAGTAAAAGCAATTTTCTAAAAAAAGATAGTCTTGACCGGTAGTTTTTCAATTGAAGTAGCGCCCATGTCGGAGACTTCGAACACCCTACGCATACGCATAATATATTAACCAACAATTAATTGAAATTCATTTTTGAAATAATCGAAGCTAAATGAATTCGCAACTCATTGATGACAGTCATTAAAAGCGAACTTACAACTGTTCGATAAACACCAACAAAAAGCCCCAATTTCAACAATTGGGGCTAGCTAACAAACTTAGGTACCGCGTCGGGGAACTGGTTCGAACACCTTTCCAAGTTTATAGAATCTTTGCTATATGTAAATCGCTTTAAATTGTCTGGTTTGCAATAGTAAAAAATTTAAATATCTAAAAACTCGGAATTCGTGTGCCACATTTTAGGCTAGTAGGGTGTTCGAAGTAGTCTCCGACAGGTTGCATTTTTATGAAGGTTTTGCCGAGGTGGCTTTCGTCGGTGGAGCCCAGATCGTTGGCTATTTAGCGCGGGCTGTTTGTATTTGCTTTAACAAAAAGGGGCCGTCATCACACTATGACGGCCCCGGGAATGGAAAGAGGATGGGAAAATATCCTTACGCTTTGATAAAGGCAAGGATGTCGGCGTTGACCATGTCGGCGTGGGTGGTGAATCCCCCGTGCGGGAAGCCGGGGTAGATTTTCATCTTGCAATTTTTGAGCAACTTTTCCTGGAGCAGCGCGGCGTCCTTGTACGGTACTACCTGGTCGTCATCCCCGTGCAGGATCAGCGTAGGAACGGTGATCGCCTTCAAATCCTCCGTCTGATCGGTTTCCGAAAAGGCTTTGATGCCCTCGTAATGGGCCTTCGCGCCGCCCATCATTCCCTGCCGCCACCAGTTCTGGATGATCCCCTGCGAGGGCTTGGCGCCTGGACGGTTATAGCCGTAAAATGGTCCCGAGGCCACGTCAAGGAAAAACTGGGAGCGGTTGGCGGCCAGGGCGGCGCGCAAGCCGTCGAACACCTCAATGGGCAGGCCACCCGGGTTCGCGTCGGTTTTCAACATGAGTGGCGGGACTGCGCTGATCAGGACGGCTTTGGCCACACGCCCCTGTGGCTGCCCGTACTTCGCGACATACCGGGCTACTTCGCCGCCGCCGGTGGAATGACCGACGTGGATGGCATTACGCAGATCGAGTGCCTCGGCGACCGCGGAAGCATCGGCTGCATAGGTGTCCATGTCATGTCCGTTGCTCGTCTGGGTCGAACGCCCGTGTCCGCGGCGGTCGTGCGCAACGACGCGATACCCGTGGCTGAGGAAAAATAGCATTTGGTTGTCCCAATCGTCCGACGATAACGGCCAGCCGTGATGGAATACGATGGGTTGTCCGGTACCCCAGTCTTTGTAATAAATTTCCGTTCCGTCCTTTACTTTGATCTTGCTCATGGTTTTTGTTTTGAATGTTATTGTTGGGTTTTATCTGTGAATGCTCCGGCGGTATGCAGCCCATCAATTTCCGCTGCGGCGAGTCCTGCGGTTCGATTGTGGGGGTATATGACGGCCGGCTTTACCAACGGGCGAAGTCACTTAAAGTCTGCAACTGCCGATGCTATTTTGCCTTCTTTGAAAACAAAATCAAAAGTTCCCGGTTGATTATAGGATGTGAACTGCACTTCAACATGGGCTTGTTGCTCATTGACGATACTCAGTTTAATGAGTCGTGTCTGTGTTTTGTACCCGACAAAATATTTCTCAAAATACTTTTTGACACCCTCTTGGCTTTTGTAAAGCTGTTTAATCGATTTGTCTTCGAGTACAGCATCCTCCTGCCACAAATCTAAATACTTTTTCGTATCGTAAGCATTGATTGCAGCAATAAATTCCTGTACAAATATTTTTATGTCCATTTTAATTGAAAGTTTGCTTGAATTCTATCGGTGTATGGTTTGTCTTTTTCTTAAACAGCTTGTTGAATGATTGTGAATGCTCAAAGCCTAGCCGGTAGGCAATTTCAGAAACAGATAAATTTGTCGCTGTTAAATACTCCTTAGCCTTTTCGATTAGCTTGTCGTGAATGTGTTGCTGTGCATTTTGGCCTGTTTGAGAGCGTAACATATCGCTTAAATAACGTGGTGAAACATTTAAATTACTTGCTAAATATTCGACCGTAAGAAGCCCGTCCGGTGATGCATCCCCCCGGTCGAAATGGTTATTCAATAGGCCCTCCATTCGCGTAACCAAATCGCTGCTTGCTGCCTTTCTTGTGATGAACTGACGTTTATAAAAACGTTTGCTGTAATTGAGCAAAACTTCGATATAAGAAATAACCACATCCTGGCTAAAATCGTCGATATTGGTATTCAACTCCTCTCGTATGTTGTCAAAAACAGAGAAAATAATTTGCTTTTCCTTATCCGATAAAAACAGGGCCTCATTTGATGAATAAGAAAAGAAACCGAATTTGTTTATTCTTGTTATAAGTGTATGGTTACGAATAAAGTCTGGGTGTATGAGCAACGTAAAGCCGGAATAGCTCTCCTCGAGTTCAGCACACGAAATGATCTGATTCGGTGATATAAATGACAAGCCACCCTCATCGAAATCATAATAATTCTGCCCGTATTTTATTTTCTCCGGAGTGCTTTCCATATACGAGATCTTATAGAAATTCAGCAGCAGGATTTTGGGCAGCTCGTCGTAAGGTGTTTTAATATCGGCATAATTCAATAGACTAACCAGAGGATGCAATGGCTTGGGGAACCCCAATAGCTTATGAAATTCCGAGATGGAATTGAATTTTACGGGTGTGGTATTGTCCTTTTTCATTACTACAAATTTAACTAATCCGGAGAAACAGAAAGCATTACCGCAAGCGAATCCATATAATCACGCCAGTGGATTATTTTCCTGTCTTTAATGGTTACGATGGAACAAAAACGATTATCATACGCCTTTCCGGTTGATGGAACAGTTCCGTGAATTTCATATTCCAATATGATCACATTTTCAGGGTTGGCGGATTTATATACCCGTAAATTATCCGAGGAGTGAAGAACATTGTTGTATCCGCTGAACCAATCCATATATGCCTTACGACCCGTGATCTTATTAGTGAATCCGGGGATATTGTAAAGGAATTCAAACACGGCGTTTTCTGCCACTGCATCCCAAAAGTGTTCGCCGTCGACTTCTCCTGTCAAACCTTCCATTACGATCCTATAAAATGGTTCTGAATTTTTGTTAAATGCCGGGTGACGTCTGTCTGCTTTTTCCGGCTTGCTTGGTATCTTTTTCATATTGATTTAATTGTTGATTGTAATCGAAATTCAGAGCGAGTAATATAGTGGAAGAAATACCTCTTTTAAAAAGATCTCTGCCGATGTCGGGGACGAATTTGACGGAGTCCTCTGTTCATAATTCATTATGCCATTTTTCAAGGAAGTTTCCATTCCCGTTATATCATTAGCTACGTCAGCAGAAAGACCGTGTTCGATCATTGCCTGTTTTGACTGTTCAACAGGGAATTGGACATACTGCAAATCCGACTTTCCAATTGCATTTCCTATAATTCCGGTTAGTTCTTTAAAAGAATAATTTCTCTCCCCGAGTATTGCCTGGACCTTTTTCCCTTTGAAGTCCTGTTTGACCAGATGGTATGCGGCAATAACTGCAATGTCTTTTGTCGCTACCATCGGTATTTCGTGGTCGGCATCGGCTGTTGTACCGTTTATTCCCATTCCCTTTATCAAAGGGATATTCAACAAGGAGTTGTCCAAAAAATATGCAGGACGCAGGTGCAGGATATTTACATCCTTTAACTGGTTTAATTTTACTTCCTGTTCGGCAAGACCTCCGATAAGGCCATTGCCTTCGTGCATGTGCGCTCCACAACTGCTTAAGTTGACAATATATCGTATGTCCGATCTTTGAATTGCCTCGATAACGGCATCCCCGGCTTTTCGCTGAAATGCCCGATAGTTAACTGCGCCAAAATCGGGGGGTGTCATCACATAAGCGCTATCTGCGTTGCGAAATGCTTCAGTTAGCACACTTACATCTGTAATATCCGCCGAAATCACTTCGGCTCCCATCTCTTTAAACCTTTTCAGTTTGTCTTTCGTTTGGGCAATCAATTTTAAATGATGTCCTTCATTCAAAAGGATTTCTGAAATTTTGCCGCCCACCTTTCCGGTTGCGCCTAATAATGCTAATGTCTTTTTCATTTGTATTGCTTTAATTTTACAATACAAAATTGTACAGAAGGTACTAATCCCTTGTTGCCGGATTGAGTTTCATTGTATCCAAACTGACGAAAGGGGGGCTACCTGATCGTAGTAGCGGACTTTATATAAAATCGGTGGAATCTGTTTGCTGTTTCCATAGCTCCATTGTCTGATTCAACTGTTGCAGTCTTGTCGATGCCCTGTTAAAGGCGTCAGTTCCAAGGAACAGGTCGGATGCGGGGGCCTCGGAATTGACTAGTTGAAGAAAGACATCCGCCACTTTGTCCGGATTGCCTCGCTGCAGGCCGTCGTTCTTCTGCATGTTAGCATGGTATGTCCGCAAGTAGTCATAGTCGGCGATATGTTGCTGACCAAAGGCAATGGAATCGGGCTTTGCAAAACTGGTCCTGAACCCCCCGGGTATTATATTGATCACATGGATACCCAATGGGCGAAGCTCGTTGGCAAGTGCCTGCGAAAGCCCGATCACAGCTGATTTAGCTGCGGAGTACAGTGTCCAGCCGGTCCCGGGGGCAAAGCCGGCAATAGAGGAAATATTGAGGATGAAGCCGGACCGTTGTTTACGCAGATGGGGCAGTGCATAACGGATCACCCTAGTCACTGCAAAGAAATTGATCTCGAAATTATCGGCAATCTCCTGAGGAGTAAGTTCTTCCAATGCGCCACCAAGCCCATAACCGGCATTATTGACGACCACGTCGACCCTTCCAAACCGGGCGATGGCCTGCCGGAGGGAGTCGGCTACGGATTGGTCGCTTGTGAGGTCGGTTTCCACCGGCAGGAACGATTTATCATATTCTCCGAGTCCCGAGAAGGCTTCCACATTCCTTGTGGTGGCGATTACCCGTTGACCTTTTTCCAATAACTGTTTAACCAGCGATGCCCCTAACCCTTTGGAAGCACCGGTAATGTACCATACTTTACTCTTGTCCATAACTTTTTTTGCAAAGCTATGCCGGGTCTATTGGCTGGAATTGTCGAATGAAAACCATCTATTGTACTTTTCAAACCGTTCGGTATCTGAGAGGGGTCGTCTTCGTCATCTTCTTAAAAAAGTGCTGGAAGTGAGCCGGATCGTCAAACCCCAGTACAAAGCCGATTTCTGCGGCGGACCAGTCGGTATATCTGAGCAATGTTTTTGCCTCCCCCGTCAGCCTTTCAAAAATGTGTTCAGTCGAGGTCTTGCCGGTGGCTTTCTTTACGGCCCGGTTAAGGGAATTGACATGGATCGACAACCTATCGGCAAAATCCTTGGGTGAACGAAGGAAATATCGATGTTGCGGAGAAGCAATGGGGAATTGCCGTTCAAGCAACTCCATAAATACGCGTGTAATGCGGGTAGAGGCGTCACCAGCCGACGATGGATGTAGGACAGGGTCTAACCTCAAAGCATAGAAAGCCAATTCGAGGATATACGCCCGGATCAGGTCATATTTATAGCTGAAAGGAGATTTTTTTTCGCCGGCTATCTTCAAAAATAAATCTTTCACCAGGGCCGCCTGGTCAGCCGAAAGCCTAAAGGCAGGCTTTGATCCCGCTGAGAAAAGTGGATGCTCTTTTACCGGGAAACGGATCGTGCCGTTGAAGAATTCTTCCCTGAACACACAGAAATATCCTTTCGTGCCCATTTCCAGCGGATCATAGGTGTATGGCACCTGGGGGTTGAAGAACAGCAACGTATCGCCTTCGACGTCGATACTTTCATCACCGTAATGAAAGGTATTCTTTCCCTGGAACAACATGATCTTATAGAAGTCCCTTCTCACGAAGGTCGGCGATGTTGTACCTGTAATCACCCGGTCCTCGATATTAAACACGTCGAAACTCCCTAGGTCGTTGTTATCCGTTTCCGGCATAACATCAAACTTGTGCGAATAGAACTGTTCGAGGCTTTCGGGCCGAAGTGAAGCCATAGTTGAAGAGATAGAAATTCGCCCACAAAGATACTAGATTGCTAATATGTGCCGATTTCCTCTCTTTAGCTAGGGAAGATGCTGTTAGGGATGTTGTGGAGTACCTTTAAAAAGCCGACAGGCATATCTTGTAGATTCACTAAGGGAATAAACGGGCACGCAACTCGGTGTTCGAACTTCGCGGGAAAGCTGGAGATATGGAATTTGAAAGTATGCGGGCGCGCAATAATATGTAGAAGCGTAGTAATGAATAAAAAAGGTCATCGCTTTTAGTGATGACCAGTTAAAAGTACAAGTACCGTGTCGGGGAACTGGTTCGAACACCTTTCAAAGTTTGTTGAAAGCATACTCTATATAGATCAATATAAATTAACCGGTTTGACATAGCGATAAGATGTAATTTGAATTGTATGCTGAATTTTCGTGCTACACGAGTACCTTAAAAGGTGTTCGAAGTCTCCCACGGGTTGAGGTCTTCTTGTACCATATTTGCTCTTATCAATTATCGACCTTTTCTATCAGCGGCTTTCCCTTTTCAACGATGTATGTCGCCAATTCGCTTGCCGTTGATTTCCCAACATTGATTGCGGAGTGAATGACGCCGGCTGGGACAAACAGAACTCCTCCCTTTGTCAAAGTTATTGGGGATTGTCCTTCCAGCGTATATTCTAGGGTACCCTCCAGGACGTAGATGATCTCCTCACCGGGATGGCGGTGGCTCGCTGCAAACGCACCGGACGGGAAATCTACCCGGACTTGAATCATTTCCCTTCCAGGCACGCTAAGATCATGTTGTTGCAGGTCAATACGCTGTGTGGCGAGGGGTTTGGCGATTCCCTGAGCCGGCGCCGATATCGGAGTAAACGAAAGCGCAGCGGCTACAAATTTGCAAAAGAGGCATGTTGGATTGTAAGAAGATTTGCGGATCATAGTTAGTTGATTTTTTTTCAATGAAAAAAGCAAACGGCGATCAGAGAAACACCTGGGTTGAGAGGACAAATGTGCCTTTGGAGGAACTTTGCCGGTTATCGGCAACAATGGGTCTTGTCTGATATTTGAAAGATATTCGAGCATGATGACCATCCAGGTAAATATTTCCCCCTGCACTCCACCAGGTAAATTTGGAATTCCCGTACCGCTCAAACTGTTGAAGACTATACTCGGCAAAGGGTTGCAAACGAACAGCATCCGTCTTTAACAGCGTTTTGGGAAGCAGCAGACCCGCTTGCGTAAACCAGGAGGATCCCGTCCCAATAATCGGTGCGAGATTGCCAAAGCCCGCCTGGGAAACGGTTCCGTTGTAATTTTTGGCAGGGCCGACATTTTCGTTGATAATCGATCCGTTTCTTATGTAGTTCGGGCCGAAATCATCATGGTAATAAACACTGTACGCGGTAACAGCCCAGTTTTCCCGGGGGCCGCCGAATGGCAGATCTGCGAAGACATCGGTCGCCCATATAGCAATATTGTGCTTAATAAGCGGCGAAGTACTCGTGTTGTTCGCCTGCGTCGTTGTCCCATCGGCGGTGTAATAGTATCCGGCTCCGATATTGAGTACTTTCTTGGTGCCCACATAGGTGCCGGTAGTGTAAGGGACCAGACTATTTTCCTGCTCGAAAATATCCCACGAAGCATAGCCGGTAGTCGACAATTTCCCCTCAGCGTTGTTGTCGACCGCATAGTTCAGCTCGGGTGCATTGGGAGCATAGGCGACGGGCGGATTGATCACAGTGAACGGCTTGTTAATTGCCCAGCGGTACGGCACCGGGCCGATCTTGCCTTTGATATACACCCCCACCTGGCGCCCCAATTGGTCTGAATTATCTATTAATGGCCAATTATACAGTGGCGCATCGACCGCCAGGAAGTTAAACGAACTGAGCGAACTCATGCGGCTAATCCCAACCCAGTAATGTAGCCCGGTTCCAATATAGAGCGAAGCAAAGTTCGGCCTTTTTGTCTTGAAGTCATTATCCGGGAAAAGGGTGAACTCGTTCCATAGCTCGTGTACATAAATATCTGGCTTCTTTCCTAATGTCCCCGCGAAAGTGGCACCTCCATTCCCGGTGTTCCCCCCGCCCGCGGCACCTCCGCTGGAAAAGCTCTGGTTATCCATGCCGACTGTGGCCAGGATCAGATAGCGCGGACTGAGTTGGGTGTACACAGCGAATCGAAACTGTCTTATGCTGAAATCAAACACGCCATCACTGGCGATGCCGTTCACCGCTGTTCCGGGATTGAGCCGGGTATAACGAGCCATAAAATCACTCCAGATCAAAAAACGGATGTATTTTTTTCCTGTGCTGTCGAGTTTTACGGTCATCCCATCCTGATAAGTGGGCGAGCCGCCTTGACCGTAGATCGTACAACCGAACATGACCATTATTCCTGCCAGGAAAGCGCGCAATAGATTTTTTGAGAGACGCATATAAGTGGAGTTTGGATGTTTTACAATACTGACCTTTATTAGAAAAGGGTGCCAGCATCTAACCAAATAGTAATTAGAGCGTTAGAATTGGATTTACAACTGCGGCTTAACGATATGTCGATGTTTTCGGATGTCTCGATCGAAATCTCACTAAAGACTAACTGTCGATGATATATCGACAATCGGTCTCGAAAATGACTGTATATCGCTGGCGAATCGGACTTGCGGTTTATCTGATCGGCTGAGCTTAAATGCCTTAGCAATTGGTACTCCATTAGAATAATAGAACTAAAACTATTTCAGATGAAAACAGAAAAATTGTCTACATGGCTACCCCGATTCGTCCTATTCGGCGTTTTGGCAGGTAACCTTTGCAGTTCCAACACCACGAATGCCCAGTCTCCACCTGTGAAGAATGTGGTCATCGTTCATGGCGCATTTGCAGACGCTTCCGGTTGGCAACCGGTTTGGGCAGAGCTGACGAAGCACGGCTTCGTCGTTACGCTTGTTCAAAATCCGTGCACATCATTAAAGGCTGATGTGGATGCCACTAACGTCGCGCTTGATAAATTGGACGGCCCGGCGATACTTGTTGGGCATTCCTGGGGTGGTACCGTTATCACACAGGCCGGCGTTCATCCAAAAGTAGCCGCTCTGGTGTATGTGAACGGCTTTCAACCTGACATCGGTGAAAACACGATCAATCTTGCGGCAAGTGCGCCGCCTAAACCCGAAAATGGGTTACTCCCGCCGGATGAGAAGGGAAATATCTTTTATGACAAGGCGAAATTCCATGCGGGCTTTTGCGCCGATGTCAGCCAGGAGATGGCTGATTTTATGTATGCTTCCTCCGGATACATACCCGTGGAAGCGTTTGAGACACCTGTAACAGCAGCAGCCTGGAAAACAAAGCCCTGTTTTGGGATATCGTCCAATGGGGATAAGAGTATCAACCCTTTGATTACAATCAGCGGTTACAAAAGGTCAAAAAGTGTCATTATTCAGATCGAAGGAAGTCATGTGGTTTTCATGACTCACCCGAAGGAAGTGGCCGCGGTGATCATCGAGGCGGCAATGAAAGCAAGCAAGTGATCGAAATAAAGAGGGCCGATCAACTCGGCCCTCTTTCATTTCACCGTGAAAATGTAGTTCGGGTGCCGGTTATCTTTAGGCATTCGATCTTCGTTTTTAATTCGTTTTCGAGGGGTTCGATTCCGAGTTGCCGGTCAATCGCGGCTTTTCCGACCCAACCTTCCGATAGGACGCAGGTATTTGCATCCGCCTTAGCCCAGGAAAAGTAAAAATAGAGATATCCCGGCGCCGCTGTTACTTGGGCGCGGTACAGGTTTATTGCCTCAATGAGCTGTAGTTTATCGCACGGATGAACGGTATACCTTGCATAGGCAACAAAGGACGGCAGTCTAGACCTGGGCTTGTCCACCATCTACAAATATTTCGCTTCCCGTCATATAAGTGCTATCATCGGATGCCAGGAAAACCGCTACCGCCGCGATTTCCTCCGGATCGCCAACCCGGGACAGGGGCGACTGATCGCAGAAGCTCTGTAAGGCCTGTTGCTGCGCCCCGGTGGCATCCAGCAAATTCAATAGACCCGGAGTAGTCGTCGCGCCGGGAGATAACACATTTACCCGAATAGTTGTCCCCCGTAGGTCCAATGCCCAGCTTCGTGCGAAATTTCTGATCGCGGCTTTTGTGGCGCTATACACGCTAAAAGCCGCCGTGCCCTTTGAGCCGGTGGAAGAGCCGGTGAGAATGATCGATGCGCCGGGGGAAAGCAGGGGCAAGGCCTTTTGAACGGTAAAGAGGGTTCCTTTTACATTGACGTTGAACGCCTGATCGAACCCCTCTTCAGTGATATGGCCGAGCGCCTCGAGGGCACCCAGGCCGGCATTGGCAAAGACGATGTCAAGACCCTTACGGCCTGATGCGATTACCGAATAGATATGGTCAAGATCTGCCAGGTTACTGACGTCCCCCCGGATGGCTGTCACATTACGGCCAATGGAAGCGACGGCTTCGTCCAGGGGCCCTTGTCGCCTGCCGGTGATATAAACAAACGCTCCCTCTGCTACAAAGCGCCTGGCCGTGGCCAGTCCAATCCCACTGTTCCCCCCGGTTATCAATGCGATCTTACCCTGTAGTCTGCCTGCTGGTTTTACTTCGGTCTTCATGATGTTTATTTTTTGTATTCAAAGGATCATACCACGAATCAACCGGCTGATGAACAGTTGGATAAGCGGGCTTCTCCGGTTTTAAGGCAGCGGGATATCGCGAATTCCTACTCGATTGTTGAAATGCCAACAATGGAATAAGCAGGCCGGCGTAAGGGAATGATGACCGATGCCCCAGCTTGGCCATCAGTGGGATTTCAATGCTGCGGTCAAATTTTCCGACATATCGACGAAGAGAAAAGAAGGGCAATTAACATACAAGCCCGACTCGCAACAAGTTATGCATTGGCACAATATTGCGCTGAGGGCAGGGACTAGGGATTTAATAAGGGCTTTAAAACAAACAGCTATGTATACCAACAGCAAGCATTTCAACAGACGTCAATTTCTGACTGCAGCGGGTATTTTAACGGTCGGAGCGGTCGCGTTTCGCACCGACTTGTTCGGGCAGGTCAAAGGGGATGGGCCGGTTCAACAGATCAATAAGGCTGCCGCTACGGCAAAGATCAAGGTCACAAAGCTCAGAGGGAACATCTCGATGGTGGAGGGGTCCGGCGGAAATATTGCCGTGCTAAACGGTCCGGATGGCAAACTACTGGTAGATGCAGGGATCAATGTATCCAAAGCGCATATGATCCCCGCTTTGCAGTCCATCAGCGAGAGGCCTATCAGGTTTTTGATCAATAGCCATTGGCATTTCGACCACACCAGCGGGAATGTGTGGCTGCACGAGGCCGGCGCCACGATTATATCGCAGGATGTAACCCGGGCCAGACTATCTCAAAAGGTCTATCAGCCGGAGTGGGATTACACCTTCGATCCCTTGCCGAAGGAGGGAATACCCTCTATCGTATATAAGGATGCGTTTACAAAAGATTTCAACGGAGAAACGATCCAGGTAAAGACTTACAAGCCGGCACATACCGATGGGGATTCTTCCATTTACTTTCCAAAAGCGGACATTCTTCATGTAGCCGATACGTTTTGGAATGCCTATTATCCTTTTATTGACTATGCCACTGGAGGCAGTATCGATGGCATGATCGCCGCCGCTGCCCTAAACGTCGAACAAACGACGAAGCATACCATCGTGATCCCGGGACATGGCGCGATTGGTAACCGCGACCAGTTGATCCGTTTCCATGACATGCTCGCAACCGTGCGGGATAACGTCGCCAGGCTAAAAAAGCAAGGCCGCACCTTGCCGGAAGTAATCGCCGCCAAACCGACTGCCGCCTTTGATCCGGTGTTTGGCAATTATGTGATAAAGGGTGATTTCTTTGCAAAGCTTGTATACAGGGGCGTTTGATTGGTGATAGTTCGGTTAGCGATATTTCACTAACGACGGATGATTGGTTGGTGAGATATCGCTAATGTCAATTTTTTTATCATTGCAATTAATTGATAATCATAAACATGTCGCCAGGCACTCCATTTGTTGGATATATCGCAAAACGCCTGGGATATGACGACGGAAAACAAGAACGGGGATTTTGCCACGCTGCTCACTGAGTACGCCGGATACATGGAGAGCCTTGAAAAGCGATTTAAAGAGACGATCACTGAACACTTGGCTTCGGCAACAGGGAAGCATGATGATGATGAGAAGACCATTCTACTGGATTTGAGTGCCGAGATCGCCGCAGCAAGGAATAAGGAAGACTTGTTCGAGATCGTGCATTCGAAGTTAGCAACCTTCTTTACACTTGAGGGTCTCACTCTTATTCTGACCGAAGCCGAAGATGACACTTACGACATCCATGCCTTTGAAAAGATCCACGACGGCAATGAAATCCGTTTAGCGACACACAGAACGACCTTGTCCCATTCCGGATTGGGACCGATTCTACAAGAATTGACCACCAGTACCGGATCGCTTTGTTTCGACACAACGCTGTACGCCAACCGGTTTCCGGAGGTGAGTCTTTTCAGTTCCTGGGCCGCGAAAGGCTGGGAGTACTTCGCCATCGTTTCGTTAAAGGTGGGCGAAGAGATCCTGGGTTATCTTTTGCTGCACATGTTGTCCGAGGGCGCGAATTCTCTTCGGATAAACTTACTGAAAGGGGTTAGTGCTCAATTATCGGTAGGGCTCTCCAATATCAACAGGATAGAGGAGACGGTACGCCGGAGGAATCAAATGGAATTGTTATTAGCTATAAATACTGGTTTAGCCTCTGTCAGAAGTGCGGATGAACTGGCGAAATTTATAAAAGATACGTTTAAAAAATTATTGGGCTGTAGTCATACCATGATCGCGGTCTGCAATGAGAATGGCCTTACTCTTGACGCCTTCCTGTTGGACGAGGACGCTAAAGCTAAACTGGCCCCTTCCATCCAGCCATTTCGTGACGGTTGCGACGCGAAAAATGATGACGCATTGAACCAGGTGAGAATCTCCGCCATCCCATTGCTATTCGATCTGAAGAAACTCGCCTTGCAAAATCCCCCTCCGCTATATGTGAGAATCAACGACGACCTGCAACAAAACGTGCTGCTGATCACCCGGCTCGTAAAAGGGGACGAGGTAGAGGGATTTTGGTTCATCTATTTCAGGGAATTTAAGATCATTACCAAAGAAAAGATGACGCTGATCGAAAGCCTGTCTCATCAGCTTTGTATATCGGTCGCTAACATCGTCGCCAACCAGGAGATTAAAAACAGGGAAGACGAAAAAGGCCGCCTGCTCAAATTCAGCAATGCTATCGCTCCGGTACGAGATAAAACGGTACTTTCCAGGATCCTTCAAACGCAGCTCTTTGCGTTGTTTGGCATTGAAAACTATGTTGTCGATGTTTTCAGTTCGGAGGCCAACAGGTTTTTGCCGTTCCTTTCCGGGGAGGATGTAGCCGATTCCGGGCTGAATGCAGATCAAAATCCCCTGATAGCCTTACCGGACGGATCGATGGAAATGATTTCCGGGATTGACGGTCCGTTCCTCTATGAAGTCACCGGAGGCACTATCGAGCTGTTACCCACCGTCGCCGGACCGGGGTCCGGAGGTGCACGCATGGGGATCATCATATCACGCAGTGTCGACGGATTTGCCATCCTGAGTTTTACGCATGCCGACTTCAGGCAGATCAAACGGCTGGAAGCCCTGCTGAAGAGCATTTGTTCACAGATTTCTATCGCAGTTTCCAATATTATGGCAAATGAAAAGGTCATGCGGCAACTGGTGGAAATCGGGCGATACAAGCAGCAGCTCGAGGAGGAAACCATCTACCTGAAAGAAGAGATCAAGGTGAATCAGAATTACTCCGAGGTCATTGGGGATAGCCAGGCGATCCTCAAGACACTTCGGTTGGTCGCACAGGTAGCGTCGTCTGACAGTACCGTGCTCATCCTCGGAGAAACCGGCACGGGCAAAGAATTGATCGCACGGGCCATTCACAACAATTCACCCCGGAAAAATAAATTGATGGTGAAGGTCAATTGCGCCGCCCTGCCGGCCAATCTGATCGAGAGCGAGTTGTTCGGCCACGAGAGAGGAAGTTTCACCGGCGCCACGGAACGAAGGGTCGGCAAGTTTGAGCTGGCAAATAATGGAACACTATTTTTAGACGAGATCGGCGAGATGCCCCTCGAGCTCCAGGTAAAGTTGCTTAGGGCACTGCAGGAGAGGGAGATCGAACGGGTGGGGGGTAAAGGCACGATCAAGGTCGATGTCCGGATCATCGCGGCAACCAACCGTGACCTGGAGAAGGAGGTGGATGAAGGCCGTTTCCGAAGCGATTTGTATTACCGCTTGAATATCTTCCCGATCGAACTTGCGGCCCTGCGGGATCGAAAAGAGGATATTCCTATATTAGCTACGCATTTCATACACCTTTATTCCAAGAAGACGGGACGTCAAATCACTACTTTGGGTGCCCGGGCGCTCCAGCAGATGATGCAATACAGTTGGCCGGGTAATATCCGGGAGTTGGAGCATTTGATCGAGCGTAGTATTCTCCTAACAACCGGAAATACCTTAAAACATATTCATTTGCCGCCCAATAAGGTTGTTACAGGTGCCGGTGAGACTCCTGCTGATCATTCTTTAAAAACGATAGATGAAAATGAGTGTGATCACATCTTGAAGACATTGAAATATTGCAACGGAAAAATTTCCGGCTCGGATGGAGCGGCGGCGATCTTGGGAGTACCGGTCAGCACGTTAACGTCGAAAATGAAGCGCCTGGGGATCAAGAAAGAACATTTGATCTAGAATCCGGGCAACCGACTTTTTTGAACATCCCCCAATTTTCCTTACCTTATCGGAAGGAAATGTTGGGTATGGGTTATCAGCAAAATCAACCTTCGTGAATACCAGCGTATTGATAGTGGAAGATGAATTTATCGAAGCCAATAACCTGGAAGAAATTCTGGTTGGGGCTGGCTATACGGTAACCGGTATCGCCCGGTCGGTGTCTACGGCGCTGAACATGATTGAAAAGCGGCGTCCAGGAATCGTCATGCTGGATATTCAGTTGCAGGGAAATCTCACCGGGATCCATCTCGGCGAGAAGCTTCGCGAAATGAAAATAGCCTTCCTCTATTTGTCCGCCAATTCGAATAAATCGATACTTGACGCAGCGAAAGCGACCAAACCTTACGGTTTTCTTGTTAAACCTTTCCGGTCCAAAGACGTCCTGGTCATGCTCGATATTGCTTTGTACCTGCATAAACAGGCTGAGCAATCGGCGAAAGGCACGGAAACAGGTAATCCAGGCGCCGGCCTGTCAGCCAGTCGACCGCTGAAGGAAATCGTTGGCAGCAGTCCCGCCATGGCCGACGTGCTTCGACTTGTCCAAGTAGTGAGCGGGTCCGAAACTTCCGTCCTAATTTTAGGGGAAAGCGGCACCGGCAAAGAGCTCGTTGCGCAGGCTATTCATCATATGTCTAGCCGAAAGGAAAGGGCGCTTGTCGTGGTGAACTGCGGTGCCCTGCCGGAGAATTTGATCGAGTCCGAACTCTTCGGCCACGAGAAAGGATCCTTCACAGGGGCTCTCAATAAACGAATCGGAAAATTTGAACAGGCCGATGGCGGTACGATTTTCCTGGATGAAATAGGAGAGCTTCCATTGGATCTACAGGTTAAGCTTTTGCGCGTCTTGCAGGAGAAAGAGATCGAAAGGATAGGGGGGAGCACCCGGAAAGTGGATGTTCGAATAATCGCTGCCACGAACAAAAACCTGGAGGAGGAGATCAGCAAGGGTCGTTTTCGCCTGGATCTTTACTACCGGTTGAATATTTTTCCTATCTCTCTGCCCCCATTGCGAGAGAGGCAAAGCGACATATTGCTTCTGGCGGAATATTTTCTGAAGAAATATGCCGATAAGCGGGGCAAGGAAATTACCGGATTTTCCGATCAGGTGATCGGCATGCTTCGTGCCTATAGTTGGCCCGGTAATGTGCGCGAACTGGAAAATATGGTGGAAAGATGTGTGCTGCTGGCCTCGGGATCGCTGATCACCGATCTCGTCCTGCCAAAGGATAAGGCTAGAGGCATCGCTGACATCGATGAAAACAGGATCAAAACGATGGAGGAAAATGAACGAGATTACATCCTCGCCATCCTCATGAAGTGTAACTGGAAGGTCTACGGAGAGGGCGGTGCGGCTGAACTGCTGAATATTAACGTTTCTACGCTAAATTCCCGCATGAAAAAGTTAGGGATCGACAAGAAGCGATATATGAACAAGTAACTACCGACTATAATCCCGCTCCATTTTCGACATTTCAACAATTGCGCGGCAGAAAACGAATTCTCGTTTCTCCGACATGGCGGTGACGTTTTTAATAGATTGATATCCATTTAAATATGCTATGGCATTGCGTTGGTACAGGATGATTAATCATTCATTAAAAACTTTACAAAAGCAATGAAAACAGGAACTTATTTCGCATTCCTTTCTCCGCTTATGGTCGCAGGCGCCATGGAAGCTCACGGCCAGGTGAAGGATTATGCAACAGATGAGCGTCTCAGCCCGGCAGTCAGGACGTTTCTCGCCACGCTCAACACGGGCGGCCCTGGCCTGGAAACGCTTCCGCCGGTGAAGGCAAGGCAGGTATTAGTGGACGTCCAAAAGGCCTATCCAGTGGACCTGTCAGGCGTGACGTTTTCGGAAAAGACGATCAAGGTCGGCGGGAACGACCTTCTGCTGAACATCGTTAGACCGGAAGGGATCAATGGTGATTTGCCCGTGTTCATCTATATCCACGGTGGTGGATGGGTATTGGGCGACTTTCCGACGCACCGCCACATGGTCCGTAATCTGGCCGTTTTATCCGGCTGTGTGGGGGTGTTCGTTAACTATACTCCTACACCGGACGCGAAGTATCCCACGCAGATCGACCAGATCTTCGCAGCGACCCAATGGGTGGCGGCGCATGGCGCGGAGATTGGGGTAAACGGGCACAAATTGGCCGTCGTAGGCAATAGTGTCGGGGGCAATATGACGGCTGTCACTGCTATTAGAGCGAAAGAAAACAACGGACCGAAGATTAGCGTCCAAATTATGATGTGGCCAATTGTCGATCACAATTTTGAGACGGAATCCTACCGTGAGTTCGGGGATCAGCGATTTCTGACCACGCCAACGATGAAATGGATGTATGATATGTATATTCCCGAAGAAGCAAAACGAGACGACATTCACGCCTCTCCGTTGCGTGCAACTACGGAGCAGCTGAAGGGTTTACCACCGGCGCTTATCCAGGTGGCCGAGAATGACATATTAAGAGATGAAGCGGAGGCGTATGGGCGCAAGTTGGAACAGGCGGGAGTAACTGTAACAACGGTGAGATATAATGGCGTGATCCACGACTGGGGATTGTTGACTGGCCTGGCAAAGCTGCCCCAGACTCAGGAGCTTTTTGAACAAGCTGCGGCTGAATTGAGAAAATACCTGAAGTAATCAGGTTTTAAATAACAATTAAAATCGTGCAATCATGTCTGATCAAATCGAATCAAAGAAAAATGACATTTCCGCTGAATCTTCAGCGGAAAAATCAACGGCAGGTGACGGCGTTGGAGCAAAGCGTCTGAAGAAAGGAAGGGGGTATTCAGCATTAGTGGCGGCCTCTATGGGAAGAAGCGCGACGGGCGCCGTGAGAGCGAATGCATTAGGTGATATATCAGGGGCTAGCGATGGAACAGCCAACACTGGGATCATTGTCTCCTATGGAGATGAAAATCTGGAATGACATCGTTTACTGATCTCTCCACTTCTACCCCATCGCCCTTTACATCCACGTCGGATGAAAGGGCGGTGGGGTTTATACTTTCCGTACAGTGAAGTTTCGGTTCCTGACTGATTTTTCCATGATAAAGGAGAGGACAAAGATCACAGGCAACGTTACAAGAGTCCTGATCAGTGAGAACTTCCAACCGAGAAATGTCATTTCGAAAACCAACAGTGGCAGCTTAATTGTGCTGAAGGCGCCAAGATAAAGAAATATATTTCTGACAGACGCGCCTTTCTTCCAAAGCAAATACGTAGTAGGAAATGCCGCGTATGGCGGCCCTGCCTGGAACATCGCAAGCAGAATGATCAAAAGGTTTCCTCTTATGCCGGAGCCTTCGCCAATCAGCGTCTGAACTTTTTCCTTACTCACCCATGTATCCAATAAGCCGATAAGTATAAACATGGCGGGAAGGAAAAATAGCATTTCACGGCCAAAAGGAATAAATCTTGTAGTAAAGATCTGCTTTCCCGACTTCAAATCATATAAGTAGGACATTGCTGTAAAGGCAGCGAATCCAGTAATTAACAGCAGGCTGATTTTATTTCGAATAAAGTACTTGTGCATATCTAAATGATTAAAGCAATAAAAGTCCCGGCAATAATGGCCCCCGCCAAATACACCACGTTTCTTACGATGGCCGTCCTCCAGCCATAAAACCTTGCCTCAAGCTGAATGGAGGGCACCCCGACCATGAATAAAGTGGAGAGGAACATGGCGATAACTTGAATAGACACACCATACTTTAGCAGAACACCTGCTAAAGGATATGCAATAAAACTTGGTATTAGCGAGATCGCGCCCAATAGGGCTGCAAGCAAATAGCCAGTGAGTCCGGCTTCCCTGCCGAGGTAATGGGCAATCACTCCCGCCGGCAATAGGTATATTAACGTGCTAGTCACCCAAATTAAAACAAAAACGCTGGGAAGCACTTGTAAAAATAGTCGCAGACCTGCTTGTATTCCGGCAATTGTCTTCTTTTTGTCAACCAGGTAAGAAACAACGACCGATAAAAAAGTGACAATTAGCACTATCATATCGCTATGGAGTTTGAATATTGCGCCACCTTGCTGCTATTAGCCGTACTTTCCGCGTAGCTGAAGTCAAAAGATGTGCCACTGCATAATTGAATAAAGGAGAATGGATAGGGGTGAATCTTAAAAAATCGCCGGCGTCTTCATGTCGCTATTTTTCTAAAATTTGTTGATATATCGCTTATCGAACAAATTAACGCCCGCCTGAATCCTTAGCGGTCGGTATGCACCACGGTTTTCCCAGGGGATCATGACACCAACGACGGCTGGGAAATCGTCATATGAGGGATCCGATGTTGTATAGTCAGGCCCTGGTTAAGCGCGCTAAAAGCCACTACAACGGATGTTCCTTGTTCGCTTAATATCTGAAGCTGTCCATCTATTTCATCGGAGAACTGGCGGATGAGGTCGAGCCCCGATGAGGATCGTGGTTTGTCTAACAAATTTTGGTCGATACCGACCCCCTCGTCCGTAACGCGCAAGATAACCGTATCACCACTGGCACGCAATTCGATCGTTATCTGGCCAGTGAGATTCACGGGATAGGCATGCTTTATTGCATTGCTCACCGCCTCGTTGATGATCAGCGCCAAAGGTATGGCCTGAGCAATAGTTAATTTGATCGATTGTACGTCCAATTGAAATCCAAAGGCTCCCCTATCTTCCAATTCTGCGTTCTGGTGCCGTATAAATTCAGCCAAATGCGCTGACATGTCAACCAGCTCAGTATCGTTTGCCTGATAGGCATGTTGGTGGATCAAGGACATGGCGTAAATTCTGTCTCTGGTAATCTCGATGGCCTGGGATGCATTATGTTCTACCTGCCTCGCCTGCGATTCGAGCAGGCAGATGACGGTTTGGAGGTTGTTCTTCACCCGGTGGTGGACTTCCTTAACAAGCCATTCTT